>Ga0070765_100000007_pt1 | contig 204146 bp, 197 predicted proteins | sample HubBroMetageWFT5_FD_71516 | JGI IMG/M metagenome (GOLD analysis project Ga0070765, IMG submission 71516) | Warmed and freeze-thawed soil microbial communities from the Hubbard Brook experimental Forest, New Hampshire - Hubbard Brook CCASE Soil... | ecosystem: Environmental > Terrestrial >...
CTCCTCGGCCCGAACGGCGCCGGCAAGACCACCACCGTCCAGATCCTCTCGACGCTCATCCGCGCCGACGCCGGCGTGATGCGCGTCGCAGGGTTCGATGTGAGCGCCGATCCCGACAAGGTTCGCCGCGCAATCGGTGTCACCGGACAGTTCTCGGCCGTGGACTACATGCTGAGCGGGAGGGAAAACCTGCTGCTGATGGCGGATCTCCACCACCTGGACCGGCAGACCGGACGCCGGCGAGTCGACGAGTTGCTCGACCGCTTCGACCTGGTCGATGCAGCGGGCCAGATGGCGCTCAAGTACTCCGGCGGGATGCGGCGCCGCCTTGACCTCGCCATGACGCTGCTCGGGGATCCGCGGATCATCTTTCTCGACGAGCCGACCACCGGCCTCGATCCGCGAAGCCGCCACACGATGTGGCAGATCACGCGTGAGCTCGTCGCCAGCGGCGTCACCATCCTGCTCACCACCCAGAACCTGGAGGAGGCGGACCAGCTCGCCGACCGCATCGCCGTCCTCGACAAGGGTCATCTGGTCGCCGAGGGCACGCCCGACCAGCTCAAGCAGCGCATCCCGGGTGGCCGAGTGTTGCTGCACTTCCGTGATGCCGGGGCGCGGACCAACGCCGCGGCGCTCCTGGGCGATGGATCGGTCGCCGACGATGCGTTGGTTCTCGAGATCCCGACGGACGGCACGCCGCAGTCGCTCCGAGCTCTCCTTGATCGGCTTGATGAGGACGGACTGGAAGTCGAGCGGGTCAGCGTGCAGACACCGGATCTCGACGACGTGTTCTTCGCCCTCACCGGCGCACCCCATCAATCAGCAGAGGCAACGACATGAGCACTGCGGCATATGCGCTCCGCGATTCGACGACCATGCTGCGACGGGACCTGCGTCACGCCGTGCGCTATCCACTCCTGTCGGTCAGCGGCTTGCTGGTGCCGGTGTTTCTGCTGCTGCTGTTCGTGGGGGTGTTCGGCAACACGCTGCGGGCCGGCCTCGGAGCCGCTGCACCTGCCGGAGGCCACTACATCGATTTCCTCGCTCCCGGCATCCTCGTCATGACGGTGGGCGCCAGCGCAGCGGCGACCGCGATCAACGTCTGCATCGACATGAACGAGGGGATCGTCGCCCGCTTTCGCACCATGGCCATCAGCCGGACCTCGGTGCTGACCGGTCAGGTACTCGGGAGCCTGATCAGAACCTTGATCAGCGGCGCCCTCGTCGTCGCGGTTGCAATCGGTCTCGGTTTCCGGCCGACGGCCACACCGCTCGAGTGGCTTGGTGCCACCGCCCTGTTCGCCCTCCTGATCCTTGCGCTCACCTGGCTCGCCATCGCCATCGGCCTGCAGGCGAAGACGCCTGCCGGCGCGAACAGCCTGTCCCTGATCCCGCAGTTCCTCCCGTTCATCAGCAGCGCGTTCGTGCCGACGGCGTCGATGCCCGCGGGAGTTCGCTGGTTCGCAGACAATCAGCCGTTCACCCCGATCATCAATACGATTCGAGGGCTGCTCACCGGTACGCCGATCGGGAACGCCGCCGTCATCGCGGTGGCGTGGTGCCTCGGACTGATGCTGCTGGGCTACGTCCTATCGCGCGCCCGGTACAACCGCTACGTGACGCGCTAGCCTGCACCGAATTTCGGTACGCAAGGAGAGTGGATGTGGCTGGTGATCACGAGAGCGAAGCCGACGACGAGATGCTGCGGGACTTCCTGCGCGGCCAGCGCGAATCGGTGTTGGCAATCGTCGACGGGCTCGACGAGGAAGCGTGGCATCGTTCGGTTGTGCCCACAGGTTGGACGCCGGCCGGGATGCTCGAGCACCTGGGCGGCGCCGAATGGCACTGGTTCCAAGGCGTCGTGGCGGGCAAGCAGCCGGAGTTGCCGGGCGACATTGACGAGGATCAGCCGCCGTACGACCCCATGACCGTGGTGTTCACAAGCGACGCGTCCTCGGCGGAGGTCGTCACGTTCTACCGCGACCAGTGCGCGCAGTCCGAGGCGGTGCTGGCGACAACCCCACTCTCGGCGCCACCACTGGGCAAGCACGACCTTGGCGGATTCGTGCCACCCAATGTTCGTTGGGTCGTGTTGCACATGATCGAGGAGACGTCGCGGCATGCCGGGCATCTTGATATTGCGAGGGAACTCCTCGACGGGAGGACCCGGCTGGGCGGGCGCTGACCCGCGCAACGTCCTTACGTGTCAACGAATCTGGTGTGGTCCCAGGGGATGGAGTCGAACCATCGGTACACGGTTTTACAGACCGCTGCCTTGACCACTTGGCTACCCTGGGACGTAAGGATTCGGATTAGCGCTGCGCTATACCCCGGTAGACCCCGGCCTGCGCGCTCGGGGTCCTGCGCCGGCATTGCCTGCCAATAGTAGCCAGGACTATTGTTCGTGCGATGCAACGGACGGTTTTGAGCAGCGGCCCATCGAATACGGCGATGGAAACCGCCGGGCGCCACGAAAAGAGCAAGGCCGTCAGAGCTCTTATGGGCCGCGGCCGGTTCATCGATGACATCCATCTTCCGGAGGAGCAGCACTGCTGCTTCCTGCGAAGTCCCGTGGCCAGGGGGAGGATTGTTGGTGTTGCACCTCCGCGGAGCGCGATTCCCGGAGTCACATTTTTCACTGCCGCCAGCTTCGGCGGGGATCTGGGGATGCCGCGCGGTCTGTACCGCTTCCCTGATCAGGTCGAAATCCCGTTCCCCGCTCTTGCCGACGAGAGAGTTGCGTTCGTCGGGCAGCCTATTGCCGTGGCGCTCGCCTCCAGCCGTGAACTGGCAGAAGATGCGATCGAGCAGGTGACTCTCGATATTGAGGAAGAGCGGCCAACCGTCAGTGCCCCATCTCCGGATGACGTGTTCGGATCAGTCCTTCCCATTGCGACACACGATGGACCTGTCCAGGGCGTGCTGACTGCGAATTACGGCATGTTTGTAGCCAGGGAGTCCGGCGTCGGGGTGGTCAATGCCGACATCACCCTGGGCCGCGCCGCCGCCATGCCCATCGAGACCCGAGGCGTGCTCGCGGTCTTCGACGAACTCGAGGAATGCCTGACCGTGTGGCTGCCGACGCAACTGCCCAGTCTTGCGCGCACGTGGATCGCCGAGGCGCTGGGGATGCGGACATCCAAAGTGCGCGTGATCGTCCCGGATGTGGGGGGATCTTTCGGATCGAAGTGGCATCTGTACCCCGAGGACCTGGCTGTTGCGGCGATGGCCCGGGCGACTGGCAAGCCCGTGAGGTGGATCGAAGACCGTTACGAGCATTTCGTATCCACAGTCCATGCTCGCGAGCAGCGAACCATCATCTCCCTTGACTCCGACGAGCAGGGGTGTCTTCGTGGAATTCGAAGCCGCGCCGTCGCTGATCAGGGCGCGTACTTCCATACGGCGGGCCCCGCGCCGTCCGCCAACTCGGTGTTTCTCGCCTCCGGCCCCTACCGAGTGCCCGTTGTGGACGCCGCTGTTGCTGTGTCCATCACCAACAAGACGCCATATGGAGCCTACCGAGGCTTCGGTCAGGAGGCGGCGATCTTCGCGCTGGAACGCGGGATCGACCTTCTCGCTCGCGACCTCGGTGTCGATCCCGTCGCTCTGCGGCGCCGCAACCTCCTCAGACCCGATGAGCTTCCATACAAGACTCCGACTCGCCAGGTCCTGGACTCGGGCGACTATGTACGGTGTTTGGACGTGGCAGCGGAACGAATCGGGTACGAACACACAAGACCTCGACCTCCCTTTCACGGCGTGGGGATTGCGTTCTACGTCGAGAACACGGGCCTGGCCTCATCCAAGCAGGCTGCGAAAGCCGGGTGGACGACGCCGACCTTCGAAAGAGTCCGGCTCTGGCTCGAGCCCGATGGAGGCGTCGTGGTCGAATCCTGCCTCGTCGAGATGGGTCAAGGCGTTGAGAGAACTCTTGCCCTGATCGCTGCAGCTCCACTGGGAGTCGACCCATCCATGATCGAAGTACGGCTTGGAGATACGAGGAGTGGAGCCTTCAGCGCCTTCGGCACAGCCGCGAGCCGAGGAGTTGTCAGCGGTGGCGCAGCGGTCGAAACAGCCGCAGAACGGCTTCGGGACGAGGTCATTCGCGCCGCGTCGATGCTCCTTGAGGTGCCTGTGGACGCACTCACTCTCACCGACGGCAGAGTCGTGATGGAAGGTGATGCGAGTCGAAGCATCAGCCTTTCGGAGATCGCGCGCACCTACTACGGCGTGCGGTCGAGTGACCTCAGAGGGGTGGAGCTCGATGTGACGGTGACGTTCGAGTTGAAAGCACCGTCGTTTGGATACGGCGCGCATGCCGCAGGAGTCTCCATCGATCCCGACACCGGGTTGGTGTCGATCGAGCGATATGTGGTGGTGCACGACTGCGGCGAGATGGTGGATCCGGCCGGCGTGGAAGGCCAGATCAGCGGTGGAACGGCACAGGGCATCGGTCAGGCGTTGATGGAGAGCTTGACGTACGACTCGAATGGCCAGCCGGGCGTTGTCTCCTTCATGGACTATCTGCTTCCCACGAGCGGCGAGTGTCCCAACATCGAGTTCTGCCACCTTTCCACCCCGTCTCCCTTCACGAAATCCGGGCGCCGCGGCATTGGAGAATCGGGATGTGTCGGTGCTCCAGCCACGATCGTCGCTGCAGTCCAGGATGCCCTGCCACCGAACGCGCCGTTTCTCACCGCGCTGCCACTCCACCCCGCGCAGTTGCTCGCCATCATCAAAGCGTCCGCGTAATTGGCGCCATGTTGAGCGCGGACATCGTGACTTCGACGACAAACCTGTCAATGACCGCGCCGGATGTGGTCGACAGCCACAGGCACTTGTGGCCGAGCGCCGACGTCCTTCCGCACGCCTTCGGCAGCTCACTCGCCGAGTACTTCGCATCCGCGGCGCGTGAATTGGGCCATGATGTCCGATGGCCAGCCTTCCGGGACGAGCTCGAGCGCCTCTGGGTTGATCCCGACGGAAGGCGAACCATTGACTCCATGGACGACGCGGGCATATCGCGTTCGATACTGCTGGTCGGAGGCTTCCGCTTCGACGTGGATGACCCGACCGATACCTTCCAAGCCACCAACCAGCAGCTCGTCGAGCTGGCATCGCGATACCGCGGTCGGTTTACTGTGTTTTGCGGCACCCATCCCAGCTGTCGCGACGCTTCGGAGAGACTTGCATCGTGGCTGGACGCAGACCGCGTGGTAGGAGGCGTCAAACTCGATCCGCTGGCCGGTAGATACGAGATTGATGACGATCGCATGCTCCCGATCTACAGGGTGATCGCAGACCGGGGGCGACCGATCGTGATGCACTTGGGACCGCGGCCGGAGGATCCTGTCAGTGCATTTGCGAGGCCGACTCGCCTCGCTGATGTGCTCACAGCGTTCCCGGACCTCGCCGTTGTTGCTGCTCATGCCGGATTCGCCTGGTGGCGTGAGCTCGTCGGCATGGCTGCGCTGCCGAATCTTCTGTGCGACGTGTCGGGCTTCCAACGGACGGCTGCTGTCACTCCGATAAAGTTCGCGGTCATCCTCCGGCGCCTGATCGACGCCTTTGGCGAACGACGGGTGCTCTTCGGAACGGACAGTCCGACATTCGACTATTTCATGCGGCCGTCGGAGTGGATTGCGTTCCTGCGAGGTCTACCGACGCGTGAGGACCTGCCGGTGCGATTCAGGGAAGCTGAAGTCGAGGCGATCCTTCGATCAGGCAGGATCCTGCTCGGCGAGCACAACAACCACGACCATCTGGATGCAACTCCGAGACCACGCGAGAACGCGGAATGACTCGGCGAGTTGCCAACCCAAGCTGGCCGCGTTTTGAGCGAGCCACATACAGCGCAGCGGTCCTCGCGGGCGAGACGTGGATCCTTTCCGGAATCGGGAGCACGAGTCCGGATGGCGAGCTGCTGCATCCGTCAGACCTCGTCGAGCAGACGCGTCAAATCTACGCGAATGCCGCCGAGATCCTGCGTGCCGCCGGGGCCTCGATGGAGTCGGTGGTGAAGACCGTCGACTACATCGTGCCCGAGGCGGTTGACGACTACCACCTCACTCGGCACGTGCGGCGTGAGTTCTTCTCGCCGCCATATCCCGCCGCGACGGGAGTCGTCGTACACAGCCTGCTGCGAAAACGGATGCTGATCGAGATTGAGTTCTGGGCCACGGCGCAGGAAGGCGAGGCTCATACATAGTCCGCAAGCCGAAATCAACGACAGCTTGAGCGGTTAGGAGCTGATGCTCTCGGCCAAGGTGCGCAGATTCTTTGGCGTGATGCTCTTGCTGAACAGCGGGCCAACGTAGACCCGGTCCGCAAAATGGCCATAACGTTCCTTGATCCGCTCGCCGACTGAATCGTACCGGCCGATGACAGCAAAGGTGTCAAGCATCTCGTCAGTGATGTGCTCGGCGAGATGATCCCATTGCCCCGAAAGCGAAAGATCGTGCAGCACGTCCGAGACCTCCCCCCATCCTTCCATCTCGAGAGGCTTCCGATACGTGCGGGTGGACGAGTAGAAGGCGATCCGATATCTGACGAGTTCTCGGATCTGACGTATGTCGTCATCGGTCTCCCCGACGCCGATGTAAGCGCCTCCGGTGATCACGATGTCAGAGCGACCTCGATTGCCTTTTGCCAATCCTCTGTCCACAGCAGGAAGAATCACCTCGTCGGTGAATCGCTTGGTCACGGGTTCGGCGATGATCAGTCCATCGCTCAACTCTCCGGCCAACTCACACATACCCTCGTTCAGTCCGCCCGTATGAATTCTTGGTCCCGGCACACTCAGCGGTCCTGGATCAAAGTCCGGGGTCATCAGGTTGACCTTGTAGAACTTGCCATCGAAGTCGACGGGTTCACCTGTTTGCCACCGCCGCCACAACGCTCGAAGAACGCCGATGTACTCCTGCATTCGTGGTTTCGGCGGAAACCATTCCATCCCGAAGCGGCGCTCAATGTGCCCTTTCACCTGCGTCCCCAGGCCGAGCTCGAACCTGCCGCCCGACATGTCCTGCAGATGCCATGCTTCGTACGCTGCAACCGTTGGACTCCTGGGAAACGCGATCAAGAGCGACGTGACAATCCGCGCGTGGGTTGTCTTCCCCAGAGCCACGCAGGCCGCCAAATCGGGCGGGCTCTTCATTTCATTGAAGGCGATACCCGGAAGGTGAGCCTGCTCCGCAAGCTCGCACAGTTCACCCACTTCCGACAAGTGGTTGGGCCTTGCTTCCAGCCACAACTCCACCTTGATCAGCCTCCTCGGCCGCCCCGGTCACACGGGACGCACACGATTTCTCTACCGTTCGCGGCGCGCGCGAAGTGCTCCTGCAATAGCTGCCCGTACCCTACAGCCGCGCGCTTGCGTGTGTCAATCGGAGCGGCTCCGTGAGCGCATTGCGCGATGCAGGTCGACGCTTGTCCACGGGTCGCGCCGAGTGGCACCATTTGAACAGGGTCGATGTGTTAGACGAGTCCAAGGAGACGCCATGCCGCTGATCACAGCCAAGTTCTACGAGGGAAGACTGAACGCTGAGACCGAGCCCAAGCTGGTCGAGGCGTTGACCGATGCCCTTGTGTCCGTCTTCGGCCCAGAGATTCGTGAACAGACGTGGGTCGTCCTGGAAGAGACTCCTCGGCGGCGATGGGGCGTCGGCGGTCGCACGACGCCCTGAGCACTCGACGCGTGCCGAGGCCCCGCGGCTGGTCATTCCGCGTCCGAATAGTTCAGACCTGACCGAGCAGCTCTTTGGGCGCCTCGATGTTATCCCGAACGAAGCCGAGAAACTCGGCGGCTTCGCGTCCGTCGCACACCCGGTGATCGTAGGCCAACGACAGGGTTACCACAGGCCGCGCGACGACTGACCCTGCAACGACCCAGGCGCGGTCCATGATGCGACCGATACCGAGGATCGCCGCCTCCGGGTAGTTGATGATCGGCGTGGAACCGTCGACATTGAAGTTGCCGTAATTGTTCAGTGTGAAGGTCCCCCCGGTCAGCTGGCGCACGTTGAGGACACCGGTACGGGCACGCTCGACCGTGTCCGTCAGCTGCGCGCAGAGCTCCTCAGTCGTGAGCAGCTGCGCGTCGTGAACGACCGGCACGAGAAGGCCGTGCGAGGAGGCGACGGCGACGCCGAGGTGAACACTCTCGTGAGGGACAACAGTGCCACTGGCGCCGTCGTAGCGTGCATTCAGCAGTGGGAACCTGCTAAGGCCGAGCACACAGATCCGGCCCAGTAATCCGAGCAGGGTGATGCTCGGTTGAGTCGCGCCGGCGCTGAGTGCTGTCTTGGCCGCCAGCAAACCGGAGGCATCGACGTCCACCCAAACCGTGACGTCCGGGATCTCGCGTCTGGATTGGATGAGCTTCGCAACGGCGGGCTTGGGTGGCGTCGCCCTGCGCGCCGTCGTGTCTGCTGCGGGCCACGGGGGTCTCGCGGTTGCTGCTGCTGCCGCGGCCTCGACGTCGCTGCGAAGGATCAGTCCATTCGGACCGCTCCCGGCAATGGTCGATACCTTGATGCCGAGGTCATGGGCCAAGCGCCGGACGACAGGCGAGACGACGGCGGGTCCCGCTCCGCTGACAACCGCTGCCCCGAGGGGGTCTCGATCTTTCCTCTCGTCGAATCGGCGCCGAGGGCGGGGACCGTCGGACGGTGCCGACGCAGGTCCGAAGCCCACCAGGACATCGGCGTGCGTTTCGGTTGGCATATCCGCAAGCTGCGCATCTTCCGTGGTCGTCACGAAGGACAGAAGCGCCGCGCCGACAGCCACCACGTCGCCGGGCTGCCAGTGCAGCGTCGCAATTTTGCCGGCGCACGGACTCGGCAACTCAACGACAGCCTTGCTGGTCTCGACCTCGACGACAGGCTGATCGACGGCGACCGTGTCGCCCTCGCGAACAAGCCAGCGAACGATTCCCGCCTCAGCCAGCCCCTCGCCGAGGTCGGGAAGCAAGAACGTCTGCATCGCGCCGGTCATTGAGTCTCGTCGGCGAGCGACTCGGCAACGGCGGCCAGAATCCGATCCACGCTGGGTAGGTAATAGTGCTCCATCCGGGCGGGGGGGTACGGGATGTCGAAGCCGGTGACCCGGACGACAGGCGCGTGAAGGTAATAGAAGCAGTCCCGCTGAATGGCCGCTACGAGTTCAGCGCCGTACCCGCCCGATATTGGTGCCTCGTGCACGACCACCGCCCGCCCGGTGCGCCGCACGCTGGAGACAAGAGTCTCCGTGTCCAGCGGCGAAAGCGTGCGGAGGTCGACGACCTCCAACTGCCAACCCTCCGCCTGCGCGGCGTCCGCGGCCTCGAGCGCCGTTGCAACGGTCGGCCCATAAGCGATCACCGTCGCGGTCCCGCCATCCCGGAGGATGCGAGCCTGGCCGATGTCGTGCGAAGACCCGCGTTGCAGCTCGACCTCGGCCTTGCTCCAGTACTGTCGCTTCGGCTCGAAGAACACGACCGGGTCGGGATCGTCGATCGCCGCCCGCAGCAACGCGTACGCGTCCTCGACGGTACCCGGCGTCACGACCTTGAGCCCGGGAGTGTGTACGTAATACGCCTCAGATGACTCCGAATGATGCTCGACCGAGCCGATACCGCCGCCGTAGGGCACCCGGATAACCATCGGCAGTCCGACCCGACCTCGGGTTCGGTTTCGCATCTTGGCGACGTGGGAGATGATCTGTTCGAGGGCTGGGTACGCGAACGCGTCGAACTGCAGCTCGACGACGGGACGGAAGCCGTACATCGCCATGCCGACCGCCGTGCCCACGATTCCAGCCTCCGCCAGGGGAGTGTCGAAGCAGCGATCAGCACCAAACTCAGCTGTGAGGCCGTCGGTAATTCGAAAGACGCCCCCGAGGGGTCCCACATCCTCGCCGAACACAAGGACGTTCGGGTCCTCACGTAGCGCGTCTCGGAGCGCCGCATTGAGGGCGCCGGCCATCGTCATTGTGGTCATCGTCAGTGGCCCGTCGCACGCAGTTCGTCGAGCAGCTGTGCGCGCTGGCGCAGCAGCGGAGGGGTCGGGCTCGCGTACACATGCTCGAACAGCTCGGCTGGATCGAGGGACGGCTCCTGCTGCATCCGCTCGCGCACCTCGCCGGCGAGGGCTTCGACCTCGACCATCAACTCGTCGTGCAGTCCATCGTTGAGCAGACCGGCGCTCCGCAGGTACGTTTCGAGTCGCTTGACCGGGTCCAGGCGTCGCCATGATTCCACCTCTTCGTCGGACCGATATCGGGAGGCGTCATCAGTATTCGTGTGGGGCTCGATGCGGTAGGTGATCGCTTCGACGACACTCGGTCCCTGCCCTTGACGGGCGGCAGCTAACGCGGTCGCTAATACCGCATGCACGGCCGTGATGTCGTTGCCGTCCACCGTGTGCCCATCCATGCCGTATCCACGCGCCCGCTCCGAAAGCGACGTCGCATGCGTCTGCCTGGAAACCGGCACGCTGATGGCGTAGCCGTTGTTCTGGATGAAGAACACGACCGGAGCCTGGAATACCCCTGCAAAGTTGAAGGCCTCGTGAGCATCGCCTTCGCTCGTCGCGCCGTCGCCGAGGAGAACAATCACCGCGAGGGCGTCGCCCTTGAGCCTGGCCGCATACGCGAGGCCAACCGCGTGGGGGATGTGCGTGGCGAGCGGGCTGCATTGCGGGGCGACCCGGGTCGCGTAGGGATCGTATCCGGTATGCCAGAAGCCGCGCGTGTAGCTGAGCACCTCGACTGGGTCAACACCGCGCGCAAAGATCGCCACAGAATCGCGGTACGTCGGGAACAGCCAGTCCTCTGCCTGCAGCGCCATTGCCGCACCAACCTGGCAGGCTTCTTGGCCGCGCGACGCAGCGTAGACGGCGAGGCGTCTCTGCCGCGCGAGGATGGTTGCCTGCTCGTCGAAGCGACGCCCCAGGAGCATCTTGCGGTACATCGCCAGCATTAGGTCGCCGGAGGGCAGTCGTGCCTCGTTCACTGCGCGCCCGTGGCCGTCGATCAACTGGATGAGGTTCCGTTCCGGCGCCTGCGCGATCACGACCATCTTACGTCCACCCCTGCGGGACCCGACGACGACTGTGCTGCACAAGTGTGTGAGCGTCGAGGGATTTTATCGCGCGGCTCTGTGGCGTCGCAGTCCGACTGTCCATGTCGACGTCTCCCCGATACGCACGGAACTCTCACCGCGGACCGTCCGGAGCTGTCGACCAGGCCTCCAAAACAGCAGCGACAATGTTTTGATAACCGGTGCACCGGCAGAGATTGCCCGACAACAATTCCCGAACAGCCTTCTCGTCGGGGTAGTTGGACGGGTCAACGCCCTCCAACGTCATCAGGATTCCGGCGGTACAGAACCCACACTGAACCGCGCGGTGCTGCTCGAACGATCGCTGCATGTGGTTCAGCCCGATGGCTGGTGTGATGCCTTCGATGGTGGTGATCTCTGCACCATCGGCTTGGACGGCGAGCATGATGCAGGACCGGACTGACGCACCATCCACCAGGATCGTGCACGCTCCACAGACTCCCTGCTCGCATCCCACGTGCGTGCCGGTCAAGCCCAGATCTTCACGAAGGAAGTCACTGAGCAGCCGCCGCGCTGCCACGGCGCGTCGGATGCGCTCTCGGTTCACGACGACATCGATCTCCAGCGTCTCGAGCGGCTCCCTGACCGATCTCACTGTGCGGCCACCTCCGACAACGCTCGCGAAACCAAGACCGCGAGCATCTCCTTCCTGTATTCGGCGGTCGCGTGCAGATCGGTGAAGGTCGTGACCTGACGGGCCGCCGCCATACCCGCTTCGCGGAACGTCTCCCGCATGCACGGCGCGCCCGTGACCAAGGCTTCGGCCTCGGACAGCCGCATGGGTTCTCCACTCACCCCGATCGCCACAAGGCGGGCCTCCGAAATGGTCCTGGCGTCCGAGTCAACGCGCGCCAGCGCAGCCACGCCCGCCAACGCGAAGTCACCGGCGCGACGGGCCAATTCAAGAAACGTCGTTCGGGTCCCGGCGACATTGTGGAAGCGAATCTCGGTCAGTACCTCGTCCGGGGTCGTCGCTGTGGTGAACGGCCCACGGAAGAAGTCTGATGCGTGGACGATGCGGTCAGCTCTAGAGTTGCGAAGGACCATTTCTGCATCCAATATCAGGGCCACAGCAGGCAGTTCGGCGGCCGGAGCCGCGTGGGCGAGGCTTCCTCCGATGGTTCCGCGGTTCCTGATCTGCAGATGCCCGACGTGGCGAAGTGCCTGCACAACCAGTGGTGTTGCTGCCGAGACTTCGTGAGATTGCTTCGCCGACGTCTGGCGCACCATCGCACCAGCGATCAGAGTCCCCCCGTCGACCGTCAACGAGTCCATGCCGCTCACTGCGCTGAGATCGATCAGCACCGACGGTCGAATCAGCCGAAAGTTGAGCATCGGCATGAGGCTCTGGCCGCCCGCGAGCAACTTGGCCTCATCGCCGTGCTGTGCGAGGAGTGTGAGCACGTCGCTGAGGTCGTCTGGACGTGCGTACTTGAGGGGCGGTGGTTTCATCGTGGTCTCAGCGGCGAACGGGCGGGTTCAATCAGCCGCTACAAACTGTATCTCGATGAGGAAGTCCGGATCCACCAACTGACTGACGACCACCAGGACGGTCGGAGGGAACCTGCCCTCCGGATAGAGATCCTTGTAGGCCACTGCGCGCACTCGGTAGTACTCCGGGATGTCCTCGTTCCGAACCAGATACGTGGTCATGTGGACGATGTTCGAGTAGGAAAGGCCTTCGCCCTTGAGGGCCTGACCCATCTCGGCATAGGCTGCAAGCATCTGACGTTCGAGGTCACCCTTCCCGATGACCTTTCCATCCGCGTCCATCGCGGTCACCCCGGCGAAGAACGCCAGGTTGCCGGCGCGAGCCACGTGGGAGTACAGACCGATCGGGGTTGGCAGCGTTTCGAGAAGCTTGTACTCGACCGTCACCGTTATCTCCTCAGTGCTGGCTCCTCGGCTAACAGTGGGCGCCAGTCTAACGAGCGCGCCGGCACGGCTCGACCTCCTCGCCTCGGCAGCCTCAACCCGAGCTGTTCTGTCGCGTACGGAACATGAGCCGCATGCCACACGCAGTGGAGGGCGAAACCATCGCACCATCGTCGCCCGAGCTCACAGCCCCGGACAGTGCCATGGCAAGCGTCAAGTCAGGAACGTTGAGATCGATCTGAAACAGCCCGTCACCTTCCTGCTGGAGGGCATCCATCAGCGACCCTGCACCAGTCGGTTGCAGGAGATCGATGTAGAACTCGCCCAGGCGGAGTCTTGTACGCAACGCTGTCAGAGAGGGTTCTTGAACCGATTGCTCTTCGATCGTCAGCCCGAGCTCATCAACGTAGAGCCGCAGGGCTGCAGGAAGATCTCCAAGCACAACACCAACTCCCGCAATGCTCGAGGCGCCGTTGGCATGATGCGTTGACCCATCGACCCAGAGACGCTCCTCTGCAGGTGTTTCCCACTCAATGAAGAACGGCCACGGGCGTCTCCAGGCGGTGCCACCAGGCACAAACAGGCGCCAGCTCAGGCGCCGGCCGTCAGGCAGCATGCGTTCCATGGCAAATGGCCCGAGTCCAGCCGGTAGGTCCGGACTCCACGTCGCCGCGAGAGCATCGAGGTCGTGAGAGGCAATCGCGAATCCGAGCCCGCCGCCGGAATGCGCGTCAACGTAGTTGATGAGATCCAGCACGTTCCCGCCGGCGGACCTCCCCAGTTTCTCGTCATGCACGCTGATCAGCTCGAGGTAGTCAAGACCAAATCGAATGATCGCGTTCTCGGTGCCTCTTCCCTGATGGCGGCCGCCGGCGACGCAATTGAAGCCGAGACCTCGGTATGTCTCAATTGCTGCGTTCAGGTCTCGGACAGCGATCACTGCGTGATCAAGTCTGGTCACCTGCGCATCAATCATTCGATTCGTGCGTTCTCAGTCGCTCGCTGACGGCCACATTAGCACAGGGCGGATTTCCATTCGAGGAGGGGTCTTGCATTATTTCGCGCTCTTCATCTGGTCAACGGTTGACTGTCGACCGCGTTCGAGAATACTATGCGATGGTGGTCTGCCTGCTTGACTCCCGCCGCCGGCCGCAAACGGTTCGGTGCTTCAGTCCCAAACCGCAGCGCGGCACGGGACTCTCAGGCGACGCCCTCCTTTGCGAGTCCGCAAATCCTAACAAACCATTCGTGTGATTAAGGTCTCTTCGAGCGGACCGATTGCGTTCGCCGGTCTAAGCCAGGAGGTTGCCCGTCGCCTTCGCGAGCAAATCCTGTCGGGGCAACTCGGCGATGGTGCCAGGATCGTCGAGCGCGACGTCGCTCAAGACATGGGTCTCAGCAGGGGACCCATACGCGACGCGCTTCGTCAGCTGGAGCATGAGGGACTGATCACGTGGCTCCCTCGACGAGGTGCGCGGGTCGCATCCATCACGCGCGACGACGCCGAGGAGTTCTTCGCCCTTCGGGCGGCTGTGGAACCGGTGGCGGCCGAGTTCTTTCTCAAGCGCAAGGCTCCGGACATGTTCGTGCCGTTCGACGACTGTCTCGAGCGACTGCAGCGAGCCGCTGATGCTGAGGACTGGCCGGAGGCGACGCGCGTGCACATGGAGTTTCACAGTCTCGTGTACACGCTCTGCGGTCGCAGGCGGCTCGAACGTGTCTGGGAGTCGCTCAGCGTGCCTGTTCTTCAGACTTTCAGACTCCACCGACCGCTCGTCGACACGATTGGAGACCTGCCGCGAATGCACGCTCTGATCCTCGACGCGATGAAGCAAGGACCCCTGGCGACAGCAAAAAAAGTGGTCCGGCAACACGCCCTTGAATACGAGGATGACGTTCTGAAGGCCCTTTCGGCGCCCTTTGCGCTCCAGGAATCCGACGCCGGTTGACCTGCTTGGTCAACCATTGACACTTGACCACCAACATTCATAGAATGTCGCGGCCCGGCACCACCCAGCCAGGGGCGGGGGAGCCTTGGAGAGCAAATGTACGTTCTCAAGGAATCGAAGGAGGCAGACCGCACCCGAATGACAGGCTCTGAAACCGACGGACACGGATCGCCTCTGGGCACAACGCGACCGACCCGCGTTGTCGTGTGGTCTGACCAGCTCGCGACGCCCGACCTGCTGGGACCGTTTGCCGGACCCGCACCGGGTCTCCCCGAGGAAGGCTCCGGAGCCAGCTACGTCTTCGCCAACACTGACGAGCAGCTTCAGTCGGCAATCCAAGACGCGGATGTCGTGTTCGGATGGAACTACTTCACCAATCCGAAGATGCTGCAACGGGCGCTTCCGTTTGCGAACCATCTGGGATGGGTGCAGGCTGCTGGAGTAGGCATTGAGCGGCTGCTCTTCCCAGAGCTCATCAACAGCGACGTTATTCTCACGAATGGCGCAGGAGTGTACGAGCAGAATATCGCCGAGTATGCGGTGATGCTCATGCTCCTTTTCGCCAAAGACGTTGTCCAGACTGTTCATGATCAGCAGGCACATCGCTGGGAGTTCCGGGGCCCGAAAAACGGTACGTTGCAGGGCCGCGAGCTTGTGGTCGTCGGCGCCGGGGGAATCGGCCGTGCGATCGCTCGCCAGGGCCGGACGTTCGGAATGAAGACAATCGGCGTCGCACGCACCGGTCGTGATGGCGATGCGGATTTCGACATCATCCATCCGATATCCGAACTGCTCCGGGTTCTGCCAACTGCCGATTACGTCGTGCTGATCGTCCCTTCGACGCCAGACACCAACGGTATGATGGGGGAAGAGGCCTTCGGGCTCATGAAGCCCTCGGCGCGGCTCATCAATCTCGGTCGCGGCGAGCTTGTGGTTGAGTCAGCGCTCCTGGCTGCATTACGCAACGGTGAGATCGCCGGCGCTGCGCTCGATGTGTTCTGGGAGGAACCCCTTCCCAAGGACCACCCGCTCTGGGATATGCCGAATGTTCTCATCTCGCCTCACATCGCCGGCGATGTGGCGACCACGCCGGAACAGTTCGTCGAGCTCTTTCTCAACAATCTGTCGCGCTGGCAGTCCGGCCAGCCGCTGGTGAACGTCGTCGACAAGCAGCTGGGATTCGCACCGCTGACCGCGACGTGGGGTCAATAGCAGAGATGGCGCAGCTCAGATTCGTGATGGCCGAGGGGACGGCGCCAAACCTCGACATTGAGAAGGAATACCTCAAGGGGCAGGACGTCGACATCCGCATCACCCCGCTCGACACGGCTGACGCGGTCGGTCGTGAAACCGAGGACGCAGACGCCGTCATCGTCGGCACGGAACCGATGTCACGTCCATTCATCGAGCGTTTTGGTCCCAAGGTGAAGATCATCGGCCGCGCGGGCATCGGACTCGATGCCATCGACATGGATGCGGCCCGCGAACATGGGGTTGCGGTCTTCCACACTCCCGACTACGCGACGGAGGAAGTGGCGACCCACGCGCTTGCGCTGATCCTGGCGCTGAATCGTCGGATCGTTGAGGGTGATGCCGTGGCGCGGTCGGATTGGCCGGCGTACGAAAGCCTGCTTCCCGTCAAGCCCCTCAGCGAGCAGGTGGTGGGGATCGTTGGACTGGGCCGCATCGGTCGCGCGGTCATCGAGCGACTTGTGCCCTTTCGCTCGACGATGCTCGGGTTCGACCCATTCGTGGATTCGCCGGTGCCTGGCGTCGAGCGCGCCGCCTCGCTGGACGACCTGTTGACGCGAGCTGACATCGTGACGCTTCATCTGCCGGTGACCCCCGAGACGGTGAAGGTGATCGGCCGGCGCGAAATTGGACTGCTGCGGCCGGGGGCTCTGCTCATCAATGTCTCGCGCGGGCGCCTCATCGATGAAGAGGCCCTGGTTGAGGCGCTCGCGGGCAACCGTATCCGCGCCGGACTGGACGTTGTGACAACGGAACCGCCCCCGAAGGATGCACCGATCCTGACGGCGCCAAATGCGCTGCTCTCCCCGCACTTTGCGTGGTACTCCGATTCGTCGCAACGCCGCGTGCGCACGGAAACGCTGGCGGGTGTCTTGAACTACTTGCGTGACGAACCTCTGCAGACAGGCCGGCTCGTGGTCGACCCACGCGTCTCCGCGTAGAGCTCGTCACCGTTCGATCGGGCGCGAAGCTGATGTCTGGTGTGTTGATCTGAATATTGGAGACGTTGCATGAAACTTGCGACTGCCGTGGTCGATGGCCAGACTCGGTTGTTCCTCGAGACGCCGCGAGGCATGCTTGACGTAGCACAGCGTGTTCCTGAAGTGGCCGGCATTGCTGACGTCGGAGCGCTGCTGCGAGCCGGAATTCACGCCATGGCGTCCGTGCAAGCGCTGGCGGCCGGCGACTCCTCTGGAGAGACGCTCAGCGCGCGCGATCTGGAGTGGGCGCCGCCCATCACCCATCCTTCGAAGATCATCTGCATCGGCCTGAACTACCGTGCTCATGCGGCCGAAGGCGGCGACCCACTCCCCGCCCGTCCGATCATCTTCGCAAAATTCTCAAATACCCTGATCGCTTGCGGCCAGAGCGTTGCGCACCCCCACATCACTAAGAGTCTCGACTATGAAGGTGAATTGGGAGTGGTGATTGGCCAGCGCGTCACCAACGTGGCGGTAGAGAACGCACCATCGGCAGTCGCCGGTTACGTCGTCGCGAATGACGTGACGGCCCGTGACATCCAGTCGGGCGATCCGGCATCCCAGTGGGTGCGAGGGAAATCACTGGATACCTTCGCTCCGATGGGCCCCTACTTCACCACGGCCGATGCGGTCGCCGATTGGCGAGCGCTGCGCCTCCAGACCTGGGTCAATGGCGAGACGAGGCAGGATGAATTGTGCGGCGACATGATCTTCGGCGTGGAGGAGCTGATCTCCTTCGTCAGCCAGGATCTCACCCTCGAGCCCGGCGACATCATCCTGACCGGCACACCCTCGGGAGTCGGAGCTGGTTTCACACCGCCCCGATGGCTGCATCCAGGGGACACGGTCGAGGTCGAAATTTCCGGACTCGGACGACTGACATCTCCGGTAACAACGGCACAGGCGCAGTGAGGAAGGGATGACCGTCACCTACAGGAATCTGTCCGCGCTTCCGCCGCCGATCGGCCTGTACTCGCACGTGGCACGCGCAGGCAACCTAGCGTTCTTCGCCGGCATGGCCGCGATAGATGCGGACGGAAGGATCATCGGCAAAGACGACCTCGAGGCGCAGATGCGCGCGATGTACACAGAGATGGGTGACGCCCTGCAGGCCGAGGGCTTCACCTACTCGAATGTTGTGCAGATGACCACATACCTCGTGCGCGAGCAGGACATCGCTGAGTTCTATCGCGTCCGAGAGCTTGTCTATCAGGAGCTCTATCCGGATGGGAAGTTCCCGCCAAATGCCCTGCTGATTGTCAGCAGGTTGGTCGATCCGGACCTCCTGATCGAACTGCAGATTACGGCAGCGGGCGACTGACCGAGCAACGCGGGCCCACGTCAGGGTGGTCACACGTCGGGATGGCGACCGCTCCACGCTGTTGACGATTCATACGCTCGTGCTGCCCGCAGAACGTTGTGGTCACCGAGCGGAGGACCCGCAAACTGCAGGCCAATCGGCAGTTGATGACTCCCGAAGCCGCACGGGAGGGAGATGGCCGGGCCGCCCGACAGGTTGAACAGCGAGGTGAAGAGTGCTGACGGCGGCACCTTGAGGACAGCGTCGACGGGCCGGGGATGATCGGGTATGCGCTCCGCCGCATAGCCGACTGTGGGAAGCATGAGAACGTCGACGGATCGGAAGCACGCGTCCAATCGTCGCGCGACCTCGCGGCGAGCTCGTTGCGCCTGAAGATAGGTCGTTGCGCTCAGCAGAGCTCCGGCCTTCAGGAGGAGCCGGAACTCGCGGCCGAAAAGGTCTGGTTTGGTGCGCAGGTCCTCGAGATGATATGCGGCGGCTTCCGGGAGGGTGATGAGATAGAAGGCGGCGGTCGCTGCGGTCAGGCTCACTCCGATCTCGACTCCAGTGACGATCGCGCCCAGACTTTGCATCTGCGCCGCGGCGGCTTCGAATGACGCCAGTATCTCCGGGTCGCAGCGATCCTGGAAGTAGCTCCATGGAATTCCGACTCGCATGCCCGCAACATCTGACGGGCTGACGCCATCGTCGAAGGACGGGCGACCTGAGCACGCCGCGAGCATCACGGACGCATCCGCGACGGTGCGAGTCAACGGGCCGACGTGATCCAGGCTCCACGAGAGCGGGAACACTCCTTGCCGGCTGACACTACCGTAGCTCGGCTTGAGCCCAACCACGCCGCACAGGCTGGCCGGCATCCGGATCGAGCCGCCGGTATCGGTACCCACGGCGCCATACGCCATTCCGGCCGCCACCGCGACTCCCGGTCCAGAGCTGGAACCACCTGGGGTGAGGCCCGTTGACCATGGATTGCGCGGCGGGAGAAAGGGTCCCTCGAGACTCGGGCCTCCGAGCCCGAACTCGCTGGTTGCCAGTTTCCCAACGATGATGGCGCCGGAACTCTTCAGGCGGCGCACGACCGCCGCATCGTGATCGGCGATGTACTCACGCCGTAGGTCCGATCCCCCCGTTGTCGGTCCCGAAGCGACGACATCCTTGATACCGATTGGGACGCCGTGAAGCGGTCCCCGGTAGTCGCCCTTGACCATCTGCCGCTCAGCTTCCGTCGCGTCCTTCATGGCCTGTGCTTCGAAAATTGCGTAATAGGCGGAGAGGCGGGGATTGATAAGCCGCACGCGCTCGAGAGTCGAAGCGGTGACCTCGACCGGAGAAACCTCGGTGGCTCGAATCTTTGCTGCCACCTCGGTGAGGGACAGGTAATGCAGCTCTGATCGAACCCCGCTCACGGCGGGTCCTCTGGTGCGATGAATGCCGGTTCGGTCGTGTCGGTCAAGATCGCCTCGAGCACGCGCTCCAGTTCGAGGAGTGTCGCGTACGCACGCGTCAGCTCCGCCAGCTCATCGCTCGGCAGCGGAACCGCCCGTTGACTCAGCCCTTCGATCACTGCCCCCTCGAGTCCAGTACGCATTAGGTCAAGTATGTGCACAATCGGCGCGAGTCAGCCCAGCGTGATTGACAGGCCATCCACTCGGTGGGACACTTGTTGCCGCCCCTTTCCGATGACTCATCTTGCATATCAGCCATCGCGCGCTGGCCACATCGCGCGTCGACGTGGGTGTGGATTGCGTCACTTCCAACAGGGATGTCCAACCCGATCAGCATCGCTGTCGCGCCCGGAACTCGCGGATTTGGCCCGAACGGAAGTCGGATGAGCGCGGAGCGAAGCCCGGGGCCTGGCGTGCTCGGGTCTGAAGAGATCTATGCGAAAGCGGTGACCTGTCTTCCCGGCGGTAGTACGAGGTCGACGCTGTCTGTTTGGCCACATCCTCCGTACGCGTCTCGTGGCCAGGGGTACCGGGTCGTCGACGCCGATGGGCACGAGGTCATCGACCTCCAGGCCAACATGTCGGCACTGGTGCATGGTCACGCCCACCCTGCGATCGTCGACACGATCAAGTCAGCGGTTGAGGACGGTGTGTCATTCGGGTTGCCCACGGCGACGGAGGTCGAGCTGGCGCGCCACCTTGTCGACCGCATACAGGCGCTTGAGCTCGTTCGGTTTGCCAACTCAGGAACGGAAGCTGTGATGACAGTGCTGCGCCTCGCGCGAGCGCACACCGGACGCGATGCCATTCTGAGGTTCGCCGGTTGCTACCACGGGACGTATGACGCGGTGCTCGCCGACGGCTCAGTGGGTGTGCCCGCGGCAATGCGGGACACGGTGATCACTGTTCCCTTCGGGGACATCGTTGGATTTGAGCAGGCGATCCGCAAGCATGCGTCGCGTCTTGCTGCCGTGATCATCGATCTCATGCCGAATCGCCTGGGATTGGTGCCTGTGTCGATGGAGTTTGCGCGAGCGGTGCGCGCTCTGACTCGCGAACTCGATGTGCTCTTGATCGTCGACGAGGTGATCACCTTCCGTCTCGAATACGGCGGACTCCACGCGACCTATGACCTGGACCCCGATCTCATAACTCTCGGCAAGGTGATCGGAGGTGGACTTCCCATCGGGGCATTCGGAGGGCGGCGTGCGCTCATGGAGATGTTCGACCCTCGAGTGGCGCATCCGCTCGAACAGGGCGGAACCTTCACCGCGAACCCGCTGGTCATGCGCGCCGGTCTCACTGCGCTCGAGCTGCTCACGAGGTCCGAGATCGAGAGGATCAACCGGCTTGGTGACGTGCTCCGAATGCGTCTCACCGAGCTCGGGTACCAGGTGAACGGCCGCGGGTCGCTCTCCTGTGTGATCAGCGACGACCCGACCGGGCTGTGGTGGAAACTGTACCGAGCCGGGGTCCTCATCGGACGAAGCGGATTGATGTGCATTGCCACCGTGATGACCGAGGCGACGGTGGATGAGATTGCTCGGCGCTTGGAAAGCGTTGCCGGGCAAGGCTAGCGTGGGACCTCTGGTCGCTGTGGCGCGCGTGGATACGCCCCCACCGGGCCTCCCTGAACACACGTCTGGCGCCCGTTACCAATTCGCACGCGATGAAGCGGAGCTGCGTGAAGCGCTCAAGGAAGCCGAGATCATGTTCGCCTGGAACTTTGCAACGGGTTTCGGAGACCCGGCGATCTTCAGGAACACATTTGCAGGCGCGACCAAGCTGCGCTGGATCCACACGGCAGGGGTCGGCGTCGAACGGTTGCTCTTTCCAGAGCTCGTCGCCAGCTCCGTGATTGTCACGAACAGCGGTGGCGTGTACGAGCAGAGCATGGCCGAGTACGCCATGATGCTGATGCTGCAGATGGCCAAGGATGCTGTTCGCACCTGGGAGGACCAGCGGGAGCACCGATGGAACTTCAGGCGGGTCGAGACGCTCGAAGGGCGCGTGCTCCTGGTTGTGGGCGCCGGCCCGATCGGCCGGTCGATTGCTCGCCTGGCCCGAGCCCTCAGGATGGAGGTGATTGGGGTGGCGCGGACCCGACGTGACCACGATCCCGACTTCGGAGTTATCCACCCATCCAGTGACCTGCTCGGTATTGTCGGCGGGGCAGACTACGTCCTGCTCGTGGCGCCGCTGGTCGCGGCAACCACAGGCCTCATCGGCAGGGACGTCTTCAATCGGATGAAATCCACGGCGCGGCTCATCAACCTCGGTCGCGGCCCGTTGATCGATGAGGCCGCATTTCTCGAGGCGATGAGCGATGGACGGATTGCGGGCGCGGCCCTGGACGTCTACTGGGACGAGCCGCTGCCGGTGGGGCACCCCGTTTGGGACCTGTCCAACGTGATCGTGTCGCCGCATATGGCGGGTGATGTGACGGACACACATGAACGGTTCGTTAATGGCTTTCTGAAGAATCTGGAGCGGTGGATGGCCGGCTCATCGCTCCTGCACGTCATCGACAAGTCGCTCGGTTACATCTCATCGGCTTGAGCGATGTCGCGTCGAATAGGCGAACAGCGCGACCCATCGAGCGAGGCTAATCCGTTATGGCGCCGTGGTATTCTTATGAAGCTTGCGGGTCTGATTTGTTCGCGGGAATTTCAGCCGCACTGATACGCCAAGGCCGATACCCGCTGGGTCTTGCAATCATCGAGGAACGGCATTGAGATTTGTTCGCTACATCTCCGAGGTGGGTCCGAGCTTCGGCGTTCTCGACGACGGCGAGGCGGTCACGCCGCTGTACTCTCTCTTCGAGGAGGCGCTTGCGAGCAGGCCGGCGCTCGGCATCTCGCGAGAGTTCATCCAGCTGGCGCTCGATGATGCAAAGGTTTTCCTCGCGTCGCTCGACATCATCCGCGCTGCCATCGACGAGGCGCGTGATGTGGTGGACCGAGTTCCTGTCGAGGCCGATAAGCTCAGTGAGCTGTACGTGCTGCCGTTCGTGGATGCTCCCGAGAAGGTCCTCGGGGTCAGCTACAACTACCGCAAGTTCAAGCAGGAGGAGGGGATCGAGGACACCCCAATCCCACAGGTCTTTCCGAAGACACCGAGCAGCATCCTCGGCGCACGCGTGCCTGTTCGCGTGCCGTCGGCCATCACGAATGTGGACTTCGAGGCGGAGGTAGGAGTGATCATCGGGAGCACTGCGCGTCGGGTCGGTTTGGCCGAGGCTGCCAGGTGCATCGCCGGCTACACGGCCCTCAACGAGATGACAGCAAAGATCCTTCCGCGACCCAAGATGGACCTTGAAACCATTCAGCTGAGGCTCAAGGGGATTGACAACTTCTGCCCGATGGGTCCCGTGGTCGTCACAGCGGACGAGTGGGAGTCCCTGGGCACGGAGATCCATGTCAACTGCAAGGTCAATGGCGAAGTACGCCAGCACTATCCGGCCTACGACTGGGTCCATTCACCCGCGGAGGTGATCGCATTCCTCTCCGGATTCATGACCCTGCGCCCAGGTGACGTGCTGAGCATGGGCACGTCGTCCGGGGTTGGAATTGCCGACGTTCCTCCGCGGCTCCTGAATGATCGCGACGTGGTCGAGGTGTGGATCGACGGTATCCCGGGAACCAATAACGTCGTCCAGTTCAACCCATGACGGACCTCGCCTCCGAACCGGATCGGGAGTCACCGCCCGTCGGCGTCCTCCTGCTCGAGAGCACCTACATGGACCTGCCCGGTGGCATGGGGCGCGCTGACAGCTTCGACTTTCCCGTGGTGCAACAGTTTGTCCCGGGCGCTCAAACCGAAGTCATCGCGAGCTCTCGGTTCGCGGCACTTGAGGATGGGTATGTGGCCGCAGCGCGGACGTTACGGGACTCGGGCGTGAGCCTGATCACGGCGAATTGCGGGTTCAGCGTGGCATTTCAGGACTCGGTGGCCAGCGCCGTCGAGCTTCCCACGATGCTGTCAAGTCTCATGCTCGCGCCGCTCTTGAGCCGCGTCTTCAATGGTGGGCTTGCTGTACTGACGTTCAGCACCGCCGATATCGATGAGGCTCGGCGCGCGACGGCCGGCTGGCCGGCCGACCTGAGACCCGCCATCGCCGACGTCTCCGGCAGCGCGGCATGGATGGCCATGCGCTCGCGCACCCGTCCTGAGCTGGACTACAAGAGGATGGAGGCCGACCTGCGCGACGTCGCTATGACGCTGTGCCGGGAGCACGCACCCAAAGCAATTCTTGTCGAATGCACGGCGATGCTCCCGTTCGAGTCAGCCCTGCACAGGTGGACCAACCTGCCGGTGTTCGGGATCACGACGTTTGTCCATTATCTCGTTGAGCGAATCAACGGGGTGCGCAGCGCGGACGAAATCGCCGTTGCGGTTGGAGCAGCTCGAGGCTAGCCGGCGTCAGTCGACCGCGATCGCATCAAGCTCGAACAGCAGATCCGGCGGCCGGAGTCGACCCACCACGAGCAGCGTTGTGGGCGGATACTGGTCGTCGGGGTAGATCTCCCTGTAGATCGCCTGACGCGCAAGCGTGAACGCCGGGATGTCGTCCGCATTGACCAGGTACGCCGTGAACTTGACGACATTCTTGAACGTCATCCCGCAATCGGCCAGGACCGCCTCCATGTTTTTGAACACCTGACGAACCTGGGCGTCGGCGTCACCTTTTCCCACGAAGACGCCGTCAGCGTTGGTTGCGCCCTGACCGGCGGTGAACACCATCCGCTGCGGATGTGTGACTTCCGCGCCGTTGCTCCAATGGTGGGAGGGCTTCGGCAACGTCTTCGGGTTGAACATTCTGATGTTCGCGCTCGGCATATTCGTCTCCCTCATGGTCTCTCGCTGGCTGGCTCCGTCTCGCCCACAAGACTCGCGACCACCTGACCAAGAAACATCTCGCGCAGGCCAGGACGCGTCGCCAGATCACGTGCCTTTCCTGAGAGCTGCACTTTTCCCGCCACGAGCAGGTAACCCCAATCAGAGATCTCCAGAGCCTCCAACGCCTTCTGCTCAACCAGCAGCACCGCCACGCCCGACTCGGCGAGCCTCGGCACCTGCTCCCGGAGAACCATGCGAGCAAGTTTCGGGGAGAGGTTGGCGGTGGGTTCGTCAAGCACGAGCAGGCTCGGGTCCGGCATGAGCACGCGCCCGACAGCGAGCATTTTTCTCTCGCCTCCACTCAACGTTCCGGCGCGCTTGGAGAGGTGGGTGGTGAGATCCGGGAAGATGGAGAGCACCTTCTCCATCGCGGCTGGAATGCGCGAGCTCGCGAGTGAGTACCCACCCATCTCCAGGTTTTCGCGAACGGTGAGCGTTTCGAAGATGTCCCGCGTTTGAGGAACGTACCCGATCCCCAGCCGGCTCAACTCGTGAGCACGCATGCGGGTGATCGGCTCGCCCCTGAGCACGATCGACCCGGCCATGACCTTGACCCGGCCCATCACTGCTCCGAGCATGGTCGACTTGCCGGCTCCGTTGGGGCCGATGACGGTGACGATCTCCTTGCTCCCGACGGTCAGATCGACATCCGAAATCACCGCGGAACCACCGTAGCCCGCCGTCAAACCGTTGATCACGAGCAGCTGCTCGGGTCGACCGTTTGACTCAGCCGATAAGGTAGGCATCGAGCACCTCTTGGTTCCGTCGCAATTCCATCATGGTGCCCTGGGCCAGCACACGCCCCTGCGCCATCACGATGGTGTGATCACACAACCGTTCGACGACGCCCAATTCGTGCTCGACCATGAGGATGGTCAAGCCCTCCGCGCGCAACTCCAGCAGGTGCTGCTCCAGCCGCCGGCTCAGCGTGGGGTTGACGCCGGCCATCGGTTCGTCGAGCAGCAGCAGCGCGGGTTGCGCCATCAGTCCACGAGCTATCTGGAGGAGACGCTTCTGACCGCCGCTCAGGTTGCCTGCGTACTCGTCCTCCTTGTCGGCGAGCTCGAAGCGCCCGAGCAACTCTCGCGCCTGTGCGAGAAGCCGGGTCTCCTGCGCTTTCCATGTCCACTTGCCAAGCACAACTCTCGCGAGGGAGTCGCCGCGCTGGTTGGGTGCCGTGACGAGCAGATTCTCGAGCACCGTGAGGCGGGGAAACTCCCCGGAGAGCTGGAATGTGCGGACCAGGCCCTGACGGGCGCGTTGATGCGAGGGAGTCGTGGTGATGTCGTTTCCACGAAAGACGACGGAGCCTGAGGTTGGCTTGAGTGCCCCAGCAATGAGCGCGAGCGCGGTCGATTTGCCCGCGCCGTTGGGCCCGATCAGCCCGGTGATCGCTCCTGTCTCGACCTCGAATGTCGCGCCATCCACGGCGTGGAGGCCGCCGAAATCCTTGTGCAGATCGACAACCGAGAGCATCGTCTGCGTCGCGACTTGCGCTTGAGCCATCCAGGTCAGCCGCTGGGCAGGACGGGTTCGGACTGTGGCGTCTGCGCCCCATCGCCGGCTGGATGTGGTTTCGCGTAGCGGCGTCGTCGCTCGGGGAAGATGCCCGCGGGCCGCACCCACAGGAATACCGCTATCAGCAGGCCGATCACGATCCATTGCACCGACTCGATCAGACCTGGACGGCCGAACGCGGGGATGTACTGGCTGGCCTCGATGAATGCCACTGGTACCAGCGCCGCACCGACGATCGCTCCGAGGTTATTGCCCGCGCCTCCGACGATGACCGCCGCGAAGTACACGAACGTCTCCGCGGGCAACCATGAGGAGGGAGACCACGCGGTGATGAATTCAACCAGCAGCGCGCCGCTGACGGCGGCGATCGCGCCGCCAAGCACATACGCGGTGAGCTTCAGCCGAATCACGTTCTTCCCAACTGAGGCTGCAACGGCTTCGCTCTCACGCACGCTTCGAAGCGTCCGGCCCAGCGGCGAGCTCGTGATCCTGTGAACGAGCAGCCACGTCAGCAGGAAGAGCGCCATGGTGATGGCGACATAGACCCAGGCGTAACTGATGGGATCGAGATTGAGCACGTCAGCGAGAGGGTGGGGCACCAAGCTCAGTCCGCTGGCGCCGTTGAACAGGCCGACTTGATTCGTGGCAATTGTCGCACCGATGAGGGACACCGCCAACAGCACGATCGCCTGGTAGTCGGTTCGAAGTCGGCGTAACCCGACCAATCCAACCAGCAGCGACAGCAGGGCTCCCACGATGGCGGCAGCCAGGAGCGGCAGTGGGAAGGGAAGTGAAGCCCCCCCGATGTATTGCTGGTACCCACCATTGGCGGATGACGGCCCCAACGTCAGCACGGCGGCTGTATACGCACCGGCAGCTTGAAAGAGGATGAATCCGAAGTTGACCAATCCGGTGACGCCGAATTGGAGATTCAGCGCCAAGCACGCTATCGCATCCACGCCGAGGTAGATCAGCAGGATGGTGACGTAGAACTGAACAGCCGAGCTCACGCTGCCAACTCCTTCTGGGTTGCGACTTCGGACAAGATGCCCTGTGGCCGGAACAGCAGGACCAGTACCAGGATTACGAACGCGACCACCGTCTTGTACCCGGGACTGATCACAGCTCCCGCGACCTCACTGGCAATTCCGATAACTAGCGCGCCGAGCATCGCGCCACGAGCCTGGCCGATGCCGCCGAGAATCGCCACAGCCAGGATTGGGATCAAAAAACCGTTCCCGGTTGTCACGTCGAAGCCGGTGACGTTCATCACGAGCACCACACCCGCAAGGCCGCAGAGCGCACCCGACACCAACCAGACGAGGTCAATGACCCGATCGGTGTTGATGCCGCAGTCGCGCGCGAGATCGGGGTCGTTGGCCGTCGCGCGCATAGCCTTACCGAGTTTTGTATATGTGAGGAGAAGATGGACTGCGAGCATCGCGACGACGGCGATCAGGATGATCGCGATCTGGATTGCGGTGAAGATGAATGGACCGATCTTGAACGAGGACCCAGAGGAGCTCTGGAGGTTGTAGAAGTCGGAACCATAAATCGCCATGAGTCCAAACTGCACGATGATGCTGACGGCTATGGTGAGGATCACCATGCCGAAGAGCTTCGTCCCTCTCCGAACGTAAGGGACGTATACGAAGCGGTTGAGAGCGTAGGACGCCACCGCCCCGAAGACGGTTCCCGCGATCAGGGCAATCCAGATGCTGAGGCCGGCATGCGTGACCATATAGGCGATGAACGCGGCAGCTGTCATCGTGTCCGCGTAGGCCAGATTTAGCACGTTGGTCGCACCGAACTGCAGCGTGAACCCGACCGCGGCGATCGCAAGAATCGAAGCCGTGATCAGCCCGAAGCCGATCGCCGGAAGGACGATGCTCATCCTTCAGCTACTCGACAACCCGTCCGTCCATGGCAGCTGCCGGGGCCGGATTCCTCGTGCAACCCGTGAGGCTCAGCTTGGAAGCGCGGCGATTTGCGATGACGTGATCATGCCTGTCACCAGTCGGTTACCGGCGACGTCATACGTGGCGATGGCAAAGGTGCCGGCAGAGTCGTGGTATTTGTTGAACGTGATCGGCCCGACCGTGCCAACGTACTGGATCTGATGGCCCGCCTTCAGCGCCGCGACTCCGTCCGCGTACGACGAGACGACCATCTTGCCCGCGCCCGGGTTGACGACCGTATTGATGAAGTTGTTGAAGTTCGTCGTGCTGTTCGCGGCCACCATTGCCAGAGCCATGATGTTGACGCTGTCAAACACGTTGGCTGGGAATGGATCCGAGGAGTACGACGCGATGTTGCTGGCGGACAGGCCGGGTACCAGCTTGATCGAATTCGCGAACAGCTTGAACGGCGTTGAAGTTGGATCGACGAAGTTCTGGATACCGCTGAAGTTTGGCGCCAGCAGGGCGGCTCCGACGGCATTCGAGATCGCCTGTCGATAGGTTGAGTCGAGGGTGGTCTCGTCGCCGATGATTGGAATCAACCCTCCGGTCAGCTCCTTCCACTCGGCGAAGAATGTTGCGCTCGTCTGCGGGTCCGTCTCGGTGAAGATCACCTGCGGCTTGGGGTTCGCGGCGAGTATCTGTTCGATCTCGGTGCGATACGAACTCTGATCGAATGTCAGCTGGACGTCTTTGACGATCGTCCCGCCGAGCGCTGTGAAAGTGGCCTTCACCGGAGTATCAACAGCCTGACCGCCCGGATCGCCTCCGAAGACGGTCGTCGCATATCGATATCCCTTCTGGTATGCCAGAAACGCCATGGCCTTGGCCTGCAGATCGTCCGCTTGGGACAGTCGCCAAAAGTACGGGTACGTCGAATGATCGAACTGCACCTGGCCGGTGTCTCCGAACATCGGAATGTGCGACTGATTGAAGACGGGGACGGTGGCCAGTGCCTCATCAGAGCTCGGGCCAACCACAGCATCCAGGTGGCTCGTGGTGGCGATCGCGCGATTCGCTGCCACCACTGCATCCGCAGGATCGCCATGCGTGTCAACTGAAGTGCAGCTGGCCTGGCCCCCGAGAATTCCCCCGGCCTGATTGATTACCTGGATGGCGGCGTCGCAGCCGCTGATCATCAGTGCTCCGAAGACTGCATCGGCGCCAGTGAATGGGTTGAAAGCGGCAAACGTAACGGGGACTTTCGTCGCTGCCGAGGGTCCGGAGCCGGACCCGCACGCCGCAACGGCCATTGCCGGCAGTGCAGCCAGCGCGAGCACCCGAAGCCGTGATGGGATTGCCCGCTGTCGGGGTTGGAGTCTATCGGCCGTCATGTGTCGCACCTCGTCACCGTCTGAATCTCAACCCACTGAGAAAGTCCGCAGCCTTGATGCACGCCTTGCCGCATCCGGCGACCGAAGTCTATCGACCCATCTGGTCAACTGTCAACCGGTTCTGGTGCGCTCTGGGATTTGGCCGGTGACCACGTCGTCACCAATAACTGAATACGACAACGATTGAGGGCTCGTGGTTGTGCGCCTGGTACTAGCGGTGATCGACAGTGGTCGGCAGACGTTGCGTGGCAACGGCATCGATGCTTTCACGGAGCACCCGCGCGAGATCGCCGATTTCGGCAGGGGTCGTGATTAATGGAGGTGAGATGTGGAGCGCCCTGCCGACCAGCCCCCGCGTCAGCACGCCTCGATCCTGGGCGGCCCGCACCACTCGCTCAATGATCCCGGGGTCATCGCTGAGTGCGCTGGAAGTGAGCTCAACGGCGCCTGTGAGACCAGCGGTCCTGACCTCGGCCACGAGCGGGTGACCTAAGAGCGCCGACAGCGCGGAGGACAGCGTTCCTTCGAGAGAACGCACTCGCGCCAGCAGGCCCTCCGCTTCGATCACTTCCAGGTTTGCCAGCGCCACCGCAGCCCCGGTGGCGTGCCCGGAGTATGTGTAGCCGTGTCGGAGCAAGCCGGCGCTGCCTCGCCAGAACGGCTCCTGGATTCGCGGCCCGCAAATGACCACTCCAACGGGAAAGTATCCCGACGTGATGCCCTTGGCGCCGATGATGACGTCGGCCTGGACGTCATACCGCTCGCTCGCGAACCAGTGGCCAAGGCGGCCAAACCCGGTGACCACCTCGTCGACAACGAGGAGGACGTCGTGGGCGCTGCAGAGCTCCTGGACACGAGCCCAGTAACCGTCCACCGGCGGATAGACGCCGCCGGCACCGATCATCGGCTCGGCAAAGAATGCAGCCACTCGGCCGGAATGCTCGTTGAGGATGCGCTCCAGGTCCGCAGTGTCATCACGTGCGACTCGGACGACTCCGGGAACCAGGTCACCATACCCCGCCGCATTGGCTGGTATCCCCGCAAGGCTGGTGCCATACGTGTTCATGCCGTGATATGCCCCATCACGGACCACGATGAACTGCCGCTCAGGGTGCCCGACCGCATGCCAATAGCGGCGGACCAGCTTTGCAGCGGTGTCGACAGCATCCGATCCGCCGGTGGTGAAAAAGGCCACCGCCTCTGGAATCGGAGCCAGGGAACAGACCCGTTCCGCAAGTTCGATAACCGGCTCATTCGCATGGCTGCCGAAGGTCGAATACGAGTCGAGCCGTCGCATCTGTCTGGCTGCGGCATCGGCCAGCTCGTCGCGGCCGTGCCCGACGTTGCAGTACCAGAGGCTGGCGGTGGCATCGTAGTAGCGGCGACCGGCGCGATCCCACACCCATGCTCCCTCGCCGCGATCAAGGATGAGCTCGTTACCGACAACGTTCCTCATGTCCGAGAAGGGATGCCAAAAACGCGTGGAACCCGTGGTCATGGACGTCTCCCCACTTTCGACATACCGACGAGACGGCTGACCGTACTCCACCGGAACGTCATTCTGGCCGCGTCGGCGTCTGCAAGCAGTTCAACGCCGCGTAACGGGGAGCACCTCGCGAAGGGCCGCGTCTTTCAGATACCGGCTCACCACCGCAAGCGCCTCATCGGGTCCTCCCGCGAGGGAATCCGCGAACCACCCGCCGTCATACGGGGCGTTGACGGCCCGGAGCAAGTCGGCAGCCGGTTGGTGGCGAGGTGGCGGCACGTCGGGGACGAGCTTGTACGCGAGGATCGTGCGATTGCCCGCCTTCGCGACGCCGACCGACTCGATCACGTCCCAGCGGGTGAGGCTGCTGTAGGGATACTGCCGAAGGATGAGCCCATCGCGCGTGAGTTCCAGCGACGGACGGACGACCACGGCTGTGGTCGCGAGGCCGATCAGCGGGGCGGCCATGATGAACCACCCGATCGTGGCGCCAATCAGCAGGCAGATGACCCCGGCGATCTCGGTAACGGCGAGAAGCGGCAGCACCAGCGCGACCGGTCGTCGGGCTCGGAACACGATCCTGCCTCGTCGAACCACGAGCGCCGCGGGGAGCTCGGCGGGGTTGGGCACCTCGGTCATCGGTTCGATCGTAGCCGTGCCTGCCATCCTTCCCGGGTGCTTGTTGCCCTGATGCTCCTCGACATCGGATCGGTGCTGGGTGGCATCGGCCTGGCGGTGGTCGCCTTCATCGTGGTGATCGCCGTCTGTGTGCTGATCCTCCGGCTGCTGGCTGTGATCCTTCCTTCCTATGAGGAGGCCTCCTCTCCAGTGGAGACCTCCGACGAGCCGGTCACCGGAGACGCCGCCGCCGCTCAACCGCTCTCAGCGGCACCTCAGGCGGAGGATGCTCCCGAGGCATGATCGGTGGGGGTTGCGCTCCACCCCCTGGACCGGCTAACATTCATAAGCGATCCTTTATGAAAGATTCCTTTATGAGTTCTGACGTCCCAGCGCGACCCCCGCGGCGTGCGCTCCCGGGAAGCATCGCCGTCGGCGCGAGTGACCTGTCCGTCTATTTCGAGGGGCTCGCCAATCCGACGAGACTGCTGATCGTCGAGCGGCTCGCCGCGACGCCCGAGATGCGCGTGTCCGAGCTGGCAGATTTCTGTCAGGTCAGTCAGCCACGGATGAGCTGGCACCTCCGCATCCTTCGCAAGGCGGAGGTGATCCGCACCCGTCGCGAGGGGCGAGAGGTGTTTTGCCGGCTCGATCGGGACGCCATTGCCACGCATTTCAAAAGCTTCGCTCGGCTGATCTCCTCAGCAGGGATGCCCGCCGAGATCACTTCAACAGCACCGATACACGAGGGCGCGTCGTGAGCAACAAAGTCAGAGTGGCGATCATCGGCGTGGGCAACTGCGCCTCGTCGTTCATCCAGGGACTCGAGTACTACAAGAACGCTGATCCGAACGACACCGTACCTGGTCTCATGCACGTGGACCTCGGCGGGTATCACATCTCCGACATCGAGATCTCCGCAGCGTTCGACATCGACCGGGAGAAGGTCGGCAAGGACGTCTCCGAGGCGATCTTCAGCGGCCTGAACAACACCGTGAAGTTCAGCGACGTCCCCCGGTTGAACATTCCTGTCCAGCGGGGCATGACCCACGACGGACTCGGCAAGTACCTCTCCGAGGTGATCACCAAGGCGCCGGGATCGACAGTCGATATCGCCCAGGTCCTCAAGGACACCGGCACCGACGTGGTGGTCAACTACCTGCCGGTCGGCAGTGAGGCGGCTACCCGTTGGTACGCCGAGCAGATCCTCGAGGCGCCCTGCGCGATGGTGAACTGCATGCCTGTCTTCATCGCTCGCGAGGACTACTGGCAGGCGCGATTCCGCAAGGCCGGCGTGCCGATCATCGGTGACGACATCAAGTCGCAGGTCGGCGCAACCATCGTCCATCGCGTCCTGACTCATCTGTTCCGTGAACGTGGTGTCGAGCTCGAGAACACGTATCAGCTCAACTTCGGCGGCAACACCGACTTCCTCAACATGCTCGAGCGCGAGCGCCTCATGAGCAAGAAGATCAGCAAGACCAACAGCGTGCAGTCGCAGCTGGCGACGCCGATGGAGAAGGATCACATTCACATCGGCCCGTCGGACTACGTGCCGTGGCTCAACGACCGCAAGTGGGCGTTCATCCGCCTCGAGGGCAAGTCATTCGGCGATGTGCCGCTCAATGTCGAGTTGAAGCTCGAGGTGCACGACTCTCCGAACAGTGCGGGGATCGTCATCGACGCTGTGCGGTGCTGCAAGCTCGGGCTCGACCGTGGCCTCAGTGGCACCCTCGAGGGCCCGGCGTCGTACTTCATGAAGTCGCCGCCCCGCCAGGTCTCCGATGACGAGGCCCACCGCGCAACCGAGGAGTTCATCGCCGGGGTCGAGACGGGCGGCGGACAGCGCAACGGCCGGGCTGAGGTTCTGCACGAAGCTACGGAGGCGGAACCCGCCACCCCCGCGACGAATTAACCCGCCGAGCGATCGGAGGAGCCGACAGCGTTGATGCAGGCCGGCAACGTGGTGGTCAAGGCGGGCGCGCGCAAGCGCGCTGCGCGCGATCCGATGCTGCCCTACTACGCATATCGCGGCGCCGAGGCTCTGGTGGGCGCGCTGCCACAGTCGGTCTCGTACTGGCTCGGTGACCGCGCTGCCGACGCACTCCTGGCCACCGTGCCAAGCCGGTTCGACGGTCTCCGCGACAACCTCCGCCACGTCCTACCGGGCATCGGCGACCGGTCGCTCAAGCACCTCGTCCGTCGCAACCTTCGCAACCTCACCCACTGCTGGGTCGACGTGATGGAGATGTCATCGCGACGGACCGACCTGCCATCACGGATCGACATCAAGGAGCTCTACCACTTCGAGGACGCAATCGCGCGGGGCAACGGCGTGGTGGTCGCGTCGATGCACTTCGGGTCGTGGGAAGTCGGGCTGGCGGGCTGGAACAAGATGGGCGGCAAGATGGCGCTCCTCGCCGAGGTGCTCCGTCCCAAAGAGCTCTTTGATCGAGTGGTCGGGGCACGCCGAGCGCAGGGTGTCCACATCATCCCGATCGATACTCAAACGATGCGTGAGGGCGACGCCCAGGCCGCTCGACGCGTCGGCGCCGCGTCGATGCGGGAGGTGTTCAAGGTGCTGCGCTCCGGCGGTGTCGTGGCGATGGCCCTCGACCGCGATCTCATCGGCAACGGCGAGCCGCTCGACTTCTTCGGCCAGCCGGCGCCGATCCCGATCGGCTCGGTGGAGATCGCCATCCGAGCCGGGGCGGCGATCGTCCCCATCGTGCTCTTCCGCGACCGATATCGGGTCAACGCCGTGGTGCATCCTGAGATCTCCTACTCGACCGACGCCCCCAGAGACGCCGAGGTGCGCAAGACTGCGCAGATGCTGCTGCGAATCTTCGAAGAGGCGATCCGCGAGCATCCCGAGCAATGGCACGTCCTCGATCCAATCTGGCCGGCGGCGGCGACGAGATGAAGATCTGTCTGGTCTCCCCATACGACTTCATGCACCCCGGGGGAGTCACCGAGCATGTCCGCCACCTCTCGGCAAAGCTTCGGGCGCGCGGTCACGACGTCACTGTGCTCGCGCCGTCGAGCCGCGTCGGCGACGACCATGGCATCCCCGGGTACGTGCGCATCGGCCGCAGCGTCCCGGTGCGGACCAACGGGTCTGTGGCGCGCATCGCCCTGTCTTTCCACCTGGTGCGGCGGGTTCGCGCGCTGCTCGACGAGAACCATTTCGACGTCGTTCACTACCACGAGCCGCTGGTGCCGTCGCTACCGATCACCGTGCTCCGCTTCCACAGTGGAGCGAACGTCGGGACGTTCCATGCGATGGCGCGGCGCAACCTCGGCTACTACTACGGCAGGCCGTTTCTCAAGCGCTATTTCAACCGTCTCCACGTGCATGTGGCGGTGAGCGTTCCCGCTCGAGACTTCATCGCGAGATATTTCGAGGGAGAGTATCGGGTCGTTCCCAACGGCATCGACTGCTCGCGATTCAGGCCCAATCATCCGAAGCTCGAGGAGCTGCGCACGCCGGGCAAGGCAACCATCCTGTTTGTCGGGCGTCTCGAGTCACGCAAGGGCCTGCCGACGCTGCTCGAAGCCTATGGCCAGCTGCGTCGCGCTCGCGACGATGCGCGACTTGTGGTTGTGGGAGACGGCCCGATGCGCTGGGGGTACGAGAGTCAGGTGGCAGCGATGGGCATCCCCGACGTGGAATTCGCGGGCAGGGTTTCCGCGGAGCTGCTGCCGCGGTACTACGCCTCCGCCGATATCTTCTGCGCTCCCGCGACCGGCGGTGAGAGCTTCGGGATCGTGCTGTTGGAGGCGATGGCCAGTGGGGTTCCGGTGATCGCGTCGTCGATACCCGGCTTCAGCAGCGTGATCCTGCACGATGTCGACGGTGTGCTGGTGCCACCGCGCCACCCGAAAGAGTGGGCGGCGGCGCTCGGCGCGCTGCTCGATGACCCGTCGCGGCGCACCGAGATGAGTGAGCGCGGGCTCGCCAAGGCGCAGCTGTATGACTGGGAACACGTGGTCGACGAGGTTCTCGACGTGTATCGCGTGGCACGTGAACGTGCTGGGGCGAGCACGGTGGTCTCCGGTGTTCACGTCCAGGCTCCAGGACTGGGTTAGGTCCGGCGCGCGCCGCGTCGTTCCTGCCCTTCGTGCACTGCACCTGACGCCGAACATCCTCACCATGCTCGGCCTGGGCATCTGTGCCGGCTCCGCCGTCCTCATCGCGTTGGGGTTTCTGCTGCCGGGTGGTCTTCTGCTCCTGATCGCCAGTGGCTTCGACATCCTTGACGGGGCGCTTGCGCGGGTCAGCGGCCGCGAGCAGCGTTATGGAGCGTTTCTCGACTCGACGGTGGATCGCTACGCGGAGGCGATGACATCCATCGCGCTGCTTGCGTACTTCCTCTTTCACGGCCATCACACGCTTGAACCGATGCTCGTGGTGTTTGCGCTGACCGGGTCGCTGCTGGTGTCCTACGTGCGTGCGCGTGCACAGTCGCTCGGGTTCAACGGGGACGGTGGGCTGCTCGCCCGCCCGGAGCGAGTGGTGATCACCGTGATCGGTCTCGTGATCGCGCCGCTGCTCATCTGGGCGTTGTGGATCCTGGCCATCCTCACCAACGTGACTGCTGTGCAGCGGATCTGGGTCGTCTGGCAGCAGGCGCGACGCATCGCGGCTGAGACACGCAGCGCGCCCGGCGTCAGCACCGGATAGGTCGCTCACGGGAGCGCGACGTCCTGACGCGGATCCTCAGCGATCCCATCGCGCCGGATCTCGAAGTGCAGGTGCGGGCCGGTGGCATTGCCACTCGACCCCATGGTGCCGATGACCTGACCCGACACCACGTATGTGCCGTTCGCGACGATGACCGTGTCGAGGTGGCCGTAGAGGCTGCTGAGCCCACCGCCGTGATCGATGACGATGTGCAATCCGTACCCCGTCGCCGAAACGATGACGGTGACGGTGCCCGGGAGCGTCGCCATAACCGGTGTGCCCCGCGCCGCCGCCAGGTCCATTCCCGAATGCCAGTGTCCACCGGGACACGAGAGGTCCACCGGCTCGAAGGCGTAGCTCGTGCACCCGAACCCCTGGGAGGTCCACGAGTGCGTGACGGGTTTGACAAAAGCGGCACCCGTAGCGCTGCCTCCGACCGCAGCGCTCGCAATCGCCGTGCCACCAAAGAGGCCGAGGGTCAACAGCGCGAGGAGCGCCGCGAACGCGCGAATCACAGCGCGGCCCGGTGGCGCACGACATGATGTGCGGGCGCCAGCGCCTTGTGCATCGAACGCTGGACGTGGCGCATCGCGGTGTGCGCGTGCGTCTCGACGTGGGTTGCTGCGTGGAGGGTGCCGGGAACCTTGAGCACGATCCACAGGATCGCCAGCGCGAACAGGCTCTCGGCGATGCCGCTTCCGGCACCGAATCCGACCGCGGTCGCGACCCGAAGGATGATCAGCTGGACTGCCTGCATGAACACGGCGACCATGAACAGGCGAAGCCACGTGGAGGCGTAGCGGCGCGTTTCAGGAAGCACCGAACACAGCGCGGCAAGGGGAGCGAGCACGACGAGGATGTCGAGCATCGCCGTGCGGATCACATACGAGAGCACGAGGATCACGACCGCCACGACCACGCCCAGCGCGAACACCGCGTGAAAGAGATCCTGCGAACCCTGGATGATCGAGACGGTCGTCGCGCTCATCGAACCTGACCAGGGAAGCGAGTCGATGGTCAAGTTGCCGCCGAGCGACTGTGTGACGCCGCCGATCGCGTTGTTGAGATCGATGGCCATTTGGATGAAGTAGATCGACCCGTGGACCATCACGAGTGCCGCCAAGACGCGTGGGATCACCAGATGGAGCGCGTAGCGCGCATGGATCGAGTGCTCGAAGATGCTGCGCAGGGACGCGTACAACAGCACAGCGCCGACCAGGACGTCCGCGACCAGCGCGAGCGACCCGTTCAGGTGCGCGATCGCGGGGTTCGATGTCAACGGACGAACGCCTGAGGCGGTCGGATCGACTGTCGTGAACAGGTAGCGACTCAGCTCGGAGTTGAGATCCGCGCGAGCGGTTGCGATGAAATGTGAGAGCACGCCGGTCAGCAGTTGGAGGATCGTGCCGAGGGGATCGCGGATCCCCTGCACGATCCCAGGAATCGATTGCATCAAGCCGGCTCAGTGAATCGTTGCCGGGACGCTGGCGATGAGCGCGTGGGTCAGCGTGCCCGCGACCTCGACGCCGATGGTGCCGAAGACAATGCGCCCGATCCATTTCTTCGCCTGGGCCACGCTCGCCGGGTCGACGGCCACGATCTTGTACATGAACGCGATCAGGAATGCGAGCGCGCCGACGCTGGCGAGCAGCCCCTGGGCGATGAGGATCCAGTTGTCGATGAGCGCCTTGAGTTGAACCACGATGAGCGACCTCCGTACGTGTGCGGTGTCGGTCGCCCCTCCGGCCGGTCCGAGTGAGCACCCGGACAGCCAGCAGACTATACGGATTTGTGTATGTCTGTCAAGTGCGGGATCAACGGCCGGGTCAGTATTGAAACGCGCGGCAGCGTCGTGCGTATTGATGAGCAGAGTGGAAGACGCGCTGGCGGCGGATATCGCTGGGATCGACGACAGACACGAATTGGACTGGTCCGAAACCTACCTGGCTCAGCGCGAGCGACTCTACGGCCTGGCACTGGTCATCCTGCGCGACAGCAACGATGCGTCCGATGCGGTGCAGTCGGCCTTCGAGAAGGCACTGCGTCATCGAGGGCGCCTGCACTACGGAACCCGTCCCGAGGCCTGGCTGGCGCGGATCACGTGTAACGAGGCGATCAGTTTCGCAAGGCGTCGCCGGATCCGTCGATGGGTGGCGTTCCAGGATTCGGACGACGCCGCGGCGCATGACGGAGACGTTGTCGACCGGTTGGTGGTCGAGGACGCGCTCCGCCGGCTTCGTCCCAAGCATCGAGCCGTGGTCGCGTTGCACTACCTGTACGGCTATGGCGTCGATGAGATCGCGTCGATCCTCGACGTCCCTCGCGGAACTGTGGCCTCACGACTGCATCACGCGCGCGAGGTCTTGCGGGCAATTCTGGAAAAGCATCGGAACGAGTTATGAAGGGGCCACGATGATCGAGATCGCTGACCGCGTCGTTGACGAGACATTTCGACGCGGTATCGCAGACCTGGTCGCGCGTGTGCCACGTCCCTCGACTGAGATCAGGCATCGACGCATGCCCATCCTGATCGCCGTAGCAGGGATCGCCATTCCGTTGGCTGCGTTGGGGACCGCCGCACTGCTCGTCATCGCCGGCCATGCGCAACGCTCGGTGGCGCCGCCCGCGCTCTCAGCTCCCGCAACTACCTCGAACCCAGGGACGACGACCGCCGCTCTCGGTCAGACAATCGACATCGGTGCGACCGTAGTTCCGGCTGCCGATGTGACCGTCGAGAACGTTGTCTTCGTGTCGGGAAGCGCTACCTATCAGCCGGCACCGGCGAACGGCCTGTATGCCGTTGCAGACGTTCGCGTCTCGATGCCTGCCGGCGCGAGGGCCCAGTCGTCGGCTACGCAATACAACCTGGCAGTTTCGCTTCTGTCCGGCGAGCTGGCACTACTGCAGACGGCGATCGTGAACAATGATGTTGCACGCGCCCACGTGCTTGAGGCACTGATCGCGAGAAATCAAATCACAGTGTGGAAGCTCGCGCTCTACTCGACGCCGTTCAACCTTGAGTACGTGACGCGCGCCGGTCAGATCTATCCGGCGTGGGGGGGCAACCGCCCGATGGCGGTGGTCGAACCGAGTGGCTACACGGGCGCGTCTCCTGACGGAGCGACGGACAATCGCGTCATGTCGCTGACGGTCATCTTCGACGTCCCGACCAGCGGTGGGGTGATTGAGCTGACCGATTCTCAGGGCAAGGTCATCGGTCGCTGGCGCGCACCTGTCAGTCCTCAACAGTGATCGCGAACCGTTCGTGATCGACCCTTCACGCCGGCGCCGCGACAGGCGCACCACCTAAGTGGTTGTCCCGCGTCGAGTCACGTGAGAGGCCCCTGGCACGGGTGCCAAGGGCCTCCTTCAGGAAGGGAATGAGTTGCGGGGTAGGCGCGACCTGGACATATCCGGGCCGCGGCGACGCACCTTATCCCAGCGGCGGGGGGAGTGTCGGTGATCCGAGTCACGGGCCGCCCGCCACTGCCTCGCCCTGCACGTCAAAACTTGTACTAATCTCAAGAGCGACTGATAAACACCGTCGAGGAGAAAGAACGTGGCTGGAGAGAAATCGCGAGGAGCGCCCAAGCGGCAGGGGAAGAAGCCGAAGGCTGCCGCAATCGCCAAGGCAGCCAAGAAGGCAGCCGCTCAGACCGCGGCGCAGTCGCCGAATCAGAGCTGAGGGCAGCGCCGGGGCGTCCCGCGCCTAACTGACCTCTGCGGCCAGCGAGCGCTTCCTCAGCTTGTTGCGCTCGTCGGCATTCAGCACTCGCTTGCGCATCCGGATGCCGACCGGGGTCACCTCGACGAGCTCGTCGTCGATGATGAAATCGAGGCATTCCTCGAGCGACATCTTCCGCGGGGGGACCAGGCGGATGGTCATGTCCTCGGTGGACGACCGGATATTGGTCTTCTGCTTCTGCTTGGTGACGTTGAGGTGGATATCGCCGGGCCGGCGGTTGAGTCCGACGATCATGCCCTCGTAGACGGGCGTTCCCGGGGCGATCAGCGGCTGTCCGCGCTCCTGGAGGGTGACCAACCCGTAGGCGACGGCGACCCCGGGCTGGCTCGCGGTGAGGACGCCGGAACGCGTCGTGGTCGGGAGCGCCCACATGCGTTCCCAACCGAGCAATCGCGTGGCCATCACGCCCGTGCCGCGGGTGAGGGTGAGGATCTGACTGCGCAGCCCGATCAAGGCCCGAGTCGGCGCGTGGTAGGTGAGCCGCACTCCGCCGCCCGCGTCGGTGCGCATCGCGGTCATCTTCGCTCCGCGTGTGCCGAGCGCATCGGTGATGGCCCCGACGACATCCGCGGAGCAGTCGATGACGCAGTCCTCGACGGGCTCCACGCGCTCCCCGTCGATCTCCTTGGTGATGACTGCCGGGCGCGACACCTCGAACTCGTAGCCTTCGCGGCGCATCGTCTCGATGAGGATCGCAAGGTGCAGCTCGCCTCGTCCGCTCACGTCGAAGATATCCGCGGTGGGCCCGTCCTCCACGCGCAATGCCACATTGGTGAGCAACTCGCGTTCGAGCCTCGCGCGCAACTGTCGTGAAGTGCTGCTCACGGTTGCCTCGCGCCCGGCGAGCGGCGACTGATTGACCGAGAACTGCATGCGCAGTGTCGGCTCGCCGATCTCGAGGCGTGGCAAGGCTTCGGGGTGCTCCGCGTCGGCGATGGTGTCGCCGATGGCCACGGCAGCCAGTCCCGACAGGTAGACGATCTCCCCGGCGGATGCCGATTCCGCCGGGAGTCGCTGCAGAGCCTCGACGGTGAGCACCGTTGCGATCCGTTCGATCCGGCCCGCGCCTGATGCCGTGAAACACACCACGTTCTGTCCAGGATGGACGGTGCCGCGCTGGATCCGTCCGAGCGCGAGCCGGCCGCTCCAGTTGTCGTGATCCAGGTTGCTCACCAGCATCTGCAGCGGCCCGTCGGGGTCCGCGAGGGGCGGTGGCACATGCTCGATGATCGCGTCGAGGAGCGGCTCCAGAGTCACGCCCGCGTGGGTGAGGTCCGCGGTGGCAGTGCCTTCGCGCGCATTGGTGTAGAGAACCGGCGCGTCCAGTTGCCACGACTCCTTGGCAAGCTCGAGAAGCAGATCGTGGGTAGCCTCGACCGTCTCAGCCGGCTGCGCGTTGGTGCGATCGATCTTGTTGACGACGATGATCGGCTGAAGACCGAGCGCCATCGCCTGGCGAAGCACGACCCGGGTTTGCGGCATCGGGCCTTCGGCGGCATCGACCAGGAGCAGGCAGCCATCCGCCATGCCGAGGACCCGCTCGACCTCGCCCCCGAAGTCCGCGTGTCCAGGGGTATCGATGATGTTGAGCTTGACGCCGTTGTAGCGAACCGATGTGGTCTTGGCGAGGATCGTGATTCCCTTCTCGCGCTCGAGATCGTTCGAATCCATGATCAGCTCGCCGACCTGTTCGTGCGCGGCAAAAACCCGCGATTGCTTCAACAGGGCATCCACGAGCGTGGTCTTGCCGTGATCGACGTGCGCGATGATCGCGACGTTGCGGATGTCCGCCCGGCGCTTTTCGCCGGGCACCAGAGGAGGTGGCACCTCCCGATTCTGACCGCCTAGCGTTCATCGGCCGCCCGTGACCCAGTGCAAGAACTGCTGAATGTGGTCAACCAGGGCCTGTTGCAGGTTCTGGAGGACTGAATATTCGCCGCTCGCGGTGGCGGCAGTATTGGTGTTCAACTGCTTGAAGAGGCCCGAGAGCGGTGAGGTGAGCCCTCCAAGCGGCCCGGCGTTCACAACCGGGGGCGCGCTTGCGACCGGGAGCGCCGGACCCGCGCCCGGGGTTGCCGTCGCCACCGCCGGCGGCGCCCAACTGATGTACTTTCCGGGCGCTGGAGCCTGTGCGCCGGCGTGGACCGCGAACGCAACCAGGGCGCCCGCCGCAGCCACGCCAACCAGCAGATGAAGTCGATGACGACCGAGCATGGGCTACCTCCAAAGTCTTCGCTTTGACGGTCGCCCCTCCGGCCGCTCCGGATGATCCGGGTGCGCGAAGTATACAGATTTGTGTAGGTTATGGGGCGGCACCCGCGCCGCTCGCGCTCCCCACGGTCAGACGCGCTCCAACGTGCAGACGTGGGACGGACCCCTATATTCAGAGCCGTGAACGAGGCCCGAACCGTCCTGCTGTACGCCGTCGGCGGCATCGTCGGCATCCTGCTCGGCCTCGCGACAGCGCAGGTGACCACCTCGTGCAGCGGGGCGTGCCCCGCCGCTCCGCAGGCTTTCGCCACGTGGCAGAGCGGCCTCATCGGCCTCGGGTGCGCCGTCATCGTGCTCATCGCCTGTGCGGTGCTGGATGAGGAGTTCATTCCCGTCACGCGCCAGTGGCTCGGAGCCGCGCTGCGCCGGCTGTCTGGCCAACCTCACAAGCGGCAGGCCGGCTAGGCCTCACGTCGGTGCCTCAGACCTAGACTGGCCGCGAATGAGGAGAGTAGTTCGCCGGCTGGCGCTGGTCCAGGCCGCTGCGCTCATCGTGCTCGGAGTGAGCCTGGCTTCGTGCGGCTATCCGACGGCGCCTGAGTGCGGGATGCCGAACCCGGCGCACACCGCTGCCATATCGGCCGACCCAGCCGTCGCCTGCTTCGTGGCCGCGGCCAAAGCCTGCAAGAGCATGGAGCTCGACGTCCTCGGCGATGGCTTCTCGAACTCGGTCGATGAGCACTTCATCGTCACGCCGAGCGACCACTGCCGGATCGACGACTACGTGGTCTATGACTACAACAGCGTGCAGACCACCGCGCTCGACTGGCAGTGCACGAGCTTCGCTCAATTACCCGACTGGGGGTTGGTGCTGACGGGCTGCTCCCCGCAGGTTCAGTGCTATTCGGCGCTCGACGCCCCGCTCATCGACCCACCAGCGGTGGCGCCGTCGCTGCCCCCCAACGCCACGCCGACGCCGGTGCCATCAACGATCGCCACACCTGCGCCTGCAGGATCGCCTGCGATCGACGGCCGTCCGCACTGCTGAAGAGCGAAGGTGAGACGATTCAAGGGTGGCTGACCCTGTTTCGCTGACCCTCCCGGCGATGGGTGAGTCCGTATCCGAAGGAATCGTGTCGCGCTGGCTCAAGGCAGTCGGGGACAACGTCGACGAGGGCGAGCCGGTGGTTGAGGTGACGACCGACAAAGTCGACGTCGAGGTGCCGGCGCCTGCAACCGGCCGGCTCACCGAGATCGTCGCCGCCGAAGGCGAGACCGTTGCAGTCGGTGCGACCCTGGCTGTGATCGCCCCTGGGCTCGCTCCGGCCCCGCAGGTCGTTGCCGACTCCGTCCCGTCCCGGATGGAAGTTGAAGCTCCTGCAGGCAGTGGCGCCGCGGAATCCGCCGCACCGCAGGTACCGGCTATATCAGAGCCGCCACAGGAAACCCAAACTGCCGCAGTGCCGCCGGCACCCGCCGCGGCGCCACTGCCGCAGCCCGCGTCTGCGTCGGACGGAGCTGACGTGAATGCGGCGCCACTGGCGCGACGCGCGGCAGCAAGGATCGGTGTCGACCTGCAGAGCGTTCATGGTTCGGGGCCGGGCGGCATCGTGACCAGGGCCGACGTGCTCGCAGCCAAGGCAGGGGGCGGATCCCGAATCGACACAACCGTGCGCGTCGCTGACGGCGAGCCCGCGGAGCCGATCAAGGGTCCGGCGGCAGCACTCGTCGACTACATGGAGCGCAGCCGCGACATTCCCACGGCGACGTCCTTCCGCACCGTCGGTGTGGAGGTCCTCGAGAGCCGGCGCCGCCAGCTCAACAGCGCGCTCGCGACGGCCGGCAACAGCGGCAAGGTGTCGTTCACCCACCTCATCGGCTACGCGATCGCGCGCGCCGCGGCGGCAAGCCCTGCGATGACAACGCACTTCGCCCGCACGCAGGACGGCAAGCCGGCGCGAGTCCCGGGACCGGTGAACCTCGGGCTGGCGGTCGACAGCGTTCGCAAGGACGGGTCAAGGTCGCTCGTGGTGCCGGTCATCCGCAACGCGGCGGAGCTCTCGTTCACGGACTTCCGCGCCGAGTACGAACGTCTCATCGAACGTGCTCGTGGCAACACCCTGTCGGCGGACGAGCTCCAGGGCGCGACGCTCACGCTCACCAATCCCGGCGGCCTCGGAACGGTGGCGTCGGTACCACGGCTCATGCCCGGTCAGGGAACGATCGTGGCCGTCGGTGCCATCGGGTACCCCGCCGAATGGCGCACAGTCGCCGACGCGAAGATCCGCGACCTCGGCGTCGGCAAGGTCATGACCATGACCAGCACCTACGACCACCGGGTCATTCAAGGTGCTGAGTCCGGCGAGTTCCTCGGTCGCATCGAGTCCCTGCTCGATGGCGCCGATGGCTTCTATGAGTCGGTTTTCTCCAGTCTTGGCCAGATCAAGCCTCCGTTGGAGGCTGCGCCAGTCACCAGTGCTGCGCCGGCCGCACCTGCGCCGCCGATACATCCAACCGCGGGCGCCGCACCGGATCGCGTGCTGCTCGCCGCGATGCAGGCAGCCACATCGCTGGTCAAAGCGCATCGCACCCATGGCCATCTCGGAGCCCACCTCGATCCGCTCGGCTCGCCGCCCATCGGCGACCCCGCCATGGATCCTTCCACGTATGGGCTGACCCAGGAGTTGATGGAGAAGATCCCCGCCGATCTCCTCCGTGTGTACGTTCCCGGTCGCAACCTCGCCGAGGTGCTCCCCAACCTCCGCCGCACCTACTGCAGCACGATCGCATTCGAGATCGAGCACATCTCGAGCCACGAGCAGCGCGTCTGGTTGCGTGAGCACATCGAGTCCGGGAAGTACCGCCCGTCGCTCACGGTGGAGGACCGGTTTCGCATCCTCGAGCGTCTCACCAAGGTGGACGCGATGGAGCGCTACCAGCGCGCGGCATTCCTCGGCCAGCACACGTTCTCACTCGAAGGACTCGATGCGCTGGTGCCGATGCTCGAGACCCTGCTCACCCTGGTCGCCGACGACGGCATCGGGGAGGTGGTTATGGGCATGCCCCACCGCGGACGCCTGGCCGTGGTGGCGCACGTCGCCAATCACTCGTACGAATCGATCCTCAATGCGTTCGAACTGGCGTCGGCCCGTCGCGCGATCGGCCGCTTCCAGTCGACCGGCGACGTGAAGTACCACATGGGGGCCACGGGCACCTATCACACCGAAAACGGCAAGGTCATCCTGGTACGCCTGCTGCCCAATCCCAGCCACCTCGAGGCCATCGACCCGGTGGTGGAGGGCTGGTCGCGGGCCGCACAGACGCAGCGTCGCGCGACGACGCTGCATCTCGACCCCATGGCTGCGCTGCCAGTGCTGATCCACGGCGACGCAGCGTTCGCCGGGCAGGGCATCGTCCAGGAGGTGCTCAACCTCCAGTCGCTCCCCGGATACACGACCGGGGGAACGGTGCACTTCATCGCCGACAACCAGGTCGGCTTCACCACCGACCCGCAGGAGGGAAGGTCGACCCGCTACGCCTCCGACCTCGCCAAGGGCTTCGACATCCCGATCGTCCACGTGAACGCCGACGACGTCGAGGCGTGCCTGGCCGCGATCACCTTCGCGTACGACTATCGCCGCGCCTACCGCCGCGACGTCATGGTGCACCTGATCGGCTACCGGCGCTTCGGACACAACGAGGGCGACGAGCCCGCATACACACAACCGCTCATGTACTTGAAGATCCGCCAGCACCCGACGGTGCGCGAGATCTTCGGCGCGAAGCTGGTTGCCGACGGGCTGCTCAGGCCCGAGGAGGTCGAGGCGCAGTCCAAGGCGATGTACCAGCGCCTTGCCGACGCGCACAAGAAGGTGAAGGAAAACCTCGCTGCCGAGCTTGACGACCTGACTCACGAGCAGGTCATCGAGGAGCCGGACGATCCCATGCTGCGCACCGCTGTCTCGGGACGCCAGCTCGCCGCGCTCAACGACCAGCTGCTCACCTTCCCCAAGCACTTCACGCCGAACACCAAGCTGCTGCGGCAGATGGACCGTCGCAAGACCGCGATGCTCGAGGGAGTCATCGACTGGGGCACCGCCGAAGCGCTCGCGTTCGCGTCGCTGATCACACAGGGACATCCCATCCGGCTCACCGGGCAGGACACGGTGCGCGGCACGTTCAGCCATCGCCACCTTGCGTTTCACGATGAGCGCACCGGGGAAGTGTTTATACCGATGCAACATCTCACGGACGCGCAGGCCACCTTCGAGGTCCTCAACAGTCCCCTCAGCGAGGTTGGCTGTCTCGGGTTCGAGTACGGCTACAGCGCAGCGGACCCGGAGACCCTCGTCATCTGGGAAGCGCAGTACGGCGACTTCTTCAACAACGCCGAGATGATCGTCGACCAGTTCGTCTCGTCGGCACGCGCCAAATGGGGCCAGCACTCGCGCTTGACCATGCTGCTGCCGCACGGCTATGAGGGCAGCGGCCCCGAGCACTCGAGCGCTCGGATCGAGCGTTTCCTGCAACTCTGCGCGAACGACAACATGCGCCTCGTCAACTGCACGACGAGCGCGCAGTATTTCCACCTGATGCGCAGCCAGGGACTGCTCAACGACCCCCGGCCGTTGATCGTGTTCACCCCGAAGAGCCTGCTGCGTTTGAAGGAAGCAACCTCGAAGCTTTCGGAGCTGAGCAACGGCAGGTTCCAGCCGGTGATCGACGATCCCACCGGCCCCGAGCGACGCGATGAGGTCCGCTCACTGTTGCTCTGCTCGGGCAGGATCTACTACGAGCTCAGCCTTGCGCCGCAACGGGTTGAGTCCCGGGACGTCGCGATTGCGCGAGTCGAGCAACTCTATCCGCTGCCGGTCGAGGCAATTCTCGAGCTGGTCGCCGCATACCCAAAGCTCGAGCGTCTGTACTGGGTACAGGAGGAGCCGCAGAACATGGGCGCGTGGGGGAGTCTCGAGCGCGCCATCGGCCTGGCTCGACCGACGTCCATCCAGTGGGATTACATCGGCAGACCGCGTCGCGCGAGCCCGTCGGAAGGGTACGCGGGCTCACATCAGCTCGAGCAGGAACGCATCGTCACCGAGGCGTTCGCCACCTCGCGGCGCGACCGGAACGCATCGCTGGCCGCCGTCCCCGCCGCCAGCGCATGACCCAGCGCGTCGTGGTGCTCGGCGGAGGCCCCGCCGGCGATGTCGCCGCGCTTCGCGCCGCCCAGCTTGGCGCCGAGGTGACCCTCGTCGAACGAGCCGAACTGGGCGGGACCTGCCTCAACTGGGGCTGCATCCCAACCAAATCGCTGCTGGCCGGAGCCGATCTGCTGCGCAAGATTCGCGATGCCGCGTCGTTCGGCATTCGCGTCCCCGAGCCGGAGATCGACTTCCCGCGCATGATGGAACGCAAGGAAGAGATCGTGCTGACCATGCGCAAGGGCGTCGAGGCCGCGTGCAAGCGCAAGGGGGTCAAGGTCGTTCGCGCGCAGGGCGTCGTGGATGGCGACGCGGTCGTCACCGGCGACGAACGCCACGAGTTTGATCACCTCATCGTGTGCGTCGGCACCGAGGCTTCGGGGCTCCCGGGCATCGACATGGAGCATCCGCGCGTGGTGACGTCAGACGGCATCCTCCGCCTGGAGCGAGTCCCCGACCACATGCTCGTGATCGGCGGCGGAGTCGTTGGATGCGAATTCGCCAGCCTCTTCGCAGCCCTCGGATCGAAGATCACCGTCGTCGAGGTGCTTCCCCAGGTTCTGGCCGGCGTGGATGGTCGCATCGTCCAGCAGTGGCGCCGCATCGTCGAGAAGCAGGGAATCAGGTTTCTCCCCGGACGCCGTGTCGAATCGGTCGACTACGCCACGGACTCCGTGAAGGCGCACCTCGACGACGGCATGGCGATCGACGCCGATCTGCTGCTCGTCTCGGTCGGACGTCGTTCACAGACCCGCGGAATAGGCCTCGAGGATGCCGGGGTCATCATCAACGACCGCGACCACATCGAGGTCGACGCGTTCCTGCGTACCGCGAACCCGAAGATCTGGGGTGCCGGTGACTGCATCGGCGGTCTCCAACTTGCGCACCTCGGCAGTGCCGAAGGCGGGCGCGCCGTCGAGAACGCGCTCGGTCACGAGGTGATGCCCATGGACCGCACCGTGGTGCCGTCGTGCATCTACACCCACCCGGAAATTGCCATGGTTGGCCTGAACCCTGAAGGAGCGAAGGCCGCCGGCATCGAGCTCAAGCTCGGCCAGGCCCGTTATCTAGGAAACGGCAAAGCGCTCGGCGAAGGTGAGCCCGACGGCCTCGCCCAGCTGTACGCGGACGCGGCGACAGACCGTCTCGTCGGAGCGACGGTCATGGGCGTTCACGCGGTCGAGATCATCCACGAGGTCGGCGTCGCGATCAGCGACGGCCTGTCGATGGACGACCTGGGTTCGATCATCCACGCGCATCCGACGGTCAGTGAGCTGATGATGGACGCGGCCGAGCAGGCCGAAGGCGTCGCTCCGTACCTGAGCTGAGCATGACCTCTGAGCGGGAGGGGTCGGACGTGTCACAGCGAATTTGGCAGCGCCCGAGCGAGTGCGACAATCTGCTTGCGCGAACGAGGGCGCTGACAAGCTGAGCAGTGGCGCGCCCGACCCCTTCCGCTCCGCCACGCAGAGCGGTCTTAGTTCAAGAGGTAGCGGTTTTGCGGAGGCGCTCGTCGCGGCGCCTGCGCTTTCGCATCTGCAGTGCGACGACGAGGACGCGCCCCTCGAACCACGTCGCAAAACCAGTCGCCAGCGCACCGGCGAGCAGGAGCGCGCCTAGCCAGCGAGGCGTCAGGACGACGATGGTCACACCGGCGACGAGCAGTACCGCGGTTGCCGCCAGGAACATCGCGGCCAGCAGTGCACGCCACGTGAGCAGGATGGAGTTCCTGACCGCCATGATCGCGGCCTCGGCATCGATGCGAGCTTTTGGGGTGGCACCGGCAGGCGGCTGGCCACCGGGATACGCTCTCCGACGGGTTGCCATGCGCCAGAAAAAGAGGCTCGCCGCAAGCCGGGCGAGGAGCCTGATGACGATGGCCCACGGCATGTCTCCATGCTACAGTCGCCGGGCGTTTCAACCGTGGGAGCAGCGAGATGATTCGTGCGTACGTGCTCGTGACCGCGAGCGCCGGCAAGGCACAACACGTGGCTGATGCCCTGAGAGGCACTGACGGCATCGTCCTGGTCGACGCGATCACCGGCGAATATGACGTCATCGCCCAGGTCGAGGCAAAGGACGTCCCGGGCATCGGGCGTCTCATCCTTGATCGGATCCAGTCTGCGGACGGCGTGGTCAAGACGATCACGTGCCTCGCGGTCTGACCCGGACGCGGCCCCAGACGTCGGGAACCCTGGCCTGGGCGGACTGACCACCCTCTACGGGGCAGCGCTCGGGCGCATCCGCGCCAGCGCGCGTCTTCGCCGGTCGCTGGTGTTGTGGACGGTGCTCGGGCTCGTCCTCGGCGAAGCCTTGTCGGCTGACGTTGCGCTGGTGCACGACCACGGAACGCTGATCCTTGCGCTCGTCGCCACCGCCGTCTGGTGGGTGTTGGTGACGATCGGGGTGATCGGCGGTGCCGCGTTGCTTCGAACACCCGATGGAACGCCGGTCGATCGCTACGGGATCCCCAACGGGCTGACGGCGCTCCGCGGATACGCGTGCGTTCCCGTGCTCCTGATGGGGACTCTGTCGCTGCCGGGGCGCCTCGGCCTGGCGCTCTGGGGCAGCATCGGCGGGTCGGTGGGGCTGCTGGATGCGGTCGACGGGTTCATCGCGCGTCGCTACGGTCCGGTGACCGTGCTCGGCAAGGCGATGGACCCATTCGGCGATGCGCTGTACTTCGTCGTCGGGGCGATCGGCTCCTGCGCGCTCGGGATCGTCCCGCTCTGGCTCGCCGTCCTGATCGTCGCCCGCTACTCGGGACCGGTCCTGCTGACCCCGATCGTGCTCCTGACCGGACGCCGCCCGGAGCTGGTGTACACCGTCTGGGGGCGGCGCAACACGATGCTCACCGGCCTTGTGCTTTTCATCCTGTATTGGGTCCGGCTCTTCGCCGGACCGGTCGACATCCTGGCGCTGATCCTCGCGCTCCCAACCCTCGTGCCCACGGCGCTGCTGCACTTTGCGGCCCTCTTCCAGCGGGTCGCGGCCTCGCCGCGGGCACGGTGACGAGTCGGGTCAGGATGCGGCGGGGCGGAGCGTGTCTCGCAGGTGTATCAGCCAGCCGGCCGGCGTGACCCCATTCGCACCCGGGACGTAATTGCAGTCGAACCCGTCGGCGAGGACGCGCGTGAGTCCGGCGTCGTCGAATCCCGAGCCGAGCAACCGGTCGATGTCGTTCGCGGCGTCCGCAACGGTGTCGGGCGACGCGTCATCCGCGAACGCGTGCACGGCGGCGTCCGGCGTGGCGTGATCCTGCCGCCAGTCCTGGTGGTAGTAGCCGGCGAGCAGCTGGGCGAGCGCGGGGTAGTCCGTGGCCGCGCTGTCGATCGCATTGTCGATATCGATGGTGCCGTTCATTGTCAGCGCTCCTTGTGTCTCTTGTCCCGGAAGGGGGACCGGGTCGGATAGGCGGTCACGAGCGTGAACCCGCCAGGCAGTTCGTCGTTGCGGCGCAGGACCAGGCGGACAGCGGTCACCTGGGTGGGGACCACAACACCCCGACTGACCTCCGCGTAGGTGAGCACGTGACCGACCACCTCGCCCATGTCCTCGACGAACGTGAACGGTGCGCCCTTGTCCCGGCCGCCGAGCCACGCGGCGATGTCATTGCTGCGCCGTGTGACCGCGATGTCGACGCAACGTTGCGCGGTTGCCCGGCTCACGAAACGGCCCGCGGCCGCCACGCCCTCGCGAAGGATGCGGCGCATCTCGTCGCCCGGCCGGGTGTCGACGTGACGTCTCAGCGTGTGGCCACCGCGACCCTCGTAGACGCTGAGGTCCTCGACCGGGATCCGGCGAGGGCGAGGCCCTGGAACCGGCCGGTCAATGCCATCGAGCATGCGTATGTCCTCCCGCGCCTCTCGCTGAGCGGCGTGTGAGCGCCGCGATAGACCGCAGTCTCTCCGGGCTCGGCGGACACGGCGCAGACGTTTGACCGGACGGCGCACGAACGCATAATCACGGCGCAGTGCTCGCAATCCTCAAGCCGGCCCCCGCGCCGGGGTTCGTGGTCGGTGACGTCCCGATGCCTGCACCCGCGCCAGGTCAGGTGCTGCTCCGGGTCGCTGCGGCGTCGGTGTGCGGTACCGACGTGCATCTCTACGACTGGAATCCCTGGGCTGCGGCGCGCGTCCACCCGCCGCGAGTCGTCGGCCATGAGGTCTGCGGTGAGGTGGTGGCGTGGGGCGAGAACGTCCACGGTCCGGCACTCGGGACTCGCGTCGCGGTCGAGTCGCACATCGTCTGCGGCCACTGTGACGAGTGCCGTCGTGGCGACTTTCACGTCTGCGAGAACACCCGCATCCTCGGCGTCGATGTCGACGGAGCCTTCGCGACCCATCTCGCGGTGCCGCTCGCGAACGTGTGGCCCGTCGGCGACGCGGTGTCGCCGGATGTCGCGGCAGCGATGGAGCCGTTCGGCAACGCGGTGCACGCGTGCTCGTATGGCGACCTCGACGGACGAACCGTGGTGGTGTTCGGATGCGGTCCGATCGGGTGCGCGGCGATTGCGGTTGCGCGAGCTCGGGGCGCGGCGCGAGTCGTCGGCGTCGACCGCAACACGTATCGACTCAACCTTGCGGAGCGCATGGGGGCCGGTGCGATCGTCCAGGCGAGCGATCAGGCCGTTGACGAGGCGGTGCGTCGGGCGGCCGGCGGCGCCATCGACTGCGTGCTCGAGATGAGCGGTTCCCCGGTTGCGGTCGCGTCCGCGACGCGGCTCGTGCGTCCGGGGGGCTGGATCAGCCTGCTCGGTATCGGTGACGGACCGGATGTCGTGGATCTCTCCAGCGATGTGGTCATGAAAGGCCTGAGCCTTTATGGCATCGCCGGGCGGCGTATCCCGGAAACCTGGGAGCAGGTGACCGCATACGTCCAGGACGGTGTGGTCGACGTGCGCGCGCTGATCACGCACCGCTTCGCGCTCCATGAGATCGACGGCGCGATCGAACTGATGAAGTCAGGGCAGTGCGGGAAGGTGACCCTCACGCCGGAATAGCGGCACGGAGGGTATCGTTGATCGCATGGTCATGAGCACCGATGCGTCCCAGGCTGTCCAGGCGCTCGACGCGTCGCTGAACGAGGATCTCGAGGCCCTGCGTCGCGACGGGTTGTTCCGTCCGCTGCGTGTGCTCGAATCGGCGCAGGGGCCCGAGGTGGACATCGCCGGCAAGGCCGTGATCAGCCTTTCCAGCAACAACTATCTCGGTCTCAACACGCATCCGCGACTCGTGGAGGCGGCGTCGCGTGCGGCGCTGGAATGGGGTGCGGGCACCGGGGCCGTGCGCACCATCGCGGGGACTCAGACGCTCCACGAGGAGTTGGAGCGCCGGTTGGCCGCCTTCAAGCGTACGGAGGCGTCGCTCACCTTCCAGAGCGGGTATGCGGTGAACGTCGGTGTCATCGGTTCCATGCTCGATGCAGGGGACTGCGTCGTCAGCGACAAGCTCAACCACGCCAGCATCATCGACGGGATCCGGTTGACCAAGGCCGACCGAATCCTCTACGAGCACGCGGATCCGGAGGACGCCGAGCGCGCGCTCAGCGAGGCTCGTGGTAAGGGATATCGCCGCATCCTCCTGGTGACCGACGGCGTCTTCAGCATGGACGGCGACATCGCACCGCTTCCCGACTTGGTGGAACGCGCGGAGCAGTACGGCGCGGCGGTGATGGTCGACGACGCGCATGCCACCGGCGTGCTCGGTACCAACGGGCGGGGCACCACCGACCACTTCGGCCTGCATGGCCGGGTCGCATTGAACATCGGCACCCTCAGCAAGGCGATCGGTGTCGTCGGTGGATACGTCGCGGCGTCGCAGGTCGTCCGCGATCACCTGATTCACAAGTCGCGACCATTCCTGTTCTCGTCCTCGCATCCACCCGCCGTGGTTGCCGCATGCATCGCCGCCATCGACGTGCTCGAGCAGGAGCCGCAGCTCATCGAACAGCTCTGGAGCAACACGCGTCACTTCAAGAGCGGACTCCGCGAGCTCGGCTTCGATGTCGGCGAGAGCGAGACGCCGATCACGCCGGTGATGTGCGGCGAGGCTCCGGTCGCTATGGAGCTCTCGGACATGCTCCTCGAGCGGGGAGTCTTCGCCCAGGGCATCGGGTTTCCCACCGTTGCGCGTGGCCGGGCGCGAGTGCGCACGATCGTCTGCGCGACCCACACTCACGAGCAACTCGACCGTGCGCTGCTCGCGTTCGAGGAGGTCGGCACCCGCCTCGGACTGATCGGAGCGCGCCGTCAGGCGTAACGCGATGGTCCCAACACGCTTCTGCGAGTTGCGTTCTTCGCGGGGAATGCGGCGTTAGCGATGGCCCATCGCAGTGCTGCAGAACTCGAGGAGGAGCGGCTGGAGATCCTGGCCGCGCAGCGTGACCGAGCGGCGTTCGCGACGCTCTACGAACGCTACGTCGACCAGATCCACGCCTACGTCTACACACTCACACATGACATGGAGCAGGCAGACGACGTGACCGCAGCGACATTCGCCAAGGCTCTCGAAGAGCTCCCACGCTTTCAGTGGCGCGGGGTTCCGTACTCCGCGTGGCTGTATCGGGTCGCGGCCAACCTGGTCTCGAGGGAGCGGCGGCGCCCGGGGTGGATCGAGCTCGAGCCGCGGATGCTTCCCGACGCGGACGCGGATCCCGCGGTGCACGCCGAGGAGGACGATCGTGCCGACGAGGTCCGGGCCGCAGTCGCCCGCCTGCCCCGCGATCAGCGCCAGGTCATCCTGCTGCGCTTCGGCGGCGACCTGCGCAACCGGGAGATCGCCGACCTCATGGGCAGAAGCGAGGGGGCGGTGAAGCTGCTGACCTTCCGGGCCCTGACCGCGCTCCGGCGCCGTCTTGGCGCGCCGATGCCGGCCGAACGCCTCTCGAGATCCGGATCGTGAACGTCGAAGATCGTCTTGATGCCGCGCTCGGTGGCGACATCCTCGCCTTCGCCGCATCTCCAGAGGTCCCGGGTCTGGTCGACACCGGCGACGAGGTCGAGACGGCACTCTCCTCCTGGACGCTGGATCCCGGACGGCGAGCGCAGATCTACGCCACTGCGATGGCGATCGTCGACGCATCCGGCTTCGGACTGCGCATCCGGGCGCTCGGGCTCGACCGCAGGGTCCAGGCGCTCGCCGGCGGTGCCGTGGTCACGCTCGCTGCGGCGACGGCCGTGAGCGTCGCGATCGCACGAGGGAGGCGCCACAGCCCTGCCGAGCTGAGCGCCTGATCGCGGCGATGGACCCAGACCCGCAGATGCCGGACGCGGAGCGCGAGCGCATCCGCCAGCGGGATCGCAAGCGCGAGCGTCGCATGGTGGTCGACAACGCCGGCGTCAAGCGGGTGCTCCCTGCGGTGGCCGAGAAGCGCCGCAAGGCAGCGTTGCCGCCGCCTCAGGACTCGGCGAGCTGACCGCTCAACACCTCGGTGTTGGAGGGGGTCGCGCTCCCTCCGGCAGGCTCGACGGTTGCCGCGATGGTCTTGTATCCGGCGAGGCTTCCCGGTACGACTGCTGTCCATGGTCCGCCGGCCACGCCGGGACTGAGGAAGCCGACAGGCTTCGGTGACCCCTGGTTCGGGATCAGCCAGACCTCGTACACCTTCGAGCTGGGGAGTGGCTGGAGGCCCTTGACCGTCAGCACCGCCTGCGCCGGCTGAGTGGCGACGGCGAGAACCCCGGTGGCCGTCGTGCCCGAAACGCTGTACGTGACCGGCGCCGGAGCGGCGTTCCTTCCTGCGCCCCAGATGCCGAGCGCGACCGCCGCCACCACGGCGGCGGCGCCGACCACGGTGAACGCCCGGTTCTCAGGGATCCCAGCGATCAGTCGTCGCCACCACGGCAGCCTCGGCGCGGCGGTCGCCTCGGCGTAGACCTGCGCCATCAGCGAGCGACGCAGGCGTGCCGGCGGCGGGGCCAGCTCCAGAGCGGCCGGAAGCAGCGAGGCGAGATCCGCATACTGCGCTGCGGCCTGCCGGCACGGTCCACAGGTCGCCAGGTGGCGCTCCATCAGCTCACGGTCTGCGGCCTCGAGCGCGCCGACAGCATCGAGCGCAAGGAGGTCGGCAACCTCGTCGTGGGTCATTGCGTCTGCCACGGTGTCTCCATGCGGTCGGCGAGGGTCGATCGCAACTTGTCGAGGGCGATCCGGACCCGCCCCTTCACGGTGCCGAGCGGCACCTCCATCGCCTTGGCGATCTCGGACTGCGAGTAGCCGCCGTAGTAGGCGAGCTCGATGGTCCGGCGCTGTTCGGCAGGGAGCTCGGCGAGCGCCTTGCGGACCTCTTCGCCACTCAGCTCAATGGCGACCGCCACCCAGGGGTCGGTGACCGCCGGCTCGATCGACTCGTCCTCGATCGGCGTGTCGAGCCGGGTGCGGTGTCGATCACCGCGCAATCGGTCGATGGCGCGGTTGCGGACGATGGTGCAGATCCATGAGCGAAGCGATCCACGACCCGGTTGGAACGTCGAACCCCGCCGCCAGACCGTGAGGAACGACTCCTGCACGACGTCCTCCGCCGCCCCTCGGTCACTGAGGATGCGCAGCGCGACCGTGTGTGCGAGGCCACCATATCGGTCGTACAAGGCTTCGATCCCCTCGGGCGAGTGGGCAGAGATCGAGCGGACGATGTCGTCGTCACTAAGGTGCAATCTCATGCTCCGACACGCGCTCGGGGGTTGCGCACCTCTTGGTACGAACGGACACGGCCGCGCGGATCACCCGGCGACCCGGCCGCTGGGTGCGGACCAAGCGCCGGGTCCCTAGGAGACCTTGACGCGACTGCCGCGAACCCGCGCCGCCGTGGACTGCAGCAACACCGGCTCGTCTGGCTGCTGGACGACGATCGCGGCCGCCGACGGTCTGAGGCTGGTGGCAGCCGGACCCTCGAAGACCACCTTCACGGCGCCGGCAGCCGTGCCCGCCTGGGCGATCGCAAGGGCCGCGGTGTACTCATCCAGCGGGAAGCGATGGGTCACCACGCCGTCGACCGGGAAGCTCGAATCGCTCAACCACTCGCGAATCGTTCCGAAGGTGCGCTTGCCATCCGGCTCGCGGCCGTATGACGCGGCGCCGCGAACGGTGAGTTCCCGGGCCCAGATGAGCGACCACTCGATCTCGTGCCGTCCCGACCGGCCGCAGAGCACGAGCGTGCCCCCGGCGCGGAGGAGTCGCACCGCCAGGTCGATGCTCATCTCGGATGCCCGACAGTCGAACACGACGTCGACTCCACCATCGAGGACAGGGAGACCCCCACCCGCCGGTCGCATCAGCCGGGCCTCCATGTGCTCGGCGGTCTTCTGGAGCATCTGCTCGGAGGATCCGTGCCAGACGCGATTGGCGCCGATCGATCGGATCGCCATGAAGGCTGCGTTGGGATCGCCGTTCAGTGGAGCGCTCCCGCGATGGCGCCGTCCCATGCGGGGGCGGGTCGCGTCTCGCGCGTCGTGGAGCACGATGATGTCGAGGTCGGGATGCAGCCGCCGGAGCGTTGCGACGATGAGCCGGCTCAGCGCACCCGATCCGATCACGACCGCGGTGTCGCCGCGACGCGTCCATCGCAGGACGGCGTGCAGCGCGGTCGCGGTCGGCTCGGCGAGGACGCCCCGCTGGTCGGAGATGCCATCCGCGGGAACGAGCATGTCCTCGTGTACCAGGAAGCCCTCGCTCCAGCCGCCACCGGCCTTCTCGCTCGAGCCGACCGACCTGCCGGAGCACAGCGACCCACCGCGATCGGCGTTCTCGCAGAGGTGCGTATCGCCGGCACGGCAGCGGCGGCACTCGGCCAGCCCCTTGTGGGCGCACCGCAAGGTCGGTTCCACCAGGACGCGATCCCCTTCGCGGGCCCATCGCGTCGAGGAGGCACGCTCAACGACCCCGACGACCTCGTGGCCGGGAATGAACGTGCCCGCCGCCGCGTAGGCGGTGAGGACGTTTGGCACCGGGTCGCGGTGCACGAGGGCGAGGTCGGTGCCGCAGATGCCCGCGAGCGCCGGACGGACCAGCACCCAACCGGGTCCCGGCGGGACCGGGGTCCGAACGTCGCGGACCTCGACCGGAAGCGAGGACCCCTGCTGCACGCGACGCCGCCGGCCGCGGCCCCGGCGACCGGAAGCAGAGTCGATCAGGCTCAGATCGACGACTAGCGCCCGCATCGGGCGTGCCAAATGGCGGAATGGCCGCGAGCAAGCGCGGCAGTGAACTCTCTCATCGCCTCAAGTTGTGAGGATAACGTTTGATCAGCCTTGCGGTGCAGCATTGACAATGGTCGGATGACGGATCAGCCGCCGCCCCCAAGCCCGCCCCCTGCCGACCTGGGGGCCCCGCAACCCGGCTGGGGGTCGCCGCCGGGAGGCTGGGGCTCGCCGCCGCCGGGCTGGGGCGGGCCTCCCCCGGGGTGGGGCGCACAACCGCCGGCGTGGGGATCGCAATCGCCTGCGTGGGGGCCACCCCAGCCGGGCTGGAACCCGGGACTGATGCCATCGCAGGTCGGATCGGGACGCTTCCGGTCGATGTCGGTTGGCGAGTGGCTCGACGCCACCTTCACGATGTACCGGCGCAACTTCGCGCTGATCGCCTCCATCAGCGCGGTCGTGCAGATCCCCTACGCACTGCTCACCTGGCTGCTGTTCCAACTGACCGGAATCTCGGCGTTCGTACGCTCTCCGTTCGCATCGATCAACGCTCAGACGATCACGCCGGCACAGACCCAGCACCTTCTCGACTCGTACGTCGGGCTGCTCGCCGTCACCCTCGGGCTGCTCCTCGTCAGCCTTCTCGTGATCGTCCCGCTTGGCGAGGCCGCGACCACCAGGGCGGTGAGCGACAGGTACCTGGATCGCAAGAGTTCGCTGCTCTCCGCGTATCGCGCAGCCTGGAGCCGTCTTGGTGCGCTGATCACCATGATCCTGATACTCATCGGCGCCTACGTGGGCTCCATCGCCGCGGTGGTGGCGCTCGTCCTGCTGCTCGGCGCGGTCGGCGCCGGCGGTCTCGGGGGATTGATCGCGGTCGTCGGGTTCATCGCGCTCATCCCGGTGCTTGTCATCGTCTACGTGCGAACGGTGGTCGCCGTCCCCGCGATCGTCCTCGAGCACGCGTCCGGCTGGCACGGCCTCCAGCGCAGCTGGCGATTGGTCAGCGGCCGCTTCTGGCCGACCTTCGGACGGATGCTGCTGCTGGCACTGATCGCGTGGATCATCTCTTCAGTCGTCGTCGCGATCTTCGAGGTTCCAGGTGCAGCCCTCGACCCGAGCAATGCGTTCGTCTTCGACCAGGTGGCGAGTGCGATTGCGGCTGTCTTTGTCGGCCCGATCACCTACATCGGCGTGACCCTCCTGTATTACGACATGCGCATCCGCAAGGAAGGGTTCGACATCGAGATGCTCGCGCAATCGCTGTGAGGCGCCTGCTCGCTGCGGTCGCCATCTTTGCGGCGCTGGCGACGGCAGCGATCGGCGTGGCGGTGCCTGCGATGGCCGCAGGACCGTGCATCACGCTCGAGGTCATCGGGCTGCTCGGGCGGGCGGACAACGCGCTGAGTGCAGCTCCCGCGCAGGCGCCCGCGGCGCTGACAGCGGTCATCCAGGCTGAGGATCTCGCGCCATCGTCGACCTCGGAGCTCGCCCCGATCATCGCCGAGCTCACGGCGTCGCCACCAGACGTCGCCGGCGCAAGGCAGCGACTCAATCTGATCGTCGAGACCCTCGCCTTGCCCACCGGGTCGGCGTGCAACGTCGACTCCCAGGTGGCCGAGAACCTGCTCCACCAGGTGTACGCCTCATCTGTTTTCGCCGATCTCGACCAGAACCAACCGCCCTCGATCTTTGAGCGCATCGGTGCGGCGATCAACTGGATCCTGTCGCACCTCTTCGGGTTACTCGGACAAGGGGGTTCGATCCTCCTCGGGGTCCTGGTTCTCGCCGCCATCGCCGCGTTCGTGATCTACCGGCTGCGGGGCGTGCTCGGTGGGCGGCGCGCAGCGGTATCAGAGGAACCCGCCACGGCCGGGGACGACCCGGAGCGCGAGTGGCAACTCGGACTGGCGGCGGCGCAGCGTGGCGACTATCGCGAGGCCATTCGACGCGTGTTCCGCTCCGCCCTGCTCGATGTCGCGGATCATCGCGCCCATCTCGATCGGGCGTGGACCACCCGCGAGATGCTCGCCACTCTCTCGGCGGATGCGGACCTGCTCGCGGCGATCGCGCCCGCTGCGGCGTCGTTCGACAAGGCCTGGTACGGCGGCGCCAGTGTCGGTTCACCGGACTGGGAGATCGCTCGGGTCAGGTGCGAGGCCGTGCGACGCGTTGCGCGTCACGCCGCCGGGAAGCAGAGCGAGTGAGCAGACCACCGCTGTCGGCCATGCTCACACTGATCGCTGCGGTGGCGATTCTCGCGGTCATCGCAATCAGCACGGCCATCCCCCCCAACGACCAGCTCAACCCGTCGTCGCGATCGGCGGGGAGCCTGGGGACTCTCGCGCTGTACACGTGGTTCTCCGACCTCGGGCTCGATGTGGGACGGATCAGCACAACCTTCTACGTCAGCGGCAGCGACGTGGTGTTCTGCTACGACCCGACGGTGGCGCTCACCAACTCCGACGTCGCATCGCTGATGACCTTCCTGCAGTCCGGTGGCGATCTCGTGCTCGTGGTGACACCCGACAGCCTCACCGCCGCGGCACCGTTGCTCAGCAAGCTCGAGGTCAATCCGTCCGCGCCGATTGGAGCCGGCACTGCGACGGTTGCGCTGCCGTTCGACAGCACCGATCGCGTCCGCGCTGTGCCGGTCGGGAACGGATTGACGCTCGCCGACCAGGCACCGCTGGTGCCAATGCTGGTGGAGCAGCACGGGGTCGTCGCCGGGATGGTGCGTGTCGGCAGCGGCAGCGCATACGTCCTCGGTGATACCGAGCCGCTCTCCAACGACGGGCTGCGCCACGGCGACTCCTCGTTTCTCGCGCTGAGCCTCCTGCAACGCGCTCGTGGTGGCCGGATCAGCTTCGACGAGTACCACCACGGGGAGGGAGCCCAGACCAACGGCGCCGGCGCGATCTTCGACGGCCCCGTCGGACTGGCCGCGTTGCTGATCGCAGTGGTCGTGTTGCTGGCCATCGCGTTGAACGGTCGCCGTCTCGGCAAGCCCGTCCAGGACCGCGGCGAAGCTGCTGTGCCGAGCGCGACCGCCTACGTCACTGCGATGGGCCAGCTCTTCGCTCGCAGCCGGCAACGCGGACCGATCGCCGCACGCTATGCGGACGAGCTGAAGCGGCGCATCGGTGCGGCCACCGGCGTGGACGCGCACCTTGACGACGACGGCTTCTGTGCAGCCATTTCGGTGACCAACGCACAGTCGGCGCAAGCGCTGGCCGCACTGCTGGCGCATGCTCGCCGGCTGGCGTCGGGGCGACCCGAGGAAAGCGAGCTGCTGCGGCTCGCCCGCGATGTCGACGCCTGCGAGCGCCAGTGGAGTGGTGCTCCAGTTGGCTGATCACGAGCGCGGGCAGGGCACAATGCCTCCCGTGGCCACCCAGACCGACGCCGCCGCGCTACGCGCGGCCCTGCACGAGACCATGGGCCGCGCCGTCGTCGGTCAGATCCAGGTCATCGACGGGCTGTATATCGCCGTCCTCTGTGGCGGGCACGTGCTCCTGGAAGGAGTGCCGGGCACGGCCAAGACGCTCATGGCACGAACCCTTGCGGCAGCCCTGGATGCCCGATTCACGCGCATCCAGTTCACCCCTGATCTGCTCCCCTCCGACATCGTCGGAACCAGCGTCTACCGTCCGGGCTCGGGCACGTTCGAGTTCCGCGAGGGTCCGATCTTCACGGACACGCTGCTCGCGGACGAGATCAACCGCGCGCCGGCCAAGACGCAGTCGGCGCTGCTCGAGGCGATGGAGGAGCGCCAGGTCACGTCCGACGGGGAGAGTCGCGCGCTCGGCGATCGCTTTCTCGTCGTGGCCACCCAGAACCCCGTGGAGTACGAGGGCACGTATCCGCTCCCCGAGGCGCAACTTGACCGATTCTTCTTCAAGCTGGAGGTGAGCGTTCCCGAACCGGCGACGGAGATCGTGATGCTTCGACGCGTGGACAGCGGGTTCAATGCCCACGACCTCGTCGCTGCCGGGGTCACCTCGATCATCGACGGCGGAACGCTCGCGAGAGTGCGCACAGAGGTCGCCGCGGTACGTGTCTCCGATGAGGTACTCGGCTACATCTCGGCAATCGTCACCGCCACGCGCACCAGTCCGGATCTCTCACTTGGAGCCAGTCCGCGCGGATCGATCGCGCTGCTCCAGGCGGGGAAGGCGATGGCGGCGATCCAGGGCCGCGATTACGTTGTTCCGGACGACATCAAGGACGTCTGCATCCCCGCGCTCCGGCACCGGATGATTCGCCGCCCCGAGGCGGAGATCCAGGGCGTGTCCGAGGTTGCGGCCGTGCAGCGAGCCGTGGGAAGGGTCCCGGTCCCCAGGTGACTGTGACGCGATGACGTGGCGTGGCGCCGGTCTCCTCCTGGTGCCGGTCGCGATCCTGGCCGCTGGTGCGGCCGTCCCCGGGCTGTTCATCGCGGGGCTTGCGCTGCTCGCGGCGAGCGCGATCGCCATCGTGGTCGATTCGAGACGCGCGCCGGGGAAGTCATCGCTGCGAGTCGACCGCGTTTGCAACGATCTGCTTTCCGTCGGCGTCGCCAACCGGGTGGCGCTCGAGGTCACCGCGCGATCCACGGGAGCGGCCGCGATCGTTCATGAACGTGTCCCTCCCAGCCTGCATCCGTCGCGTACCCGATGGAACATGCGACTTCCTGCCACCCTCGACTACACCGTCACCCCGGTGGCACGCGGCGACATGGTGCTGGGACCTGCGGTTGTTCGCGTCACCGGCCCGTGGGGAATCGGCTGGCGGCAGACCACCGTCGCCGCGCTTCGCCCGGTGCGAGTGGATCCGAACCTGGCGGCCATCGACGTGTACGAGGCACTGGCGCGCCGCGGTCAGCTCGCTGAGCTGGGGCTTCGCACCATGCGATTGCGCACCGAGGGCAGCGAATTCGAAAGGGTGCGCGAGGCGTTTCCCGACGATCCGCTGCGCTCCATCAACTGGCGAGCCACGGCGCGCACCGGACGTCTGATGGCCACCGAGCTGATCCCCGAGCGAGCCCAGCCGCTGGTGATCTGCCTCGACCACGGCCGGCTCATGGGCATCGGCGCAGGCGAGCTCACCAAGCTGGACCATGCGATCAACGCTGCGCTGCTGCTCGTCCACGTCGCGCTCCGCAGCGGCGACCGTGCCGGCATGCTGGCCTTCTCCGACACGGTGACCGGGACACTCCCGCCGCGCGCCGGCACCGCCCAGCTGCGGCGCTTTCTCGACGCCACGCGCCCAATCAGGCCCGGCGAGACCGAGGCCGACTACGACGACGCGCTGGCCTATTTCAGCAGATGGCAGACGCGCCGGTCGCTCGTGGTCATCTTCACCGACGTGCTCGACCCCGACCAGGGGAAAGCGCTGATCCGCCAGTGCGTGCGCCTGCGCCGGCGCCACCTCCCGCTGGTGGTCACCGTCCGCGACCCCGCGCTCGACGACGCTGCGAATGCCGTGCCGCGGACCGGTGACGACGCGTATGCCCGTGCAGTGGCGGGCGGACTCATCGCGGATCGCGACGACACGCTGCGCCTCCTGCGCAGCTCGGGCGTCGAGACCATCGACGCGGACGCGCGAACCCTGTCACCCCGGCTGGTGAATCGCTATCTCGACCTCAAACGGCGAGCGCGCCTCTGAGTAAGGCGGCGCTCGCCGGAGCCGCTCAGCGGCTCGTGCCCGCGAAGTTCCGCCGTGTCGCCGGGTCGAGCAGCATCGCGTACAGGACGATCACCTGGAGTGCGATGTACACGATCAGGACGACATCCCCGGTACCCGAATTGATGCGGCCGAAATCGGTCAGCGCGACGATGAGGCTGAGGATGTCGAGCACGACGATGATCCATCGCGCCACGTTCGACGGCCGGCCGACGATGATGCCGAGGATCAGGTCGACGATGCCGATGATCAGCGGGACAATCGCAAATGCGAAGAAGAGCGCTCCGGCCGCGTTGACGAACGAGTTGCCGAACTGGTTTGCGTAGTTGTCATACCCGGGGATGTTGTGCAGCGCGGCGTGACCCGCGGCGAGGATGTACACCCCGATTGCGACCGATGCCGCCGCCAGCAGGATGATCAGGATCGCCTTGAGGATGATGATGATCTGGGCGATCGTCAGCCAGAAGGTTCGCTTGTGCACCTTGACCACGACCGGCTGTGGCATCGGCTGCGAGACGTACGGCTGCGCCGGCATCTGGCCTGCGTACGCGCCGCCGGGAGAATAGGGGCCCTGCGGTGGTCCGACGGCCGGCGGGCCACCCGGCGGTGCGACGCCCGGCGGCTGTGGGGGTAGGTTCCCTGGTGGCTGAGGCGGCAGTGCTGCCACGGTTGGTCTCCTCCTCGTGATGCCCTCCCGTCGCGGAGACGGTGGCCGGATTCTAGACTTTGCGGACCACGAATGTGCTCGCGATCTTGTCGTGCCAGCCCTGCTTCCGAGGGTCGAAGGCGACCCAGATCAGACCGATGTACAGCAGCACGGCGCTGATGATGTAACCGACAAATCGGCCGATGGCGCGGCCGATGCCGATGTTCCGGCCTGTCGCCGCGTCGACGACGTGCAGGCCGAGCATCCGCTGACCGAGCGTCCCGCCGAACTGAGACCAAAGGATCACGAAGTAGAGGAACTCGACACCCAGTGAGAGCAATTCGAAGTAGGCGATGGAGGAGCTGGGGAAGAAGCCCTGGCACGTGATGGCGAGCGACCCAGCTGCGGTGGCGTTGTTCACGCAGTTGACGTAGGTGCTGATCGCCGAGCTCTCCAGAACAAAGAAGACGATCGCGAGCGGGACGACGACGATGATCGAGTCGATGATCGTCGCGACAACACGGATCCAGAAGCCCGCGTACCCGATACCCGGCGCGGGGCCAGGATGCGGGTTTGGGTAGTAGGCCGTCGCCGGATAGATGGGCGCCGCTGCCGGGTACGCGGGGGGCGGCGCCGGGGGGGCTTGCCCCGCATCCCATTGACCAGGCGCTTGCGGCGGCGGGAGCGGCGGCCCTCCTGCGGTCATCGGCCAGGACACTAGCAGGCTTCCGGGGTTTGTGACCCTTGCAGCCAAAACGTCACCTCACGCGGTTTCGGGCATGGCCTCCATCGCGGCGATAACGGCGCGCGTGATCTGTGTCGGCGTCGACGCCCCCGACGTGACCCCGACTCGTCGAACGCCGCGAAACCACGCCGGGTCGAGGTCGGCGGCGGTGTCGACGAGATACGCGGGCCGGTGGCCCTTTTCCCGAACCACCTGCACGAGGCGCTGACTGTTGCTGCTCCGTTCGCTGCCGACAACCACCACGCAATCGACGTCATCCGCTGCGAGCACGGCGGCCTCCTGCCGTTCCTGTGTTGCGCGGCAGATCTCGTTGTGCACCTCGATCGAGGGAAATCGCTCGATGAGGCGCTCGATGATCGACTGCGTGTCCCACATGCTCAGGGTGGTCTGGCACGTGACCGCCAGCGGCCGTTCGTCGGGGAGATCGAGGGTATCGACCTCCGCGATGCTCTCGATGAGCGTGGTGTGTTCCGGTGCGATGCCGAGCACCCCGGCGGGCTCGGGATGACCGCGCTTGCCGATGTAGATGACGTGATGCCCGCTTGCCACGAGCTCCCGCACGAGATCGTGAGTCCGGGTGACGTCGCTGCATGTGGCGTCGACGAGGTTGAGCCCACGCGCGCGCGCCGCCTCGACGACGGCCGGCGAAATCCCGTGAGCGGTGAAGATCACGGTTCCATCGGTGACCTGCTCGAGCGCCTTCATGCGGTCCGGTTCGGCGACGAGCGCGACGCCGGATTCCTCCAGCTCGCGGGTCACGTGTTCGTTGTGCACGAGATAGCCGAGCATGGTCACGCGTTCGCTGCCCGCGCGTGCGGCACCTTCGCGTTTTGCGATCCGTATCGCTTCCACAACGCCGTGGCAATAGCCACGCGGTGTGATCCGGACGACGTCCATCGACTCCAGTCTACGCGGGGGTTTCCGCCGGACGGTCGAACGCGCTGACCCGTCGCCGTCGCGGGCTCCGACCCGCGAGCAGCAGCCAGGAGTAGAGGATCAGCCCCACCGACCCCCCGATGGCCAGCTTGACCCCTCCCGGGAGCGTGCTCGGTGACACGAATGTCTCGAGGATGCCCGCGATGACGAGCAGGCTGGCAGCGCCGAGGACGAGCATCACGGCTCGCACCGCCACCCGCGCGAGCGCTTCGGTGCGCCGAAGCTGTCCCGGGCGCAGGATCGCATCGCCCAGCATGAGCCCGGTGCCGCCGCTGATCACGATCACGCTGAGCTCGAGAATGCCGTGGGGCACGATCAGCGACCAGAACTGATAGTTGTAGCCGCCCAGCGCGACGGCCGCCGCCACAGTGCCGAGCATCCACCCGTTGGTGACCAGGATGAACGCCGTCGGAATCCCGAGCAACATCCCGCCCGCGAAGCAGATCAGGGCCACCCGGATGTTGTTCTGAATGATGAACGCAGCCGCGAAGGGCGCATCCTGCACCCCGCTGCCGATCTGGCCGCGCGCCATCTCGTCGAAGAGTGACGGCGGCACCAGGGACGCGCGCAGGTCGGGGCGCACGAACACCGCGACCCACCCGGCGATGAAGCCGATCACCATGAGTGCCAGGCTGGTGACGATGTAGGGCCAGGCAGCCCGAAAGGAACGCGGCAGCGCGGTCGCGAAGAACGGCCCCACCGCTCCGAACCGCCACGGTCTTCCGCGGTAGAGCAGCGGATGCGCTCGCGCGCAGAGCGCATTGAGGTATTCCGTGATCGGGGCGTCGGGATGATCTCGACGAGCGATCGCCAGATCGCTCGATGTCTGGCGGAGCAGCAGGCCGAAGCGCTCGATGTCACTGGCCGGCTGGTTGCGAAGCCGCCCGCGTTTCGCGGTCTTGATCGCTGCTTCGAGGGCGGCCCAGCGGGCCTGTCGCTCGGCGATGAACGCGTCGAGGCTCACGGATGGCGCTGGTCGAGTTGCAGGTACACGCGCTCGATGAAGAGTTCCGGCGGCCACAATCGCTCGGGCGCACCCGTCGGAATCCCGAGCCGGTCGAAGAGGCGCATGGAGATGTCGGCGGCGAGCTCCGCTCGGAGCTTCTGGCTGAGGCCCGGACGCGAGAGAAACACTCGGAGCGCGTCACGTTCGAAACCACCGATGCGATCGATTCCGTCAATCGGGGGACCGGCGTCCGGCGTTCGAAGGATGATCGGTGGCGGTGCGACCGCCGCCGCGAGCGTGACCATGGCGCGGTCGCGGACGACGATCGTGCCTGCGCCGAGGTCCCCGAGGCGCCGTGTCTGCGGCTGGAAGAACATCACCACGATGCCGATCAGCAGGACAACGACATCGACGACGCGAATGACATTGCGCACTGCGAGGGCGCCGAAGTCGGCAGCGGAGCCGTCCACCCGGATGACCCGCAAGCCCATGGCGCTCTTGCCTGGCGTCTTGCCTCCGGTCACCGCCTCCGCAACAAAGAAATACCCGAAGTACACGAATCCCGCGAAGAAGCCCGCGCCGGCGCCCGCGAACCCGGCGCCTTCGGAGCTGGTCACGAACACGCTGGCGAGGGCACCGTAGAGGAGGATCGCAACCAGCGTGAGGGGGAGCGCGATCAGGTTGTCGAGGATCTGGGCCACGAGACGGCTCCCCAGGCCCGCGACGCTGTACCCCAACGTGACGTTGTCAGACGTCTTGACGCTGATTGTGTCGAGCTGACTCGAATCCACCGATTCATCGTCGCACGCCCGCCGGCACCCGCCACCGCCGTCGCGAGACGGTGACCGCGGTTCCGTCAGTCGACGACGGCGACTGTTTGACCCTCCTGGACGACCTCACCCTCGGTGACCAGGATCTGCTTGACCGTACCCGAGGTCGGCGTCGTGATCGGGATCTCCATCTTCATCGACTCGAGGATCATCAGCGTGTCGTCCTCCTCGACCGCCTGGCCGACCTCGACGACGATCTTCCAGAGATTGCCGACCAGTTCGGCCTTGACCTCGGTCACCGTGCCCTCCTCATGCCGGTGGCACGCCGTGCGTCAGGCAGCGACGCCGATGATCCGGCCGTCGACCCAGCCCGTCCAACCGTTGGAGCAGATCACGCGTGCCCAAGCGCCGCGAACCTCGGCCACCTGGATGGGCAGGCCCGGCGCGAGGTTGGCAACCACGGGACCGGAGGGATCCGGGGCGCCCCAGGCGCGCATTCCCTGAGGAGGCACGGAGTGACTCGGAGTCCACCCGCCGGCAGGAGCGGGCTGAGGCACCGGCTGCGCCTGCACGGGTTGCGCCTGGTAGGGCTGCACGGGTTGAGGCGTGTAGGTCTGTTGCACCGGCTGTGCCTGCACCGGTTGCGGCGTGAAGCTGGGGGTCGGTAGCGGCTGACCGACCGGGACCCCTGCCGGCATCGGGCTCGGCTGCGGAATCGAAGGCTGCTGGAACGTGGAGCCTGCGAAGGAGGGCTGGGGCGTCACCGGGGTGTCGACGACCGATGTCGAGTCCGGCTCGGAATCCGCATCAACAGCGTCGCTCGCGACCGTCGCGGCCTCGGCGTCGACCGCAGATGCCGTCTCGACGCCGCCGATGGCATCGAGCAGCGTGCTGGTTCGCGCCAGCTCCGCAACTGCCTGCACGAAGGTGTGCTTGCTCAACCCATCGAGGTAGACGTACGTCTGCGCGACCACGGTGGTGTCGAGACCGGAGCGCTCTGCGGAGGCGGTGACCGAGCCGGGACGCGATGCGATGAGCCGGTTGACCGCGTCGACGTTGTCGCCGCTGAGGGTGACGCTCCGGCGGATGGTGACGCGGTCGGCGCCCGCCGACTTGACCACCACGAGGTCGACCGGGGCGGTGCTGAGCGTTCCCGCCTTGAGTCCGAACGCGAAGTCCGTGCCAGGCTCGAAACGGTCGGAGGCAATCTCCAGGTCATCGTCCGACGAGCACCAACCGGTGATGCTCTGCTTGACCTCATCAGGTGTCATGGTTCGATCTCCTCTCCGCGTCCTCGTCGGCTGCGGCGACTATACGGTGTTCACGATGCGCGGGCCGGACGGGCCGCGGTCTCGCCCAGGGCGAGCAGGCCGTCCAGCACGTCACCGATCTTATTGAGAGCAAGCGAAAAGTGGCCCTCCTCGGGGAGGAGGTGCTCCTGCGCTCCGGGGATGTTGGCGGCAAGCCACGCGCCGTGCGCCATCGGCACCATCCGGTCCGCGCCTCCTTGCCAGACGGCAACGGGGGTCTGGATGGACGAGAGGACGAAGCCCCACGGTTTGACGAACGCGAGGTCGTCATCGCGCCAACCGGCGATGCCCGTCGAAATCGCCCCGCGGAGACTCATGGCCATGAACTCGGCGTACCCACCCGTGAGCGCGGCCATGTCGACGTCGCTGACCAGACCCCCGCCCAGCGAGGCGGCAACGTCTGCGGGTTGCACGTCCCGGAGCCCGGCGGCTTCTCGATCGAGGTATGCCTCCAATGGTTCGCGCCCCCGCATGCTGGCGCCGAACTCCTCGAGATTCTCCGGTCCCATCCCGTCGAACCAGTCGAGCCCGTCGGCGGGCCAGGGCGCCACGCCTGCGAGTGTTGCCGTGGCAATCACCCGGTCGGGAAGCAGCGCCGCGCACGCCAGCGCATGCGGACCGCCACCCGACTGGCCGGCACAGAAGAAGGTGCCGATGTTCAACGAGTCGAGAATGGCCCGCACGTCGCCGGCAACATCGCCCACCGCACGCCCGGCGAGGGCTGACGAGGCGGCGTACCCCGGACGAGAGAACGTCACGAGGCGCAGATCGCGGTCGGCGAGTGCCGCGACCATGGGCGGATAGGCGCCTGCCGCCGACGGCGTCCCCCTGTGAAACAGGAAACAACGGCCGTTTTCGGGTCCGGCGGAAACCACCTCCAGCTGGCGGCCGTCCGGCGTCTGGACCAGCTGCGTACGCGCTTCGGAACTCACGGCTTCATGGTACCGAGCCGTCCGCGAACGTGACCAAGGGTGACGCGTTTCTAGGGTGCGAGGTCGTAGGCGGTGGCGTGCGAGGGCTGATAGAGCCCCACCTCGCCGCCACCGGGAATGCGCAAGCGGATGAGGCGTCCGAAGCGTGTTTCGCTGACCGGCGTTGAGAACTCCGCGCCCTTCGCGGTCAGCTCGGCAACCGTCCGATCGATCTCGTCGCACATCAGAAACAGCTCGTGATGGCCGCTCGGCGACGCCTCGCCGGAGGGGTGGATGCCGAGCTCGGCCGGAGGAAGTTTGAAGATGAGCCAGCCGCCGTGGATGTCGACGTTGGGCATATCGAGCACGTCACGAAAGAACGCCCTGGCGCGATCGGGGTCGTCGGCGTACAGGATGGCGTGGGCCGCGGTGATCACCGTGGGTCGCGTCCTGTCATCCCGAGCAGGCGAAGACGTCTATGTCATTCATCGCTCACAGTGTGACGGGCTGATAACGCATCGGGCCGGCGGGATGTCAGCCGATAGGCTGCGGGAGGTGAGCGGATCTCTCAGGCCTGCCCGATTGATCGTGGCGATCGCGGCGGCCATGGTGCTCGCCTATGCGGCCATCTGGACCCAGGTCGGCAGCTTCGATATCGGCCGAAGCGACTTCACCGCGTTCTATGTCGGCGGGACGCTGCTCCGCGAGGGGCACACTGGCGACCTCTACAGCCAGGCAGTGCAGCAGCCCCTGCACAGCGCGCTGATCGCCCCCGATACCGAGGCGAATCTTCCCTTCGTCAACACCCCGGTGGCGGCGGCACTCGTGGTGCCCGTGACGTACCTGCCGCTCGATGCCGCCTACAGGCTGTGGTCCCTGCTCGAGCTTGCGGTGCTGGTCCTCGCCGTAGTGCTTGCGATCCGGAGCGTCGACTGGCCGGACGGGACCGCCGGCGTCTGGAAGTTGGCGGCGGGGGCGGCTGCACTGGCCGGGGTGGGAACCCTGACGATGTTCATCCAGGCGCAGTGGACGCCCGTGCTCGCCCTTGGCCTGGTCCTGGCGTACCGATGGTGGAAGCGCGGCCATCGCGCAGCCGGCGCCGCAGTGCTCGTGGTGTCGGCCGGGATCGCCAAACCGCACCTGGCGCTCGGGCTCCTGGCGTTTCTCGCTGGTTGGCGCGATCGCCGGGTGATCATCGGTGCGGTCGCCGGCGCCGCGGGCCTTGCATTTGCCTCGCTCGCGCTCGTGGGACCGTCGGGCATAGCCGGGTTCGTCGGCATTCTCGCCTCGTCGACCACTCGGTGGGAGCTCGCGACCATGGTCAGCTTCATCGGGGTGGTCGGATCGCTGTTCGGCAGCGGGCTTGCGGCGCACGCGATCGGCCTCGTCGCCTCGCTCGTGGCGTGCGCCGCAGCGGTGTGGCTCGGCACGACCGTCCGGCGCAACCCGAGCCACCTCGACTCGGCGCTCGCCGGCGCGGTTGTGCTGTCGCTGCTCGCGTCACCCCATGCCTACCCGGACGACCTGGTGATGCTCGCCCCCGCCCTGGTGATCGGCGTTGCGGTCGCGGCGCGGCGAACGCGATCCGAAGGTGCGAGCTTGACGCTGACCTCCCCGCTTGCCCTGGTGTTCGGATGCTGGGCACTGATCACGGTGGCCGCCTGCGCGGACCTCCTTGACTCCGCGGCCTTTCCGCCCGGTCAGCTGGCCGGATGGGCACTCGTGGTTGCGGCAGTGCTCGCCTGCATCGCGACGGGACGCAACCGCGTCGTGGCAGAGGCTCCCAGCCTGCGCGTCAGGGGCTTCGGCCGAGCCCAAACGCGTGGCTAGCGGGTAATTCTCTCTATTCTTCGCAGCGGCGAGGGCTCCTGCGAGCGCCCGCCGTGGATCGAACCAGCGAGTCACCGGGAGCTCGTCGCAACCGCGAAGGTGGGAAGACCGATGCACTTCGAGCACGACGTCGTCGTCGTCGGCGGATGCGGCCATGTGGGCTTGCCGCTTGGTCTTGCCCTCGCGGAAACCGGTCTCGACGTGGTCCTGTATGACACCAACGCAGTCGTCGTCGAAGTCGTCAACGGTGGATCGATGCCCTTCGGCGAAGCGGGAGCGCCTGAGGCGCTCACGCGTGTGATCGCCGCCGGACGGTTGCACGCAACCACCGACGCCGCTGCGGTCGACCGCGGCGAACACATAGTCGTGGTGGTGGGAACGCCGGTCGACCAGTATCTGAGCCCGGATGTCGAGGCCGTCGCTCGAGTGATCACGCCACTGATGGACCACCTTGTTGACGGTCAACTCGTCGTGCTGCGCAGCACCGTCTATCCCGGCGTGACCAGGCGCGTTGGGCGGTTGATCGCCAAGCTCGGGCGCGACATCGACGTCAGCTTCTGTCCGGAGCGCATCGCGGAGGGCCACGCTCTGGTGGAGCTGCGCACGCTGCCCCAGATCGTCTCCGGAACCACTCCTCGGGCGATCGCGCGCGCCGATGCGCTCTTCCGGCGGCTCACCCCTGAGACGGTCGAGCTGGAACCGGAGGAGGCGGAGCTTGCCAAGCTGTTCACCAACAGCTGGCGATACCTCAAGTTCGCCGTGGCCAACCAGCTGTACATGATCGCGAATGACAATGGACTCGACTACGAACGGATCCGCAGCGCGGTGACCTACCACTATCCGCGCGCTGCCGACCTGCCCGGGGCGGGACTGACGGCTGGGCCGTGTCTGCTGAAGGACACGATGCAGATCACCGCGTTTGCGGAGAACCGTTTCACGCTGGGTCACGCCGCGGTGATGATCAATGAGGGCATCCCGCTCTACGTTCTGGGGAGGCTGGAACAGCGGTTCGACCTCACGAACCTGACGGTCGGCGTCCTGGGCATGGCGTTCAAAGCCGAGTCCGATGACCCCAGATCCAGCCTGAGCTACAAGATGAAGCGCGTCCTCACGGGCAAGGCTGCGCGCGTGCTCTGCACCGACCCGTACGTGGTGGGTGACCCTGACATCGTGCCCTTCGACATCGTTGTCGAGGAGTCGGATCTGCTCATCATCGCCGCGCCGCACAAGCAGTATGTCGAGCTGCGGACCGCGAAACCGGTCGTCGACATCACCAATCTGCTCGGCAACGGGGTCAGGGTGTGAACCCACGCGTGAGCGTCGTCATTCCCGCGTACAACGAGGGTGACGCGGTGGTGGCCTTCCTCGACCGGATCTTCGAGGCGATCACGTTGCCGGCTGAAGTCCTCGTGGTGTACGACACCAGCGAGGACACGACGGTCCCGTTTCTCGAGACGTACGCACGACGCGAGCCACGACTGCGACCACTCCTCAACACGCTTGGACGCGGTCCGGCGAACGCGATTCGCTTTGGCATCAGCCAGGCGACCGCTGACGTGGTGGTTGTGACCATGGCGGATGGCAGCGATGATCCGATGCAGATCGATCAGCTCACCCGGCTGGTCGAGCGTGGGGTCGTGGTGGCGTGTGCGTCGCGGTACATGCGTGGCGGGCAGCAGGTCGGCGGCCCGTGGGTCAAAGGCCGCGTCTCCCGCCTGGCCGGAGTCTCATTGCAACTGATCGCGCGTGTCGGCACCCACGATGCGACCAACTCCTTCAAGGCATATTCGCGCGCGTTTGTCGAGCGTGTCGGCATCGATTCGGATGCCGGCTTCGAGCTGGGCATCGAGCTGGTTGCGAAGGCGCGCCGCCTCGGTCTCCCAGTGGCCGAGCTGCCCACCATCTGGCTCGACCGCGCCAACGGCACCTCGAACTTCAAGGTGAAGGCGTGGATACCGCGCTACCTGCGTTGGTATCTCTATGCACTTGGCATCAGCAGACGTGACGGTTCGCCCGGCGATCACCGGCCGGGGGCCAGATCGTGACCCGAGTCCTTGTCACCGGCTCGGCCGGCTTCATCGGCGGGTACGTGGTCGAGGAGTTGCTCAGTCGCGGTTATGAGGTCGTGGGCGTCGACAACGAGTCGAAGTACGGCCCCGTCGTCCGGTCGTTCGATGATCATCCTGCGTACAGGCTCATCCGCGGGGATGCGCGCGACGCTGCACTGATGAGCGATGCGCTGGTGGGCTGCGACCATCTGATCGCCGGCGCTGCGATGATCGGTGGGATCTCGTATTTCCACACGTATGCCTACGACCTGCTGGCGACCAACGAGCGCATCCTCGCGGCGACCTGCGACGCCGCCATTCGCGCGCACCACGACGGCACGCTGAGCAAGGTCACCTACCTGAGCTCCTCGATGGTGTTCGAGTCGGCCACCTCGTGGCCTTCAGCGGAGGGCCAGGAGCTCGAGATTCCTCCTCCCAGGTCGTCGTATGGTTTTCAGAAGCTCGCCGTCGAGTACTTCGCCCGGGCGGCGCACAGTCAGCATGGGCTGCCGTACACCATCGTCCGGCCATTCAATTGTGTCGGCGTCGGCGAGGGCCGCGCGCTCGGGGACGTCGAGATTCTCAGCGGCAACGTCAAGCTGGCGATGAGCCACGTCGTGCCCGACCTGGTCCAGAAGGTGCTCAAGGGGCAGGATCCCTTGCACATCCTCGGCGATGGCTCGCAGGTACGGCACTACACATATGCCGGCGACCTCGCGAGGGGCATCGTGACCGCGATGGAGAGTACCGCCGCGCTCAATGACGACTTCAACCTCTCCACCGTCGAGTCGACGACGGTACTGACGCTTGCAGAGAAGGTCTGGCGCCGGATCAGGGGCGACGACGTGCCGTTCGAGTACGTCAGCGACGATCCGTTCGAGCACGACGTGCAGCGGAGGATCCCCTCGGTGGAGAAGGCGAAGCGTGTGCTCGGCTTCGAGGCCACGACCACGTTGGATCAGATGCTCGACAGCGTGATCCCCTGGATCGAGCAGGCGATCAGCGCCGGAGCCATCTGAGGGTGAACGCGGCGGTCGTCGGATTCGGACTCGGGTTCTTCGTGGCGCTCCAACTCGGCCCGATGTCGCTCTTCCTGATCAGGTCGACCCTTCGCGGCGGGTGGAGGGTCGGAATCGCGATCGGCGCCGGAATTGCCACGGTGGACGCCCTCTACGCCGCTGCCGGCGCGGGCGGCGCGACGCCGCTGCTGGCCCTGCATCCGGTACGCCTCGTGCTCGGTCTCGTGGGCGCAGCCGTCCTGATCGCACTCGGAGTCCGGACGCTGTACGGCGCCCTCCGGGTGCGGATCGGCGGGGAGGCACCGTTCGAGGTCGCGACGCCTCGGCGCGCGTTCCTCACGGCTCTTGGAGGGACCGCGTCCAACCCTTCCACCATCGTCTCGTGGGGCGCGATCTTCGCCGCCGCAACCACCGCCGGGCTCGTCCACACGACCCGGGCCGCGATTCTCCTGGTGTGCGGTGCCGGCATCGGCAGTCTGACGTGGGTCAGCTTGCTTGCAACGGGGGCTGCCCTTGCTGGTGGATCAATCGGCAGGCGCGCGATCCGCGTCACCGATGGCGTCGCCGGCGCCGGATTGATCGGATTCGGGGGGGTGCTCGCGTACCACACGCTGGCCGACCCCGCGAGGAACTGATCCCGGGCTGCGCCGCCGGCGCTGCCACGCAGGCTCCGACTGCCGGGTTCGGTCGCGAGTGGGTGACGGCACCAGAGCGCCGGATACGCCCGGGGTACAACGACGTCCATGCCGTCGCCACGCTTCGCGGTCCGGTCCTTGCTCGCGCCTCCGGCAGATGGTGCTGGGAGGCGCATCGCGATCGCCGGCATCGCCGGAATGCTGCTCACGGCGCCGCTTTCAATGCAGCAGGCCGTCGCGCCGTATCCGGTGCTCAGCTGGCTGCTCACCGGCTGCGGGGCTGTGATTGCGGTCGCCAGCCTCCGCGTGTCGTGGTCGCCCCGCGCAGCCGTGACGCGTGGAGCGCTCGGCCTCCTGGTCGTCTTCTGCGCGGTGTCCGGGGTACTGGGCATCTCGCAGACGATATCGAGCCTGCGGCAATCAGACCAGCAACTGATCTGCCGCGACGACGTCGCTCCGGACACGGTCGTTGGCGGACAGGAGGTACTCAGTGGCGCTGATCCGTACACGTCGTTCAACCTGCTCACCGCGGAGCGCACTCTCGGGTGTCCGAGCTACTCGGTAACCCCCCTGCGTTCCGGCATCTTCGCCTCCTTCACCTCGCCCCCGACGGCAGCGCAGATCGACCGCGCCGCGGAGGCGACACTGCAGGGAAGCGCCACCGGAGGTTTGCTCGTCGGCTTCAACTACCCGGCCGGGACCGCACTGCTCGGTGTCCTCGGGGCGCATGCGCTGGTACTCATGTCGCCTCTGGCGCTGCTGCTCGCGGGGTTTGTCGTCGTGCTGCGCGCGCCGCCGCCCATGCGCCGTCCAATGATCCTCGCGCTCGGCGCGCAGGCGGGCTTGCTCGCCATCATCGGCGCAGCGCAAGCCGACGCGGTGGTCGCAGCGCTTCTCGTGATCGCGATCAGCAGCCGGCGCGGCTGGGCGATGGGCGTTGCACTGGGCGTGGCGTGCGCAATCAAGCAGACCGCGTGGTTTCTTGCCCCCGCGCTGCTCATCCTGGCACTGCGCGAGGGCCGGACTCGCGATCTCGGGTATCCGGCAGGCGCATTGCTCGGCTTCGCGGCGCTGAACGTTCCGTTCATCGCGGCCGGTCCTGCGGCGTGGATCACCGGCATCCTTCGCCCGCAATTGCAGCCGGTGTTCCCGTTCGGTTTCGGACCCGGTGCGTTCGCGCAGGCAGGGAGCAGCGCCGCCGTCGCTTTCACGGTTCTGATGATCCTGGCCGTCGTGGCGGGATGCGTCTGGTGTGCCGTCGCTCCCCGGCGATGGGCACCCGCGGGGATCATCGTTTCCAGCCTCGGACTGTGGGTCGGTCCGCGCAGCATCGGCAACTATGTCGCGCTGCTCGGCGTGATCGCCGTCTGCGTTGTTGCCGGCTCGACAGTCGCACGGTCGGCACCTGTCCGAGCATCGCGTCGAGCACGGCTGCGGTGGTTTCGTGTGGTAGCCCCGGCAGGAATCGAACCTGCGCACAAGGTTTAGGAAACCTCTGCTCTATCCACTGAGCTACGGGGCCCCAAGAGGTTTTCCGGACTCAAGGCGACTGTGTCCCGCCATTTGTACCACCATCAGACAGCAGTGCTCAGGACGAGTGGACGGGGTGCGGAGACCGGCAGCCGGGCGCGCACGCCATGATTGTGTCGAGATGTTGCGTCGCCGTCATCGCGCGCCAGCCGTCAGCATGCAGAGTGGAACGTCGTGAGCGAGATTGAGGTTTCCCCGCCTGACAACTCTCCCATGGTTCATCCGACGGCGGATATCGAGAGTGGGGTCACGATCGGATTGCGCACTCGCATTTGGGCGCGATCACACCTCCGCCGAGGCGCCTCCGTCGGAGATGATTGCGTCATTGGCGAGAACGTCCTCATCGATCTCGACGTGCAGATCGGCAGCCGTTGCAAGATTCAGAGCAATGCCCTTCTCTACCACGGCACGGTGCTCGAGGACGAGGTATTCGTCGGACCGGCCGCATGCTTCACCAATGATCGCTACCCGCGCGCGGCAACCCGGGACGGGCGACTCAAGGACGATTCGGACTGGGTGGTCTCAGGGGTGATGGTCGAGCGTGGAGCCGCGATTGGCGCGCATGTGGTGGTGGTTGGTGGGGTCCGCCTCGGTGCGTGGTCGATGGTCGGCTCCGGTGCGGTGGTGACACGCAGCGTGCCTGCTCATGCAATCGTCGTGGGCAACCCGGCTCGACGCATCGGCTGGGCGTGTCGGTGCGGTCACCCCCTCGACGCAGCGCTCGTGTGCGCCACCTGCGGTACCCGCCACACCCTGGTCGGCGACACGGCACTGGTCGTTGTAACTTGACGAGGTGACCGCATTGGGCCCTCACGACCGTTTCGCGCTCACTCTCGACGTCCGGGCGCGCGACTGGCTGAGCAAGCATCAAAAGGCGTCGCGCCTGTACATCGCATTCATGTCGTCACGAGCGTGCTGTTCCGGCGCTCAGGTATGTGATGTCCGCGTGCGCGTCGAGGCCAGAAAGTCGCAACCCGCAATTCGGAGCGCGTCCTGGATCAGGCTCGGGTCGGTGCACGGATATGAGGTGATGCTGGATTCGCGTCTCGCGGATCGTATGCCCAGCCAGATTCGGTTTACCAGGCGGGGAGTCGGTCCCTTCCGGCGTCTCGATCTCGACTTCAGCGGTGAGCAGTGGGCCGACATGCTCTACCCGGTCGGCGCTGACGCGCGATATTCGCGGGGATAAGACCGTCGGGAAGGGGAGATTCGAACTCCCGACCTCACGGTCCCGAACCGTGCACTCTAACCTGGCTGAGCTACTTCCCGGTGCCCCGTCCGGATGATACCACCCGCCTCTGCGGGCCCTGGAATCCTTGCCACATCGTCGCCGCGGGAATCGCATACTGACGCTATCGCGCGGTGCCGCCGCGCCAGGAGTCCAGGTATGGGTCGCATCACCATCGACATGACCATCAATGCTCCCGTGACCACAGTGTTCGCGTATGTCGACGACTATCGCAACACCACCAGGTACATGAAGGACCTGGTCAAGTGGCAACCGACAGGCAAGGTCACCCACGGGAAGGGCGCGCGGTTCGACGTCGGTATGAAGGCGGGCCCGACCACGCTGAGCTCTGTCGTCGACATCACCACGTGGACCGAGAACAAAGCGATCGGATGGCACTCCAATGAGGGTTTCAAACAGGTCGGCATCTGGGCTTTCACGCCCAAGGGTGAGAAGACGCAGGTGACGTTCGACATGGAGTACGAGTTCGGCGGCGGCATCGCCGGAAAGTTGCTGGGACGCGCAGCAGAACCCATCGTGCGGGGCAATCTGCAGCGATCCGTCGAGACGCTGAAGTTGCACACGGAGAAGCTTGCGGGACCGCGTTCCACGGGGAAACCGGCACCGAAGGGCAGCACAAAACCTGCAACAAAGGCTGCGACGCCGGCTGCGGGAAGCACCACAAAATCTGCAACAAAGCCAGCCACACAGCCAAGATCGAGGGCAAAGAAGCCGTCAAGAAACGCTTAGAATGATGTCGTTCCCGGTGCAGCCACCCGGGCGAGGAGCGAGAACATGACAAGCGACAAGACTGCAGCCAACGGACACGAGCCGCATACCGGCGGCGTGCGGGTCAAGCGCGGCCTGGCGGAGATGCTGAAAGGCGGCGTCATCATGGACGTCGTCACAGCGGAGCAGGCCAAGATCGCCGAGGATGCAGGCGCTGTCGCGGTCATGGCCCTCGAGCGTGTCCCCTCGGACATCCGTCGCGACGGCGGTGTGGCGCGTATGAGCGACGTGAGCCTCATCAGGGAAATCATCGCGGCGGTGACGATTCCGGTGATGGCGAAAGCGCGCATCGGGCACTTCGTCGAGGCGCAGGTGCTGCAGGCCCTCGGTGTCGACTACATCGACGAGTCCGAGGTGTTGACTCCGGCTGACGAGGAACACCACATCGACAAGTGGCAGTTCGACGTACCGTTCGTCTGCGGAGCGCGGGATCTGGGCGAAGCGCTGCGGCGCATCGGCGAAGGCGCTGCGATGATCCGCACCAAGGGCGAGGCCGGGACCGGCAACGTGGTCGAGGCGGTACGCCACATGCGCGCCGTGCAGGGTGGCATCCGCCGCATCGCGTCGATGCGTCCCGAGGAGTTGATGGCCGAGGCCAAACACCTCGGCGCACCTTTCGAACTCGTCCAGGAGATTCATCGCACCGGGAAGCTGCCGGTGGTGAATTTCTCCGCTGGTGGGATCGCCACTCCGGCTGATGCGGCGCTGATGATGCAGCTCGGGTGCGACGGCAACTTCGTCGGCAGCGGCATCTTCAAGAGCACCGATCCCCCTGCCTATGCGAAGGCAATCGTCGCCGCGACGACGTACTTCGACAAGCCCGAAGTCATCGCCGAGGTGAGCGCCGGCCTGGGCAAGGCGATGCCTGGGCTCGACGTGGCATCGATGCCGGCCGGCGAGCTGCTCGCAAGCCGGGGCTGGTAGGGCTGCCGCCGTCTGCCCGGCGGGGTACACTAGACCTGTGCGAATGACGCGAAGCCTGCCCCGCCAGGGACGGAGCACGAGCGTCCGCTGAGAGGGAATTGACCATCCTTCGGGTAGGCGTCCTCGCTCTTCAGGGCGACGTCCGGGAACACCTGACGGCACTTCGCGGCTGTGGCGCGGAGGCATCCACGGTGCGGACTCCCGCCGAGCTCGACGCCGTCGACGCGCTCGTGCTTCCGGGTGGCGAATCGACGACGATGAGCCGGTTGCTCCAGGTCTTCGACCTGGAGATGCCGCTCCGCGAGCGCCTGGCCGCCGGAATGCCCACGCTGTCGACGTGCGCCGGGCTGATCCTGCTGAGCCGCGAAGTGCTCGACGGACGGCCTGATCAGATCGCACTCGGGGTCCTCGATCTCAGCGTCAGGCGCAACGGGTACGGACGACAGGTCGACTCGTTCGAGGCCGACCTGGCGGTTTCGTCGCTGGGCGTCGCGCCGTTTCACGCAGTGTTCATCCGTGCGCCATTGATCGAGCGCGCCGGCCCGGAGGCAGAGGTTGTTGCCACTTTCGGCGACAACGCTGTGGCGGTGACGCAGGGACCCCATATCGGTCTGTGCTTCCACCCTGAGATGACCGACGACTCCCGGCTGCATCAGGGGTTCCTCGCGCGCGCGGCCGCTGCCCTGGAGGTCAACGCCGCGTGATCATCCGCTCGGCATCCTTTCGCGACCTCGCACGGATCGAGCAGCTCTACCGGGAAGCCACCGAGGACGAGCGCCACGGGGCGCAGATGACCCCTGACAGTCCAGTGCCACAAGCGACGCTGATGCGCCTGTGGCAGGCGGTCACGAAATCGCTTTCCTCGCTCGTGCCGATCACGGATGTTTCGGAGGAGATGCTCGTCGCCGAGGATGCGAAGGAAGGAGTTGTCGGCTTCGTGCAGGTGCAGTCGCTGTCGGTTCGACCGCGGTCATGGCAGATCCTCAACCTGTGCACGTCGACGACCGCGCACGGCCATTTCGCGCGGGCAGAGCTGCTCGACGGCGTGCGCAACCAGGCCCTCGAGCACGGTGTGCAGCGCGTCCATGTGCGTCTGCCCCTCGACCATCCACTGCTCCCGGTCTTTCTCGAACACGGATTCACGCAGTTCGCCACCGAGCAGATCCTCTATCGCGACCAGGCGGCGCCCGACCCCGAACCGGCGGTGAAGTCAGTCCTGATCCGCCCCGCACGGCGGGATGACATCGCCGCGATCTACCTGCTCTACCTGCGCACCACGCCCTCGCAGGTCGCTGCCGTCGAGGGGCCGTCGCTCAAGACGTGGCAAGCGGGGTACGCGCAGGGCCTCATCGCCGCCCTCGGTCGCGACAACGTGCGTCACCTGGTCGTCGAGCGTCCCGGCATCGTCGCGTGGGCGGCGATCAGCCAGCCGACCGCAGCACAGCCGGCGGGTCTCAGCATGATGTGCGAGGGCCATGATCCCGCGTTGCGCGACGCAATCATCGACGCCGTGCTCGCAGAGCTGCCGTCAGGACCCGCTTCCTGCGTGCTCCGCCACTACGACTCCGAACTCATCCGTGCGCTGCAGCAGCGCGGATTTGCGGTGTACGGCACCCAGTTGCTGCTGATCAGCGAGCTCGGTGAAAAGGTGCGCATCAATGCGCCGTCACGGCGCAAGAAGCCGGTCCTCGTGCACGCAGGGATCGCCCGCAGCGTTCCGTCGCCAACCCCGCCGGTTCCCCTCCGCGTCCTGTCAACGACCACACCGAGGAGACAGAGATCGTCGCTCAGATGATGCCCTACGGATCCTCGTGGGAAGAGGAGCTCAACCTGCTGTTCGCAGCGCTCCCGCCCCGCATCGCAGCCGCCGCGCAACGTCTCTCGCAGGGACGGGGCGACCTCCTCGAGGTGGTGCTCGACCTCGGCCGTGAGCCCGAGGCGAGATTCACCGACGGTGAGGCGATCCTCGACTCCGCCAATGTCGGCAACGCCGAGATCGACTATGTGACCGAGCACGTCGGGCTCTTTGGCGATGACAACAGAGCGGGGATCGAACGCACGCTGCACCGGATCAGCGCGATTCGCAACCGCAAGGGGACCATCGTCGGACTGACCTGCCGAGTGGGCCGCGCGGTCACCGGGACCATCGACATCATCAAGGACATGGTCATCAGCGGCCAGTCGATACTGCTGCTCGGCCCTCCGGGAATCGGCAAGACGACGATGCTGCGCGAATGCGCGCGCGTGCTCAGCGACGAGTGCGGCAAGCGCGTGGTCATTGTCGACACGTCGAACGAGATCGCGGGCGACGGCGACATCCCGCACCCGGGCATCGGGCGTTCGCGCCGCATGCAGGTTCGGACACCGGCGCTCCAGCACGCGGTGATGATCGAGGCGGTCGAGAACCACATGCCGCAATGCATCGTCATCGACGAGATCGGCACCGAGCTCGAGGCCGTGGCCGCCCGGACGATCGCCGAGCGTGGCGTGCAACTGGTCGGTACGGCTCACGGATCCAACATCGATTCACTGCTGGTGAACCCGACACTCAACGATCTCCTCGGCGGCATCCAGACGGTGACGCTGTCCGACGAAGAGGCGCGGCGCCGCGGCACCCAGAAATCGGTGCTCGAGCGCAAGTCTCCGCCGACGTTCGACGTCCTCATCGAGATCCAGGAGCGCGACCGGGTGGTCGTGCACGCGCCGCTCGCGGAGACGGTTGACGAGGCGCTGCGCGGCCGGGTCCGGCCTCCGCAACTGCGCACCCGCGACGACACCGGCGCAATCGTCAGCCGGGTCGACACGAGCGCGGCGGCAACGCGTCCATCGCCGTTCGAGCCGGCGCCCTTCCCGGGTGGCGGACGTGGAGGCAGGCGCACCCGTGAGCGCCGCCGGCGCTTCGACGTCGACGAGTACATCGCCGGGCAGCAGCGCCGGGAGCGAGAGTGGGAGCCGCCAGCTCCATCGGTTCGACCGGGTCCGCCGCTCTCGATATTTCCCTACGGGGTCTCGCGCAGCTATCTCGAGCAGTCACTGCGCGAGATGCGTCTGCCGGTTCGCATCCAGCACCACGTCGATGACGCCGACCTCGTGCTGACCCTGAAGAACTACTACCGTCGTCACGATTCGCCGGTGCGCGCCGCGGAGTCCTCGGGCATCCCGATCCACGTGCTGCGCAGCAACACCGTTGCGCAGATCAAGGGTGCGCTCGCTCGTGTGTACGGCGTTGATGCTCCGGTGGAGACGGACGCCGCCGATGACACGGAGCCGGCGATGCAGGATGTGCTCGAGGGAATCGAGCAGGTGCAACGAACCGGTAACGACGTCGAGCTCACGCCGCAGAATGCGTACGTGCGCAGGCTCCAGCATCAGCTTGTCGAACAGCACGCGCTCACGGCACGCAGCACTGGTGACGAACCCAACCGACGACTCGTCATACTGCGACCTTCGGAATGAGCCGGTCGGGCGAGGGGCCCGACGGCGGGGGAGTAGTGATCCATATGAGCGCATGGCGCGGTTTTTTCATCTCGTTCGAAGGGCTTGACGGTGCGGGGAAGAGCACCCAGGTAGCAGCCCTCGCGGGTGCGCTGCGCCAGCAGGGCCACGACGTCGTGACCGTGCGACCGGACGAGACGCCGCTCGGAGAGATCCTCCACAGCTTCGTGCTGCAACACCAGCGAGGTCCGGCGCTCGAAGCCTGGGCGGAGGCGCTGCTGTTCACCGCCGAACGCGTGCAGCTGCTGCACGAAACCATTCTTCCCTCGCTGCGCCGCGGCGCCGTGGTGATCGCCGACCGTTACGCCGATTCGACCGTCGCGTACCAGGGCGGCGGCAGAGGGATTCCGCCCGGAGACCTGCTTCGTCTCCACGCCGCCGCATGCGGGGACGTCTGGCCGGATCTCACCATCTATCTCGCAATCCCGGCGTCCTCGGCGGCGCAGCGCCAACGAGCCCAGCAGCTGCCGCTCGATCGCTTCGAGGTCGCACCCGAGACGTTCCATGCGGCCGTCGAGGCAGCCTTCGAACAGCTTGCCGCGCAGCATCCACGCAGATTCGTGCGCATCGACGCGACCCGACCCGCGATCGTGGTGTCGCGCGATGTGGAGAAGGTCATCGTGCAGCGGCTTCCGGCACCGGCACCGGTGTCGCCCGCACGGAATTCAGGCGGCTTCGAGTCCAGCCCCTACGGCAGCGCACCGGTCGGCTGATCGGCCGGTAACGCCGTCAGGTTCCCGCGACCGAACCTGTTTCGCCACCGCCGGTGCTCAGCACCACGTCCGACGCCGGGACCACTCGCTCCACACGGCTGCCCGCGAGATGAACGCGCACGCCTGGGACCCCGGGAGCGCCCGGATCCCATCCGAGCGAGTGGAGTTCGCGAGCATCGCCCCAGGTGCGTGCCATGCGCTGCTGACGGCCGTCGGTGAACGTCATGGTCCCCGGCCGCGTCGCGAAGCCGAACCCGACCTCGCCACCCGTGCTGAGGAACGCTTGCAGGCCGGTCAGCGGCGTCGCCTGGTCGAAAAGTTCCTCAGCGCTCGCGAGCGCAGCCGCAAGGCTGGGCATGCCGCCGGTCTTCGCGGCCTCGCGGACCCCGGCTCGTTTCGCGACCTGCTGCGCTCGCTCGCGGCGGCGCCGCTCGGTGGCGAGCTCGGTGGCCCGAGTGCGGATCTCACGAAGGTGTTGCTCGTATGGGGCCATCGCGGCGAGGGTCGCGCGTTCCGTCGCCTGCAACTCGGCACCGAGCGCATCGAGGCCGTCGTCGCTCAACTCGTGGAGCGCGTCGGGTTCCACGTGGTCGCCAAGCGGGGGAAGCTCCACCTTCGGCACGATAGCGGAGCCCGCGCCTCCGTCGCGACGGGCGCGCGTCCATTTGCTCTACTACGCACACCACCGTCATCGCGTCCGAGGGAGGCACAGCTCGTGGGTCAGGTTCTCCATGACGTCATTCGAGTCGAGCGCGAGGGCGCTGTCGTGACGCTCACCATCGACCACCCCCCGGCGAATGCGGTCAACGGCGATGTGGTCAACGGCCTGTCGGAGGGGCTCGCGAGTGCGGAGGCGGACGAAACCGTCCGCGCCCTGGTCATCACCGGGAGTGGACCGAAGTTCTTCTCGGCGGGGGCGGATATCAGCGGGTTCGGCGCCGGCGCGGACGCGATCGGCAAGGCTACCGACCTGACGGTTCGGATCGAGGCGTCGCGACTCCCGGTGATCGCCGCAGTGAACGGCATCGCGTTCGGAGGCGGCTGCGAGATCACCCTCGCGTGTGACGTGCGGCTCGCAGCGCGTACGGCGCGCTTCGGTCAGCCCGAGATCAAGCTCGGCATCATCCCGGGCTGGGGTGGAACCCAGCGGTTGCCCCGGCTGATCGGCACGGCCCGTGCCACCGAACTGCTGCTCACCGGCGATCCCATCGATGCCGACCGTGCCCTTGCAATCGGATTGGTCGCCGAGGTCGTCGAACCCGAGGAGCTCCCGGCTGCCGCTCAACGCTGGGCCGAACTGCTCGCCTCGCGCGCCCCGCTTGCGCTTGCGGCAACCAAGCGCGCGATGCGCGCCGGCGCTCAGCTGCCGATTGCAGACGCCCTCAAGGAGGAGCGGAGTGAGTTCGTGGCGCTCTTCGCCACCGATGACGCCCAGGAGGGCATCTCGGCGTTCATGCAGAAACGTCAGCCGGAGTGGAAGGGCCGATAGTGTCCGCGGCGGTGACCGCGGTCATCAGCCCGATCGCGCTGGTGCTGCTCGCGGGCGCCTCGCTTGCGGCCAGCGGGCTGCGCTGGCGAAAGCTGCTCGGCGAGATGCGGCGCACCACGCGTCCCGACAGCCGTCTCGACCACATCCCGGCGCGGATTCGAGCGTTCTTCGTGTACGTGGTTGCACAGGGCCGGCTGCTGCGATGGCCGCTGGCCGGTGTGCTCCACGCCTTCATCTTCTGGGGCTTCGTGGTGCTGCTCACGGCGATCGCGCAGGGGATCGTCGAGGCGCTCTGGCAGGGATTTCGATTCGACCAGCTCTCGGGCAGCGGCGCGATCGCATTCCTCCAGGACCTGTTCTTCCTGGTCGTGATCTGTGGCATCACCCTCGCGCTGTTCAACCGGATCGTCATCAACCCCACGCGGTTTCGAGGGAGCCACCGCGGTGACGCCATCCTCATCCTCGCGTGGATTGGGGTGCTGCTCGTCTGCATGGAGCTCAACTACGCCACGCGCATCGCAGAGGGAGTGCCGGAAGCGCTCGGCCAGTGGCGGCCCATCGCCGCCGCGCTAGCAAGCGTGTTCCGGCCGCTCGGCGCTCACAGCGAGGCGCTGATCGTCATCCACGGCGTCGTTTTCTGGGCACACCTCACGCTGGTGTTCGGATTCCTCGTCTATCTCGGCTACAGCAAGCACCTCCACATCATCACGTCGGTCCCCAACGTCTTCTTCAAGAACGAGCAACCGAAGGGGGCCTTGCGCAGCCTCGACATCGAGGCCGTGATGAACGCTGCCAGCGAGGCGGATCAGCATTTCGGCGTCGGAGCGCTCGAGCAGTTCTCGTGGAAGGACATGCTCGATCTCTACACGTGCACGGAGTGCGGGCGCTGCCAGACCCATTGCCCCGCGTACAACACCGGCAAGCCGCTTTCGCCGAAGACGTTGATCACCGACCTTCGCGATCTCGCATACGAGAACCTCGCCGGAGGCTACGCGGCGACCACGCACGACGCGCATGTCGCCGCGGCAGGAGGTGGGGGCGCGATGACCGACAGCGCCGTGATGTGGACCAGCGGCGACCATCACCCCGGCACCGTGCAGAATCTGCCAGGGCATTTTCAGCCCTCGTGGCTCTCGCCCGACGAGGTTGCGGCAGCCGTTCCGGTTGGCGGACCACGCCCCATGATCGGCGGCACCATCCTCGAGGAAACGCTCTGGTCGTGCACCACGTGCGGCGCATGCATGGATCAGTGCCCGGTCCTGATCGAGCACGTCCCCAAGATCATGGACATGCGCCGGCATCTCGTCCTCGACGAGTCGCGCATGCCGAAGCAGGCGGAATCAGCGCTGCGCAACATCGAGAACGTCGCCAACCCGTATGGCCTCTCGCAGCAGTCACGCGCTGAATGGGCAAGGGACCTCGGCGTTTCGTTCATCGCCGACAAACCCGACGCCGAATACCTCTACTGGGTCGGCTGCGCCGCATCTTTCGACGAGCGCGCCAGGACGATCGCCGCAGCTCTCTCCAAGATCCTGCAGGCGGCGGGCGTGGACTTCGCGATTCTCGGCACCGAGGAGAAGTGCACCGGCGACCCCGCGCGACGGATCGGCAACGAGTACCTCTTTCAGGAGCGCGCCAAGGAGAACGTTGAGGTGCTCAAGCGGCACAACGTCCGCAAGATCATCGCCTCGTGCCCGCACTGCTTCAACACCTTCGCCAACGAGTACGGCGATTTCGGCGGCGACTATGAGGTCATCCACCACACTCAGCTGATCGATCGCCTGCTGAAAGAGGGGCGCATCACCCTGGACGCCGCCAAGGCGCAGGAGGAGACGATCACGTACCACGACTCCTGTTACCTGGGGCGCTGGAACGACATCTTCGCCCCGCCTCGCGACATCCTCGAACGCATACCCGGGCTCAAGGTCGTGGAGATGGCCCGCAGCAAGAGCGAGGGGATGTGCTGCGGTGCGGGCGGCGGCAGGATGTGGATGGAGGAGGGCCAGCCGCGGGTCAACCATCGCAGGGTCGACCAGGCCGTGGACACGCATGCGACCAAGGTCGCGACCGCATGTCCCTTCTGCCTCGCCATGTTCGACGAGGGCATCTCCGCCAAGCAGATCGGCAACACGCTCGCCGTCGACGATGTGGCCGTCTACGTCGCGCGTTCGCTCAAGGACTCTGTGCCGGACTGACCTCGCAGTTCCCGATCCTTCGGGCAACGACAATCAGATCGGGCGAGGCACCCGCTGGTTGTGCAGCGTCTGAAAGCGCGCGCCGCAATCAGCGCATTTGAATCCGGGCTGGTCGTAACCGGTCTGACGATCGCCAAAGGTCAGCGGGACCAGGCGCGTCCCGTCGCAGCGTGCGCAGGGAGGATCCACCGGGATGACCAGATCGCGACTCATGTCAAGAGGATGGCACGTCCGCGCAGGTGGCGCACGGGCGGGCGGTCAGGGCACACTTGGCTGTCCCGGCGGTGCCGGGTTACCCGTCCAAGGAGGCAGCACGTGGCAGACACCGACGTCGTCGACGCATACAGCCCGGAGTGGGCTGAGGCCTTCAAGGCCGAGATCAACAGGTCGCCGGTGTACAAGCAGGCCGCGGCGGGCTGGGAGGGAACCGTGGGGCTGGTCGTGCTCGCTGAGCCGGACAAGAACTTCCCAGAGGACATGGGTGTCTTCCTCGACCTCTGGCACGGCGAAGCTCGCGATGTTCGTGTCGGCAGTCGCGAGGACGCGCAGCAGGCGAAGTTCGTGATCACGGGGGCCTACTCCCGCTGGAAGCAGGTGGCGCAGAAGGAACTCGACGCCACCAAGGGGATCATGCTCGGCCGGCTCAAGCTCAAGGGCGACTTTCCGACGATCGTGCGCTACACCAAGGCATCGCAGGAGCTCACCAACTGCACCACCCGCGTGCCGGTCAGGTGGCCGGACGAGACCTGACGCGCATGCCCGCATCCAGACGGGACGCCGGTGCTCGCGGCCGGCTCCTCGTCGTCGGCGCCGGCACGATGGGAGCACAGATCGCCCAGCAGGCGGCGCTCAACGGGATCGACGTCTCGCTCGTCGATGTGGACGCCGAGCATCTCCAGCGGGCAATGGCGTCGAACCGGCAGCTGCTCGATCGGCGAGTCGAGAAGGGCCGGCTGGTGCGTGAGGACGCCGACGCCGCGGTCAGCCGCGTGACGCCCACCACCGACCTCGCCGCCGCGGCCTCCCAGTCCGCATGGGCGATCGAAGCCGTGGTCGAACTGCCCTCGGTCAAGCGCGAGATCTTCTCCGAGTTGGACGCTCACCTCCCGGCGCGCGCGGGGATCGCCACCAACTCGAGCAACATCGTGGTGTCTCGTCTCGCCGACGCGACCGCGCGCCCGGAGCTCTGCTGCAACATGCATTTCTTCCACCCGGTCCTGGTGATGGACCTCTGCGAGGTCGTGCGTGGACCCGAGACCTCCGACGAGACGACCCTTCGGGCGGTGGCATGGTCGAAACGCATGGGCAGGACCCCGATCGTGGTGGAGAGGGAGATCGACGGCTTCATCGTGAATCGCGTGCTTGGCGCGGCCTCGCGGGAGGCGTTCTCGCTGCTCCAGGGTGGCGTGGCCTCCGCCGAAGACATCGACATCGCGGTGCGCAAGGGGCTCAACTGGCCGATGGGTCCGTTCCAGCTGGCCGACTTCTCGGGGCTTGACACCGTCCTGACCATCCGTCGCGATCGCATGGAGCGCGACCATGCCCCGGGCGATGTTGCCACCGTCGCCATCCTCGAGCGGATGGTGAGCGCCGGCCGCATGGGCCGCAAGAGCGGCCGGGGCTTCTACGACTACGCGGTCAACCCGCCGGCGCCCCTGCCGCTTCCGGACTGAGCGAGCACCGCGCGAGCGGTATTCCCGGCGCGGGTTCTCGAGGCGGGGATCATCAGGGCTGCGACGCCGATGCCCAGCAGCGCGAGGGGCACGAGCCTGCCCGGCGGAGCCGGGGCGGCGTTGCCGGTGTCCACCAGGGTGAAGACCGCGAGGATCGCCCAGGCGACGAGCACCCGAATCGTGACCACACCGGGCCAGGGCCCGACCTCCGAAGCAGCGGCGCGAGCCGCGCACCATGCGAACACCGGCGCGACGATGACCAGATCGTGCGCCAGGAGGTGTGGCGACGCGACCAGCGAGAGCGCGGTCGCGCCGGCGAGTGACACCTCGAGCGCTCCGGGGTTGCCGCGAGATCGAATCCCGAGCAGCGCGCAGGCGGCCAGGGCGACCACCGAGCCGGTGATGCCGATTGCCACCGCCGGCCCACCGCCTCCCAGCCACGACGCGATCAGCCCGGGAATGCCGAGGGTGCTCGCCGACGGCGTGTTGCCGATCGCGAAGCCCAGCGCGGTCACGAACCCGGCGACGCCCGCGGGACCGACCAGCCCCAGCGACACGGCCGCGGCAACGGCGCACCCGCACGCGGCGCCGCCGAGCGCTCGCCAGTCGCGCCGCGCGATGAGCCAGATGCCAAGCCCGATCGCCAGGTGGGGCTTGGTCGAAGCGAACGCGAGTGCCATCCAGAAGCCCGCGAGCGCCGGACGCTCCTTACGCCAGGCAGCGTAGGCGGCGGCGAGGCCGAGGGCGGCAACCCCATCGATCTGGCCGAGGAGGAGGAACGCATACGTGCCGCCTCCCGCCACCGCCACGAGCAGCGTTGCCAGGCGAGGCGCACGCGCGAGTTGCAGGGGCCACGGCCCGGCCCGGATCGCCACCCACACGGCGAGCACCACCAGGATGAGCTCGATCGCGGACCACACCCGGAAGGCCGTCCCCGGGTCGAGAACCGTGAGCGGGAGTGCCAGCAGGGCCGTCGTCGGTGGCGTGATGAAGGGGAGATTGATGACCGTGCCGGCGGGGAGCAGGGTGAGGTGTCGCGAATGCTCGACCTGCTGGTTGTACAGCTGGGCTCCGTCACCGCCGCGCAGCAGGAGCGCCGCCACATACGACGCCGAGAAGTCGGTGCCCCGTTCGCGCTCAGGGGTCACCTGGGCCCAGGCGATCGCGTAGTAGGCGAGAAGGACGGTGCTGACGGCGGCCGCGATGGTGACCGCGCGACTGGTTCTCACGGCGTCTGGACGCTAGCATCGAGTTCCCGGGAGCGAACGCGGCGTTGCCGTATTGCTTCCTATACTCGGCCGACGATGGCGAGCGCATTCACCGGGATCGACCACGTCGGAATCGCCGTCGCCGACCTCGATCTCGCGGTCGCGGCGTATGAACGCCTCACCGGTTCGTCACCCGCGCATCGCCAGGTGGTCGCCTCCGACGGCATCGAGGCCGTGATGTTTCAGGTGGGCGAATCGAGGATCGAGTTGCTCGGGAGCACCGGTCCCGATTCGAAGATCGCCGGCTTCCTCGCTCGACGCGGCAGCGGCCTCCATCACGTCGCGTACGGCGTCGACGACGTCCAGGCAAGCCTCGACCATTTCGCCGAGCTCGGTCTCCAACTGCTCGACACGTGTCCGCGCCAGGGTGCCGCCGGCAGGTTGGTGGCGTTTCTTCACCCGTCGGCAGGAGCCGGGGTGCTCACGGAGCTGTGTCAGCCGGACGAGGAGAACAGCGGGTCGCACGCATGAGCGACCACCCCGGCGCGGAGGGCAGTCGCGCCGAGACGGAGTCGGGGATCCCGCTGGACCCCTACTACACCGACCAGCCCGACCCACCGCCTCCACCCGGCGAGTACCCATACACGCGCGGAATCCGCGCCGAGGGGTACCGGTCGCGGCTCTGGACCATGCGCCAGTACGCGGGGTTCGGAAGCGCCGAGCAGACCAACGAGCGGTTCCGCTACCTGCTGCGTGCCGGTCAGAGGGGGCTCTCCGTGGCGTTCGACCTGCCCACCCAGATGGGCTACGACAGTGATGACCCCGTGGCCCACGGGGAGGTGGGCAAGGTCGGCGTGGCCATCGACTCCCTCGAGGACATGGAGTTGCTCATGCGCGGGATCCCACAGGACCGCGTGACCACGTCGATGACCATCAACGCACCCGCGTCGGTGCTTCTGCTGCTGTACGAGCTCGCCGCCGAACGCAAGGGCATCGACGCGACCACGCTCGGGGGGACGATCCAGAACGACATCCTCAAGGAGTACGCCGCGCGGGGAACCTACATCTTTCCGCCGCAGCCGTCGATGCGCCTGGTCACTGATACGTTCGCGTACTGCGCACAGCGTCTTCCGCGCTGGAACACCATCAGCATCAGCGGCTACCACATGCGCGAGGCCGGAGCCACGGCGCCGCAGGAGATCGGCTTCACGCTGAGCAACGGCATCGCATACGTGCAGGCCGCGATCGATGCAGGGCTCGACGTCGAGGACTTCGCCCCGCGACTGAGCTTCTTCTTCAACGTCAGCAACGATTTCTTCGAAGAGGTCGCCAAGTTTCGCGCCGCGCGCGCTCTCTGGGCGGAGGTGATGCACGATCGTTTCGGCGCCACCGGGGAGCGCAGCCTGCAGCTGCGATTTCATGCGCAGACGAGCGGTGCGACGCTCACGGCGCAGCAGCCGCTCAACAACGTGGTCCGGGTGTCGCTGCAGGCGCTCGCGGCGATCTGCGGTGGCGCGCAATCGCTGCACACCAACAGCTACGACGAGGCGCTCGCCCTGCCGTCGGAACAGGCCGCGGAGATCGCGTTGCGCACCCAGCAGGTCATCGGACACGAGACCGGCGCCGCCAACGTCACCGATCCCATCGGTGGAGCACACCTCGTCGAGGCGCTGACCCACGAGCTCATGGAGGAATCGCGGGCGCTCATGAGCCGGGTGGGCGACTTGGGAGGTGCAGTGGCGGCGATCGACGCCGGCTTCTATCAGCAGCAGATCCAGGAATCGGCCTACCGGCATCAGCGCCTCGTGGAAGCGGGGGAACGCGTCATCGTCGGCGTCAACCGGTTCACCGAGACGTCGCAACCGGCGGTGCCGATCCTCCGTGTCGAGGCCGGCCTGGAAACCGAGCAGATCGAGCGGCTGGAGAAGATGCGCGCCGCCCGGTCCACCACGGCCGTCACCCATGCGCTCGATGCCCTGCATGCCGGCGCCGAGGGCACCGACAACCTGTTGCCGCTCATGCGCACCGCGCTTGACGCGCATGCGACCGTCGGCGAGGTGTGCGGCACGCTTCGCGAGGTGTTCGGCGTCTACAGACCGGCGATCACGGTGTGAGCACGAAGCCCGAGGTGTCCCCTGGTAGCCTGACGCCGTGAGCAGACAGGCGCGTAAGGGCGTCCCCCCGGTCGGTGCCGGCGACGGTGTCAACGCAGCAAGCACTCCCGGCTCGGCCGCCGCGGACGGAGCGTCGACGAGCGGCTCGCGTGGTGGCACCGGCAGGAAGATCAACATGCTCCGCAAGCGCAGGTACGACGCCGTCCACCGTGGTGGTGCCGCCGAGCGATCCCAGCACGCGAAGGGCAAGCTCACCGCGCGCGAGCGCATCGACCGGCTGCTCGATCCGGGGTCCTTCACGGAGCTCGACATGTTCGCTCTTCACCGGACGACCAACTTCGACATGGAGGAGCGGAGGATTCGCGGTGACGGCGTGATCACCGGCTGGGGCACGATCGCCGGGCGCCAGGTCTTCGTGTTCAGCCACGACGCGTCGGTCTTCGGCGGATCCCTCGGCGAGGTGTTCGCCGAGAAGGTCACCAAGATCATGGATCTGGCGCTGAAGACCGGCTGCCCGTGCATCGGCATCAACGACTCCGGAGGCGCGCGCATCCAGGAGGGCGTCGTGTCCCTGGCGGGATATGCCGAGATCTTCTATCGCAACGTCGAGTCGAGCGGCGTCATCCCGCAGCTCTCACTGATCGCCGGACCGTGCACGGGCGGGGCGGTGTACTCACCGGCGATGACCGACTTCATCTTCATGGTGCGGAAGGTGGGGTACATGTTCATCACCGGCCCCGACGTCATCAAGGTCACCACCGGAGAGGAGGTGACCTTCGAGGAACTCGGTGGCTCGGACGTGCACAACCAGCGAAGCGGGGTCGCGCATTTCATCGCCGACACCGAGGATGAGGCGTTCGGACAGATGCGTGAGCTGCTCTCGTACCTGCCGCCCAACAACCGCGAGCAGCCGCCCTACCGCCCCACTCTCGACGATCCTCGTCGTGAGGATGCCGAGCTGCAGACGATCATCCCCGACAACCCGAATCAGCCCTACGACATGCGCAGCGTGGTAACGCGCATCGTCGACGACGGCCGCTTTCTGGAGGTGATGCAGTACCACGCCGAGAACATCATCTGTGGCTTCGCGAGGCTCGACGGCAACCCCGTCGGCGTCGTCGGCAACCAGCCGCGCGTCCTCGCGGGCGCGCTCGACATCTCCGCATCGATCAAGGCGGCGCGCTTCGTGCGCTTCTGCGACGCCTTCAATGTGCCGCTCGTGACCTTCGTCGATGTGCCCGGTTTCCTCCCGGGGACTGATCAGGAGTACGGGGGCATCATCCGCCACGGCGCCAAGCTGCTCTTCGCCTATTGCGAGGCCACCGTGCCCAAGCTGACGGTGATCACTCGCAAGGCGTACGGCGGCGCGTACGACGTCATGTGCTCCAAGCACATCCGCGCCGACTACAACGTCGCGTGGCCCACGGCGGAGATTGCCGTGATGGGGCCGCGGGGCGCCGTCAGCGTGATCTTCAAGCGCGAGATCTCACAAGCGGCGGATCCCAAGCAGCGCGCCGACGAGCTGATCGAGGAATATCGCGAGCAGTTCGCCAATCCGTACTACGCGGCGGAGCGAGGTTACGTCGACGACGTGATCGAGCCTCGCCAGACGCGCGCTGCGCTCATCGCGGCGCTGCGCATGGCGCGAGGCAAGAAGGTTCGGACACCGGAACGCAAGCACGGCAACATCCCGCTGTGACGGTCAGCGCGGATTGACGCGCCGTCCACCGGTTCGCGGTGCGGAATCCTTGAGGCTGGCCGACAGCGGGACGTAGGCCTTGGCATAGGCCCGGTCGGTGCGACCCTGCGCGTGGTGGATCGCGGGAACTGCCGCGCGCACCAGCAGCACCTGGAGCGCTGCCGCAACCGGCACGGCGAGGATCGCGCCGATCAGGCCCTGGATGGCTCCGCCGACCAGGAGGGCGAGGACGACCCCGAGCGCCGGCAGCGACACGACGCGGTTCATGACCATGGGCACGACCGTGTTCGCGTCGACGAACTGGATCACCATCAGCACGACGAGCACGAGGATCGGGTACTCGGGGCTGACGGTGAAGCCGAGCAACACCGCTGGGACCACGCCGATGATCCCGCCCACCATGGGAATCGCCGCGGTGAGGCCGGCGAAGATGCCGAGGATGACCGGGTCGGGGAGGCGGAGCAGCCAGCACACGAGTCCGACCACGAGTCCGAGCGCAAGGCTGTTGATCGCCACCGCGCGGAGGAAGCCGCCCATGCGGAATCCCATCTCCCGAAAGATGTCGACGATCAGGTCGTGATGGGCTTCCGGGAACAGATCGACGGTGAACGACTTGAGACGGTCGCTGCTCACCAGCCAGAGGAAGCCGACGACGAGCACGAGCACAAAATCGACGATGATGCTGAACATCGTGGCGCCGATGGCCAGCAGGATGTTTCGCGTCGCGTCGATGAACGTGCTCACCTGCTGGGCGATGTTGACGTTGAAGTGAAACTGCTGCTCGACACCTGTGAACCACTTGAGAAAGTCCTTTTGGTATGCGGGAAAGTTGGTGGCAAGCGACGAAGCCTCACTGACAATCGGCTGCACGAGCAGCAGCACCATGATTGCGATGAACGCGAGCACCGCGATGTAGACGATGAGGATTCCAACGGGTCGTGGAACACGCCGGCGGTGCAGGTCGTCGACGAGGGGCCGGATCCCCTCCGCGAACACGATCGCGACGAGCACGACGAGGACGATGCTGATGATCGACGCGAGGAACGCGACCAGCGCCACAACACCGAGCACGATGAGCGCCGCCGTGACGAGCGTGCGCACCGTGATGACGTTGACGCCCTCGCGACGCGACGTCTTCTGTGGCTCGGTGGCGACGCGGTCGGAAGCCACCCCGATTCGAGGTTCGGCCGGCTCTGGCGCCGGACCTTCGTCTGGTTCAGTCCCGACGACGCGCTCTGCCAACCGGGTCAGCCTACCAGCCTCCGGTTGCCGTTGAGACACGGGCTTTGCGTACCCTGTCCAGCGTGAGCGGCCTCGAGACTCGTCCCATTGGTGGCGGGGTCCTCCAGGCCACAGTTGTCGGACTCGGTTGCAACAATTTCGGCCGCCGGGTGGACGCCCACGGCACAGCGCGCGTGGTGGACGCTGCGCTCGAGGAGGGGATCACCTTTTTCGACACCGCCGACATCTACGGAGGCGGACAGAGCGAGGAGATGCTCGGTGCTGCGCTCAAGGGGCGGCGGAAGGACGTGGTGATCGCCACCAAATTCGGGCATTCGTCGGGTGGCGCGGGGCGTGGGGGATCGCGCGCATGGATCCGAGTAGCCGTCGAGAACAGCCTGAGACGCCTCGACACCGACTGGATCGACCTCTATCAGCTGCACACCCCGGACCCTGCGACGCCGATCGATGAGACGCTGGCGACCCTGACGGAGTTGGTCAGCGAGGGCAAGATCCGCTGTGCCGGTTCGTCGAACCTGGCGGGATGGCAGATCGCGGACGCCGACTGGATGGCGCGGACTCAAGGACTCACGAGGTTCGTCACCGCGCAGAACGAGTACAGCCTCCTCCATCGATGGACGGAGGCGGAGGTGATCCCTGCGTGTGCGCGCTTTGACGTTGGGATGATTCCGTACAGCCCGCTCGCCAACGGCCTGCTCACGGGCAAGCACCGGCGCGGCCAGCCGCCGGTGCCCGGCAGCCGCCTGGCCTCGGTGCCCGGAGCCAACGCGAGTCGCTGGCTCACCGCCGCGAACTTCGACATCGTCGAAGGGCTCGAAGGGTATGCGCATGACCGCGGCATCTCGGTCCTGGACGTGGCGATCGGGGGTCTCGCCGCGCAACCGCAGGTGGTGTCCGTCATCGCCGGGGCAACCTCGGCCGAGCAGGTGCGGGCAAATGCTCGAGCCGGCCGGTGGCGTCCCAGCGCCGCCGACCTGGAGGAGCTCGACCGGATCGCGCCTCGTCGATGACCCAGCCCGCTTTCTCTAGACTGGCCCGCCGATGAAGCTGCTCGAGTACCAGGCGAAACAACGCTTTGCCGCAGCCGGCATCGCGGTCCCGCCGGGCCGGCTGGCGCGGACCCCGGAGGAGGCGGCAGCAGCGGCTCGCGAGCTCGGCCGCGTCGCCGTCAAGGCGCAGGTGCCCATCGGCGGCAGAGGCAAGGCGGGTGGCATCGCCGTGGTCGACACGCCGGAGGAGGCACAGCGCGAGGCCGCGCGGATCCTGGCGATGGACATTCGCGGCTATCCGGTGCGAAGCGTGTGGTGCGAGACCGGTCTCTCCATCGAAGCGGAGCTCTACCTGGGCATCACGCTTGACCGCGATCGTCGCCGCCTCGTGGTCATCTTTTCAGCGGCGGGGGGGATGGAGATCGAACAGGTCGCCGTCGAGGCTCCTGAGCGGATCGCCAAGTTGTGGCCCGATCCGTTTGCGGGCCCACAGCCCTTCGAGATCCGCGCCCTGGTGTTTGCGGGTCTCGCACATGCGCCCGAGCTGCACGACCGGGTGCCGAAGTTGGTGAGCAGCCTTGTCGGGCTGACCACTCGCCTCTACTCGGTCGCGGTGTCCGTCGATGCGCTGACGTGCGAGATCAACCCGCTGGTGCTCACGCCGGACGGCACGCTGGTCGCCGGAGACGGAAAACTCGAAACCGACGAGAACGCGGACTACCGCCACAAGGACGTCGCCGCGGAACTTGCGCGTGACGAGACCGGCGAGGACGGACGCAGCGGCGACGACCCATTCGAGGTCGAGGCGCGCCGGCGTGGCCTCACGTACGTGCATCTCTATGGGGACATCGGCTGCATCGGCAACGGCGCTGGCCTGACCATGAACACGCTCGACCTCGTCAAGCAGCACGGCGGAGAGCCTGCCAACTTCCTCGACATCGGCGGCGGAGCCAACGCTGAGCGCGTCCGCAACGCCCTCGAGATGGTGCTGCTCGACCCCAAGGTGCGTGGCGTGTTCATCAACATCTTCGGCGGCATCACCCGCGGTGACGAGGTGGCGCGCGGGATCATCACCGCCCGCGACCAGCTGCACATCACCAAGCCACTCGTCGTCCGCATGACCGGCACCATGGAAGAGGAGGGACGGCGGCTCCTCCAGGAAGCCGGCATAGTCCCGGCGAAGACCGCACCCGAGGCTGCCGAGACCATCGTCGCGCTAACGCGGCACGAGGGAATCGCATGAACTGCGCCGCACACAGGGTGGGGAGGGCATGAACTGCGGCGGGCACGGGGTCGGAACGCCTTCGCCGTTCCGCCCCTCGCTCTCGCCGGGGGGGGTAGCCCCGGCTGCGAGACGGCCCTCCTCCGTTCATGCCCTCCCCACCCTGCCCACCCGAGTTCGTGCCCTCCCCTCCAGGCGTCAGTCATGAGCGTGCTTGTCGACCGCAATAGCCGGGTGGTCATCCAGGGCATTACCGGGCGCGAGGGGAGCTTCCACACCGGGCAGATGCGCGCCTTCGGGACCAACATCGTCGCCGGCGTGTCGCCGGGCAAGGGCGGATCGGATCAGGACGGGGTGCCGATCTACGACACGGTCGCCGATGCTGTTGCGGCAACCCGGGCCGACGTGTCGGGGATCTTCGTGCCGCCCGCATTTGCCGCGGACGCGATCATGGAGTCGGCGGCTGCGGGGATACGGTTGACGGTGTGCATCACCGAGGGAATCCCGGTGCTGGACATGATTCGCGCTCGTGAATTCGTGCTCCGGACCGGCAACGACCTCCTGGGCGCGAACTGCCCGGGGATCGTGACTCCGGAGCAGTGCAAGATCGGGATCATCCCCAACCACATCAACACGCCCGGGCCGGTCGGGATCGTCGGGCGCAGTGGCACCCTCACCTATGAGGTGATCCAGGGGCTCGGACAGGGAGGGATGGGCCAGACGACGTCCGTCGGCATCGGTGGAGACCCGGTGATGGGGCTCAGCTTTCCGGATGTGCTCCGCCTCTTCGCCGATGACGCGGAGACGCGCGCCGTGGTGCTCATCGGTGAGATCGGTGGCTCCGACGAGGAGACCGCGGCCGCCTGGATTCGGGACACCGGATTCGACAAGCCGGTGGTGGCGTTCATCTCCGGTCGAACGGCACCCCCGGGAAAGCGGATGGGCCACGCGGGCGCGATCATCAGCGGCAACACCGGGAGCGCGCAGAGCAAGATCGACGCGCTCACCGCTGCGGGCGCGGGGATCGCCGACACCATCGAAGACGTGGTTCGCCTCACCGCGGCGCAGCTGGGCACGCGCTCGCGCTGAGCGACGCGCCGAACGGGCTCGCGTGGATTGAGCTCAGTCCGCCGCGGTACCGTTAGGTTGGAGTGAACTTCGATCTCAGTGACGAGCAGCGTCACATTCGCGACGTGGTGCGCGACTTCGCCCAGGCGGAGATCGCGCCCGCGGCAGCTCACTATGACGAGACGGGCGAGTTTCCCTACGAGCTCGTCGCGGGGATGGCCAGGCTTGGGCTGTTCGCGCTGCCCTTCCCGACCGAGCTCGGGGGCGCCGGCGGCGATTTCATCTCGTACTGCCTCGCCATGGAGGAGATCGCGCGCGCCGACGCCAGCTGCGCCATCACGCTCGAGGCGGCGGTCTCGCTGGGAATCTCGCCCCTGGTGAAATTCGGCTCGCGAGAACAGCAGCAGCGCTGGCTCGAGCCCCTCATGGCCGGCGACCGTCTCTGGGCCTTCGGGCTCACCGAGCCCGACGCCGGATCGGATGCCGCCGCCACCCAGACGCGCGCGGTCCGCGACGGTGATGCATGGGTCATCAACGGCCGCAAGGCGTTCATCACCAACGCGGGCACCGACATCAGCGCGGGGGTGACCATCACCGCGGTCACGGGCTCGCACAACGGCCACAAACAGATCAGCACGATCGCGGTCGAGCAGGGGACCCCCGGGTACTCTCAGGCGCCCAAGTACCGCAAGCTCGGATGGCACGCCTCCGACACGCGAGAGCTGATCTTCGAGGATTGCCGTGTGCCGATCGGCAACCTCGTCGGGTCGCCGGGTCAGGGATTGACTCAATTCCTGCAGATACTCGAGGGTGGCCGGGTCGCGATCGCGGCACTCTCGGTGGGCGTCGCCCAGGCCTGTCTCGATGCCTCGCTCGCGTATTCGGCGGCGCGGCGCCAGTTCGGAGTGCCGATCGCCACCTTCCAGGCCACCCAATTCAAGCTTGCCGACATGGGAACGCAGATCGAGCTGGCGCGGCTGATGACCTGGCGTGCCGCCGCAGCGATCGACGCCGGCAAGAGCGCCGCACCCTGGGCGTCGATGGCGAAGCTGCACGCGTCCGAAGTCGCGACGGCGTGCGCAAACCACGCGGTGCAGATCCATGGAGGCATGGGATTCATGGAGGAGATGCCGGTGGCGCGCCTTTATCGCGACGTCAAGATCAACGAGATCGGCGAGGGAACCAGCGAGGTGCAGCGCATCCTGATCGCCCGTCATCTGCTCCGTCCATTCGAGGTGCTGGAGGCCGATCGTGCCAACTGATCCCGTCATCGTCGCCGCGGCACGGACACCCTTCGGCAAGCTCGGCGGTGGGCTCGCGACGGTGCCTGCGGTGGACCTGGGTGCGCGGGTGATTCGCGAGGTGCTCGAGCGCACGGGCACCAACCCCGCCGCGGTCGATCAGCTGATCATGGGGATGGTGCTTGCGGCCGGTCAGGGGCAGGTGCCATCGCGGCAGGCCGGGTTGCGCGCCGGCCTCCCGGCGAGCGTCTCGTCATTCACGGTGAACAAGGTCTGTGCGAGTGCGCTGAAAGCCGTGAACCTCGGCGCGCTGCTGATCCGCTCCGGCGAGGCGGACGTCGTGGTCGCGGGCGGCATGGAGTCGATGTCGCGGTCCCCGTACCTGCTCGAGGATCAGCGATTCGGCAGCCGTTTCGGCGATCGCGTGGCGGTCGACAGCATGATCCGCGACGGGCTGTGCTGCCCGGTGGATGGGGTGCTCATGGGCGTGCACGGCAGTGACGTCGCGTCCGAGCTCGGGGTCAAGCGCGAGGAGCAGGACGCGTGGGCGCTGCGCTCGCAGATGCGCTACCAGGCGGCGCTCGCGGCGGGGAAGTTTGCCGAGGAGATCGTGCCGGTGAGCGTCAACGGTTCGAGCGTCGGCCGGGACGAGCAGCCGCGGGCGGACACGACCATCGAGAAGCTCGCAGCCCTGCGAGGCGCCTTCGGTGACGGCACCACCATCACCGCAGGGAACGCGCCCGGGATGAACGACGGTGCCACGGCCGTGCTGCTCATGAGCGCCGCGCGGGCGCGCGCCGAAGGGCTCGTGCCGCTTGGCACCTGGCTCACGTATGGCGAGTCGGCCGCCGAGCATCCGTACCTGGCCACCGTGCCGGCGCTCGCCATCGAGGCTGCGCTCGCCAGGACCCACGGTGAGGTCGATGCGGGCAAGCTCGAGGTCGTCGAGATCAATGAAGCCTTCGCGGCCGTCGCGATCACGAGCACGCGGATGCTCGAGGTGGATCCGGATCGCGTCAACGTCAACGGCGGCGCGATTGCTGTCGGGCACCCCATCGGCGCCAGCGGAGCGCGCATCCTCATGACGCTGCTCTACGAGCTGCGGCGCCGCGGCGGAGGCTACGGGGCCGCCGGGATCTGCAGCGGCATCGCGCAGGGCGAGGCCACCCTCGTCCGTGTCGACTGACATCGGCGATCGCGAGCTCGGCGGACGCATCGCGGGGTTCGTCGACGACGCCATCGTGCCCGTGGCCGCCGCCATGGCTCGCGGCGAAGGTCCGACGCCGAAGCGGATTGTCGAGGCAGCGGGCGAAGCCGGTCTCGCCGGCATCCTGACCCCGGAGCGCTTCGGCGGCGCGGGCGGCACTCACGGTGACTTCATCCGTTTCGTGGAGACGGTTGCCCGCGTCGACGCCAGCTGCGCGGTGATCCTCGACGTGCACCTCTCGGTGGGCACCGAGCCGCTCCTCGTTTTTGGCAATGATGACCAGAAGTCGCGGTATCTCGGCAAGCTTGCTCGCGGCGAGTGGCTCGCAGGCTTCGCGCTGACGGAGGCCGGCGGCGGCAGCGACGCGGTGGCGATGCGCACGCACGCAACGCGAGAGGGAGACGCCTACGTGCTCGATGGTGCAAAGGCGTTCATCACCGGGGCGGGCGACGCCGATCTCTACATCGTCATGGCGCGCACCGGCGAGGGCGCACACGGTGTGAGCGCCTTCCTGGTCGAGAGCGCGTGGCCGGGCGTCAGCGCCGGGACCCCGCTCCGCAAGATGGGCCTGCACGGATCCTGGACCGGGGAGCTCGTGCTGGACGGCGTGCGCGTTCCCGCCGCGAACCGACTGGGGGTGGAGGGTACCGGCTTCACCGTCGCGATGTCCGCGCTGGACAGCGGGAGGGTGGGCATCTCGGCGCAGGCGGTCGGCATCGCGCAGGGGGCGCTCGACGCGGCTGTCGTCTCCTCGCGCCATCGCCGCGACGCAGGACTGGATGTCGACGCCATCGCACTGGCTGACATGGAGGCGCGCACCGCGGCCGCTCGCCAGCTGACCCGCTACGCGGCGGCCCTGGTGGACGCGGGCCAGCGCGTCACCCTCGATGCCGCGATCGCCAAGCTGTATGCCACTGACACATGCGTCGCCGTGGCGCAGTCCGCGGTGGACCTGTGCGCTCCGGAATCGGCGTTGGACGACCATCCGGCCGCAGTGCGCTTCCGCGACGCCAAGGCATGCCAGATCTACGAAGGCACCAACCAGATCCAGCGCGTGGTCATCGCCCGTCACCTTCTCGGCGACTGACGCCGCCGACTCGCCGGTGGTTGCTTGCTAGCATCACCGGGATGGACGTCCGTCTCAACGACGAGCAGACCATGATCCGCGACACGGTGCGTGACATCGCTCGCGAGCGCATCGCGCCCCGAGCCGCCGAGATTGACGGGACCGGCGACTTCCCGTGGGACGTTGTGGATCTCTTTCGCAAGCACGATCTCTTCGCGCTACCGTTCCCTCCTGAGTACGGTGGGCTCTCGGGGAGTGCGCTGACGCTGAACGTCGCCATCGAGGAGCTCGCCAAAGTCTGCGCAACCAGCGCGTTGATCCTCGTCGTCCAGGGGCTCGGCGGCTATCCGCTGATGATCGCCGGGACTGAGGAGCAGAAGGCGCGGCTGCTTCCCGAGCTTGCGAGTGGTGCCAAGCTCAGCGCGTACGCGCTCAGCGAGCCCGGCGCCGGCAGCGATCCTGCCGGCATGCAGACACGCGCCGAGCGACACGGTGATGAGTACGTCATCACCGGGAGCAAGCTCTGGATCACCGCGGGCGGCGTCGCGGACACCATCACCGTCTTCGCCAAGACCGACCCGAACGAGCGCGCAAAGGGGGTGAGCGCGTTCGTGCTCGAGGATGCGCAGCACCTCAAGGGTTTCGCTGCGAACACGATCCACGGCAAGCTCGGGATCCGCGGCAGCAACACCGCGGAACTGCAGCTCGACGAGGTGGTGGTCCCCGCCGCGAACCGCCTCGGCGAGGAGGGCGACGGCTTCCGGATCGCGATGCGGGTGCTCGATCGTTCGCGGCCGGGCGTCGCCGCCCAGGCACTGGGAATCGCGCAGGGAGCCCTCGACTACGCCGTCGGGTACGCCAAGGAGCGCAAGCAATTCGGCAAGGCGATCGCGGAGTTCCAGGGAATCCAGTTCATGGTTGCCGACATGGAGGCCCAGACGGCGGCGGCTCGTGCGATGGTCTACTGGGCGTCACAGCTGATTGACGACAAGAGCTCCGACGTGGGCCATTTCGCCGCGATCGCTAAGCTGCTCGCGGCGGACACGGCGATGAAGGTGACCACCGACGCAGTCCAGATCCTTGGCGGCTACGGGTACGTGAATGAGTACCCGGTCGAACGGATGATGCGAGACGCCAAGATCACGCAAATTTATGAGGGAACCAGCCAGATCCAGCGCATCGTCATCGCCAGGGACCTGTTGCGCGGTTAGGGCGATCGCGGGCTACATGGTGAGGACGACTTTGCCGCGCGCCTGGCGCTGACCGAGGAGGTTGAGCGCCGCGGGCGCCTCCTCGAGGGGATAGGTGGCTCCGACGATGGGGGCGACGACACCCGCCTCGATCATTGCGTTGAGCGCCAGTTGCGTGTCGGTGAACAGTGAGGGCTTGACCCCGAGAAAGGCACCCCACGCTGCCCCGACGATGTCGATGTTGCGGAGCAGTACCCGATTCATCTGCAGATTGGGAATCCGCCCCTCGGTGAATCCGACGACGATGAGGCGTCCCTCGGGTGCCAGGCAGCGAACGCTCTGGTCGAAGCGCTCGCCGCCAACCGGGTCGAGGATCGCGTCGACACCGAGTCCATCGTTCTGAGCTCGCAGGGCGGCGACCCAGTCGCCCTCGGCGTCGAGGACATGGTGAGCGCCGGCGCGTTCCGCGATGTGCATCTTGTCGGGGCCGGCCGCGATCGCGATCACCTCGGCGCCGATCCCCCTCCCCACCTGGATGGCGGCCGTGCCGAGGCCTCCCGCTGCGCCGTGGATGGCGATCCGATCGCCGGGCCGGATCCGGCCTCTGCGTGCCAACGCGAAATACGCGGTGTGGTAGTTCATGACGAATCCCGAGGCGGCTTCGACGCTCAATCCGTCCGGGATCGCGAGGGTGAGCGCCGGTTCCGCCAGCGCCACATCGGCGAATCCGCCCAGCACGGTGAACGCCATGACCCGGTCCCCGGCGGCGAATCCCGATCCCGCGGGCGCTGTGCGAACACGACCGGCCACCTCGACGCCCGGCACGAAGGGCAGTGGCGGCTTCATCTGGTACTCGCCCCGAGTGAGCAGGAGATCGGGAAAGCTCACGCCGGCGGCCGCAACCTCGATGACGACACGGTTTGCGTCCTCGGGCTCGTCGACCTCGACCAGGTGAAGTCCGGACGGGCCCTCGAGGCCCTGAAGCTGTTGAGCGCGCATCTCTCTCCTCCGTCCCGATGCTGGCCGCTGATGATGCCACGTCGGCTCCTGATCAGCCGACCCTGGGGTACCCTTGTCCCTCGCGGCGGGTAACCGGGGAGTTGCCACGAGCGTTCCCCTCAAGGAAGCCCACCGTGGCGCGCCGGCCCCGCATCATTGCTGCGGCGGTCAGTACACCCGTTTGCAGAGTCGAGAGCAACACCTCAACCATGGCAACGATCAGCAGGTCATCAGTCCGTCGCAGGCGCCGGTCGCGGTACAACGCCGTCCCCGGCTGGATCACGCGGAAGCGCGCCGTGGTATCGGTCGTCGTGATGTTCTCGCTGCTGCTCGTCGCCGGCGGGGTGTACGGTGTGCGGCTCTCGCTCGCGCTGGCCAAAACCTTCCACACCAACCCGATCAGTGCAGTGATCGGCGCGCTCCACGGGGGGAGCGGTTCGGCAGTCGCGCAGGAGACCAAGCATTACCAGCGCATCAACGTCGTGCTGTACGGGTACGGCGGCACGGGGCACTCCGGCGCCTTCCTCACCGATTCGATCATGCTCATCTCGATCCAGCCGATTCAGGGCCACCCGCCCCAGATTGCTGAGATCTCGATACCGCGCGACTGGTTTGTCACCATCCCGCTGCGCAACGGCAGTTCGACCGAGCAGCGGATCAACTTTGCATACGCCGCGGGGATGCTCGGTGAAGGACCGCAGCCTGCGAGTGCGGTCGACGCAGGAGCGGCCGTCGCCGATCCACTGATCGCCCACCTGCTCGGAATCGGCGTCACCTACTTCGTCGGTGTCGATTTCGACGCATTCAAGCAGGCCGTCGACGCGGTGGGCGGGATCAACGTGGACGTTCTGGCGGGGTTCACGGATCACCTGTACCCCGCCGGAGAATGCGACCTCGGCAACTGCGGCTACAAGACCGTGCATTTCAACGCGGGAATGCAGCACATGAATGGGGCCACAGCCCTCGTCTACGCGCGCTCGCGCCACGGCAACAACGGGCAGGGGTCTGACTTTGCCCGGAGCCGCCGCCAGCAGCAGATCATCGTCGCGCTCAGGTCGCAGATCGAGAGCCTCGGCGGTTTCGGCAAGCTGCCGGATGTGATCAACGCGCTCGGCGACAACGTGCTCACCAACCTCACGATCGGTGACGCCGAATCGCTCTATGGACTCGTGAACGGTGTCAATCCCGCGAGCATCGAGCACATCAGCATCGACGACACCAACTTCCTGTACGACTGCGGGTATCCGTATCGGTGCGGCAGCGCCTACCTCTACGCCAACGACAAGAGCTTCGCGTCGATCTCGCACTTCGTCCAGGACGTCTTCCCCCCAGCGGCGGCACTCGCGGAGGGCGCGCAGGTCACGTTCGTCAACGCGAGTGGCAGGAGCAACAACGCAACCGCGCGCTGGGCGTCGCTGATGAGCATGGTGGGTTTCTCGACGAAGGCCGGCGGCAAGGCGCCCACCCAGGTCGTGACCCAGGTGATCGACACCAGCGGCGGCAAGGACGCCGTTGCTGCGCAGTGGCTGGCCGCGTACTTCGGCGTCAGCGTGACCACGGAGCCGGCCCCGACGGCTGCGCCGACCACGCCACCGGCCACTCCCGCGGCCGTCGCCCCAGGTGGTGTGACCGTCATACTCGGCAGCGCCGAAGAGCAAGTGTTCCTCGGTGATCCCGGAGTTGGTCACTAGCCCCCACAAAGTAGGCGAAGAGTGGGACAGAGGATTGCCGTCCTCACGGGCGGCGGTGACGCACCAGGCCTCAACGCCGCCATCCGCGCGATCGGCAGAAAGGCGCTGGCGGCCGGCGACACATTGTTCGGGGTGCGCAACGGCTGGGCCGGCCTCGTTGGCGACGGCGACGTGATCCCGCTGGAGCGTTCGAGGCTCTCCGGCATCCTGCAGCTCGGCGGCACGATGCTCGGCAGCTCGCGGGTGAACCCGATGAAGCTCGACCACGGCGTTGAGGAGGTTCTGCGCAACCTGGAGCGTCTGCATCTCGACGCACTCGTCGCCATCGGTGGCGACGACACGCTCAGCGTCGCAGCGCGATTGGCCGAGCTTCGTGCGCGGGTGGTGGGCGTGCCCAAGACCATGGACAACGACCTGAGCGTGACCGACTACTGCATCGGCTTCGACAGCGCCGTGAGCGTCGTCACCGAAGCGCTCGACCGTCTGCACACCACGGCCACCTCACATCACCGGGTGATGGTGTGCGAGGTCATGGGTCGCGATACCGGCTGGGTCGCGGTGATGGGCGGGCTCGCGGGGGGCGCGGACATGATCATCATCCCGGAGTTCAGCATCACCGTCGATGAGGTGGTTGCGCATCTCGAGGTGCGCAGGAGCGCCGGCAGCGACTTCAGCATCATCGTCGTCGCCGAGGGCGTCGAGATGGAAGGGTTGCAATCCAAGGACGCGGCGGAAGGCGCGCGGGACGCGTTCGGCCACGTCCAACTCTCACGTCGTGGCGTCGGCGAGAATCTCGCACGGATCATCGAGGAGCGCACCGGCCACGAGACTCGCGCGACGGTGCTCGGGCACATCCAGCGCGGTGGTTCGCCCACCGCGTATGACCGCATCTGGGCGACGCGCGTCGGGGCCAAGGCGTACGACCTCGTTGTCGAAGGTCTGTTCGGCGAGATGCCCGTGGTGACCAACGGGACGGTCGATGTCGCGAGCATCGCCGACGTGGTCGCCGAGCAGCGACGCGTCCCGCGCGAGTTGTACGAGCTCGCCCAGGTTTTCTACTAGGCTCGGAGCGCCGTTAGCGGGACATCACCGGCACGCTGCTCAGCGGCGACCAGCTCGGCGGCGAGGTTGCGGTGAAGTCGAGGTTGGTGGTGACCTGCAACGGCGGCGACGGCGCGGCGGTGAGCGCCCCCTTGATCCACCAGAGCTCGAAATGACCCGTTGCGTCGGCGGTGTTGTAGTAGACGAGACCGCTCCCATCGGGAGCCCAGACGGGCGATGCGCACAGGCAGTTGTTGACCACCGTTTGCGGAACTCCCAGCTTTCCGGCGGTGAGCGTCGCCACCTCGAGTCGCGTGCTCTGCAACCCCGTGCCCCCGATGCAGATCATCGCGAGCCTGGTGCCGTCGGGTGACAGCGCAGGCTGGCCGCAGTCCTGCGCGGCTGTCGTGAGCACGGTCGGCCTGGCGAGCGGCTTCGGCTGGATCACGATCTCCGAGTAGGCGTTGCCGCCGCTGATCGCGTACTTCGAGTACATGACGGCGCCGCCGGCCATGGGCGTCGGTTCGACGTCGCCACCCGTGAAGGGATTGGAATTGCTGAGCAGCTTGGCGGCGAGCTTGCCATTCAGCGTCCCGGACCACACCGAAAAGTCGACCGCGTATTGCGTCGAATCCTTGGGCTGGTCGTAGCTGAAATAGATGGTGTTGCCGTCTGCGCCCATGCGCGGATAGAACATCCAGTGGTTGAGGTACACCGTGTCCAGATGCACGTTGGCGTTGTTGCTGAGGCGGCGGATGATCGACCCCTGGCTGTTCAACAGGTAGAGGTTCGAGTATTCGGCGGCGCGAACCACCGCCACAATGTCCTGCGAGTTCGGTACGTAGGCGGGTTGCATCCATAATCCCAACGCCGCGGAAAGGTGCAGATCGGTGAAGTACCCATCACTGAGCCGGTAGATGTCTCCGTTCTGCGCCAGGTACAGCGTCCCCGGCAGCACGATCTTGGGTCGCGTGGCGGTGGGGATGAACACGCTCGCCTCGGTCGGGATCTTGTGCTTCCGCGACGCGATCAGGCGATTCACGCCGAAGCCGAAGCCTCCCATGAGCGCGAGCAGCAGGATGACCGTGATCGCCCGTCTCATCGTGTGCTTCCTCACACTGCGGGGAAGTACTGATGCGTCTCGGGAAGGATGAAGTTCCAGTTGGGCAGCAGCACGTCCTCGTTGGCAATGTGGCCGGTGTACGTGTACGGGGACGCGAGGATCACCTGGTGCACGTTCTGCAACTGAACGCTGCTCGCGATCGGCAGCAGCGACGCGATCTCGCTGATGCTCATGTCCGTCGAGAAATCGTTTGCCATCGCGGTCGCGATGTCCGGGAGGTCGGCGATGCCGAGCAACTTCGCCTTGGCGCGCAGGGCGAGCAGGACCTGCTGCTGGCGCTGCGAACGGCCGAAGTCGCTGCGCAGATCGCCATGACGCGAGCGCACGTACATGAGCGCCTGCATCCCATCCATGTGCTGCGGCCCGGGGAGGACCGCCACACGCTCGTACGCATATGGATTCTTGCCCGTGAGGTCAGCCGGATAGAAGTCGTCCATCACCGGGTTGGTGGCCACGACGTCGATGCCCCCGACCTGGTTGATCAGGTTGACCAACCCGAGCAATCCGATCCACGCGTAGTGGTCGATGTGAATGTGGAAATCCTCCTCGACGGTCGCCACGGATGCGCTCGCGCCGCCGTGCAGGTACGCGGCGTCGATCTTCGCGCTGCCCCCGCTCGAGAGCGGGAGCCAGAGGTCGCGAGGGATCGACTCCATGACGACCTGCCTGGTGGTCGGATTGACCCGGGCGAGGATCATCGACTGGGTGAGGACGGTACCGCCGAATTTGGCATCGTTGTCCGAGCCGAGCAGCAGCACCGTGAAGGGCTGTCCGGGCGGCGCCACGGCCGGTGGAGGGGTCGCGGACGCTGAGGCCGAGGCGGCTGCCGACGCGGTTGCCGAGGGGTTGGACGTCGCAAGATTTCGATCGATGGCGTGCCCGGTGTCCTGGAACGCGGTCACGATCGCGGGCATGAAGTAGGCAACCGCGCCGATGGCGCCGGACAGCACAAAGCCGATCGCAATCAGAAATCCGAGAAGGACCCGGCTGCGCCGCTTACGGGGGCGGCGCAGCGAGGCGCGTTGACGTCTCACCTGAGGCTTTATAACGAACTCGGCTGACGTCAGGGTTACGGTGGACGGAATTCACTCGAGCCGCCGCTAGACTCCAGCGATGTCCCACCCCCATCTCGCCGAACGCCTCATGGCCGGCGACACCCGAGCGCTGGCACGGGCCATCCGCATGGTCGAGGATCGGGATCCGGGCATCGCCGACCTCCTCCGTCAGGTTCGGGAGCGGGCCGGGGGCGCCCGGGTGGTGGGGGTCACGGGGCCGCCCGGGAGCGGCAAGAGCACCCTGTGCGACCAGGTCATCGAGCGCTGGCGGGCGGCCGGACACCACGTGGGGGTGATCGCCGTGGATCCGTCCAGCCCGTTCACCGGTGGCGCCATCCTGGGCGACCGGGTCCGAATGGTGCGGCACACGCTCGATCCCGGGGTCTTCATCCGGAGCATGGCCGCCCGTGGTCACCTCGGAGGGCTCGCCGCGGCTGCTCGAGAGGCGATACGCCTCCTTGACGCGTCAGGGCGCGACCGATGCCTGCTCGAGACTGTCGGGGTCGGTCAGTCGGAGCTCGAGGTCATGGAGACGGCCGACACCACCATCGTGGTCACGACGCCTGCCGCGGGAGACGCCGTCCAGATCATCAAGGCAGGCATTCTCGAGATCGCCGACATCTTCGTGGTGAACAAGGCCGACCTCCCGGGGGCGTCCAAGGTCGTGCGTGACCTCAAGGAGCTGGTCCGCCACGGCAAGGTCCGGACCGAGTGGTCGCCACCCGTGCTCACCACTGTGGCCGAATCCGGGGAGGGCGTCGACGATCTCGTCGAGGCGATCGACCGTCACGGAGACAGCATCGCGGCCTCGGGAGAGCTCGAGCGCCGGCGGATCGCTCGTCTCCGGGCGGAGGTCGAGGCGATCGTGGTGGAGCGGGCGGCCGAACGGGCGCGAAAGGCGCTGCATGAGGGGACAATGAGTCGAGAGCTCGAAGGCGATCTGAGCCGGGTGGACCCGTACGCCCTGGCCGAACGAATCCTTAACGGGCACAGCAGGGAACCCACGTCGCCATGACCCAGACGATCGACCGGGCGGAAACGCCCTCGGGCTCGCCCGATGCGCCGCGCCGGCACGCTGCGCCACCCATCCCTCCCGACACCCTCGGAGGTCTGCCGCTGGCAACCTGGTATGGGCCTGACAGCGTCGCCATCGACGTCAAGCGCGACCTCGGCGACCCCGGTTCCTATCCGTACACGCGCGGCGTGCACCGGACCATGTATCGCGACAAGGTCTGGACCATGCGGCAGTTCGCCGGCTTCGGCAGCGCGAAGGACACCAACGAGCGCTATCGGTTCCTCCTTGACCAGGGCCAGACGGGCCTCTCGGTTGCCTTCGACATGCCGACCTTGATGGGGTACGACTCGGATTCCCCGCACGGGCTCGGCGAGGTTGGCCGTTGCGGCGTGGCCGTCGACTCGGTGGAGGACATGCTCACCCTGTTCAGCGGTATCGACATCGGCGCGGTGACGACGTCGATGACCATCAACTCGCCTGCGCCGATCCTCTTCGCGATGTACCTGGCGGCAGCGGACGAGAACGGAATTGCCTACTCGAAGCTTGGCGGCACCCTGCAGAACGACATCCTCAAGGAATACATCGCGCAGAAGGAGTTCATTTTTCCGATCCGTCCGTCGATGCGACTCGTCACCGACGTCGTCGAGTTCTGCACGCGAAACGTCCCGAGCTGGAACCCCATCTCGATCAGCGGATATCACATCCGCGAAGCGGGAAGCACCGCGGCCCAGGAGCTGGCGTTCACCCTCGCTGACGGCTTCGCGTACGTCGAGGCGGGCATTCAGCGTGGGCTCGACGTGGACGAGTTCGCCCCGAGGCTGTCGTTCTTCTTCAACGCCCACATCGATTTCTTCGAGGAGATCGCCAAATACCGAGCGGCTCGACGCATCTGGGCGCGGCACATGCGCGAGCGGTTCGGCGCCAAGGACGAGCGCTCGCTCAAGCTGCGTTTTCACACCCAGACGGCGGGATGCTCGCTCACCGCGCAGCAGATCGAGAACAACGTCGCGCGGACGGCGTTCGAGGCGCTCGCCGCGGTGCTCGGTGGCACGAATTCGCTCCACACCAACTCGATGGACGAGGTGCTCGCCCTGCCGACCGAGAAGGCGGCGCAGATCGCGTTGCGCACCCAGCAGATCCTCGCCTACGAGACCGGGGTTCCCTCGGTCGTCGATCCGCTTGCGGGCTCGTGGTTCATTGAAGACCTCACCAATCGGATGGAGCAGGCTGCGGAGGAGTACTTCGCGGCGATCGGCGAACGCGGCGGCATGCTCGAGGCCGTGGCCGAGGGTTTCCCGCAGCGCGAGATCGCCGACGCGGCGTTCCGATATCAAAGCCAGCTCGAGACTGGAGAAAGGGTCATTGTTGGCGTCAACGTGTTCGAGCACAGCGTCGATATGACTCAGCCCCCGACGCTCGTGATCGACCCTGATGTCGAGGTGGAACAGGGGGCTCGTCTCGAGCAGTTGCGCCAGCGTCGCGACAACACCAGCGTGGCGACACGCCTCAACGCGCTCCAGGAGGTTGCGCGCGGCAGCGACAACATGATGCCCGCGATCATCGACTGCGTCCGCGCCCGCGCGACCGAGGGCGAGATCGTCGAGGCGCTGCGCTCTGTCTTCGGCACCTACCGTGAGGCGCCCGTTTTTTGACCTTTCCTTAACCCCTCCATAAGAGAGAGGTGGCTAGGCTCACCCGATATCGTGGGAGCAAAGCACATCCTGGTGGTCGAGGACGAGGAGGTCATCCGAGAGACCCTCCGGTTCAACCTCGCGCGCGAGGGATACCAGGTGAGCCAGGCGTCCAACGGGATCGAGGCGCTCGAGAAGGCACGGGAGCTGCGCCCCGACCTGATCGTGCTCGACCTGATGCTTCCCGAGCTTGGCGGCCTGGAGGTGTGCCGGATTCTTCGCCAGGAAACCACCACGCCGGTACTGGTGCTGAGCGCTCGCGACAGCGAGCTCGACAAGATCGTCGGCCTCCGGGTCGGCGCCGACGACTACATGACCAAGCCTTTCTCGCTGGCGGAGCTCACCGCTCGCGTGATGGCGCTGCTCCGCCGCGCGCAACCCGCCGTCGAGGAACGGGGCGTCGTCGAGGTGGAGGAGTTCGGTGACTTCCGGTTCGACCGCGGCGCACGCTCGGTGCGCGTCGGGCAGGAGGCGCTGCGGCTCTCACCCAAGGAGTTCGACCTCCTCTCGTTCCTGCTCGCGAATCCCGGCAGGGTGCACTCCCGAGAGCAGCTGATCCGGCGCGTGTGGGGCCCGAAGTTCTTTGGCGAGCGCAAGACAGTCGACGTCCACGTGCGCTGGCTTCGCGAGAAATTCGAGCCCTTCGAGGCACTTCCCTTCAGGATCACGACCGTCTATGGAGTCGGCTACCGCCTGGACCGTGTCCTCGAGCAGCGCGACCCCTCGGCGCCCGACGTCGCCGTCATCGGACGGCGCTGACTGGCCTGGAGTCGGCCCTGCCTATACTTGCCGCTCCCGCCCGAGTACGGACCAGGGAGATGGCCGCGTTGGAATCGCCGCTCGCCGTCATCGACATAGGGTCGAACTCGGCCCGAATCGCCGTGCTGCGGCTCGACGACTCGGGCCAGCTTGACATCATCGCCGACGCCCGAACCTCTCTCCAGCTTGCCCGCCATATCGACTCGCGCGGCCGGCTCGAGGCCGCAGCCATCACCGAGGCGGTCGCGGCGGTGCGCGACTTCCGCGCCGTCGCCGCTGCCGCAGGGGCCGAGAGGACCGTCGCCGTTGCCACCGCGGCGATCCGCACCGCGGTCAACCGCGACAGCGTCCTTGCCCGGCTGGAAGCCGATACCGGCCTCGCCATCAAGGTTATCGACGGCGAGGAGGAGGCGCGATTCGCCTTTCTCGGAGCGGTCCACGGCCTGCCCATCGACACCGGATACCTCATCGACGTCGGCGGTGGCAGCTTCGAGCTCGCGTACTTCGAACGGCGGCGCGCGCTCCGCTGGTGGACCTTCGAGCTGGGCTCCCTGGTCACGACCGACCAGTTCCTGGCGAGCGATCCGCCGCGACCCTCGGAGATGGCCGCCCTGCGCGACCACGTGACCCAGACCCTGCTCGATGCCGGAGTGCCGATCCTCCCCGAGGACGGCGGCATGGTCGGGACGGGTGGCACGGTGCGCAACCTCGCCAAGATCCACATGCGCTCGGTGGCCCATCCGATCGCCCGTGTCGACGGCTACGTCCTGCAGCGCCGCGAGGTGCGCGACCTGACAGCACGCCTGACCACCCGCAATCGCTCGGCCCTGCGCACGGTGCCGGGCCTCTCCACCGACCGCGCGGATTCGATTGCCGGCGGCGCACTCGTCGTGATCGCCGCGATGGAGGCCCTCGGAGCGCGCAGCCTGATGGTGTCCGGACATGGGCTGCGTGAGGGGATCGCTCTCGCCGAGCTCAAGCTGCCGCTTCCCGAGGTGTGGCAGGTGCGGCGCAGTTCGGTCGCCGCGCTGGCCTCCCGCTTCTCGACCTGGGATGCGCGCAGAGCCGCGCGGCGGGTCGAGGTGGTCCGGGCCATCCTCGGCGTCTCCGATCCGACGATGCCCGCCGAGATGCGTGAGGTGCTCGACCACGCGACCACGCTTCTCGACGTCGGACAGTCGATCAACTACTACGATCGATGGAGCCATGCCGCCGGGGTGACGGCCTCCGCGGACCTCCAGGGCTTCACCCATCGCGAGGTCGCCCTCATCGCCACGACGCTGGCACGGCTCGGCAAGGCGCGAAGCAACCTTCCGCGCTACGCGCGCCTCTGCACTCGTGACGACATCAAGCGAATCGACAAGCTGGCGGTGATCCTCGAGCTCGCCGACGAGCTGGACCGCCGCGCCAACGGCGGGGGACCTCCGACCTTCCGGTTCGACGAGCGTCGCAACCGGGTGGTGGTGTCGACCGGGCTGCCGTACACGTGGCAGCCCGAGGACCTGACCCGGCGCTTCCGGACCCGCCTGGGGCGAACCCTCAGCCTGCGCCCAGCAGAGACGGCGGGTGACCGTACGAAGGCCCCGGAGTCTCCAAACGGTCGATCGACTGGTAGAGGTCCTCGACGAGCGTGATCAGGATGGGAGGCGCCTCACAGGCGAACATCAGGGCCTCGATCGTCGCGACCTGGCGGCGCAGCCCTTCGACCGCGTCGATCCGCTCCCAGGGGTCCGATGCGAGTCGTTGCACGCGTTCGAGTATGCGTTGAGCCATCGCCGCAGGCGATTGTGAAATGGATATGGTGCAGGGCAGATCTGATGGTGGCAGGCTCGACACCCTTTAGAGTCGGTCGAGATGAGCGAGCCATTGCTGCACCCCAACCATCCGACGCTCGGCGCTGAGCTCACCCATCTTCGTCGCATCGTCGCGGACATGGGAGAGCTCGTTGACGCCGCGATCACCCAGGCGACGAGCGGCCTGGCGGAGCGCGACGTGAGCCTGTGCGCCCGAGTGATCGCCGACGACGCGCTGGTCAACGATCGTCAGCGCGAGCTGCGCGAACTGTCGTTCTCGCTGATCGTCAACCAGAGCCCGGAGGCGCGCGAGCTTCGCGAGATCATCGGGTTGCTGAACATGTCCTCGGAGCTCGAGCGCATGGGCGACCACTGCGTCAGCATCGCCAAGCTCGCGCGCAACCTCGCCGACCTGCCGCCCCTGGAGACGTACGTCGACGTCCCGAAGATGGCCGCCTACTGCAGCGATCAGGTTCGCGGCATCCTGGCCGCGATGGTGTCTCGCGACGTGCTCCAGGCGCGCCGTATCGCGGCCGGCGACGACCGGGTCGACCGCATCTATCACCGCCTGTTCGACGACCTCATCCAGATGATGACCGAGGACAACACCACCGTTTTCAGAGCGACGAACCTCGTGTTCATCGCCCATCACCTCGAGCGCATCGCCGATCGCGTGACCAACATCGCCGAGGATCTCGTGTTTCTCGACTCCGGGGCCATCGAGGAACTCGGCTGATGACCGTGTCCGAGCCCGCGGAGGCGCCCAAGGACGCTCCGCCGCCCGCGCCGGATGCCGAACGGCAGCATGCCGTTGAGCTGGGCAACCGGCATCGATACATCAACCGGCACCTGAGCTGGCTCGATTTCGACACCCGGGTGCTCGAGCTCGCGGAGGATGCCTCTCGTCGCCTGCTGGAGCGAGCCAAGTTTCTGGCGATCTCGAGCAGCAACCTGGACGAGTTCTTTCAGGTCCGCGTTGGCGGGTTGATCGAGCAACGGCGCGCGGGTGTGGCTGCGCTGAGCCCTGACGGAATGACTGTCGATGAGCAGCTCTTCGAGATCCAGCGCCGGTGCGTCGACCTCACCGCCCGGCAGGTGCGCGCGTTTCGAGCCATCGTCGAAGGCCTCGACCAGGACGGCCTGCACTTCTCCAACTACAACGCGCTCGACCCCGGCGAGCGGGACTATGTCGATTCGGTGTTCGAGGAGCGCATCTTCCCGGTGCTCACGCCGCTTGCGGTCGACCCGGCGCATCCCTTCCCGTACATCAGCGATCTGTCCCTCAACCTCGCCGTCGTCGTGGGTGCGCCTCGTGGCAGCGAGCAGCGGATCGCCCGCGTCAAGGTCCCTCCACTGCTGCCCCGATTCGTGGTCATGCCGGACGGCGAGCGCTTCGTCCCGGTGGAACAGGTCATCGCCGCGCACTTGGACCGGCTGTTCCCGGGCATGCGGGTCATCGGCCAGTACCCGTTCCGGGTGACACGCAACGCCGACCCGGCCCTCGAGGAGGAGGAGGCAGAGGACCTGCGCACAGCGGTGCAGGAATACCTGCGCCGCCGCCGCCGCTCGCCGCAGGTTGTCCGGCTCGAGATCGACAACACCATGACGGCGGAGGTCGAGCGCCTGCTCATGCGGGAGCTCGAGCTCTCGACCGAGGACGTCTACACCGTGGACGGTCCGCTCGACCTCAGCGGCCTCTGGGGGCTCTACGAGCTGAACCGGCCCGATCTCAAGGAGCGACTCCCCGCGCCTGTGATCCCTCTCGCCCTCGCCAAGCTCCCCAACGATGACGGCGAGGTTGACATCTTCCGGGTGATCGACGAGGAGGACGTGCTCGTCCAGCACCCCTACGAGTCGTTCGCGAGCAGTGTTGAAGCATTCATCGACCAGGCCGTGAGCGACCCCGACGTGCTCGCCATCAAGCAGACGCTCTACCGGACCTCCGGCCCTGACAGCCCGATCGTCCGCTCTCTCATCCGCGCTGCCGAGTCAGGCAAGCAGGTGGTCGCGCTCGTCGAATTGACCGCGCGATTCGACGAGGAAGCGAACATCACATGGGCGGCGGAGCTCGAGAAGGCCGGTGTGCACGTGGTCTACGGCGTCGTCGGGCTCAAGACCCATGCCAAGGCCACCCTGGTGGTCCGGCGCACCGGGACCGGGATCCGTCGCTACTGGCACATGGGCACCGGGAACTACAACTCTCAGACGGCGCGGCTCTACGAGGACATCGGCCTGCTCTCCTCGGACGCGGACATCGGCGAGGATCTGACCGACCTCTTCAACTATCTGACGGGCTACAGCCGCCAGCGGCAGTACCGACGCCTGCTGGTGGCCCCGGTCACATTGCGCAGCGGGATCGTCGAGCTGATCAGGACGCAGACGCACAGCACGGGCCGGATCATCATCAAATGCAACCACCTCATCGATCCCGAGGTGATCGAGGCGCTCTATGCGGCGTCGACTGCGGGCGCGCGCATCGACCTCATCGTGCGGAGCTCGTGCGGCGTGCGTCCCGGGGTCAGAGGGATGTCGGAGAACATCTGGGTGCGCTCGCTGGTCGGTCGCTACCTGGAGCACTCGCGTATCTACCACTTCGGTGACGACCGCTGGTTCATCGGATCTGCCGACCTGATGGGTCGCAACCTCGATGGACGCATTGAGACGGTGGTGCCGGTGATCGATCCCCGCCTCCAGGCGCGGCTCGCCGAGGTCCTCGAGGTGCTCCTCGCGGACGACGTGCTTGCCTCCGAGCTCCAGGCCGATGGAAGCTGGCGCAAGGTCCCGACCGTGCGCGGCCTCGACGCCCAGGAAGAGCTGCACCGGCTCGCGGTCGAGCGCGCCACGAGGTGACCGGCCCCGGGAATGAGCCCGGGCGGGGGCTTCGTCTCGAGGTGCCGATCACGTTCTCGCCGGTGCCGGTCGACGCTATCGACGCGTCCCTGACAGTCGGCGCCGAGCCCGTCCGCAAGCTCCGCACGACGCATTGGGACACCGCAGATCTACGCCTTGCCCGTTGGGGCGTCGCCCTCGAGCACTCCGGCGACGCGGGTTGGACGCTGCGCCTGCCCCCGACCAGCGAGGGGATGGCCGCCCCCGACGGGGCCGAGCTTCATTTCGAGGGCGGTTCGGAGCGCGTCCCGGAGCAGGCGCTGCAGCTCGTCCGCGTCTACGCGCGCCGCGCGCCCCTTGAGCTCGTCGCTCGCCTCGTCACCGCCACCGCTGAGGCGATGCTCCTCGACGCGGAGGGGGCCGTGCTCGCGCGCATGGTCGACAGCACGGTATCGGTCTATTCGGGCCCGCGCATCACCCAGCGCTTCCGCGAGATCGACCTCGCCAGTGACAGCGGACAGCTCCTCGACGAGCTCGCGAGCCGGTACCAGGCGGCCGGCGCGCAACCCGCGCGACCTCGGGCTCTCGTCGCACGAGCCCTCGGGCTGGTGGGCACGCCACCTGCGGAGATCGGATCGGTCACCCTCGGCGGCGCGGCCACCGCCGGCGAGGTCGTGCGGCGGGCGTTGAGTACGTCGGTGATCCGGCTCGTGCGTCACGACCCCGGCGTGAGGCTGGGCATCGATGCCGAGGATGTGCACCAGGCGCGGGTCGCCACCCGCCGCCTCCGCAGCGATCTGCGGACGTTCCGGCCCCTCTTGGACGAGACGTGGGTCGCATCGCTGCGTGACGACCTGCGCTGGATCGGCGGTGAGCTCGGGCGCGTCCGCGACGCAGAGGTCCTCCGCGATCGCCTTCGCGCGGCGGCCGCAGCCCTGCCGGCGGCGGACCGGCACTCGGCCCTGGCGGTCGTCGCGCCGCTGGTCGCGCAGGTGCGCTCCGCCCGCCGCCATCTCGTCACCGCGATGGACACGGACCGCTATGTCGAGGTGATCGACCATCTGGTCGCGGCGGCGCGGACACCTGTCCTGACCGAGATGGCGGCGTCGCCGGCGCGAGACGTGCTGCCGGGGCTGGTTCGCAAACCCTGGCGATCTCTCAAGTCCGGTGCGCTCGCGGCTCGGGTCGGCGACGTTCCCGACGAGCAACTCCACGACCTGCGGATCCGAGCCAAGCGCTGCCGCTACGCGGCCGAAGCAGCCGCTGCAGCCACGGGCAAGAGCGCCGCGAAGTTCGCTCGGGAGGTCGCGGCCCTCCAGGAGATCCTCGGGGAGCTGCACGACGCCGTCGTTGCCGAGGCCTGGCTTCGTGACCGGTCGGCGGCACCTCGGGTTCACGAGACGGCGCTGTTCGCCGCAGGCGAGCTGGTCGCCCTGCAGCGTGATGCCGCGGAGCGGGCGCGCATCGGCTGGCCGGCCGCCTGGAAGCGGGTCGAGGAGGGCTGGTCGAATGCCTGGCGATGAAGCGACGAGCTACCTCGTTCGTCATGCGAAAGCGGGGTCACGAGAGCGCTGGACAGCCCCGGATCGCGACCGGCCCCTCTCCAGCGCTGGAACCACGCAGGCTGCCGCTCTGGCGACGCTGCTCGCGCCCAGGACACGCAGCATCATGTCGAGCCCCTACCTGCGCTGCGTCCAGACCGTCGCTCCCCTGGCGGCGGCGGTCGGGCTTGGCGTCGAGGATGAGGACCGCCTTGCGGAGGGTGCCGACCCGGATTGGGCCATCGCCGAGCTCGCGGCAACGCCCGGCGCCGTGCTGTGCACGCATGGGGACGTCATGGCGGCGATCGTGATCAGCCTGACCGATGCCAAGGTGCCGATGGCCGGCGGGACACAGTGGGCCAAGGCGGGAACCTGGGAGTTCACGATCGCCGATGGGCGGATTGTCGGGGGCCGCTACCTGCCGCCGCCGGTCTGAGCTTCCAGGGCGACGCCGTCGCGATCGCCGGCGACGCGGATGAGCACGCATGCCCAGGTCCGGAAGGGTCGCCACGCTTCGGCAAGTGAGGAGATCTGGGCGGGCGCCGCCGGACCCGCCAGCCCGTAGAAATGGCGGATGTACGAGGGAATGCGCGGCTCGCCCAGGGTGAGGATGTCGGTCGCTCCGGTTGACCGCAGGAGGATCAGCATCGCGTAGGTCGGGCCGATCCCGGGCAGCTCCTGCAGCGCGGCCATCGCCTCCTCGGGTTCCATGGCCAGGAGGCGTGCGGGGTCGAGCCGCCCATCCAGTGCGGCCCGCGCGATCGCGTGGAGCCGCTCGATGCGCTGCGGCTCGAGGCTGGGGAAGGCATCGACCGCAAGCAGCGCCCGGGGCGTGGGGAACGCCTCGAGCTGGCCGCCCGGCAGGCTGAAAACGTGGCCGTGGGCTGCCGACAGACGCCGCCGCACTGCGGTGGCCTGGGTTCGATGCCTGCGCTGGCTGAGGATCGACCAGGCGGCAGCCTCGTACGGCGAATGGAACAGCACGGGCCGGAGTCCCGGGAGCTCCGATTGGAGGCGTCCGATCACAGGATCACGGCTGCCAACCGCGGCCCACGCCGCTCCGGACTGATCCAGCGACAGCACCCTCCGCAGCTGGGACAGGACCATGTCCGGCTCGGCTTCGCCGAAGATCCGGCAGTCCAGCACCCCCCTCGCATCCTGGGTGACGAAGGCCGCGGCGTGATGCTCGAGGTCGTCGGCGACAAAGGCCAGCGACATCGAATCCTCGTCCGGCTTCGGTCGTCCCGTGTTGGGACCGAACCCGAAGCTCGCCGCCGCTGCCAGGGAGAAGTCCCCATCGGGCGTGATGGTCAGCCGCGCCGCGGTCGTGTCAGTCACAGGTGGATGGTTATCCGCGGAGGCGGAGGATCAGGTTGATGACCAACGTCAGGACCACGCTGACCACGATGCAGAAGGCCACCGGGAAGAAGAACGAGAAGCTCCCCGTGCTCACCGAGACGGTCCCGGGGAGCTGGGTGACGCCGAGACGGGTCAGGAGCACGAACACCCCGCCGACCACCAGGAGTAGCGCGCCGGCGATCAGGAGCAGCTTCCCAACGTCACCGAGTGCCATATCGACACTCTAAGGTAGAGTCCGCGAAACGCATCCACTTCAAGCAGGTCCGGAGAGGCCGGCAAGGGATCGCGGCGCCGCTGCGCGGCCGCCCTTGCCCGGACCGACACGGGCTGGAGGGCGACGGGCCATGACCGTGACGACTGCGCGAAACCGGATGCTCGGCCATGTGATCAGCGCCGAGCAGTTCGATCGCGAGTTGCTCGATCTCCTCTTTCTGCGTGCCACAGCCCTTGCCGATGTGCGCGACGACAGGCTGGCGCATCGGGTGATGGCGACGATCTTCTACGAGCCGAGCACGCGGACGCGACTGAGCTTCGAATCGGCGATGCTGCGCCTGGGCGGGTCGGTAATCGGGACGGAGGCCGCGCGGACCTTCTCCAGCGCCATCAAGGGCGAAACCCTGGAGGACACGGTGCGCATGGTCTCGACCTACGCGGATCTCATCGTCCTGCGCCATGACGAGGCCGGCGCGGCCGCTCGGGCGGCGAGCGTTGCGTCTGTGCCGGTGGTCAACGCGGGTGACGGTCCGGGCGAGCACCCCACTCAGGCGCTCCTCGACCTCTACACGATCGAGCGCGAGCTCGGCCACGTCGACGGCGTGCGGGTGGCATTCTGCGGTGACCTCCGCTTCGGCCGGACCGCGCGTTCGCTGGCGCTGTTGCTTGCGCTCTATCCCCGCGTGCGGCTCTCCTTCGTTGCCCCTGCCGTGATCCAGGTGGGCAGCGATATCCTCGCGCGCCTCGAGGCTCGCGGGGTCGCGTGCCGGCTCGCCGATCAACTGACCGACGTGATCGACGACATCGACGTCGTCTACCAGACGCGCGTGCAGAAGGAGCGCTTCACGGATCCGCTCGAATACGAGCAGGCGAAAACGGCAATCCGCATCGATGGCGCGATCATGAAGCTCCTCCCCGCCAACGCGATCGTGATGCATCCGCTGCCGCGCGTCGACGAGATCGCGCCCGAGGTGGACGCGGATCCACGCGCCGCCTACTTCCGGCAGGCGGCAAACGGCGTCGCCATCAGGATGGCGTTGCTCGAGATGCTGCTCCTATGACGGTGCCCGAATGAACGGGCTCGCGCAGCCGCTCGACAGCAGCCCGCAGCTGCTCGATGGCGCGGCGCTGCAGCGCATCACCATGCGTCTCGCCCACGAGATCGCGGAGCGCCATCCCGCGTTGGACCACGTCGTGCTCGTCGGCATTCCGACGCGAGGTGTCCCGCTCGCTCGCGTCGTGGCGAATCACCTCGTGCACCTGGGACACGCCGCCCCACCGATTGCGGCGCTCGATCCGAGCGCGCATCGCGACGACCGTCCGCGCCCGGCGGCCCCGCACCCGGCGCTCGACGACGTCGACGGTGGTCCCCTGCCCCGGATCGACGGCGCCGTTGTGATCGTGGTCGACGACGTGCTCTTCACCGGCCGGACGGTTCGCGCGGCGATGGATGCCCTCGTCGATTGCGGCCGCCCCGCCGCCGTCGAGATTCTCGCGCTGATCGACCGAGGCCACCGCGAGCTGCCCCTGCGTGCCACGTATGTCGGCAAGAACGTGCCGACCGCACCGGGTGATCGCGTGTTCGTGCGCCTCCGCGACGTGGACGGTGTCGACGGCGCATGGCTGCGTCAAGGTGCCACCCCGTGAATGCGATCCTGCGCGGCGTCCGCGTCATCGATCCGCTCGGGCGCCTGGACGCCACTGGTCAGGACGTGTGGCTCGACGGCGGGAAGATCCTCGCCATCTACCACCACATCGACGCCGCAGGGGTACCGATCGTCGACCTGACGCCGCCGGCGGGGACGGATCCCTGCGTGCTCTGCCCGGGGTTCATCGACCTGCACGCCCATCTTCGTCAGCCGGGTGACGACGAGGCTGAGACCATGGAGAGCGGATCGCGCGCAGCCGCCGCCGGCGGATTCACGTCCGTGGTCGCGATGGCGAACACGTCACCGCCCATCGACACACCGGAGCGCGTCGCGGAAGCTCGCCTTGCGGCCAGCAATCTCCCGGTGTCGATCCTGCAGGTGGCCGCGCTCACCCGCGACCTCGCGGGCGCCGAGCTCGTCGACATCCGCAAATGCATCGAGGCGGGGGCGGTCGCGGTCAGCGACGACGGACGCAACGCCGTGTCGCCGCGCCAGCTTGCCATCGCGCTTGCGGAGGCGGCTCACCTTTCTCGTGCGGTCCTGGTGCATCCCGAGGACGAGGAGATGATCGCGCAGGCCAACGCCACCCAGGGCTCGGTGACACGCAGCACGATCCGCCCCGCGGAAACCGAGACGCGCGCGGTGAATCTCGCGATTCGCGCGCTCGCCCACGCGCGGTCCGGACATCTGCATCTCCAGCACCTGTCGACGGAGGGCTCGGTTGCATCACTGCGCCGCGCGCGCCACCAGGGTCTATGGGTGAGCGCGGAGGTCACTCCGCACCACCTGTCGATGTGGCTCCCTGTCGCCGAAGAGCCTGACCCTCAGGGGCTTCGCAAGGTGAACCCGCCGCTGCGCGCCGAGCACGACAGGAACGCGCTGGTGCGCGCGCTGCGGGAGGGCCTCATCGAGGCGGTGGCGACGGACCACGCCCCGCACCGTGCCGAGGAGAAGTCGGGTGCATATGCGGACGCGGCACCGGGGATGATCGGCCTTGAGACCGCCCTCGCCGCGTGCATCACCATCGGGGGGATGGGCGGAGAGTGGCTGGCGACGCTCGTCGAGCGACTGACCGCCGGGCCGCACCGGATTCTCGGGCCGGCTTCGGGCGTGCCGGAACCGCGGCTGAGGATCGGTGAGTCGGCGACGTGCACGCTGTTCGACCCCACCAGCGAATGGATTGTCGGCGAGACCCCGCTTGAGTCGAGGTCGCGCAACACGCCACTCATGGGAGCGAGACTTCGCGGCACCGTACTGCTCACCATGGCGCGCGGCCGCGTCATCCATCGCAACGCGGCGCGGGTGCCGCTCACGCCGGAGCAGGTCGCCAATGCCTGAAGTGCGCGGGCGGCTCGCGCTCGAATCCGGTGCGACCTATGAGGGCACGCTCTTCGGTGCGGCGCTCGAGCATGCCCACAACGGCGAGGTGGTCTTCAACACCTGCATGACCGGCTATCAGGAGGTGATCACCGATCCCTCGTATGCCGGACAGGTGGTGGTGATGACGTATCCGCTGATCGGCAACTACGGCTGCCGTGACGACACCGCCGAATCGGCCCGAGTCCAGTGCCGCGCGCTGGTGGTCCGTGAGCTCTCAGCGGACATCGGGCACGCGCGGGGTGAACGCACGCTCGAAGAGGAGTTGCGGCGCAATGGAATTCCGGGGCTTCGCGGGGTCGACACCCGCGCCTTGACCCGTCACCTCCGCGACCACGGCACGCTTCGCGGCATCATCGCCGCGTCGTCGGCGATGTCCCCGAGCGAGCAGGTCGACGCCGCGCGATCGGCGCCCTTTGTCAGCGACGAGGACCTGGTCGGGATGGTTTCCATCGACGAACCCTGGCGCCCGTACGCGGAACCGCTCGACCCGACGCTGCACCGCGGCGTGGTGCTCTCGGGGAGCGAGAACGCGTGGCGTGGGGTACGCGTGGTGGTGCTCGACTACGGCGTGAAGCTGAACCAGGTCCGCGCACTGTGCAGCCGCGGCGCCGAGGTGATCTTGGTACGCCAGGACGCGCGTATCGAAGACGTGCTCCGTCACGATCCGCACGGCGTCGTCCTCTCCAACGGACCTGGCGATCCCTCGCGGCTTCCGCATGCTGTCCAGCTGTGTCGCGACCTCCTCGAACGGCGCGTTCCCCTGCTCGGCATCTGCCTCGGGCATCAGATCCTTGGTCAGGCCGCGGGAGCGTCGACGTCGCGCCTCGGTTTCGGGCACCACGGCGGCAACCACCCGGTGCGCGACACCGAGCTCGGCACCGTGTACGTCACATCGCAGAACCACGAGTTCCAGGTCGACGGCGCGTCCTTGCCCGAGGGCTCCGGGTTTTACGTCAGCGAGCGCAATCTCAATGACGGCAGCGTTGAGGGGCTCCGACATCGTGAGCTGCCGGCGTTTTCGGTGCAGTACCACCCGGAGGGGGCGCCTGGGCCGCAGGACCGCGCGGGTGTTTTCGACGAGTTCCTGCGGATGTGCAGTGGGGGGCGAGCGGGGGGTGGGAATTCGCTTGCTCAGACAACGCTCCGCGGTTCGCCCTCGCGCAACGACTTAGCATCGCGCTCGGTCGAACCGCTACGCGAACTCGCCACGAATCCCCACCCCCCGCTCGCCGAGGACCTCGGCGGTAATGGCACCAGCGCGGTCGACGCGCCTGGTGCCGCCTCCGCAAGCAGCGCAGGAACGTCGGATCTCTCGGCGGAACTACCGAAGTGCGTGCTGGTGATTGGGTCGGGGCCGGTGATCATCGGACAGGCTGCGGAGTTTGACTATGCGGGGACGCAGGCTTGCAGGGCGCTGCGCGAGGAGGGGATTCGCGTGGTGCTGGTCAACAGCAACCCGGCGACAATCATGACCGACGACTCGTCGGCGGATGCGGTGTATGTCGAGCCGCTGACGGTGGAGGTGCTCGAGCGCATCATCATCGCGGAGCGTCCGGACGGGTTGCTGGCCACGCTCGGGGGGCAGACCGGGTTGAATCTTGCGGTCGCGCTTGATGACGCGGGGGTTCTCGAGCGGCACGACGTGCGCGTGCTGGGGACTGGGCTGCGGGCGATCAGGACTGCCGAGGACCGTGAGCAATTCAAGGAGTTGCTCGCTGCGATTGGTGAGCCGGCGCCGGAGTCTGCGACGGTCGCGTCACTCGCCCAGGCGCGTGCATTGCGAGAGCGCATGGGACTGCCGCTGGTGGTGCGGCCTGCGTTCACGCTTGGGGGGACGGGCGGCGGGCTCTGCGAGACGGAGGAGCGCTACACCGAAACCGTGCTGGCGGGCCTCGCGGCGTCGCCGATCAGCCAGGTGCTCATCGAGCGTTCGGTGGCAGGTTGGCGGGAGATCGAGTACGAGGTGATCCGCGACGCGTCGGGCACGTGCATCACCGTCTGCAATATGGAGAACCTCGATCCCATGGGGGTGCACACGGGTGACTCGATGGTCGTCGCCCCCGCTCAGACGCTGACGGATCGCGAGCACCAGCAGCTGCGCAGTGCCGCGCTCCGCATCATCAACGCGCTCGACATCCAGGGTGGGTGCAACGTGCAGTTCGCGCTGGCTCCGGACTCGCACGAGTATCACGTCATCGAGGTGAATCCACGGGTGTCGCGCTCGTCGGCGCTCGCGTCCAAGGCGACTGGCTATCCGATCGCGCGCGTTGCGGCGAAGATCGCGGCGGGACGGCGGCTCGATCAGATTCCCAACGCCGTGACCGGCAAGACGTGCGCCGCATTCGAGCCGGCACTCGACTACTGCGTCGTCAAGATTCCGCGCTGGCCGTTCGACAAGTTCCCCGAGGCCGACAGACGGCTGGGAACGCAGATGAAATCCACCGGCGAGGTGATGGCCATCGAGCGGTCGTTCGAAGCGGCCTTCAGCAAGGCGTTGCGATCGCTGGAGCAACCTCAACCGGACCCGGCCGGATTGCACGAGCCGGTGCTCATCGACGTCGCCAACGACCGCCGCGCGGCCGCGTTGATGGAAGCGCTGCGGGCCGGGGCGACCCCCGAGGAGCTGACCCGTCGCAGCGGCATCGGCGCATGGTTCCTCCGCCGTCTCGGCACCATCGTCGCCTGCGAGGAGCAGCTTCGCTGGAATGGCCTCGACGACGACTCGCTCGGAGCCGCCAAGCGCGCCGGGTTGACCGACGCACGCATCGCCTCGCTCACCGGGGTGACCCCGGAGACCATTCACGCCCGGCGGCGGGACGCGGGAATCCACCCGGTGTTCAAGTGCGTCGACACGTGCGCGGCCGAGTTCGAAGCTGCGACGCCGTACTACTACTCGACGTACGAGACCGAGAACGAAGGGCCGGCCGCTAACGCACCGCAGCCGGACACGGTGGTGGTGCTCGGCAGCGGTCCGATCCGCATCGGCCAGGGGATCGAATTCGACTACTGCAGCGTGCACGCGGCCATGGCACTCCGCGCCCAGGGCGTCAACGCGGTGATGGTCAACAGCAATCCGGAGACGGTGAGCACCGACTTCGACTGCAGTACCCGCCTGTACTTCGAGCCGCTCGACGAGGAGGCCGTCACGGCGGTGATTCACGAGGAGCAGGCGTCCGGGGTCGTGGTGCAGTTCGGCGGTCAGACGGCGATCAACCTCGCCGAGCCGCTCGACCATGCCGGCGTCACGATTCTTGGGAGCAGCATCGCGAGCATCGACCTCGCCGAGGATCGCCGTGCATTCGAAGCTCTGATGCGATCGCTCTCCATCGCGCAACCGCAGGGCGCCGCGACAACTGATCTCGATGAGGCGCTGGCCATCGCGGACGGCATCGGCTTCCCGGTCCTGGTGCGACCCTCGTACGTCCTCGGCGGGCGAGCGATGGAGATCGTGCACAGCCGCAGCCAGCTGCAGCGCTATCTCGAAGCCGCGATGGCGGCACTCCCCGCCGAGGGTGGGCGTCGCCGCGGCGCCGTGCTCATCGATCGATACCTGTTCGGCACCGAGGTCGATGTCGATGCCATCAGCGATGGCGAGACGGTGGTGATCCCGGGACTCATGGAGCATGTCGAGCGCGCAGGCGTCCACAGCGGTGACTCGATGGCGGCATATCCGGCGCGCATTCTTGGCGACGACGTTCGCTCGCTGATCGTCGATGCGACCGTGCGGATCACGCGCGCGCTCGACGTGCGCGGACTGTGCAACATCCAGTTTGCGGTCCACCGCGGCATCCCCCACGTGCTCGAGGTCAATCCGCGCGCCTCGCGTACCGTCCCCTTCCTGAGCAAGGTGACCGGGGTGCCGATGGTTGAGCTCGCCACTCGAGTGATGCGCGGCGCCTCCCTCGCCGAGCTCGGCTGGACAACCGGCCTGGTGCCGGCGCGACCGCTGGTCGCCGTCAAAGCGCCGGTCTTCTCGACGGTCAAGTTGATCGATGTCGACACCGCGCTCGGCCCGGAGATGAAGTCGACCGGCGAGGTGATGGGCATCGACACCGACCTCGGAGCCGCGCTCGAGAAGGCGTTTGTCGCCGCGCTCGGCGATGTGCCCACCAGCGGCGGCGCGCTCTGCAGCGTCGCCGACATCGACAAGGCGGAGGCGCTGCCGATCATCGCCCAGCTCAGCTCACTGGGCTTCACGATCTACGCGACGGCCGGCACGGCGGCGGCGCTGGCGAGCGCGGGTATCTCCGCGGTGTCGGTCGGCAAGATCGGCCATGGACGCCCCAACGTGATCGACGTCATCGAGGACGGACGCGTGTCGATCGTGATCAACACGGTCTCGAACTTCGGCACCGACGAGCTCGACTTCCGGTCCGACGGGCTTGCGGCAGCCGCGGTGGGGCGGACGGTGAAGGACGGCTACCGGATCCGGCTGGCGGCCGAGCAGCGCCGGATCCCGTGCTGCACGTCGCTCGACACCGCCGCGTCGCTGGTGGACGCGATCGGCCGCCACAGGTCGGGACAGAGCGTCCGGGTCGCGACGGTGCGTCAGTACCGCGACGGCATGGTGCAGGCGGTGTCGTGACCGCGGATCTGAGCAGCGCCGCGCTCGAGACCGGTGAGGTGCTCGTGGTGGAACGGCTCGGAGGCGGGCTGCTCGAGCTGGTCGCGCGGTTGCCACACCTCGCGGCGACCGCGATGCCGGGCATGTTCGCGCAGCTGCGCTGCGGCCACGGCACCTCACCACTGCTGCGCCGTCCGTTCAGCGTTGCGTGGACGCAGGACGACACGTGTGGCTTCATCTTCGAGGCGGTCGGCGCGGGCACTCGCCTGCTCGCGGAGCTCGAGCCCGGCGATCCGCTCGACATCCTCGGCCCGCTCGGACATGGGTTCAGCGTCGTGGACGGCGGATCCGTCGTCTGCGTGTCCGGTGGGCTCGGGTGTGCGCCGTTTCCGCTGCTCATCAACGAGCTCCGACGCCGAGGTGTTGAAGACATACTTGTCTTGAACGGGGCGCGCACGGCGACGCGCCTCTATCCGGCGGAGCGATTTGCCCGTCCGGCGGTGCCGGTGGTTGCGGAGGCGACCGATGACGGCACTCGCGGCCACCACGGATACGTCACCGACCTGCTCCGCCGGGCGTTGGGCTCGCGCCCGTCGGCGATCTACGCGTGCGGACCGAACGCCATGCTCGGCGCGGTGATGCGAACGTTGCTCGAATCCGGAGCCGATCTCCCACCGACGCTCGAGGCGTCGCTCGAGGCACCGATGGGTTGCGGTTTCGGCACCTGCCTGGGCTGCGCGCTGCCGGTGCGCGGCGAGGATGGAACGTCGGCGTGGCGGCTCTGCTGCACCGACGGACCGGTGATGTCGATGCGCGACGTCGACTGGGAGGGTCTCCGCGCGCTCCCCGGAGCGGACGTCGCGTGACCGGGAATCGAGCCGGTGGCGTCGATCTCGGGCGCGGGCTGACGCTGCCGAACCCCGTGGGACTGGCCAGCGGAACTGCTGGATATGGGTTCGAGCTCGAGCAGTTGATCGACATCAATCGCCTTGGCGCGCTGTACACGAAGGGCACAACCGTCCACGCCCGCGAGGGCAACCCACCTCCCCGCGTCGCTGAGACCGGCGGGGGGATGCTCAACAGCATCGGGCTCCAGAATCCCGGCGTCGACGTGGTCGCATCCACGTACGCTCCGCGCTGGAAGGGATGGGCGATTCCGATCATCGTCAACGTCGCAGGCGGCTCGATTGACGACTACGTGCACTGCGCCAGGGTTCTCGAACCGATCGCCGAGGTCGCGGGTATCGAGCTCAACATCTCGTGTCCGAACATCGCCCAGGGTCTCGACTTCGGCCGCGATCCGGCCGCGGCCGCTCGGCTTGTCGCCGCGGTGCGAGCCGTCACCGAACGCTGCATGATCGTGAAGCTGAGCCCCAACGTCACCGATATCGGGGCGGTGGCCCGCGCGGTCGAGGAGGCCGGCGCAGACGCGGTGTCGGCGGTGAACACCTACATCGGCAGAAAGATCCACCGGGCGAGCGGACGGTCGGTGCTGCCGCTCGGCACAGGGGGCCTGAGTGGCCCTGCGATACAGCCACTCGCGCTCGCGGCCGTCGCCGCCGTCTGCCATGCTGTACGCATCCCCGTGATCGGCGTCGGCGGCATCGCAGACGCTGCGTCGGCACTCGACTTCCTGATTGTCGGAGCCTGCGCGGTGCAGGTGGGGACCGCGACGTTCGTCAACCCGGAGACCGCCCTGCAGGTGCTTGACGGTCTCCGGGACTGACTGCTGTTACTGACTGACGGCGGACCTCAGGCCGGCATGCCGGCCTCGACCGGCGTCGGGCTCAGATGCCCATTGAGCGACATGACCTCCTCGGGCGGATCCATGTCGATCGCCACCTCCCCGTGGAGCAGGAGATCTCCAACCTCGAGCTCCCTGTCGGTCATGCGCAGCGGAACGATGAGCCCGACCAGCTTGATCACGACAAAGGTTGCCACCGCGTCGTACACGATGATGAAACCAAGGGCGATCGCCTGCAGGAGCAACTGCTTTGGGTTCCCGTAGACGAGGCCGGTCACGGCGACCGACGCGGTCCCCGCCGTGCCGACGTACACGATCATGTTGGGCGACGCGAGCACACCGGTCATGAGGCCGCCGAACGCTCCCGCAACGCCGTGCGTGTGGAAGACACCGAGCGTGTCGTCGACCCTGCCGGTGAACAGCTTGGTCTTGCCCAGGTAATTCATCGAGAGCCACGGCAGGACTCCGGCACCGATGCCGATGATGAATGCCGCGTAGGCGTTGACGTAACCGGCTCCAGGGGTGATGGCAACCAGGCCGGCGATCATGCCACTGATCATCCCGATGATGGTCGGCTTCTTCAGGAAGACGATGTCCATGATCATCCAGACCAGCAGTGCCGTCGCCGTGCACAGGTGCGTGTTGAGCACTGCCGCCGATGCGTCGGCGTTGGCGAAGTACGGATCACCACCGTTGAATCCGCTCCAGCCGAGCCACAGGAGTCCCCCTCCGGCAACCGCCAGCATGATGTTGCTCGGCGTGTTGTTCTGCCGATCCTTGAGCAGGCGTGGACCGATCACGGCCGCGGCGACGAACGCGGAGACGGCAGCTGCAACATGGATGACGTAGCCACCGCTGTAGTCGACCGCACCGAGGGAACCGAGCCAACCACCGCCCCAGAGGCTGAACGCACCCACCGAGTACACCAGCGTGATCCAGAGCGGGACGAAGAGCGCCCACGCCTTGAAGCTGATGCGCCCGAGCAGCGCGCCGCCGAGGATGATGACCGTGATCGTCGCGAAGACGAACTGGAAGTACACGAGCGACGACATCGGAAAGCGCAGTGCGGGAATCAGACCGGTGAGCAGTGGGATGCTCGCCTGCTGTTCGAGGTCGCTTGCGCCCGCGACCGGGTGCGGTATGCCCACGAACGTCGTCGCCGCGCCGGCGACGTGCAGCGGCTGACCGAAGCTCATGTCGTATGCAAAGAACATCCAGATGACCAATGTCATCGCGAATGCGTAGACGACCATCAGCGCCGAGTTGACGGCGAATTTGCGCTTCATCAACCCTGCGTACAGGATCGCGAGGCCCGGGATGCTCATGATCCCGACCAGCGTCGCCGACGTGAGCTGCCACGCCGTATCGCCGGAGTTCAGCCAGCTTGGATCCGGGGTCAGGGCAGACAACATTGCAATACCTCACCTCTTACTCTGCTGATGTGCATATGCACCGACATGCGCCTTGGACGGAACTTTGTCAGAGGCGGGCGCTCGGTTCTTCGGCCGCGACGCACAGATACAACGGCCTTCGGCTGTACTCCGCGCACGACTCACACTGGACGGGAAGCACAGCGCGCCAGCGGCCGCGCTCAGGTCAGACGGCGGTGCGCAGGTACTTCGGGAAGACGGCGACGCCGTCGGGGGGCGCCACCCGGAGCGCGGGAGGGGCCGGCGCAGCATCGAATTCCTCAGCGGGGACCGGTCTGCCGGTGAAGTACCCCTGCGCGCGGTCGCAGCCGAGCAATGCCAGCAATTCCAGCGTCGCCAGCGTCTCGACGCCCTCGGCGACCACGAGCAACCCGAGTGCATGGCCGAGTTCGATGGTGGCGCGGACCAGCGTGATGTCCTGTTCGCGACCGCTGGAGCTCAGGCCGCCGACGAACGTGCGATCGAGTTTCAGCTCGGTGATCGGGAGGCTTCCGAGGTACGCGAGCGAGGTGAACCCCGATCCGAAGTCGTCGATCGACACCCCGACGCCCAGGCCGCGGAGCTCTTCGATGACACCCTGACAGGCCGCGAAGTCACGGATGATCGTCGTCTCGGTGATCTCCAGGATCACGGCTGAGGCGGGCAGGTGATGGCGCCGCAGCGCCGCTCCGACCAGGTCGATGAATCCCGGATCGAGGAGGTTCGACGACGAGACGTTGACAGACATGGCGATGCGGTTGCCCGCGCTGCGCCATGTGGCGCACTGTGCCAGGGCCTGCTCGAGCACGACACGGGTGAGCGGTCCCATGAGGCCGGCTTCTTCGGCGAGTGGGAGGAACTCGAGCGGTGGGATCAGGCCGAGGCGCGGATGCGACCAGCGCACCAGAGCTTCGGCCGCAACGGTCTCCCCGTTGCGCAGGTCGACCTGCGGCTGGTAGTGCAGGACCAATCGGTCACTCTCGACCGCGGCACGCAACTCCTCGACGAGCGCGAGCCGGTTGCCGCCGTCGTCGATCGACGCCGTGTACACCTCGAATGGCTGGTGGGTCATCTTCGCGCGGTACATGGCCACGTCCGCACAACGCATCAGGCCGATGCTGTCGCGGGCGTCCGCCGGTGCCGTTGCGATGCCGATGCTCGCGCTGACCCGCACGCTGACGCCGTTCAGGATGAAGGGTTGCTCGAGCAGCGCCGTGAGACGCCGAGCGAGTCCCGCTGCGTACGCGGGGTCGCTGTCGATGAGCACCGCACCGAGCTCATCGCCACCGATGCGGACGAGAACGTCAGAGGCCCGGAGTGAGCTCCTCAGCCGCGGTCCGAGCTGTTTCAGCAACTCGTCACCCGCCGAGTGTCCAAACGAGTCGTTGATCTCCTTGAAGTGATCCAGGTCCACGAAGAGGAATGCCATGGTCCGCCGCGATGTCGCCGGATCGGCGAGGTCCTCGAAATACGCATCGAGCATGGAGGTGAGCTGGCGGCGATTGCCCAGCCCGGTGAGCTCGTCCGTGACCGCCTGGCGATGCCGCTCCTCGGTCAGAGCCCGAAGCCCGTGCACGGAGAGTGCGAGGCGCACCCCGACCACAACGAGCGTGGCGGTGGCCAGACCCACCGCAATCTGGCTGACGTTGTGCGCCACGGAACCGAACAGCATGATGACCAACCCGGCGACCGCGCCGGCTCCCGGAAGCACGAAGCCCGGCAGCTTTCCGCTCTCGATCAGGTCACGGTGACCCGGAGGCAGCCAGACCGAGATCGACATCAGGGTGATCGCGATGGGCCATGCGATGCCGTTGAACACGATCCCGACCTGAGCGGTCGAACCGAAGAGATTGAACGTGTCCCCGATGCCGTTGACCGCACATGCCGTGGCGAACAGCAGCCACGGCATCCGCCGCCCCGGAAGGATGGCGGTGCCGCCCACCACCAGGGCGAGCAGCAGCACGTCGCCGATCGGGTACACCAGATCGACCACCACTCCGAAGGGGTTGACACTGCCGGCGTCCCCGCCGAGCGACCTGAGCACCGCGTGGAACGCGAATGCGGCGCAGACGGCGGCTGCGCCGAGTCCGGCGATGGCTCCATCCAGCCACGTGGCCGGGAGCAGCCGGCCGATCCCCCTGCGGAGCATGAGCACGATCGCCACGTAGGCGAGCGGGTAAAAGCTCACATAGAACGCGTCGGCCATTGATGGGTGTCCCGCGCTCGAGCCACCGAAGGTCTCGCCGGCCAGCACGAAGTCTCCGAGCGACCAGGCGAGCACGGCGGTGCCGAGCACCAGGGGAATCGTCCGGCCGTGGCGTCTGCTGAATCCACGGGCAAGCAGCAGGCCGGCAGCCACGATCTCGTAGATTGCGACGCCCCAGTCGTCGACCAACGGCCAGCTTGCGCCCGGCGAGCGGACGAGCAGCGAGAGGATGTAGGCGGTGAGCAGCCCGCCCATGACCGCATACACGACCCACAGGGCCAATGGGGCTCCCCCGGTGGGTCGGAGGAATGCCGGGGGTGCGCGCCGCTCACGAGGGGCCGCCGAACTCACCACAGCAGCTTTGCCGATCTCGTGTTGAATTCCGGTTGCGACTGTGGAACGACAATGACCTCGGGCCGCTAAAAAGGCGGCCGCTGAGTGCAAACACGGGGGACCTGGAGTGGCGGCGGTTGATCAGGTGGCGGTGAGCATCGTCAGCACCGAGGGGCAGCTGTGGAGGCTCCTCCCGCTGATGCGTTCCTATTGCGACTTCTACGGCGTCGAGCCACCAGACGACGCACTGCTCGTGCTTTCGAGATCACTCATGGCCGATCCAACCCACGAGGGGGTGCAATTGATCGCCACCGATGGGGTCGCGGACGTGGGATTTGCCACCCTCTTCTGGAGCTGGGAAACGACCATCGCTGGTCGAGTCGGCGTCATGAACGACCTGTTCGTAGCCGGCCCATCGCGCGGTCGCGGCATCGGCTCGGCGTTGATCGCCGCCTGCTTGGAGCGATGCCGCCATCACGGCGCGGTCCGAATGATCTGGCAGACGGCCGTGGACAACCTGGCCGCCCAGGCGGTATATGCCCACGTCGGGGCGACCCGAGAGAGCTGGGTCGACTACTGGCTCGACACCGGCGCGGCGGGGCTCCTGGAGCGGCACTAGGCCGCGGACTACTTCTTCGCGGCCTGGTAGTAGGGGTTGGCGCCCTGAGCGTGATCCGTCGTGTCGCGAACCTCGGTGATCTGCGGGAACCGCTCGAGGATCGCCACGCGCACTCCCTGTCCAAGCGTGACCTCGGCCATGCCGCAACCCTGACAGCCACCGCCCATGTGGATGAACGCCACGCCATCGCTGACGTCGAGCAGGTCGATGTATCCGCCGTGGGTTGCGACCGACGGGTTGATCTCGTCGTCGAGGAGCCGCTGCACGTCCCGAGCAAGGTCGTCGAACCAGAGCGGATTCGGGTTATCGACCGTGAGCGCACCGCGTGCGCGATCGGCGTCGATGGTGATGCCGTCGAGGTACGGCGCCGACGCGATGGGCATCGTGAAGCGGACGCCGGACGGCCCGTTGACGACCATCTCGCCGTCGCGCTCGTCGCCGGCATTGACCAGAGAAAGGTCATAGGTGAACGCGCCGGCCTGGCGTCCGGTGACCGCGATTCGCACGCCCGCGTCCGGCTGTTTGCGGTTGGCCCGGACCTGCTCGATCCGGGTCAAAGCGTAGTCGGTGATTGCGATTCTCGGTTCCTTCACGCTCCCGTCCATGGTACGTCGGTTCCAATCGCGAGCGTAGGCTGATCGGATGCCGAGGGTGATGCTCGTCCTGCCCACTGAGACATATCGCGCCACGGCATTTCTCCGCGCAGCCGAGGAACTCGGTCTCGACGTGGTGGTGGCTTCCAATGAGGCGCCGACGTTGGCGACGCTGATGGAGGGCCGCATCCTCACGCTCGACCTGCAGCGACCCGACGAGTCTGCCGCCCGCGCACTGCGGTTCGCCGCTCGGTGGCCGGTCGATGCCGTTGTCGGAGTCGACGAGCTGTCCGTGGTCACCGCCGCCAACATCGCCGAACGATTGGGCGTGGCGCACAGCAATCCCGTCGCCGCGGTGCAGGCAACGCGGGACAAACGCCTGCTGCGCAAGCGTCTGACCGCGTCAGGACTGGTGCAGCCACGGGTCGTGGAGATCGATGCCGATGCGGATGAGCGCATGCTCGATGCGGCCGTACGTTGTACAGGGCTGCCATGCGTGATCAAACCGGTCGACCTGGCTGCGAGTCGCGGCGTGATCCGCGCCGACAGCCGCGCTGAGGTCGACAGTGCCGTGCAACGCGTCGGGAAACTGCTGCGCAGCATCTGCACCGACGGTGCGAAGCCGCCGATGATCGTCGAAAGCTACGTGGATGGCGCGGAGATCGCAGTCGAAGGTCTGGTGCGAGCAGGACAGCTCGAGGTGATCGCCTTGTTCGACAAGCCGGATCCGCTGACCGGGCCGTTCTTCGAGGAGTCCATCTACGTCACCCCGTCACGTCTCGACGCGGCGTCCCAGCGCGCTGCGATCGACGCGGTGAGCGATGCGGTGTCGTCACTCGGATTACGGGACGGACCGATCCACGCAGAGGTCCGGATGCGCAAGGGCGATCCCGTTGTCATCGAGGTGGCTGCACGTTCGATCGGCGGTCTCTGCTCGCAGGTGATCCGTCTGGTGTGCGGCGATGCACCCGATGAAGTGCGGTCCCTGGAAAACGTGATCCTTCGCCAGGCGTGTGGGTTGCCCCTTGGCGCGATCGAGCGCTTCGATGCGGCCTCGGGCGTGTTCATGTTGCCCGTGCCTGAGGCTGGGGTCCTCGGTCAGGTGCACGGCCTCGACCAGGCGATGTCGCTCCCTGGGATCACCGGGGTGACCATCTCTGTCCCTCCGGGCGAGCGATTGACGCCCCTTCCGGAGGGCGATCGATATCTCGGCTTCATCTTCGCGAGAGGCGATACGCCGGAGGCTGTCGAGGCGGCGCTGCGAGAGGCGGAACTGCACCTCAGCGTCGATCTTTCGTAGATGACGAAGCTGGTCGCTGCCCTGACGGCGGGGGTGCGACCAGGCGGCGTCGGAAGCATGCCCCCTGGAGGAATCGAACCTCCCTCAACCGGTTAAAAGCCGGCTGCTCTACCGATGAGCTAAGGGGGCGGGATCCGGATTGTATTGCCGCCTGTGCGGCACGCCCTACCATCGGAAGTCGTGACCGATGAGATCCCCGGGTTTCCCGAGCACTTCCCTGTCCGCGACGACGGCGTCAGAAGCTGGCGCTACCACGCCGTCTCGCTGATCTGCAGGGTATCCCTACGGGGTTTTTTCGGGCGAGGGCTCCAGCTCGATCCGATGTCGAAATTTCCATCCGAGGGACCGCTGCTGGTTGTCTGCAACCACCTGAGCAACATCGACCCATGGATCTTCGGCGGGTTCGGGCCCGGCGTCCTCTACTGCATGTCGAAGCGCGAGCTGTTCAACAACCCGTTCATCGCGTGGGTCCTCGCGGGATGCAACTGCTTCCCCATCGATCGCGGGACGGCCGATCGCCGAGCGCTGCGAACGGCGCTCGACATCCTTTCGCGCCGCGGGCGCCTGCTCATCTTCCTCGAGGGCACGCGCTCGTCCACCCCGGGGATGCGGCGAGCTGAGGCCGGGGTCGGCTTCCTCGCGAGGCGATCCGGCGCGTCCATCCTCCCGGTCGGTGTCTGGGGAACCGAGGCGGCGCTCCCCCGTGGCCACAAGCTCCCGAGGCGGGTGCCGATCCGGCTGAGGCTGGGTCCGGTCTTCCAGCTCCCGGAACGCGTTCCCGGGGAGCGGCGCGACGACCAGGCTGTGGCGGACCTGATCGGAGCACGTATCGCGGAGCTGCTCCCCCCTGCCTATCGAGGCGTTTACGCGTCCCTCGGCGAGGGCGACGAGGCCGAACCTCAGGCCGGCTAGCTCACTCGAGAGGGTCAGCGACTCCGGCGGCTCGCCGGGGATTTGGCGTGGGCTGCCTTCGCGTGTGCCGCAGAGGGGCGTTTCGCGGCCGCTGACCGGGAGGCCTGTGGCTTGCTTGCAGACGCCTTGGCCGGAGCCTTGCCCGCGGGCTTCCGGGTAGCAGGCGCCTTGGCCGCCGGCTTCGCCACGGCCCTGCTCTTCGACTTCGGCGCCGGAGCGGCAGATCGAGCCGAGGTCCTGGCGCCGGAGGTTGCTTTTGCGACCGGCTTTGGTTTTGCGGAGCCCGGGGGCTTCGCCTTGGCGGCGCTCGGGGGCTTCACCTTGGCGGCGCTCGGGGGCTTCCCCTTCGCGGCGCTCTTTGCTTTGGCGGTCGGTTTGGCCTTGACAGTCGGTTTGGCCTTGACAGCGGGCTTGGGCTTGGCCGCCGGAGCCGCCTTGACGGACGCGGGTCTGGCGGCTGCGGAGGGTTTCGCCACCGCCTGCGTCCTGGCCGCCGAAGCAGTCCTGGCAGCGGGTTTGCTCTTCAAGGGCTGCGCAGCCTTGACTGGCGCCGGCTTCCGCGATGGCGTCCCCGCAACCGGCGTGCGGGCAATCGTGGGCCGGGATGACGGAGCTTTGACCTCGGCACGGGACTCTGGGCGCTTCGGGGTCGGGGCGGCGGCCCTGGTCGGCGCGGGAGCGGCGGGTGCCGCAGCCACCGGCGCGGCTTCGGCCGCCGGCGGAGCCGCTGAGCCGTTGGCAGGAGGCCGTGGACCGCGATCACCGACGCGGACGGGTTCGACCATGAGCTGCGTGAGCTCGGCGTGGCGCTCGGGGGTCTCCGAAGTCTCGAGGCACGTGAAGGCGACGACCTCCTTGGTCTCCGAGTGCCTGTCGAAGCGAACGATCGCCGTCTGACTCAACACCGTCTCGACGATTCCCGTGGAGCCCACCGGGTAGTCGCCGATCGAGGCGCCGGTGCGCGGCCGCGTGTTCGAGGTGAGGATCACATGCTCGCCGACCCCAAATGGTGGCGGGGGCTCTTCGCGAGCTCCCGGCGGCCTTCCGGGGGTTGGCGAGGGGCGTGGTACTGCTGCGACGACCACAGGCGCCGCGACCGCAACAATCTCCTCCTCTTCATCTTCGTCGTCATCGTCGTCGTCATCGACCTCGACAACCACGCCGATTTCGATCTCGATCTCGTCGGAGTCGTCCAGCTCGACGGCATCACCCTCGGCCTCGACGGCGGGGGTCTCCGGCTCTTCCTGGTCGGCGTCGACAGGGGGGTCAGTTGGTGTTTGGGGCATTCAGGCTCATATGTGACGGATGGGTAGACTGACGTGCAGATGATCGCGCGATCCACGGCGATCCCGCTGTCGCACCATACCCAACAGCGGCTCCTTGAAATCCTTCCGGGCGCGCTCACATGGTTCGCGCTGCTCGTCCCGGTGGTTGCCGCATTCGCGATCAGGCTCAATGACCCCAGCATGCTCTGGATCCTGGGCGCCGGTGCCGTCCTTCTCGATAGCTACTGGCTGGTGCGCACGACGGTGACGGTTCGAGGCGTCCGCAAGACGCTGAAAGCGCTCAAGAAAACAGAGGCCATCGACTGGTGGCAGCGCTGCCAGGAGTTCGAGGCCAACCTCCCCGATGGAGCGCCGGCGCCGTCAGAGGTTGTGCAGTGCGCGCTCATTCCAACCTACACCGAGTCGTACGACGTGCTTCACGCCACGGTCGCCGCGCTCGCGGCGCAGAACTATCCGGAACATCTCCGGGTGTGCGCGATCATCACCCGCGAGACCGACTCGGGCGGCATCGAGAACGTGACCAGGCTGCGTGAGGAGTTCGCCGGCTCGTTTCGCCTGTTCCTGCATATCAAGGACCCGCTGCTCCCGGGCATCGTCGTCGGCAAGTCGGCGGCGATGGCATACGGCGGTCCGGTGCTCAAAGCCGCATGCGACGAGTTGGGTCTCGATCCCTCGCGCACCATTCTGACCGACCTCGACTCCGACTTTCGATTGCACCCGCAGTATTTCGCATACATCGCGCTGCAGTTCTGCACCGCCACGGATCGACTCGTCTCGATATGGCAGCCGGTTCCGGTGTTCCTCAACAATATCTGGCGCGTGCCCACCGCCGTGCGCGTGATGGCCACAGCCGCGACCCAATGGCAGATGTTCCTGCACCAGAACCCGCACCGCCTGGTGATGTTCTCGTCGTACTCGATGTCGCTCGACCTGCTCGCCGGCGTCGGCTACTGGGACTCCGACGTGATTCCCGAGGACTCGCGATTCTTCTGGAAGGCGTTCTTCCACACCCGCGGCACACTCAACACACGGCCGGCATTCCTGCCTGTGTACGGTGACGCGCCGCGCGCGCGTGGCTACGCGGCAACCCATGCATCGCAGTACAACCAGATCAAGCGGTGGGCGTGGGGAGCGACCGATATCCCTTACGTCACATCACGAATGCTGCTGCATCCGGAGATCCCCTGGCGGCGCCGCGCGCGGCGGTATTCGAACCTCATCTTCAACCATCTCACCTGGGCGACGCTTCCGCTGCTGCTCTTTTTTGGGGGCGCGCTGCCGGCGTTCATCGACCTCGACTACAGCCTGTCGTCAACCTCGGCCCTGCTCGGCAGTCTCAGCGCGAGCATCCTCACGATCACGCTGCTGAACACGCTGCTGCTCGTGCAGGTCGACTACAGGATCTGTCCCAAACCCGCCACGTGGCCGTGGTGGCGCAGGCGTTGGGCTGAGCTGCAGCTGTTCACGTATCCGGTCGTCGGATTGGCGCTCAGCGTGATCCCGGCGCTCGAGGCACAGACCCGGCTGATGTTCGGGGCGTACCTCGAATATCACGTGACCGAAAAGGAATAAGCGGCCGGCGGGTCAGCGCTGGAGCACCGCCCGATAGGTCTGGTACGTGAGCTCGGCAGCCCGCCGCCACGTGAAGGTCGCGGACCAGGCCAGCCCCTGTGACTGCATCCGGACGCGCTCGGTCGTGTCATCGAGCACGTGGTTGATCGCAACCGCCATGGCACCCGCGTCACCGTCGGGCACCACTGCCGCTGCGCCGCCGCTCACCTCGGGAAGTGATGAGTTGTCGAAGACGACCGCCGGGGTGCCACAGGCCATCGCCTCGAGGGGGGGCAAGCCGAAGCCCTCGTAGGCGGACGTGAAAACGAACACCTCGGCGGCCGTGTAGAGCGCGACGAGGTCGTCGTTGCTGACGTGACCGATCACGCGACTGTGGTCGGCGAGCCCCGCGCGGGCGAGCGTCTCGGTCACCGTCGCCGTGAAGCTGCCTTGATCGCCGGCGATGACGATCGCGACGTCATGGTCTTCGCGAACACGACTGACCACCTCCGCAAGCAGCGCGATGCGCTTGCGCGGGTCGAAGGTGCCGACCGCGAGCAGAAATGGGCGATCCAGGCGCAGCTTGCTGCGCAGCCGCTCCACCACGTCGGGGTGGGCCGGCCGGAATGCCGGAGAGATCCCCTCCGGAATCACCGAGATCCGCCCGGGATCGGTCGCCGTGAATCGGAGGACGTCACGCCTGGTGGCGTCGGAGACGGCGATCACCGCATCGGCGCGCTGGACCAGGCGCAACCCGAGGATGCGCGCTCTCCGGACCCACGGATAGCCGCGCGGCATCACGAACGGGATCAGGTCGTGGACGGTCACCACGACCGGGAGGCGACTGCGCAAGGGCTGTCCGAACTCGATCGCGTGGTACAGGTCGGCTTCGGAGCCGCGCAGAGCCTCAGCTACCAGGACTGTGTCGGCGATCGGCTGCAGCGTCGGGTGGACGACCCTGATGCGGCGTGCGTATGGCCTCACCGCACCGATGACCTCGGCGGGCGGCTCCAGGTGCGCCGAGAGCAGCAGGCTGATCCGAGGTGGCTCTGCGAGCTCGCCCAAACCGGCGATGAGCCCGCGTTCGTAGCTGCCGATGCCTCGTACCGAGGACGCCCCCTGGAGCGGGCGGCCGTCCATGACGACCCTCATCGCGGACGGCTCTGAGGGCGGGGCACGGCCTGAGAGTCTGTCGGATAGACTGGCGGCGGTGACGATTCAAGAGCGGGACGTGGTGGATCGGCTGCGCTCACTGATCCGAGACGTGCCGGATTTTCCCCGCCCTGGCATCGTCTTCAAGGACATCACGCTGCTGCTCGGCGATGCTGCGGCGTTCACCGCAGCGGTGTCGGCCATCGCGGGACCGTATGTCGATCGTGGGGTGGAAATCGTCGCCGGCATCGAATCGCGCGGATTCATCCTGGGGGGCGCTGTGGCCGATCACCTCGGCGCGGGGTTCGCGCTGGTTCGCAAGGAGGGGCGGCTCCCTGCATCCCGGATCTCGCAGCCGTACAGCCTCGAGTACGGCGAGGCTGTTGTCGAGATGCATTCCGACGCGATCCAGCCGGGCCAGCGAGTCTTGATCGTCGACGACCTGCTCGCCACCGGGGGCACCGCCGGAGCGGCCGCGGCGCTCGTGGACCGGCTCGGTGGGGATATCGTGGGGTTTGCCTTTTTGATCGAGCTGAGTGACCTCGGGGGATCGGCGGCGCTCGGTGGGCGCCCGTATACGGCGCTGCTGCCCATGAAGACAGATGGAGGAATCGCGTGACCAACGTGTTGAAAGCGGCGGAGTCGGATGTTGCCGACCCCAGCCTGGCCGGCGAAGGCCAGCGCCTCATCGATTGGGCGGCGCGGGAGATGCCCGTCCTCCGCATCATCCGTGAACGATTTGCGCGCGAGCGACCGCTCGAGGGTCTGCGCCTCGGCGCCTGCCTCCATGTCACCAGTGAGACGGCCAACCTTGCGATCACGTTGAAGGCGGGCGGGGCACACGTGAGTCTCTGTGCCAGCAATCCGCTGTCGACACAGGATGCGGTCGCTTCAGCGCTCGCTCGCCAGCATGGGATCCCGACGTTCGCCGTCAAGGGTGAGGACTCCGCGAGCTATTACGCGCACATCCAGGCGGTGCTCGATGCCCGGCCGCAGGTCACGATGGATGACGGCGCCGATCTCGTCGCCGAGCTGCACAAGGGTCGCCGAGAGCTCCTCGACGACGTGATCGCAGGCACCGAGGAAACCACCACCGGCGTGATCCGGCTGCGCGCCATGGCGCGCGACGGAGCGCTGCGCTTTCCGATCATCGCGGTCAACGAGGCGCTCACCAAGCACCTCTTCGACAACCGGTACGGCACCGGGCAGAGCACCATCGACGGGCTCATCCGGGCCACCAACGTGCTGCTCGCCGGCAAGACGTTCGTCGTCTGCGGCTACGGATGGTGCGGGCGTGGCCTGGCCAGCCGTGCGAACGGACTCGGTGCCCACGTGATCGTCACCGAGGTGGACCCGACCCGGGCCCTGGAGGCGGTGATGGATGGCTATCGCGTGATGCCGCTCGCCGAGGCGGCTCCGAACGCGGACATCGTGATCACGGTGACCGGCGACATCAACGTCATCGACCGTGGCTCCATCGAGCGCTTCAAGGACGGGGCCATCATCGCGAACAGCGGCCATTTCAACGACGAGATCAACCTCGCCGCCATCGACGACATGTCGGTCGAGGTCACGAACCCGCGCACGTTCGTCCAGTCGCACCGCCTCCGCGACGGCAGGACGCTTCACGTGCTCGCCGAGGGCCGGCTGCTCAACCTCGCCGCCGCCGAGGGTCACCCGGCTGCGGTCATGGACATGAGCTTCGCGAACCAGGCGCTGTGTGCGGAGCACATCGCCAAGCACCACAAGGAGCTGGCGCTCGCGGTGCACGACGTCCCTCAGGAGATCGACCGCGAGGTTGCGCGGCTCAAGCTCCAGGCGATGGGCGTGAGCATCGACACGCTCACCGACGAGCAGCAGAAATATCTCGCCTCCTGGGAATCCGGAACGACATAGCCATGGCAGCCAAGGTCCCCTACCAACCTGAGATCACCGTCCTCGACAACGGTGTCAGCCTGCTCAATGCACCGTCGAGCAGCCGGAATTCGGGCGTCTTCCTGATCGTCCGTGCCGGGTCGCGTGACGAGACGACGGAGACCTCCGGCCTCGCGCACTACCTCGAGCACATGTTCTTCAAGGGCACGGAGCGCCGGCCGACGACGAAGATCATCTCGCGCGAGATCGATCGCCTTGGCGCGAACACCAACGCATACACGGATACCGAAGAGGTCGCCTACTTCGCCGAGGGTCCGGCCACCGCCATGCACGAGCTCGCGGACGTCATCTGCGACATGCTGAGCCGGCCGCTCTTCGCCGCAGAGGAGGTCGAGCGCGAGCGCAACGTCGTGCTTCAGGAGCTCTCGATGCGCCTGTCGGATCCGGACGGCTGGATCTGGGATCGCCTCGGCACCGTCGCCTTCGGCGGCAATCAGCCGATGTCGTGGTCCGCCGCCGGTTTTCCCGCGGTCATTCAGAAGGCGACGCGCGAGCAGCTCACCGAATACCACCGCGCGTTCTACGCGCCGAAGTCGATGTGCCTGGTCATCGCCGGCGGCGCGGCGCTGACCGAGGAAGAGGCGCTCAACCTGCTGTCCGACATCCCGCGTGGAAAGCCGCGGCCACGCAAGAAAGCCAAGTGGGGCCTGGGTGATCGCTACACGGCGAACGTGCGCCCCGTGACCGCGGAGGAAGAGCCGCAGATCCACATGGTGTTCGCGGTGCCCGGGATCCCGGCGAGCGATCCGCGCCGCACCCAGCTGTCGGTCATGACCCACGTTCTGGGCGGCGGGATGTCGTCGCGGTTGTTCCAGACCGTCCGTGAGCGCAACGGCCTCGCGTACAGCATCTACGCGCACCACGCCGGCTTCGACGACACCGGGCTGTTCGCGATCGCCACGGCAACCCGCCCCAAGGATGCCCGCAAAGCCACCGTGCTCACGTTCAAGGAATTCCGCAAGATCGCGGCAAAGCGCGTCGCCGCCGACGAGCTCGCCGCGGCGAAGTCGGCCATGATCGGCCGGCTGCTGCGCTCAACGGAAACAGCGATCGCGAGCGCGCGTTTCTACGGCTCTCGCTGGCGCGCCGGACTGCCGCTCGAGACCCCGGACCAGCGTGCGGAGGCGATCCTGCAGGTGACCGCCGCTCAGGTGCAGTCGATCGCCGAGGAGATTGCCGAGGGCATCCCGGATGTGCGCATGGCCCTGGTGGGACCGACGGATCAGGGTCCGGAGCTTTTCGAGGCCATCGAGTCGACGGTCTCGGGCTGACGCAGGGTTCCGCTAAGCCCGAATCGCGCGCTCGAGGCTGACCGCGACGCGCTCCAGGTCGCGCGTGCTCAGTCCCGGATGCACCGGCAGCGAGAGGCAGCGCGACGCGAAGCCGCGCGCGACCGGTGTGTCCCCGCGATGCACGTTGGGATGGTCGCGATAGGCATCGTGGTCCCAGACGAGGCCCGGGTAGTAGACACCCGTATCGATCCCGTCAGATGACATCGACGCGGCCACACGGTCGCGGTCGATCCCAGGCTCGAGCAGGATGGTGTACTGATGCCAGACGTGGGTCCGGCCGGCCGGCTCGCGGGGGACGGTGACCGCCGGATTGGCCGCGATCAGTGACGTGAGCGCCGAGGCGTTGGCCCTGCGTGCGCTGATGATGGCATCGAGGCGTTCCATCTGCGGAATGGCGACCGCGGCTGCCAGGTCGGTCATCCGCCAGTTCTGGCCAATCATGGCGTAATCGTAGCGGGCGCGCATCCCCTGGTTGCGCAGGACGCGGAGGCGCTCGGCGAGCATCGAGTCGTCGGTGGTGACGCACCCACCCTCGCCACTGGTCACGTTCTTGGTGGCGTAGAAGGAGAAACAGCCGACGCCGAAGCTGCCGGCACGCCGGGTCCCGGCGGTGGCGCCGTGCGCCTGGGCCGCGTCCTCGACCACACCGAGGCCGTGCGCCGCGGCGAGGGCCATGAGTCGGTGCATGTCCGCGGGAAGCCCGTAGAGGTGCACTGGGACGATCGCCGTCGTTGCGGGTCCGATCAACGCCGCAACCGAGTCGGGGTCGATGGTGAAGTCGTCGCAGATGTCGGCGAAACGCACCGACGCCCCGCTGCGCAGGATTGCGTTGATGGTGGCCGCGAAGGTGAACGGGGAGGTGATCACCTCCTGACCCGGGCCGATCTCCAGAACCGCGAGTGCCGCGTCGAGTGCGACGGTCCCATTGGCCACCGCCACGGCGTGGGTGGTCCCGGCCATGGCGGTGCAGAGCGCTTCGAAGCGATCGACCATGGGTCCCTGGGCAAGGTGGCCGCTGCGCAGGACCGACAGGACGAGGTTCTCGACCTCCGGGCCGAGCTGCGGGGCCGAGATCCGGATGCGCGCCTCCGGTGGCGCGTGAGTCGCGGTCATGACGCCGTCACCTCACCGGGACGGCGGATCGGCCGCTGCTCGTCCGCGAGCCGCCGGCGCAGGGCGATGAGCCCCGCAGCCATGGCGATCGAATCGCGGACGGGCGAAACGGTGGATCGTCCGGAGGCCATGTAGACGACGGGCACCTCCACCGGGGTCACCCCCTCGTGGACCGCCCACAGGTTGATCTCGGCGCCGATCAGGAAATCGCCGGCGCGCAGTCGCGGCAGCAACGCCTGGGCAAGCCGCCGGTCGATGAGCACCGACCCCTGGGTGTCGATCGCGAGGCCGATGAGCCCGGCTCGGAGCAGCCCGAATCCGGCCGACATGGCGCGCCGCACCACCGCGGTCTCGATCTGAGATCCGGGATGCGTCTTCGACCCCATCACCAGTTGCGGTCGCGGGCTGAGGCCGAGGAAGCCGTCGAGGTCGGTGAAGCCGAAGGGCAGATCGGCGGCGGTGAGGACAACGGTGTCGCCACGAGCCAGAGCGATGCCCCGGCGCCACGCAAACCCGAGCCCCTTGGCCGAGGTGGTGACCCGAACGCCCACCTCATTGCCGGCGAACGAGGTCGCCAGCGCGAGGCAGAGCGGGCCCGACCCGTCCGAGGAGCCGTTCTCGACGAGGATGATCTCCGAACCCGGGAGGTGGGCGAGACGCTCGACCAGCAGTCGCACCGTCTTGCGCAGCTCGGCGATCTGGTTGTGGACGGGGATGACATAGCTGACGCTCGGATCGCTCATGCGCACTCCTCAATGGCTGCGGCAACCTCATGCGGGGGGAGAATCGATCTGCGTTCCGCGCAGGCATCGGCCCGCCCCGAGATCAGGTCGAGAAAGTGGGTGAACTGCAGCGCCAGCGGCTCGCCGGTGTGCCGCACGAAGGGGATGTCGATCACCGTCTCGGCCCGATAGCCGGCCGCCTGGCCCGCACCGACCCCCTGCGCATGGGCGCGATGGCGGTAGACGGTGAGGTCCTGGCGAAGGAGGTCGATGTCGTAGAGCGCCGTCGCCGTCGACACCAGCTGGGAGCGCACCTTGCGCTGGCTCGCCCGGCTCGCCGACAGGGTCGCGATCGTTCCCCCGGGGAACTGGAGCAGGCAATCGGCGACCTCCATGATCGGATCGCGGCCTGCCGTGCCGGTCGCACCGCACACGCGAGACGGTCGTACCCCGGCCATGTAGCAGAGGGCAAGATCGATCTCGTGGATCAGGAGGTCGTAGACGACGCTCAGGGTGCTTCGGGGCGTTTCCGGGGAGTGGCGCAGCCCGACGATGTGCACCGGCTCCTCGTGGAGCAGGCCGCGCATCGTGGCGACCACGGGGTTGAACCGTTCGACGAAGCCGCACATCAGCGGCACGCCGCGGCGCTCGGCGCAGGCCACGAGCGCGCGGCTGGCCTCGAGGCTCGGGGTCACCGGCTTCTCGACCAGGATCGGCTTGCCCAGTTCGAGCATCGCTCGTGCCGCGCCCTCGTGGAACGCGGTCGGGGTCGCGATGACGGCGGCGTCGCAGCCGGCCGCCGCGTCGAGATCCTCGGCGAAATCGCAGCCAAGCCGCTCGGCGAGCGGTCGCACCCGTTCCGCATCCGTGTCGATGATCACGGCGAGGTCGGCGCCCTCAGACTCCGCGATGATCCGCGCGTGATTGGCCCCCATCGCCCCGGCTCCGACCAGCGCGATCCGGGCGCGTGCACCCATGGGCGCAGTCTCAGCCCGGCGGGCCTCCCAGATCGAAGATTTGCAGGTCCGTTTCGATAGCGCCGCGTTCCCGCAACAGCGGGACGAGCAGGGCGGCCATCACCGCGGCGGAGGCGATCGCCCCGCAGAGCAGTCCCAACTCGACGCGAAGGAAGAGTGACGACCCGACCGCGGTGACGACGAAGAACACGATCGCGCCTGCCGTCCACCCCAGAGCGACCCGCCGGTACCCGGAGAGTGAGATCAGGACGTAGCCGAAGATCTGGGTGAAGATGAACCCGATGCAGCTGGCGGAGAGCAGCGCGAAGTCGAGGTTGCTCAATTCGAATCCGTGGCCGAAGAGGATCCGCGTCACGCTCGGCCCGAGGAAGGTGAAGCCGACGATGGCGACCGCGCCCAAACCGGCCATGAGCAGCAGAAGGCGGGTGAGCAGCGCCTGAAACTCGTCGTGACGTCCGCCCGTGGCGAGGGTGGAGAGCTTGGGAAGCAACGCTGACTGGACCGCCTGGAACAGAAAGATCGGGACGTAGGCGACGATGCGGCTCAGCTGGAACCGCCCGGCGGCGGTCTGCTGTGCCGGCGTCGCGAGCAGCTGCACGGCGACGGCGCCGACGCTGAGGAGGAGCTGGGTGAACACCGAGGCAATCAGGAGGAACCCGAGCGCGTGGGTGATCTCCCCCCACGGGGCCGGAGGTCCGGGACGAAGCAGTCCGCGCCTGCCGATGGTCGCCAGCGCGATCGCGGCGAACGACGCGACGATGAGCGAAATCCCATACGGACCCGCGGTCTTGACGCCGACGATCGCGAGAATCGCAGCGAACGCCACCCGCAGCGCCCCTTCGCCGCCGAGCAGGATTCCGTAGGCGCCGAAGCGCGCATTCCCCGCTAGGGCGCCGCGCGCGAGGAACTCGCACAGGTACGCGGCGAACCCGCCGACCAGGCCCGCGAGCAGCGCAGGGTCGCCCTTGAAGACGTGCTGGTCGATCGGGCTCGCGGCGGCGAGGGTGGCGACGATCAACACGACGGCGAGAACGCTTCCGAGCAGCGCGGCGCGCATGAACACCGGCCGCCCGCCCTCGTTGCGCACGCGTCGGGCGGCGATCGCCCGTCCTGTCTCCTGCTCGAGCGGGAGGAAGAATCCCGGACCGCAGACGAACAGCAGCGCCCAGAACACCGACAGCGGCGCGAATCGCGCGGTGCCGAGGGCGCGGGCCGCGACCACGAGGAAGCCGTACTGCATGAGACCGGCGAGCCCGAGGCCGATCGCGACCGGGATCGTGCCAACCGGCAGCGGCAGCGCGCGCACCCGTTCGAGAACCTTCATGACCAGGCCGGAGGAGGGGAGGCCCCTACGGGTAGATGCCCCGCACTGCCGTCGCGTCGGCGACCCGCTTCACCGCGACGAGGTAGGCGCCCAGACGGAGCGACACGTGATGGAGATCGGCCTGGTCGCACATCTGGCCGAACGCTTTCTGCAGGATCTTCTTGAGCCTCACGTTGATCTCGTCCTCCTCCCAGAAGAGTGACTGCAGGTCCTGGACCCACTCGAAGTACGACACCGTCACGCCGCCGGCATTGGCGAGGATGTCGGGCACCACCGTGATGCCGCGACGTTCGAGGATGCTGTCCGCGTCGGGAGTCGTCGGCCCGTTGGCCCCCTCGACGATGAGCCGGGCCTGGATCCTGCCGGCGTTGCGCGCGGTGATCTGATTCTCCATGGCCGCGGGGACGAGCACGTCGACCTCGAGCTCGAGGAGCTCGGTATTGGTGACGGGTTCGGCGCCGGGGAACCCGTGGACGCCTCCGTATCGTTGCCGGTGAGCGAGCAGCGCCGGGACGTCGAGGCCATCCCTGCAGTGCACGCCCCCGGTGACGTCCGCGATCGCGCAGATCGTGAATCCCGATTCATGCATCAGCTGAGCGGCCCAGCTGCCGACGTTCCCGAAGCCCTGGATGGCGACCGTGGTCTGCGCCGGTTCCATCCCCAGGCGTTTGCACGCCTCGATGGCGATGATGTTCACTCCACGTCCCGTCGCGCTCGGGCGCCCCTCGCTGCCGCCGATCTCGAGGGGCTTGCCGGTCACGGATGCGGGGACCGAGTAGCCGGCCTGCATCGAGATCGTATCCATGATCCAGGCCATGATCTCGGCGTTCGTGTTGACGTCGGGCGCGGGGATGTCCGACTCCGGTCCCACCAGGACGCTGATCTCGGCGGCGAACCGCCGGGTGAGACGTTCGAGCTCCCGGTGACTGAGCGTCGCTGGGTCGACGGCGACACCGCCCTTGGCACCGCCGTAGGGCAGGTTCGCGAGCGCGCACTTCCAGGTCATCCACATGGCGAGGGCTTTGACCTCGTCGATATCGGTCGCCGGATGGAAGCGGAGACCGCCTTTCGCGGGGCCACGGGTCACGTTGTGCTGGACGCGATAGCCCTCGAACATGCGAACGCTGCCGTCGTCCATCTTCACGGGGAAGCGCACGACCAGCTCCCGCCGAACCTCACGCAGCACCGCTCGCAGGCCCGATGAGAGATTGAGGATCTCCGCGGCATTGTCGAACTGGCGCTGAGCGTTCAGCCAGGGAGAGTCCACCACCGCCGGCGCGGCAACCGTGCTCACGCTCAGGAGCCTACCAGGCTCCCGCGCGCTTGGACGCGGCGAGGCGCGCGCTGCCGCCACCTCTATACTGCCGCGAATGTCCGAGACGGAGAGCGCCGAGGTCACACCCGCGGCCGCGAGCGAAGCGGTCGCCGCGGGTGCCGTCCTCATCGATGTTCGCGAGAAGTCGGAGTACGACGAAGCGCATATTCCCGGCTCGGTCCTGATCCCCCTCGGGGAGCTGTCAGCTCGTCTCGACGAGGTCCCCACGGACCGGGATGTCTACGTGCACTGCCGGATGGGCGGGCGCAGCGCTCGCGCGGTCGACTACCTGCGGGCCGTCGGCCGTGCACACTCCTACAACGTCACGGGTGGGATCGAGGCCTGGGAGGACGCCGGCCTGCCCGTGGAGCGCTGACCGAACCGATCGTCAGCGGACAGCGAAGGCGGTCGAGCCGAGGAGCTCGCCTCGGTAGGTGATGGTCACCGTGTAGTTGCCTGGCGCGAAGCCGCCCCCGGGCGGGCTCAGCGGGACCACCGTGGCCCCGGATTGGTTGAGCACGTAGGCGTTCTGGATGATCGTCTGCGCTGGCTGGCCCACGGACACCACGATCTGCACGGGAGCCTGGCCGGCGGGCCCGCCGGAGTTCACCTCGATGTCGACGACGGGCGTTCTCGCAGGAAACGAGACCTGCGTCTCGGGCGCGGCTCCGGTGGCACCGGGCGCCGCGGCAACTGGACGAACGCCGGTGAGCGAGATCTCCTGGGTGGACTGTGCAGGCGCCTGTGGCGCCGTCGCAGGCTGGAGCAAATGGATGGTGACCAAGGCGACGAGCACAGCACCGAGGAGGGTCGATCCGATGACCGCCGGGGGCATTCTCGACCTGTGGTGCTCCAGCGGTGGTGGCGGCTCCGGAGGCAGCTGTGAGAGCGCAGCCCGCTGCGGGGCTCCGGCCTCGGCGATCGGCGAGAGGATCGGCTCCATCGCAGCGGCGAGAGTCCAGGGTCTGCCGACCGCCTCGAGTGGCGGCTTCGGGGCCGCCGGTGCAGTCGCGTGGGTCGCCGGCGGACCCAGGCGCGCCGCGACGTCCACAACACCGTCAATCGCGCTGGCAAGCCGGCCTCGAAGGAGCGAGCGCTGGTCAGGCATTGCCAACACCGGCGGCAGAGCGCCCGCCCAGCTGCATCGCGACGCCGCCGGACCCCGCGTGGGTTGCCCGCCAGACAACCGCGACGAGCCCAGCCACGAGCACCACGGCGACGGTGCTCTCGTTGAGCGAGGTCAAGGGGTTGAACAGTGACGCCGCCGTGTACGCCGCCACCAGGGCCACGGTGACCCCGGGGGCTCGCGGCGCGAGGACGGCAACCGGAACGGCGAGGAGCATCAGGCTGTAGTCGCCGAGGTGCGGCGAGAGCACGACCGAGAGCCCGATCGCGATCGCGACTGACGGAACGACGTTGCGCCGCAGCGTGTCGCGAAGCACGACCATGGCCAGCACGGCGACCGCCGCCAGGGTCAGCGCCGCCGCCCAGGCGGCTGCGTTGCTCGCGAGGGGTCGTGCGACGAGGGCGGGGATCGAGTTGCCCTGAAGATCAAGGTGGGCATATGCCGGAGCCGTGACCAGACCGACGGCGTCCATGAGATGTGCAGGGCCCGCAACCGCGACGGACCCGACCAGCACGACCACCGCGCCGGCGGCGAGAGCGGCGAGCATCCGCCACTGCCGGGCTACGACCAGAGCCGGAGGCACGAGCCACACGAGTTGCGGCTTGAGCAGCAGGGGGACGAGCAGCAGGCCGGCGATCACCGGGCGCCCCCGGGTGAGCGCCTCGATGGCGAGCGTCGCCGCGAGCAGCATGAGGCCGTCCGACTGGCCGAGGAGGATTCCGGTCCCGGCTTCCAGCGAGAAGACCGCGATGACCACGAGGGACGCGGCAAGCGGCGCGCCGAGTCGCGGGGCTGCGCGCCGGGCGAGCATCGCTGCCGCCAGCGCCATCGCCACGATGTTCAGGGTCACGAAAATGTCGGTCCCTGTCTGCAGGGGCAGCAGTGCGAGCGGCTGTATGAGCCACGCCATCAGGGCTGGGTTGACGAACGGGATCGGGAACGTGCCGCTCGCGGCGGGCGTGTACCCCAGCAGCTGCATCTGAGCGCCGGCTAGTGCGCCAGGGCAGTAGACGCACGCCGATCCCCCGTGGACCACCCGCCCGGCGGACGCGATCGCGAGGTAATCGACGGCTGAGCCGCCGCCGAACGCGGTGTGCAGGTCGGCGATGGATCTGACCATCAGGTACACGGCGCAGACGGCGGCCACGCCGATGACCCATCGCCACCTCAAGGGTGCGCTGACCATCCGCGGCCCAACCTACCAGAGCCAAATCGAATTGGAACCCGGTGTGCGAAACCGTCACCCGAGGGATATCCACTCGTTCGACCGGTGCTAGCATGCGCCGGGGTGAGGAGTGCATCGGATACGGCCCACGATGAATCGCCGCCTGGTCGGGGCGAGGCGGAGGTCGGGCACGACGGGTTCGTCGCGGCCGACTACGGCGCCGCCTACTACGGCCACTACGCCGCGGCGGGCGTCAGCTACGAACGGACACCGCTGTGGCTCGAATTCTTCGGTCACGTCGCCGACCGCCTGATCGAGGACTTCCACCCCAAGAGAACGCTCGACGCGGGATGCGCCATCGGGTTGCTCGTCGAAGCCTTACGGGCCCGAGGTGTCGAGGCCGAAGGAGTCGACTTCAGCCAGTTCGCCATCGAACACGCGCCTGAAGACCTCCGACCCTTCCTCAGGGTCGGATCGATCACCGAACCGCTCGCCCGGCGCTACGACGTCATCACCTGTTTCGAGGTCGTCGAGCACATGCCGCCCGAGGACGCCGATCGCGCCATCGCCAACCTCTGCACCTTCACGGACGACGTGATCCTCACCTCCACACCGATCCACTATCGCGACCCGACGCACACCAACATCCACCCGCAGGAGTACTGGACCGAGCGCTTCGCTCGTCAGGGCTTCATCCGCGATGTTGACTACGACGGCTCATACATCGCCCCCTGGGCGGCGCGCTACCGGAGATCCAACGAACCGATCCACCGGGTGGTTGCCGGCTACGATCGAGCGTATTCGCGGATGCAGCACGAGCTCCAAGAGCGCAACGCCGTCGTTGTCGACCAGATGCGTGAGCTCACCGATCTGCACGAACGGCTGCGCACCGCTGAGACCACGATGGCCTGGAGCCGGCGCCGCTCTGTGCGCCTCGCCATGAGGATGGACGACGCCATGGTCAAGGCCGCGCCGATCGGAACCTCGAGGCGGCGGTTTTTGCAAAGGGCGATCAGAACCGTGGATCGGCTGCGAGGGCGTTCGCCGGTGGCCTGACCGGTCATGCCTCGGTTCGGCGCCGCCACAACCGTAGGATCGGGCGGTGACCGATCCCACGTCCCTCCCCGCACTGGCGCCGATCGCCACGGTGGTCGTGCTGCTCGAGGTGGCCGCCGGCACCACGGCGGCCGCGTACGCGGTGGACGTGGTCGGCAAGGTCGGGCGAGGATTCGTGGGCACCACGTCGCTCATCTGTGCCGGGGTCATGGCGCTCGATGTGCTCCTCGAGGCGCTCCTGCCATCCGGCACCTCGTTGCTGGGAGCGCCGCTGCCGCCGGGTGCGCAGGCATCGCTGTTCCACTGGTCGATCGCGTTCACCGTCGCGCTCCTCGGGTACGCGTTCTTCTGCTCGGTGATGACCGACGTCGCGCGCCGGGTGGTGGGCGCGATTGCGATCGGTTTCGGCGCGATGGCGATCGCGAAGGCCGCAGCCGCATTCGGTCCTTCGCTCGGGGGCGTGGGCACCGCGGTGATCGCGTTCGTACCCGCGGCGCTCGTGTCCGGGAGCGCGCTCGCCGGCATGCTGCTCGGCCACTGGTACCTGGTTGCCCCCAACCTCTCGTTCCGTCCACTGCGCCGGGCCATCGACGTGGTCTTCATGGCCGTGGCAGTCCAGGCGGTGGTGATCGTGCTGGTGATCCTCACCGCGGGTGCGACGGTGCGGCACGAGTTGCTCTGGTCTGGCGACGCCGTGCCCTTCTGGCTGCTCGTGGTCGGGTCCGGGATCGTCTTCACCACCGGGGTGGCGCTGCTCACCAGGCACTTCGCCCGCATCCGCGCCAACCAACCTGCGACGGCGATGCTCTACGTCCTGATCATCAGCGTCGTCATGGGTGTCGTTCCCGCGCACCTGCTTTTCTTCGTCACCGGTGCGCCGATCTGATCGCGGTTACCCGGCGGTCTGGGTGATGGCGCCGCTCCGCACGTCCTGCTCCTGAGCCACCTGCCACCGGCCGTGCATCTCGACGATGCCGATGTGGCCGCCCATGTTGTTGATGTGAAAGCTCGCCGCGGGATCGGCGAAGTCGTAGCGGTGGCTGCCGGTCACGTCCTGCAGGACCACCTGGATGATGTACCCCCCCGCGAGCAATGGCAGCGACTCGATCGCGTAGCGAATGGAGATGGATTCGCCGGGCGAATGACTGGTCACCGTGACATGGTCCAGAAACGTGTTCGTGCCTGCCAGCAGCATGCCGTCTGCGCGGCGGATCGCAAGACCGCAGACAAAGTCACCGACGTCGCTGTGGGCAAGCAGGTGCATGTCAAGCGTCATCGCGCCGCCGGTGTCGAAGCGACTCGTGCTCCGGCCGCCGGCATCGAGCAGGCTCACCGAGACAAGCTCGACCGCTCGTGAACCCCACTGCGTGGGATCGGCGCGTCGCAGCTCTTGCGGCATGTCCCGCTCGGCGGCAAGCGCGTGGTCGGCGATCATGCGGTGATACGTGGACGTGACCTCGGCGGCGGGGCCGTCAGCGATGATCTCCCCGCGGTTGAGCAGCAGCACTCTGTCGCAGTACTCCTCGAGAGCGCCCAGGTCGTGGCTCACCAGGACGATGGTCTTGCCTTCGCGCTTGTACCGGCTGAAGGTGTCGAAGCACTTCTCCTGGAAGCTTGCGTCACCGACGGCGAGGACCTCGTCCATCACCAGGAGATCGGTCTCCGCGAGGATCGCGACGCTGAACGCGAGACGCACCTGCATGCCGGATGAGAAGTTCTTGAGCTTCTGCTCGGCGAAGTCCTCGAGCTCGGCGAACGCGAAGACCTCGTCGATCTTGCCCCGCAACTGCGCGCGCGTGAGCCCCAGCATCGCGCCGCCGAGGAAGACGTTCTCCCGCGCGGTGAGCTCCGGGTTGAACCCCACGCCGAGCTCGAGGAACGCGGAGAACTCGCCGTTGACCCGCGCATATCCCGAGTCAGCTTCGTAGATGCGGCAGAGGATCTTCAGCAGCGTGCTCTTGCCACAGCCATTCGGTCCGGCCACTCCGAGAAACTGTCCTGCCGGCACGTCGAACGAGATGTCATGGAGGGCGATGAGGTCTCGGTACCGGGATGCGCTGCGCCAGTGCGTGACTCGATACTTGAGCGTGGTGCTCCTGTCGAGCGGCAGGCGAAATCGCTTACGGAGGTTGGAGACTTCGACGACCGGTTTCATAGCGACTCGGCGAAGCGCGGCGTGAGCCTGGCGAAGACGGCGAAACCAAGCAGGAAGATACCGATGGTCAGCAGGATCGGGACGACCTCCAGAGCGCCGATGAAGGACGCCATGGAGCGCACCTTCGCCGGATCGATGAGCACGTGGCGGAGGTCGGTGATGATTTGCGCGATCGGATTCACGCCGGCGAGATAGGCCAGCTTCTTGGAGTGGTCCCAGACGGTCTGGAAGGGAATGACGACGGCCGACCCGTAGAAGAGCACCAGCGACACGATCTCCCAGATGTGTCCGAGGTCTCTGAAAAAAACGAAAAGGGACGACAGCAGCAGAGAGAGGCCCAGGATCAGCACAACCAGTTCGAGGTAATAGAGGATCGCGAGCAGGCTGAGCCAGCTGAGATTGAGCTGACCGAGCGCGAAGGTGACGACCAGCACGAGCGCGGTGTTGATCGTGAAGGTGAGCAGTGCGCTCGTCATCGACGAGGCGACGAGGATCCATCGAGGAAAGTACGCCTTGCGAATCAGGTCGCCGCTACCCGCAATCGCGTTCATCGCGTTCGTCGTGGCCTCGGTGAAGAATGTCCACGCAACGATCGCGACCAGCAGCTGAATGGGAAACTCATACTGGCCCTGCCCGGCCTTGAGCAAGATGCTGAAGACGAGCAGCATGATGCCGAAGAGCATCAGCGGCTTGACGAGCGACCAGACGTACCCCAGGGCGGAGCCGGTGTACTTGAGCTTGAACGCCGTGATCGACAGCTCCCGGATCAGGTTCAGATTCCGCTGGAAGACGCTTCGAGAGCGCGGAACGCCCTCAAGGACGTGGCTGTCGTGTACCGCGACGGTCATGGCGGCGATACTCGACGCAGGAATCCGCGTGGATTGAATGTCAGGTGGTACTTCTGCCTTCCCTCGTCGACGACGAACTGGGCATTTCCGGTGAGAAACGCTGACACCGCCTCCATCGGACCTGGGCCGAAATCCGGGAGCACGGGATGGTTGTTGACGTTGGTGTCCTCGACGATCACGTAGGAGCCGACCGTCACCATCGGCGCATACATAGACAACTCGCGCTCGACATGCGGTGCGCTGTGATCGGAATCCAGGACGACGAGGACGTTTCCTGTCGTCGGGACACGAGCGCGAACCGTGGCGACCACTTCCGGATCGGTCGATGAACCGAGGACGTAGGTGATGCGGGGGTGAACCGGGCGGCCGGGCTTGGCCTCGATGTCGATGGTGATGATCTCGCCAGTCCCGACCAGATCGCAGATCGATGCCAGGAAGCCGGCGCTTCCCCCATGTGCCGTCCCACATTCGATGATCAGCGCGGGGCGCAGCTCGTGCAGGATCTCCTGGTAGATCCAGAGGTCAAGCGGACATTTCCAAGCGTCCACGCCCATCCACCGCGTCTCGAGCCAGGTACCGGGATCGTTGTAGTACAGCCGGTGAAACTGATCGACGATCGCCTTGCGGACAGCGAGGTCCGGCTGTCCGTCCGGTGCCTGGGGCGAGAGGCGTTCGAAGCTGTGCGTGATCAATGCTTCGATCCCGGATCCCCGCCTGCGCAGGTACCAGGCTGCCAGCGCGTCGGCGGGGGGCTGAGCGAACGTGGTGGCCAGCGCCCTGGCTCTGGACAGCGCGCGACGCGGGATTCGTGCTGCCACTGATTGACTCATGATGAATGACCTGGGATGCCTGTCACAGCAGGGATCGTAGAGCCCGAGCCCGGATACCGGCGCCTCTGGCGTCGACGGTCAAGGTTGGAATCTCCAGTGCGAAACGCACGCGGGAGGCGTGTCGCTTCAGTTCGAGCATACTCACCAGCGGCGATTTGCGGGCACCCCGCATACCATCGTGGTTCGATGCACCCTGAGATGGACCTGACGATCGAACCGGGATCCACCGTGTGACCCCTCGCGAGACTGACAAGCTCCACGACGAGTTGCGCGCGGCACGGCAGCACATCGCGGCGCTCGAGGCTGAGCTCCAGGCGCTGCGAGCCGAGCTGACCGAGGCCACCGACAGGGCGTCCGCCCGGATCGCCGTCGCCGTCGCCGGCAAGCTGCGGCGGGTCGTGCCGCCGGACTCGCGACGCCAGCGGACGCTACACACCGTGGCGTCCAGGACGCTGACACTTGTCGACCACGGCCCGGCGGCAGTGGCCGGATCGATACGCCGTGACCGCGAGCTCCGCCGCGCGATCGGTGTTGCGGACACGGATGCGTCGCGACGCCGCCAGTATCGTCGCTGGCTCGCGCTCCACACCCCGGGGGCAGCGGAGCTCGCCGCGATGCGCCGAGAGTCCCAGGCGGATGCCGGTGCACCGGTGATCAGCCTCGTGATGCCCGTCTACAACCCAGCTCGCGACTGGCTCGAGGCAGCCATCGCGTCGGTGCTCGAGCAGGCCTATCCGAAGCTCGAACTCTGCATCGCCGATGACGCATCGACCCACTCCCATGTGCGGGAGATCCTTGACGAAGCGCTTGCCGATCCCCGTGTGCGGGTGGCGTATCGAGCCCAGCAGGGTGGTATCGCCGCCGCCTCGAATTCCGCGCTGAGTCTCGCGACGGGTGTGTTCATCGGATTCATCGACAACGATGATGTGCTGCGCCCGCATGCGCTGTACGCCATGGCGGCATACGTGCGCGCACATCCCGAGGCGGATGTCGTGTACTCCGACGAGGACAAGTTGCTCTTGGACGGTAGCCTTGGCGTCCCGACGTTCAAGCCGGACTTCTCACCGGACCGCCTGCTCGCCGAGAATTACATCAACCACTTCACGGTGGTGCGGCGAGCTATCGCGCTTTCGGTTGGAGGATTCCGCGAGGGATTCGACGGCAGCCAGGACCACGATCTCATGCTGCGTGTCACCGAGGCTGCAAGACACGTCGGACACGTGCCGGACGTGCTCTATGCGTGGCGGATGGTCCCGGGCTCCACGGCGATCTCCGCCGGATTCAAGCCGCTCGCGCGGGACGCTGGACGCAGGGCAGTGGCGGACGCGCTGCAGCGGCGGGGAGTCGAAGCCCGCGTCGACCTCGGTCCAAGCCCGGGCCTGTACATCCCGCGGTACCGTCTTGACGGCGCGCCATCGGTCGACGTGATCGTCGTCGCGAGGACGAAGGGCATCGACGTGACCGAGTGCAGTGCGACCATCGAGCGAGTCTCCACGTACGCCCACCACCGCGTCACAACGGTCGTTGCCGGTCACAACATGCCATCTGCGATCAACCGAGCGGTTCGAGCGATGCATGGCGATCACATCGTGGTGGTCGACGCGTCCACCCGCGTGATCACCGCCGAATGGCTCGAGACCATGCTCGAATTGAGCCAGCGCACGGGCATCGGCGCGGTCGGCATACGACTGCGATATCCCGATGGCACGGTCGCGCATGAAGGCATGGTGTGCGGACGCCTCGAGCTCGCGAGCAACGTCGATCAGCACCTGCGCGTGATCAAGGAGATGAGTGCGGTTTCCGGCGCATGCCTGATGACGCGGCGCGAGGTGTTCGACGCTGCAGGTGGATTCGACGAGCGGTTCTCTAGATCGCTCTGGGATGTCGACTACTGCATGCGGATTCGCGCACTCGGCCATCGCGTGGTTTGCACGCCACTCGCGGAGATGACCTGGGGCGAGGCTGCTCGTTCAAGTGCCGGGGTGACGACAGTTGATGCGCGCACTTTCGCGCAGCGATGGGGGAGTGTCGATGAGATCGAAGATCCCTATGTCAACGTCAACGTGCTCTGGCCTGAGCCGCTGAGCCTCCGCATCGAGTAGCTGAGAAAGTCGTCACGCGTCCGTTATTTCCAGGGATCCACGGTACACTCTGGCGCCGACGGGAACGCAACGGGACGGAGGTATGGTGTGAAGGCTGGACGTCGACTGGGTAGCTGGGTCTTTGGTGCGGTCATCGTTGCAGCGCTCCCTGCATTCGGGTCGACGAATGTTGCGGCCGCACGTACCGCCGCGCCTGCGACACGATCTGCGCCTTCGACTCACTCCTCGCACACGTCGCCGTTCTTCCCGTTGACGGCGAATCACCGTGGGGTTGCCGGGTCTCGGACGTTGAAGCGCGGCGGGAGCGTACCCGTGAGCAGGCTCGCGCGCGGATCGGCTGGCGCAGGCCTGCGGGTAGGCGGTGGTGCTGCTGCTGCGCTGCCGCACAGTCCCAGGACCGCTCCCTTGGTCGGATCGACCACTCCCAACACCTTGGTGTCATTTCCGGGAACGGCACAGGAAACCGCGATCAGCGCGTTCGGCAACGATCAGCAGGTCACGCCTCCCAATGAGGATGTCGCCGCGAGTCCTTCGGAAGTCGTCGAGGTCGTCAACTCCACAATCTATGTCTTCAGCAGGTACGGCACCGGCACACCGGTTGGTGCCGACCTCAACGTCTTCATGAACGTTCTCTCTGGCTTCCACAGCAGCGATCCTCGAGTCATTTACGACGCCAGTGCGGGACGATTCTGGGTGACGGTCACCGAGGTCCCGGATAGTTACTCGTCGCCGAATAACTGCCCGCAGGCGGCGCCTGTGCTCATCGCGGTCTCTGCATCGTCGAATCCGCTGCCGTTCAGCGGGTGGATCGTGTACGGACTTCCAATGGCACAATTCGGTGTTGGTACCGGACAGCCACTGACTGAGTTCGCTGACCAGCCGGGCTTGGGAATCTCGACGAACACCGTGACCGTCACATTCGACGACTTCACGTGCAATAACCAGTTCAACGGCAGCGAGATCGACGTTCTGCAGAAGACCGACTTTGAGAAGAATCAGGGCTTCAGCTCTCTGTACTACTTCTATGACGGGCCGTTCGCGCCGCAGCCCGTGCAGGGGCTCGCAGCGATGTCGCTGACGTACATCGTGAGCAACGAGTCCGACTGCGCCGTCGAATGTTTGAATACCACTCCGGACGCGCTAGTTCAGGGATTCACTGGAACGCCGGAGGGTAGTGGTGGTGTCACCAATCGGCCCTTCGTCTACATCCCGATGACCCCGACGGTTGTGAGTGGCACCGGGTTCCTGCCCCCGGCCGACCAACCGAGCCCGGCACCGCAATTGCAGACCAACGACGATCGCTTCCTCAACGCGGTGTGGGAGAACGGGCAGATCTGGACCGCAGACGGCACCAGCTGTGAGCTCACCGGCGACACCGCGCAGAGAGACTGTCTGAACTATGTAGAGATCGCCGCCAGCGGGACGACGAACACCATCGGCGGAACGGTCACCAATCAAATCAACAATGTGTCGATCATCGGGTCGGATCTCTTCTACCCGGCGGTCAGCCTCGACAGCGCGGGCGACGTGATCACGGTGTTCGATGAGTCGTCCACCGCAATGAACCCCAGCATCATCGATGCATCGATCGCGTCGGGTACGGCGACGCTGAGCAGCTACCACACGCTGCACACGAGCCCGACGTATTACAACGGAAATGACCTCTTCTCGGGTGCGTGCGACCCCACCGAGGGATGCCGGTGGGGTGACTACTCAGGTGCGGCCCAGGACCCGGTGAATCCAAAGGACGTCTGGGTCGTTTCCGGATCGGTGGACAACACGACCGCCATTGGGGTGTGCGCAACGATCCATGCGTGCTGGAACACGCAGATCGACGAGGTGACGGTGTCCGGGCCGGTGCTCACGTCGCTGACCCAGTCGCTGGGTCCGGTCGTCGGTGGACAGACCGTGACGGTAAGTGGGTCAGACTTCGATCCGACCACCACGGCAACGTTCGGGGGAAACCCGATCACGATCAGCGTCACGTCGCCGCAGACGTTCACCTTCGTGACCCCGCCGAGCGGTCCGAGTGGGGGGACGGACCTCGTGCAGGCGACCGACGTGCTGGGAACGACCGGCACGCTCACGTACACCTACGAGGGCCTGGCCAACTACACCCCGATGACGCCCTTCCGCATCCTGGACACGCGCAAAACCGGCGGACCCATAGGTCAAGGCCTGATCAGAGCTGTACAGGTCACCGGGCTGGGCACAATACCGGTTCCGGCCAGCGCGAGCGCCGCGGTCCTCAACGTGACCGAAGTGCTCGGGTCGGCGTCGAGCCTGCTCACGGTCTACCCATACGGCAGCGTCAGGCCGACTGCGTCGAACCTCAACTTCGCGGCGCAGACCGTGATTGCCAACCTCGTCACGGTCACCCTCGGGGCCAACTCCGGCCAGGGCTGGATCAACATCTACAACGCAGTTGGCAGCGTCAACGTTGTTGTCGACGTGGAGGGATATTTCACGACGGCTCCTGCCACGACCTACCAGGGGCTCTTCCACCCGATCGCGCCGGTTCGCGTCTGTGACACGCGCTCGTCGTGCGACGGACATGGCGCCGTGGGCGCCGGGCATTCGATAGTGGTCACGGTGGCGAGCGCCGGCGGGATCCCGAGTGAAGGGACTGCGGAGGCGGCGGTGGTCAACCTGACGGGCGTGGTCGGCAGCACCGGGACCTATCTCAGCCTCTTCCCGACCAATTCCGACGGCACGTGCACGCCCACCGGAACGTCGACTCTCAATCTCCCTGCAGGCGCGGTCGTGGCGAATCGAGTGATGGTCAGACTCGGCCCGACGAGCCTCGGCGGGCAGGACGACGCCCTCTGCGTGTTCAATTCGGCCGGAACGATCAACGTGCTCGTCGATGCCAATGGCTGGTACGGGAGCTCCACCATCACGGCGACCCCAGCCGGCTATCAGTACCAGCCGCTTCCGCCAACGCGCATCTGCGACACGCGGTATGCATCGACCTCCTGCGACCTCGGAGCCATCGGTGGCGGCGTTAGCCGGCTGATCCGAGTGGCCGGGAATGCCGGCGTCCCGGCCTTCGGCAGTCCGACGGTCGTGGCCATGGTCGCCAACCTGACGGCCGTAACGCCTTCGGCCGGCACGTACATGACCCTGTACCCGGCAAACCTGACCCTTCCGCGCGTGTCCGACGTCAGCGTCAACGCTGCGGAGGTCCTCCCCAACCTGGCGGTGGTCCAACTCGACACAATCCCTGCTGACGCGCACGACGGTCAGGTGTACCTGTACAACAACGTCGGCAGCGTCAACGCGATCATCGATCTAGAGGGCTGGTTTCAGTAGCTGTGGCATGGATGGCAGTGCTCCCCGAGATGGAAGGGGTGCTGAACTCGATGGCCTCGCGCCCACTCGCCGAGCGGATCGGCGCGATCGACGGCGTCATGGTCAAGACGTTCAAGAAGTGGGCGGACCAGCGCGGCTACTTCATCGAGCAGCTGAAGCGCGGCGATCTCGATGACCAGGGACGGCCGTTCATCCCGGATCACCCCTTTGCCCAGATGTCCCGAAGCCTCGCCTATGCGCGGGGCGGCAACCCCCCCGAGCTGATCAAAGCCTTCCACTGGCACCGCCGCCAGTGGGACTACTGGGACATCGTCCAGGGCGACGCGCGCGTGGTCCTGGTGGACCTTCGCCATGATTCGCCGACTGCCGGCAGGATCCAGTCGGTGATGCTCGGCGAGAATGCCCCGCGCATGGTGGCCATCCCGCCGCTGGTGGCCCACGGCTACCAGTGCGTCTCCCAGCGGGACGTGATCCTCAACTACTACGTGACCGAGCCATACAGCCCGGCCGACCCCGACGAGGGCCGCATCCCCTGGAACGATCCTCGCATCGGCTTCGACTGGACGATCGAGAACATCTGACGTGCGCCTGCTGGTGACCGGTGGGGCGGGCTTCATCGGCAGCGAGTTCGTCCGCATGACGCTCCGCGACCACCCGGACGACTCCGTGGTCGTGCTCGACAAGCTCACCTACGCGGGCAACGAGCGCAACCTCGAGAGCGTCAGCTCCGACCCGCGGTTCCGGTTCGTTCGTGGGGACATCTGCGATGCGGGAATGGTCCGCGACCTCGCCGCGGGTGTCGACGTCATCGTCAATTTCGCCGCCGAGTCCCACGTCGACCGGTCGCTCGAAGCACCCGGGCAGTTCATCCTCACGGATGTCTACGGCACGTTCGTTCTGATGGACGCGGCCCGTGAGAACAAGCACGAACGCTTCCTCCAGGTGAGCACCGACGAGGTCTATGGCGAGGTCTCCAGCGGGCTGAGCGTGGAGGGCGATCCGCTGCAGCCCCGCAGCCCGTACAGCGCCAGCAAAGCGGGTGGTGAGCTGCAGGTCCAGGCGTATCGAACGTCGTACGGATTCCCGGCGATCGTGACCCGCGGCTCGAACACCTACGGCCCATATCAGTACCCCGAGAAGATCATCCCGCTCTTCATCACCAATGCGATCGACGACCGTCCGCTCCCGATCTACGGAGATGGCGGCGCGGTCCGCGACTACCTCTACGTGGAGGACCACGCTCGCGGCATCGACTGCGCGCTCCGCCACGGTGCGCCGGGCTCGGACTACAACATCGGGGCCGGTGGTGAGACCGACGGCATCGCGGTCGCTGACGCCGTGCTCCGTCTGCTCAACAAGCCCAGCTCGCTCAAACAGTTCGTCCGCGACCGGCTGGGCCACGACCGCCGGTACGCGCTCGACTCGACGCGCCTCACCGGGCTCGGCTGGCACCCAACGGTCACCTTCGATGCTGGGATTGAACGGACCGTCGCGTGGTTCGTGGAACACGAGGATTGGTGGCGACCGCTCAAGTCGGGGGAGTTCTGGGAGTTCTACCAGCGGAACTACAAACCCGTCCGTGCCGGCTGAGCCTCGCGAAAGGCGTGCCGTCGATTGCGGTATCATCCATCGTCGAAAGAGGTCAAACGCGCCAACGCCGAGTTGGTGAAGGCCGAAACGGGTGGGATGCAGGTGCCTGACACAGCCCAGAAGAAGCCCTCTAGTTTGACCGTAGGCCGGGGTACGATCGAGCCGTTGCGAACAGTCGTCGTGATGCCCGCATACAACGCGGCAAAGACGCTCGAGACAACGCTGGCGAAGATTCCCCCGGGCGTCGTTGACACGATCATCCTGGTCGACGATGGGAGCCGCGACGGGACGGCCGCGCTCGCGGTATCGCTCGATCTGGTGGTCATCTCGCATCCGCACAATGCCGGCTACGGCGCCAATCAGAAGACGTGCTACATCGAGGCGCTGCGAGACGGTGCGGATGTCATCGTCATGCTCCACCCGGACGGGCAGTACGACCCGGCGATCCTCGACGACATGGTCGAGGTCATCCGCAGCGGTCGGGCCGATGTCGTGCTGGGGTCACGCTTTCTCAACCGTGGCGGGGCTCGTGCCGGTGGTATGCCGTGGTGGAAACGCATCGCGAACCGGTTCCTCACCGGGTACGAGAATCGTGTCCTCGGACTCGGGCTCACCGAGTATCACACCGGGTATCGCGCGTACAGCCGCGCGTTCCTCACCACCGTGCCATTCCTGCGCAACTCGAATGACTTCGTCTTCGACACGCAGATCCTCACGCAGGCCGCCTCGTTCAAGTTCAAGGTCGCTGAGGTTCCGGTGACGACCAAGTATTTCGAGGACGCCTCGTCGGTGAACTTTCGCGTCTCGCTGATCTACGGACTCAAGACCGTGTGGACCGTCAACCGCTACGTCCTTCACCGCCTGGGGCTTCGCTCCCGACGCTACTCGCGCTGATCGGGACCGCGCACCGCATACACGGCGACGGTCGCGCTGCGCCGCGCGGCCGCGGCCAGCGGAGCGACGACGGCTGCGGCAAGGGTGAGGGGAACGGCGAGCCCCACCGCAAGGCCTGCCTGGAGGCGGGTACTCCGCTGCAGGCGTAGCCGCGCCTCGGGTCTGCGCAGTACGTCGTAGAGAAGGTTCGCGGGGAGCCCCAGACGGTTTTCGACCGTCTGAATGAAGCTGAAGAGGTCGTATTCGGGCACGAGGTGGGTGACCTTGACCGGACGGAAGCCTTCCGCCCGGAGCATCGCCGTGAGCGTCGACGGCGTGAAGTGCACCAGGTGCCGCGGGACGTCGAGGTGAAACCAACCGGCGCGACCGACTCGCGCTTCGGGGGAGGCGAAGTTCGGAACCGCCACGAGGAGGACGCCCCCTGGACGAAGCAGGCGAGCGATGCCGCGGATCGTCGTCTGCGGGGTGTGAAGGTGCTCGGCCACGTGCCAGAGCACAACGGCATCGTAGGTGGCGCCGGCCGCCACCAGGTCGTCGACGTCCACCGCGCTGACGTCGAGATGGAAGACATCGCGCGCCTGCTGCGCGGCCGAGGGCGAGCGTTCGGTCCCTCGTACCCGCCAGCCGCGCGCACGCATCTGTTTGATGAACACGCCCGGCCCGCAGCCGATGTCGAGCACGCTTCCGGCGCCGCCGACGAGTCGCTCGATCGACCGGATCCGGCTGCGATGGACCAGCGAGAGCACACGGTCCATGCCACCGCGGTAACGCTTGGTGGTGCTGTGGTATCCGCGAGGGTAGTAGCCGTCGAGTTCCTGCATGGACGGAGCCGGGGCGGTCTGGGCCAGATCGCACTCACTGCAGCGGACGACGGTGAACACATCTCCGGTCGCGGGATCCGACGCGTGGAAGAGGGTGTCCAAGGCCGTACGCCGATGGCCGCACGCGGTGGGTGCCGTCACTGGGCGATCGCGATGTCGGCTTGTCCCGTCCGCGCCCCTGGTTCGATGAGGGCAAGCGCGAGACCGGCCAGGATCAGCGCGCCCCCGACCACGGTGGCCGGCGATGGGACCGCGGCGAGGATGAGGAAGGCGAGCAGCGCCGTGAGCGGCGGCTCGCCGAGGAACGACACGGAGACGAGGAGCACTGGGACATGGCGAAGTGCCCAGTTGTACACGGTGTGCCCGCCGATGGTGCAGATCACGGCCAGCCCCAGGCAGGCAAGGGCGACCCGTGGTGAGGGCAGGTGCGCGACGCCCCCGACCCCAGCCGTGATGGCCGCGATCACGCACACCACCGCGTACACCGACGCGGAATAGCCGGCCACCCCGAGGTTCGCTCGCACGCTGCGTCCGATGAGCAGATACCCGGCCAGGCACAGACCACCTCCTATCGCAAGCAGATCGCCGCCGAACGCGGAGCTGTCGACGCGGAAATCGCCGGCGCAGGTCACGATGGTGCCGACGATCGCGAGCCCGCCCCCGGCGAGCATCCGGGGAGCAACTCGTTCTCCGAGCAGGCGTTTCCCGAGGGGCGTGACGATCAGGGGATGCAGCGACACGAGCAGCACGCTTGCCGCAATGGACGTGTATTTCAGCGACGCGGTCCAGAGCAGGAAATGCCCCGCCAGGAGCACCCCGCTTACCAACACCAGGGCGATCTGCGCCGATCCTTTCGGCAGCACGCCGCGACGGCCATCGCGAAGGACCCAGGGGGCGAGCAGCACGGTGGCCATGCCCATGCGGAGCCAGACGATCGTCGCCGGGTCATCGCCCGCCGACTTGATGAGGATGGCCGAGAACGAGACGGCCACGGTTGCCGCAACCAGCGCCCACCCCGGCGAGGGAGTGCGCGAGCGCGTGACCGCAGCGCTCACCTGTGGCGCTCGCGATCCCGTGCCCGCTGCAATGCGGTGTAGCCGCCGAGCACCTCGCGGATACTGCCGTCCTCGATCGCCCAGGTGCGCGTGGCGACCGCGTCGATCAGCGCCCGGTCATGGGTCACGAGCACCATCGCCCCCGGATACTTGACGAGCGCTGCCTCCAGGACCTCCTGGGCGGGGATGTCGAGATGATTGGTCGGCTCGTCGAGCAGCAGGAGATTCGTCTCCTCGATGGCGAGCTTGCCCATCATCAGGCGAGCCCGTTCGCCGCCACTCAGGTCGCCGACGAGCTTGAGCGTGTCGTCGCCACTGAACAGCAGCGAGCCGAGCAGCGTCCGTGCGCGCTCCTCGCCGACCGGGTGCGTCGCGAGCAGATCCGCCAGGACGGTGCGGTCGTCCTCACCGGCAGGGACATCGGCGGCACCATGCTCGGTGGACTGGCCGAGGTCCTGGCGGTACAACCGGCGCACGCTGCGAGGACCGAGCGTCAGTGTCCCTTCGAGCGGAGGGAGATCGCCGGCGAGCGTGTGCAGCAGCGTCGACTTGCCGCTCCCGTTGGGCCCGATCACGGCGATGCGCTCGCCGGGCACGATCGTCAGGGGCGGCACCATCAGCAGCGGCTCGTCGCGGCCGACGATCAGCCCGACCCCCTTCAACGTCACCCGTGACGCCGGCGCGCTGCTGAAGCGCAGACGGGGCTTGCGGTCGACGGTGGGTGGCGCCACCCGCTCGAGCCGGTTGAGCCGCGTCTGGCGGCCGCGCGCCTCGCGTGCTCGCTGGCCGGCCTTGTACTTGCGGATGAACTCTTCCTGATGATCGATGTACGCCTTCTGCGCGGCAAACTCGCGACGCCGCCGCTCGCGTCGCTCGACACGCAACTTCGTGTACTGCGTGTAGTTGCCGGGGTACTCCTCGATGGTGCCGCCTGCGACCTCGATCACCTGGGTGCAGACGTTGTCGAGGAAGCGTCTGTCGTGGGAGACGAGCACGAACGCGGTTGACACCCCGCGCATGAAGTCCTCGAGCCACTCGATGGCGGCGAGGTCGAGGTGGTTGGTGGGCTCGTCGATGAGCAGCAGGTCCGCGTCCTGCACGAGCAGCTTGGCGAGCTCGAGCCGCCGCTTCTGCCCGCCGCTCAGCTGTGAGGGATGGCGCTGCTGAGTCTCGGTGTCGAGCCCGAGGCCCCCGAGTGCCTCACGCGCGGTCGCCTCGAGCTCGTAGCCACCCTGGTCGATGTAGCGGTGCTGGACATCCCCGTAGCGGAGCAGCAATTCCTGCGCGTCACGGCGCGTGCCGTCGGCGAGGAGCGGCTCGAGCGTGGTCATCTCGTGGTGCATCGCGGCGAGGTCCTCGCGGGACGCCATCACCTCGTCGAGGATGGTCTCGGCGACCGGTTCGGGTGCGTCCTGCGGCAGGTAGCCGATGCGCAAGCCGCGCTGCCACTCGATCTCGCCCGCGGTCGGCTCGAGCGCTCCGTTGATGAGTGACAACAGCGTTGTCTTCCCGGCGCCGTTGGCGCCGACCACCGCGATGCGCTGGCGTGTCTCGACGCGGAACGTGACACCTTCGAGGATGGTCTCGGCACCGAAGGCGACACCCACGTCGCGAAGGCTGACCAGCGACAAGCGCTACTGCCCTGCCGCGCCCTCGCGGGCGATGACGCGCCGCACGATGGCGACCGACGACGCGTACGTCGAGTCCATGCCGAAGTACGAGAGGCCGCGTGCGCCGAGTGTGCGAGCCTGCGTGTACGGGGTGTCGGAGGCGTAGTGGATCACCCCGAAGTCGATGGGCAGCTTGGAGAAGCTGACCGGTTCGCCGGTGGGGTAGCGGGCGGGTTGGGTCATCTCGTACACGGCGTTGCAGTATGGACCAGCCTCCATCTCCACCACGGTGAACGCCTCTCGGTAATAGAAGTCGAGGTAGCCGCGGTTCTGCAGGAAGGTTCCCTTGACGCTCACCGCGCGCTGGTTGTCGAGGCCACTGCCGAAGCGCAGATACGGAGCGATGTCGGATACCGAGAACGCGTTGTCGAGCCAGTACGTCGACCGGCTGTGCTCGTCATGGACGACGCTGCTGATCATCACGTCGCCGACATCCGCGTTGAGCGTCGCGGCCTTGCCGAGGACGTAGACCCCGCGGAGGTCGACGGTCTCCGCGACCTCGCGCAGGATGTTGTACGCGGCGAGCCCGAGCGGGTAATCGATGTTCACGATCACCGCCCGGCTGGCGGAGAGTGCAGCAGCATCGATGGGCAGAACCCGTTCATCGCAGTGCTCCGGATTGATCCTGTCGAGTGGGATGACCTGCGCGGCCACATCGAGCGCCGTCCGGCTCGTGACGTTCAACGAGCCTGACTCACGCTCCTCGCGGCGGAGCGCCGCGCGCTCGGAATCGGGCAGGAGGCGGAGGCGCTCGCGGGCCGCGTAGTACAGGAAGTTGTTCCAGTGGCCCTGGGCCGTGCCGTCGCGGAAGCCCCGCAACTCGTCGCGCAGCTCGCCCCCACCGTCGCGATCGACCGCGGCCGCAAGCTCGTCGGCGTGGCGCGGCGCCACCCCGGTGAGCAGGTTCGCGATGGCGTGTGAATTGCTGCTGACGAAATAGACGGGCCGATCCAGGAGGGACTCGGAGCGCATCAACCCGGTGACCTGCTGCCACCAGCGGCGGGTGACCCTCGCGTAGCCCACCTGGGTGCCGCCGAGCATGCGTACACGGCATGCCATGTCGCGTTCGGCGATCTCAGCGAGGCGGGGACCGAACGCCGGGCCCCAGATCTCGTAGATCTGCAGCCAGTCGTCCTCGCGGCCTCCGCACGCCGCGGTGAGGTCACCCGGGGTCGCGTCGTCGATCCGCTCGATTCCCGATCCGCGCAATGCGACCCGAAGCTTGTTCACCTCGATCTGGAGGGCGACCATCGTCGGGATGAGATCGTCGACATCCGACGCGCTGGCGATCAGCACCGCGAGAGTGCCGTCGCCATCGTCGTACCAGCGGCGCCGCCGTCCAGGAGCGCTCACCTCGGTCCATTCGCTGAACGGGCGGAATCCCCGCTGCGCGAAGACCTCGGCAGACTGGCCCATGACCACCGTGCGCGCCCGGAAGATGGCATCCGGGAGACGCCTGATGGCGTAGAGCAGCGCTCCAAGGTCGAGCTCCGTCGACCCTGCGAGCGGATGGAGGCTCGAACCCATCGCCTTGTGCGAATGCTCGAAGACCCGGAGCTGGGTCTCGCCACTGCTGCGCAGGATCGTCGTGTAGGTCCGGTGGTAGACCTCGACCGCATCCACGAGGGCAGCAGCCTCTGCCTCGGGCTCGGATCGGGACAGGCCGGAGAGGGGAGCCTGCGGGGCAGGCCCGCGTCCCAGCTCGTGCAGCGCCATCAAGACACCATTGTCGCCGCTCACGATGCGGCGGGCACGCCGGGCTGGCTATCCTGCCCCGGCTGTGGGACGAATCGCTGTCACCGGATCGGTTGCATTCGACACGATCATGGAGTTCGGAGGACGCTTCGGCGACCACATCCTCCCCGAGAAGACCAACGAGCTCAACGTTGCGTTTCTCGTCGACCGCCTCGAGAAGCGCCGGGGCGGAACCGCCACGAATATCTGCTTCTCGATGGCACTGTTCGGCGAACAGCCGCTGCTCTGCGCCGCCGTTGGCAGCGGCGATTTCGTCGAGTACGCTGCAGCGCTGGAGTTCGAGGGTGTCGACCTGTCGGCTGTGCTCAGCTGCGACGACGTCGGCACCGCGACCGCGTTCATCACGACCGACCGGGACGGCAACCAGATCACCGCCTTCTATCCCGGTGCGATGGCGCGAGCAGCCGGCGTCGACCTGAGCGGCCTCAGCGACATCTCGGAGGTTGTCGTCGGCGCGGACGACGCCGCGGCGATGGCGCTGCACGTCGAACAGGCGGCGTCGCTGGACGCTCGGTTGATCTTCGTGCCGGCGCAGCAGATCCCGGCGATGCGCGATGACGACCTGCGCCGCGGACTCGATCAGGCGTGGCTCGTCGGAGGCAACGACTACGAGTTCGAGATGATCCGCGAGCGAACCGGTCTGTCGATCGGCGCTCTCAGCTCGGCGCGCAGGGTCGCGGTCACGCGCGGCGCCGCCGGTAGCGAACTGCACGGCCCCGATGGTGTCGCCGTGATTCCTGCGGCACCGGTCAGCGAAGTGGTCGATCCGACCGGCGCGGGAGACGCCTATATCGCAGGCCTGATCACGGGTTTCCGGGCCGGCGCATCCGCCGACGTGGCGGGACGCATGGGGTCGCTCGCCGCGGCGTATGTCGTCGAGCAGCACGGACCGCAAAGGCACCGCTTCGATGTGCCGGGGTTCCGCGATCGGTACGCCGTGGCATTCGGCGCCAGCCTCGACCTGCCGTCCAAAACCGCGGCGTAGAGTGATTGGCATGGAAGAAGCAGTCATCGTCAGCGCGGTGCGGACGCCGGTGGGGACCTTCGGCGGCGCGTTCACCGATGTGCCGGCGACTCGACTCGGAGCGATCGCCGTCGAGGAGGCGCTGCGCCGTGCGGGCATCGATACCGTCGACGAGGTGCTCATGGGCAACCTGCTTCAAGCGGGCCTCGGTCAGAACACAGCACGTCAGTCGGCGATCGGCGCCGGACTCGCGGAGAGCGTTCCGTCGACGACCATCAACAAGGTCTGCGGCAGCGGGCTCAAGACGGTGGCCCTCGCCGCGCAAGCCATCCGTGCCGGTGACGCTGAATGCGTTGTGGCCGGCGGCATGGAGAACATGTCGCGCGCGCCGTACCTGATGGACAACGGGCGCTATGGCTACCGGCTCGGCCACGGGCAACTGGTGGACGAGATGATCCGCGATGGTCTCTGGTGGGCTGAGCGAGCCTGAGCTCCGAGGATCGTCGTTTGCCTGATTTCATAGATGTCGATCTCCGTGGCTCGCGGTTCGAACACGCGGACCTCGCCGGGGCGCATTTGCGTGCCGTCGATCTCACCGACGCCGACTTGCGCGGTGTGGACATGACCCGGGTCGTCATGCGGGGCGTCGAGTTGCACGACGTTCACATCAGCGGCGATGTCGAGAACCTGACCATCAATGGTGTCGACGTCGGACCCTTCGTTGAAGCCGAGCTCGACCGGAGGTACCCGCTGCGATCGAAGATGCGCCCGACCGATCCAGCCGGGTTCCGCGAAACGTGGGACATCCTCGAGCGCCTCTGGGGCGAGACCATCGACCATGCCCGCCGACTGCAACCCGAACTCCTGCACGAGTCCGTCCACGGTGAGTGGTCGTTCATCGAGACGCTGCGACACCTGGCGTTCGCCACCGACGCCTGGATCAGGCGCGCGATCCTCGGCGATCCGTCGCCGTGGGATCCTCTGGACCTCCCGTGGGACGAGATGCCTGACACACAAGGGATTCCTCGCGACCGAGACGTGCGGCCCACACTCGATGTGGTCATCGAGTTGCGCCGCGACCGGGTGTCCACCGTGCGCAATGTCATCGAGGGTCTCACCGACGCATCGTTGGACGGCCAAACGGAGGTGGTCGATCAACCGGGCTGGCCGGAGCCTCGCAGCTACCCGGTCCGCCAGTGCCTGCTCGTCATCCTCAACGAAGAGTGGGTGCACCGGCTGTTCGCGGAGCGAGACTTGGACGCCGTAGAGGCACGCGACGGGACACACCCAAGTGCGGCACGCGACTGATGCAGACCTTGATCAAGTGGAGCCACTGCTGGTGGAGCTCCGCAAGCTTCCTCAGTTGCTAGAGCGCAAGCGTGGTTCCTTCTCGAGGGGCTCCAGAGCGTTCCTTCACTTCCACGAGGACGCCGGCGATTTCTACGTCGACGCGAGGCTCGACGGTGCGTTCCGGCGCGCGAGGGTCACCACCGGCGACGAACAGGCCGATCTTCTCGCGCGGGTACGCCAAGCGCTCGAGTCGACGTCCTGACTGACTCGAGCGGGCTACGCGGTGATGCCCGCGAACAGGTCCGTCTCAGGCAGCACGGCCGGCTTGCGCGAGATGACGAGCTGGAAGTACTCATCAGCGAATTGTTTGAGCACGTCGTCCGGCATAGAGAGCTGCGGCCAGTCCTCTGAGATCTGACTGTGATGCGCGCGCAGCGCATCCCGTTTGCGCCCGATCACGTCGACGCAGTCGATGGTCGTGGTCACCTCGTCATCCGGGGTGAGGAATTCCATTTCGTCGGGGCTCGTCTCGCCGAACGGCGGATCGATCCCGGCCTGCTTTGCCATCTCGACCATGCGCGCGAATTGAGCTCGCGGAAACGCCGTGTAGTACAGCTTCTCGACGCGCCACGTCTCGCCGGCATCCTTGTACATCGGCTTGAGGCGAGCCGCCTCGATGGCAAGCAGGGTAGCGCGGTGGGTCTGGATGTGATCCGGGTGGCCGTAGCCGCCGTTACCGTCATATGTGACCACAACGTGCGGGCGGAAGCGGCGGATCTGAGCGACGATCTTGCCCACGGCCTCGTCGATCGGCACCATCCAGAAGGCGTCGGGAAGGAAGTTGGTGGGCGTGCCGGCCATTCCCGAGTCGCCGTAGCGGAGGAACTCGACCTCATCCACCTTGAGGATGCGACACGCCTCGCGCAGTTCGCCTTCGCGGATTTCGGCGAGGTGTGGGCGCGTGCTCTCCTCGGGCATGTCCGGGTCGACGATGGTCGCGAGCTTGCCATCCGTACAGCAGACGACACACGTTCGCACCCCGCGATCCGCATACGTAGCGAGAGTGCCACCCATGGTGATCGTCTCGTCATCACAATGCGCGTGCACCGCCATCAGGCGCAGTTGCGGATCAGCCATCACTCCTCGTCGATCTTCACCGACCGCATCACGTCGTCCTTGCGGATCGCGGCAACAACGTCCATGCCCTTCACCACATGGCCAAACAGGTTGTACGACTTGGTGAGCTTGTGGCGATCGTCGACGGTGCAGATGAAGAACTGCGAGCCGTTGGTGTTCGGTCCCGAGTTCGCCATCGCGACTGCTCCCGCCTGGTATTCGCCCTGAACGGGCTCATCCTCGAATCGGTATCCCGGACCGCCGCGGCCCGTTCCTTCGGGGCAGCCGCCCTGGATGACGAAGTCGTCAACGATGCGATGGAAGGTGAGGCCGTCGTAGAAGCCATCCCGGGCGAGGAAGACGAAGTTGTTGACCGACTTCGGCGCGCGGGCCGCGTCGAGGGCGATGACGATGTCACCGCGGTCGGTTGTGATGGTGGCGTTATACCGCTTGGCGGGATCGATGACCTGCTCTGCGGCTGTGTACTTCTTGGGCATCGAGGCAGTCTACCCGGGGTGGCCGGGTAGACTGCCGGTCCGCCGGACGGGTCAGAGCGCGGAGCTCGACGCCGTGACTGCGGCTGGGGAGCCCGTCGACGTGGGGGGCGTCGACTTGGACGGCGTCTTGGGGAACCCGCCGAAACGGAGGTGGATGTAGGTGCTGAGGTTGAGGTTCATCAGCTTGCTGATGCCTGCCGTGGCCGCGGCGCTCAAGGTCGTTGCCTGCGCCTTGGTGATCTTGCCATCCGAGACCGCCTTGTTCAGGCGAGTGGTGACCTTCGCCATGACGGCGTTTTCCACGGCCTGCGCCTTGGAACCGTCGATCTGGGCGAGCGTCTCGCCATTGAGCAGGTCCTTGAGCACTGTCGTACGGCTGAGCCCGGTTTCCTTCACCGATTCGCGAAAGAGCGCCAGGGCGATGTGTCTCGCCGCCACTGCTTTGGCCCCCGCATGGCCGGTCTTGGATCCTCCCGGCGCCGGGGTGGTCGCCAGAGTCGACGCATTGCCACCGGTCACACCGGAAGCGAGGGCTGGGATGATCGAGACGGTTGCGATGCCCGCGACCGCGACGACCGCGAATGCGGCCGCGCTGATCGCGACCCGTTTGGTGAAGAAATTCCCGAACATCCTGGTGCTCCTCTGCATTCGAACTTGTTTTATGGTGGGCGGTGTCCTCATTGTCTGCGGCGTTGACGCGCGTTCCCTGAGCCAGTCCTGAGACGTGAGGGTCCTCTCCGATCCGCCCTGCCAGATGGAGGCATCACGTGGACGGTGCCGCTGAGAGGCCGGTGGTCGGGCTCTTCGGGGCGTTCGATACCGGCGAACTCGGCGAGGTTGCCCTGCGCCGTGTCCTCGAGTCGGAACTCGCCGGGCGACGACCGGACATTGCGCTCGTGGCGCTTGCCCCCTTCGGCGCTGAACGCCCGGTTGCCGGCGACGAAGGCCGCCCAGCGCTGCCGATGACGCGCATGTCCGGCACCGACCCGGTCGCGCTCGACGCGATGATCATCGCCGGCGACGTCCTCGGTGACGACCACCAGTGGGCGATCCGGTATCCGGTGGCGGACGAGGCGATGACCGAGCGCTGTGCCGGCTCCCTGGTGCTCAGCGGAAGGCTCGGCGATCGTGCGGCTGCGAAACCCGTCACCTGGTTCGGGGTCAGCCTGGGCGCCGGTGATGTGGATCTGGCAGCTCTCGGCGGCAGGGGCGTCTGGGCGCGGGATCAGGCGACTCAGGAGCGCATCGGCGGGACCGCAGCGCAATCTGGCGACCCGCTGCTCATGGCCCGCCGGATCTTCCAATCGGAGGTGCTGCGCAAGCGCGTGGATCTGCTTCGTCTCTGCGGCGCGGTGCCGGCAGGACGCAGGATCGTGGTGGAGGTGGCACCAGGTCTCGCAGCCTCACGTTCCTTCGAACTCATCGTCGAGGCCGTGTCAGCGGCGTTGCGCGCCGACCCAAATCTTTCTGTGGTGGTCGTCGACCTCAAGCCCACCCGCCAACCCAGCACTGGCGAGACGTTCCGGGTGCCGGGCCTGCTCGCGGAGCGCGTCCATCGTCTTCCGGTCTGGACAGGCCTCGACGATATCGCGGCCGCGGTCTCCGGGTCGGCGGCGGTGATCGCCACCTCCCCGGCAGCGGCGCATATCGCCGCATCGCTCGGCGTGCCGGTGGCGGCGATCGACACCGGGATCGGCGACCGGTTCGACCCCTCCATACCAGTGCTCGCCGCCGACGTCCCTGCGATGCAAGCGTTCCTCGGCCGCGGGCAACCGGCGAACATCGACGCGGCGATGCGGACGCTCGACGGTGCGCTCGCCGAGCTTGCCGAGCGGCTCCCTCGAAGCGCAGCGTTGCCGCCGCCCGCGGTGGACCATGAGGGGATCGATTCGGCGCTCACCGTCCTCCAGCGGCGCCTGGCCGATGAGCGCACAGCCCTGCAGGCGGAGCTCTCACGAGTCCAGTCGGAGCTCGATCACCTCCGCGAATCGCCGGAGCATCGGATCACCCGGCCGATCCGCGAGGGGTATCAACGGTGGCAGCGGCGTCAAACATGATCCGGTTTCCCGAGGTTGCCCGGCCGGAGGTGACCGTGGTGATGCTCACGTACAACCGCTGGGATCTCACCAAGGAGGCGCTCCGGCTGCTCGCCGAGGTCACCGAACCACGCTACGAGGTCGTGATCGTCGACAACGCGTCAACTGACGGCACGCTCGGCGAGCTCGATCAGGTCAGCGGTGCGCGCGTCGTTCGAAATCCGCGCAATCTCGGCTTCGGGCCCGGCAACAATCAGGGCGCCGCGATGGCACGAGGCCGCTATCTGCTGCTGCTCAACAGCGATGCGTGGGTCCGGCCCGGGTGGCTCGAGCCCCTGATCGACGTCCTTGACGCGGATCCGGGGGTTGCCGCGGTCGCCCCGAAATTGCTGTACCCGGATGGGCGACTCCAGGAAGCCGGATCGATCCTCTGGCGCGACGCGAGGGTCCGCCAGTACGGCGACGGAGATGTTCCCAATCGCCCCGAGTACAGCTTTCGCCGCACCGTCGACTACGCGTCGGCAGCGTGTCTGCTGATCCGCCGGTCCGCGTTCATCGCGGTGGGTGGATTCGACCCCCGATTCGCGCCGGTCTACTGCGAGGACGTGGATCTCTGCCTTGCCCTCGGGGCAGGACCCGGCCGGGTTGTCTACCAGCCTCGATCGGTGGTTGAACACGTCCGCGGCGCCTCGAGCACCGGCGGAGTCCAGGGCGCGCGAATCGAACGCAACCGCCGCCTGCTCCGCGCGCGCTGGCGCGAACTCCTCGACCGCCGGCCCCCGGAGAGCTGGCGTGTCGAGCCGTCCGCGATCGTCGGCGGGCGCGATGCGATGACCTGTGAGCGAATCCTTGTGCTGACCGGTCCGAGACCCGACGCGACTGGAACCCCGGAGCAGCGCCGCCTGCACGCTGTCGTCGACGCTGCCGCGCGCCGCTGGCCCGAGGCGCGCTGGACGGTCGGCTCGCTCGACGGCGAGCCGGTGACGAGACCCGACGCCATGGGCGACGCCGGGATCGAGGCCGTCACCGCGGCAGATTCGTGGGACGCATGGTTCACCGGTCGCCGGTACCACTACGGCATCGTCGCCGTGGCTGATCCACGCTGGGAGACCGGTCAGCTCGGGGCGCATCTGGAAGCCTCGCAGCCCCAGGCGGCGCGAGTTTCCATGAACGATCGGGTCGATCTCGGAGCCACGGCGTTTGCTCTCGGCCGCCCCGATCCGGGCATTCGGGCGTAGGTGCGTTAGAGTTTCGATCCCGAGGCGATTACTACGGAGGCACTCATGAAGGTCGTCGTCTGCGTCAAGCAGATCCCCGACCCGAACACGACGGGCCAGCTCGATCCGACCACGCATCTGCTCAAACGCGACGGCGTTGAGGTGGTTCTCGATCCCGGAGATGAGTTCGGCGTCGAAGCGGGACTGCAGCTCGTCGGGGCGCACGGCGGCGAGGTGACGGTGGTGTCCATGGGTCCTGAGCGCGGCATCGACGCGGTCCGTAAGGCACTGGCCATGGGCGCGTCCAAGGGCATTCTGATCTCAGACGACGCCCTGCGCGGCTCCGACGCGCTCACCACGGCGCGGGTCCTGGCGGCGGCGATCCGGCGCGAGGGTTTCGACCTCGTGATCACCGCCACCGAGTCGACGGACGGATACACGGGCGTGGTCCCGCAGATGATTGCAGAGCTCCTCGACGTCCCCGCCTTGACGTTCGCGAAGACCGTCGAGGTCGATGGGTCGACACTCAAGGTCAAGCGGCAGACCGAGGAGGGCTACGACCTCGTCGAGTCGGGGCTTCCAGCAGTCGTCAGCGTGACGGCCGGCGTCAACGAGCCGCGATATCCATCGCTCAAAGGAATCATGGGCGCCAAGTCAAAGCCGCTCGATCGCCTCACCGCCGGCGACCTGGGCCTTGACGGCGCCGGTGGCGGCACCGCGGGACAGAGCATCACTAGCGTCGAGCCGGCACCCCAGCGAGCCGCAGGATCGATCGTCAAGGACGACGGCGAGGGGTACAAGCGCATCGCTGACTTCCTCGCCGACAGGAAGGTGATCTGAGCGATGGCTCTGGACAAGATCTGGGTGTTCGCCGAGGTCGCGGGCGGGAAGCCCGCGCCCGTCGCGCTCGAGCTCCTGACCAAGGCGAGATCGCTGGGCGGCACGGTCGAGGCCGTCGCGTTTGCGCCGGACGCTGCCGATGCCGCGGCTGAGCTGGGTGCCCACGGAGCGTCGACGCTGTACGCGGGGACCGACCCTCTCTGGGGCGAGCTGCTCCTCGGCGGTCCCGCGGCCGATGCGCTCGCGACCCTGATCGAGGAGCACAAACCCGACCTGATCCTCTTCGGGATGACCTACAACTCCCGCGATGTCGCCGGACGCGTGGCCGCCAAGCTGGGTGTCCCGGTGATCGCCAACGGCCTCGACGTGAGCGATGCCGACGGCATCTCGGTGCAGTCGTCGGTCTTCGGCGCCACCCAGAATGTTGCGACGCGTTTCGAGGGAGGCGCCCCGGCGATCGCGATCATCCGGCCAAAGTCGTTCGTGGCCGAGCCGAGTGGCGGAGCTGCCGCCACGGTCACGCCCGTGACCTCGCCAATCGCCGAGAAGCACAAGTCCGTCCGGGTGACCGATCGCGTCGCAGATGTAGCCGCGGGTCCCAAGCTCGAGGAGGCGCCCATCGTGATCAGCGGGGGCCGCGGTCTCGGCGATCCGAAGAATTTCGAGCTCCTCGACCAGCTGGCCGCCGTGCTCGGAAATGCAGCAGTCGGCGCGAGCAGAGCGGTCGTCGACGCGGGATGGGTCCCCTATGCCATGCAGGTCGGGCAGACCGGCAAGACAGTCAAGCCCGCCGTGTACCTCGCGTTCGGGATCAGCGGTGCGATGCAGCACACAGTCGGAATGAAGGGTGCGAAAGCAATTGTTGCGGTCAATAGAGACGAGAACGCGCCGATCTTCAAACTGGCCGACCTAGGAGTGGTGGGCGATGCCCTGAAAGTGCTCCCGGCACTCGTCGAAGAGTTGCAAAGGCGCCGGTCGTGAGCACTGCGCTGGAGCGTTTGCAATTGACCGACAGTCCGCTGGCGCCGAAATTCGCGGGTATACTCGGGTCTGCGATGGACGACAAGGTGATTGTCGACCTTCTGGGCCAGGTCGGAAATCTTTTCACGTCGAGTCTGGAGCTGAAGGAGACGATCGACTTCATGCTCAAGGCCGCTGCCGACCTCGTCGACTGCGACGCCGCCACGGTCTTCCTGCTCGAGGAAGACGGCCGCGCCCTGTCAGCTATCGCGACGTACCCGTTCACCGACAACCTCGGTCAGGTCGCCAGGTTCGAGCTCGGCGAGGGCATCGTCGGATGGGCTGCGCAACGCCGCAAACTCGTCTCGGTCGCGGATGCCACCAAGGACCGGCGCTTCAAAACGCTCGGCCTCGCATACGCACCTCGCTCGTGCCTGGTGATGCCACTCGAGTCCCCGCAGCGGCTCGTCGGAGCCCTGACACTGGCTCGGCGCGAGGTGCAGCCCTTCACCAGCATCGAACAGGCTTTGATGCGGATCATCGCCAGCCAGGCGGCGATCAGCATCGACAACGCGAGGCTGTACACGGCGCAGCGAGCCCAGCTCGGCGAGATCGCCACACAGAAGCGCGAGGTCGAGGTTGCCAACGCGCAGATCGCCGAGATCTCACGGCTGAAGAGCGAATTCCTGGCCAACATGAGCCACGAGCTGCGCACCCCGCTCAACGCCATCCTGGGGTTCAGCGAAATCCTCAAGGACAACCTGGTGGACCTCACACCGCAGCAGCGTCAGGAGTGCCTCCAGAACATTCACGCCTCTGGAAAGCACCTGCTCGAGCTGGTCAACGACGTGCTCGATCTGAGCAAGATCGAGGCGGGTCGTATGGAGCTCGCCTACGATCGCTTCGGCGTGCAGGATGCGGTCAAAGAGGTCCATAACGTCATTCGCTCCCTGAGCGAGCGGCGCGACATCGACCTCAGTATCGACGTGGTGCCGGCTCACCTCGAGATCCGCGCGGACAAGAGCAAGTTCAAGCAGGTGCTGTACAACCTGCTCAGCAACGCGATCAAGTTCACGCCGCAGGGCGGCAAGGTATGGGTGTCGGCACGAGCCGACAGCGAGAATCTGATCGTCGATGTCGGCGACACCGGCGTCGGCATCCCAGCCGAGCACCACAAGCGCATCTTCGACGAGTTCTACCAGCTCGACCATGCCACGACACGGCAGGTCGAGGGCACCGGGCTCGGGCTGTCACTGACCCGCCGGCTCGTGGAGCTTCACGGTGGCAACATCTCGCTGGAGAGCGATCCCGGCCGGGGCTCGGTGTTCACGTTCCGGCTACCTCTGGCAGGAATTGAGGTGCTCAACGGACATCAGCACAATCGGATCCTGCTCGTCGAGGACAACGCCAGCAACCGCGACCTGGCCAAGATGGTGCTGCTCGGCAGTGGGTTCGAGGTCGACATCGCGGTCGATGGCGAGGAAGGCCTCCACAAGGTGCGGTCCAAGGTCTACGATCTCGTGCTCATGGACGTGGAGTTGCCTGGCATGGATGGGCTGACTCTCACCCGTATGCTCAAGGCGGACCCAAAGACGGCAGGCGTGCCGGTCGTCGCATTGACCGCGAACGCGATGAAGGGCAACGAACAGGAAGCACTTGCGGCCGGCTGCTCCGGCTACATCACCAAACCAATTGAGGTGGCCAACTTCGTGAAGCGCATCTCCACATTCATCGAGGTGCCTGTTTGATGAGCGGGGCCGGAAAGACCATTCTCATCGTCGAGGACGACCAGCCGAGTCGCGAGATCGTGCGCCTTGCGACCAGCGCGCAGAACCACACGCTCATCGAGGCCGCAACCGGCGTCGAGGGACTCAACCTCGCGCGCGAGCAGAACCCCGACCTGATCATCCTCGACGTTAACCTCCCCGGCATGAGCGGGCTCGACGTGTGCCGTCGCCTGCGCGCCGAGGGTGCGCGAGTGCCGATCATCATGCTCACCGCGAAGAGCGACACGATCGATGTCGTCGTCGGTCTCGAGCTCGGCGCGGACGATTACGTGACCAAGCCATTCGAAGTTCGCGAGCTGATGGCGCGCATCGGTGCGCACCTGCGGCGCAGCGAGATCTCCGCACAGGAGCAGCCGCGCGACCGCTTTGAATTCCCGGGCCTGACCATCGACCTCGGACGCCGCCAGGTGTTCCGCGATGGTGAGGAAGTGATGCTCACGCTGACCGAGTTCAACCTGCTCGCGCTGCTCGCCTCACGCCCTGGTCAGGTGATGAGCCGTGGCGAACTGCTGCGACGCGTCTGGGGCTACGAAGTCGAGATCGAGACCCGCACCGTCGATGCACACGTCTACCGCCTGCGTCGCAAAATCGAGCCCGACGCTGAGAAGCCGACGTACATCCACTCCGTGCCTGGGATCGGGTACCGGTTCTCCGGGTAAGCGCGCTCCGGTTAGGCCCCACTCTGTGCGGCTAAGGAGGGGAGACCGTCCGGGCCGATGCTCAGCTTGTCCGCTCGCTCGTTCGCGCAAATAAATTTTCGCGCTCTCTCGCTCGCTCACAAATTCGCTGCGGCCCGGACGATCTCCCCTCCTTAGGGTTGCGTTGTGCCGTGGCTACGCTTCGCCGGTAGGATCTGGCGGTGCTTCAGGTCGAGAGCAAGTTTCGGTGGAGTGACCACGAGGCCGTTCTTGCGCGGGCTCTCGATGCCGGAGCCAGTGACGAAGGGCTCCTCGTGCAGCGTGATCAGTTCTTTGGTGTATCGAAGGGGCGGCTGAAGCTTCGGACGATTGCGGGTGCAGGCGGCGAGTTGATTGCCTACGACCGCGACGACATTGCTGCGGCCCGCATGTCTGATTACGGACTGTCTCCTACCGCTGATGCAGCGCTGCTTGATGACGTCCTCGGACGGGCGCTCGAGAGAACCGGGCTGCTCGAGAAGACGCGCCACCTGCTCATCCTTCGCAACACGCGCATCCACCTCGACGACGTCGTCGGACTCGGCCGCTTCGTCGAACTGGAGACGGCGATTCACGATCATTCAGAGAGCGAAGCGCTTGCCGAACACGACGAGCTCATCAGGCTCCTTGGCCTTGCTGACGCGGAGCGGATTGCGGTCGGATACATGGACCTCGTCAAGGCGAACGCGTCCTCCTAGGTCGCGCACTGACACTGCAAGTCCCCTTCGGCCTTCAAGCGTCGACCTACTGCCCCGCAGCGTTGCTTGGCGGCGCTGCGCAGGATTCAGCAAAGGGCAAATGGCGCAACAGGTGTCAGGCGGGAGGGGGCGGGTGGCGCCCAGCGAATTTGGCCGCTCCCGAGAGAGCGCGACAATCTGCTTGCGCGAAGAAGGGAGCGGCCAAGCTGAGCACGGCGCCGCCCGCCCCCTCCCGCCAAACCACAAAGCGCCCGTGACGCCCTCAGTAGATGAATCCCAAAATCGCCGGGTCAGACGTGGCGATGGTGCGGTAGTCCACGCGCCCCCATCCTCCGCCGTCGGCGTGGTAGTTCATCTCGGAGATCTCGAAGGTGCCGTCGAGGTTGACGTGTTCCACGTAGGCGACGTGGCCGACCCACCCGATGTTGAAGACGACGATGGCTCCCTCGACCGGGACGTGGCCCTCGGGGCGCTTGCCCCGAGCAGCGCGCCACCAGGCGATGGCATTACCGCTCCAGTCAACGGCGCGACGGGTGGCCACGTAGTACGTGCATTGGCCGAAGGGGAAGCCGTCGTGCAGAGGAATCTGCGGCGGGACCGACGGAACGCCGTTCTGCGCATCCACGAAGTACGAGGAGATCAGCGCTCCCGATGGCGCTCGGGACAGCGGCACCTGGAGGTAGGAACCGCCGAGCATCGGTGAATTGCTGGTCAGTGCGTTGTAGTCGAGCACCACGGCCGGGTCGAGGTGGAGACGCGCGGCGAACTCGGTGGGGGTCTCGCCGGGGAGCACCTGGACCAGCGCACCGGGCCCAGGGGGGATCAGCAGGGTTGACCCCGCTTTCGGTGCGACATACGGCGTGAGCTGGTTCCCCCACTGGATCGTCGAGGTGGGGACGTTATAGGCCGCCGAGAGGGTGGCGAGGGTCTGTCCCGACTGGACCACGACAGTCTTCACCGGCTCGACGGCCAGCGCAGTCACCGCTGTGGCGTTTTCGACCACCGCGTTGATCTGGATGGCCGCGAGGTTGCGAAGCATCGGGGCAGCCGGAACCTGAGCCGGCCGGGCCACGAGCACGACGAGCACCGCCGCTGTGGCGATGACCCAGAGGTGCCGTACTAACCGATGAACGTGGGTCGCGATCGCAACTCCCTCGGTCGTTCAGTGATACGGGCGATGCCGGGGGCAGAATGAGCCCCGATCCCCCGGTGACCGCGGGACCGTACCAAAACGAGCTTGTCGCCGTCAAAGTGAGCGCGGTGAACGACCCGGCGCCTCCGGTGCTCGCGACGGCCTGGCGAGGCACCGTCGTCGAGGCTCGGATCCGAGGCCACGTGGCCGTGGTCGATGGCACAGGTCGCGTTCAGAGTTCACTCGGAGCGCCGGATACCGAGACGACGCTGCGCAGCTGCGTCAAGCCGCTCCAGGCACTGCCATTCCTCCGTCTTGCGGCCGACCGGCTCGAGGTGGGCGACGCCGAGATCGCGATTGCTTGTGCGTCGCACCAGGGCGAGGAGGAGCACGTCGCGGCGGTTCGCGGTTTGCTTGCCAAGGCGCATGTCCCCGAGGACGCCCTGGGCTGCGGGCCACAACTTCCGTCGGACGAGAGCTCGGCCCGCCGGCTGCTTGCCTCCGGTCAGATGCCGAGACCCGTCCACAACAACTGCTCCGGCAAGCACGCCGCGATGCTGGCGACGTGCTCGGTCATGGGATGGCCACTCGACGGCTACATGGAGCTCTCCCACCCGTGCCAGCAGGCAGTCAGCGCAGCGTTGGAACAGATGCTCGGTGTTGCCCTGAATACGATCCCCCGCGGCATCGATGGGTGCGGCCTGACCACCTATGGACCGTCGCTCGCGTCCATCGCCCGCGGGTTTGCGGTCGCGAGCTCCGACGCCGGCTTCCGGCGAGCGCAGGATGCGATGGCGGCGCACCCGTTCCTGGTTGCCGGGACAGGCCGATTCGACACCGCCCTGCTCGAGGTGGCCGGCGCTCGGCTCACCGCCAAGATCGGTGGCGCGGGCGTGTGGGCCGCCGTGGTCCGCCGCGGCGGACCCGGCATCGCGATCAAGCTCGAAGCGGGGGCCGGTGAGGCGATTCCAGTGGTCGCCACCGCGGTCCTCCAAAACCTGGGAGTGCTCCCGGCCGACCTCCCCGACCGGCTCCTTCCCTTCGCGAAAGTGACGCTGCGCAATTGGGCGGGGCGCGACGTTGGGGAGATCCGGCCCGAGGCGCTCGCCATGCCATCAGCTGGTTTTGACGGAGAATCGGTGCCGGTGTATCGTTCGGCGCAGGAATAGTTGATACGGATGTCAATTTCTGGACGGCCGTTGCTCATGCGGACATTCGTCTCGCCGAGGAGCGTAGAGATCGGTGCCTGATCAGAGCCACGTCGGCCGGCGCTACTCCGCGCCCGGCCAGCGCATCGCCCCGGAAGCTGCGCGTGCGGTGGCCGCTGCGATCGCCGGTGGGGACCCGGTTCGCGAGGCCGAATCCGTGCCGCCGACCTTCGCCGCCGTCTACTGTCTGGCGCCAGCCCTCGCGCAACTGTTCAGTGATCAGGAGGTCGGCATCGACCTCGCCGGGCTGATCCATGGCGAGCAGTCATTCGAATGGCCCGCGCAGGTGCATCCGGGCGACGTGGTCGACGCCACCGCCGAGATCACCGGCATCGACACCAGACGGGGAATGACGCTCGTTCGCCTCGCCATGGAGGCAACCCGTCCCGCTGACGACACGGTGGTCTGCCGGGCGACCTCGCTGATGATCGTTCGAGCACCGGCATGACCGCGCCTGCGGCGGCAGATGTTGCGATCGGCGACGCGGTGACGCCCTTCTCGAGGACCGTGACCCAGGAGCAGATCAACGCCTATGCGGACGCCTCGGGCGATCACAACCCGATCCACCTCGACCCCGATTTCGCTCGATCCGTCGGCCTGCCGGGGACGATCGCCCACGGTCTGCTCGAGATGGGCATCCTCGCCGACGCCATCGCGTCGTGGGCGGGCGGCAACCAGAACCTGCTCAGCCTTTCCTGCCGGTTCAGCAAGCCGTTGCTGCCTGGAGACACGATCATCTGCACCGGAACCGTCACCAGCGTCGACGATGCGGGCATCGCCACCCTGGAGGTGGGGGCATCCTCGGATCGCGGCGACCGCGTTTTGACCAATGGCCGGGCAACAGTCCGGTTCTCACACTGAGGGATCACGAACATGGGACTCGACTTCTCGCTCACCCGCGAACAGGAGGAGATCCGCGCGCTCGCGCATGAGTTCGCCGAGAAGGAGATGCGGCCGGTCGCCGATCACTACGACGAGCTCGAGGAGACCCCGTGGGACGTGATGCGCAAGGCGCACGCCCTCGGCCTCGACGCGACGGCGAGCTTCCCGGAACAGTACGGGGGCGGCGGCATCGACCTCGTCACCAACCTCATCCGCGAGGAAGAGCTGGCCTGGGGCGACGCCGGGATCGCGACGTCCATCGGCGCCAGCGGTCTCGCAGGCACAGCGATCCTCGCGATGGGCACCGAGCAGCAGCGCCAGAAGTACATCAGCATCCTCACCGGACCCGAGCTGAAGATCGGCGCCATGGGCCTCACCGAGCCGAACAGCGGCTCGGACTCGCTGGCGCTCGAGACCACGGCAACCAAGGTGGACGGTGGCTACGTCCTCAATGGGACCAAGCAGTTCTGCACCAACGGCGGCATCGCGGATGTGCAGGTTGCCTTTGCCACCACCGACAAGTCACTCGGCGCAGCCGGCGTGGCCGGCTTCGTCATCGAGAAGGGCACCGCCGGGATGCGTCAGGGTCGCAAGGAACGCAAGCTCGGCGTTCGCGCCTCGCACACCGCGCAGGTCATCTTCGAGGACTGCTTCATCCCCGACGATCAGCGCCTCGGCTACGACGAAAGCGGCGAGGAGACCGGCCCGGGACGGATCGGCGCCATGAAGATGCTCGAGGCGACACGGCCCATGGTGGCCGCCGGCGCGCTCGGGATCGCCCGGGCCGCGTTCGAGTTCGCCCGCGATTACTCGTTGCAACGAGTGGCATTCGGCAAGCCGATTTCCAAGCACGAGGCGATCGCCTTCAAGCTCGCCGATATGGCCACCGAGATCGATGCTGCGCGGCTGCTCACGTGGCGCGCCGGGTGGATGGTGATGAACGGCATCCCGCTCTCCCGCGGCGAGGGCTCGATGGCGAAGCTGTACGCCGGCGACATGGCGATGCGCGTCACGGTCGACGCCGTCCAGATCCTGGGTGGCTACGGCTACATCAAGGATTACCCCGTTGAGCGCTTCATGCGCGACGCGAAGATCTACCAGATCTGGGAAGGCACCGCGGAAATCCAGCGCCTGGTGATCAGTCGCTACGTGCTCGGCGAGCGCACGGCGACGCCAGTGCGTCCCCGGCTGGTGACGGACACACCGTCAGTTCCAGTCGCGGCCGCGAGCTGACGCCCTCCTCGGCACAGCCGACCTCGTGATCCCCGGTCAGGGGAGGTCAAGCCTGCACGTCGGATCGAGCGCTAAGCTCTCCGATCGCCGCATCACCAGCCACTCGAGGAGCGTCGCATGTTCGATCTGACCGGGAAGGTCGCAGTCGTCACCGGCGGATCGCGCGGCCTTGGACGAGCGGACTCGCTCGCCCTCGCTCGTGCCGGTGCCGACGTGGTCGTCACCGACATCCTCATCGAGTCGGACCCGGCCCTCGAGCAGACCGCAGAGGACGCACACTCGGCGCTGGCGCAGCTCTTCACGTCGCAGCACGTCGTCTACGCGGAGAAGACGAGCGACGAGATCCGTCAGATGGGCCGGCGATCGGCGGCGATCAAGATGGACGTGACCAATCGCGAGCAGATTCGCGAGGTGTTCGCCACCGTCAAGAAGGATTTCGGATCGATCGACATCCTGGTGAACAACGCGGGAACACTCGACCACATCGCGCAGATCGAGCATCAGAGCGACGAGCTGTGGGATCGCGACCTCCGTGTCAACACCTCGGGCGCGTTCAACTGCACCAAGGCCGCGTGGCCCTACATGCGCGAACAGGGGTGGGGCCGGGTCATCTACATGGCATCGGTCGCGGGGACGCTCGGGGGTTTCGGTCAGGCGTCGTACGCGGCAACCAAGGCGTCGGTGATCGGGCTCGGCAAGTCGATGGCGCTCGAGGGTGCGCGTTTCGGCATCACCGCCAATATCATCGCGCCCGGGATCATCGGCACCGAGGCGTGGAAGATGGGTGACGCGAAGATGAACGATCGCATGGTCCTGCGCACCGCGATGCGAAGCGCCGGCGAGCCGGAGGATATTGCCGCCACTGTCGTCTTCTTCGCGTCGCCCGAGGCGCGCTACATCACCGGTCAGGTCCTCACCGTCGCGGGAGGCATCGACCTCTTCGTCTACTGACCCGAGCACTCCGAACCTGACGCGTCAACCGCTGGATGTCGGCGTGACGTACTGGTCGCGCGAGGTCGGACCGTACGTATGGCACGAGTACGACGCCGCGCGCACCGAGGGAGAGTTGCGTGCGATCAAGGCGGCGGGCCATCACACCGTGCGCACGCACCTGCTCTGGGACGCATTCATGCCGACGCCGGCGCGTGTGGAACCGGCTCGCCTGGGCAACCTCGAGCATTTTCTGAACGTCGCAGCGGAACTGTCCTTGCAGGTAATGCCCGTGCTGTTCGTGCAGACGCTGGGTGGCTGTCTGATGCTCCCGTCCTACGCGATCGATGTGGGTGCGCGGCGGAGTGGCATACGCGTGGTGACTGACGCGGTGACGCAGCCGGGCGGCTCACGTTACGTCTACACCGACCAGATGATGCTCGAGGTATGTGTGCGCTGGATTGACGAGATGTTCAGCGCATTCGCAGGGCATCCTGCGATCGTCATGTGGGACCTTGGTCACGATCCCGCAGGTGGCGTGCGGCCGCAGCGCATCGACCATCTGCGCAGCTGGCTCGCGCTCATCAGCGAACGCATCCGCGAACGCGAACAGCGCTGCATGCTGTCGCTGAGCGCCGATGACCTGGTGATTGCACGGGCCGTGCGTCCTGCGGTGGTCGCGAGTCTCGTGGATGCCATTGGTCTCGACCTCACCGGCGCGGCGCTCGCGCAGGTCGGCGGCGAACGCGATCCGGCCGCCGCGATCTTTCTCGCCCAGCTCTGCGAATCGCTCAGCGACTCTGCACCGCTGGTCGCGCACCTGCAACGGAGGCGGAACGAGGCCGGCACGAACACTGATGAGACAGAGGAGGACGACGACGACGACCTCACGCGGCGCTTCGTTGCCGGAGCGGTCGACGGGCTGATCGATTCCGGTTGTGTGGGGCTGATGGCCGGGATGTGGAGCAACCCAGGGCCGCGCGCCGCGCACGTCCCACCGTTCGACCGCCAACCGCACATGCGGGACGCAGGCGTCGTGGATGTCTCCGGCGCCGAGACAGCATTCGGCAGTGTCTGGTCGGAGGCGGCGCGCCAGGAGCGAGAGCGTTCCGTGCCGAGTCCGTGGCCCGAGCACATCGACGCCGACGACTACTACGCGAATCTTCCGGAGAGCCTGCACGAGCTGCGCGCGGCCTGGGAACGCGGCTCAGGCGAGCACCCTGCTATGCTGCGATGAGCACCGGAACGGCGGGAAATCGTCATCGTTCGGTGCTTCCATCGCGGTCTTTTGCGGGTTCCCGTTGCTGACAGGGGACGCTCCCATAGTGGTCGTGAACGCGGTGGGCGTCCGTGTCGGCGAGAGTCCTGGAGGACATGCAGTGACCGCTGGAAGAATCAAGAAGATTATTCCCGACCGTGGATTTGGATTCGTTCGCGCCGACGATGGCAACGAGGTGTTCTTTCACCGCACCGAGCTGACCACCGTGGACTTCGACGCCCTCCAGGAAGGCGAGCAGGTGACGTTCGACATCGTCGACTCGCCCAAGGGTCCGCGCGCTCGCAACCTCCAGAAGGTCTGATCGCAGCGGGGTAACCCGCTTCGTTCTCTCCTAGCCGTCGCTGCGCAATGAGCGCAGCCGGGCCACTGCGGCGTCCACGCGTTCGGCTTCGCGCCCGTGAAGGCGGATGACCAGCTCTCGCTGCTCGACCTGCGGATACGAACCGACGGTGACGTCGGGGAATTCCGCCTGGAGCACGAGCATGGGCTGCGACATCTCCGACTCGGGCACCGATCGGTAGCGAACCTCGCGCACAACCGGTGCCGTGCCGCCGCCGAAGTACCCGGGGATGAGCTCCTCCTCGACGATCGTGACGAACTCTCGGGGAATGCCCGGGAGCACGAAGAGCCAGCGGTCCTCACCGAGGTCGATGGCCAGCGGCGGTGCCATGCCTCGCCGGTTGGCGAGCACCGTGGCACCGACCGGCACCATGGCGCAGCGTCGGTTGGCATCCGAAACCTTGGGCTCGTCGATCCACCCGGCTGCGTGCATCCGCCGCGCCATGCCTTCGATGTTCCCGTAGGCGATCGGGTTCAGCTCGAGGGGCCGCCCGAGGGCGTCGGCAACCGCCTGGAAGGTGCGGTCGTCGGGGGTGGGGCCGATCCCGCCGCAGACGGCGATTCGCGAGATCTCCGGGTCATCGAGCGCGCGCCGGATTGCCGCGATGATGGCCGCAGGCTGGTCGCCGACGACCTCGATGTGGGTGACCGGGTGCCCGGCGGCAAACGCGAGACGCGCCAGCAGGCTCGAATTGGTGTCCTGCGTGTGCCCGCTGAGGATCTCATCGCCGACCGTCACGATCGCGGTCAGGCCGGTGGCTTTCGGCACCGATGCAGCATAGGCGTTGGTGTGTGGCAGGACCGGCCGGGTACAATGCGGCGGCCCCGGGGCGGCGCGGATTACAGCCGCCCGGGCAATCACTCACGTTCCTGAGGAGACCTGAGCGCATGCCGACCCTCGACCGCGCCATCCTGCTGCCCATCGCCGCTGCGGGGCTGCTGGCTCTCCTCTATGCCATCTATCTGATCTTCTGGGTCCTGCGCCAGCCGGAAGGCAACGACCGGATGCGGGAGATCGCCAAGGCGATCCAGGAAGGCGCCCAGGCATACCTGAACCGGCAGTACACGATCATCGCCGGGATCGGGGCGGTCATCTTCCTGTTCCTCACGTTCACGCTCGGGTGGAAGACCGGGGTGCTCTTCCTCATCGGCGCGGTGTTGAGCGGCGCGGCCGGCTATGTCGGGATGAACATCTCGGTGCGCTCCAACCTGCGAACCGCCGAGGCTGCGCGAGGTGGCATCAACCCCGCGCTCCAGCTCGCGTTCAGGGGCGGCGCCGTCACGGGCTTCTTCGTCGTCGGCTTCGGGCTCATCGGCGTTGCCCTCGCCTACGGACTGTTCCAGGATTTCAACGCGCTGGTTGGCTTCGCCTTCGGGGCCTCGCTGATCTCCGTATTTGCCCGCCTCGGTGGCGGCATCTACACCAAGGCGGCCGACGTCGGGGCCGACCTCGTGGGCAAGCTCGAAGCCGGCATCCCGGAGGACGACCCGCGCAACCCGGCGGTCATCGCCGATAACGTCGGCGACAACGTCGGTGACTGCGCGGGGATGGCGGCGGACCTCTTCGAGACGTACGCGGTGACCGCTGTCGCCACCATGCTGCTCGGCAGCCTGCTCTACAAGGTCGGCGGCAAACCCGATCTCGTGTTCGTCTTCTACCCGCTGATGCTCGGCGCGGTGAGCATCGTGGCGTCGATCATCGGCACCTGGTTCGTGCGGATGGGCCGCGGGACCTGGATCATGGGGGCGCTCTACCGAGGCCTCATCGTGTCAGCCGTCGTGGCGCTCGCCGGCTTCCTGGTGATCACCATCGTGCTGAACAACGGCGGGTATCTCACCCACTTCGATCACCCCGTGTTCAACCTCTTCTGGTGCGCGGTCATCGGGATCGTGATCACTGTGCTGATCGTGGCGGTCACGGAGTTCTTCACCGGTGCCCAGTTCTGGCCGGTGCGCACCATCGCGCGGGCATCGCAGACAGGGCACGCCACCAACATCATCGCGGGGCTCGCGATCGGCATGGAGGGGACGGCGATCCCGGTGCTGATCATCGCCATCGGAATCCTTGCCTCGGCAGCACTCGGCGGCCTGTACGGCATCGGCATTGCGGCGACCGCGCTGCTGAGCATGACCGGGATCGTTGTCGCGATCGACTCGTACGGCCCGATCACCGACAACGCCGGCGGCATCGCCGAGATGGCCGACCTGCCTGAGAGCGTGCGCATGGTCACCGATCCCCTCGACGCGGTCGGGAACACGACCAAGGCAGTCACCAAGGGGTACGCGATCGGTTCCGCGGGGCTCGCGGCGCTGGTGCTCTTCGCGAGCTACACCGACATCCTCAACAGCACGCTCCACGGCGCTGGGCTGGCCTCCATCTCGTTCGATCTCACCACCCCGCCGGTGATCGCCGGGCTGCTGCTCGGCGGCATCATGCCGTTCCTCTTCGGCTCACTCGCAATGCTGGCGGTCGGACGCGCGGCGGGCGAGGTGGTCATCGAGGTGCGGCGCCAGTTCCGCGAGATCCCCGGGATCATGGAGGGCACCGCCAAGCCGGAGTACGGCAAGTGCGTGGCGCTGGTGACTGCTGCCGCACAACGGGAGATGATCATCCCCGGCATCCTCCCCGTGGTCGCGCCGCTGATCGTCGGTTTCGTGCTCGGCCCGCAGGCACTCGGAGCGATGCTGCTTGGCACGATCGTCGTCGGGTTATTTGTTGCCTTGCAGATGACCACCGGTGGTGGTGCGTGGGACAACGCCAAGAAGTACATCGAGGAGGGAAACTTCGGCGGCAAGGGGTCGGACGCGCACGCCGCCGCTGTCACCGGTGACACCGTCGGCGATCCGTACAAGGACACAGCAGGCCCCGCCATCAACCCGATGATCAAGGTGATGAACATCATCGCGATCCTCGCCATCCCGACAATCGCCCTGCACCACCTCTTCTTCTAGCGTCTCGCCGGGACGCGCCGCCAGCGGCGAGATATCCCACAACGTCGGCATACTGTTCTTCATGGCACAGAGGGTTGCTCCCTTCGACGAGACCGGCGGCGTTCACCGTTTGCCACACGAGCGGTCCCACCACCGCGACCTCCAGGGTGGCGCGGCTCGCGCAGCGGTGTTCGGCATCAGCGACGGCCTGATCACGAACATCTCGCTGATCCTCGGAGTTGCCGGCGCGAACCCGCTGCCTTCGGTGGTCCTGCTCGCCGGACTTGCAGGGCTGGTCGCGGGTGCGTTCTCCATGGCTGCGGGCGAGTACGTCTCGATGGCCGCGCAGTCCGAGTTGCTCCAACGGGAGCTCGAGATCGAGCGTCGTGAGCTGGAGCGCCATCCCGAGGACGAGACGCGCGAGCTCGCGGCCACGTACCGCCTCCGCGGCGTGGAAGAGGCGGACGCGCGTCGCATCGCCGAGGCCATCATGCGGAACCCCGAGGTCGCGCTCGAGGTGCACGCCCGCGAGGAGCTCGGGCTGCGTCCCGGCAAGACCGGCAACCCCTGGCAAGCAGCCGGATCGTCGTTCGTGATGTTCGCTATCGGCGCGGTCATCCCGCTGATCCCCTGGTTCATCACCAGTGGGACCCCGGCGGCGCTGGCCTCGATCGTGCTCGGAGCGGTATCGGTGCTTGCGGTGGGGTGGACCGTTGCGATCTTCACCGGACGCTCGCGGGTCCGGTCGGCGCTCAGACAGCTGGCCTTCGCCACGTGTGCGGCGGCGGTAGCATTCGGGGTGGGTCACCTCGTCGGCAATTTGGTGAACGTGCGGACGGGCTGATCCAGTTCTGTCGCGTCAAACGGGGGAAACGGAAGGCGAGGCTAGAGTGGGGCTCATGAGAAGAGCGGCAGGAGTCGTGGTGCTGGGGTTGGTGGTCGCCGTTGCGATACCAACGGTGCTGGCACGGCCGGCGGTCGCTTTCACGGCTCCGACGCTGACGCTGGGTAGCACGACGTCCGGCGGTCCCGGGACCTCTGTCACATACACATACACTTGGAACGCGACTGACTGCGGTGTCTCCGCAGATAGCCTTGTGATTCAGCTGTTCTGGGACAAGCCGGATCCAAACGAGATGGTTGGTTCGGCGCCAGCCGACGCGAACTGTTCCGGCACGGTCGTCGGGATCGTTCCTAACGACACGACGAGGGGAGACGACCACTACCCGAGTGCTTCCCTTTTCGACAACACGACCGGGGTCAGCGTTGCGAACAGTCAGAACGTCGCACCACCTGCCCCGTTCCTCGTCACGCCCGCCCCTACCCCACCCCCCACGCCAACACCCACGCCGCGCCCGACACCGAGACCGACACCGACGCCCACGCACCCCCCGACATTCACACCGACTCCGGTCCCGACCTCGACAGCGATCGTAAAGCCGCCGACGCCCGCCCCCACGCCGCTCCCAACGCCAACTCCGTTTGTCATCGGCGGCGGGGGCGGTGGGTCCGGTGGCGGATCTCCTCAGGGCGGGGCGGCGTGTTCGGCAGGCCTGGGGCGCAGTCCGAGTGGGAGCGAGCTCGCATCCGACACCGCCGAACTGGCCGGCCCCGACCCGACGGTGCTGGAGATGCAGATCCTCTCCTCGCCCGAGTACTACCGCGACGCGGGCGGCAACAGCCTCGGCTTCGTCACGCGCCTGTACGACGATGTGCTCCGCCACGATCCGACCCCGGTTGAAGTGGCCACATCGCTCCAGATCGCGTCGAGCGGCGGCGATGCCGCCCGGAGCCAGCTCGTCGAGGATGTGGTGCTCAGCCCCGAGGCACGCGCAATTCGCGTGGATCAGGTGTTTCACACCCTCCTGAAAACGTACCCCGGCGGTGCAGACCTGGCGCTTTGGGTGAATCGGATGTCCGCACCCGGCGTTCCGGGTGTTTCCCAGAACTACCTGGTGTTGCAGATCGCCGCGTCAGCCCAGTACTACACGCTCGCCGGCGGTACGGCCTCGAGTTTCATGACCACCCTGTTCCAGGACCTGCTCAACACGCCGCCGACCGATGCCGACCTCTCCACCTATGCCAGTCTGATGGCAAAGATCCAGACTGGCACCCCCAATTTGGCATACCAGGCGAGAGAGAACGTCGTGCAGGACGTGCTTGCCAGTGGCACGTTCCGCGTTGACGAGGTCATCTCGTTCTTCACCAACTACCTGCACCCAACCTGCCGCGAGCTCATGGCGGAGGAATGCGTCAGCACCATCGCAACGCCGACGTCGGCGCAGCTGGCCGCCGGGCTGGCGGACTTCTCGAACGGCATGAGCGAAGAGGGAATCATTGCCGCCGTGCTCGGCAGCGACCAGTACTACCAGAACCACGGGAGCAACCAGACCGGCCTGATCAAGGGCGCCTACCAGGATCTGCTCGGTCGCGCGCCGACCACCGCAGAACTGGCGACGGCGCTCAGCACGTACACCAACGATCAGTACGGACATCTCAAGTTCGGCCAGGCGATGGTCGCACTGCTCGAATATCAGAACCTCGTGGTATCGCTCGACTACCAGCAGTTGCTCATGAGAGGCCCGTTCGCCACCGAGGTCATCGCAGGCCAGGGGATCCTCGCGGGCGACGTCAAATCGGTGCAGACCCCCGATGAGCTCCTGATCGAGGTGATCGCTTCCACACCGGAGTACTACGCCGACACGGGCGGTACCGCATCCCGTTTCGTCGCCGGCACCATTGCAACCTTGCTGATGCGCTCAGTCGAGGCAAACGAGGAGACGGCGCTGCTCAATCTTCGTGCGACTCATGACACGACGTGGCAAGGGGCCGTTGCGCTGTCGCTCCTCAACGGTGCCGAGTACCGCACCTATTTCATCCGCGGCATCTACGCGAAATTCCTCTCGTATTCGGTGTGTGCCGTCGATCCGCAACCGTCACCGGGGGGAGGCCCTGGCGGCTTCCTCAAGGGCATCCCAGGGGGATGGTTCGGGCTTGGCGCCATCATCGGCGTCCTCCTCATCGGCGCTGCGGCCGCGGTCTTCTTCACGCTCGAGCGGCGCCGATTCTCGCGGTTGTACCCGCAGGAGATCGCGCGGCACCGCGAGTGACCAGGTCATGCATGGCTTGATCGGTCCACTACACTCGGGAGAGGGTGGACGAGTACCAGCTGGAGATCCAGTCGTTGCGCCGGACGCTCGCACGGTTGCGTGATGAGGAGGCGGATTCGGCGCTGATCGAGGAGTACGAGACCGAGTATCGCAACCTCAGCTCGCTCTACAAGGCGGCGACAGACACCTTCGACGCCGATCAGAGCGAACCTCGGCTCCCCGACGCGCTTCGCTCACTCGGATTCGGCGACTGGACGCTGAGCAACGTGTACAGCTTCGTGTACGACGCGTCGATGGAGCTCCCGGTCGACGACGGGCGCGAGCTCGCGCGACGCATCGACGAAACCGACTACGCGGCCTCGTTGCTCGCCGCGCTCGACGCAGTGGACTGACGTTCGGGGATCTTCTTCCCGGGGTTGAGCACGCCGTTCGGGTCGAGGGCGGCCTTGATCCTGCGCATCAGCTCGACGGTTCCGGGTCCGAGCTGCCGCTCCACGTACTGCAGCTTGGCTGCGCCCACGCCATGCTCGCCGGACAGCGAACCGCCCATGGCGAGGACGGTCTCGAACAGCTCTCCGGCCGCGGCATCGGCCCGGGCGCGCTCACCCTCGATGCGCGGATCGATCAGGAACGTGGCGTGCACGTTGCCGTCACCGAGATGACCGAAGTTCACGACCGGGAGCTGGTGTTTCACACCGAGCTCGCGCGTATGCGCGACCAGCTCCGTGACTCGGTCCCGAGGGACGACCACGTCCTCGTTCACCTTGCCGATCTGCACCTTGGCCACCGCGGCGCTGACCGCCTTGCGGGCGGCCCAGAGGCGCTGCGCCTGACCGGGCTCGGTCGCACGCTGGAGCTGTGATGCGCCGGCCCGGGTGATCGCGGTACACGCGGCCTCGGTGTCAGCCCCCACCGTTGCCGCCTCGCCTTCCAGCTCGACGATCAGCAGCGCGTCCGCGTCGCCGCCGACGTTGCCGCCGCCGGCCCTGCGAACCGCGTCGAGCGCCCCGGCGTCCAGGAACTCGAGTGCAGCCGGGACGATTCCCGCCTCGCTGATCTCGGCGACGGCCGCGGCAGCGCGCTCCATGCCGCTGAACGTGGCAGCGAGCGTCGAGCGCGTTCTCGGCGCAGGGATCAGTCGCAGGAGCACCTCAGTGATCACACCGAGGGTCCCCTCGGAGCCGACCAGCAGGGTGAGCAGCGCCGAGGCCGACCTGTCGCCGCCCTCGCCGATGCGCACGATCTGTCCGTCCGAAAGGACGGCCGTGACCCCGGCGACGAAGTCGGCGGTGACGCCGTAGCGGAGCGTATGCGGGCCGGCGGCGTTGCAGGCGACGTTGCCACCGATGGTGCACGTCGTCGATGAGCCAGGATCGGGTGGGTAGTACAGGCCGGCCGCCGTGGCGTGGGCGTGTATCCCCGCGGTGATGGCTCCGGCCTGGGCATGCAGGCGCAGCGCCTCGGATTCGACGCCGAGCACCCGGTTGAGACGGGCGAGGCTCAGGATCACTCCGCCGTAGGAGGGCGATGCCCCCGCCGCGTAGCCCGTGCCGGCTCCACGAGGCACGATCGGCACACGGTGGACGGCACAGACGCTGACGACGCCCGCCACCTCCTGGGTTGAGGCCGGGAAGACCACGGCGTCCGGAAGGTGCCGCTCGCCGGATGCCCCCCAGGCGTCGTACGCGTACGCGGCGAGATCCGCGGGGCGTGTGTAGACGTGTGAGGGTGAGACCTGACCCTCGAGATCGCGAATCACGCGGCGATCGAGCATGCCCGCCGCATTGTAGAGAGCGCATCAATTCCGGTGCACATCTTTGCCGCCGTCCGTGCGGAGCCCGGGACAATGACGTTGAATAGGGAGCGTGAGACCGCGTGCCTCCGCGTGTGCCCTCGGCTGTTTCGCGATCATCTTTGTGAGCGCCTGCAGCGCGTCACCGCCGAACCCGCCGCAACCAAGCCGAAGCGTTGCGCCGATACGTGTGCTCATCCCGCCGGCAGCAGTGGTTGCGCTCGCCAGCGCTTTTGAGACGCAATTCACCACGAGCGCGTATGACGCGCAATGGAACGAGCTCGCGCCGCAGGTTCAGGCGCTGTGGCCGTCGCAAGGGGCGCGAACAGCGATGCTCGCTCGGAAATTTGCTCACGCGGCCGTGGCCGGCATCACCATCGGTCAACCGGCGTTCGAATCCACGTGGACCGCGCCCGAGAATCCATCGCTCCATGTCGAAGGCGTGTGGAACTTCCCCGTGAAGGTGTCGTTTGCCAACCCGTCTGCTCTGCGTCCAGCCGGCGTCGCAGCGCTCTTCTCGATGACGTCCTTGCAGATCGTCGCGAACTCTGGATCGAGCACGGCCGAGGTCCTCGAAGAGGGGCCGGAGTCGCTCGATGCGCCGATCATCCTGCCGCCGTCGATCACGCCCGTCAGCCTCGACGTCCCGATCCTGATGTATCACCTGGTCGATCAGATTCCACCGCGCTCGATCGAGCCATCGACGTATGGGTGGAAACTGGAGGTCGGCCTCACGACATTGCCGGATGCATTCGATGCGCAGATGGCATACCTGTCGGGAATCCACGCGACGTCGATCTCGCTCCAGCATCTCGCCGACGCACTGCTCTACGGGCTCGCGCTGCCGCCGCATCCATTTGTGATCACGTTCGACGATGGAAGGCTGAGCCAGTGGACGAACGCGGTCCCAGTATTGCGCCAGTACGGATTCACCGCGGTGTTCTTTCCCTGCACCGCGCTCATCGGTGGCAAGGTCGGGCCGCAGACGTACATGACCGCAGCAGAGATTCAGAACCTCGCGACGACGGGATTCTCCATCGAGGATCACACCGTCAACGACGACACCGACTTCTTCGCGGCGGGACCCCACGTGCTTGATGTGGTCACCAATCGCACCAAGACCGTGCTTGAGAATCTGACCGGTGACCCCGTGCAATTCCTCGCGTATACAGGGCTCTGGCCATGGCCGACGAGCACGCAGGGCGCCGTTCAAGAGGCGTCGATGTTCGCGACGCTCGCGAGCTACGGGTACATCGCGGGTGTCCAGGATCTTCGGATCGACAGTGCCACCGATACCAGCACCGCGCTGTGGCAGCTGCCGAGACTCCGCATCGGCCTCCCGACAACCATGCCCTTCTTCGAACACTGGTTCAGCGCTCAACCCTCCTGAGCGTGGCCTGGAGGGGCCGTGGGTATACTCAAACGCAGATGAGTGATCCCGGAACGCTCGACGCCCTCGAGCGGGCGCTCGCCACCGTCATCGATCCCGAGCTGCACAAGCCGATGCTTCAGCTCGGGATGCTGCGGGACCTTGCGGTCGACGGCGGGGTCGCGTCGATCCGGGTCGTGCTCACAACGCCCGCCTGCCCGCTGAAGGATCGGATCCGCGAGGATATCGATGCCGCGGTCCTGGGCGTTGTCCCCGGCATCACCAGGGTCGAGATCCGCTGGGACGCCGACGTGAGCACCACGCGAGGATTGCCTGGACGTCAGGAGATCGCCGGGGTTCGCAATGCGATCGCCATCAGCGCCGGGAAAGGCGGAGTCGGCAAGACGACGGTCGCGGTCAACGTCGCGATCGCACTGCGCTTGGCCGGTGCACGCGTCGGCCTGCTCGACGCGGACGTCTATGGACCGAATGTCCCGATCATGCTTGGGATTCGCGAGCGGCCGCACGCCGGTCCGGACGGAAAGATGCAGCCACTCGAGGCGCACGGGCTCAAAGTCGTGTCGTTCGGCACCATCCTCGATCCCGGCCAGCCGGTGATCTGGCGCGGTCCGATGCTCGCCAAGGCGCTGCGCGAGTTCCTCTACGAAGTCACCTGGGGTGAGCTCGACTACCTGGTGATCGATCTCCCGCCGGGAACGGGCGATGTCCAGCTCAGCCTTGCGCAGAGCATGCCCATGACCGGCGCGGTCATCTGCACGACACCCCAGGACGTGTCGCTTGCGGACGTGAGCCGGGGCATCGAGATGTTCCGCAAGCTCAATGTCCCGGTCCTCGGCGTGGTGGAGAACATGAGCGGATTCATCTGCCCGCACTGCAATGAAAGAACGGATATCTTCGGCTCCGGAGGCGGGCGCGACCTTGCGGCTCGCTATGAGCTGCCCTTTCTTGGAGCCATCCCGCTCGATCCGCGCATCCGAGGTGCGGACGGCGATGGTCGACCGATCATGGCCGCCGCTCCGTCGAGCCCGATCGGCGAGGTGTTCCGCGACGTTGCTTCGCACATCGCCGCTCAGGTCAGCCAGGAGAACTTCAGCGCCGCGGCGGGTCCGGTGATGCCGTCCGGTCCGCGTCTGCCCGTCGCGCCCTAGAGACCGATCAGGAAAACGATGCCTGCGCGACCGCGAATCGTGGCCGTGTGCGGCGCCTCGCAGGCCGGCGACGACGATCGCAGCAACGCAACAGCTGTCGGCCGGCTCCTTGCTGAGCGCGGATTCCTCGTCGTGTGTGGTGGTGGCACGGGTGTGGCGAGCGCGGTCGCTGCCGCTGTGCACGCGTCCGGAGGCACCTGCATCGGTTTGCTGCCCGGCGATGCGCCCGAGGACGCTGCATCAGGCGTCACCATCCCGATCGCCACAGGTGTGGGTCACGTGCGCAACGCGTTGATCGCCCGCTCGTGCGACGCGCTGATCGCCATCGGCGGGGGATACGGCACGCTCAGCGAGATTGCCTTCGGGCTCGTCCTGGACAAGCCGGTGGTCGCGCTGAACAGCTGGAGCATCAGCCGGCCCGGCGGGCGCGAATCGGATCCCACGGTGCACCCGGCGTCCACGCCGGAGGAAGCGGTCGAGTGGGTTGAGCAGGCGCTCGCCTGATCAGCCGTCGATGACAGCCTTGACAGCGTCGCGAACGGTCTGCAGCGCTGAGATGTCATCAGTGAAGACGCGAATCACCTGGTTGTGCTGGGGCAGGCGCGCCACCAGCTCCGCAGCTCGCGCAGCCTCGATGGTGTCGTTGAGCGGATCGTAGATCCTGACCATGCCGTCATCGGTCATCGGGTTCTGCGGTGCTATGCGTGCGATGGCGACGTCGACTTCGACCCGCGCGCCCAGCGCCTTCGACGCGAGCTGCCTGTTGAGCCGCTCCTGGAGCGTCGACGTGTCCATCCCCATGTGGACGACACTTTCATAGGCGAGATGCCATGGCAGGTCGCGCGCAGCGATGCGTGCCCACGCCTCTGCGAGACGGCGCCGTTCGCTGCCGGGCGAGTCTCGCAGCCAGCGCTGCACCGCCACCAGCATCGACCAGTCGTTGAGCTGCTCGTACTCGTCGAGATGCTCGAGAGGATTACCGTGCAGGAGCTGCGCAATCGTGTCGGCGAAGACCTCGCGCATCGACAGGTCGAACCGGCGCCCCGTCCGGTGGTGATACACCTGCAGGTACATGTAGAGACGCGACGCAAGGAACATCTCGAGGGCGCCGGCGGCGTGCGCGTGCAGCACGATGCTGTCGCCGCTGACGAATGTGTAATGGATGATGCGTTGCACCTCGACCGCGCCGAGGCTGATGCCGCACATGTACGCGTCGCGCGGGACATAGTCGAGGTTGTCGACCGTTGCGGGACCGCAGAGAATCGGTTTCAGCGCACGCAGCCATCCGGGAGGCGAGTAGCCGTCGATGTCGGCATCGGCCATCACCCAGGCAACCCACATGGGGTCGATCTGCTCGCCGGATGAGAACCGATCCGTCGGACTCGCGCGGAGCGATGCGACGATGTCAGCGAGCTGGTGGGTCACCAGATGGCGGCCGATGACCTCATGGTCGAGATGCCACTGCTCGAGGACCTCATGGTCGAAGAAATGCCCGAAGGGCCCGTGGCCGACGTCGTGCAGCAAGCCCGCGATCCGGAGTGTCTCCTCAACCAGCGCGGGAGACGGAGCATCGGGGAACGCGACCCGCAGCGAGGCGTCGACGCGTCGAGCGAACAGGCTGGCAAGGTGCATGGCGCCCAGGAGATGGGTGAATCGCGAATGCTCCGCGCTGGGGAACACCCACCACGCCGACTGGAGTTGATGTACGCGGCGGAGGCGCTGCAACCAGACCGTGTCGAGGAGCTGACGCTCACTCGCCTCACCCGGCCGGTCCTTGGTGATCTCTATATAGCCATAGAGCGGATCGGCGATGAGGTTGACCTGTCGGAAGCGCTCCGCCGCGCCGAGGGAACTACTCGTCCTCGTCCTCGTCGTCGTCTTCTTCGTCACCCTCTTCTTCGTCGTCGTCATCGGCGAGCGAAAGGGGTTTCCAGCCACGAAGGTCGGTCATCAACGATCTCCTGGAGTGCGCGATCTGCCGGATGTCCGGTGGGCCAATTTTATACGCCATCGCCACGGCCAGACGCCCGGACAGTGGTCAGGCGATCACCTAGCAGATGTCACGAAGCGATGACCACTGTCACAGCGACGTGTCACGACCGGGATTCACTCCTACAATCGACCCGGTGCGCCGCACGTTCCTGTACTCGTCCGCATTGGTCGCCGCACTGACAGTCGTGTCGTCGGCGACATCTGTGCTTGCAGCGTACGCACAACCTCGCGCGCTCACAGCAACTGCACAGGGCACTCTTGGTCAAACGCACGCGCACACCCTCGCCGCGACCACGGTCGCAGCAGGCAGCGTGCCGTCACAGCTACAGAAGCAGCCGGGACTCAGCGAGCAAGCTGCCATTGCTGCCGCGGGATCGGGCAATGCGGCCGTGACCACGCCGGCCGACCCGAGCATCGCCGTCGGCCCTAACAACGTCGTCGAGGCGGTGAACAGCGCGCTCCAGGTCACCACGCGCGCAGGGACCTCGCTAGGGGCTCCGATGAACATCAGCGCGATGATCCGGAACACGTCGACGTGGGACGTGCGCTACCCGCGCGTGGTGTATGACCCGGTGTCGGGCCTGTTCATCCTCATGGTGCTGCAGTTCAATCCATCGGGATGCGGCAGTCAGGTGGCGGTGATGGTGTCGCAGGCCAACCCGACACTGGGATGGACGTCGCGCGGCACGATCAACCTCGATCCTGAGCTCGGCGGCGGCCTGCAGCTCACGAACGTCTCGCTCGGTCTCACGGCGAACCTTGTCGTCGAGTCGAGTGACTATTCGAGTTGCTCAACGGGACTTCCCGTGGCGAGCCAGACGACCATCATTCAGCGATCGGATCTCGTCAGCGGCGCGCTTGGCGTCAACAGTTACGTCTTCATGGTCCCGGGGCCGATCGGGCTGCAACCCGCGATGGGAGTGAGCGCGCAATCCGTCGCGTATGAGGTCGCGAACGACGCCAACTGCTCGGCAGTTGCATCCGGGAGTGTCGCCGTCTTCGCCATCACCGGAACGCCCGAGGCGAAGAACGTTGCGCACACTTGCACTGCGGTGGCATCGGCCGTGACCAGCGTCCCGCCCCCGGCTGCGCAGATGGGCACCGCCGCGACGCTGACAACCGGAAACGATCGCTTCCTGAGCGCCTTCTGGCAGACCAATGCCCTCTGGGTCGCGGGCAACACCGCATGTAACCCCGGAGGGGGCGTCGTGTCATGCCTCAACGTCATATCGATCGCCGCGTCGTCCACCGGGACGGTGGGATCGCCGACGCAATTCCCAGCGCAGGGCGTCAACAGTGCATATCTGTACGATCCCGCAATCGCCCTCGACTCTTCTGGCGATGCGATCCTGACATTCGACGAGTCGTCGAGCACCGCATTCGAGGCGGTGATGGTCGCGGCGATCACCGGCGGCGTCTGGAGCAGCTTCACCACGCTGCACCCGAGCACAACCTTCTACAGCCCCAGCGCATGCGCCAGCTGCACGTGGGGCGACTACTCGGCAGCCGTCCAGGATCCGGCACACCCCACCGATGTCTGGGTGCTCGCCGAGGAGACCGACGGCAACACCGGCACGAGCTGCGCGAGCGCGAACACGTGCTGGAACACGTACATCGGCCGCTACACGTTTGCGGGTCCGACGATCTCGTCGCTGTCCCCCGCCGCGGGACCGGCAGCGGGCGGTGAGCTCGTGACCGTCAGCGGCTCCGACTTCGCGGTGGACAGTACCTTCACCTTCAATGGCGCGACGGTCGCGCCCACCACCGGGTCGCTGACACCGGACTCGTTCACATTCACAACGCCGCCTGGTCCTTCCGGTCTGGTGCAGGCCCAGGTCCACGACTCACTCGGCACCAGTCCGACAGGCGTCGGCTCGGGATACATCTACGTGGGCTTGGCGAACTACGTGGCCCTCAACCCGTTCCGGATCCTCGACACGCGAACTGGAACCTGCGTCCAGTGCACGACCAATCCAACCTTCGGCCAGAGCGTGACCGAGAAGCTCCAGCTGACTGGCGTGACGATCGGGGGCGTTGCCGATCCGATTCCCCCCAACGCGACAGCGGTGGTGCTCAACGTGACCGAGGTCCTCGGCACGGGGAACAGCCTGTTGACCGTCTGGCCGTACGGCACCAGTATGCCCGCGACGTCCAACCTGAATTTCGCGCCCGGCAAGGTGATCGCCAACCTGGTCACCGTCACGCTCGGCCAGGGTGGCGCGGTGAATGTCTTCAACGCCGTCGGAACGGTGAACGTCCTTGCTGATGTCGAGGGGTACTTCGCGCCCCAGGCGTCGACCGTTGTGACCGGCGAGTTCCATCCCATCGCACCGGTTCGGGTGTGCGACACCAGGAGCACCTCGCCGACACCCGCGTGCAAG
>Ga0070765_100000009_pt1 | contig 189415 bp, 147 predicted proteins | sample HubBroMetageWFT5_FD_71516 | JGI IMG/M metagenome (GOLD analysis project Ga0070765, IMG submission 71516) | Warmed and freeze-thawed soil microbial communities from the Hubbard Brook experimental Forest, New Hampshire - Hubbard Brook CCASE Soil... | ecosystem: Environmental > Terrestrial >...
CGTGCAGGCATTCGCTCGACAGCTCGCGGACTTCATGCAAATCGAGATCTTAAATCAACAAGGACAATTCACATTCTTCCGCCGCTTGCTCAATTACGACAACTGGCGTGTTGAAGGGAGGCCGCAGTCCACGCAGTTCCTCGACTATCAGGTGGTCAACTCCGACATCGAAGCGGAACGCGATCATCTGCGGGTAGGCGATCACATCGTCCGTGTGCTGACGATGAAAGAGGCCATCACCGAAACACGGCCCCTGGCGCTCGATGCGCTCCTGAAGATCCCGGCCAACTTCTATGTGGTCACAGAGTGGACTCCGCTGGCGACGGACAAAGCTCGCAAAGAAGTGAACAAGCGCCGCCGCCACTTCAACATGTCAAAGACGGGATTCGTCTCCCAGATGGGCAACGATGCCACGAAGACGAACCCGCGTGATGTGCTGGTGGACGAATCCAAACAGGCCGACATTGAGAATCTTGGCGACTGCCTACGCGCCCTGGGTGACGGCCAATCTCTGGGCGATTTCTCGCTCACGATTGTCCTGTACGGCCGTTCAAAAGCCGAACTGGAGCAGCTCGGAGCCGAGTTCACTGGCCTCTTCACCAACGCCGATGGCAACCTGTTTGCGGAGACTTACAACCAGCTCAACGCCTATTTCGCTACCGTACCGGGCAACTATGCGCTCAACCTCCGCAAGCTGTATCTGCTGAACACAAATTATGCCGACTTGTCTTTCCTCTTTACGATCCTTACCGGCGAGAAGACGAACGCGCATCTCGGCACCGAATATCTGGCTGTGCTCGAAACCGACAACAGCACGCCCTACTATCTCAATCTGCATACCGGCGACGTTGCCCACACCCTTATTCTCGGGATGACGGGTAGTGGCAATATGTTCCTCCGCAAATATGCGCTGCAGCGCCTGCCACCCAAGCGAACCGAATTGTCGATGTCCCCCCGAGTCCTCAGCATGAAAAAGGCAATCGGTCCGGCGCGCCGCTGACAGCACAGCGTCGCCGGTGCAGCGGACGCCGCGTCCGATCCTATCTGTCCAGATCTGCCTAGGGCTTGGGAGGAGACAGCGGAAAAACGGCCTTCTCCCAAAGACGAATTGTATTTATGAATTGGTACGGCCCCTGTGAAATTTAGCCTGTTATATGGGCATCCGTAAACAGCGGGTATTCCGCCGTGCTACCACAAGGCTGACTCTCATTCATTGCCAGCCAGTTCCGGTAGACCCAGGGACCGCTTTGTGATCGCATGCCGGTTATTACTCCAGCCCGTAATCTCTCGCGCGGACTATGAACTGATCCCGATTCTGCGGCATTGGTAAAATCATTGCACCCCTGGCGAACGGTATGCGTTGTGAGCAGAAGAGACGCAGCTCCTCCAACACCCGATGTGCGTATCGAAGCAGTGCTGCGGAACCGACGGCGTAGACATGAAGCTGCCGCCCGTCTGCGACATAGACGTGTGATTCACCTTCATCTCTTTCGATCAGAAAGTGTGCAATAGCGTCCCTTTGGTCCCGCATCTTTTCAAAGAGGTCGCGCGCGTGACGAATGCCCTCGACGAAGGCTGCGTCTAGCCCGAACCGAATGAGTTCCTGGGGGTCAACATCAGGGTCGGGCGGCATGCGCTCATTGATGCCGCGTTGTTCACATTGTTCTTGAATCCAGCGCCGAATGCGATTTGTTCCTTCGTACATCTTCCACGCGCATAGCAGACGATAAAAGGGACTCGTAGTCGTTAGAGCTTCACGGTACAGGGCATCATAGGGCGCGAAGGGAACGGCTTGCATGATGCCGCCCAACGGACCAAGTGCTACACCGTTCCTTTGGGGAATCAAGAGCTCAGACATCAGCACGTTGCCGTCTAGCGGTGACATGAGATCAAGGCGCTGCACCGTGAGCGGCATGTTTGAGTCGCGCGTAAATACATCGAGCAAGGCGTTGATTGGGCCTCGGGCGAGCAGCAGGGCGTTGGACGGTAGCCTGGACTCAACGCTCACTGTAATGTAGCGGACCTTCCCGGCTTCGTCGCCGAAAAGCCCGTAGTAAACTGCGTTGCGGCCTCCGCTGTGCAGATAGATCCAGAGAGGGTTCTCATTCAGATGAAGGAGATGATACGAAGGACGGGCCAATGCGGCATCAGCCCCTCCAGCGAGCGGTACATGATCGGAAATGTAAGCGCGAACTTCCCAGGTCCGCGCAATGCGTTCCTGTTCAAGCTGTCTTATCTGCTCTAACTTTTCGTATTTGGCGAAAGCTCCGATCGCTCCCGTGGTGGGTTCGCGGGGAAAAACTAGCATGTCCGCATCGGGCGGGATGGCCTGATCGAGCGTCACGGAAGCCTCCCTTCATACTCAGAGCCGATTGTATCGCACGCATTTCGCGACCGGAGTGCCCGCGCCACACGGTACCGGTGCAGTAGCCCGCTACTGGAAACCGTTTGTCTTCTCCATATGACTGCCTCCTGCCCTCTCTCGCCGCATCTCTCTGCGCCGGCCTCGTCTCAATGCGCCTCTTTCCGTGACCCACTAACGGACGGGTTCGGAGTCAACCTAACAGCCGCAGGCTAACGTCAAGGCACTTTCGCGGCATAAACGATGATTCCCTACGGGCTGCCCCTCATTTATTCCACGGTTGCCTGTGACGCCGCGCCTTCAGTGCGCCTGTTCTTGTTGCCTCTCTCGCCCCCGCCGCGGGGCTCACTTCAAGAAAAGAGGCAAACACATGACGACGAAGACTCTCAGCAAAAGCGACCTCGCGCAATTCACCGGCAGCGAAAACTGGTATCGGCACGGGATCAACCGCAACATTCTCTACACCGACGGCGCACAGCACGTCGCCGAGCACGGTGGGGCGTATTGGCTTCTCGACGAAATCGCGATCATTCAGCCCTACAACAAGGCTGTCGCCGCCGAGGACTTTCAAGTCTGGAAGCTCGCCGTACGTCCCGACCGAGCCGCTACGCTTACGTGCGACGATGGCAACGGCAATATCGTGTTCACCAAGGAGATCGAGCACACCGATTTTCCGCTGGATGAAATCACGCTGTATTTCGCCAACAACGTGATCCACTTGCCGAGCGAGTACTGATCAATGCTAAGCCCCGCGCTGCCATCCTCGTTGGCGCGGGTTTTTGTTCGCAAGCAGGCGATCAGTGCATCGCCAAGGGTAGCGGATGATTCGACAAATCTCTGTGTGATCCACCTTATCCAGAAAGAAGAAACTGCGGTCCAGTGGATCGGGAGGTTTGGGAATAGTCAGCATAAATTTCTTCGACGCTTATTCAAGAAGGTCTACCGGATCAGGTCCGCCGTGGGAACCGACAGTCTCAAGACCGAAGCGGGCGCGAGCCGCAAGCTCCATCGGTCGCACTTTCTCTACGAACCAGGCGTGTGCAATTCGATCTAATCCCGCTCCGGCAAGCGGGCCGGCGGCCCTTAGATTTGACGAGAGTCCTACGGCATCAATCTTGCCCCAATGGATCACGAGATTACGGTTCTTATACATCCGCGTGAACACAGCACTCACTTGGTTGTGAATGTCGCGCAGGCTGTCATATGGGTTGCCAAGAATCTTACGCATCCTGTCTACAGCAGCTTTATCCTCTTCTGCGCTCAGAGTTAATGCCGTATTGTTAACAATTGCACTCGCAACTACCTTGGCGCGTTCTCGATTCGCACCGCATCCTTCCAAAGCTGGGACAAGAGGATCTCCAGCGCGAAGCCTGTATGAAAGAGTCGTCAGCTCGGCCCTCACGAACGAGCAGGCCACCAAAGCAGCAAGACGCGTTCCGGCCACGACGTCGGGATCTCCGGGACCGCTCAGCAGCGCTTCAATGGCAGCCCATCCCGTTGTAATAGCTGTGTTGGCTGGTTCCGAATTCAAAGCTCCCATCATGTGAAGAGCGGCATCGACAATACTGGCCTCTTCTAAGCTATAGAGTTTGTCTTCGCGGTGCAGCGCGTGAACTTCGACACGCCTTCGCTGGCGTCCGAATGAGAACGGCTGCTGAATTCCCTCTACCCACACTGATCTTGAGGGTTTCAAATATCCATTGGTTCCAAGCGCAACACGGGAAGAAAGCTGATCAACGGTATCAACGACTGCCTCGACCGCTGCCCACGGGTCCCTCGCCGGAAGGCGAAAGAGCAGCGCTCCATTTTGTTGAATACCGGAAGAATCAAGTCCTTGCGAAGTAAGCCAGCTCACAACGTCCTTGGCAGGTACCCAATTCGAGGGCCGGCCCGACTTGCTCTCTGGCACTCCCTCGAACGGCACCAACACGCTGAATTCCTCGACAGGTTTTCTGAACATCGCGTGTGCATTCTCGACGAGAGCGGATAGCGAAGCAGCTCCTGCGACATTTTGGACCTGGTACTTGCACCAGCGATGGAGATGGCGCGGACTAAACCCTGCGTCCAAAAGGTGGGATGCGATTGACCTAGCGGTACGCTCTGCCCCTGGCATCTCTCCCCGATTTATCGCCTCTGCCCAAAGATGAAGATAATTGCTACGAACCGCCTCAGCCCCCAGTTTCACCACCTCAAAATCGACACCGTCGGGGGCTATATTCTTCTTTAGTGCCTGTTGGAGGGCTCTTTTGGCTTCTCTTGTGCCCACACCGGGATCGGGGCCAAGCAGCGCCAACGCAGATTGCACAGTCGTCCCGAAGAGATCTTCGCTGAGAATCCCGGCCCGCGATGCATAACTAGCTTCTAAAACTTCTTCAAGCGCGAGGAGAGTGCTAGAACACCAGAGACGGCGATACCAGGGAGTTCCGCTCCCGAAGAAATCCAGGAGTCTTGCCACCACTCGCATTCCAAAAGCATCGACAATTGGCATAGATTGCGCTATATTATTTACAGGGCTAAGCGCCCGAGATCTATCCCGAGGGTGTTTCCAAAGCGTCGATTTTTGACGTCGAGGACGCACCCTCTTTCTATTTGCGCTATAGTAAACCTTCAAATGCAACTTCACACTAAAGTCGGCCCTGCTAAAGTAGCATTGCAATACCATCCGAAGCTCCGTGGCATCTGGCCACCGGACCCTGGTGGAGCGTTCGCCCGCGGCTCTACCGTCCCGATAGACGGCTCTGACATCTTGGAGCGGGTTTTCTACTATGCTCCTGTCGGCCACGCAAAGGCTAACGTGTCATTGAAGACCGTTCAGAAGGGGCAGTATCACACACGTGATTTGCTTATCGATGATGCTGATTTTGCACAACGTTTGGCGTTGTTGTTTCGGGATAAAGTGGGTCGAACGATTGCGGATCTTGGGATGCTGGAGATTGATTTCTAGACAGCTCACATCTCCCGCGCAAACCTGCAGTGGACCGATTTTGTGCTAACAGTGGAAGCTCGCGATTCTTGCCGGCCATTGAGTTCTGCCAATAAGCTTCGCATATCTCCTTAGCAGAGATTCCGTATCTGACATCATCAAACGCGATGCTTTTGGCAGGCACTTTTATCTCTAGTTTCTTGATTCCTGGAGTTGGTCCCCCGCTTTGCAGCTAGGAGGAATACTGGCATGAGCCTACCCCCACGCCAAATCCGATTAGCTGCGTGTTCTTTATTACTCCAACAAAATCTGCCAGTACAGCATCCCGTTTAGGGGCGTCCCATCCCAGCTTTTTGTATTCGCCTTGGATGGGGATAAGTTCCTTCATGCGTCACAGACGGCATCAATCTGGAATCGCTTAAGGCCGGTGATTCGTTCAATATATTCAAGGGTGAGGTGTCCACCGTTCGACGCAGTCGGAAAGCAATTGTCGCACCAATGGACAGAGGCCTCCGAGCGTGGCGGCATCGCTGCCCACAGAGCATTGGCGAAGATGTGTAGACCCTTCTCACTTTTGGTCGTTCCATACAATACTTCGCACGCGGCACGGCAAGAAGCATTGAAAGAATGCAAGGGTGCTGCATCGGACGACCGGAAGCAGCCGTGTCTCGGAATAACCCAGAAGTGCTGCACCCGGCATTCCATGTGATCGCTACTCGGTTTCAGACCACCGACGGTGGGCAGTAACAGGTCCCTGTGCTCGTCCATTATGAAAATTGCTAGCCCCATCTCAAAGAGCGACCGCAGGGGTTCTTTAATCTGCTGAAGATAGCAGTCCCAAAGGTCAGTCTCATGCGGGTCAAAGCAGTCGCGATCGGCAAACATTTGTTTCACACATTCGTCAACTTGCTCCCGACCTTCCTCCGTAAGAGGCGCGACAACTGAGCGAGACGACATATGCCACGCGTGAGCCTCCTGCACATCCACGAACTCCCTGAATGTTGTCACCAACCACGTCCCGACCAGATATGATTCGGCGACTCGCCACTTGCTACGCAGCGCATCTAGCTCTAAATCAAACGCAGCAGCGATCGCCTGTAGCGTCTCTGGGTTCTTGGTCTGGTCCCTTTCAACACGCTGAATGGTGCGCGGCTCGACCCCTGCTGCGATAGCCAACTGCTCCTGTGTCCATGCGCGCGCCTCTCGTGCCTGCTGAATCTTCTTTCCGTATCTAAACTCGATCCTCATGCGTGTTCTCCTTTCTTGCCGGAATGGAATCGATTGTGGCTGACCATCCAACAGAAGACCACGTCAGAAACCCGACAGTCAAAGCCAGATTTTCACTTTTTCCGCCACATCCACAATTGCTTCCAGACTTGGATCAGTGTCTGCATTCTCCTGGAAACTTGGGCACAGGAGCAAGCGGCATCAGGAGTCGCGGATCGGATTTCAGTTGGGTGGTGCGCGCGGACAACTCTCCGATCAGAATGGAGTCATCACGGAGGATTTCGGTATGATGAGGGTAGGAGCGGTCGGAACAATCGGAAGTGAGGTGTGAAAGGCATGCCTGGCCTGGACGATATTTACCGGAAATTCGGCGAAGCGGCAGAAGCGGCCCAGCTTCTTGAAACCGAGCTGGGCAACATGCTCCTCGCAGCGCGTTGCCTGGATGAAGGATTGCTGGAGAATAAGAATCCGGAGCGCGCGTCGGACATCCTCAGCGCCGTCAATCGCCACACCTTAGGCCAGCTCCTCAAGAGCCTGAACAACCACACGGACTCGCTCGATGCGCTGGACGCTCTTCTCATTAAGGCGCGCGATGAGCGCAACCGGCTGTCCCATTTGTTCTACCGCGAGCATAATTTTCGGAGGAATTCCGATGAAGGCAGGACTCTCATGCTGGAGGACCTTAAGGGTATCCATTCCGCGTTGCTTGACGCTTACAAAGCGGTCCTGGCGCTCAGCAGGGTGGATCTTGAAGTGTTAGCCGAGATGAAAGTGCCGACGCGTCATCTTCCAATCTGAAGGCTGAAGGCGGGTGTCCCACAGGCGAGCCGCCGTTGGGTCATAAACGTATTGAGTGATTGTCCCATCCCTGATGCGTTCGATTACTTCGTTTACCACAAAGAGAGGAACGAGGAACCACTCGCACGGTTTGACCGGGTTCCCATTGCGTTAATCTGCGCCTCAGCGATCCGCACGAATCTGCGTACTTTCCGTATCTCTTCGACTTTCTCACGTTTCGTCAACATTCACCGGACCGTTACTCGCTGCAACAGGCCCTCCAGCCAAAATGGAGCCCCTATTCACGTGGGGCCACATAAGTGAGGAGAACGACGGCGCCACGGCGACGAAAAGTCTCTCGTGTTTCTCTCGTGTTAGCTCACGACTCAGCGGCGGCTCGCACGAATACTGGGGATAAAACACGCCTTTGACGCGCTCTCACGCGTGTAAGCTGTTGATAATGTGGGAGGATTTGCAAATCACGAATCGCCTACTCTACCAACTGAGCTATGTCGGGTCGGACTAAAGAATTAACACCTTGCAAGGAATTGAAAGACTTCGCTGTCACCCATTTGTTACCCATTCTTGCTGGCTATCGGCATGTCAAGCGATCCCGATCCATTGGGCGGACATTTGAATCTGCGAGAAATAGACCTCCGCCGCGCCGAAAGCCACAGAGATTTCACTATAATGACGGGTTTATTCGAGCATTTCACTTGCGAACGAAAACAATTTGGCAAATAGGTCGGCGATCTTAGGACCACGAAGACGCAAGCCTATATCCATCCCTGCTCGACGGCGGGAGAAGACAGTCGGATTCAGCCAGTTATAGCTACTCAATAGAACTTCATCGAAGTCCACGAGCACTATGTTGGAAGAGATTCGAGCATCCTGCTGGATCCGTCCCGCATGCGACGCGGCTTTGATCGCACAATCCGCCGAGCCATCAATAGCGCGACGGAAGAGAACGGCCACCGAAGGCTTCTCATCCCGAGTGATGCCTCCAATCTGGCCCAGAATCTGATCGCGAGTTCGTAGATTCATTTCAGCGGAAGCAACGAGAATACGATGTTTAGCACCGTGGATAGCGTCGGCAAAAGCAATCTCATTCTGCCTATCGATGAGGAGTTCGGCACGAACGTTGCCGTTCTCTTTTGATGGAAGCGCGAGTATGGCCGACAGATCTGCAGCAAGGTTCTTAAGCTTAACGATTCCCGCGCTAGTACTCAGACGTTCACTCTGATTTGCCAAATCAGCGATAAGGTAGCACATCCTCGCAAGCGGCCTCGGATGTGAGATGACAATTGAGACACACGCCGCCTCCGGCACGCCGCCGTCGCCGCACCAGCTGTAGGCACCTACCGCCCCCCGTGCACCCCCAGGCGGATCATAGATAAGAATTTGTACTCGCGACTCGACGCGATCATCGGACACAGAAAGTCGCCCTTTCCCCCCAGAGTCATTTTCCAGTTTCCGAAGCATCTCAAGTGCTTCTCGTTGAGAAGGATCTTCGGCTGCTTTTTCCCAATCTTTCGCGCGCACAATATCGACGATGACGCCTCGTCCTATCGCCTCTACAAAGGGTTGTGAGAGTTTCTTAATAGTTGAGGCGGAGAACGAGGAGCAAAGAATGGCAACATATGAGGTCGCACTCTGGATAGCCTCTGTCAGGAAACGAAGATGAGAATCAGCACCGGTTAGAACGGTGGATGTTGAGATCGACATCGGCCAGTCGTCTGTGAACTCCGCCGGCTCCTCCTCCGAATCAGCTGAGATGTACTGGCCTTCGAGAAACAATTTCTGAATCTCCGGGTCTATTTCAATTTGTTCAATATGCGCAGCCTTGTCCTTACTTAGGCGAGCCCTCGCTTTCGGCAACACCTCTGTCATCAAGATCGCCTTCCACCTCGGTGGGATAGCGCCATCTATACGTTCCGTCTTGACGTCGACATCGATGAGAGCGAAGTCGCTATTATCCCTGACCAGATCAATAGGGCCGATCCACCTTATCCACTCTCCGCCCCTCTTCGGCAGGAATTCCGCGATCTGTCCAGGATCTAAGGCGTTTGGGATGTCACCCTTTGGCAGGACCAACGACTGTGTCATGAACTTCTCCACCTTGTTCCGAGGATAGAACAAAATCTCGCTCCCTAGGGCTACCTGCCCAGTCACGCGCTCCATTACGAACACAGCGCTCCTCGTCGCAATCGTGATGGCATTGGGAAGAATATCGCTGCGGCCGATGGTCGTTACCCCAGCGGGAGTTACCTCAAACTGGTTGTTATCTCCGATGGAAACCCAACCTGATTGCATCAGAGTGACGAGACCTTCAATAATCACCCGAGGATGGATACCAAACAGGGTTTTGAGGGCTTGTAGAGATGTATGTCCCTCAGCGACGGCATCTAACACCAACCGCTCGAAAGCGGAGTAAGGTCGGCCTGCTGCTACCTGGAATTCAGCACGATACCGCGAGATCGGAATGAAGGTAATCACGCGGCACCCCCTGGTAAGTCAGAGGACCGGATCATTCTTGCGCGCCCCTCTCCTATACATTTCTCGATGTAGTCAAGTGCTATGCGCCAATGTCCCAAGGGCTGATCCGGATCGGGCGGTGCATCCTGCACTTGGTACTTAAAAAAGTCCCAACTTCCGACTAGAACGAGCAGCCTCTCGGCCCTCGAAAATAGTACATTCATCCGAGCGCTCTCCCGGAGAAAGCCAAGCCCGGCACCAGAAGACTCACGATTGTTCCGCACGAGGGATACAATGACCACGTCCGCTTGATCACCTTGAAATGAATCGACCGTATTCGCTCCACGTTTTACGTCTTCAACCCCTTGCATCCATTCTGGCCGATTCTGATAAATGGGCACAAGCGCTCGACTAAGTTCAGTTACCTGATGTCGATAGGGAGACAAAACGGCCACCCGCATTTGACGCTCATTGAGCCCTTCGATGCGAAGAGTGGATAAGAACTTTAGGATTGCTTCGACTTCCGCTGGCGACGTATACGCGCCGCGTCCCTTTTGAGGACCGAGTTCCCCTTCTGCACCGGATCTAGCCGATGGGATATCAATCCATATGATCGCCCTATCTTTCACCGCGTCTGGCGCGGTGAAGGCGTGGAGCACTCGCGCTAGCGGCTTACCTGTCTTTTGATCGACGGTTTCGCTCTTAATTCGGCCGCGATAATAGGCTTTTGAAATTAGCTCTGCAATGTCGGGATGCATGCGGTGTTGCTGGTGAAGCATGTAAGCGAGGAGACCGCCGACAGTGGGGGAGCTTCCATCAGCGGGCTGAATCGCTTGAAAACAAGCTCTATAGAGTTCCGCAAACACCGGGAGCCAGCGCAACCAAAGAGTTTGCCGGACCTCCCGGTCTCCGTTTTCAAGAGCTCGCCATTTATGGATGAGGTCCATATCAACGAGCCCACCGGCTCGCTCGGGCAATCGGAAGAGAGCTTCTATAGAGTCGTCTAGATAGCGGAGTGCTTTTTCGAAGTCGTTATAGCGATACGGGGGAAGTTGATCCTGATCTCCAATAAGCAGCCAACGGTGTCCGGTCTGAAGTGGTAGGGCAAGATCGAATCCGTGCGCCTTCCCAGCCTCCTCGATCATCGACCAATCAAAACTCTGTGTCATGTCAGCAAGCTCTTCGAGATTGCCCGCAGTGGTCGTAGAGTACGTAATATTTGCGGAGCGTCGAACCAATTCGCACAGATCTCCAGCCCCGCAAGACTTATCACCTCTTCGTAGAGCGAGAGACGCTTCTCTTACAAGGGCTCCCCATTTCGTGGACACACCTCCGACATCAACAATCTTTTTCTTTGCCCGCTCCAATAGGTTCAATGTGACGTTTTCGACGCCATCCTCGTCACCCTCCGGCTTTTCCTTGGCTCTGGGCAGGCGAATCGCGAGCGGGCGCTCTTCCTCATCCATGTTTTGAAAAATTTCAGTTGTAACTTTATTCTTTAGCACATCCACTGCAGCGTGAGCCTGCGCGGTTACCAATACTTGGGCAACAGGATCATCCGAGAAAATTTGACCCAGCAGATTTGCGACAAGAGTGGTTTTTCCAGTTCCAGGTGGTCCCTGCAGCGCAAAAACTGGCCTTGTCCGCCAAATGTTCAGCAATGCTGTTCGTTTAGCTTCATCGACTTTGCCAGGATCTATCTCCACCGGCATCGAAGTTTGCCCTGTATCGACGTAGAAGAAACTCGGCGTTTGCAAAGCTTGCAAAAGATATGTGTGTTGTCGAAGGCGATCTATTGCCCTTCGGCGGCGCTGTATGAGCTTTGTCTGTCCAAACATTTCGAACGCGCGAAGGAATCCTTCTCGTGGGATCCGCTTCTCTTGTAATGCAAATCGATTCAGTCGAATCTGCTCCTTTTCTTCATCGATCACATCGATTTTCCAGAATTCTGTGGCACGATCCTTACCGGGGATGATTAGGCCTTCTTCCGGGCCTAGGTAGACGACATCCCCATCATCCTTCTTTTCAACTAGCTGCCTGCCTAAGAACTCAAGCAGTCCTCCTGGGATCGCCGCAGGCGCTGACACCTGGCGCTCTCGTGTGGCTTCTTCGATGACTATTTCTTGTTTTCCGTCTTTAAATGTTGTCGATACGAGGCGATATGCAAAGATCTCTGCGTCTCTAAATAACAATTCAATCTGGTTTGTTACGCGAAAGAATTCGTGGAATCTTTGTTGCCGCTCTTGGGCCGCTGCGAAGCGGTCAGGCCGTGGTAAGAAAGGCAACCAGGACACTGCGGCTCGTCTCACCACACTCGAATTCTGTTTCATTGCAGCCAATGCGAATACCCGAATTGGGAACCTTTGTATTTCCTTCTGATCATCTCCACCGGTCGAGAAACGCAATTGGGCATCAGAGACACAGAATGCTAATCCCCAATCTCCCTTTTTTGGAGCACCGGTATCGGAATATTCAACCGCTGAGTACGCGAGCCGATTTCCTACGAGGATGTAGCCTTCGCTTTCTCCCTGCCGCCTAACGATTCGAGGCGCCTGCAGATCGGCTTCAATGAACTTCCTTTGGGTTTCAATATCCGTGGCGCTTATGGTCTCATCTTGCGTAAGAATCGCCAGCGTGAGTGGTCTGCTGGGACCTAGCAGTGCTACCAATCCTAAGTAGGAATCCGGCTGGCTTCGCGGTGGTTGCCGCAGGCGAGAGTCGATGTCATCGATGATGTTAATTATTTCGTAGCCCCGACTTAGTCGGGCATCTGGATTCTGAACGAGCATTCGGAGAAGCAATGTTCTCTCCGCGTCAATGAGGTATCCTCCCTTTTCCACCCGATCGACGACATGCTTGTAACGCTGCTCTGGGCTGTAGGAAGAACCTGGTTCGGCAGCCGCAATAACTCTTGCAACGAGTACCGCAAACGAGAACCAATCTGATTCAAACGAATGGCTCCGGTGTGAAGTCGCAACGCTAGCAAACTCTGGGGGTAACACGTCGGGACGATCTGTTGTCGGTTCCGATCCAACTCGAACGGTCCATTCGAAACCTCCTAACCTCATTGTCTCAGGTCCAAGCTCAGCCGAAGTAAATACCACGCCCGCGCTCACGTTGCGGTGGAGCATCTGCTGTTGATGAAGTTGGCTCAGAGCGGCCGCGATAGCACGCATTCCCCGCCATACTGCGGCGCGGGTATTGCCGTTGCTGAGCTCCCGAAGCCACGGCACTGACTTTCTGTCTTTCAGCAGGTGCTCTAGAGGCGTAAGGCCAGGGCAGGTGAGTGCCATAATAAAATGCGCAACCGAATCATCGATCGACGCCTCTTTCAGAACCACGATGCGTGCCTCTGATTCAGGAGAACTACTGAGCCGAAACATGTTTCTCAACTCGACATCCCACAGCGCTCGTAACACTTGATCTGGTTTGGCTCCCACGAATGGCCATGCCTTTATCAAAACTGGGCCGCCAAATTGGTCCTCAGCTTCCCATAAGCTCATCTTGTCGTTCCCGGCTATCTGTCTCCGTAGCAGATATCGCCCACCGAGAACGGCACTATCGCGCTTGAGCATGCTCATCCCGTGACCTCTACTTAGTATCTTGTTTGCTTCAACTCCGTTCGTCTAGCTTGGTATGCAATACTAGCGCAGCGCGCTCTGGAAGCAAATCCTTCTTAATTCTTGATAGCGTCAGATAGAACAGCCGCCGTCATACCGATCAGCGCCACTTCCACAACTGTTTCCAGACCTGTACCAAGGTCTGCATTTGCCGGGGACTCGGAAGGTGGTCGTAAACCAGACGGCAATCCCGATACGCTCGCTCGTAGAAGTCCCGAACAGCCGGGGCGCTGAGATGCGCGAGGTTGTGACGCAGTTCCTTCAGATCCGCCTCGCTCAATATCTCGGCTTTCACGCGATCCGGACGCCGTGCCATAGGGAACGAGCCTAGCATATTCGCTATTTGTTCGCCATGGACCGATGGACTCACTAGAACTGTCGTAATGTCTTCAATGTGCGGACGCTATCGACTTTCGCGGAGAAATCAGCTTGTTGAGGAGTACTTTGACACCGTTCCAGGAGAGGAAAATTGGGTCCGGCTGGGGGCAGGGAACTAACGACCCAACAAAATGGGTGTCGGAAATCGTCCTGAAGCTTCAGCCCGACAAGACTCCAACGAACGAAGGATTGCCCAAACTCGGTCTGAAAATCAGTGAGTGCTGATGATGGTGATTCCCATCGGCACAAACGAAGCTGGAAGGGCAAACAAAGCCGGATCTTGAACACCTCTGGACGAACGGTTTCACTGCCCCTTCAAATCCGTGTGCCGTAAATGTGCCGCGGGGTTCACAAAGCCGCGAGTTTTTCGAGGTTTTTGAGGCACCTCGGAACCTTCCGTGCGAGCTTTTGTTGTGGGTAAACGATTGATTCATTTAGGTGGACAGCACCTTCTCTAGTACCATGAGACCTGCCTTACAAGCAGGAGGTCGCAGGTTCGAGTCCTGCACTGCCCACCACGTTCGGCATTCTGAGAATCGAAAACACCTCCTTCCGTTGTTAAGTCGCGAATCCCTTAAGGTTCTACTAAGTTCACTCGTTTCGGATGCAGCGCTCCGGTTCCGCGTCCGTGCGGACGGGTCAGGCGCACGTCCCAGGTTTGTTGATGACCAGGGGATTGGTGACTGTCATTTGAACGTTAGGAAGCCATGCCCGAAACGGGAAAGACTCTAGCAACGGGCAGAAGGGGAGATTTCATTAAAGGAATGAGAGGAGAATGCCGATCACTGGGACAGGGGGGATGCTGGATCAGGTGCGGCAGTGCGCCGGAGCGAGCTGCGCAGGCGGGGGAACGGAGGGGCGATGACGGAAGCGAAGCGGGAGAGAACCGCCGGGTTGAGGGAGGAAAGCTTGCTGCGGAAGCTCCTGGGGTGCTTCCACTTCCTTGCGGGGACTACGGCATTAGAGGTGGGTCAGGATTTCCGCAACCGGGTGCGCCAGATTGAACGGCGCGACTGGTGGCTATGGTTGTGTGCGGTCGTGATCACTTTGCTGTTGACCGCAGCCGTGATTTCGTTCGCTCTCCCCGGGTTGCACTCGGGTGCATCGAGGTTCAGTTTCGCGCCGCTCAGCGACACGATTGTGGGTCTGGTGGGCCTGGTGCTGCTGTTTGATATCTACACTCTTTACCAGCACTTGCAGATCCAGCGTATTGGCAAGCACCTGCGGGTACGCGATGAGTTGTTCCGCTTGATCACCGAGAAGGCTGCCGACATGATCGCGGTTGTGGATGTCAAAGGCCGGCGGCTCTATAACAGCCCGTCCTACGAAAGGATCCTTGGTTATAGCCTGGAGGAACTGGGCGCGAATCCGTTTGCCCAGATTCACCCCGACGACAGCGAGAGGGTCAAGAAGGCGTCCTTGGAAGCGATCCGCACAGGAATAGGGCAGAGCGTGGAATACCGCATGCGTCACAAGGACGGGAACTGGAGGACGTTCGAATCTCGTGCCTCGACCATTTTGGATAAGCGCGGTGAGGTCGAAAGGCTGGTGATCGTGAACCGCGATATAACGGAGCGCAAACACCTGGAAGAGCAGGTTCGGCAGGCGCAGAAAATGGAGGCTGTGGGCCGCCTCTCCGGAGGAGTGGCGCACGACTTTAACAACCTGCTCGGCGTGATCATCGGTTACGGCGAGATTGTGCAGGAAGGCACGGCGCCGACTGATCCGCTGCGCGGCAGTGTCGATGAGATTCTGAAAGCCTCTCATCGGGCGGCTTCACTCACCAGACAGCTTCTCGCCTTTAGCCGCCAACAAGTGCTCGACCCCAAGATTCTCGACCTCAACGCAGTGGTCAAGGACATGGAGAAGATGCTGCAGCGGCTTATTGGCGAGGACATCGAACTCAAAACCGAACTGTACCCCGCCCTGGCCCGGATCAAAGCCGATGAGGGACAGATCGAGCAGATCGTTCTCAATCTGGCGGTGAACGCACGGGATGCCATGCCTCAAGGTGGAAGGCTATGCCTGGCCACGTTGGATTTTCACATGGACCAGGACTTTGTCCGGCGCTACCCCTACCCCGTTCCGGTCGGGGACTACGTATTACTTACGGTCAGCGACACGGGAATCGGGATGGACACAGCCCTCCAGGGCCGCATCTTCGAACCCTTTTTTACTACCAAGGAAAAAGGAAAGGGCACAGGTCTGGGACTGTCTACAGTCTATGGGGTGGTCAAGCAGAGCGGCGGCTATATCGAAGTCGCTAGTGAACCCAAAGCCGGGACAGTCTTCAAGATCTACCTACCCAAAGTGGAGGGCGCGCTTGTGGAGCCGCAGACCGAGATAGCAGCCTCCCTGTGTGGAACGGAGACGGTCCTGCTGGTGGAAGATGAGCCCTCGCTCCGCATTCTGGCGCGCCATCAACTGGAATCCTGCGGCTACTTTGTGCTCGATGCGGGCTGTGGAGCCGAGGCTTTGGAAGTGGCCCGCACGCAGCTGCGAACGATTCACCTCTTGCTCACCGATGTCGTGATGCCGGGGATTAACGGCCGGATTCTGGCGGAAGAATTGCTTCGCCATCGGCCTCAGCTCAGCGTGGTCTATATGTCCGGCTACACCGGCCAAGCCGTGGGCGCTGACGGAGTACTCGATGCGGGCAGTTGCTTTCTGCCCAAACCCTTCACGCGCGAGGCGCTGGCCGGCAAGCTGCGGGAGGCGCTGGAAGAAAGAATCGCGGCCAGTGCGGTTGCCAAGTGACGCCAGTCTCTGATCAACGCGAATCTTCCGGGCAGCGAGGAGTTGCAAATTGTCCAAGATCCTGATTGTGGACGATGATGATGCCATGCGGGGCCTCTTAAAGATGCGGCTCTCCGATATCTACGAGACTCTGGACACGGGGAATCCGGGGCACGCGCTGGGGCTCGCGCTGGAACATAAGCCGGCCGTGGTCCTGCTCGACTTGATGATGGCCGGATGTTCCGGCTTCGAACTCTGCCAGAGCCTGCACACGCTCAGCTACACTTCGCGTATTCCCGTGTTCGTGATCACGGGCGAGTCCGCCGCAAAATACAAGGACTACGTTGCTGGATTGGGTGCATCGGACTTTTTCGAGAAACCCGTCAACTTTCCTCGGTTGAGAAAGCGCCTGGAGGAAGTACTGACGTCCAGCCTTCCCGAACGCCGGGCTCACGTCCGGGTGCGGATGAAGTTGATCCTCAAGCTGAAGGGAGTGGATGACGCTGGGAGGTCTTTCGAGCAGCTTACATCCACGGAGAATGTGAGCGCGGGTGGATTCTTGTGCAATTTACCGCTGTCATTAGCTAAAGATGCCGTATTGGACATTTTCGTTTCGGGAAAGGGTGAGGATCGCTATGTGGGCCGGGCGCGCCCGGTCCGCAAGGAAGCCCCGGATACGCCCTGGCAGCGCTACGGCTTTCAGTTCACCGAACGGTCCATGGAGTGGATCTTTCAGAGTTAAGGAGGGTTGCCAGGGGGCCGGTTTTTCCGGCGGACCTGCGGATGATCTAAGCTTGCCACTTTAGCGCGCGTTCAGCGCCGCCGCCCGTTCCGTACAATCGTTCTCCCACGGTCCATTTCGCAAGACTATATGCTCGACTGCCGGGCTCGACTTTGGGCCAAACACGGCTCGGGGAGCGGGTTTTGGGCTGCCATATGGTGTACAATGACGGCTGCTTCGAGGCCAGGAGAAATCCCGGTTCCTCCGCGGAAGAGCTTCCATGAAGGAAAACCCTGTTCAACTGGGCGCACGCGAGCGGCAGATTGCCGATCTGCTTTTGCAGGGTTGCGAAAATGCGGAAATTGCCCGGCAGCTCAAAATGGCTCGCCGAACGGTGAAAGCTCACTTCAATCGGATGTTCCTGCGGTTTGGCATCAGCAGCGGAATCAAGCGCGTAAAACTCGCCACGCTCTTGTATCGAAAACAGTTAGGTTTGGAAGTGAGCAGTACAAGAGCCGTGAAGAAGAGCAGCACATTGTTGAAGTCGTCGCGCAAGGACTCAAAAACAGCGAAGTTGCGGGAGCCATCGGGACTGCGGAGAACATCGTTGCGAACTACCTCCGCGTCATCTAAGGCGAACCTGGAGTTTGGAATAGAGTCGCACTCGCCTTCTCGTACGAAACCCGCCGCCTGAAGAGGACCCCGCGGGAACCTCGTAGATATCGCCAGACGCCTCGCGATAAAACTCTGTTTTTCTTTCCTGTCAACCCTGGTCCGGTCGGTAGCACCCGCGTTCTGTGCACTCGGCATGACGGTTGCCGAGGAAAAAGACGAGCCGATTTATGCCCAATCCGGCCGCACAGTGGGCGTTTACGACGGACGATCGAATAAAGTCATAGGCAAAGTAAAGTTAGCTACGGACTTCAGTGTCTGTCAGCTCGATTCTCCTGAGGCGCACACTCAAGCAAGTGATGGGCGAATTTATCCGAGCATGGTATCTGCTAAGTGCGGTTTTGTGTTCGTAACATGCAACAAAGTGCGACAATGCCTTACACAATCGGAATTTCGCTTTTCGTGGCTCGCGGGCCTCGATGGCCTCGGAGTAGCGTGGCGAGACTTGAGAACGAAACTTAAGAGTAATTGACAGCACTTCGGGAGTGCACTCCACAGGGGACAAAGTTCGGGTTCAGTTTGGAAATAGCGGGAGCGATAAATTGATTTCGCGCACAAGGACTCTAGTTTCGGAGATCTGGAAGCAGGCCTGGAAGAAATCCAGGCCGAACTCACTCCTTTGGTTGCTGGCCTTTGCGGCCGTGGCGAGTGGATGCTCCGTCAAGAAGATTGCGATCAACAAGCTGGGCGATTCCCTCGCGAGTGGCGGAACAACGTTTGCCTCTGACGATGATCCTGACCTGGTGGGAGAGGCGCTGCCGTTCAGTCTGAAACTGATGGAAAGCCTACTCGCCGAAAGCCCGCAGCACCGCGGGCTCCTGTTCGCTACGGCCAGCGGCTTCACCCAATACGCTTTTGTCTATGTCCAGGTACCGGCCGAAGAGATCGAGGACCAGGATCTGGCAAAGGCCGATTTCTTGCGCATGCGCGCCCGGCACCTCTACCTGCGCGCGCGCAACTACGGGCTGCGCGGTTTGGAGGTCAATCACCGGGACTTTGAGCGTGAACTGCGCCAGGACCCCAAGGCAGCGGCGCGCCATACGGGGTTGAAGGATGTGCCGCTGCTCTACTGGACGGCAGTTTCATGGGGCGCTGCCATCTCGGTGTCGAAAGACAATCCGGAGATGATTGCGGATCAGCCTATCGTCGAAGCGCTCATTGACCGGGCGCTGGAACTCGATCCCGACTATGATTTCGGGGCCATCCACAATTTTCTGATTACCTATGAATCGGTGCGCAGAACGGCGAGCGGAGACTTCGCTCCGAGGTCTAGAAAACACTTCGAGCGCGCGGTCGAACTGACCTCGGGCCAGAGCGCGGCACCCTATGTGGCCCTGGCGACGGTGGTTTCGGTGAGCAAACAAGATTCTGAAGAATTCGAATCCCTGCTAAAGAAGGCTTTGGCGGTAAATCCGGACGCGCGGCCTGAGTGGAGGCTCATCAATCTTGTCATGCAGCGCCGCGCGCGTTGGTTGCTTTCCCGCGAGGATGAATTATTCGTGAAATAGAGAGGGTGCGGTAATGCGAAGTTTGACGAACAACAGAAGTAGAACGGCAGAAACGGTGAGTCTCGCAGCGGTGCTGCTGGCGATGGCGCTCTCTTCGAGTGCATTGATACAGGCACAAACCGGCGCTCAGGGCCCTTGTACGTCGAGCACCCGGATCAGGCTGGCTACTATGGTTCCTTCCGGGACTTCGTATTATCACAGCCTGCAGGAAATGGGAGCGAAGTGGAAGCAGGCCTCGAACTGCGGCATTGAACTGACGATTTACGCTGACAGCACCATGGGGAGTGAAGATGACATCGTCCGCCGAATGCGCGTGGGCCAACTGCAGGCGGCGGTATTGACGGTGGCAGGACTCTCAGAGATTGATGCTTCGGTGGGAGCGCTGCAGAAGATGCCATTGGTGTACCGGTCGCTCGAGGAAGCGGCCTATGTGCGGGGCAAGCTGGCGCCCGACCTCAACCGCCGTCTGGCGGAGAAGGGATTCGTCGTCCTCTTCTGGACGGATGGCGGCTGGGTGCGATTTTTTTCCAGAGAGCCGGCGCTGTTGCCACAGGATTTCAAGAAGATGAAGATCTTTGTCACCGCTGGCGATGTGACCCTGTCGGAACTGTACAAGTCCGCCGGCTTCAATCCGGTGCTGCTGGAATGGTCGGATGTGCTGACCAGCCTGCAAACAGGAATGGTCGACGCCTTGCCGACGATTCCCCTGCATGCCCTTACGAACCAGTTTTACCTCTCGACTCATCACATGCTGGAAGTAAACTGGATTCCGCTGGTGGGCGCCATGATCATGACCAAGAAGAGCTGGGATGCGCTTCCGCCAGCCCAGCGCGAAGCCATGCTGAAAGCAGCGGCGGATTGCGGTCAGGAGTTCCAGACGCACAACCGCCAGGAAAACCAGGAGGCGGTCGAAGCAATGCAGAAGCGAGGTCTTCAGGTTCACCCGGTCAGCAAAGAAGGAGAACAGGAATGGCGGCGGTTCTCCGAGGGCCTCTATCCGGAGATTCGCGGACATATCGTTCCCGCGGATACGTTTGACGAAGTCGTCAAACTGCTCCGCGAGTATCGCGCCACGCCGGGAGTACCCGGAAAGTGAGCAATGAAGTTGCCGCTTCCGGAGACTACCCCCAGCCTGCCGGCCCGGGCGGGGCTTCGGGGAAAACCTGGCTGAAAACGGCGGAGAATGCCGTGGTTTCGGTGGCCCTGTTCGCCATGGTCTTGATCCCACTGGCAGAGAGCTTCCTGCGGCGCGCCTTTCATACGGGGATTCCGGCTTCGACCACCATCGTTCAGCACATGGTGCTGGTGGTCGGGATGCTGGGGGGTGCAATCGCGGCGCGCGAAGGAAGGCTGCTCTCGCTTTCAACCCTGGCAGAGACCGCGCTTCATGGACGATGGAAGAGTGTCGCGCGGATCTTCACGAGTAGTGTGTCGGCTGCCATTTCAGCCTTTCTGTGCCTGGCTTCCTACCAGTTTGTCGAGACCGAGCGTGAGGCCGGACAAATCCTGGCGTACGGCATCCCGATATGGGTGGTCGAGTGGGTTCTTCCCCTCGGGTTTGCGGTAATCGCGATCCGAATTCTTCTCCACTCGTCCGAAAAGTGGACCCCGCGAGTATTGGCAACTCTGGGCGCTGCCTTACTGGGGGGAGTGGTGATGATCTGGCCGGCAGGTTTGCACCATTTCGTTCCGATCGCGATGGCTATTCTGTTCGTCGCGTCGGTGCTGGGCATGCCGGCTTTCGCGACGCTAGGTGGCGCGGCATTGATTTTGTTTTGGGGCGTGGATCAACCGATTGCGGCGATTCCCATCGCTCAATACGCGCTGGTGACGAATCCGATTCTTCCGACGCTGCCACTGTTCACCCTGGCGGGTTATTTCCTCGCCGAGGGCGGCGCGCCGAAACGGCTGGTGCGCGTGTTCTACGCGTTATTCGGGCAATTCCGCGGCGGGCCGGCGATTGTGACCGTATTGGTTTGCGCCCTCTTCACGTCCTTTACGGGAGCTTCGGGCGTGACAATTCTTGCGCTCGGTGGCCTGCTGATGCCGGTGTTAATCGGCGCCAACTATTCGGAGAAGGACGCCCTCGGCCTGCTGACAGGATCGGGTTCGCTGGGATTGCTGCTGCCACCGTGCCTGCCGCTCATCGTTTATGCCATCGTGGCTAGAGTTCCGATTGGGCAGATGTTTCTTGGCGGTATCATTCCGGCCTTTGTCATGATGGCGGCGATCGCCATTTGGGGCATCCAGCGAGGGTCGGCAAGTAACACCGCGTTGCGGAAATTCGAATGGAAAGAGGCGCGAATCGCGTTGTGGGAGGGCAAATGGGAACTCGCCATGCCGCTCGTCGCCTTTGTAGCACTGTTCAGTTCGCTGGCCACGCCCGTTGAGGCCGCCGCGGTCACGGCGTTCTATGCGTTTGTCGTAGAGGCAGTGATCCATCGCGACTTGCGCATCTTCCGGGACTTGCCGAGAGTCATGGCGGAGTGCGGATTACTTATCGGAGGCGTGCTCCTTATTCTTGGGGTGTCGCTCGGTTTCACCAATTACCTGGTGGACGCTGAGGTTCCGGCCCGGGCCGTGGCGTGGACGACGCAGACCATTCATTCTCCAATTCTGTTCCTGCTGCTGCTAAACGTCTTTCTACTGGTGGTTGGCTGTCTGATGGAAATCTATCCTGCCATCGTGATTGAGGTCCCTTTGCTGGTTCCATTGGGAGCCGCCTACGGGATCGATCCCATCCGGCTCGGGATCATCTTCCTGGCAAACATGGAACTGGGTTATCTGACTCCGCCCGTGGGCTTGAATCTCCTGATGTCGTCGTATCGGTTCAAGAAGCCGGTGCCGGAAGTCTTGCGCTCCGTTCTGCCGGTGGTTATGGTGCTGACCGTGGGAGTTCTGTTAATCACCTACATTCCGGCATTGACCACGGCGCTTCCGCGATTGTTTGGCTATTGAACCGGGGCCCCACGGCCAAAATCGAACCGGGACCCATCCCTCAAAGCCGTGGGCGGCGCTGCGCCGACCAGGGTAGAAAGGCCTGCCCGGATGCCCTTCCGGCATCTACCCGCATCTGCCCAGAACCTGTAAACCTCTTGTTCCACTATGGCTCTCCCCCAGCCGAGTTCTCGATACCCGTCTGCGACTGCCCTATGGGTGGTCGTGTTGATGATCCTGGTGACGCTGCCCGCACAACTGCTGGCGGGCGCGAAACAGCTGAATTGCTCGCCGACCCGCCTGGGTTATGGCAGGGTTGCGGTCGGCCGGGCCGAAACTCTTCTGGTCGCGGTAACCAACAGCGGGCAAGCGAGCGTAACAATTTCGAGCGTGACGGCGAACCACAGCGAATTCAAAGTCTCGAAATTGAAACTGCCGCAGGTCCTGGCCGCGGGAGCCAGTCTTGAGGTGAGCGTGACCTATACGCCCAGCGCGGCGGGCTGGGTCGGCGGGCAGCTTACCTTTGTCACCACTGCCTCCAATCCCACCCTTACTCTGGGAGTGGGAGGATTGGGCGTGACCACCGAGATGGTGACCGCAAGTCCGGCGAGCGTAGCGTTCGGGAATGTGGCCGTGGGAGCGAGTTCAACGTTGCCGTTTGTGCTCACAAACAAGCGTGCGCAGGCGGTGACCCTTTCCAGCCTGCAAATCACTGGCAGCGCATTCTCGGTGGGCGGCGCTGGTTTTCCTTTGACCCTGGCAGGCGGGCAAAGCGTGAAGCTGAACGCCACCTTCCGGCCGCAGGCTGCGGGCCTGACCGGGGGCAGCGCTTTTGTCTCGGGTGCGGCACTGAACCTGCCGTTTACCGGCACGGGCACCGCCGCGAGCAAGCGTCAATTGACTATAACGCCCGCCACACTCAACTTTGGCAATGCGGCTGTGGGTACTACTGAGACGCTCACGGCAGGGCTGAACGCCAGTGGTGGAAGCGTGACCATTTCCTCGGTGTCCAGCAGCAATGCGGAGTTTGCCGTGCCCGGCGTGGAGTTCCCGTTGACGATCCCGGTGGGGCAGGAGGTGTCGTTGAACATCACATTCACGCCGAAGAATAAAGGGAAGGCCTCCGGTACGCTCTCATTCGACAGTAACGCCGCGGATTCCCCGTCGGAGGCTTTGGCCGGGAAAGGCACTGCGCCCTATGTGAGTCTTTCCTGGATTGCGAGCTCGTCGCAGGTAGCAGGCTACAACGTTTACCGGAGGGCGTCTCGGACGGGAGCGTACGCCAAGATCAACTCGAGCCTTGACCCGTACACGATGTATACGGATGCAACCGTAGTCAGCGGCGGTACCTACTACTACGCAACAACGGCCGTGAATCTGAGCGGGGAAGAGAGCAGTCTTTCGAACCAGGTAAAGGTTGCGGTACCGTAGGGTAAGCATCGCCGTTCTGTGTGCGGGCTGGCGAGTCATCCTCGCCCGGAGGCGCCAACCCAACATTCTTCAATTCTTCGGGAATCCTTTTCGGACGCGTCAAACCTCCACTCCTGGCAGGTTGGATTGTCCTTCTGAACAACAGCGGAGTAAGTTGGACCTCCCGCGGGAGGGGTGCGAAACCGCCGGCCACTCAATGGTTTTGGCGGGGCAGCGGTTGACACGCCGCGGGTTGCAGTTTATGGTTTGTCGTCAAATGCAGCCGCTTGCAATTCCGCTCGGCGCAGCAGGTTGAGGCTGGTTCACAGGTACTCTACACAGAGTTGAGGATGGAATTGATCGAGTTGGGCCAGCAATCTGCAAGTGTGTTCAGCGCACCTGGCCGGGTCAATCTAATCGGCGAGCATACCGACTACAACGACGGGTTTGTGATGCCGAGCGCAATCGGCCTTCGCACGTACGTCGCTATATCTCGTCGACCAGAACGCAAGCTACGGATTCAATCCCAGGAGTTTCCCCAGTTCTTTGAGTTTGATCTGGATAACCTGCCGCAGCAAGCCACCGGAAATTGGTGTGACTATGTGCTGGGGATCGCTGTGGCCTTACAGCAGGCTGGGCACGATTTGCAGGGCGCGAATTTGTTCGTGCGGAGTGACATCCCGATCGGTGCGGGGCTCAGTTCGTCGGCGGCGATTGAAGTCGGCAGCGCGTTCGCGCTGATCAGCCTTAATGATGCGGTCTTCCCCTTGGCGGACGTGGCGAAGCTTTGCCAGCATACCGAGAACACCTTTATCGGAGCCCGCGTCGGTATCATGGACCAGTTTGTGGCATGTTTAGGAAAGGTGGGCCACGCTCTGCTGCTCGACTGCCGTTCGCTCGAGTTTGAGCTCATCCCCATTCCCGACAGAGTGCGGATGGTAATTTGCAACACGATGGTGAAGCACCAGCACGCCGGCGGAGAATACAATCGGCGCCGCGAGGAGTGTGAAGAAGGGGTAAGAATTCTGGCAAAGTGGTATCCGGATATTTGTGCTCTGCGCGATCTATCGGTCGATCAGCTGGTTGAGCACGGGAAAGATGTTCCCGAGGAAATATTTAGGCGCTGCCGTCATGTGGTGGAGGAAAATGAACGGGTGCGCGATGGCGCTCGGCGCCTCCGCGCCGGCGATTTGAATGGTTTCGGAGAGCTGATGCGGGAATCCCACCGCAGTCTCCGCGACCTGTACGAAGTCAGTTGCCACGAGCTGGATCTCATGGCCGAGGCCGCCGAAGGCCTGCCGGGCTATTACGGAGGGCGCATGACCGGAGGCGGATTTGGCGGATGCACAATAAATCTGGTGGAGGCGACGGATGCCGAAGCCTTTGCCGATCAAATCTCGATCCGCTATGAAAAGGCTGCGGGAATTAAGCCGACCGTCTACATCTGTTCTGCCGCCGATGGCGCGAGGGCTGAGCGCAATCTGGCGTCGTAAATGGGGCATTGCCCGAACACTCGGCAAACACTGGTTCCAGTTCGCTCCGTGCGAGGTTCACACTGCCTCTGGGAGGGTGGGGGCGATCTCAAAGTCAACTTGCCGCTTGCCCAGGGTAGGATGCGACGCGGTCAGCCGCACTCTTCCCGCCTGCTCTTTCGCTCGCAGCCACACAGCGCCTGTCCCACCCACCAGCGCGAAGGGATTGTCGCCGATAATTTCGGCGGGACCTTCGACGTGCAACGGGATGGCGTCGTTGGCGAAAGAGCGTATTGCGCCGAATTCATCTGTGACCCGCAGTACGACACGCGTGGTATCAGCGCCGTCGGCAAGAAGCCTGGTGTCATCCGGCAAAATCGAGAACTGCTGATCGATCCCTTTGCCGGAGTAGAGCTTCGCGATCACCTTCTTGCCCTGAATGTAGCCTTCAATCCTCAGATCTCCCCAGGCGTCGAGAAATGGGCGCAAGTGGAGGACGAACGGCGGATGCGGAAGGTTTCCAAATTCGCTTCGGTCGGGATCAGCCTCTGCAATCAGCTTGTCGTCGATGTAAAACTTGAGATGGTCGCAGTTGGAGCAGACAACAGCGTTGTTAAATCCAATCGATTCGTCCCCGCTCGCCCAGCGGAAGGCGGGTTCCAGCACGACCTCCTCCTCCGGGTCGCACTGCGACTTGTAGAAGCCTGCCGCAGGCTTGGGCTCACGGAAAATGTCGGCCACTCCGTGATAGCAAATCCGGTCGCCGGAGCCGAAATCGAAATGGGTGTTGTAGTCGAAGGCGCACCAGCCGATGCCTCCTGCGTATTGGGGATTCGACGCCAGCTGGTTGTGAACGCGGGCGTGCCGGACGGTGTGCTCGGTGAGCCGCTCCGTATTGTCGATGGTCTTGGTTGGGTAGGTGTGCCCAATGAATTCCGTGTTCAAGTACCGGGGATGGTTCGGCGGGCGCAGCGGGAATCCGAAGTCGTTCATCGTAAACACGTCTTCAAGGAATTCCGAGTCGAAGTGGTTGCGGATGCCTCCGGTTGGACGGGTCGGGTCGAGTTGATGGGCCAGCGCATTGGTCCGTGTGTAGAAGTCATGATCGTCAGAAGATTCGTTGATGCGGACTCCCCAGAGAATGATCGAGGGGTGGTTCCAGTCGCGGCGAATCATGCGCCGAACGTTGTCCAGGGAAATGTTTTTCCAGGCTTCGTCGCCGATGTGCTGCCAGCCTGGGATTTCCTCCAGAACCAGCAGACCGAGTTCGTCGCAAGCGTCCAGGAAATGCCGCGACTGAGGATAGTGCGAGGTACGCACGATGTTGCACTTGAAGCTGCCGCGAAGCACTTGTGCGTCGCGTCGCTGGACGCGTCCCGGCATGGCTTGGCCGACGAAGGGAAACGTTTGATGGCGGTCGAGCCCCCGCAACTTGACGACTTTGCCGTTCAGTTCGAAGCCATGTGCAGTAAACCGAGCCTCGCGAAAACCGACGGTTCGAGAATCCTCATCGACCACGCGCGATCCGTTCAGCAACCGAACCTGGACAGAATAGAGCTTGGGCCGCGCCAGGTCCCAGAGCACCACGGGCCCTAGTTTCTCCAGTCGCACCGTGTGCGGCGCTGGATCGTTCGCAACGGCGGCTGGTGCGACTTGTTGAGTACCTGCGGCCAGCACACGGTCTCCGTCGAGCAGCGTGATCTCAAGCGACAGGGCCTCGCTTAACGGCTCCAGATGCTGCAAAAAACAGGCCACCGCAAGGCTTGGATTTGGAGTGAGCACATCTTTGGGCTGGGCGAAGATGTTTTCGATGAAAGTGGTGGGAACGATGCGCAGAGCAACTTCGCGGTAGATGCCTCCGAATGTGAGGTAGTCAATCTGATCCCCAAAAGGCGGGATGTCTGCTCGTTCCGTAGAGTCGACCTCAACCGCGAGCACGTTGTCGGAGTCGAAGTCAAGATGCGGCGTCAGCTCAAAAGAGAAAGGTGTGTATCCTCCCTTGTACTCTCCCAGCCGAACTCCATTGAGCCAAACCGTTGAAGAAGTCATCACTCCTTCGAAATCGACGAAGACACGGCGCCCGCGGGTTTCCGCGGGGAGTTTGAAGTGACGGCGATAGACCGACACAAATTCGTAGTCTTTATCGTCAAAGCTGTGCCAGGGCAGGCGAGTGTTGGCATGAGGAACTACCACACGCTCAAACCCTGAGTCGTCGAAATCCTTCATGCGGGCCTCGGGCTTTGCTAAGCGGCTGAACCGCCAGCTTCGGTTCATCGGAAGGACAACCCGCCCGCCCAAGTCATGGGGCGGAGACGCACTGGAAGTCTCCGCGAAGGAGTTCGCCGCTAGCGTCGAGGCGATCAAAGCGCTGGTTTTCTTGATGAAGTCCCGTCGTCGCATCGTGATATGTCCGGCGCAATGGTTCACAATTCTACAATCGACCACCTCGGGATTGTCTGGAACTGACAAACTTCGTTTCCGCAGCGTTCGCGTCGTTGGACCCCGCCATTGTAAACTGACTAGATCAAGCAGGTTAGAGAGCGCGGCCCCATAGCTCAGTTGGATAGAGCAGCGGTTTCCTAATTCTCCGGTTTGACGCCACGCGACGCAACGTCTTGTGTTTTCAATAGTGCTCACTCACGCCACAGTACGCAAAGTTATGCCATTAGTCAGCTTCGGGACAGCATTCGGGACAGCAGAATCGGGTCAATGAGTGTAATTGGCGATTTATCGTCAACCACACGGCTCAAAGTGTAAAATCCGCCGCATGGATGCAGTCTGCAATGCTCGTGAGGCCAAGGAGTTCCTGATCTCCAAGATCGTGGCGGAAGCACAGGGTGAAAGTGTTCCGCTCTCAGAAACCGAACGCAAGATGCTTTACTTCACGGAAAGCGGATGGACGCTTCCAGACATCATGCAGGTCAACGAGCAGTTCGACCGTGAGTACGACCAAGACGAATATGAGAGGAATGGCGAGAATCATTGCCAAGGCTTACAGGCACGTTCTTCACGATTCTCGTGACGAATACGATAAGTGGTGGGCCGCAGTGCGGTACCTGCGGCGAGAAGATCACTTCCTCTCAGTTTTGATTGGGCTGGCCGACCTGCGGCCACGTTGGGATCAATTGAAGCTTCTTGCAGCGGGACTTGTAATCGTAGGTTGCGTTCTCCTTTGGATCATCCTCAGCAACAAGCAGATCTTCTTCAACAAGTAGAAAATTCCAAAATTCGTCCAGGTAACCAGGCGATTACACTCATTGACCGCAGCCGTACAGCCCCCATACGTGCCAAACTTCAGCGGGCCGATATAGATGAACGGCAGCATGGAATTTCGAAGGCAGTATAGCTGAAATCTCCGGCGGAACCTGGGTTCCACGCGGCTATTACAGGCGGATTCCCGTGACAATCGTGCGCTTGAGTGACAAGGAAGGGGACAAGGGGACAGCGCCGTTTTATAATCGCCCCAGGCCCCGTAGCTCAGATGGATAGAGCATTCGTTTCCTAAACGAAGGGTCGCGTGTTCGACTCACGCCGGGGCCACCAGAATCTAAGAATCCCACTAAGGAACGATTGCCGACAAATTCAGGAGTGGCGACGCCGTCTAACGCCCCGGCCTGTGCATCCGGCAGCGCGACTTGCAGCATATAGGCGTCGATTCTGAAACCGTCGAGACCGCTCTACTCTAAACGCTCCACCACGATGAACGCGTCATAGGTCGTTATCTGATTGTCATCGTCGAAGCTCACAATATAAGAAATGGATGATCCAGCCACCGCTCTGATAGCTACAACTGCCGAGCAGCCAATAACGCCGGTTACGTTTACGCACCCAGGGCGGAACGCCTGCACCTGAAACCCCTGCTGCTCGGGCCCGGCCTCATCCTGGTAGAGAAAATCGGGGTAAAGATTTCCCGTAGTGCCCGTCGCTGTCGGCACCACATAGGCCGAGATGCGGAACAGGCCGTCGCTTGGGGTCGTGAAAAATGGCGTCTGCGGAACTTGCCGGGTCTGCCCCTTCAATACCACCCGCGCGACAACCTGCGGGGCATAGGGTGAGCAGAGCGGCTATCGGCCCGGCTGCTGGCCTCCCGGACAAATCGTTAGGGCCTCCACCATAGGACAGCATCGTCAACGCAAGTACAGCAAACATCAAGCAAAAGATTCTCAACCTCATGGAATTAACCTCCATCGCTCAGAAGCAGCCCGGTCTTGCCTGGCTCAGGTATCGTCCCCCAGTCCCGCGGACTTATCAATCAGCTGTTGCAGGACCCACGCCTGCCTACTCTGCTCCCACACGCCGAATATCCGCGTTGGGAGGCACTCCGAGCACGATTCCAACAGACCCGAAGATCGGTGCAGTGCACATGGCGCGTTCTAGTCCAAAACCTGAGCTTTCTGCGGGATCGGCGGGAGCGCGGAAGGAGGTCCCCAGTCCCTATGCGGGGAATGCAGCTTGGCGGTGCGGTTCGACCGCCCGGGGCCCCCATGCTTTCAATCACTTGCGCTGTTACCTTTTGATTCTTCGTCATGCGCCAGGCGGGAAACGTATGCACCACTCGGTGTGCTATAATGATTCTCAACGCTACTGCCACGGTTTGCTCGTGACGCGGTGATCCTGATTGGATCAAGATTCATCTCCGCTTTTCCTGCCCGCCGTTTATTCAGCGTCAAATCAAAATAGTAAGAGCGGCATGGAACTCACGACACGTGTCTGATATCTGGCCCCTCCAGAAAGAAAATTACGAATGACAAGCTTTACGGAACTACCGCTTTCTTCTGCTTTACAGCAGAGGCTGGCGACGGCTCAATTCATCATCCCTACGCCCATTCAGGCGCAGGCCATTCCCTGTGCCCTTGAGGGCAAAGACGTGCTGGCTACGGCGCAAACCGGAACCGGCAAAACGCTGGCGTTTCTGATCCCGATCATCGAGATGCTGCAGCGCGAACCTTCGCAAAAAGTCCGAGTACTGGTTTTGCTGCCCACCCGCGAACTGGCGATTCAAGTCAACGAAGAATACGAAAAACTGCGGGGCAGGGAACTATCGAAAGCGGCGCTGGTAATCGGCGGCGTCAATGAGAAGGCGCAGATTCAGGCGGTGCGTGGCGGCTCCAGCCTGGTGGTTGCGACGCCGGGCCGCTTGCAGGATTTCATTACCCGCAAGTTGATTGATTTGCGGGAGGTCAAGATCCTGGTGCTCGATGAGGCCGACCGCATGCTCGACATGGGGTTTCTGCCCGCCATCCGGCGCATTCTCGCGATCCTGCCGCAACGCCGGCAGACGCTGTGCTTCTCAGCCACGCTGGAGCAATCCGTCGCCGGCCTGGTGAACGATTCCATGCGCGACCCCGTGCGGGTGGCGATCGGTTCGGTGCTCAAGCCGGTGGAGAGCGTCCGGCTGCAAGCCTACGAAGTACGTCCGGCCGAGAAACCCGATGTGCTGCGGCAGTTGCTCTATGCGGAAAAGGGGCAGACGCTCATCTTTGCGCGCACCAAGCGCGGCACGGAACGGCTGGCCAAGGAACTGATTCGCGAAGGTTTTTCCGCGACCATGATTCACGGCGACCGCTCACAATCGCAGCGCAACGGAGCGCTCAGTGGATTTCAGCAAGGGCGCTTTCAGGTGCTGGTCGCCACCGACGTGGCCGCGCGCGGTTTGCACATCGATGACGTGGCGCATGTGATCAACTACGACCTGCCCAAGATGGCGGAAGATTTCATCCATCGCGTGGGACGGACGGGGCGTGCGGGATCGGAAGGGCTGGCTACCAGTTTAGTAGCGGGCGGTGAGGTTATCGAACTGCGGCACATCGAGCGCGCGTTGAAACTGCGCATCGAGCGTAAGCAAGTGGATTGGGCGAATGCAGAACGTTCAGAGCACGTCGTCCAAAACACGCTGGCCAGCCGGACGCTGACCAAGATGCCCGGCGAAGTATTCGCATAACCAGGCAAGCGAATCGGCTACCCAGTCGAAGGGGCGCGTCTTGAAGACGCGCCCCAATTTGTCCGAAATATTCCCGGTGCAGCTGGTTAGGAACCGAACCTACGATCCGGTCTTTTCCGGACCATGTTCCCGCGGAATGCTGGAAATTTCGGCGTCGTCTCCGAGTTGGAACAGCGCGGCTTGCTCGGCAGCGTGCCTTTGCAATTCGTCCAGGTCCAGTTCGCTTGAATCGCCCGACGTTCCTATCGTGTCTTCGGTCTTGCGTTGAGTTCGGCGTTCGGCCTTGTCGCGCTGTTTTTGCTGGCGCGTGTGTTCTTTCTGGCGTTTGGTAAAGCTTGATCGACCTCGTCCTGGCATCCCAATCTCCAATCGTCAAATTTGGCTATCGTGGCTGGCGTTTACGTTTCGACCAGGTTCAAAGCTCAAGCAGCGGCGCAGTGAACCATCCTGCCCTGGTGAATCGCTAGCCCCTTGAGTTTCGCCGGCGGCACATCTGTGTGCCCGGCGGGCTGTTACCAGCGGGGTTCGCGTGGCTGGCGTGCGTGACCCTGGTAGTCGTCGCGACTGCCGCCGCCTCCGCCACCACCAAAACGCTGCCCACCGCCTCCGCCGCGCGGCGAATCGGTCTTTGGTTTCGCCTCGTTGATTTTCAGCGCGCGCCCGCCCAGTTCAGTTCCATTCAAAGCCGCGACCGCCTTGTCGGCTTCCGCCGGATTGGTCATCTCGACAAAGGCGAAGCCCCGGGCGCGGCCGGTTTCGCGGTCCGTGACAATACTGACGCGTTCCACCGCGCCATGCGCTTCAAACAAACCGCGAAGCTCTGGTTCTGTGGTGCTGTGAGGCAAGTTGCCGACATAAAGATTCTTCATAGGAGTTCTTCTCTTTCTGTTTCTATTGCCGCTGTTTCTGGTGCAAATAACGGTTGATGTTTGATGGCTTCGGGTGCGGAATGCTGCTCGATTGCTTCCGCCCACCGCGAAGGTCTGGGTGTTTCGCGTATAGCGCGCGAACGAGCCTCACTGACCGAGCGGACGCTGGAAATTTTTCTGCAGGCTTCCAGTATTCCCCACCGCTGCTGCGATGAGTTTTCCGAAGTCTGCGCGAGCAGTGCTGCAACCATCTCCCTATGCAGGGCGTCTGCGTCTGCTTCCACCGGCCCTTCATCAGAATGCGGCGCAGCCGCGAGATACTCGGGCCCTCCAACGAAGAAAGCAATCCGCTGCGGAGGGTTGGCGTTCCGAATGTCGGTGCAGAACTTGTCACGGCTGTCGGTCTCCCCGGCTACGTTGATGAGCACAAGATTGTACAAGTCGGCTCGCCACCAGCATCGTGCCTCGATCACATCGGCGGCGCAATCAACATCGATGCCAAGCTTTCTCATCACATCGGCCCGCAGGTCGCGTTTCGTCTGCGAAGTGTCCAGCAGAAGTACGCGCTTCTTCTTCGTCACGGGGCCGCCCTCGGGATGCGAAAGCGGCAAGACGATGACGGGCGTGGTCATGCTAGCTTCTCCTTAAGGCTGGCTTGCTTGGCCGGGGCCACCAGGTGTTTCTCCGCCAGATCCTTCAACATTTTTTGGTTGCTCTGGCGGCGGCTGATCTTCTGCCTGCGCCGCCGGTTGAATCTGGCTTTGTCACCGTTGATTCCGGACATGTTTGTCTCCTGCCTTGTGGAGTGCTTACCCTAATGCCCCGATGCCGCGAGGTGCCCGCTCCCGCACCTACGGCGAAGTTGGATATCCCATTACGAGCGGGTCATCGAATCGGCCAGATCGCGAATCGGCCAGACCCCATGGCCGCTCCTTGAAGTCGATGTCTGGGGACTGAAGAAACTGATTTCAGAGGTTTTCAGTTTCGCCACGTCACTCGCCTTTCAGGGAATCTTCTCAATCGCGAAGGCGCAACGTGCTGTTCTAGGGTGTCTTCGAGGTCAAGATCTTCAGTATACATCCCATTCGTAGATCCTGCTCGGGTTTTGCGCATCGGGAAGTCACCAAAGGTCCCCGGAAGATTCATAACCGAAGCTATAGTACAGTGCTTCTCTATGCGTCGGATAAGTGTCTGCGTGGGGGCTTGGTTTGCGACCGCCGTGCTTGTCCTTGGAACCGCACAAGCCACGAAACCCCTCGACGCGGCGATTGCGACACCAGGAAAATTCACCGACATCACTGCTGCTGCCGGCGTGCACTTTCAGCACGTCGCTCCTCACACCTCCCGAAAATATCTGCTGGAAACGATGGCGCCCGGAGTGGCCTTGTTCGACTACGACAACGATGGCCGGCTGGATATCTTCGTCACCAACGGCGCCCCGCTTAAAGACCCGACTCCCAAGGGCACGATTCCCCAGAAGGCTGGCCCCGAGGATTGGAATCGTCTTTATCATCAGAAGCCGGACGGCACCTTTGAAGACGTGACCGAAAAGGCCGGCCTGCAGGGCGTTGGCTATGGCATGGGAGTCGCCGTGGGCGATTACGACAACGATGGATATGAAGACTTGTTCGTGACCGCCTATGGCGGGAACCGGCTCTATCACAACAACGGGAACGGAACCTTCACCGATGTAACGGAGACTGCAGGCGTCGGCGGCAGCGGTTGGTCGAGCAGCGCCGCTTGGGTCGATCTGGATAATGATGGCATGCTCGATCTAGTGGTCGTAAGGTATGTCGCGTGGGATTTCTCCGATATCTGGTGCGGGCCGCCACAAGCGGCGTTGCGCGTTTATTGCCATCCAGATGTTTTCCCGCCCATCACGCTCCTGGCATACCACAACGACGGCAACGGGCACTTCACCGAAGTCGCGCAAAAGATCGGGTTGTCGAAGCCAGTCAAGGGCCTGGGCATCGCACTTGCCGACTATGATCGCGACGGTCACATCGACCTCTGCATCGCCAACGACTCCTGGCCTGAGTTTCTCTTCCACAACAAAGGAAACGGCACATTCGAAGAAGTGGGCCTTGCGGCCGGGGCCGCGCTCGATGGCGATGGCCGCACTTTCGCCGGCATGGGAGTCGACTTCGCGGACTACAACAACGACGGGCGACCCGACTTAATGGTCGACGATCTGGCCAATCAAATGTATGCGCTCTACCTGAACAATGGCGATGGCAGCTTCACCTATGCCAGTTACTCGACCGGTATTTCTCGCATGACGCTGTCGCATTCCGGGTGGGGTGTCCGCTTCATGGATTACGACAACGACGGCTGGAAAGACATCCTGATCGCCCAGGGCCACGACCTTGACACCATCGAGAGAACGAACCCGCAACTTCACTACCGGGAGCCGATGCTGCTGCTGCGCAATACCGGCAAAGGATTTGTCGATGTCTCGGCAAATTCGGGAGGCATTTTTCACGAGGCCTGGGTCGGGCGCGGCATGGCCATCGGCGACATCGACAACGACGGACGCATCGACGCAGTCGTGGCCACGAATGGCGGTCCTCTGCATATCATTCACAACGAAACGCCGACCTCGAATCACTGGTTGACGTTGAAGCTGGTCGGACACCGCAGCAATCGAGATGGCATCGGAGCCGAAGTGAACGTGGTAACTGCCAGAGGTCCGCAATGGGTTACAGCAACCACAGCGTCCAGCTATCTGTCGTCAAGCGACAAGCGCGTGCACTTCGGCCTGGGATCGGAGAGTGCTGCGCAATTCGTGGAGATTCGCTGGCCCAGCGGAATTGTTCAGACTCTCAAGGATGTGCGTGGCGACCAGATTCTGCAGGTTGACGAACCGATTGTGCCCACTGCCTCGAAAGAGATTACAAAACCATGAGCAGTCCGGTGATCGAGTTCCGCGATGTTGCCTACACGCTGCCCAACGGCCAGCCGTTGCTCACGAGTTTGAACCTGCAAGTCCACCGCGGTGAGACTCTGGTGTTGCTCGGACGCAGCGGCTCCGGAAAAACCACCACACTGAAGCTAGTCAATCGGCTGTTGAGCCCGAGCAGCGGGGATGTGCGTGTAGATGGCGCGCCCACTGCCGAAAGCGATGTCATTCGTCTGCGCCGCAGCATCGGCTATGTCATCCAGGATGTGGGTTTGTTCCCGCATTTCACGGTAGAACGAAACATTGGCCTCGTCCCGCGAATCGAGGGCTGGACCCCAGACCGGGTTCACCAGCGCGTCGCGGAGTTATTGCAGATGGTCGGGCTTGAACCATATCTGGCCTCGCGTTATCCTCACCAGCTTTCGGGCGGGCAACGGCAGCGCGTGGGCGTGGCTCGGGCACTGGCGGCCGATCCCGCCATCCTGCTGATGGATGAACCCTTCGGCGCACTCGACGCGCTCACTCGCGACCAACTGCAGCGCGAGTTCCTCTCGCTCCAGCGGCGGCTGAATAAGACAGTGGTCTTTGTCACGCACGATCTGCGTGAGGCGTTGCGGCTTGGTTCGCGCATCGCGCTCATGGAAGCCGGCCGGCTGGTCACAATTCTTCCTCCCGAGGATTTCCTGCGGTCGAATGACCCATTGGCCGCCGCATATGTGCAGGCTTTCGGAGACGGACTGGACTCAGCCACAAATCGAGGCGCATCATGAACCTCTTTCACTTCCTGTTGCAAAACCACGAACAGGTTTTGGAACTCACGCTGGAGCATCTCTGGCTGGTGGGAGTCTCCACGCTGCTCGCAGTGCTGATTGGCATACCGCTCGGCATTCTGAGCGCGCACTGGCCGGTGTGGAATAAGCCAGTGTTGGGAACCGCGAACATCATTCAGACGATTCCCAGTCTTGCGCTCTTTGGTTTCTTGCTGCCGGTGCCCTGGCTCGGGGATCGTGCCGATCGCCTGGCGATTCTGGCCCTGACGCTCTACGCGCTGCTGCCCGTGATTCGCAACACCTACACGGGAATCCGCGGCGTCGATCCAGCAGTCGTGGAAGCCGGGCGAGGCATGGGGCTCACCAGCAGCCAGCTTCTGTTTCAGGTGGAGTTGCCGCTGGCGTTGAGCGTGATTCTTTCCGGCGTGCGAGTGGCCGTTGTCGTCTCGGTGGGCCTGGCCACCATAGCCGCCGCGATTGGCGCTGGAGGCCTGGGCGAATTCATTTTTCGAGGTCTAGCCATGGTGAACAATCAGCTCATTCTTGCCGGAGCGATTCCCGCTGCCGTTCTGGCGTTGTCGGCGGATTTCGGCCTGGGATGGCTGGAGAAACGTTTGCGGCCACGATGAAACAGCATCACCACGGACGGAAGCACAGTGCTTTCGAAGCACGGCGCTGGAGTTTGGTCAGCTTGATTCTTGTAGCTCTGCTGTTCTCCTCGTGTGAGTCCTCGCACTCCGATCGCGTTGTCGTGGGCTCCAAGAACTTTACCGAGTCGCTGATCCTGGGCGAGCTTCTGGCGCAGCAGATTGAAGCGCACACGCACCTGAAAGTGGAGCGCCGTTTCTATCTCGCGGGTACCTACATCTGCCAGCAGGCCCTGCTGGCCGGGCGTATCGACGTTTATCCCGAATACACGGGCACGGCTTTGACCGCAATCCTCAAGGAACAAGTTGGCGGCGACAAAGCGGGAGTCTATCAGCGGGTCAAGAGCGAATATGAAACGCACCTCGGCCTCACACTCGGCCCGCCGTTTGGTTTCAACGACACCTTTGCGATGGAAATTCGCGGGGACGACGCGCGCCGCTTAAATCTCAGAACCTTATCGCAGGCGGCCGCTTTCGCTCCTCAATGGCGAGCCGGATTTGGCTACGAGTTTATGGAACGCCCCGACGGCTATGCCGGGCTGGCCGCCGCCTACAGCCTGCACTTTGCCGCCCCGCCGCGCATCATGGATTTGGGCTTGCTTGCCCCGGCGTTGAAAGACCATCAGATTGATATGGCCGCCGGCAACGCCACGGATGGACTGATTCCAGCGCTGGATTTGTTTGTGCTCGAAGATGATCGCCGTTATTTTCCGCCCTACGAAGCCGTTGCGGTAATTCGGCAGCAGACCGTGCAGCAGCATCCCGAGGTTGCTCGGGCGATTGCCGAGTTAGGCGGCAAGATTTCCGATCACGAGATGCAGCAACTAAACTACGCCCTCGACGGCCAGCGCCGCGATGTAAAGGATGTGGCGCACGAATTCTTGCGGAGCAAGGGGTTGGTGCCCTAGCCTTGCCCCACATCCGTGACCGAAAAACTATTTCTTGGACTGCGTCCCCGCGCAGCGAGCTCTCATCTAACCAGGCTGCAAGAAGGCACGCTGCGGCCGAACTGCCGCGAGGCCTTGGCGGTTAAGGCGTCCACGTGAGATACCGTTAGGGGCATTACCCTATGGTGCTCGGGCCGCAAGGGGCATAGAATCCCACACACTGATTCGCTTGCGCCAGTCGCCGCCAAGTTATTTCGTCCGCTCACCGCCAGATTGCGAGGTCTGAATGCTTGCCACCCGGAGCGATTCCGCTGTTCGCCACGATCTGATCGAGCAACTCGCGGACGCCCGCCAGCGCAGCGACGATCTATTCAGTCTGGTCAAGCCCGATTCTCTCTACGACCGGCCCATCGCCGAACGTCACCGCATCATCTTCTATATCGGACATCTCGAGGCCTTCGATTGGAATTTGTTCCGCGAGTGCGTTCTTGGGCTCGATAGTTTTCATCCCGAGTTCGACCGGCTCTTCGCATTCGGCATCGATCCGGTCGGCGGAGGACTTCCCACCGATCGGCCCGCGGAGTGGCCATCGATCGCCGCCGTACGGCATTACGTCAGAAATATCCGAACGGTCCTGGACGACAAGCTCGCGGAGTCAATTGCCGATCCCCGCCTTCCCACGGGTGACGGGTTTCCGCTCAGCACACTGCTCAACGTGGCCATTGAGCACCGCCTCATGCACGCGGAAACACTGGCCTACATGCTGCATCAGTTGCCGCTGGATAAGAAGATCCGGGAAACGGAACCCCTCAACGTTGTTACTCGGCCCGTAGCTCACCGCAGTATCGAGATTCCCGCCGGTACGGTTACACTGGGACTCCCGCGTGGTGGCGGCCTCTTCGGCTGGGACAACGAGTACGAAGCTCACAGCGTCAATGTCCCGGCGTTTGCCATCGATCAGTTCAAGGTGACGAACCAGCAGTATCTCGAGTTCATCAGCGCGGGTGGGTACGAAACGCGTGAGTTGTGGAACGACGGTGATAATAAGAATAACAATGAAGCCTGGAACTGGAAATCCCGTCAGGGAATTTCTCAACCCGCTTTCTGGAAGCGCCAGGGCAATCAGTGGCTGTATCGCACCATGTTCGAGGACATCCCGCTGCCGCTGGATTGGCCAGTCTACGTGAGTCAGGCGGAAGCGAAAGCCTATGCCCGCTGGGCAGGGAAGGCGTTGCCCACGGAAGCCGAGTGGCAGCGCGCCGCATATGCCACTCCACACGGCGAGGAGCGGGCATATCCGTGGGGGAGCGCAGAGCCGGCAGACACGTTCGGCAACTTTGATTTCGCTCGTTGGAATCCCGTGCCGGTGAATGCGTTTCCCCGAGGCCAGAGCGCCTTCGGCGTCCACGGCATACTGGGTAACGGGTGGGAGTGGACCTCCACCGAGTTCGCCCCGTTCTCCGGGTTCGAGCCCTTTCCGTTCTACCGCGGTTACTCCGCCGATTTCTTCGACGGCAAACACTTCGTCATGAAGGGCGGATCGGCGCGCACCGCCGCATGCATGTTGCGGCGCACCTTCCGTAACTGGTTCCAGGCGCACTATCAATTCATTTACACGGGGTTTCGCTGCATAAGCCGCTGATTGTTTACCGCAGATCATTTACCGCAGATCATTAAATCGCGGATCATTAATAAGGAGTTGCCAAGATGCTGGTTCACGCTATCACGCCGAACGCAAGCTATGAATTTGCCGCGGACGTACGCACCGGACTCATCAAGCCGGGCCAGAAGGAACTGCTGTCGAAATATTTGTACGACGACGTGGGTTCCGCCCTCTTCGAAGTGATCAGCCATCTGCCGGAGTACGGGCTCACGCGCGCGGATGAGCGCCTGCTGCGGCGGCACGGTCATGACATCGTCGAGCGGTTGGCGACTCCCGTTTCCGTGGCCGAACTCGGCAGCGGCAGCGGCCGGAAGACTCGCCACATCCTCGAAGCGCTTTGCCGCCGTCAGCGCACCGCCTACTATCCCATCGAGATTTCCCCGTCTGCTCTCGCCATGTGCGAACGCGAACTCAGCGACATCGAGTCCATAAGCATCCTGGGCTTCGAGCGTGAGTACCTCGACGGACTGCTCGAAGTCGCCGCTCACCGCAAGACCGGGCAGCATTTTCTCGTGTTGTTCCTCGGAAGCACGATCGGAAACTTCGATCGCCCTGCCGGCCTCGGGTTTCTGGCCGAAGTGAGACGCATTCTTCAGCCCGGAGATTCACTTCTGCTCGGAACCGATCTGGAGAAATCCAGCATCCAACTGCTCCGTGCTTACGACGACGAACTGGGCGTGACCGCTGCCTTCAACTTGAACCTGCTGGCTCGCATTAATCGTGAACTCGACGCGGATTTTGACCTCTCGCAGTTTGAACACATGGCAAGAATCAACTGCGAAGCCCGCAGCGTGGAGATGCATCTGCGATCCCGGTGCCGCCAGACCGTGCATATTCCCACCGCGGAGCTTACCCTCGAGTTGCTGGAGGGCGAAACCATCTGGACCGAAAGCAGCCACAAATACTCGCCGGGAGAGGTGTTCTCCATGGCCCGCACCGCCGGGTTCCGCTGTGAGGCGCAATGGATTGATGAGCAATGGCCTTTCGCCGAGAACCTTCTGATCGCGGAGTAATCGCGTCTCGAACTCTCAGCCGTTTCCTCTAGCAAAGTTTGTCATTCCGGAGCGCAGTCTTAATCGCGCGAGGAATCTGTTTTTGCCAGGCCAACAGCAGATTTTTCCCTTCGGCTTCGCTCAGGGCAGGCTCTCAGCGGCAAAGAACGCCGGTTCGGAAACACACAAGAATGTAATGTTGCTCAAACTGCACGATTACCGATGTAGAAGTAAAACTTTGTAAATCCCACGTTTTTCGCGATGTGGCAATGTAAATTAGTAAGGTAAAGGTAGATGATGAATAGGCTCATGAGCGCCAGTCCCAACCGGCTACTAGCGGTAGCACTGTTTGCCGCAAGTGCGTCCGGTGTTCCTCTGATTCCTTTCTGCTATGCCGCGTCCTCTGGCCAGCAAACTCAGCAACCTGCCGCTCCGGGCGCCGCTAGTCGGCACATCGGAGCGATCAAAGCCATAAACGCTGGTGTGATCACGCTTACTCCGGACTCCGGCCCTGACGTGAACGTCACGACGCAGGCCACAACCCGCATCCTTCGTATCGCTCCAGGCGAGAAGGATCTCAAGAACGCCACGCCCATCCAGCTACAGGATCTCCAGATCGGCGATCGCATACTGGTGGCGGGCAAAGCATCCGACGATAACCTGTCGCTCGTGGCGTCCACGGTTGTAGTGATGAAGCATTCCGACATTGAGGCCCACCATCAGCAGGATCTGCAAGACTGGCAGAAGCGCGGAGTGGGCGGACTGGTGAGTGCCGTGGACCCAGCGGCGGGGACCGTCACCATCTCCCTGACTAGCTTTTCGGGAAAGAAAAACATCGTCATTCATGCCTCCAGCACCGTGGTGATTCGCCGTTACGCGCCGGACTCCGTGAAGTTCGACGACGCCAAGCCAGCTACATTGCAGGAGATTCATCCCGGCGATCAGGTGCGTGCGCGCGGCGACCGCAACCCGGATGGCACCGAACTCGCGGCCGAAGAAATTGTCTCCGGATCGTTCCGCAATGTTGCCGGCACGGTTAATTCCGTCGACGCAAGTTCGTCGACGCTGAGCGTTCAGGATTTGTTGTCGAAAAAGGCGGTTGTTATCAAGATCACAGCGGACTCGCAACTTCGCAAGTTTCCTCCAGAAATGGCTCAGCGGATTGCAATGCGCTTGAAAGGAGCAACCCCCGGAGCGACCCCCGCCGCAGCCTCAAGCGCCGCGCCCAGCGGGGGTTCCACGAACGGCCAAACGGCGCCTCCTGCAGTCCCTGCCGGCGGCACCGGCACGAGCGGAAATGGCGCGGGCGCGCGTCCCGGCGGCGCTCCTGATTTTCAACAGATGCTCAATCGCATGCCCGCGGTGTTACTGGCAGACCTGCACAAAGGCGATGCCGTGATGATTGTTTCGACCGAGGGTACCGCCGGCGTAGGTACGGCGATCACACTGCTCAGCGGCGTGGAACCGATTCTACAGGCTGCTCCCACCGCCAGCAGCGTCGCAATGCTCACACCCTGGAGCATGAGCGCGCCCTCCGGCGACGCCGGGGGCCCATAGTATTCACTTCTCTAACGACCGAATGCGGCATCGAAGATTCATAGCGAAGACTCTTGTCACGGAATGGAATATTGGATGAAAGTGCGGATGTATTTGTGTTTCATGCTCGCTGTTGTTTTGTCGATGCAGTTCTGCGCCATCATCGCCGCATCCCAAACAGCCGCAGGTCAGCCCGCCGCCGGCATTTTGCGCGGGCAAGTAACCGACCCTTCCGGCGCCGCCATTGCGAATGCCAACGTCGTTCTGACACCGGCGGCCACTTCCTCCACGCCCATCACCGTGCAAAGCAACGGGCAAGGCCTGTATGAGTTCAAAGGCGTGGCCGCAGGCCAATACACGCTGACCGTCGTTGCCCAGGGGTTCGCCGTTTACGAAAACGATAACGTGGCCATCACCTCGGCCCAGCCGCTGCGTCTCAACGTCGCCATGGCCATTCAAGTTGAGGAGATGAAGGTGCAGGTCTCCGATACCGCGCCCACTGTCGACGTCAATCCCTCCAACAACGCCGGCGCTATCACCATCTCAGGCAAGGAACTGGAGGCTTTGCCCGATGATCCCGACGAATTGCTGACGGATTTGCAAGCGCTGGCCGGCCCCTCCGCGGGGCCGAATGGCGGCCAGCTGTATATCGATGGTTTCACCGCCGGCGAGCTTCCTCCCAAGTCGTCCATCCGCGAGATCCGCATCAATCAGAATCCGTTCTCTTCGGAATACGACAAGCTGGGTTACGGCCGCATTGAAGTCTTCACCAAGCCCGGCACCGACAAACTCCACGGCCAGTTTCTCTTGGACGGAAACGATTCTGCTTTCAACACACAAGACCCCTTGATCGCGGGCCCAGTTCCGGGTTACGACTCAGTCCTGTTCAACGGGAGCATCGGCGGATCGCTCAACAAGAAGGCGTCGTTCTTTGTCAGCGGCCAGCGCCGGAACACCAACGACCTCTCGGCCATCGATGCCACCGATCCCAGTTCCTTGGTCCCATTCAGCGCCACCCTTGCCAATCCGCGCCAACGCACCAATATCGCGCCGCGCCTCGATTACGCACTCAGCAAGAACAACACATTGACCGCCCGCTACCAGTATTACCGCGAAACCGAGACCAACGATGGCGTCGGCCAGTTCAGCCTGGCCCAGCAGGCCTACGACACCCACTTCACCGAGCACACTTTGCAGATCAGCGATACCCAGGTCTTCGGTTCCAAGATCATCAACGAAACCCGCTTTCAATACCTGAGGGATAACAACGCGCAAACCCCGGTGGACGACAATCCCGCCGTCAATGTTCCGGGATCCTTCGTCGGTGGCGGCAGCGCCCAGGGCACCAGTACCGATCACCAGGACCACTACGAATTCCAGAACTACACTTCGGCGATTCAGGGCAACCACACCATCAAGTTCGGCGCACGTTTACGCGACTTGCGCGATGTCAACGACTCGACTTCAGGATTTAACGGTACATTCACCTTTGCCGGAATTGACGATTACCCGTCCACCCCGAGCCAGCTCATCATCATCCAGGGTTCGCCTTCCGCGGAAGTTTCCGCTTTCGACGCCGGACTCTACGTCCAGGATGACTGGCGGGTGCGCAGCAATGTCACGTTCAGTTACGGACTGCGTTTTGAGACGCAAAACCACATTCGCGATCACGCCGACCTGGCGCCGCGGATCGGCCTCGCCTGGGGAGTGGGCGGCAGAAGTTCTCCGCCCAAAGTCGTGATCCGCGGCGGAGCCGGCATTTTCTACGACCGCTTCCAGGAATCCCAGATTCTTCAAGCCGAGCGTCTCAATGGCATCACGCAGCAGCAGTTCATCATCAACAACCCCACTTGCTTCCCCGGCCTGGACCAGCCTCTCACTACCGCAATCGCGAACTGCATCCCGGCCGGTTCCACCGCCAGCACCGCGTCCATCTACCAGGCCAGCCCCTCGTTGTACGCGCCCTACACCCTGCAGTCAGCCATCAGCGTTGAGCGGCAGATAACCAAGGCCTCTACGTTGGCCGTCACCTACCTAAATTCCCGCGGCTTCGACCAACTGCTCTCGCTCAGCCTCAACCCCGCTACGGCCACCGAGCCGCGCATCTACCAGTACGCTTCCGAAGGCAATTTTCGCCAGAACCAGCTCATCGTGAACTCCAATGTACGCGTGGGATCGAAGATTCAGCTCTTTGGCTTTTACACGCTGACCTATGCCAATAGCGATACTGCTGGCGTTTCCAGTTTTCCTTCGGACTCCTACGATATCAGCCAGGACTACGGGCGGGCCTCCTTTGATACGCGGAATCGCCTGTTTTTCGGCGGAAGCTTTGGCTTGCCCTATGCCTTTCGTCTCAGCCCATTCATGATCGCTAGTTCCGGCTCGCCGTTTAACATCACGACTTCCAATGATCTGAACGGCGATTCCATCTTCAATGATCGTCCCGTTCTTGTTTCCACTGCTACATGTGCGAACCCCGGTACTGTAATTGGAACTACCTACTGCACTCCGCTCGGTACCTTCAATGACGCGCTCCCGTCCGCTGGCCAGAGGGTTGTTCCCATCAATTACGCCACCGGCTCGGCGCATTTTGTAATGAATCTCCGCCTCACCCGGACCTTCGGATTCGGCCCTAAACTGAAGACTGCCGCCGGCAACCAGCCAGGGCAGGGTGGTCCGGCGGGCCGGGGCGGGGGTGGCGGCCCGCGTGGCCCTCTCTTCGGCAGCGGCCCCCAAATGAGCGGCCCCGCTTCAGACCGTCGCTACACCTTGACTATGGGCGTCTCCGCGCGCAACGCCTTTAACAATGTGAACTTGGCGAATCCCAGCGGCGTTCTGACCTCAACGCCGCAGGGCACGGTTTCGCGATTCTTCGACACCCCAAACGCGCTGCAGACCGGTCCGTTTTCCACGGGCACGGCGGTCCGCCGCATCGACCTGATCGCGACCTTTAACTTCTAACCTCGGCTGCTCGTTCGTTGCCGGGTCCCAGACCTCGAGGGTCATCGTTCCAGTCATCCCGCGAATCCATGCTCTCGGGTTATTCTGGACTGAGTCGCATGTTCCGCCGCATGTTCAAAATTTAAGACCCTCGATCCGATTGGCTTTTACTTCTATTACTCGACGAAGATTTATTCGGCTCGCCGCGCTCACCGGAGCCGTCGCGGTTGTCGGGGACTCCATCTTGCTAGAGCCGAACCGTCCCCGCATCGTGCGCCAGGACTTTTTTCTGCCGCGCTGGCCGGAGCGGCTGAATGGCTTCACCGTCGCCCTGCTCAGCGATTTCCATTACGATCCTTATTTTTCGGTCCACCCGCTGCGCGCTGCCGTTGCCATGGTCGACGCCCTTCGTCCCGATCTGATCGTGCTCACCGGAGACTTCGTAACCGCGCCCCTGGTCGGGGACGAGAGGAAAGCAGCGTTCGCCGCAGAACCGTGTGCTCGCCTTCTGCGCCAGATGACCGCACCTCACGGTCTCTGGGCCATCATGGGAAATCACGATGACAACACCGACCGCCGACATGTCACGCACGCGCTCCAGGCCGAGAGCATTCAGGTTCTGGCAAACCAGTCGGAGGCGATCGAGCACGATGGCGCGCGCTTCTGGCTGGCTGGCGTGAATGATGTGCTCAGCCGGACCGCCGATCTCACCAAGACCTTGCACCCCGTCCCCCCAGGGGAAGCCGTCATCCTGCTGGCGCATGAACCAGACTTCGCCGATGAAGCCTCGCGGTTTCCCATCGACCTGCAGCTTTCAGGTCACTCTCACGGAGGCCAGGTTAGAATCCCGCTGCTCCCTCCGCTTTACTTGCCCGCGATGGCGAAGAAATACGTATTGGGGAGATATCACGTAGGTCCGCTCATGCTCTACACCAACGCCGGCCTGGGAACCGTCGGAGTTCCGATGCGCCTGAACTGCCCCCCCGAGATCACATTGCTGACCCTGCGCCGTTCGACGTAACAAATGCTTTCGAGAAAGGTGTCCGGGACCGGAGCGACGCCACAAAGCATGAAATATGCAATCGCCTTCACATCGCGAACTTCAGAGCGCGTATGGACTTCCATCAATCGACTGATAACAATATAGTTAAGTCCGCCACGATCCTGGCACCACACTTGCCGGTAAAGGAGTAACAAGCAACCTCCGTTCGGCCTGGAAGGTTCACGCATGCTTCGCATCTGGCCCTGGCTTCTGATTCTCGCAGTTCCCGCCGCCAGCACGGCTTCCGTGCAGGTCGCGTCTCCGCATCTGCGTCAGGCAGTCTTAACCGAACGCGAGCACCAGGTCTGGAAGACTCCCGCTCGCGCCGCAGAGTTCAGCGACATTCCGCATGTAAGCGCACGCTCGCGTTGCGAAGATACTAAGCCGCCTCAGGCTTTGACCACGCCCGATCCTCTGCTGGTTCAAGCCGGCCTGAAGGTCAAAGTAAGCTTCATCGTCGGTGCCGACGGACGCGTGCATAGTCCCCTGATTCTGCAGAGCGCCGGCCCTGCGGGCGACCGCAACGTGCTGCAAACCGTCCGCGCCTGGCGGTATCGTCCCGCAACCTGCAACGGCGTGCCTACCGAAGCGGAAGGGAAGATCGAGTTTTCCCGCCGTTGAGATTCCTCCTGCATGAACCCGCTTGCGCTAAAATGACTCCATCAGCACCGCCGGTCTGAATCGTGGACAGAGACAGAGACAAAGACAAGAAACTCGCCAAGCCGTTCGGCTCCACTCCAGCGCAGGATTCCGAAAGCGCTGTGCCGAGCATTGGCCCGCACAATCCCGCTCTGGGCGAGATCTATCAACGTCTCTATCCTGAAATGCGGCGTCCCAAGCCGAATCAGGAAGCTATTGCCGCGGCTCTGCAAGCCATGCAGCGCCTTACCATGGAAGCGGATTCCGAAACCGTCGCGGAGGACGCCGCGCTCGAACCCAGCCTGAACTCCTACCATGCCTGCGGCGTCTGCGGATATCACAATCGTGAGGGCAACAAGTTTTGCGGCATGTGCGGGCTTCCCTTGAAAGCCGCGCCACCTGAGTCACCAGACGCAGCAACGCCGGCTCTGGCATTTTCCACACCCGGATCGCACACTCTCGAGGACGAGCCTCTCTCCCAGACTCCGCCACCAGCAGCGGAACCCACGCAAGAGGTTCACCCGATGCCGGGCGCTCCCGCCGGCGCGCATCACTACCACCATCATTACCATCACCACTTTTTCCAGGGCGGACAGGACGCCGCCGCCGCGCCGCCACGTTCCAGTTCTCCCGAAAGCGCGCGTGAAACCGACCGGATGAGAGTTGCCGCCGCCGCCAAGGGTGAACCCATGAGCCGGAGCGAGGCCGCCGTCCGCCGTCTGACCCAGGAATGGGTGCTCGCCTGCAATACCCGGCAACTCGATGAACTGATCGAACTCTACGCCGCCGACGCGCTGGTACTGCGCTCGAACCTTCCTCCCATTCGCGGCGCTATGGCCGTGCGCGAGTTCTTCTTCGCCTCGCTCGAAGCCGGTCTGGGAGAAGTGGCCGTCGAGCCCATGCGCGTCGAAGTCTCCGGAGATCTGGCTCACGAAGTGGGACGCTACAGCGCGCTGGTTCCGGGAACGGCGGGCAAACGCCGCGAAGAGCGCGGCAAATATCTGTGGGTCTTCGCCAAGCAGACGAGCGGAGATTGGAGACTGATCGCGGAATGCTGGTCGAGCGACCAGACGCTAAGCGGCACAGAGTCCGATGTGCCGAAACCCGTGGTCGCGGCGGCATCGAAGACGCAGCCGCGAAGAAGCTAGCTGCTGGCCCAACACCCTCACCCCTTGATGCCAATCTTTCCTAATTCACCCTGCAACTGTTCCAGCGTCTGCATCTGGATGGTGCGCATGCCCAGTTTTGCGGCGCACTCCAGATTCAGCGCGCGGTCGTCGATGAAGCAGCATTCTTCGGGATTGATCTGCGTAGTCTCAATCGCCAGACGATAAATGCCGCTCTCCGGCTTGCGCAGCCCGACGAAGCAGGAACTGACAAACAGCCGGAAGATTTCCCGCAACCCATACTTCTCGATGCGGTACAAATTCAACTCGCGGGACTCGTTGTTGATCGTGCCCATGAAGTATTTGCCGGAACCGGCCAGCGCGCGCGCAAAGGCAAGCACTTCCGGCATTGGCTGCGACAACGAGAATATATAGTCCCGAAACTCCTCGCGGGTGAAGGGCCGGTTGCGGTAGAACACGGTGCGATCCAGATATTCGTCGAGCGAGATCTTGCCGCGCTCAAACGACGAGACTACCATCTCGTGCCGCGAGTGAAACTCCTCTACATCAAGACGAAAGTGTTCCAGCGCAGCCATGCGTTGCGTGTGATCCCAAGCGTTGCTGAGCAGCACTCCGCCGACGTCCCAAAAGATGGCGTGAATCGTCGACACCTATGAATCCTCCTCTAGTCGTTTCCAACTGCTCTCAACCTCTTGTCATTCCGAACCGTTCTTTGGTGAGGAATCTCCTCCTGGCATTTTCGCGCTCCCGCGTCCTCTCCGATCAAGAGTGTAGATCAATTGCCATCCCAACGCTGCGGCGCGCCGATGCCGGCGTTTCTCTGTGAGCGAATCAGCACGCGAAAAGTACCCGCAACTCCAGAGTTCACAAACCGTCGACGCGATTCAAAGTAATCAGTGGCGATCTGGGCAGAATGTTCCAGTTGGAACATAACGCACTATGTTCCAACTGGAACATTCAAGCGATTGTCTTAGCGTTTGTAGACGGTGGTGTCGGGATGGTAATTGCGCCAGTCGAACCAGTAGTCTTTCAGCGCGGGGATGCGGGCGAGACATTTTCCCTGCGCGGGACCGGATGTGGCGCAGCCCTGGAAGTTCCACTCGCTGTTGGTGGTGGTGTCGAGCAGGGTCCAGGCTTTCTTCTCGGCTGGGGCATCGGCCTGGGCATTAGCCTGCAGAAAGAATTCGGCGTCGTGGCCGTCGATTTGGCTGACGAAGACGCGGAAGGATTTACCGTCGGGGCCAAGGACCAGCAGGAGCGGCATGCCGTTGACGCGGTCCAGAACCGGTGACTGTTTCGCGAACGTTTCCCAGGGATAGGCGCGAGCAGTTGCATCGACAGTGAGTCCGATGACTACGTCGCGCGACTTCAGTTCGGTGCCGGGGAAGCTGATGACTACGGGCAGCTTCGCTACCTCCGGCTCCCAGTTGCTGTCGTACTCTTTCGTGTATTTTGCTACGGGCGCCAGCACCTCGCCGTCGGGGAATTCGGTTCTCCACTCGCCGAAGGTGAGTTCGTCGCTGAGGACGCGTTCGAGCGCTGCTCCATGCAGCGGGCCGTAGATGGCCTTGCCGGTGATCTGCTGCCACCAGGTTCCGGTTTCCTTATCGCGCATGAGGAAATTCTGGTTGTTGATCCCAGCCAAGTAGAAGTGCAGGTCTCTTCCGTTCACCGATCGTGTCCACACCAGACCGGTGTGACAGAGCGTTCAATAGGTGACAGCGATCGGTACGCCTCCGACCACGTCGTTGAGGACGTGATGGTAGGCCATCTGGCTGATGGGATAGGCGCGGGCTTCGCTGCCCAAGCGGACGGCCATGATCATTTCTTTCGGGTCGAGCTTGTTCCCAGCTTGCGCCAGGAATTGCGCTCCGGTGATGGGATGGAACATCCACTCGAAATAGTTGAGGCGCGCCATGACCGCGGCGAAGGTGACGACCAACAGGCTGAGCACGAGGAGAGCCTTGCGCCAGAGGCCGACGGTTCTCCACAGCACGAAAGCGAGGGCGAAACAAGCGAGGGCTGCGATCAGCGTGCCCAGAGGAGCGCGTTGGCGCAGGGCCATCGCCAGCAGCAGCGCTCGCGGCGCCTGGTGGGTGAACGGGCGAATGATGAAGGCAGGAATAAAGAAGAGGGCGATGGTGGCGATGGCGCAGAGGGAGAACGCAGTCCAGATCCAGCGCGAGGTGCGGCAGTCCGTTTTTCGACCTTTGAGTTGGGGTGTCGATGGCGAAGATGTGCTCATAGATGGATCGACTGACTGCTCGAATGACTCTTGATCCGTGAATGGTACGAGAAAAGGCGCGGCGGGCGGAATAGTACAAAAAAATAAGAACCCCGATCCGCGAAGCGCGGATCGGGGTGATGGTGACGGTTTGTCCGGTTATTGTGGGGTGAAGTTTTGGTGGAAGCCCAAACTGACCACGTCCTGGAACATTGGTGTTCCGGGAGGCAGATTGTTCGGGTTCAGGAACTGAGTGTCGAAGAAATAGTTTCGGACGGGTGCGCCGTATACCGCATTGCAACACTTGAATATGCCCGTGTCGTACTGCGAGTAGTACATGCTGATGAGCGACCCGACATAGTTGACGGTGGCTCCGTTTGCGCCGCGTGCCTCGAGGTAGCGCAGGAAGTTGTGCATGCCGCCATCGGTGCCGAAATCCTGCAAGCCAGCGGCGGATGCCCAGCCCGGCTCGGGGAACGGAACGCTCTTACCAGCGGCGATGGCCATCCGGTAGTAGCTGGTGTTGCCGGGACGGTTGCCCGCGGTCCCTGGATTTTGGAAGCTTTCGCGGTCGGTCCAGCCTGTGTAGGTGGTTGGGGCCGTGGAAGCAGAGGGAGGATTGGAGAGCAAGGTAACTGAGTCCGCCATGATCGAAGCAGCGGAGTGAGGAGTCGTTGGGTTGGCTCCGCTGGGCCAGAAGGGATCGGCGGAGCCGCTGTTGTAGTCTCCGTACACGTAAACCGGTTCCTCGGAAGCGACGGTGAAACCGTTGCCGTAGGTTGCAGGGGCAATAGGATGAGGCAAGAAGCTGGTTCCGGTAGTGTTCATGCCGCCATCGACGATGCGGAGCCCGTGCCGCGGGCCGGTCACCATGTTCCATTCGGCAGTGGGAGTGCCACCGCCTGCTCCGTAACACTGGACCGCATTCCCCGTGACCACGCCGTAAATATAGTAGGGCAGGGCCTTGTTCGCCGCGGAAATGCCAAAACCGGAACCCAAGTTTACCTCGCCCCATTTATCAAGGACCTGAGGAGACTTTTCGGCCACATTTTCCGGCGAATACGGCGGAGTGGCAGTGGCGTAGTAGGTGGTCGGTTCCAGAGCGTTATCGGGCACGCCATTTACCGACGCGCTGTTGACGGTATCGTTCAAACCGGACATGCCCGAGATGCCGTTATAGAAAGTGGTCAGGGGATGCGCATCCGCGACCATGCCGCGGTGGTCGGAGAAATAGAGTATGTAGCCGTTGTTGGTGGTGGAGTTGACCAGAGTTCCGCTGCCGCCGGCATACGGGGTTGCACCCTGCAGCCAAAGCCACAGATTGCCTGCGTCGAGTTCCACAACGTTCATGATTCCATTCGGGCTGCATGAAGTGCCGGGGTCGCCGGAAGGGCGGCTATCCCGAGGCTCGCCTTCGCGTGCATCGTAGAAGTTGATCGGAATCCAGTTGTAGGCCGTAGTCGCGGCGCCGACCGCACTGGTCGAAGGCAGCGTATTTTGAAGCTGCTGGAGGATCAGGATGGCGGGACCGATCGGGTTCTGGCATTGTGCCGCAGGCCAAGTGCCGTAGCCTGCCGTGGGACATTGCGGAGAGCCGCCAGCGGAGTAGGGATGAGTGGGAGGCTGATCATACGAGCGGCCGAAGCCGTACCCGAGCCATTGCTGGGTGACGCCCACCCAGGTTCCGGCATTGTTCAAGTATTCCACTCGAAGCCATACGGCCTGGCACGGGCTACCTGCATTCGTGACCTCTCCGAGCAGAGGCCATGTGGTCGAAGCAGCGCAACCGGTAGGCTGGTTGGTGGTCCAGTTGTTGTTGGCCACAGTGGTGTTGGCCTGGGCAAAGTACATGTTTCCAATCATGCCAAGACTAGTAGCTATAGAGCCGGTAAGCTGCACATCCTGAGCATCGAGCGAGCCCGCGCCGCGCTCGGGGTGCAGATCGGCGAGGGTGTCTGCCAGCAGGATGCGGATCTGGGCTTTGTTATAGAGTCGCGAGCTGCTCAGAAGAGTGGTGTCGACGGGCGTGGGCCGGCGAATGATGTCAATCGAGCCCACCGGCGAATTCTGCACGAAGGGGAGCTGAAGCTTGGTCGCGCCGGTCAATCCATTCTCAATGAAGTTGCCGAACGTGACCGTGGAAATGTTGTGCCAGCCACCGTTGGCTACACCGATTGGCGGGAAGCCGCCGGTCCAACTGCCGGCTGGAAGCGCCACGCAATTCGCGGCTGGTCCGGCGCCCGGTGCAGCGGGACAGCCGCCAGCGGCGTTGGGCACGTAGACCGTTCCAGTGTAGTTGGTGGAGGTTGGCCATCCATTCTCGAGTTGGTCGGTAATGACCTGGCCCACGGCCGCGATCTTGTCAGTGAAGGTCAAGGTACTGCCGCCGGAAGCGAGAAAGAGATTGCCGTTGGTGTGAACCCGGCCGCCGAAGTTGAATGGAGGACCGGCAAAGTAATCGCAGTCGCCGTCGCAGAAAACGCCGAACTCAAAAGCGGGGAGCAGAGCGACTTCCACGGTGCGGGTGAGGTTGACGGATGCGCCGGTGGGAGCGATGGCGGCGTTGGTGGTCACTTCCCCGGCGGAAGCAGCGCGGGTGGCGGTTACTTGCAGGTTGAAGGCGATGAGCGATGCCACCATGCCCTGGTCAGAACCGGAACCGACGATGTCCCAGCTTCCCGTGGGATTGCCGGCCCCGTCAGAAAGCGGCCAGGTGATGCTCTCGACGTAATTCATGTTGGTGATGTTGGAACCGGTAACCGCGGTCGGATAATTTGCGGCACTGGCGAGAGCGGTGATGGCCGCAGCATTCGGGGTCTGGGAAGACTGGTACAACTGAGAGAGCTGGGCGGTCAGGTTTTCGATGCCGGACTCCGCGCCATAGTAGGCGAGGTTGCTTTCGAGGTCGTTGCCTCCCATGCGCTGTTCATTGCTGACCATGTACAAGAGCCCTACGGCAACTGCCGACAATAGGACTGTCAACAAAAGGGCCGCAATGAGCGTGAAGCCTCGCGAATCTCGTGTGCTCTTCCCCATATATTTTCCCTCCAACCTCAACGACCAGACCTGAAACAGCCAATCACTGGCAAACGGTGGTGCTGCTGCTATATGAATTGCAGAAACTCATGTTGCGAGCGCTGACGGAACTCGCCAGATACATGCTCTGGGAGGTTTTGCTGCCTCCTGAAACCACACTCTGTCCCATGACCCACAGATTGACCTTCTGAATCAGGGCGGGGGAAAGTCCAGAGCCGATGGGATTGGACTGATTTGCGCTCATGGTGCCGAGCACGGAATTGATGACGTCGTAACTGAATTGCAGGTTGATGATGTTATCGGCCACCGGGATGGCGGTGAGTCCATTGACCTGGCGCATCAGGCGCGGAGTCTGAACGGTGCCGCCGGCGGCAGGAACTTGCAGGAAATAAGTGACGGCATAGAGGCGGCAGGCGGTTACGGTGTTGCCCGCACCCAAGGTGGAACCTAAGGTATTAATCGTGTTAGCGAGGCTGTTTGGAGTGGCCGCGGGCTGGTTGAAATTGAGCGCGTCGCCGAAGGCAAACGTGAGGGCGGTGTTGCTGGGGATGCCCGTAATCTCGGCGACCGCGGTAGCGGTTTGCGCGGAGCTGGTGCCCAGCGAACCGGTGCCAGTGCCTGGAGTGCTCACCACGAACAGCAGCAAGTCGCCCACATTGAGGCCACCCGGGGCAAGGATGTTATTGGGCGTAATGCCCGCGTTCACTACCCCCACGGTAGCCGAGGTTGTGGTGGGGAACGTGAATGTGAAATTGCTCAGGGGAAAGTTATAGTCGCAATAGATCGAGGTGATGCTGTCGTTGACTGCGGCGGGAGCGCTGGCGATGAGCGTGCCGCCCTGAACGCCGTTGCCGAAGCCAGGCAGGATGCCATACATGTAATTGATGGTGCCGGCGCCGCTATTCGGGTACACGTCGCCGGGAACATAGCACGTGCCGGATTGATTGCAGGCAACCTTGGTGGCCGAGGCGGCGGCCATCTGCAGACCGCCGGAGGGCAGGCCTGCGCCAGCCATGCTAAGGTCCTTGGTCATCAACTCGATGGCGGTTCGCATGTTCTGCTGGGTGTCGGCACGCTGGGTCACGGTGAGAGTGGCGTTCATCCCCATGCGGAACAATTGGGTCATAGCCATGATGACGATTATGCCGATGAAGGAGGCGACCAGCAGTTCCAGAAGGCTGAAGCCGCGTTGCGATTTTGAGATAGGCATCTTCATGGTGTTTTAGTCCGGCTTAGTGGTAGCTGGAGATCAGTCCGTTCACGGTGTAGGTGCGGGCGGGCCACCCACCGGGTTTGACATAGGAAACGGACACGGTAACGGCGATGAGATTGGTGTTGACCGCGCCCGTGGGCAGCAGCACCTGATTGAAGGTGATGGTGCGGTTGAAGTTGCTAAGGCTTTGGGTAACGTCGTCAGCGGTGCCGAGAATGCCATCGGGACCGGGCAGGACCAGGCATTCCACTCCTCCCGGGCAAGCGGCGCCGGTGTCAGGAGCGGTGCAGGCAACGTCATCGGCGGTGCCGACGAGGCCATCGGGTCCAGCGCAGAGCAGTTGCTCGGTTCCACTCAAGAAGATACCGCCGTTGGCGATGTTGTTGATCGAGGCAAACGGAAGCTGCTGACTGTTGCGCGCGGTGTAGATGCTTTCCATGGCATCCAGCGCCTTGTGGCGGGCAATCAGATCTTCCTGGGCGGAGGCGGTGGCGGTGATCGCGGTGGCGAAGCTGGCCATCACGGCGAGCATGCCGACCGTCATGATGACGATGGCGATCATGACTTCGATCAGCGTGAAACCACGCTGGGTCCGGTGTTTTCTGGCTGATTTGTTTTCTTGTGTCATTGTTGGGTCCACGTCGCTACGCCTCCCGGCTGGGTCAGCCGCCATCCGCGGATTCTGCCAGTCGCTCCCCACACGGTGATGGCCCGCGAAGTGTAGATGCCGCCACCAGTTTGCGTCAGGTAGATAATGCCGTTGTTGTAGGCGCCGAGGTTGTCCTGAGAAGATCCATCGGGCATGAAGACGACATAATTCAGGGGTTCCTGGGCCTGGCCTTGATCGAAGTCGATGGCAGTGATGCCGGAGCCAAAGCCATCCGGCGTACTGGCGGGGAATCCGGCCTGCACGGCGAAAGTGACGTCTGAGGGAATCGAATAGGTGATGACCTGCTGGAGCGGGGGCGCGATTCCTCCCACTGCAGGACCTTGAAACTCGATCTGAATCGTGCCCGCGGGAAAGCCCGCGGGGTTGAAATAGACGTAGTATTCGTTGCTTTGCGTGATCGCCAGGTTGCGAGTGTTGCGCAGGGCCATCAAGGTGGTGCTATAGGCGGAGTTCATATGGCTCTGGCTGATCAGGGGCTTCATGGCGATGAAGGTGACGCCAGCCATAATCAAGGCAATGCTGAGCGTGATCACCATTTCCAGCAGCGAGTACCCGCTATTTTTGCGCGATGCCATAAGTTCCTTCCGGTGGGAAGCCCCGTCTCGTCTGGTGGTATTACTCACTCCAACCCTCATCCAAAGATTTTCAAGATCCAACCGGACAGAGAAAACCTGAAACCGTTCGGGGAGCAGTCCAACCGGCACTGCTTACGGTTTGTCAGTCTTCATCCTAGGAAGGTGGAGGGATGGCGTCAAAGCACGAGGGTGCACTGGAGGACTATTGGTCTTTTGTAATGACCGTGGTGACTTGGGTCACCGGGTTGACGGCAGTGGAGTTAATAGAAGTGAGAGGGCGGGGGGGGGCGGTGGGAATGACAAAGGTAACTTGTCGGAAGAACGGCGGTGACCCTAGGATGAGGGGCAGGTATGAATCTCTCATCGCTATTGGTTTGCGCCGACGAGGCTGCTATTCCGGTGCTCCGCTGCGTCCTGGAAGAATTGGGTATGCAAGTGGAGTTGTGTCCAGACGCAGTACGCGCAGGAGTTCGGCTGGCACAAGAGCATTTTGACCTAGTCATTCTGGATTGCGGAACGCAGGCGACGGTAGTTGCGTTATTGCACGAGAGCCATTCTTCGCGGCTGAACGGGTCAACCCTGACCGTAGTGGTAGTGGCGGGGCAGGAGAGCATCCGGGAGATGTTTTCCCTTGGAGTGAACTTCGTGCTGTACAAGCCGGTATCCCACGACCGGGCGCTGAGCACACTGCGGGCAGCGCAGACGGTGCTGCACCGGGACAAGCGGCGCAAGGCGCGGGCTGCGGTGCATACGCATGCAACGATCGACTACGCGGGCGTGGAACAGGCGAAAGCGACGCTGGTAAATCTGGCGGAAGGCGGCATGGGAGTGAATTTCGGCAAGAAGTTGCCGCCGGCCTGCAAAGTTTATTTTCAGTTTCACTTGCCGGGCCAGATGGCGAACGTGCGGCTATCGGGCCAGGTGGTTTGGCAGGATTGGAACGGGCGCGCAGGAATCCAGTTTGTGGATGTGCCGCAATCTTCGCGGCGGGTTCTGCAGGAGTGGTTGAAGATCAATACGTCTGAGGCACCGAGTCGCAAGTCATCTTCTGAAGGAGCGGATGCGGAACACTCCATTCGGCCGAGTGACGATCCGGTAGCGGCGGACCGGCATGTTGAGAAGCAACTCGTGGAGATGCAGGCCGCCAAGGGTGACGATGGAGAAGCTGGGGCTCGACTACCGTCGGAGCCGAACAATCGGCGCGGACAAACACGATATGCCTGCCGCCTGGGAGCGGAAGTGTATCAAACGGGAAGCTCGGTGCGGAACTACTGCCATCTGAGCGATCTGAGCCCGGGCGGATGCTACCTGGAAATGCCGTTGGCCTTCGCCCAGGGGACGACGGTTGAGATCGTGGTGCGCACCTACGAGATGAAATTGCGGGTGAGCGGTGACGTGAAGGCTTCGCATCCCGGCTACGGGATGGGAATTTCCTTCAAGCTGAACACCAAGGACGAGCGGCGCGGGGTGCAGCAGCTGATCGATTTCGTGGCGGCTACAGCGCAGAGCACGGAGTAGTTATCGGGCGGCAGGCGCTTCGGCTTCTTCGGCTACAGCCTTTCTGAAGTAATCCAACGACATTCGCAGGCCAGCCTCCAACTGAATCTTCGGTTCCCAGCCCAGCAGTTGCCTGGCTTTCGTGATATCGGGACGGCGCTGCTTGGGGTCGTCCTGCGGAAGCGGCTCATAACTGATCTTGCTTTTCGATCCCGTGACTTTTAAGACATGCTGGGCGCACTCGAGGATGGTGAACTCGTTGGGGTTGCCGATATTGACCGGCAGATGTTCGGAGGACTTGGCAAGGCGCATGAAGCCGTCGATTTCGTCGCTGACATAGCAGAAGCTGCGGGTCTGGCTGCCGTCGCCGTAGACGGTGAGGTTCTCGCCGCGGAGAGCCTGCTTCATGAAATTCGATACTACGCGGCCATCATTCAATTGCAGGCGCGGACCGTAGGTGTTGAAGATGCGGACGATGCGCGTATCTACTTTGTGATAGCGGTGATAGGCCATGGTCACGGCTTCGGTGAAGCGCTTGGCTTCGTCGTAGACCGAACGCGGGCCGATGGAATTGACGTTGCCCCAGTAAGTTTCTTTCTGGGGATGCTCGAGGGGATCTCCGTAGCACTCGGAAGTGGACGACACCAGATACTTCGCGCCGTATTTGAGTGCGACGTCGAGGGCGTGAAAAGTTCCGAGGGATCCGACTTTCAGCGTGGGAATTCCGTGGATGGTGTAGTCGACTGGGCTCGCGGGGCTGGCGAAATGGAAGACGAAATCGACTTTGCCGACGTCGAAGGGCTCGCAGATGTCTTTATTAATAAAATCAAAGCGAGAATCATTTTGGAGATGGACGAGGTTCTGGCGGCGGCCGGTGAGGAGGTTGTCGACAACAACCACACTCCAGCCTTCGCCGAGCAGGGCATCGCAGAGATGGGATCCCAGGAAACCGGCGCCACCGGTGACCAGGGCGCGTTGTGAGTTCATGCCTTCTTGTTGCCGTTCCGCAAAGCCGCGGGAACGCCTTCGGGATGAGAGGCCGCGCGTCCCACGCTGTAATAGGTGAAGCCGTGCGCCGCCATTACCTCGGGATCATACAGGTTGCGGCCATCGACCACGATGGGGTATTTGAGTTCCTGGCTGAGGCGGGGGAGATCGAGGTTGGCAAACTCCTCCCACTCGGTGAGGATGAGCAAGGCATCAGCGCCGCTGGCCGCTTCGTAGGCGGAGTTGGCGTATTTAAGATTCGAGTTCATCACTTCCTGGGTACGTTCCATGGCGGCGGGATCGTAGGCGGTGATCTTGCAGCCTTCCTGCAACAAAGCCTGCACGAGGAAGAGGGCAGGGGATTCGCGAATGTCGTCGGTGCCGCCCTTGAAGGCGAGGCCGAGGACGCCGAGGTGTTTGCCGCGGAGCGTCCACAGCGCGGAGCGCACTTTGCGGAGGAAGCGCTGGCGCTGGTCTTCATTGATGCGCATGACTTCATCGAGCAGGCGGAAGTCATAACCGCACTCGCGGGCGACGGCGCGGAACGCCATTACATCTTTGGGGAAACAGGAGCCGCCGTAGCCGATGCCGGGATTGAGGAAGCGCGGGCCGATACGGGAGTCGGTGCCGATGCCGTGGCACACCTGATTCACGTTGGCACCGACGGATTCGCAGATGGAAGCGACCGCGTTGATGAAGGAAATCTTCATGGCCAGGAACGCATTGGAGGCGTGCTTGATCAGTTCCGCGCTCTTGGTGCTGGTCACCAGGATGGGAGCGGGAATGGAAGCGCGGTCGGGTTGGGGGATGGCATCGCTGCGCTCGTAATAGCTGCCGCTGGTGAGCGGCGCGTAGACCTGGCGGAGGACGTCGGCGGCGCGCTCGGTGTCGCAGCCGATGACGATGCGGTCGGGGAAAAGAAAGTCAGTGACGGCGGTGCCTTCGCGCAGAAACTCGGGGTTGGAAGCGACGTCGAACGACTCGGGGTCGGTACCGTTGCGCAAAATGATCTTGCGAACCCATTCGCTGGTGTAGACCGGGACCGTACTCTTCTCGACAATCACTTTGTAACCGTTGATGGCGCCGGAGATTTCGCGAGCGACCGATTCGACGTAAGACAGGTCAGCCTCGCCGCGTTCGGTGGGCGGCGTGCCCACGGCAACGAAGATGGCGGAACTGGCGCGGACGGCTTCCTGCAGATCGTCGGAGAAAGTGAGACGGTGGCCGCGGTGACGGCTCAACAACTCGGGCAGGAAGTTTTCATGGATGGGGACTTGCCCGTTCTTCAGGGCGGTTAACTTGCGTTCGTCGTTGTCGACGAGAATGACATCATGGCCAAGGTCGGCAAAGCAGGCACCCGCCACTAATCCGACGTATCCGGAACCAACCACGGCGATCCGCATGTCTCAAACTCCCAGGGTTAAGGTCTTGGAACGGCTCTATTTTTAGATGTTTCCAACGAGAAGCCACGGGGAGGAGCAACAGAACTCAACTTGGAGGAACATTCTACGTCGCCCAAGATGAAGTGATTCTAACATTTTTCTATACGAAAGGAAGGAAACAAAAGACTCCTGAGACGGTTCCTAGCTGTCGTTTTTCTGACCAATTTGGGACCGATGGGAGGTATTTTGGGCCGGGTAATGGTCGGGGCTGAAATCAAAGGCCCAGCGTATTGACAACCTTATAGTTTGGGGTGAAACTCCGCTACAGAAGCAGGATGTACTTGCATGGCTCACCACTCTATGCCGGAGCCTGACGGTGGCCCCTCCAAGCCAGCATCATCCTCCGGAGGGCGACTGACAAATGCGGTAGGGACTACGGAATCAGGGGCACATCTGCGTATTGAATCGGATCTTGCCCAGTTGGCCGCTAAGTTCGCCGCGCCTGGAGGCGGCAATCTATCGGCGGAGTTGTCGGCCGATTTGGCGCTGGAAGTTGTTCTCAACGAAATTACGGCGCAGGCATGCCTGGCCACCGGGGCGACTGGGGCGGCGGTCATTTTAGAGCGCGACGGAGAAATGGTGTGCCGTGCGAGCAGCGGAGCCAATGCTCCGGAGTTGGGGGCGCGATTGGGCAGCAAGTCCGGTCTGACAGCGGAGTGCATGAAGACGCGGAGAGTACAGCGCTGCGACGATGCGCAGGCTGACCCGCGGGTCGATAGCGAGGCTTGCCGAGGTTTGGGAGTGCGTTCGGTGATGGTTCTACCCTTGCTCCGCAACGGCGAGTTGGCCGGTGTGCTGGAAGTTTTTTCGTCGCGGGCAGAGGCTTTCGGGGAACGGGATGAACTCACTCTGAAAGCGGTGGCTCGCCAGGTACTGGAGAATGTGGAGCGGGCGAGCAAGCCATTCGGTACGGCGCCGCAGAATCCAACGGCGATGCCGGTACCGTCGACTTCAGCGACTGAGTTGGAGGAATCGCAGGCAGGCTCGACGAGTCTGAAAGAAAGAGAAGAAGACGGATTCGGTGGGGAGACGCTGGGGCGAAGGGCGCGGACTGGGCTTGACGTTGTGACCTTCGCGCTGGGCGTGGTGGTTGTGGGTTGCGCGGTGCTGCTTGCGAGTCTGGTTGGGCTGCGTCTGGGGTGGCGAAGGACCGCGAGTGGTCGCGGGCAGGTTACGAAGTCGACTGAGGCGGAATCTGGAACGAATACGGTTTCCCCGCCTGCCGCTTCCGAAGCAGCGAGCTCAAAGGCTCGGGTCAGCGAGAAAAATGCTGCTGCTCGGCCAAAGGCTCTGGTGGCGGGTTCGATTGACTCCTCCCAGCCGGCAGGGGGCCTGTCCATTTACGAGAATGGAAAAGAAGTTTTCCGCATGCTGCCCACGGTGGAGGAGAGTGAGGCGACAAAGGCAAGAGTTACATCTGGGACGGAGGCGCAACGAGCGTCCGCTGTCGAGCCGGCAGGGATGCTTGAAGTGCCGCCGGAGGTGGCAGAAGGCAGCTTGCTCTATCGGGTTGAGCCGGAGTATCCGGAAGAAGCCCGGCAGCAGCAGATCCAAGGGTTGGTGGTGTTGGAAGTACGTGCCGACCGCGATGGTGCAGTCCAGGGTGTGAAGTTGCTCGGCGGCCAGCGCGTGCTGGCCAACGCGGCGATTGCCGCAGTGAAACAATGGCGATTCAGACCGCGGATGATCCAAGGACAGCCGGTGGAGATGCAGACAAGAGTTGTCCTCACTTTCCGGTTGCCGCGCTGAAGGCAAGCGCCGGCACTCGATCCTGGCCTCGGACAAAGTGAGCCTGGCGTTTTGAGATTGGTGAAGTGAAGGTGCCTTGCGGCGATGCTAGGTGGCGGTCTTGCGGATCGTCACCGGAGCCTTGGCAACGGCTCGCGGCGCGGTGGCAACCGATTGCGAGATCCGGCGGGAAGGCGAAGTGTGGGGCGGGTTTCCGTTGCGAAAGGCATAGAGCACTACCTCAACCCGGCTGGAAACCCCCAGCTTGTCGAAAATGCGGAACAGATAGTTCTTGACGGTGTGCTCCGTCAGCTTGAGACGTTGAGCAATCTCCCGATTGGAAAGGGCTTCGGCCACGCACCGTACCACATCGGTTTCCCGGGCCGAAAGCAAGCCGCCATTTACGCTTAAGCAGCCCGCCAGCGGCGGCTGAACCAGAGCCTCGAGCACGAACTGCAATTCGCTGCTGCTGGCCCAGATCTGTCCGCTATCGACGCACTGGATACACTTGGCCAGAAGGCGGAATGGTTCGGTGCGGCAGAAGACTCCGTGAGCACCAGCCCGAAATGCTTCGGTGACGGAGGTGCGCTCCGAGGAGTCGAGCAGGACGATAATGCGCGTGGCTGCGGACTGGACACGAATCTCGCGAACCAAGCCGAACGGGCCCAGACTGGGCTCTCCCAGCTTGGCACTGATCACCGCGATTTGAGGCTTTTCCTTCTTGACTAAAGCCAGGATGGCAGCAGCACCGGAAGGCGACTCGATCATCTGAAATTGCGCAACTCGAGCCAGAGCGTCCACCAGCAATTGGGTGGTCATGGGAGTGCTATCCGCGGCCAGAACACGCGGACGTACCTGAGTATGGGCCATAGAAGATTCTTGTGAGCCTTTCAACTTGCTAACTTCACATCGACACAATTGAAGACCTTGCAGAAATGTTGCAGACGGCGGCGCAAATGCTTGCTGAGAAGCATAGGGGAAGTTCGACCCGGAGTAAATAGCACTACTGGGGGATATCCGACACTGTGGTTACCCGACTAGATTACCTGTCTGGCAGGCCTTTTGCGAGGATTGGAGCAGCCGGAGGGGTCCGTTCGGGGGCATTGACGATCAGGGATACAGTGACCTCTGGTCATAATGGCTCGGAGTTAGCTGTCCAGCGACCGCCTCGGGGGCGTGGTCCACGGTTTCGCCGGGTCAGGGTGGGCGGAGGCTGAACCCTCATAGAGACTTTTGGCCCTTTACTTTTCGCCTCTTGCAGGAATTTGCATAGGCGGGATAGAATCCCGACAAGATTTGGGGGCTGTTCCAGCTGCGTGAGAACTAGCTCGTAATTCGGCGAAGTACCAGCCGGATCAAGCGTGTTTGTTACTGCCCAACCGCAAGAGCCGCGTTTGGACAGGGCGGCGCGGGCCGGCGCAAGTTTAAGCAACAACCGGCAAGTGACCGCGCTTTGCACGAGGTCTCACGGTCACTGTTGCCCCTTAGTTCGTAGTTAGTCTTCAAGCACTAAGTTCTCCCCCGATTTTAGGCACTCTACCAACCCCTGACTGGTTTTGTACCCAGCGAGGGAGGGGACTTTTCTTTTTCGACAGTCACGGTTATGTGACTCAGGGGGCGAAGCTATGAGCAGCGTTAGCGCACAACTCGGAGTGGAGTTCGGCGGCGTCAGAACGATCCCGTTATTCCATCAGCCGCAGTGGTACGCGATCCGAACCCGTTCCCGCCACGAGAAGATGGTGTCTGAGCAATTGGAGCGGCAAGGGATTGAAACCTTTCTTCCTTTGGTAAAGCGGACCCACAAGTGGAGCGACCGGATGAAGGAAGTGGAAATGCCGCTTTTCGCCGGCTACAATTTTGTGCGTGTAGTTCTATCTTCGCCGGAACGCCTGCGGGTTCTGCAAGCGCATGGAGTGGCGGGCTTCGTAGGCATCAACGGGTCGGGAACAGCGATTCCTGAGAGCCAGATTCAAGACATTCGGACACTGCTGGCCAGTGAGGTCCCCTTCGAAGAGCATCCGTTTCTGAAAGTGGGGCAGCGGGTACGAATCCGGGGCGGATCTCTGGATGGAGTCGAAGGGGTTCTGTCCGCGCAGAACGGGGACCAAAGCCTGATGATTTCACTGGAGCCAATCCAGCGTTCGTTGTCCATCCGAATCCAAGGGTATACCGTAGAAGCAGCCTAAGGTCTTCCGCCGCATCCCCTTCCGTAGCAGTCCAGGGCCGATATTGTGCCAGGGCGTCTGCCCTGGAGCGGCCGCCCAGCAATGTCTTGTGGAGTAATCAGCGAAAGGCGGCAGAAGAGCTTGCTGCCAGAGTGCTGAAGAGAGGGTTTTCCTGTGAGCGAAGTCAATACGAAAACGAACGGCGACGGAAAGATCGAGCAGAGTCAGGCGTGGGGGGCGGAACGCGGAGTGCACACCGCGGCCAAATATGGCCCATCCTCGCCAGAATTATCGTTGCGCAGCTTCCGCGATGAAGCGGAGATTTATGCCATCAGCAGCGCTCTCAAGCAGACGGGATGGAATCGCAAACGGGCGGCGCAATTGTTGAGCATCAGCTATCGCGGATTGTTGTACAAGATTCGGCGCCACAATCTTGCGCCCCCGGTCGAGCCCAGCTAGCGTGCAAGGGGAATTGTTTGCGACTGCCGGGTTCGGGATTCCGCCTGGTCGGCAAGAATCGACGGAATGAAACATTGCCGATGCGCCGGCTGGAATAGGCGAGCCGCGCAGGTTCTATAACGCTATAATGCAGGCAGCAATCATAATGGTAAGCAAGAAAGTGGCTGCATCCGCTAAGAGCCGGCCGCGATCGAAATTCATTTCCCTGCTTTTCGGCAGGAATCGGGGTAAAGACTCGAAATGTTTCTGAAATTCTGTGGCTTGCGAGAACAACCGTTTGGGGTGACGCCCGATCCTCGTTTTCTGTATTTGAGCAGGGCGCATCGCGAAGCGCTGGCCTCGCTGTATTGCGGCATTGAAGCCGGACGCGGTTTCCTGGCATTGATTGCCAAACCGGGCATGGGAAAAACCACGCTGTTGTTTCACCTGCTGGAGAAATTCCGGGGCAATGCGCGCACGGCATTCCTGTTTCAAACCCAATGCAGCTCGCGGGAGTTCATGCGGTTCCTGCTGGCCGAACTGGGATGCGAGACTTACGAGCAGGATTTCGTCCGCATGCACGATGAATTCAATAAACTCCTGTTGCAGGAAGCCCGCGCCGGAAAACGATTCATTATCGTCGTAGACGAGGCGCAAAATCTGGATGCGTCGGTGTTGGAGACGATCCGATTGCTTTCGGATTTCGAAACTCCCAGGGCCAAGCTGTTGCAGATCATTCTGGTGGGGCAACCGGAACTGGCGGACAAGCTGGCCAGCCCGAAACTTTCGCAACTCCGGCAGAGGATATCGGTGCTCAGCGGGCTCTCGCCGCTCTCGCTCGAGGAGACGCGCAATTACATTGATCATCGTCTCCGCATCGCTGGTTATTCCGGCGCTCCGCTGTTTACGCCCGAAGCGATGCAGGTTATCGCACAGTTCACAGAAGGAATTCCGCGGAACATCAACAACCTTTGCTTCAGCGCGCTTTCCCTAGGTTGCGCTTTGGGCCAGAAGGTCATCGGGCTCTCGGTGGTGGAGGAAGTCATCTCCGATATGGACATTACGAAGCACGTGACCCAGGTGCCTTCGATTCCGTCTATGGATTACGCAGCTCACGAAGCGTCGGGCAGCTTTGTTCCAGCGCGTGCGGCTCGGTTCACCCGGGCGGGGGAATCCGTCAGCGGCCTGGCTCCCGCCGAAGCGCGGGCCTACATCGAGCAACTGGCGGTGCATTTGAGAGGCTGGAAGCGCAATCCGGATGGCACAGAGGTATAGCGGCACTGCCTTCAGGTTCAGATCTCCCGAGTGCGAACGCGGTGTCCGGATGCAAGCCGATCGGGTTACGGAGATTAGCTGGTAAACGCCAGTTCCTTGGCTCGCTGTGTTGCTCTGACCACGGCCTTGATGAGGGTTACACGTAACTTGCCTTCTTCGAGTTCCATGATTCCGTCGATGGTGCAGCCGGCAGGCGTAGTCACGGCGTCTTTGAGCAAGGCCGGGTGATCGCCAGTTTCCAGCACGACTCGCGCGGCGCCCAGCGTGGTTTGGGCGGCAAGGAGTGTGGCGACGTCGCGAGGAAGACCTACTTTTACGCCGGCCTCGGCGAGGGACTCAAGGATGATGTAGATGTAAGCCGGACCGCTTGCCGAGAGGCCGGTGACGGCGTCCATGTGCTTCTCATCGACCACAACGGTGCGGCCGACGACATCGAACATTCTGCAGGTCATGGCGACGTGTTCGGCGGTGGCGTATTTGCCTTTGCAGAGGCCTGTCATTCCGCTTCCCAATGAGCAGGGTGTATTGGGCATGGCGCGAACCACAGGGATGTTTTCGCCAAGGCTTTTCTCGATCAATGAGGTCGGCACGGATGCCGCCACGGAGACGATCAACTGCCGGGGAGTGATGTGCTCCCGGATTTCATTCATGACTTCCTGTACTACCTGGGGCTTGACGCCAATCAGAATGATGTCCGCACCTTTGACTGCGGCTATGTTATCGGTGCCAACCCGGATCTTCAGCTTTTCGCTGAGCGCTTTGGCTCGCTCTTCGTGTTGGACAGTCGCGCAGGTTAGGGCCGTCGAAAGCAAGCCGTTTTTGAGCAGTGCCTGGAGAAGGATTCCACCCATTTTGCCGGCGCCCAGAACCGCCACACGTTTTTCCAGGAGATCATGTCCCATAGGATTACCTTTGGTCTTTCTCTAATCAAGACCGATTGAGTTCATGCCCGCGAGTGGTGCCAGTCTCTTGCCGGAACATCCTGCAATCATGATTCCCACTGAGACAGAAGCGGGTGATTTCGGCACAGGCGCCGAGCTAGGAAGAACGCCCGGGACTGTTATTGTATACGCGGCATTGCGCGGAACGCTCAGAAAATCGAGTCGCGCACGTTCGAACACACCGGGAATTCCAAGAGACTGGCAACTTCCGGTGTTCTTCCAGCGGCAAAGGGCTTTGCAACAGAGAGTCCGGGATTCGATGCGAGCACCGGGGCCCCTAGAGGCTTTAGTCTCTAAGAAGTTGGGCTACTTGTAGGAATTTGCGGCTCTGCATACTATCAATCAATTCGATTTTACGTTGTGGGTTGCATGCTCCCGCTCGTGAAACAAATCCCCCGCACCATTGACCCCATATTGATGACGTCTCACTTACTAAGGCCGCAAGGAGTGTGCAGACCGTTGGCATACCTCCTTTCGCGGCAATCGTGAAACAAGACCGCTGTGGAGGCCTTGAATCTGCTGTAAGGCCTTCATTTTTCAGGGGAATCAGGTAGCCGAAGACAGTCCATGTTTCAACATTTGTGTTCAGCGCCGCAGGTTCAGGAGTCCAGGCCCGGGCCATGCACTTGAGTGACTGGGCTGGGTGCCACGATGACGTTGTGCGGTCTGGAATCGACGGTCAACGCGGTGCGTGGAAGTGTATCGGTTAGGCAACAGCCGTTTTCAACAGACGCGGATGGGACTCAGAGGGCGGAGCCATAAGCAGGGCTTGGCGTAAGCAGGTTCGCAGGTACACTAAGGCGTTAATTTCTTAAGACATCGAGTGAGCCGGGAGTGAGAGCTATGTTGGTTATCAAGTCGAAATGGATCGTTGTGCTGATGTCGGTTCTGGGGTTGGCCTCTGGCCTGAGTGTGGCGCAGGTAAGCCCGGCGTCGGACGCCAGCAGTTCCAACCCGCCCGCGAGCATGGCGAGTGCGGCCAGCAGTGGGGATGCGACGACCGTTCCGCATCTGCAATCGCGCGATCAGCGCTACCGGATTTCGCCGGGAGACGCTTTCGACATCAACTTTGATTTGAGCCCGGAATTCAACCAGACCGCGGTTACGGTTCAGCCCGATGGATTCATCACGCTGCGCGGGGTTGGAGACGTCAAAGTGGACGGGCAGACTACACCGGAACTTACCCAGACGGTGCGGACGGCGTACGAAAAGATTCTCCATGACCCTATCATCTCGCTGGTCCTCAAGGACTTCGAGAAGCCTTACTTCATTGCGGACGGCTCGATCGGGCGGCCCGGCAAGTACGATCTTCGGGGACAAGTTACACTGACCGAAGCTATCGCGATCGCGGGCGGGTTTACGAAAGAGTCCAAGCATTCGCAAGTATTGCTGTTCCGCCGCGTTAATGAGCAGTGGTTGGAAGCCAAAATACTCAACGTAAAAAAGATGGAGAAATCGGGAAATCTCTCGGAAGACCCGTTTCTTCATCCCGGAGATATGCTGTTCGTGCCCAAGAATGTGTACTCGAAAATTGAACATTTTGTTCCAGCAGCAAACTTCGGGTCCTATTTCCCCATCCCCTAAAGCAGTTGCAGTTTTCGCGGAGGCGATATGACGGAACAATCTTCAGGAAACGGAAACTCAGCCTTTACCATCAGCACGAAGGATATTCTCGGGATCGGCTTCCGGCACAAACGGATGATCGGCGTGTGTTTTTCCGCGATTGTTCTGGGTGCAGTGCTGGTTGGCATCTTGTTGCCGGCGTCCTACAAGGCGCACACCAAGCTGCTCTTGAGACGCGAGCGCATCGATCCCGTCGTCAGTCCGGGACAGGAAACCCAGATGCTGCATGACGATGTGAGCCAGGAAGACTTGAACTCCGAAGTCGAACTGCTGGAAAGCGACGACGTGCTCCGGCAAGTGGTGGTGGCCTGCGGATTGCAGAATCATCATTCCTGGCATTTGTTCAGGACGCCCGACGCGGATGAGAACATCGCGAAGGCCACTGCGCGGCTGCGTGGCGATCTGCAAGTGGAAGCGCTGGCCAAGACCAATCTCATCAGCATCAGTTACACCTCCGATGATCCTCGGAAGGGAGCCAACGTTCTAAAGAACCTCAACGACATCTATATCCAGAAGAATGCCGAAGTCCACCGGCCGCACGGGCAGTACAAATTCTTCGAACAAGAAACCGAGCGCTACAACACCGAACTGAAGCAGGCGGAACAGCAACTGAAGCAATTCGCTTCCGAGCGCAATGGAGTCGCACCGCAGGTAGCGCGCGACAACACGCTGCAGAGGCTGGCCGAGTTCACCGCAACTCTGGAGCAGACCCGAGCGGAGATGGCGGCCACGGAAGAAAAGATACACACGCTGGAGAAGCAGGCGGATAAGTTGCCGGCGCGGATCATGACACAGTTGCACGAGAGCGACGATGCGCCACTGCTGCAGACGCTAAAGACTAGTTTGATGAACCTGGAACTCAAGCGCACCGAACTTTTGACGAAATATCAGCCTACGTATCCGCTGGTTCAGGAAGTTGAGAAACAAATCACGGACACGCGCGCCGCAATCGCGACAGCGGCGACCAAGCCGGTGCGTGATGAGACGACCGACGAGAATCCCACCTATCAGTACGTCAGCACCGAACTGGTAAAGGCAAAAGCCGACTTCAGCGCTGAGCAAGCGCGGGCAGCGGCGACTCAAACCATTGTCGCGATGTACCGCGCGGAAGCGGAACAGCTGGAGCAGAAGGGGATTGTGCATCAAGATTTGTTGCGCGCACAAAAGGCCGACGAAGACAACTTCCTGCTTTACCAGAAGAAGCGGGAAGAAGCTCGTATGGCGGATGCCCTGGACGAGAGGCGAATTCTCAACGTGGCAGTGGTCGAGCAGCCCTTTGTTCCGGTAATTCCCGTCACCTCGCCTTTTGTAGTGATCGGGTTTGGGCTGCTGATTGCCGTCATTACCAGCGCCGGTATGGCCCTGGCTGCGGACTTCGTGGATCCGTCGTTCCGTACGCCGTCGGAAGTTTTGGACGAACTTAATATTCCGGTGCTTGCGGCGGTGCCGTATCACCGGGCGGCGAATGGCAGGAATGGAAATGGAAATGGAAACGGGAATGGAAATAACGGCAGGCACAATGGCAGTCACGGCGGAGTCAGCGAGAGCCCCGCGGCGATGGCCGAAAGTGATGCCGGCGAACAAAGACTGTAAAAGGGACGAAACATAAGGGGAGACAGGGATGAGCAAGAATTTTGAATTGCTGCAGCAGATCGGTAAGGAACAGGAGATCTTCCAGTCCGCGGAACCAAGCCGAGATGCATTCGAGGAGCCGGCACCGTTGCCTCCCTTTCCGGCTGCCTTCGATAAAACCGGAGTTGACGAAGTCACCGCGCTGGTGCAGCGTGTGTTTTTGATATCAGGGAACGAGACTCCTCGTACCGTCGTGTTTACTGGCACCGAGCCGGGCAACGGCTGCACTTGGTTGTGCGCCCGGGCGGGAGAAGCACTGGCCAGCCGGGTATCGGGCTCGGTGTGTATGGTGGATGCCAACCTGCGTAATCCGGGGCTCCATGAAGAGACCGGCATACCCAATCACCACGGACTTTCCGATGCATTATTGGATCCCAGCCCCATGAGCGGTTTTGTGACCCCGCTATCCGCCAATCTTTCGATCGTCAGTTGCGGTTCCGCAGTGGAAAAGGCGGAGGGGCTATTGACTTCGAACCGCATGCAGGCACGCATGAGCGAACTGCGTTCGATTTTCAAGTACGTGCTGGTCGACGCCTCTGCCATGAATGTTTCCCGAGAGGCCGTTGTTCTCGGGGCTGCATCCGACGGGGTGGTCCTGATATTGAAGGCCAACTCTTCGCGCAGGGAAACTGCACGCGGCGCGGTGCGTGAACTGCAAGCGGCCAAGATCCGTGTTCTCGGGGCCGTGCTGAATCAGCGCACGTTTCCGATTCCACAGTCCATTTACGACAAACTGTAGCGGCTATTCTTTGCCCGAACGTAAGCGCGCGAGGCAACCCATTCCTTCCTAGTACAACCATATGGCTTACATCCTTCAGCAACTGTTGAGCGACAGCGCGTGCCTATACCCGGCGAAAACTGCGGTTTCGGCTCGCGGACGAAGCTTGAGCTATCGCGAACTGGAAGAACGGTCGAACCAGCTCGCACACCTTCTCCTGCAGCGTGGAGTAATGAAGGGGGACCGCATCGGCCTGTTCTTTCCCAAGTGTGTCGAGTCATTGGTGTGCATGCTGGGGGCGTTGAAGGCCGGAGCAGTGTACGTGCCGCTGGACCCGCAAGCTCCCGCGGAACGCGTCGCCTACATCATGGGGGACTGCGGGGTTCGCGTCCTTTTGACGAATGCGGAAAAGCGGAAGGTCTTGGACGCGAAGACGCTGCAGGCACTCGATGCCTGCATCCTGACCGACAACTCGTCCGGCGATCTGAATGGTTCGGGCGTGATTCCATGGTCGATGCTGGCGGAGTATCCTTCAGACCACGCTCCGCAGGTCACGCTCACCGAGACCGACCTGGCATACATTCTTTACACCTCTGGTTCCACGGGACGCCCCAAGGGCGTGATGCTCTCGCATCAGAACGCGCTGACGTTTGTGGAGTGGTGTGCCGCGAAGTTTAAGATCCGCCCCGAAGACCAGCTTTCCAACCACGCACCTCTGCACTTCGATCTGTCGGTTTTCGATGTGTACAACTCATTGGAAGCGGGCGCCACTCTTCACCTGGTCACCGAAGACATCGCGCTGTTTCCTGCGACTCTCGCGAGCTTTATCGAAACTCGGGGAATCACGGTTTGGTATTCGGTACCGTCCGCGCTGACGTTGCTTTTGCTGCACGGGAATCTGAAGGCGGAAAAGGTGGGGCAACTGCGCATCATCCTTTTCGCAGGCGAAGTTTTTCCCATGAAGTACCTGCGGGACCTGGCAGATCTGCTGCCGCATGTCGATCTGTATAACTTGTATGGCCCGACCGAGACGAATGTCTGCACCTACTACAAGGTGGAGCGCGATCTCCTGGCCAGCCAGGAGAAACTGCCGATCGGCATCGCCTGCGAGAACACAGAAGTTTTCGCGGTGAATGATAAAGGCGAGATCGTCACGCAGCCAGGGGAGACCGGTGAGTTGTACGTGCGAGGCCCGGCGGTGACCAATGGGTATTGGGGTGATGTGGAGAAAACCAGGAAGATGGTTGTCCCCAACATCTATCAGCCGAACTTCGAAGAGAAGATGTACCGCACCGGCGATCTGGTGCAGCGCAGCGAAGACGGCAATTATTGTTTCCTGGGACGGCGCGACAGCATGATCAAGAGTCGCGGATACCGGATTGAACTGGGCGAGATTGAAAACGCTCTGCTCAGTCATCCCGGAGTAAGGGAAGTGGCGGCAGTCGCCATTCCTGACGACATCGTCGGCAACCGCATCAAGGCGGTGGTGGCGGCGCATGCCGGAAGTTCTCTGCAGCCTATCGAGTTACAGCAGCACTGCGCGACTCGCATCCCCAAGTACATGATCCCGGATGTGATCGAGTTCTGCGACAGCTTGCCTAAGACTTCCACCGGTAAGATTGACCGGATTCGCCTCGTCCAGAGCAATCTCGATGTAAGTCTGGCGTCGGCACGCATTTGAGACGGTATTTCTCCTGCGGTCTTTAACGTGGAGACGGAGACGAACCTTCTGTGAGCAATATTCGGCGTCAACTTCTATTGAATGCGCTCAAACTGTTTGACCTGTGCCTGATGGTTCTTTCCTTCGGCCTGGCCACGCTAGCGGTATCGGACACTTCCAACACGGGCTCCCTGGGCGAGTTTCTGGCGATGCGGGTTAAGATCGGCAATTTCCTGATCTTCGCCGCGTTATTGCTGTGCTGGCATATTGTTTTTTCCTCGTTCCACTTGTACGCGTCGCATCGTCTATCGAGGCGTCGCGATGAATTGCTGGACGTCTTCAAGGCCTCTTCTCTGGGGACACTTCTGATCCTGGTGGTGGCAGTCGCGTTCCGCATTCACATGGTAACGGGGACGTTCATCCTCGTCTTTTGGGCGAGCAACAGTCTGGCAACGATCTTAAGCCGGGTTGCGCTTCGGGCCGTGCTAGAGCGGATACGCATTCGGGGCCGTAACCTGCGCAACATGCTGATCGTGGGGACCAATCGGCGCGCGGTCGAGTTTGCCAAGAAGATCGACGCCACCCCCGGGCTGGGATATCGGATCGTTGGGTTCGCCGACCAGGACTGGCTGGGCCTGCCGGAGTTCAGGCAGACGGGATATTCCCTGGCCTGCGATCTTGGTGCGCTTCCGGTTTTCATGCGAAGCAGCGTCATCGATGAAGTGGTGCTGGCGCTTCCTGTGCGGTCGCTGCATACGCATGCCTCCGAAATCGCGGCACTCTGCCAGGAGCAGGGCATTGTGATGCGTCTGTTCGATGTGTTTGATCTCAAGTCGGCGCAGTCGCGAGTGGAACAGCTGGAGAACCATCCGTTCATTACCCATCACACGGGAGGTTTGGACGGCTGGCCCGGAGTAATCAAGCGCGGGATCGATATTTTGATCTCGCTGGCGGCACTGGCCGTGCTCGCCCCGGTGCTGCTGATCACCGCAATCCTGATTAAACTGACTTCCACCGGCCCGGTTCTATTTGTGCAGAAGCGCCTGGGCTTCAACAAGCGCCGCTTCGATGTCTACAAATTCCGAACCATGGCGGTAGATGCGGAAAAACGCATGAAGGAAGTAGAACATCTCAACGAAGTCAGTGGACCGGTGTTCAAGATTAAGAATGATCCAAGGGTCACACCTGTAGGCGGATTTCTCCGCAAGACCAGCATCGACGAACTCCCGCAACTGTTGAACGTCCTCAAGGGTGACATGAGTCTGGTGGGGCCGCGGCCGCTCCCGGTGCGGGATTACGAAGGCTTCAACAAGGACTGGCAGCGCCGTCGCTTTAGTGTCCGTCCGGGAATCACTTGCCTCTGGCAAATTAATGGGCGCAGTTCGATCCCCTTCGAGCAGTGGATGGAACTCGATCTGCAATACATCGACAAATGGTCTCTCTGGCTGGATCTGGAGATTCTACTGCGTACGATCCCGGCAGTGTTGAAAGGCTCGGGAGCCGCCTGATGAAGCTGCTGGAAGGGCTCCCGGTCTCTGGCCAGCAAACCCCGTTGTCGCAAACTGTCCTGCCGCCGAACGAGCCTGGGAGGGAATCGGTTCCGCTCCCGGCAAAGTCCGTGCCGGAGGTTGTCCTGCAAGCATGCATTCCTGAGTTAGTGAGTCACCAGGCCACGACTATGCCGCACGCCGTCGCGGTGGCGGCCGGTTCAGGAATGCTGACTTACGCCGAACTGAATGGTCAGGCAAATCAGTTAGCGCACTATCTCAAATCGGTTGGTGCGGGTCGCGAACGCATAGTTGGACTCTACCTCAAGCGGTCTCCAGCTTTCATCGTGGCAGCGCTGGCTACCCTGAAAGCAGGAGCCGCGTACCTCCCGCTCGATCCGGACTTGCCGACAGAACGAATTGGATTCATGCTTCGAGATTCCGGCGTGTCGGCGCTGGTTACCTCCGAGGATGTGCCCAGAGATCTGCGCGGGGGCGGCTGGTCAGTTGTGAATATTGATAGCGACGGGTTGCAGATCGACAGTCAGAGCGCGGAAGCGCCTGAGACAGAGAAATCGATCCACCCCGAGGATTTGGCCTACGTTATTTATACGTCCGGCTCAAGCGGGCGGCCCAAAGGGGTTGAGGTCACGCACTCGAACCTCATGAATCTTGTGGGCTGGCACGCCCGCACCTTCCAACTGAGTTCTGCGGACCGCGCCGGCTTTCTGGCTGCGTTAGGATTTGATGCCGCGGTTTGGGAGTTGTGGCCATATCTAACCGCAGGAGCCAGCGTTCACGTGCCGGAAGAAGGCGTGCGCAACGACGCTGAAGCGCTGCAAGAGTGGCTCGTAGAACGTAAGATCACGATCAGTTTCACGGCCACGGCCATGGCGGAGCGTCTGCTGACACTCGACTGGGCGCCGAAAACGCCGCTGCGAATTCTGCTGACTGGCGCAGACACCCTTCGCCACCGGCCTTCCGCAACTTTGCCCTTCACACTGGTCAATAACTACGGGCCCACGGAGTGCACGGTGGTAGCAACGTCGGGCATCGTAACCCCGGCAAGCGGCACGAATCGTCCCTCGACGGGCCGACCGTCGATCGGCTGCCCCATCGACAACACGGCCGTTTATGTCATGGATGAAGCGATGCAGGCGCTGCCTCAAGGCGAGACGGGGGAACTCTACATCGGCGGCGCGGGCGTGGCTCGCGGATACCGCAACCAGCCTGATCTAACCGCTCAGCGGTTTGTGCGTCCTCCGTCCGGTCCACTCCACGATCTTCTTTATCGCACCGGTGACCTGGGACGCGTGCTTCCGGATGGCGAGATCGAATTCCTGGGACGTGTCGATGAGCAAGTTAAGATTCGCGGTTTCCGTATCGAGCCCAATGAGATCATCGCTGCTCTCAACGCCTGTCCTGGAGTGCACTCCAGCGCCGTCGTGGTGCGCGATGAAGAGGCTGAAGACAAGCGTCTGATTGCTTACGTCGCTTTGCCGGCTGGCTCGGTGGTGACCGCTGCCCTGCTGCGCGATCACCTGTCCAAAGTTCTCCCGGACTACATGGTTCCATCCGCCTTCATCGGGCTGCCGTCGCTTCCCACCACAGTTAACGGGAAGGTCGATCGGGCGTCCCTGCCGGAGCCGAACAGCAGCAACCTGCTTCGCGATGAATGTTACATTGCGCCCCGGAATATGGTGGAGCAGCGCCTGGCCGCACTGATTGCTCCGCTCCTGCGGGTGGAACGCGTGGGCGTGAACGACAATTTTTTTCTTCTGGGTGGCCACTCGTTGCTGGGTACGCAGCTCATCACCCGCATTAGCGAGGGCTTCGGTGTCGATTTGTCTCTGCTTAGTCTGTTTGACCACCCGACGCTGGCCGGTATGTCAGTCGAGATTGAGCGGCTGATCCTGGCCAAGATAGAAGCCAACGCGCGGGAAGAGTTGCAACGCAGAGCCAGCTCCATCGCGGAGAAAACGGGAAGATGACGCTGGGTTCTGTAACGCCATCCCGAGCCGACCGTGCGGACGCCGCTCTGAGCCTTTATCACCTGCTCGATCCGGAAGTCCTGGCGAATCCGTATCCGCTCTTCCACCGCTTGCGGCGGGAAGATCCCGTACATTGGGACTCCTATTTGCATGCCTGGGTGGTGACTCGCTACGCCGACGTTTTGGAAGTTCTGCACAGCTTTTCAGCCGACCGCACACCCACCCCGGAACAGCTCGCCGCGATGGGACTTTCGCAACTGAAGCCCATCGCGCAGGTCATGATCAAGCAGATGCTGTTCCTGGATGCGCCGGGGCACACTCGACTGCGCGGGTTGGCATCCAAGGCTTTCACGCCGGCGCGGGTTGAGGCGCTGAAGACGCACATCCGCGATATCGTCAACAACTTGCTCGACAAAGTGCAGGCCACGGGACGAATGGATGTGATTGCCGACCTCGCCGACCCCTTGCCCGCCATCGTTACGGCTGAGCTGCTCGGCGTCCCGGTCAGCGACCACGAACGGCTGAAGGGCTGGTCGGCCAACTTTGCGGAAATGCTGGGCAACTTCCAGCACAATCCTGAGCGCGCCCAACTGATGCTGCGCACGGTCGAAGAGATGACGTCCTATTTCCAGGAGGCAATCCAGGAGATCAAGGCGCATCCCCGCGAAGGACTGATTCACTCGCTGCTGACGGCGGAAGTGGATGGCGACCGTCTGACGGAAGAGGAAGTGATTGCGAACACGATTGTGACCATGGTCGGCGGCCAGGAAACGACTACCAACCTGATTGGCAATGGGTTGCTCACGCTGTTGCGCAACCCCGAAGAGATGAAGCGGCTGCGGGCTGATTTTTCTTTGATTCCATCCGCCGTGGAAGAGATGTTGCGCTACGAAAGCCCCAGCCAGCACACGGCGCGGCTCGCGCCTTCCGACCGGGAACTGGGCGGCAAACTGATTCGCAAACGCCAGGCGGTGATCGCAGTAATGGCAGCCGCCAACCGCGATCCCGAGCGTTTTCCTGATCCGGATCGCTTTGACATCGCGCGGCCTGACAACCGTCACCTCGCCTTTGGATACGCCGCACATTTCTGCTTTGGGGCTCCTTTGGCGCGAGCCGAAGGTCAGATTGCTTTCGAGGCCATATTGCGCCGGTTAAACAATCTTCGTCTTGAGCCGCAGTCCTTAACCTGGCGGACGAACCTCGGTTTGCGCGGGCTCACTTCGCTGCATGTGGCTTTCGGCGAGGAATCGGGCACAACGGCTCCAGATACAGGTCACAGCGCGCATCAGGCATCGCCGGTGATTTCCGGCACAGCATCCGGTCAGGTTGATGCTGCCGAGCGGCAGCGGATTCTTGTGGAATGGAACCGGACCGATGCGCCGTATGCCGCGGATAAATGCGTCCACCAACTCATCGAAGCCCAGGCCGCGCGGACACCTAATGTTGTGGCCATCCAGCAGGAAGATGAGCAGCTCACCTACCGCGAACTCAACGAACGGGCCAATCAACTGGCGCACTATCTGCGGAAGATCGGGGTCGGCCCGGACGTACCCGTGGGCATCTGCCTGGAATCATCCTCGCTGACTCTGGCTGTGTCTTTACTGGCTGTGCTCAAGGCGAACGGCGCGTGTTTGCCTCTTGATCCTGGCTATCCCAAGGATCGCCTGAAGTTTATGGTTGAAGATGCGCAGACTCCGGTGCTTTTGAGCAATCAGCAACTAGCTGCCGGTTTGGCGGGCGCGGGCATCAAGACAGTTTTGGTTGATTCCAACTGGGGATCGATTGCGCAGGAAAGCCGCAGCAATCCGGAAAACAACATCACTCCGAGCAGCCTGGCTTACGTGATCTACACTTCCGGCTCGACCGGCAAACCCAAAGGCGTCATGCTGACTCACGGCGGCTTGGTGAGCTATATGGCTGCCGCGGTGAAGGTGTATGGACTGAAGCCGTCGGATCGCGTGTTGCAATTCTCTTCCATCAGCTTTGATATCGCGATTGAAGAGATGTATCCCACCTGGATGACGGGTGCGACTCTCGTGTTGCGATCCAAAGACTTCTCGTTGGCGGGTTCGGATTTGCTGCAATGGGCGCGGCATCAGAAACTCACCGTACTCTCGGTTCCCACGGCTTACTGGCATGAATTGGTGCACGAACTTTCGGAAACGGGCGCTTCTTTGCCCGAGAGCTTGCGGTTGGTGATCGTAGGCGGAGAGAGAGCGCAGCCGCACCTGCTCGAGGCTTGGCGGAAAGCCGCTGGCGCGCGCGTGCGATGGATCAACACTTACGGCCCTACCGAGACGAGCGTGATTGCAACCTCCTACGAGCTGCCATCCTCCGGCTCGCTGCCGTCTCCTCTACCCATCGGCCGGCCCATCGCCAATACGAAGATCTATATTGTTGACGAAAATCTTCAGCCGGTTCCGGTCGGCGTTGCGGGAGAGATTCACATCGGCGGTCCGGGGCTGGCGCGAGGTTACCTGAACCAGCCGGAGAGCACGGCTGCGAAGTTTATCTCTGATCCGTTCTCTCCAGACCCTGAGGCGAGACTCTACAAGACCGGCGATTTGGCCCGGTATCTGCCGACCGGAGAGATCGAATTTGTTGGCCGTCGCGATTTTCAGATCAAGATCCGCGGCTTTCGGGTGGAACCCGGTGAGATCGAAGCGGTTCTCGCCCGGCATTCCTCAGTGCGCGAGGCGGTCGTGGTGGCCCGCGAGGATGGACTGAACAACCGGCGTTTAGTCGCGTACGTTGTGCCCGCGGCGGGGTCGGGATCATCCGCTGCGGAACTGCGCAGCTTCTTGAAGAAGGAATTGCCCGACTATATGGTGCCGTCGGATTTCCTGGTGCTGGACCAGTGGCCGCTCACCCCCAACGGTAAAGTAGATCGCGCTGCTCTGCCTGCACCCGAGTCGAGGCAAGCTCTCACTGAGGACTATGGCGCTCCGAGCGACCCGATCGAAACCCAACTGCTGGCGCTGTGGGAAGAAATCTTTGCCAAGCGTGGAATTAGCATTCGGGACAACTTTTTCGAACTGGGTGGCCATTCGTTGCTGGCCATTCGCCTGATGCGCCGCATTGAGCAAGCCTTCCGCCGGAAGCTGCCTCTGGCCATACTGTTTGAGGCGCCCACGATTGAACAGCTTGCGGCGATCTTGCGGCAGGATCGTTGGACTCCAGAGTGGTCGTTGATTGTGCCCATTCAACCGCAGGGTAGCCGGCCACCTTTTTTCTGCGTGCACGGCCTGGGTGGTTCGGTTTTGCGCTTCAACGACCTGGCGCGGGTAATGGCTCCGGACCAGCCCTTTTACGGCATTCAGCCTCAGGGAATCGATGGCGGCAGACCGTGCCTGCGTAACATGGACGAGATTGCCGCTTGTTATATCGAGGAGATGCGCAGGTTCCAGCCCGAGGGGCCTTACTTCGTCGGAGGCTATTCGTTTGGCGGGCTGGTTGCTTTCGAGATGGCTCGGCGGCTTCGCGCGGATGGGCAGGAAGTTGGATTCCTTGCCCTGGTGGACACCTATCCGGGCAAAGCGAAATCCAAAGCGGTTTTATTGGGCACCCTGCTTGGGCTGCCTCGCGTGCAGCAGTTGGCTTATGCACGCCAGAAGATCACGAAGTACCGCAAAGGTTTGCGCAGGAGGTTCGACGCTCTTTTCCTGCCGCGAGCACTGAAGGAACTTCGCCGGACCCTGGCTCAGGTTGAGCTTGCCTACCAACCAAAAGTCTATCCCGGACCGCTCACCTGGTTCCGAGCCAGCGAAAAGGCTTTACGAGGGTTGGACAACTCTGAAGACAACTGGTCCAAGTGGGCTGCCGGAGGAGTGGAGATCCGCGAAATAGAAGGGGACCACGGCAGCATTTTGAAGGAGCCAATGGTAACGATCCTGGCCCGGCAGCTTCTCTCGTGCCTGGAGAAGGCTCAGCAGGAATGCGCCACACGGGTTCGCGTCCGTGTCCCTTCCGTTATCAGGCAGCATGGTACGGAGGCAAGTTGTATTTAGTCGGGTTGCAAGTGCAAGAGCGTTTCTAAGTCCCCGGGGAAAGACATCAACAAATCTTAAAAAGAATAGTTGCTCCTGGATCGAAGTTTAGTATCCCCCCGCTGGATGACGAACAGGGAGGCACACTGGAGGAAGTTCAAATGAAGGTTCATGTGCAAGTTCTGATTATTGCGGCTCTGTGCTCGATCCTGCCGACAGGTGCATTCGGCGCTCAGCAGGGGAAAGCGCAGCCCATCGTCATCGCCCTGGCAGGTCATGCAGTGTCACCGGCACTCCGTGATCTGGCGCCTGCTACGTATGTAGAGGAATCGAGCACAGGGCAGGTTGCAACCACCAACGGGTTAAACTTCGATGGCATTTTTGCCAACCCCGAGAACGGCGGAAGTTACCCCGATGTGAACGGCGCTGTGGGAGCCACTCAATATGTGCAGTGGCAGAACGAAAACAGCAACCAGTTTGCTGTGTACAGCAAAACGACAGGCGCCCTCGTTTTCGGCCCTCTCAGTTCGCTTAGACTGTGGAAGACCATGGGCGGCGCCTGCGCAAGCGATCTCAGCGGCGAGAACATCGTAGATTATGACAAGGCGGCGGGCCGCTGGGTAATGTTCCGGCACGCCTATCCCACGACGTCGTCGCCGTTTTACGTTTGCTTCGCCATTTCCCAGACCTCCGACGCCACGGGCAAGTGGTACCTCTACTCCTACGACATGGGGATCAATCCGCCGGATTATCCAAAGCTGGGAATTTGGCCGGACGCTTACTACGTCGCATTCAACATGCTTTCACCAAATCCTCCGAGGAGCTTCGTGGGTCCAGAGCCGTGCGCCTTCGATCGCAATGGGATGCTCGCGGGCGGGACACCAGCCAACCCCATCTGCTTCCAACCAACCAGCACGCTGAGTTCACTACAGCCTTCCGACCTGGATGGCCTGACTCCGCCTCCGGCTGGCTCGCCGAACTACTTCATGAACCTCGACACGAACTCGCTGGATATCTGGCAGTTCCATGTTGATTTCACGACACCGGCGAACTCGACATTCACCGGTCCCGTGAACATCAAGGTTCCGGTCTTTAATGACGCCTGCTACCGGCGAAGTGATATCTGTATTCCGCAGTTAGGCAGCGACGAGCCGCTGAGGGCATGGGGCGATCGACTGATGAGCCGGCTTCCGTATCGGAATTTCGGCACGTATGAGTCGATTTTGGCGACTCATACCATCGGCGCGCCGTCCAGCAATGCGGTTGCCGCGATCCGCTGGTACGAAATCCGCACTCCACTCACACCGACCATCTATCAAGAAGGTACTTATCAGCCCGACGCCACGGACCGTTGGATACAGAGCATTGCCCAGGACCAGGCGGGTGACATCGCGGTCGGCTATAGTGAGTCCAGCGCTGCCATCTACCCCGCGATTGCCTACACGGGCCGGGTTCCGACGGATCCGCTGGGTACGCTCGAAACCCCAGAGAGCATCATTTCGCCGGCTTGTGCGAGCGGCCAGGTATGCGATCAGATTTTCAACCAGCAGTGGGGCGGTTACACGAGCCTGTCCGTCGATCCCGTCGACGATTGTACTTTCTGGTACACCAACCAGTACTATCCTCAGCAGGGAGCGAAGATCTGGCACACGCGCATCGCTTCGTTCAAATTTAACGCTTGCCCCTGATCCGGTCTGAGCTTCAGTCGAACGCTTAAGAGCAGGCCCTTTAAGGAAGAAACGGCTGACCCGAAGCCGCTTCTCCTTCTAAGCTGTTATTCACCCGGGCGGACGCGAAATGTTCCGCGTCCGCCCGGTTACAGTTTTTACCCTAGCCTGGAGATCACGAAGTGTCTGAAATCAGCGCGCAGGAGGAGACGACAACGGCAGCCCCAGAGCAGCCCAGCGAGGTGCGGGCACGGATTCCTCTGATCGCCAGCGAGTTCCTTTTTCGAAAGTTTCTTCCCTGGGTCACCAAGGGTGGGCTGGCGGTCGTAGACTACGGACTCATTTCCGGATCGAACTTCCTGCTGGGAGTGCTGCTGGCGCGCTGGTTGGTGCCCGAACAATATGGGGCCTACGCCCTCGCGTTCAGCATCTTCATTCTGGTTGCTTTTCTCTATCAAGCCCTGCTGTTGGAGCCGCTCTCGGTTTTCTCGGGTACGGCCTACCGTGGCAATCTCCGCGGTTACCTCAAGGCAACGGTCTGGATCCACTGGGCGATTTCTCTCGTGGTTTGCCTGCTATTGGGCGCCACAGCGATCGCGGCGCGTGTGTGGTGGCATTCTGCCGTCTCCGCGGTGGCATTCGCCGGGATGACGATCGCAACCCCCTTCATTCTGATTCACGGGTTGGGACGCCGCAGCTTTTATCTGAAGCTGTCTCCCGGGCCGGCGGCGTTTGGCTCCATCTTCTACTGTGTTCTCGTCACCGGTGGTGTTTTCATCGTCCATTGGGAGGGATGGCTTTCCTCGTTCACCGCTTATCTGATCATGGGACTGGCGTCTCTGGTGAGCGGCATCGTCATGATGTTTCAGCTCAACGCAAAGCTGGAGCCGGCGAGCGGAGAGTTGCACCTGCCGGAAGTCTGGGGAAAACATTGGGAGTACGGGAAATGGGCGCTTGGGACGTGCGTGGTGGGGTGGATTCCGAACTACGTTTACATTCCAGTAGTCAGCAGCTTTTCGGGTATGGCGGCCGCGGGTCAGCTGCGGGCGCTGATGAACTTCTCCGCCCCGCTTCTGCAGACGTTTGCCGCGCTGTCGATGTTGTTTCTGCCCTACGCGGCACGGGTTCAAAGTGAGGAAGGCAAGCACGGAGCCGCTGCCCTCGCGCGCAAGCTGGCATTACTGTTTATAGGCGGGGGTGCGGCATACTGGGCCGTGTTGATTCCCCTTCGGCAACCGTTATTCCACCTGGTCTATGGCGGCAAGTATATCGAGTCGTCTTACCTGGTTCCGTTCTTTGCCCTGGAAACTATGTTCTGGAGCGCGGCCCTGGGACCAGCGATTTTGCTGCGGGCGATGGAGTCTCCGCGTTCGTTGTTCTTCGCCAATGGGGCGGCCAGTATTATCGCTCTGGTCTTTGGCATTCCTGCCACGCGCCACTTCGGTTTGATCGGAGTGGTCTGGAGTATGATTCTGGCCAATCTCCTTTATATGATCGTGGCTTACGTTTTGCTGGCGCGCAAGATCGCGGAACTGAAAGTTCCGGACCTCGATTCCGGGGTGCGCCTTCAGCCCAACGAGAGTGGCGGTTAGTGCGGATGAAAGACACGGATCGCTTGCGAACCCGCGGTGGAATGTCCTTCCAGGAACAATGCTGCGATGGCGGCCTGCCAGGGAAGACCGTATTCGTTACCACCAGTTGGGACGATGGCGACCGCTGCGACCTCAGGCTCGCCGAACTGCTTGCCAGCCGACGGTTACCGGCAACTTTCTATGTCGCTACCGGCGGTTTGGGGACGGGTTCGACGATGTCGGCAGCGCATCTGCGCGAGCTGTCGAACGCCGGCTTCGAGATCGGCGCTCATACTGTGACGCACCCGGTTTTGACCGAAGTGAGCGCCAGCGTGGCAACCCGGGAACTCCTGGATTGCAAGCGGACGCTGGAGAACTTGCTGGGAAGGGAAGTGCCCTCGTTCGCCTATCCCAAGGGCCGCTATAACTCCGCCATCGTCGGGCTGGTGCGGGAAGCTGGATACCGAAGTGCGCGTGGGGTGCGAATGCTCTCCCTCAGCCATGACTTTCCTCCTTTTGAAATGCCAGTCACGATTCAAGCCTTTCCCCACGCCTGGACAGGCTACGCGAGGAATTTGTTCCGCCGCGGTGAAGTTGCTACTCTGGCCCGGTTCTCATTGCAGCTTGGACGCACGAAGAATTGGGTGGCACTGGGAAAGTCCATGTTTGACCGGGTTCTTCAGCACGGAGGCGCCTGGCATCTGTTGGGGCATTCCTGGCAGACCGAAAAGCTGGACGGCTGGTCTGAGTTGGAGGAGATTCTCGACTACATCAGTGCCCGGCCAGGCGTTCGCTATGTTACGAATGCCGAGCTGTGTCAGGTCGAGCATCCGAGAATGCGCACGGAAACAGGAGTAGTTCCCCAGCAAAAAGTGTCGACCCACTAGCATGGGCCGTCCGAGCGGTGATGTGCCCGAGACCAATTTCGTAGTTCCCATTACCTAAAGAGATCTCACTGTGCCCGACAGCGTGCTGACAGACACGAAGAGCAGGCGGTTGCTGGATGCGTATATCCAGGCACGGCCGGAAACCGCGCAGCCGCGCCCCTTCGCGGTGACACGGCGGCCTGCGGGCACCGCGCTGCCACTTACGCCCGCCCAACGGCAGTTGTGGCTTCACGCCCGGATGGAGGCAGACTCTCCTCTTTACAACGAACCGCTCGCCGTGCGTTACGCGGGGATTCTGGATCCGGCCGCGCTGGAGCGAAGCTTCACGGAGATTGTCCGGCGTCATGAAGCGTGGCGCACCACGTTTCAGGAAGTGGAAGGCCAGGCGGTTCAAGTGATCCAAGAGCCATTCCAGGTGACGTTGCCCGTGCAGGATTTGCGCGAGCTTCCAGCGGAACAGCGCGAGAGTGCGGCCACGAGTATTGCGACTGGCATGGCCCGCGTACCCTTCGATCTGGCTCGTGGACCGCTGTTCCGGGCTGCCCTGGTGCGTGTGGCGGACGAGGACTATCGGCTCTTCGTGACGCTGCACCATCTGATCTTCGATGGCTTCTCGGGATATCGCGTGTTCCTTCCCGAACTCTCTGCCCTGTACAAAGGCTATTCTCAAGGGAAGCCGTTGTCCTTGCCGGAACTGCCCTACCAGTTTGGCGACTACGCGGTTTGGCAAGAGAAGCGGATGGACGGCCACGAACTGGATCGCGGACTGGACTACTGGAAGCATCAACTCGCAGGTCCGTTACCGGTTTTGGAGTTGCCCATTGCGCGCTCGCGATCGGCTCCGCGAAGTTTTCGCGGAGCCGTCCGGTCGCTGACATTGCCAGCGTCGTTGAGCGCAGCTTTGCGGCGGCTGGGCCAGCAGGAAGGTGCGACGCTTTTCATGACGCTGGTGGCAGCGTTTAACGTTCTCCTCCACCGCTATAGCGGGCAGGAAGATGTTCTGATTGGAACCAACACGGCCGGACGCAATTGTCCGGGCAGCGAGAAACTGCTTGGCTATTTCCTGAATACGGTGGTGCTTCGCACCGACCTTTCCGGGAGCCCCACGTTCCGGCAGGTGCTCGAGCGGGTTCGGCAAGTCACTCTCGACGCGCTTGCTCACGACGATGTCCCGCTGGACCGGCTGGTGGCGGAGCTTCAGCCGCAGCGCGATCTGAATCGCAATCCATTCTTCCAGGTGCTGTTTTCCCTGGAACCACCCGTGTCCTGCGATCAAGCCGAATGGGACCTGACTTGCATCGACGTGGAAACCGGCACCACCAAGTTTGAACTGTGCCTGGTGGTCGACGATCGGGCGGACGGCTTGCTTTGCCGTTTCATTTACAGCACGGATCTCTTCGATGATGTGGCCATTTCTCGAATGCAAGGGCACTGGCGAACGTTGTTGGATGCAGTCGTGGCTGAGCCGGAACGCCGCATCGGCGAGCTTTCTCCTCTGACGAAAGAGGAACGGCACCAGGTGGTGGTGCAATGGAACGACACGGCAAGTCCCCGGTCGCAGGCTCTGGTACACCAGTTATTCGAGGCCCACGCACGCCAGACCCCGCACGCCCTTGCAGTAGAGTGCGGAGGCCGGCGGTTGAGCTACGGCGAACTTAACCAACAGGCTGACAAATTAGCTCGAGCCTTGCTCAGCATGGGCGTGAGACCGGACGTTGCCGTGGCAGTGTGCGTGGAGCGTTCGGTAGAAATGATTATCGGAATCTTAGGCGTTCTGAAGGCGGGTGGAGCGTATGTGCCGTTGGATCCTACGTATCCGAGGGAACGGCTCGAGTACATGCTGGCCGACTGCAAGGCGGCTGTGCTGCTCACCCAGTCGAGCCTGACCTCCAATCGACTATCGCGCGACATTCGCACCATTGTGTTGGACTCGGACCAATGGCCGAATCCAGAAACCACTCAGCAAAGCGCCTGCGCAAATCTCCAGAGCCTGGCTTACATCATTTATACGTCGGGTTCCACGGGCGTTCCCAAAGGAGTGTTGGTAACGCACGACAATCTTGCACACTCGAACCAGGCTCGCCTGCATTATTACGCGAAGCCGGTGGGCAGGTTTCTGCTGCTTTCTTCGTATGCCTTCGACAGTTCTGTAGCCGGCATTTTTCATTCCCTTACCAGCGGCGGCGCTCTGGTCATTCCTCCTCTAGAATTTCGCTGGGAGCCCAAGGAACTAGCTCGGCTGATGGCGAAGAACCAGATATCCCACGTGCTCTCGGTCCCGAGTCTCTACGCGGAACTGCTCGATCACGCCGAGCCCGCGCAATTAGCCTCGCTGCAAACGGTAATCGTGGCCGGCGAGACTTGCCCCCGGCAGTTAGTTAATTCTCACTACCGGGTGCTTCCGCATACTTCATTATTCAATGAATACGGTCCCACCGAAGCGACGGTTTGGAGCAGCGTGTACGAATGCGAACCGGGACAGCCGGAGGATCGGGTTCCGATTGGCCGCCCCATCGCAAACACTCAACTCTACGTGCTGGATCGCAACCGGCGACCGCTTCCCGCCGGAGTAGCAGGAGAGCTATACATCGGAGGTGACGGCGTAACGAAAGGCTACTTTAACCGGCCGGATCTCACAGGGGACAGTTTTGTCCCTAATCCTTTTGCCAACCATCCGGAGGCGAGACTCTACCGAACCGGAGATTTGGCTCGTTACCTTCCGGACGGAAACTTAGAGTTTCTGGGCCGCCTGGACCAGCAGGTAAAAATCCGCGGGCTGCGTGTCGAGGTGGGAGAAGTCGAAACCATTCTGGCGCAGCACCCGGATGTTCGGGAAGCGGCGGTGCTGGCCCACAGCAATGGCTCAAGTGGCCTGCAGCTTTCTGCGTATGTGATTGTGCGCGAGCCCTACGCCACTTCCAGCAGCGAGCTCCGCTCCTTCCTGAAGAGCCGGTTGCCCGCGTATGGGATACCGGCGGCATTTCATTTTGTAAACGCTTTTCCGCGGACGCCGAACGGCAAAGTGGATCGCCAGCGCTTGCTGTTGTCCCAGGCTAACGCCGGTGAGGCTCAGACTGTACCCGTCACCCCGCCGGGAAATGACGTCGAGAAACGCCTGTTGGCTATCTGGCAACGGGTCTTGAACACCGACACCCAGGACGTTACGCGAGACTTCTTCGAAATGGGTGGACACTCCTTGCTGGCAGCCAAGCTTCTGGCGCAGATCGAGAAGGAATTTGGCAAGTCTCTTTCGTTAGCCTTCGTATTTCAGTCGCCCACAATTCAACAGATGGCGGAGTCGCTTCGCACCGCCGGACAAAGTCTGCGGGAGAGAGCGATCGTGCCGATCCAGGAGCAAGGATCCAGGCTCCCGCTGTTCTGGGTCCGGGGTGGTCCACGCTTCCGGTTGCTGGCCCAGAAACTGGGGCCGGACCAGCCGTTCCTCGGTCTCGACCTTCCCTACATGGATTGCGGCAAACTTCCTGTGCCTTATAGTTTGGAAGACATCGCCGCTTTGCTGGTCCAAGCCATGCGGGAAGAGCAACCGCACGGCCCGTATCATATCGCGGGATTGTGCGTGAACGCAGTGCTGGCGTATGAAATCGCGCGGCAACTGGTTCAGAGTGGGGAAGAGGTCGCATTGCTGGCGCTGCTCGACGGCCATAACCAGGCTTACTACAAAAATCCCTTCATGGACGGCAGGTACTCCAGCCGAATCAAGTATCATCTATCGAATCTTCGGCAACTGGATGCGCGCGATACGTCCCGGTATTTGCTTGACCGGCTGGATGAAGCCAGGCGCAAAATCGAGCGCATTACCTGGCAATTGACTTCAAATCGCAACGAAGCTGGCATGCACAATACGGACAACATCGTGCACCCGGCATTTCACCGTTATGAGCCGCAGCCCTACGCGGGGAAAATGGTTCTGTTACAGTCCAGCGACTGGCCGTCGGGCCCCTATTTCGATTTCAAAATGGGATGGAATGACCTGGTATCGGAGGGAATCGAGTTTCATTGGATCCCCGGTGATCATCCGTCCATGTTTACCGAACCGAACGTGAACCTGGTAGCAGAAAAGTTGCGTGCGCATCTGGCGGAACCGAGTCAGGTCGTGAACACCAAAATGCGGTAGAGACTTTAGTCCCTAAGAAACTTCTCTACTTGCCTGAAACTGCGATGCCGCATACTATCAGTCAACTGTTTAGTGGTTTTTTGCTCCTGCTCGAAGCAATCCCCCAGACTCAATGGCGTTTTTGACGGCCCAGTGTCTAGGAGCCGATGTGCAGAAATGTGCGTAGGTCACACGACGCCAACTGCAGCAAGAGACGAAAAAATGCTGTATGTCTCTATTTGTGAATGACTTGCGCAATACTGATTTGGGTTGCGCGAGGCCCCGTTTTGGCCGGAAGAATGCTCCTTGGATGGCTTGCCGGAGCTAAGGGGTCCAACTTGCCGGCGCGGGTTAGCCCCTAGGATTGGGACCGACTCCGGACCCGTTCTCGGAGTCACGAATGTGACTCAGAGGGCGAAGCTGTAATTCGATCCGCCGCGGGACGATTTCTTTAAGCGATTTCTCTAAGGGGGACAGCCAGACCCATGCCGCTGCTTCGCAAACTGCGCCACCAAGTGGCCAAGAGCCCGGCCAGAGCGCCTCTGGTTTGGTATCGCCACAAGACCTTGAAGTCGAACGATGCTTTCCTTGGTTCTTACCCGCGATCGGGCAGCACCTGGCTCCGTTTTGTGCTCTTTGAATCTCTGGCTGGCCAGTCTTCGGGATTCCTTACCGTGGATCACGCCATTCCGGACGTGAAACTGCGGAACTCCGCACTGCCCCTGATGCCGGGCGGCGGGCGTCTCATCAAGACCCACGAGATTTATCACTCCGAGTATCGAAAAGCCGTGTACCTGGTGCGTGATCCTCGGGATGTGGCTCTTTCCGAATTCGCGTATCAAACCACTCTGGGGCTAGTGGACTGCAATCTCGATGAATATTTGAATAGGTTCCTTCGCGAGGGCGTCAACCCGTTTGCAGCCTGGAGGACCCACGTCGAGTCCTGGCTCTCCGCGCCTCTCAACCAGGAGCAGTTACTTTTCCTGCGGTTCGAAGATCTTCGTAAGGACACTTTCAACAGCGTGGTCCGGATTGCAGAGTTCCTGGGGCTGACTCCGGATGAAGAGCGGATTCGCAAGGCGATTGCCAATAACACGGTTGATCGCATGCGAGCCAAGGAGAAAGAAACCCCGACCCGAGTTTCCAAGAAGGGTCGCTTCGTAGGCAAAGGATCGGTCGGAGGCTGGCGCGGACAGCTGAACCCGGGGCAAGCGCAGCTATTTCGAAAGTATGCCGGCGAGGTGCTGGAACGCATGGGCTACCCGCTGGACGCAGAGCCCGTCGAGGCCGTTACGGCTTGATGTCCACCGATTAACTGATCTTTGTTAGAACGATTTGTGCAGAACACTATCGAAAACCCGCGCGCGACGGAGACGGTAAGGTTTCCAGTCCTCGGTATCGGCGTCGACGCCGTGCAAATTCCGGAGACTATCGCGATCTTGCAGCGTTGGATTGCCAACCGGGAGGGGTGCCATTATGTGGCGGTCACCGGCATGCACGGGATCTCCGAAGCAGTCTCGGACCCCGAGTTTCGAGCAGCGTTGAAATCTGCTTCTCTGGTTGTGTGCGACGGAATGCCGTTGGTCTGGCTGGGCCGTCTGCGTGGCCATGCGCTGCGCCGGCGAGTGTACGGACCTGAATTGATGGAGACGTTTTGCCGGGTCACCGGTTCTCGCTATCGGCATTTCTTCTACGGCAGCGCGCCAGGAGTTCCAGAACACCTGGCGAATGTGATGCACAACCGGCATGGAGTGCAGGTCGCGGGCGCTTACTCCCCGCCGTTTCGGCCGTTGACGCCGGAAGAGGATCAAGAAGTGATGGCCATGATCGAAGCGGCCAAGCCCGATGTGTTATGGATTGGCCTGAGCACGCCCAAGCAGGAACGCTGGATGTACGCACACCGTGACCGACTGAACGTGCCCGCCGTGCTCGGTGTAGGCGCAGCCTTTGACCTGAATACGGGCAGGCTGGCCCAGGCTCCTTCGTGGATGCGCGAGAATGGCCTGGAGTGGCTCTTCCGCCTTTTCGCTGAGCCGCGACGGTTGTGGCGGCGGTACTTGATCAGCGGTCCGGTCTTTGTTTGGAATGTTGGGCTTGAACTGCTCAATGCCCGCAAGTTCAACTGAAAGTTACCGATGCAGCAGTCGAAGTTTGACGATTACAAAGGTTCAGGGAGAAAACAACATGAATGCGCAAAAACGGGTGCTAGTCACGGGTGCAGGTGGTTTCATTGGTCATCACTTGGTTCGCCGGCTTAAAGCCGATGGTTACTGGGTGCGCGGCGCCGACCTTAAATGCCCCGAGTACGAATCCAGCGCTGCGGATGAGTTTGAAGTTCTCGATCTCCGCCAACTCGACAATTGCCTGCTTGCGACCCGCGGCGGCATTGACGAGGTCTATAACCTGGCCGCCGACATGGGCGGCATTGGCTACATCACCGCGTTCCACGCGGCCATCAGCCGCAACAATATCCTGATCAACGCCAACATGCTCGAAGCTGCCAAGCAGAACGGCGTGAAGCGCTTCCTGTTTTCCTCGTCGGCATGCGTTTACGCGCAGAGCAAACAGAAGGACGCGAACGTTGAACCGCTGAGGGAAGAAGATGCGTACCCTGCCGATCCCGAGCCGGGTTACGGCTGGGAAAAGCTGTTCGCCGAAGAACTCTGCCGCTACTATCGCAAGGACTACGGTTTCGAAACCCGCATCGTGCGCTTCCACAATGTCTATGGTCCGCTCGGAACCTACGATGGTGGCAAGGAGAAAGCTCCCGCCGCAATGTGCCGCAAGGTCGCTCTGGCTGCCCCCGGCAGCGAAGTTGAAATCTGGGGCGACGGGGAACAGACGCGCTCCTTTATGTATGTGGATGACTGCGTGGAGGGTCTGACCCGGATCATGGCCTCGGACTACCATGAGGCGTTGAATCTGGGAACCCCTGAACTGGTGACCATCAACCAACTGGTCAAGATGGTGGCTGAAATTGCTGGCAAGCCTTTGCATATCCGCCACAACCTCTCCGGACCGCAGGGCGTCCGCGGCCGCAACAGCGAGAACAGCCGTACTCGCAGAGTGCTGGGCTGGGAGCCTTCTATTCCGCTGCAACAAGGTTTGGCTGTGACGTACAAGTGGATTGCTGGAGAACTAGGGCAGCCCACTACCTCGCAGGACTCAGTCACCGCTGCCTCTCCGGTAGCGGCGGATTGACATCGGTCAATGCATCCTGACAAGTAGACCGTGGCCTGCGCCTCGGTGAAGCTCGCATCTATGTATTCTCATCACCAACTCGTATCCCGGGAAGCGTCGCTGCTTTCCTCTGTGCAAACCCCACCATTATTGTCGTGGGGTCCGTCTGGAGGTCTCGCATGCTGATTCTTGGCGTTTCCTCCTTCAAGAGCGACACAGCGGCAGCGCTTCTTCGTGACGGTGTAGTCGAGGCCGCTATCGAGAACGAAAAGTTGCGACCATCCGCAACTCGGGGTGTGCCGGAAACGGCGATCGCATTTTGCCTGGAGAAAGCGAAAGCTCTCGGCAGTGACGTGGACGTAGTCGCTGTGGCGGCCAGTCCATTCCGCGGCTGGGCCCGGCGCGCCTTTTCCCGCGCTCGGGTCTCCCCCTTCGCTCCGCTCGCGACTGGTTACTATGAAGGACGAGAACTCGCCCGGTTCAGCTGGGAGCGGACGGGCGTGCGCAGCCTGAAGCGGAAATTGGCACAGACTTCGGCCAGAGTGGTCACAGTAGATCACCACATGGCTCACGCGGCCAGCGCATTTTTCCTGTCTCCGTTTCAGCGCGCCCTGATCCTTACACTCGATGGAGAAGGTGACGGGCAGGCGGGCGTGATTGCGCTGGGCGAGGGCAGCCACATCCGACATCTGCAGGCGATCCCTTTCACTCGTTCCGTGGGATGGATCTATTCACGGATCACTGATCTGCTGGGTTTCGTCCCTCATCGGGAGGAACATAAGACACAATGGCTTAGCCTGGAAGGCGAACCGGTCTTCAAGGACGAGTTTCTGCGAATGTTGCGCCGGCCCGGGAGCCCGCTTCCGCGCGTCGATTCGCGTTATTTCCAACGCGACCTGACCGGAGGCTTTGAGGTTTCAAAGCTATTCTACGACCGGCTGGGGCTGGCTGCGGATAAAACCCAGCTCACCGCCGAGCATAAACGCATGCTCGCTGCCAGCCTTCAGGCGGCGCTTACCGAAGTGGTTACGGATCTGCTGACTTTCCTGCAGAAGAAAACCGGCTCTTCACAGATCTGCCTGGGAGGCGGCGTATTTCATAACACACTGCTGGTTGCCCATCTGGAGCGAGTCTTCGGCTTGGGCAATGTTTATGTGCCTCCGGCTCCGGGCAATGCGGGGTGCGCGCTGGGAGCCGCTGCGTGGATATGGCACCAGCAGATGGGCAAGCCTCGTGTCCCTGAAACTTCCTCAGTGTATTGGGGCCCGAGCTACGCCCGCAACGACGTCAAGGATGTTCTGGACAACGCCAAAGCTCGTCCTGTATTGCAAAATACTACGGCCCGCAAGGTGGAAACGGCGGTCCAGTTGTTGCAAGCCGGAAAGATCGTGGGTTGGTTTCAGGGAGCCACGGAGTTCGGTCCGCGAACCTTGGGGCACCGCAGCATTCTCGCTTCGCCCTGGGCGCCTTACGTCATCGAGAACCTGAACGACTTCGTGAAGCATCGGGAATCGTTTCGCCCGTTTGCTGTCGCAGTTCCGGAGGAGGATTGCGCTCGCTACTTCGAAGCTTCGAACCTGTGCCGTATCATGAATTCATTGGCCACGGTCAAGCCAGGAGTCGACGTTTTGCCCTCGCATCTTCAGCTTTCCGGGGGGCGCGTGCGCTTGTACGTAGTGGAGAGGCGCGCCAACCCGCTGTTCTGGGAATTGCTCAAGCGCTTCGGCGAACAAAATCCCGCACCCATCCTGGTGAATACGTCCTTCAACCTTCCTGGGGAACCTCCTGTAGTGCGGCCCAAGGATGCGCTTCGCACCTACTTTTGCTCGGGCATCGACGCAGTCTTCATCGACAATTTTCTGCTTACCAAATGGAGTGCGGCGCATGTTCTCAATGGTGCGAATTCGCAGAACGTAAGCGTAACCGTGAGCGCCTGAGCGCAAGAAGGGTCAAATCAATTCTGAAGAGGGAAAACATGAAACCAGCCTTCAATGTTTCTCGCGGAGTGCTAATCGATGACCAGCCCGAGCCTCAAAAACAGGTGGCTTGCCTGCGGTGCAACCAGAAATTGGAGCGTTATCACCTCACGCGCTTCACCGCGCTGGCCAACGGGCCTGGATCGGCGCAGGCCATGCTGGTGTGCCCGAAATGCGGGCACGTTGAGTTCATTGCCGAAGGCAGCGCTCTCCTCAGCACGCTCGAACTGGCTTCCTTCGATGGCGGCGACGGCGACTGACCGCTGCGATACATGGGGTACACTTTCGTAGGGTAGGATCTTCTTAAATGTTTGACAACTTGCGTGCTGATTTCCGGGTAGCCATGGCTGACCGGGTCATGGAGACCGGTTGGTTTAGGGTGCTGCTCCGCATTGAAACTCCTGCGGTCATTTGCTACCGGTTTTCGCACTGGGCATTGCAGCTCCGCATCCCTGTAGTCAGGCAGATTCTTCTGATCATCTCGATGATCGTGCAACGATGCGTGCAGATGTTCATCGGCGTATTCATCTCACCCGATGCCAAAATTGGACCTGGGCTTCTGGTCCATACTCCGTACGGTATCCTGGTTGGCCCGGTTAAGATCGGGAGTAACTGCACCATTCAGAATGGAGTTGTCATCACCGCATCGTCGCGGGGCATTGGAGACAATGTTTACTTTGGCCCCGGGGCAAAAGTGATGGGTGAAGCCAAGATTGGCAACAATGTCACCGTGATGGCCAATAGCGTGGTTCTGACCGACGTGCCGGATAACACGACGGTCATGGGTGTTCCGGCGAGGATTCGTCTGCCCCGCGGCCTTCCGCGACGCTTCAAATGGCAAACCCCCGAGGAAAAAAGCGCCCAGCAACAGCCGGCGAACGGCCACCCTGTGTCGCAGCCGAAGGCGTAGCACCAGAATACGAGAGGAAACAACTTTGGATTTTGCCTGGAGTGACGAACAGCTCGCCTTTCGCAAGGAAGTCATCCGTTTTGCCCGCGAAGAGCTGAATGACGACATGATTCAACGGGACCAGGAGGAAGAGTTTTTCTGGGAAGGTTGGAAGAAGTGCGCCAAGTTCGGGATTCAAGGCCTGCCTGTTCCGCTGGAGTTCGGTGGCGGCGGCGCTGATGCTCTGACTGCAGTCTGCGCCCTCGAAGCGCTAGGCTATGGCTGTCGTGACAATGGATTGCTGTTCGCTCTGAACGCCCACATGTGGGGTGCGGAGGTCCCCATCCTGTCGTTTGGTACGGAACCTCAAAGAAAACGGTATTTGCCGAAGCTGATCAGTGGGGACTGGGTTGGTGTTCATGCCATGACCGAGCCGGCTGCCTCGGGTTCCGGCGGGCACGTTCTTCAGACTCGCGCCCTGCGCCGGGGCAACGGTTATGTGCTGAACGGTTGCAAGACGTTTATCGCGAATGCCGCCGATGCCGACTTGGTAGTCGTCTACACGAGCCTGGACGCACCATCCGGCTCCGACGCGGTGACCGCCTTCATCGTGGAAAAGGGAACATCCGGCTTCACGCTCACCTGCAAGCTGCGGCAGATGGGTTTGCGTACCTCGCCTATGGCGGAACTCTCTTTTACCGATTGCGAGATTCCGGCGGAGAACTTGCTGGGCACGGAGGGCAGTGGCCTGGCAATCTTTGCTGCCTGTGCGGAGTGGCAGCGCATTTGCGTTCTGGCGAGCTATCTCGGTACCATGCAGCGCCTGTTGGAGACCTCGGTGGAGTATGCCAGGGAACGCAAGCAGTTTGGCCAGGCCATTGGAAAGTTTGCGGCGGTTGCCGACAAGATTGCCGACATGGAGGTGCGGCTCGAGAGCGGCCGGCTGCTGCTTTACAAAGCAGCGTGGCTCAAGAGCCAGGGCAAAGACTCGACGCGCGAAGCTTCTATCGCCAATCTATATCTCGGCGAAGCCTCCATCCAGAGCTGTATGGATGCGATGCAGATCCATGGTGGCTATGGGTATATGACGGAGTATCAGCTGGAACGCGAGTTGCGTGATGCCATTTCGGCCAAGACTTATTCTGGAACCTCTAACGTGCAGCGGATGAACATCGCCGGACTGCACGGCCTGTGAGCACCGCCGACAGGCCAAGAAACTTAGGGAAGAGATAGGAGCAAACAATGAACGAGCACCAAAATCACGACGTTATCATCATTGGCGGAGGTCCAGCGGGATCAACCTGCGCCTCTTTACTGTCCAGATCAGGGCACGACGTTCTGCTTCTGGAGAAAACCAAGTTTCCCCGCGAGCACGTGGGCGAGTCACTTCTGCCGTTCTGCTATTGGATGTTCAAGGATCTCGAAGTAGTAGACCAGATGAAGAAGCGGTTCGTGCGCAAACCGGGCGTGCGTTTCCTGGATGGACGAACGGGCGAGATTTCGACGACGTGGTGCTTCAACCACATTCTTTTTGACGAAAGCTATTTGTCATTTCAAGTCGCCCGCGCTGAATTCGATCACATTCTTCTGAAGAATTCCATGCGTTTGGGCGCCAAGGTCCAGGAACAGACAAAAGTGAAAGATATCGATGTGAAGAGCTCGCCCGACAGCGTCAGTGTTGTAGCCGTGGACGAAAACGGGAAGGAAACCACGCATCACGGCCGTTTCCTGATCGACGCCAGCGGGCGAGACGCCATGCTCGGCTCCAAGTATGGCTGGAGACAGCTGCGCGAGGAACTAGACCGGACCGCCGTATGGTCGCACTGGGCCCCGGTCAAGATGGCCGGCGGATTGGAAGAAGGACTCTCCATGATTCTGTACATGGGCGAGGAGCAGAAGGGGTGGATCTGGGTATTCCCGCTCTCCGAGGACCGCGTGACCGCCGGCTTCGTCTCGCAGAATTCCTACATTCGCGACCAACGGAAGAAGTTGCTGGATGCGGGCTCGACCAACTGGGAATACGACCTTTGCATGCAGGAACTCAACAAGTCGCCGTTCGTCAAGAAGTTGCTCAAGGGTTCCGAACTCGCGATGCCGATGATGGTGAATGGCAACTACTCATACGAAATCAAGAACCATTTCGGGTCCAACTACGCCATGGTCGGGGATGCTCGCGGTTTCATCGATCCCATCTTCTCCAGCGGCGTGTTTTTGTCCATGAAGTCATCGTATCTGGTGGCCAACGCTGTGGACCATCAACTGAAAGAGAAGACGGCAACCCCGAATCCCTTGATGGTGGATGCCTATGACAAGATCACAGGGGCTTACAACTTCGTCCACCGCATGATCAAGCTGTTCTACAACCCGCACGCCACGACATGGGCTGAAGCCGGGGCAGACGGCAAGACCCATAAGGATCACGAAAATGCCATGGCGGCCGGACACTACATGCTGGCCGGAGACTTCTTTGAGAATTACGGCAAGTATGACGCGTTCTTCAAGAGTCTGGAAGATGGCGAAACCTTCCGGCGATATAAAAAGTACGTAATCGACCGGCCGGCCTTCCAAACCGAGTGCAATACCAAGTGGGAGGACGCGTTCGGAGGACTCGTTAAGGAGGAAGTTTCAACGGGCGACTAATACGCGGCACGCGTACCAGCCCGGGGGATGTCTGGACGGAGTTGGTCGTAGATGTTTCTGGCCGATGAACAACTCGTGTTGTACCAAACTGGAGTCAATTCCTCCCCCCAAGGCGGAAAAAATGCGTCGTCACGTCGTAGCAAAACCTAACTTTGATGTAGCGATCATCGGAGGTGGACCCGCCGGGTCCGCCATGGCCGGTTACCTGGCGAAGGCGGGGGCCAGTTGCGTGGTGCTCGAGCGGGAGCTTTTCCCGCGGCCCCACGTTGGCGAGTCGCTTGTGCCTTCGTCAACCCGCGTATTCAAGGACCTGGGCTTTCTGGAACAAATGGAGGAAGCCAAGTTTCCGCACAAATTTGGAGCCGTCTGGACTGCGGACGACACCAAACGTGCGTACGATCATGATTGGGACGGCCTCCACCCGGAGTGCCGGGCCGACATCCGGTTCGAGGAGCGCGCGCAACCTGGCATCGACCGAAACTACACCTACCACGTAGATCGCGGCAAGTTTGACCTCCTGCTTCTGCAGCACGTCCACAAGCTTGGGGCTGCGGTATACGAAGGGGTCAAGGTTAGCCATGTCGACTTCGGCTCCACCTACCCCAAGATTCACTTCAAGATGGGCACCAAGGAAATGGGCGTCACCGCGAAAATGGTGATTGACGCCAGCGGCCGCCACACTCTTCTGGGCAATCAATTGAAGCTGAAGGTCCAGGACCCGGTGTTTGACCAATATGCCATCCACACCTGGTTCGACAACTACGACCGTAAGATATTCGCCAAAAGCGACGCCCACGAGGATTACATCTTTGTCCACTTCCTTCCCATCTCCAACAGCTGGATCTGGCAAATCCCGATTACCGACACCATTACCAGTATCGGTGTGGTGACGCAGAAGAAGAATTTTGCCAAAGCGAAACTGGAGCGCGAGAAGTTTTTCTGGAATGCGGTGATGAGCCGTCCAGCTATTGCTGCTGCTCTCTCCAAAGCTGATCGTGTACGCCCTTTCAAAGAAGAGGGCGATTACAGCTATGCCATGACGCAGCTCGCCGGCGATCGTTTCGTCCTCATCGGCGACGCGGGACGTTTCGTCGACCCCATCTTTTCAACCGGGGTCAGTATCGCATTGAACTGCGCACGATTTGCCCATACGGATGTGATGGCAGCGTTGGAAAAGAATGATTTCTCCCGTGAGAGCTTCTCCAACTACGAGAGCACTCTGCGGCGGGGAACCAAGAACTGGTATGACTTTATCAATGTTTACTACCGGCTAAACGTGTTGTTCACTTATTTCATCAGTGATCCAAGTTATCGGCTCGATGTCTTGAAACTGTTGCAGGGAGATGTCTACGACGAGGCAGCCCCGCCGGTCTTGACAAAAATGCGCGAGATGGTCGCCAGCGTGGAAAACAACGTAAATCACCCCTGGCACAAGTTATTGGGCGACCTGACCGCGAATGCTTTTCGGCCCCAATCTCGCCTCTGAGGCCTCGACCTGAGATGGTCTAATACCGGCGCAGCCAGCTCTTGGAGGAACAACAAGTGACACTATTGCGCCGGGGCTTTCGAGGAATGGCAACTTAGGGTGGCACCTTTGGAAAGAGCGTGATCGTGGACTTTTCCTGGACTGACGAACAACGCGCATTGCGCCAATCGGTGATCAAGTTTGCTCAGCAGGAGCTGACCCGTGATCTCATCGAGCCCGAGCGCAACGAAGAATTTTACTGGGACGGCTGGAAAAAATGCGCGCAATTCGGCATTCAGGGGCTTCCTGTGCTCGCGGAGTACGGTGGACGAGGCGCAGATATCCTGACCACCGCCTGCGCGCTGGAAGCGCTGGGCTATGGTTGCCGGGATAATGGCCTGATTTTTTCCATCAACGCCCACATGTGGAGTTCCGAGATCCCATTCATGATGTTCGGGAACGAGGAGCAGAAGAAGCGCTACCTGCCAAAGCTAGTGAGTGGGGAATACGTGGGCGTCCACGCCATGACGGAACCCACATCGGGATCCGACGCCTTCAGCTTGCGCTCTCGCGCCGAGCTCAAAGGTGATCGCTATGTGATCAATGGGTCAAAAACCTTCATCACCAACGCACCCATCGCCGATGTGGTGATTGTCTTCGCCAACGTTGACCCCGCCAAAGGCGCGCAGGGAATTACCGGATTCATCGTCGATAAAGGAACGCCGGGCTTCACCATCAGCAAGAAGTTGCACAAGATGGGGTTGCGGACCTCACCCATGGCCGAACTGGCTTTTGTGGATTGCGAGGTTCCGGTCGAGAACGTGTTGGGAAAGCTGGGAGCGGGAACCGCCATCTTTACCGCTTCGATGGAGTGGGAGCGCATTTGCATTCTGGCGGGCCATCTCGGCACCATGCAGCGCCTGCTTGAGGGTTGTGTGCGCCATGCCCTGCAGAAGAAAAAGTCCAACGGCGCGCTTTCGTCCGTGTCCACCAAGATTGCTGACATGGAGATACGCCTTGAGACCGCGCGCCTCGTGCTCTACAAAGCCGCCTGGCTCAAGAGCCTGGGCAAGCACCCGCTTCGGGAAGCCGCCATTTGCAAAGCGTATGTCGCGGACGCATGTGTCCAAACCTGCCTCGACGCCATTCAGATTTATGGAACCGCGATCAACGAGTGTCAGATTGAGCGTGAGTTGCGGGATGCGCTCCCGGGAAAGATTTATTCCGGCACTACTGAAATCCAGAAGATGATTATCGCGGGCCTGCACGGGCTGTGATTGTAACCGTTGAAGAGATCGCACTACACGGGTAAGGTTGCTTCACGAGCCGGGTATTAGGATAATCTTCCACAAGTCGAGCCGGGCGTTCCGATCCGTTCACCAAGCGGCAGACGGGCTTTCTGTTGGATTGCAGCAACGTATCTGTTGACCAGTTTCAAAGACCAGTTTCAAAGGAGAAGTTTTCGCATGGCTATCGAACAATCCGGCACTATCATCAGAGGTCAGATCCGCGACTTCATTCGGGAAGTTGCCGACAGCAAGGGCGTAAGCTCGTTTACCGATCAAGAACCATTGATGGAAAACGGCATCGTGGACTCCCTGAGCATTTTTCGTCTGGTGTCATTCCTTGAAGAGACCTTCCGCATCCGAATCGGAGACGAGGAGATTACCAACGAGAATCTTCAGAGTGTGGATACGATTGAGCAGTTCGTTCTATCCAAACAGCGCAAGTAGCGGCGTCAGGTCGCTCCTGCGGCACGTAACCGGGCAGGCACATCGGGGTAGTCGATGAGAACCTTTGAATCCGGCGCCAAAGGCTGGTTCAGTTTTCTTCCTGCCAACATTACCCTCGGGCCCATCGGTCGTCTCCATGGCCTGATCGCGATCGGCGCGAAGCGCATGTCTGCGCTCGCGCCGTTTTTCATTGTGCTCCTGACTGCCACCGCGTGGGGTCAGCAGCCGGTTGGACCAAAAGGTGCGAACCCTAGCTCGGCCCCTAACTTTCCGAAGTGCAAAGATCCCATCTCGAGCCTGGACGTTCCAAACGCTCCCCATGGTCTTTTCGCTATCCTGTTTCCCGGCGCGGAGGTGAATGCCAAGGCCGCCAGGTACTTACTTCACAATCCGGCAGTTTGCGGCGCTAACGTCTACATTATCTGGAACAGGGTGGATCGGGGGCCGCGCGCCGATCCCCGCTATGATTGGACTTCTATCGACGAGCAAATCGCCCCGTGGGTCGCGGCCGGCAAGGTCGTCAACCTGATCGTGTGGGCAACCGGATATGGCCCCAGGGCAAACGCCACGCCGGACTATGTTTTCTCCCAGGTTCCATCCGTAAATTGCCCCAGCTTTGGTCACGTGCCCGTGTTCTGGAACCAGGCTTTCATAAGCAGTTACCAGGCGTTCATGTCGGCGGTGGTCCACAAATACGAAAGCAATTCGTCGGTTGGCTACATCCGCTTCGGCTTGGGCGCTGGAGGAGAGATTTTTCCCGCGTGCATGTACAGCATGAGAGAGCAGGGTTTTTCCAAAGACACTTGGCGAAAATATCTGTTCGATATGCTGGACTACGAGAAATCAGTGCATTCGCCAAAACAGCTCACGGTGGGCCTGAACGCATTCGGGAACCCGCCAGATCTTGAGTTCACGGCTTCGGTGGCGCAGCATGCGGTCCAGGATGGGATCGCGATCGGAAATCAAGGTCTTACCATGGATGACGCTAAGAACGATGCCGCCGGCCAGCCCTGCATGGCAGACTGGTGCCGGCTCTTCCGGCAGTATCGCGGCAAGGTCCCTTTCGTCTTGCAGACTGGCGGAGTCAGCCATCCTGACGGATCGGACTCAGGATCGATGGTGGACATTCTGCCTTTTGCCCTGAGTCTTCATGTTCAAATTCTTGAGATCTACGTGGAAGACTGGCTTGTAGCCTACGACCCCGGCGATCCGAATTACGCCCGCCACCACGAGGACTACCAAAAAGCGTTTGAGTCTGCCGCCCGGGTTTTGGGCGGAAGCTAAGCGAAGCCGTTCTTCCGTAACCCCGCCGCGGTGCGTGATCCTCTTTCGTATCGCTTCCCTTGTGCTCATACGGCGCAGTAACGCAGCGTTCTGCTGTGGCCCACCTGGTTGCGCCGGACCCGACCCCTTCCAAACTGCCACATCCAAGGCCCGATTGCGCCGACCTGCGCTCTGTGCGCGGACGGGTTCTGAGAAACGGTCTCATCGGCGTTTTTCCATGCCATCGCCTGCTCCGCCGACCGTTTGGACGTGAAATATCCCCACCTTATGAGTGTATGTCCCTTCGTGTATGTGTCACTGCGGTTCGATATCCGGGATCGCACCAGTTGCGACTAGAATACTCAGTCGTACATGTCCTTCCCATTGGTGTCCATGACGATTCGTCACTTGCGGAAACATCTTGCCCGAGGCAAGGTGAGTGAAGGACGAGGCGGTTTCGCCCGACCGAACTTCACTGGAACCTCCGCTGGAGGAGTTTGTTCATGAGAATGGGTAGAGCGAACCTTGCGATTGAGATCCTCGGGCTGGCTGCGCTGACGGTGCTGGTGGGATGCGGCGGCGTCAGCAGCGGCGGTTCGCCCAACGCTGTCGTTGTCCCCGGCGGCGGCAGTGGCGACGGCGGCAATAGCGGCACCACCGTCGGGAATTTTTATGTGGCTACCAATGGAAATGACAGCTGGAGCGGCACATTCGCTACTCCGCAGGGCAGCCCCGCATCGGACGGGCCATTCGCTACGGTCAATCGTGCCCGTATTGCAGTCCAGGGAGTAGCCAAGAATAAGGGAACCGCGATCGTGGTCTTGGTGCGGGCTGGGCTCTATCCGCAGACGGCTTTATCGTTTACCTCAGCGGATAGTGGCTCGTCTAACACGCCCGTCCTTTATCAGAACTACGGCACTGAGGTTCCGGTTATCTCGGGTGGAATGCAAGTTCAAAATTGGACAAACACAAGTGGAAACGCGTGGACCGCAACTCTGCCAGCGGGCGCAGCCAATTTTGAGGCTCTTTACTACAACGGCGTGCGGCAGATGCGGCCCAGACTGGGTTCCGGAACTCTGGGCACATACTACAGAGTGGCCGCTCAGTCCAATGCCTGCAGTGGTACCTGCTATGACCGTTTTTATTACGCGAGCGGTGACCCCATCTCGGACAGCTGGCAGAACCTGAGTCCTGCCGCTGGCAATCCCTGCAACGCCACAGCAAACTCCTACCCGAACGGGGACATCGAGCTGGTCATCTTCGAGAAGTGGACCGTGAGCCGGCAGCGCATTAGCTGTATCGACACCACGAACCGGATTATCTATTTGACGGGTCAGACCGATACCGGCACATCCCAAGGCTACCTGCCCGACCACCGCTACATCATCGAGAATGTAAAAGACCAGCTCAGCCAGCCGGGACAATGGTTTTTGGACCGTTCAACCGCCCAGTGGACCCTCACTTATCTGGCGAACACTGGAGAAAATCCAAATACGGACACTGTGATCGTCCCGCAAAGCCCCCAGGTACTCACGGCCTCAGGCCTGCAGTGGGTCACATTTGATGGAATCACGTTTTCCGGGGACAATTTTGTTACGTCCCCCACCGGTTATGCTTCCAACCAGGCGGATCACAGCGTTCCGGCGGCCGTGACCTGCACCAATTGCAGCAACGTTACCTTCAATAGCGACACTTTTACGAATATCACGGGCTATGGCTTGTCCTTAACCACGGACGCAACGGGAACCGCGACCGGCAATACCGTCGAAAACAATGCGGCTTATGACACTGGCGCGGGAGGAATGATCCTCGGGGACTACGCAACCCCCCGCGACACGGATGCCAACGTTTTGCAGTTCACGACCGTGCAGAACAATATCGTGCAGGGCTATGGCCGGATGTATCCCGCCTCAAGCGGCATCGAAATGATGCTCAACCACGATATGACAAATACCCACAACGAGGTGAATGACGGATTCAACACCGGAATCGCAGAATGCATGGCGGGCCCAAGTCTGTGTGCTGGTGGACCCGGCTCATCCGGCGCATTCAACATTGCGACCACCTTCAACCATATCTGGAACATCGGGCAGGGAATCACCGACGATATGGGTGGCATCTACTACGCGACGTACACGGCGACCGGAAATACGATGTACAACAACCGGGTGCACGATATCTCCGATGCCTCGGCGCTCGACCCTGACGGCTATGGTGGTCAGGGACTTTACATCGATAACACAACCGGCCTGATCACAGTAGAGAACAATCTCGTATTTCGGGTCAGTGAAACTCTTGCCAAGATGACGTACGGCCCTGTGGCTCCGAACCAACAGAACATAATTCAGAACAATATCCTGGCCCTTGGCAGATCCGCGGTCATTGGCGTTGGGCAGTGCGGAACCAGGAACCTGCAGTTCCAGTTCTCGAATAACCTGGTTTATCAGGACAGAATAGGGGACTCGAATCCTTCGGCTTCCATCGAGGGCCCAGATGATTACCTGGGAACCCCCGTTGGATCGGTGCAACAGTATTCTTCGAATATGTACTACAACACGGTGCAAAACCTGGCAACGTGGCCTTCTGGCTTTAGTTATCAGGCACCAGGCTGCAACAGCCGCAATTTGATCAATTTCTCCACATGGCAGTCACTCGGCGAGGATCCGGGGAGCGAGGTGAGCAATCCTGGATTTAGCAACCCCGGTTGCTCTGAATCGACTGCCCAGGCCTGCGCAGAGACCCCGGGACAGGATGATTTCACGCTGGGCGCCTCGCCGGGAGTCGGTTTTGCGCTATTCGATACGAACCCCGGTTGCGCCACTTGTCCAGGCAGGACCGATGGGATAATCGTGCCGCCCGTTGTCCCTCTCACCTGGCCGACGCAGCCGTTCAACCCATCCACCGACTTCTAGACGAGGGCGCAGCGCGTTCCGTGGAAGCCTCCTGAGGTTGGCCGCTTTGAGTCCAGCTCTATTCTTCCCGTAGTGTGACGCGCTGCGCCTCAGTTCCTGCCACAACGGCAGCCTCGGGTTCTAACTCGAGAACCTGCCAGCACGGCAGACACGTCCGTGTCCGCTCTTTTCCACAATGTCCGTGACTCAGAAGACCATCGTGAACACGGCGGAGATGTGAGATAAAATTGCCTGTTGTTTCGGGGGGGGGTACTTGAAGATGAAGCGTGCAGTGGCTGCGGCGATTCTTCTGGCGCTGTTCTCAGGGTTGGCCAGGTTAGCCGCTCAAAATGGCCAGGGTTCGATTCGAGGCGTGGTGGTCGATGGTCACGGCAAGCGAGTGATCGGGGCCAAGGTGACTGCGATGACCGCAGAGTCAACCGAAGACGCTGAGCGGTACGTCACGACGGACAAGAAGGGTAACTTCAACTTCACTGGGTTGCCCTGGGGAAAGTACAGCCTTGCGCCGGGAAAGCCAGAAGTGGGATTTCCGGACATGAGTTTGCCCTTTTATAACAATCACGCCGCATTTCCCACGATCGTGTTAGCGGCAGGAACTCCGACCGCGAAAGCACGGCTGGTGCTTCAACAACGGGCGGCAGTATTGACCGGGACGGTCATCGACCGGGAATCCCACGAACCGGTGCAAGCGACGTTTCTCTTAAGGCGGGCAGATCATCCCGTCGATCTGATCACTGAAGATCTGCCGTCACAATACCGGGTCCTCGTGCCCATCGACACCGATGTGAAGTTGGAAGTGGTAGCCCCCGGCTACAAGACCTGGTACTACCCGGGCATAGTCGGTGCCACGGGAAGCTCGCTCTTGCGTATAAAAACGAGCCAGGAGAAACAACTGAACATTCAATTGGAACGGGATTGGCCAGACTCCTAAAAAGAAGCGCCCCTTCGCCGTCAGTCCGGTAAAGCGGGCCCAGGCCTGCACTCCCAGGCCTAACGAGCCCGCACCGCCCAGCGGCTGATGCTACTTGGGAAGTCCTGTCCCACTTAGACGGACCGTTTGCGGACTAGTCGGGTCAGTGTCCGTAATGGTCAATTTCCCCGAGATCGCGCCTTTATATACGGGCGAGAACGTCACGCTGATAGTGCAACTGGCTCCAGCCTTCAACTGTGATCCGCAAGTATTGGTTTCGCCGAAGTTCTTTCCCGCGGAAATGCTTGAAATAGCCAGAGCTGTACTTCCGGTATTGGTTAATGTGACGTTTTGGGGGCTGCTGGTCGTGCCCTCTTCCTGCCCCGCGAAGGTGAGACTGGTTGTCGATAGCCACACCGAAGTCTTTGGCACAACCACCGACACCGTTACTGTCCGGGTTACATTTCCGTTGTTGGCGATGGCGGTCACCGGGTAGGTTCCAGGGGTCGTGCCCGGCTTAGCAGTCACGGTTAGCGTCGAACTGGCGGAGGTGGCGATGGCAGCCGGGCTGAAACTCGCGGTTGCGCCAGGCAGCCCAGACAGGCCGTCCAGAGTCAGGTTGACCGTCCCCGTCATCCCGCCAACTGAAACCGTGATCAAGTTGAACAAGGCCTGCCCCGAAGCAGAAGTAGACACGGGGTTAAAGGTGCTGGTGATCAACCAGAAGTCGGGAGCGTCGGGCTGAAGGTTGCACGCGGAGGGCTGGGTCACCGAACCCCACGTAGAGTGCGCGTCCTGGAGGGTCATGGCCTGCCACCCGCTCAGATTCGTAGACGAGAAGAGTTTCGGACTGGGGACGGTATAGGCGCCGGCGTTGGTGCCCCCCGACCAGGTGTTATGGTTCGAGTTCAAGGTCGAAACGAAGGCTGTCCAGTCGGTGGTTCCCAGGTAGCCGTCATAAAACACGTTTACAGTATTTGAATTCGTCGCGATCTGGTTTCCTGACATCGTCAGGTTCTCGTTTACCAGCATGTATTGCTGGCCAGTCTCCCAATTCGTAACTGAAATGCCGCCTAGAATGCCGTTCAGAGTGACCTGATTGGCTTGATTCCCGAAAATAACGTTGTTCCTCAACGTGAGAGCGGTGGAGTCCCGGATGTCAAAACCGCCGGCATTGCCTTGGTTAAGCGCGTTATTCCCGCAGAAGTAGCTGTTTGAAATCGTGGTGGGCCCTTCACTCAGTTCCATCAGGAAGCCGTAGAGGTTGTAGGCGGAAAGCTGCGAGTTGACGACAATATTTGCGTTGTCGGTGTCGAAGTGGACTCCCTGGGTCTGATTGAAAAGTGTGGTGAGGTTATTGAAGGTGCCGTTGTGGTTCAGGAACAAACGTGCGCCGCCTCCATCCCAGGTGTAGTACGCTCCCTGGGCACCCCTCCAATTGTTGTAGTTCGCGGTATCCGATTGCCAAAGGTCATTCTTTACCTGGAAAGTCCCAAAGCCTTTTTGCCCGTTATGGTTCGCGATGCTGTATTGCACGGTGAAGTCTTGGGGAGCAAAGAACACCAAGCCGATCGAGTTATTCCACAGGAAATTGTCGGTATCGATGAGAACGTTGTTCAGGGCGCCGTTGAAGCTCACCGCGGCATCGCCGCGGCAGCTGTTCGCGTATTGAAACGTGAGGCCGCGCAGCACTATTTCGGATTGGTCCGTATCGCTGAAAAGGGAGGGGAGCGCAGCCACTTCGACGGTCGCGTCGGACATGTTGACCCCCGAGGGCGGCCAGACGTACACGGTCGCTGTGGGTTCGTCCACGAAGAAGGTGCCGGGCTGCATTGCGGCCTGCGAGAGCACTTGCGTCAGCCGGGTTCCGTTGATGAGGATCATTTCCTGCCGCAGCAAAATCTCCTGCTGCGGAGGCGCGGGCGGAAGTTCGACCGGGCAATCACCCCACGTGTACGGCCAGGCGTGGGTGTAGAGATCGCCGCTCTGCGCCCAGCCCGTCCAAACCACCGCTCCCGATACGATCACTGTGCCCGTCGTGGCCGCCTCGAAGGTGATAGGCAGTGCCGTACTTTTGTAGTTCTGACTGATTGAGATGCCTTCCCGATACGTTCCTGGATTAATGATTACGCGGCTCCCGATCCCCGACGAGTTATTGGTCATAGCCATGCTTGCGGCTTTACCAATGGTTTTCAGGGGTTGGCTCTGCGTTCCGGGGTTGCTGTCGGAACCGGCGTTGGTGTCAACGTAGAGGAATGCTGTCTCCAAACCTTCGTTCACGTTGGCTTGGGCAGAGGCAAAGGGCTGGATTAAAGCAATTACAAGAACAGTGCAGAATGCAGACACACGCCAAGATGCAAACACGGGGGATTCCTCCGCGAAAAAGTTTGAGTCGGGGGTCGCGACCTTCTGGCCGCGCCTTCTCGCGTACACCTGCAACTTAGTCAAGTTTGGAGTTTATGGACAGGTCTCGGTGGTACATCCGAGCGGGCTGACAATGGCCCTTGCCGAGGCTACAGACGGACACCTCGTGGGCATGATCTCTTCTCCCCAACGACCGTGCCCTAGGTAACTCAGGGGGGCGAGATAGAGCGCGGAAGTCGACGCCCAGTTCCTGAATCCGATCCTGATGCGACTCGCTGCCGAAGCGATGCCAACGCGGTGTTCTTACCGACTAGACATCGCGCGCTGAATGAAACATCGCGCTGGGCGCGCGATTGCAGCCATTCTCATCTGGGCATGGCATTTCACGAGCATCGCAGGGAGGCTCGGAATGCGCTCCGATTGCTACTGGTTCTCGAGAATAATCGGTTCCAGCCCGACCGGGACTGAGCCCTGAATCGGGGTGGAATTGCCGGCGAGGTCCCGGGATTGCACAAAAGAACTCGGCACGGATTGGTTCGAGGTGGTGCAATTTGCCACGGCAGTGCAGGTTTGGGAATCGTCCCAGATGATTTCAGCCTTATAACCGCTTGCGCCAGTGAGGGCGCAAGTCCAAATCGTGCCTGACTCGGAACACGGCGGCGTAGCCGTAAAGGTGTTCCCCACCAGCCAGTTGTAGACCTGGTTGTAGGCGACTCCGACTGGGTTTGGGACGTTTCCCGCAGCCTCGATGGTGCCTCCAAGATCAGAGACTGTGCCCCAGGTAAACCAGGAGACGAACTGGAGTTGGTCGCTGTTAAACAGGCTCGCCTGCAACACGTAGTACTGTGCCAGCCATCCCGACCGCTGATCCATGTCCGAGATATTTACCCCTGCCAGACCACCTTCGGTGTCGAACAGCGGTTTTCCCTGCATCCCATTCTGGTTGTAAGTCAGGCGAAACCCATCGGCGAGCGCGATGATCGAGCCATTGCATTCGGAGCCCGTGCAGCCTTCTCCCGGCAGCGGGAATGGAGACGTGTCCATGGGAGCCAGATAGCCGTGAAACGAAGCGATGTCGGCTTGATTTCCGCCCGCCGCTAAGAACTCAGCAAGAAAGACGCTGGTGGAAGAGGTCGGGCTGCTGCCATTCCCTACCATCGAAGGAGTAATTACCAGGGAATTGGGATCCTGCTTGAGGATGGGGTAGGCGGCAGTTGCCAAAGTAGCTAACTGCTGTGGTGTCCCGGTGAAATAGACGTCGCTCGAGGCCTCATTCCAAATCTCGTAATATCGAATGTGCGGGGCAGTGTTTCCGTTGTAGTGGTTCACCAGCGCGGTGATGAAGTCAGTCCAATAGGAGAGGTTGTTGCTGGCCGGCGGGTCGGTGCAGCCCGAGATGTCAGAGCCCTCAGGAGTCCAACAGCTTGCCGGGTTTGAGGTCGCCCACGGCGGAGTCAATCCTAACGTGAGTACTAGAATTGCCACCTTGCTGCCATCGGATGCCGTATAAGAAGGTGCAATCTGCGCGAAACCATCGAAGATCGAGAAATCGTAGCTCCCTTGCTTCTGTTCGATCGTATTCCAGGCCAGCGCCACGGGATGACTCATCGCTCCATAGCTCATTCCATCGCTTCCCGGGTTGTCACCAGAGTTCGTGTCGTTCAAGGCAAAGAAGGTGGGCGGGATGGCGGTCGAACCAGAGATTGCGGTGAATGTGATCGCGACCGACGTATTTCCGCTGACCGTTAACGTACAGGTGGCGACGCCGCTGCAAGGTCCCCCCCATCCACCAAGAACGGAGCCCGCGGCCGGAGCGGCGGTGAGCGTTACCTGCGTCCCGGTGCTGAACGTTGCGCTGCAGGTGGGTGAGCAAGTGATCGCTCCCTGGCCGCCGGTAACCGTTCCACCGCCGGTTCCGGAAACCGTTACGGTCAGCGTCGACATTGCATTCGCCGTGGGTGGACGGCCTGACTTGGAAAACTCACCTCCACAGGCCGTCAGAGACACGGTCGACAGGAGAACCACCACACCGCGAGCGATCAAATGAGTTGCCCAGATTCTGGTAACTGCGGGGTTTGCCTCGCGCTTGATCAGGCTACACACCGCCAGATATTTGCTCATGGACAGTTCTCCACCGGGCAAAATGCCGTACTCGGATTCAGCGGCTCAATCGGAAAGGTATCAATGACGTTCGGAATATGGAACAAGCTGGTTACGCCCCATCCGCTCAAACGGATCGCGCTGCCGCTCGGCGGCACTGGACTGAGCCCCGGAGTCGCCTTTGCCGAGTAGTTATCCTGCGATGAATCGGCGGCACAAGCGGCGGCGGTCGCCAGGGTGCAGTAAGGGTGTACGAATCCGGGGTCAGCGATCGAACTGCCGGCGTCTTCATTCCCGGTTGTGCCCGGGATGTTTGGCGTCTGCGACCAGGCTGTCCAACTCAGCCCAGCTGCATCGCCGCAACTCCAGTTCCGAGCACGCTGCCTATCCGTCGCCGCATAGCGGAAGGGAGTGCCGGTCGTGGCCCAGTCGGTCTTCGGATTGAAGTATTGATTGTTCGCCCACTTCTGAAACGCGGTTGGATCTCCATGGCCGAAGTAGAACCCGTTCGGCCTTTGTATGATCGGCTCACTGGTAAGCCGTGAATAAAAGAAGTTGCTGAGAGCGCTGAACTGCAACAAAGCTTCCGGCGGAGTTCCGTTCGTTCCCGGCGCGCACTGAGTCACTCCAATCAGCGAGTGCCTGGCATCCGCCGCAATGTTGTTTTGAAATACGTTTTGACAATTGCTCAGCCGTCCGCAGGGCGAGTTCGTATTCGGCCCGCGCGACATGCCCAGGCTTGTCCCCGTAGTGCGGTAGATCAGGTTGTTGCTGACGGTGATTCCGGCGCTGTCGGAATCAAGGTAGAATCCGTTTCCTCCGTATCCATCCGCATCGATGCCAATCGCGCTGGTCGCGTCATGGCAAAGATTGTGGTTCATGACGTCGTTGATCGCTCCTCCGGTCGGCAGCGCGTTCGCGATGTAATAACAACCGAAGTCGTCCGCAATCCCCAGCCCCAAGTTCCAGGCCGCGTTGTCATGCCAGTTCTGATCGTGGAATCCGTTATTCGCGTCCCCTCCGCAGATGCCCGGCCTCGGCATGCAGCCTTCGATCGCCTTTTGATACCACTCCCGGAATGTGTTGTTCGCCACTTCGGTATGATTGATCAAACCGAAGGTGACAGCGGATACGCTGGGGTAGACGCGCCCGCCGTAAGCAAAATAGTTGTTCTTCACCGATTGGCTCGTGGGGACATCCGCCTCCGGCATGGTTGTGTTCGGGACGGAGCCGATCCTCAGACCGTTCCCGCCGATGTCATAAAACGCGTTTCCGGTGATCGTGAGGCAGCACCCGGCCCTGGTGTATTGAAAATCAAGAGCCCCGCCCATTGTCTGGGTGAAAGAATTGTTCAGGAAGTTCACGTGCTGGCAATCCGTGCAGATGACGGCATACTGCATCGCCGGATTCAGCTGGTGATCCGCAAATCCCGTCTGCGGGATCACGGTATTGTCATGCTCAAACCTGAGGCCCTGCATCGTGAACCACTGCACCGCGGCCAAGGTGAAGAGTTGAGACGCGCCGCGTTCCGGCAGCACCTGCGGCACGATCACAATGTCTTTGTCGGGGTCGGTGTCGCCGGCCTGCAGCCGGTAGTAGAGCGTCCAATGAGGCGACGTGTTGCGATCCAGAAACCACTGTCCCGGCTGTCCGAACAGTTCGCGCGCGTTCTCCAGGATGTACCTGTGATTGGTCATGAACCCCGGCTGGATTTCGCTGGTCCCGATGCTCTCGGTAATAGAAATTCGGTTGCTGCCTGCGTCGATCGCGCTGATCCTGCCGATCGAAACATTCCAGCGCTGGAAAGAATAAACTTCAATGTCGTTGGGCGCAGTTTCATTGACCGGAATGTCGTTGTTGTTGACCATCCGCCCGGCCGCTCCGGCATTGGACACTGTCACGTTTGACCATCCGCTGACCGGATCGCCCGCAGCATAGTTGAACGACGCGCAACGCGCAGGACATCCCGCTGCTATGCGGTAGTATTGTCCCTGATTACTGACCGTTGCTCGCCCGCTCGTCCCGCTGCCCGAGGCTCCCGGCGCATTACAGCTGAAAGTGTTGGAAGTCACAGCCGTAACCGAGCACGTGAGATTGAATCCCGACCCTCCCGCCACTCCCACCACCGCAACCGTGGTTGCCAATTGCAGTGTGTGATTCGCAGCGGTCGTATACACCGCAACCGCTGCACTGTCCCGGCCAGTGACGGTCACGGTGGATATCTTGAAACTCAGCCCAGCCCCCATGCGCGGACGAAAGCGCCGCGCGCCGTTGTAGAACAATCCCTCAAAATAGTTCCAACTTGCGGTAGGGAGTGAGACGGAATAGCAGTTGGAAAGCCCGGTGCACAGGCCAGTCTTGTTCAGGCTCCATCCCGTGACGCGACGCCCGCCATCGAAGATCGGCGGGTGTCCGGGATAATTCTGATAGCTGACGGCAAGGCTCGCACTCGTCCCTCCATCGGCAGAGGTAAAGGCAATCGGATAACCGCAGGCCGGGGTCGCGAAGTAAGACGCCGCTCCCCCGTCCAGCGAGCCATCCTCAATCTCTACCGCCAGGGATTTCCTTCCCACCAGACTTCGAATGTTATCTCGCGCCTTACAGATATCCGCCACCGGCCCATGAATGCCTGACGTGTGCGTGGGCTGAGTGCCGTCCCAACTGTCGTTGCCATGCGGAGACACGTATTGATCGGCAGCCGCGCGATGAACTTGCGCGCTGGCAAACGCGGTCAACGCGAGCAAAAGAAATAGTTGTCGCACGCCGGTCTCCCGGTGGTCAGGGACAACATGAGAACTGCAAGTTATGTTTCGAAGTCACCAGGCAAAGGCCGCTCTGCTCGGACTGCCCCACTAGAATCCGTCTCATAAATGGGTTCGGAAAGGGCACAGCCGAAGCCATGCCCTTCCGATAGGGACATCTATGAAACCAGCTCTAGCCGAATGTGCATCGCCGCCTGTTGGTAGGGTAAACCCAGAGAGGCTGAGGAAGTTTCGGCACGGATACATATCCCAAGGATGTTGAGTCAGGGGTGTGTGGCCCACAACTCTCATTCTCGAAGTATCCCTCAAGCAGGCTGGGGTGCCCCATTTCTCGCGTTCTTTGCGAGAAGTGGGTCTTGACTTGACCTCACGATGGGCCCAATCCCAGCCAATGTTCATCCGTCACAGACATGACCTCGCATTGGGGGGCAAAACCGGAGACGAGGGGGTCCGTCGGTCCCAGGTTTCGGTTGGTGGAAGGAGAAAATTCGGCGGAGCACTGGCTGAGGGTTGGTAGGGTGTCGGCGAAAAGCCCCACTTCTCGCAAAGAACGCGAGAAATGGGGCACCGGGTGCCCCCATCCCGACTTCAGAAACCGCCGACACCTTACGCTTTATGGGCGCAGAAAACATGAGCGCCTCACCCACCAAGCAGCACTCGAACCAGACGAGTGCTTTACGAGGCCCGTTTCTCAACGCTTTCCCTTCGCCCTGTGGTTTTCTTACCACTTTTTCTCCGCTTCCAGTAAGCCTATCCATCCCAGCCACTTGCCGCCCGCCAACTATAGCTTTAAGGTGGTTTTCCGAGTTTTCCGAGATTTCCACAGTGTTCCGGTAAAACCGCTTATATGTTCCAACTGGAACATTGGTGCGAAAACAGCCTCTCCGCTACCCGGATGCACATCCGAACGACCCTTTGGACCCCCATCCCGCTAGCGGAATTTGCTTGGCCTGGAGTGTGAAAAAGAATTCACCTCGCTTGACCCAGTTCTCAGTATGTGCTTGATTCTGCTCGTATTGTTTGATACAAAGGACGCAAGGAAAGGCCCAGGACTTGCATGTCCCTGTAGTAAGGGCGCTCTTCGCATCTCCAGCGAACGACGTCGATCATTAGTTCAAATACCTCTTTCGCCAGCCCCCAGGTGGTTTGCAGAGGTTCCCCCCTGTGAGTCAAAGGGCGGAGCTGTGCTTGGGATTCCCCTTTTGTTCGCAAATCGCCCATTGCTTGAGAGGCCGGCATCATGTGTCCAGTCGAGGCTGCTCCCAACCCTGAAATGGAAGGATCTTTATTGCCGCGCAAGCCGCATCGCTTTCTTAGGTTCCTGTTCTGGTTTGTCGTTGTCGTCGTAGCCCTCGAGATCGGGCTTCGACCCTTCGGTTACGGACACTACGTCCTCTATCGTCCGGACGAACGGATGTTGTGGCTTCCCCTGCCCATTCACGGCGTCACGGAAGCAGGCCACAAGGCGATCACCATCAGCCCCGACGGCTTTCGGTACAAGGAGAAGCTGGAGCCGAAAAAAGATGGCCAGGTGCGCATCTTCGACTTTGGCGACTCGGTCACGATGGGCTGGGGAGTGGACGATGACTCCACTTTTAGCGCCGATCTCGAACGCATGCTCAACTCGAGCTGCCCGAAACACCAGTTTCAGGTAGTGAACGCAGGCGTCAACGCCTACCCGAACTCCCTGGTGCTGGAGCGGATGAAGAAGGTCATCGACGACAACTACCAGCCTGACATTGCCGTGTACGACTACAGCGGAAATACCGCGATGGAAGGCCTGGTCGACAAGCAGGGAGCCGATCGCGAGAAGTTTCTGGGCCGCGTAAGGTGGAAGGGCTGGGTGCGCCGGAGCGCAATCTACAATTTCTTCATTGAAGACCTGTTGCGTTACGTTGTGTATTACCGGCTCAAACACCTGCTGGTGGCCGGTTCCCTGGATACGGGCCAGGCGAAACAAGAGCTGGATGTGGACAAGTTCAACGCCCGCATGAACGATGCTTTCAAGTATTGCCAGGCTCATAACGTGAAAATGATCATGCTGGTGACCGGCACCCGCGATGAGCGTGCTCTCGATCATCCCTTCCAGCAGGCGATGTTGGACTTCGGGCGAGAGCACAACCTTCCTGTCGTGAACATGATCGACACCTGGAAGTCGATGGATCAGGGACAGCTTTTCCAGGATCACGGTCACCCCACGCCCCTGGGGCACGACACCATCGCCAAGCAGCTTTTCACCACGATCAGCGGGATCGACTCCTACTGCTCCCAGGGTTCGCCGCTCACCGTGAGTCAGCAGTCGGCGTCGAAAGCCGCAGGGAATTGAACTTTTCACGCTGGTGTGCTAAGGTCTTGATCCTCCCCTTCGGCACTTAAACTCGCGACATCCTTGAGGATGGCTGTTAGGGCGTCAAGTGCAGGATGCAGCGCCCGCGGCACGAACGCAATTCTTAGAAAACATGCTGGAGAACTTAGGCTCCTTTCGAGGCATTCCATACTATGGGTATATTTAGACAGATTTGGACGGGGTTGAAGGCGTTTTGGGCCGCCTGGACGCGGCTGGCGAAAAAGATCGGTACCTTCCAGGCACGGGTACTTCTGACCATTATGTATGCGATTGCGGTGTTGCCCTTCGGGCTCGGCGTGCGTTGGTTCGGCGACACGCTGCGCACGAAACAGCGTCCCACCGGCTGGCTCGATCACCCCGACGAGGCTGGCGATATGGAGTGGGCCCGCAGGCAGTGAATCCGGGATTTTCCCAGGAAACGACGACGAGTTTATAGGAATTGGATCGGCTCCCAGGCCGTGTGAGCCGAATTATTTTGGGGGTTACATTGGGAAGCTCAACTCTTACTCCATCGCAAGACACCGACGTGGCTGACCAGCAACAAGGACCCAGCTTGCTGGCCAAGCTGGCTGTGCTGGCGTTCACCATCTTGTTGATGGCGCTCTTTCTGGAAGTGGCGTTGCGAGTTGAGTTCTACCACAGCAAAGACTTTTCCATGGAGATGTGGAAGTACGCGGTGCGCCTCAAGCGCCCAGACCCGAATCCGAAGATCAGTTTTTCACACCTGCCCAATGGAGAAGCTTTTCTGATGGGCGCCGATGTGAAGATCAATTCGCAGGGCTTGCGCGATGATGAATATGCGTTTGAGAAGGCTCCGGGCACGTACCGGATCATGATCCTCGGAGATTCCACGACCTTTGGCTGGGGCGTGACGCACGAAGATACAGCCGCTAAATTCCTGGAACGAAAGCTGAATGCTCATCCTCCGGCAGGCTACAACAAAGTGGAAGTCATCGACACGGGCGTGGGCAACTACGATACGGTGCAGGAAGTAACCTATTACGAGACGCGCGGCCGCGCGTTCCATCCAGATCTTGTCATCCTCGAGTTTTTCATCAACGATCCGGAGCCGGTGCCGACCGAGGGCAAAGGCTTCCTCATTGACCGGTCGTACCTGATCGCGTTTGCCACCAACCGCTTCGATGGAATTCTAAGGCGCACCGGCAAACGCCCTGGTTGGAAGGAATACTATGCCTCGCTCTACGATGACGACAAACCGGGCTTCCAGGCCTGCAAGCAAGCGCTGAGGAGTTTGGGCGATTCGACTCGGAGCAACGGGGCGAAGGTGGTGGTAGCGCTTCTGCCGGAGCTACGCCAGATCAACGGCGATACGTACCCATTTAAAGCCGCGCACCAGAAGATTGAGACTGTGCTGCAGTCGGCAAACATGCCGAGCATCGAGTTGATTGATGGGTTGAAAGATCACGGGCCGGAAGAAACGCTGTGGGTTACTCGAGAAGATGACCACCCGGATGCGAAGGCGAACGACCTGATCTCTGACCAGTTGCAGCGGTGGGTTTTGGAGAATGTGGGCAAGACTGCCACGGGTTCTTCGGGCAGTGGCTTTTAGTCGTACCGGCAAGAGAGATTTGCAAAGACATTTTCACGAGGGGGAGTTATGAAGTTTATCGAAACTGCAAAGAATCGTTTTGGAATCGTAGGCGAGCTGCTTTCATTCTTCGCCAAGAACAAGCGTTGGTGGATGTTGCCCGTAATCACGATGATCCTGCTGATGGCTGTCCTGATCATCCTGGGACAGAGTTCGTCCATCGCGCCTTTCATCTACACGCTGTTCTAGGGAGTGTGGGCCTGGGTGGCCGCGGTGAACGTCGCGCCGGCAAACGGGGCGAGGCACGCCGCGCCACCTCTGCCGCTTGTGCCCAGCCTGGGTTTCCCAGACAACTCTAGTCCGTAAATCGAGCCGCGACAATCGGCTGCGGTTGCGGGGTGGTTTGCGGTTGTTGCCTCCGGCGGCGCAGTTCGGTGACCGGAGCTTGGTTTGATTCAACTTCAGTAGAGGAAGAGTGGAGTCGTAATGGCGACCAGCAATGACACTTTAGAGTTACAGCTCGTGGCTGAACTCGAGGAAAGCAAGACCGGCGGAGAGACGAAGCTGCTCCTGGTGATGGGAGTCGTCTTCTTTTTCTCCGGCTTCTCTTCGTTGATTTATGAAGTTGTCTGGATGCGCAGCCTGTCGCTGTTTTTCGGCAGCGACGTCTACTCGGCTGCCCTGACCTTGAGCGCTTTCATGGGCGGACTTACGCTCGGCAGCCTGCTCGCGGCAAAGTATTCGGATCATCTGAAGAAGCCTTTGATCTGGTACGGGTTGCTGGAGATCTCGATCGGGCTGTACGCGCTGTTCTTCCCGAACTTCCTGAACATGTTTTCTGGCGAATATCGCCACATCTACCAGACATTCTTCGAGACCGCGCCGTGGCTTTACAACTCGTTCCGGATTCTGGTGGCAGCCATCACGCTGTTGATTCCTACCACGATGATGGGAGCGACGTTGCCCCTAGTCGTAAAAAGGTTTGCCCAGCAACGTGGGATCGGGAAGTACAGCGGGTTTTTCTATTCGATCAATACCTTCGGAGCGCTTGCCGGAGTCCTGGGTGTTGGGTTCCTGCTCCTGCCAAATCTGGGAATCAGAACTACAACTTTGCTGGCTTGCTGCATCAACGTGACGATCGGCGTGTTGGCCCTTTGCTTCGGATTGTTCAGCAGAGTCGAGACCGAGGTGACGGAAACGTCGGCTGGGACGCGAATATCAGAAACCAGCGAGCCCGGATACGATCCGACTCTGGCGCGTGCTGGGTTGATTGGGATTGGCTTGTCCGGCCTGGCGGCCCTGGCGCTGGAAGTGGTCTGGATGCGCATCCTGACACAATCTTTCAGCGGAGCGGTCTATTCGTTCTCGATCATGCTGTCGTGTTTTCTTTTTGGGATTTACTTTGGGAGTAAGAAAGTTGCCGGCATCATCGACCGGCGCGCCGACCCGATGCGGTTGTTCGGATTCATCGAGTTGTCTATCGGGCTGACAGTAGCGCTTCTGGGAATCCTTACGTACTTCGTCCCGCGCTTCTTCAGCAACCTGCTGTGGTTGCTGACTGCGGTTTCTAAAGGACATTTTGGATTTGCCTGCACTGCGGCCGAGTTTGCAGTTTCCGGTTTTCTGATCGCGATACCGACAATCCTGATGGGGGCGGCGTTTCCGGTCGCGGTCAAGATTTGTACGCCGACGATCAAGTCCATTGGCCGCGGGACAGCGAGAGTGTATGCGGCTAACACCGCAGGCGCCATCGTGGGCGCGCTGCTGGGCGGACTGATTCTGCTGCCGGTGTTCGGAAACCGCGTGAGCCTTTTGGTGATCGCGGGCATCTTCACGATGACCGGCCTTTATCTTTCTTCCCGCGCTTCCAATCGAGGATGGGCCAGCATGAAAGATCCAGAGGTTGCGACGCTGGTAGGCCTGTTCGCGGTTTTCGCAATCATCGCGCTCGTGTTACCTCGCCAGATCGTCACCAACTTCTACTATGCGGGCAACGAGAACGCTCAAGTTATCTACCACGGCGAGGGTATTGCCCACACCATTGACATCATCAAAGACAAGAACGTAACGATCATGCAGGTGAACGGCACCCTGGAAGCCGACACCACATATTCTCAGCGCCGCCATTTCATTCTCAAGGCGCATCTGCCGTTGCTGCTTCATCCCAAGCCGCGTGAGGTGGCCGTGGTCGGATTGGGACTTGGAATCACGTTGAGCGCGACCAACCGGCATCCTGGGCTGGACAAGATTCAGTTGATCGAGTTGAGTCCGGAAATGGTGAAGGCGCAAAGCCATCTGGAAGATGTGTCGGGCGGAGTTCTGCGCAGCCCGAAGATCAAGCTGCGCATTGACGACGGGCGCAACTTCATGGCGATGTCAAACCAGCAGTTCGACATGATCACGGCGGACCCGATTCATCCGCGCGTCTCGGGCGTCGGCTATCTCTACACCAAGGAATACTACGAAGCGCTCAAGCAGCGCCTGCGGCCCGACGGTGTGGTGTGCCAGTGGATGCCGATGTACCGGATTTCGAAGAAGTCGTTCGATGTGGCCTTCCGCACGTTCGTCAGCGTGTTCCCCAATGCGTCTTTCTGGTATGTGCGGGGGCACGGCCTGTTCGTGGCTACGCAGAACAACTTCAGCGTCGATTATAAAGACCTTGAACAGCGGATACAGGATCCCGTGATCAAGGCCGACCTGGCGTCGATTAACATTCAGAATGCCGCTCAATTCATGAGCTACATGCTGATGGGGCCGGACCAGATTCGCGCCTACATGGCAGCTACGCCTGGACCACTGAATACCGACGACAACGCTTACCTCGAATACCACACCCCCTTTGAGTTCCTGGAATCGACGAAAACGATTGTGGTCGGGTTGATTCCCTACTCGGCGCTGGACCTCAACGTGATTCGCAACGCGTCGGAGGAAGAGCGGAATCAGTTGACTCAAGAGTGGAACCGTCGAGAAGCCGAGCTGATCCCGGAGTTCGACTCCAAGCTCGATGAGTAATGCTTCGCCTCGCCCCCGAGGGTTGGACAAATTCTGAAGAACAAGCAGGCCAGATTAAGAGGAATCTGAAAGCTGACTGGAGCATCCGCGAGAGGGAGTAGTCAGTAGCGGGCGCGAGCGCGGCAAGAACAAACACTTATGAATATTCTAGGGATCTCCTGTTATTACCATGACGCGGCAGCATCGCTGTTGGTCGACGGGCAGTTGGTGGCAGCGGCGGAAGAAGAGCGTTTTTCGCGCAAGAAGCACGACTACGACTATCCCAAGAACGCGATCCAGTTCTGTCTGGACCAGGGTGGATTGAAGGGATCGGACCTGGACTACGTTGTATTTTTCGAGAAGCCCTTCCGCAAGTTCGATCGCATCCTGGCGACGGTGCTGCAGACCTATCCGAAATCGTGGAAAGTCTTCCGCGAGTCCATGATCACATGGGTTCTGGACAAGCTCTGGGTCGCCAGCACTTTGCAAACGGAACTGGGGATACCGAAAGAGAAGGTGTTGTTCTCTGACCACCATCTCTCTCATGCGGCCAGCGCGTTCCTGTGCTCGCCTTTTGAGGAGTCCGCGATTCTCACGGTGGACGGCGTTGGCGAGTGGGTGACGACGACGACGGGGGTGGGCCGGGGCTCGAGCATCAAACTGGACCAGCGGATGGAGTTTCCGCATTCCATCGGCCTGCTCTACAGCGCGTTTACGGCATTTCTGGGGTTTGAGGTTAACGAAGGCGAATACAAGGTGATGGGCATGGCGCCCTACGGCCAGCCCCGCTACACCGATAAAGTGTGGAAGGTAGTGAATCAGAACCAGGACGGCTCTTTTTCGCTGGACATGGATTATTTCTCCTTCCACCATTCGACCGACAAAACGTTCAATGGCCGCTTCTCGAATCTGTTTGGCGCGCCCCGCGATCCGAAGATGCTGTTCTTCACCGAGTCCACGGGATTTCCCAAGTATTTCGGAACGCCTCCGTCGAATTTGGCAGAACTCAACAAAGTGAATCAGCACTATGCGGATATCGCGGCCAGCATCCAGCGGGTGACTGAAGATTTGCTGGTGGGGATGGCCAAGTCACTGCAGAAGAGAACGGGATTGAAGAATCTGTGCATGGCAGGGGGCGTGGCGCTAAATAGCGTAGCCAACACCCGCATCCTGAACGAATCGGGATTCGAGCGACTCTATATTCAGCCGGCGGCGGGAGATGGAGGCGGCTCCCTGGGCGCAGCTCTCTGGGCGTACAACACTCTGCTCGGCAAGCCGCGCACTTTCCGCATGGATCACGCTTTCTGGGGGCAGGAGTATTCCGCGGGCGAGGTCGGCGACTTCCTGACGCAGAGCAAAATCCCGCACGAAGTGATCGAAGAAGAAGACCAGTTGCTCGATCATGTGGTGCGACGTTTAGCGGAAGGGAAAGTGATTGGCTGGTATCAGGGACGCTTCGAGTGGGGTCCGCGCTCGCTTGGGAACCGCAGCATTATCGCAGACCCGGGCAATGCGGAAATGAAAGACATCGTGAACTCAAAGATCAAGTTCCGCGAGCCCTATCGGCCGTTCGCGCCGTCGATCCTGGCGGAGTGCACCGAGAAGTATTTCGAACTTCCCAACGCCATGAGCCATTATCCGGCGCGCTTCATGCTCTATGTTGTGCCGGTGAAAGAGAATCAGAAGGCGGCTTTGCCGGCGATTACGCACGTGGATGGCACCGGGCGCCTGCAAACGGTGTTTCGCGAAGGGAATCCGCGCTATTATCGTCTGATTGAGCGGTTCGGGCAGGCCACAGGCGTGCCGGTGCTCCTCAATACTTCGTTTAACTTGAAGGGTGAGCCGGTGGTCAATACGCCGGCGAACGCGTTCAGCACGTTCAGCAAGAGCGAAATGGATTGCCTAGTGATGGGAAACCACGTGGTCGACAAAGCATCGCTCTGAGAACAACCATGCACAATCCTTCTTTGAGTACGGGGCCGCACACGAGTCGGGGAAGCCTTACGGCATGGTCCCCCGCGGTGCGTCTATCGCTGGCATTTCTGGGCTTCCTGTTGCTAGGCCTGGTTCTAAGTTTTGTCGGCGCGCAGTTTCTCGATCGGCTGGGTCATCCCGCCAGCTTTGTCCTGATTTTGGCAGGGCCTCCGCTCGTCTTTCTCTTTGTGGCAGGGGCTCGTCAGGGCCTGGCTGAAGTCCCGGCGTTCTGGAGAAAACTGACCTGGTGGCATGGACTTTGGTTTCTCCTGCTGGCTAGCAGCTTCGTGTTCCGTACCCGAGATGTCGAGAGCGTCCAGTCCAACCCGCTGGACACAGCCGCCATTTTCCGCGTTTGTCTGGTTGGTACAACCGCCCTCATATTGATAGTCCGTCTTACTTTGAGGCGCCCTCCGTGGCTCGGATCGTTGTTCAGCGGTCTGGTCGGGGTGATGGCACTATTTGCCCTCGTCTGCACACTCACGTCCCTGTGGTCGGTGAACCGTCCCTGGACGCTTTACAAATCGCTGGAGTATTTGGGGGACGTTTCCCTTCTGGCCGTTATCCTGGTAATGGTTCAGTCGACCGAGGCTTACGAATCCTTGATGGATTGGACTTGGACCCTGTTCGGAAGCATTGTCTTTCTTGCCTGGGCGGAAGCTGCCATCTGGCCGGCGGAGGCGCTGGAGGCCGAGCGTACCGGTGGGATGCTTAAGTACAGGCTTAATTGTCTATACCCCGGATACGGAACCAATAGCGTCGGAACCTTTGGCGCCATCATCGCGGCTGTTGCGATTTGCCGGCTTTTGCCCACGGCGGGGCGTAAGTTCAACCGCACCTGGTACGTCGTGCTTTTGATCATGGGCGTCGTCACCATGGTCTTTTCGCAAACTCGTTCTGCCATGGCCGGTTTCCTGGTTGGAGTACTGCTGATGCTTGTCTTTACCGGGCGCAAACTTCTGATTGCGGGCTTGGGAATCGCATCGGTCGCGGCTCTGGCGCTCACCGGGGCCGGGAAGCTGTTCGTGGAATTTCTGGAGCGCGGACAGAGCCAGGCCGAGATCATGAGTCTGTCAAGCCGCACGATCTGGTGGACCGTAGCGTGGAATGCGTTTAAGCAGCATCCCTTCACCGGCCTGGGCGCTTTCGCCGCCGGACAATTTGCCATCTTCCCGAAGATGGGTTTGAAGGAAGTGACGCCGCTCCACAGCGACTACGTCGAAGCGCTGGTGGGCTCAGGAATTTGGGGCCCGGTGCTGCTGATTCTTGGTTTGCTCTGGACCTGGTGGGTATTGATACAGTTTCTCCGGCGCTTCCCGTCGATGTCCTTGGAACGCCAGTTGGCGGTCGAGGCCATTGCTGTGCTTTCCATTCTCACCGTCCGGTCGGCATTCATGAATCTGATCGTATTCCATCCCGCGTTCCACTACTTTGCCATCCTGGGTTACGCGGAATTTCTCCGGCGAAGATTCTTCAAGGGCAGTCCAGCAAACCCATCCACGGCAGGGAACGACCGGATTTCATAAAATCCTTCCGGGCTCCCTCTGGGTCAATGAAGAGTGTACTCAATTGCAAACTGTTTGCTCGGGTAGTAATGCTCTGGTAATGGAGGCATTTAGCCTCTACAAAGCGAGGGCACGCTCGCCTATGATTTCAGATCAAGTCATATACGGAACCGAGTAACCCTTAAAGACGCGCAGGGTTTTTCCACAGCTACTGGGCTTTGAGACCGTTTTACCGTAACTCCCCCCAACAACACTAAATGCAAGTGTCCGAGTGTTCTCCGGAGACTGAAATGAAAAATGCTTCCATTCGCCATTCGCTTTTCGTATTGATGCTGCTGACCGTTGTCTTTTTGAGCCCCGCGGGGTTGGCGCAGTCCACTGACGCCGCCGCGCCGGAGGACCATGCCGAGGCGGCAGCGAACAGCCGCGCCGCGGCAGCATCGGGCATCAACAAGATTCAGCACGTGGTCTTCATCGTCAAAGAGAATCGCAGCTTCAACGAATACTTTGGAACCTTTCCGGGAGCCACCGGAGAGACTACGGGATTGCTTTCCACGGGAGCGACCATACCGATGGGGCTGACTCCGGACGCGATGCCCTTCGACATCTGTCATGACTGGCAATGCCTGATCGCCGACATGGATTACGGCAAGATGGACCACTTTGACCTCGAGCCCACCTGCACGGCCAACGGTGTCTTGCTCTGTTTCACGCAGCACACGCAGGCTGACATACCGAACTATTTCGCCCTGGCCAGCAACTTCGTGCTGGCAGACCATGCGTTTTCTTCCATCCACGCTTCGAGTTTTCCGAATCACCTTTACACAATTGCGGCGGGTTCGGGTGGAATTGTCAGTCAGGGTCATCTCGGCGAGGCCTCCGCGGTAGGTTGTTCATCCCCGCCGTTAGGAACGGCGATATTCATCGACCAAAACGGAAACATGACCAGCGAATATCCCTGCGTCGATATCAACACCCTGGGCGATGTCTTGAACACGAAGGGCATTAGTTGGACCTCGTACGCTCCGCCGCATATCATTTTCAACGCCTACACCGCCATCAATCACATCTACAATACCGCGCAATGGGACGAACACATTGTCGCCTACACGAACTTTCCAACCGATGCTTTAGCTGGGAACCTCCCCGCCGTGTCCTGGCTGGTAGCCAATCACGAGAGCGAGCATCCTACTTACAGCACTTGTTACGGCGAAAATTGGACGGTGAACCAGATTAACGCCGTCATGCAGGGGCCGCTTTGGAATTCCACGGCCATCTTTCTCATGTGGGACGATCCTGGCGGCTTCTATGATGCGCTGGCGCCACCGTCAGAAGACGTCTTCGGGCTGGGGCAGCGGGTGGGCTTCGTCATCATTTCGCCCTACGCCAAGGCGGGATACATCTCGCACACTCAATATGAGGCCGCCTCGGTCCTCAAGTTTGTTGAAGAGCTTTTCAACCTGCCTAACCTCACCCAACGGGATTTGAAAGCCAACGACATGCTGGACAGCTTTAATTTCAACCAAACGCCTTTGCCGCCCCTGGTTCTGCAAACGCGCAGCTGCCCATATGTCGTTTCCAGTCAGGCATTCCAGCCGCAACAGGTGGGCACGTCTAGTCCCACATACTCGGCGACCTACGTCAACCAAAGTACGACCAAGACTGACACGGTTAGCAGCGTGGTTATCAGCGGAACGGATTTTACTCAGACCAACAATTGCGGGGCCGTGATTCCGGGCTTCCTCTGCAACATCAACATGGTCTTCACGCCAACGGCGGCCGGTCCGCGAACGGGTACCGTCACCATTACCGACAAGCTCACCGGCGGGACTCAGACTCAGCATACGATCACCTTAACCGGCATCGGGACCGAGATTGCGTTTTCGCCAACCGGGGTCATCAATTTCGGAGCACTGCCGGTGAATACCACCAGCGCCCCTATGTCAGTCGTCTTATCGAACTTCGGAACTACCCCGCTGGCTGTTTCCAGCATCACGATCAGTGGGAATTTTGCCCAGACCAATACTTGCGGCACCTCGGTTCCAGCCCAAGGCAGTTGCACGATCAATGCGACCTTTTCTCCGACAGCGGCTGGAAACCGTCCGGGAACGATCACCATTACTGACGGCGATCCTTCCAGCCCGCAGCTGGTGAATCTCACAGGGCTGGGAACAACGATGTCGATCTCGCCGACGACCTTGGCCTTTGCCAGTCAGCCATTGGGCACGACCAGCCCTGCCCAAATTGTCACCGTTACCAACAACAGCAAGAAAGCAATCGCTCTCGCCACCGTTTCGATTACGGGCACATATGATTTCGGAGATTTTGCCGAAACCAATAACTGTACGGGCAGCCTGCAGCCGAATGCCACTTGCACGGTGCAGGTCACGTTTTCCCCTCAGCAACTTGGACCCTCGGCGGGTCCAGTCACCCTGTTGGTTCGCTATCAACAGGGCGACAGTCCGTTAACGGTCAGCCTTACGGGCACGGGTGGTGCTTCAACCAACAATCCCTTTCCACAGATTAGTCAACCGCTCTTGCCGACAAGCGTGGCCCCGGGCGGAGGACCCTTTAGCCTGGAGCTTTACGGTACGGGGTTCACGAGTTCCTCAACCGTGAACTGGAACGGCACAGCGCTGGTTACCAAAGCCACGGGAACAAGGATCTTACAAGGTACCGTTCCGAGCGCCAACATTGCCAGCGCGGGAACCGCCACCATCACGGTAACCACGCCCGGACCGGGTGGAGGCACTTCGACTGCCGCGTTCCTGCCTATCACCACGCCAGAGACCACCGTCTCATTCGCGGCTTCCTCAATCGGAGTCGGTACGAATCCGCAGGGCATTGTGACCGGAGACTTCAACGGCGACGGCATCATGGACCTTGCCGTGGCCAACCAGGGTACAACCGGCGGTGGAAGCTCGATTTCAATTCTGTTAGGCAACGGCAATGGGACCTTTTCTCCAGGCCCGACTCTGTCTCTGCCCACAGGCACGCTTCCGGGCCCCATGGTGGCCGGGGACTTCAATGGCGACGGGAAGCTGGATCTTGCAATTGGCGATACCCTAAGCAGCCGAATTCAGGTGTTCCTGGGGGCTGGGAATGGAAGCTTCACTCCAGTGGCTGGTTCGACCGTCAACTGCACCTTGGTGGTGGACTGCGGAAACACGGTTCAGCCAGTTTCACTAGCGGTTGGCGATTTCAACGGTGATGGCTATCTCGATCTGGCCATCATCAATGCAACCGTCAATACGCTTTCGATTTTTCTGGGCAATGGGAATGGCACTTTCCAACCTCAGTCCACAGCGGCATTCACCTTCACGCAGCCCGTAGCGGTTGTTGCCGGCGATATCAATAACGATGGAGTGCCGGACCTGCTGGTAGCGGATGCGGCTGGCAACGCCGTGTATGCTCTTACCAGCGAGGGAAACGGAACGTTCAACAAGACGGCAACCATTTCCACAACCGACCCGGTGGCGATGGTGCTGGCCGACTTCAACGGCAATGGCACTCTTGACCTTGCCGTGGTCAACGGGAGTTCCGGCACGGTTACCATTTTCTTCGGAACCGGAAAAGGAACCTTCGGCACCGGAGTTTCATACCCGACCGGTTCCGGAGCCAGCTCAATCGTCGTAGGCGACTTCAATGGAGACGGAGTGCTGGATATCGCCACGGTGAATGCGTCATCGAACTCGGTCTCGCTCTTGCTCGGAGTTGCTGGTGGTACTTTCCAGACTGCCATTCCTCTCACAACAGGCGGCAGCCCGGTGGCGGCGGCAGTCGCGGATTTCAACGGAGACGGCAGGCTGGATATGGCGGTCACCGAGTCATTGGGCAACAGCGTTGCCATTTTGCTGCAATAACGCTGACGGTCTTTCCCTGGCGCACTAAACCGTCGGGGTGAGCGCTGCGTACGAGGAGATTAGCCTTTCATTCAAGAACTGCCGGGCCAGATTTTTAGTGTGAGTGGTCGGTTCGCAATGTGGTCCTAGGCAGCATGGAGTCCGTGCCGTCCGAAGACCGCGAAGACAGACGGCCCGCTCTTGGAGGAAAGAGGTGAAGGGAAAGCACAGCCTTTTGTGAAAATAGTTCTCGTTCATAACGCGTATCAGCAGCCTGGGGGCGAGGACGTAGTCTTCGAGCAGGAGGGCAAAATGCTTGAAGCCGCCGGGCACGAGGTGGTTTTCTACCGGCGGAGCAATTGGGAAACCCAGTCCTACCGCGGGCTGCAGCAAATCGGTTTGGCAAAGAGAACGGTCTGGGCCTCGGATACGCGGCGGGAATTCATACAGCTGTTACGCAACCAGAAGCCCGACGTGGTGCACGTTCATAACACCTTCGTGATGATTTCGCCGTCCATCTATTCGGCGTGCCACGAAGTCAAAGTGCCGGTCGTGCAGACGCTGCACAATTACCGGTTGCTTTGTCCGGCTGCCACATTCTTTCGCGAGGGTAAGGTGTGCGAAGAATGCATGGATCATTCCTTATTGCGAAGCGTGAAATACGCGTGCTATCACGGCTCGCGTCCCACGACTGCAGTTCTGGCTTCGATGCTGGCCGTGCACCGGCTGCGCGGCACGTATAAGCGCGAGGTGGCCGCCTTTATCGCATTGACCGAGTTTTCACGCGGTAAGTTTGCGGAAGGAGGGCTGCCGGCGGAGAAGATCTTCGTCAAACCCAACTTTGTGCATCCTGACCCGAACGCCCGCACCGGTGCCGGCGATTATGCGCTGTTTGTGGGGCGGCTTTCGCCTGAGAAGCGGGTCAGCACAGTGCTGGCGGCCTGGAAGCACCTGCGCATTCCGATTCCCATCCGGGTGCTCGGCGGTGGTCCCGATCGCTCGCAATTAGAGGCGCAGGCAGCCAAGGACAAACTGACCAACGTGATTTTTGAAGGTCAGATGCCACGCGATCAAACCCTGGCGGCGATCAACAATGCGCGATTCCTGGTTTTCTCCAGCGAGTGGTACGAGAATTTTCCGGTGACCATCGCGGAAGCTTTTGCCTGCAGGACCCCGGTCATCGCCAGCCGCATGGGTGCCATGCAAGAGATTGTCTCCGATGGCCGCACGGGACTTCTGTTTACCCCAGGCGACCCCGAAGACCTGGCGCGGAAGGTGGAATGGGCCTGGACTCATCCTGTTGAGGTGGAGGCCCTGGGCGAGGAATGCCGGCGAGAATTCGAGGCGCGCTATACTGCCGAAAAAAACTATCCCATGTTGATGGACATCTACAATCGCGCCCGGGAAAATGTGTAGAGGAGCAGGGAACGGCATCGCCGGAAATCCGCCAGGGGTAGGGTTTGCAGGCTTGCACTGCCCTACAAAGCTGCAAGTCTTTGCACGTTGACAAGCCAGTGTCAGGCGGACATAATTGCCGGCTTATCCGGCTTTTCCTGATCTTTGCGCGGCATTGTCCTCCCCTGCTTTCGCTGACCAGCGACGTTCGAGAACACGTTCGAAAAGAGGAAAACATATGAAACACATCAGAGTCCTGTCGGCCCTGGCCCTGTTTGTCTCTGGATACGCCTACGCGCAGAGCGTGACGTTTCAACACATCATTTTCATCGTCCAGGAGAACCGCTCGCCCGACAACCTTTTCGGAAGTAACCCCAAGTTCGAACCCGGTGTGGACATTGGCAGAAGTGGGCTAAACCTTTCAGGCGCGACCGTTCAGCTGACACCTATCCCGCTGGCAAATTGTTACGAGGTTATCCACGGGCATGACCAATTTACGAAGCAATACGACAAAGGAAAAATGGATGGGGCCAGCTCGAATCCCATCGTCCCGGAAACGGGTTGCACCGTGCCCCCAAATCCCCAGTACAAGTATGTAGACAACAACACCGGGACGGTTCAGCCTTATTTCGACCTCGCCACCAACTACGGGTGGGCAAATCGGATGTTCCAAACCAACGAAGGGCCGAGCTTCCCCGCGCACCAGTTCATCATTTCCGGAACCTCGGCGCCATCTACCACCAGCGACCTGTTCGCCTCCGATAATAGCGCGCCCTCGGGCCCGGTCGGTTGTTTGGCAGCCGCGGACGTAACCGTACCGCTCATCAGTCCAACTGGGCAACTTACGTATCAGTACCCGTGTTTTGAACATCCGACCCTCACCGATTTGCTGGACGACGCCAAGAAGCCGATTACGTGGACGTATTACGCCGCGACCGCCAGCAGCATCGTCACCGCACCCAACGCGATCGACCACATGTGCGGACCCACGACTGTGAATGGGAAGCTCGCGTGTACTGCGGCGGAATGGGAAAACCACGTCGCGATACCTCAGACGCGGATTTTGAACGACATCGGAGGTTGCAAGCTCCGGGGGGTCAGTTGGGTCACACCCAATGGGCCGGAATCGGATCTTCCCGGAGGCAATTCGGGCTTGGGGCCGTCCTGGGTCGCATCCGTCGTCAACGCAGTTGGGAACAGCAAATGCCCCTATTGGGAAAATACCGCCATCGTGATTATCTGGGACGATTGGGGAGGCTGGTACGACCACGTTCCGCCTTTCCAGACCGGGGGACAATCCAACGGCTGGGGTACCAGCTACGTGTACGGATTTCGCATACCGATGATCGTGGTCTCGGCATACACGCCTCAGGGCTACGTGGACAACAATACTCACGACTTTGGCAGCTTGCTGCAGTTTGTTGAAACCAATTTCGGAGGGTTAGGTCTGATCGGCCCAGGCTACTATGCCGACGCTTATTCCGATGATCTCAGCGTTTTCTTCACCCTGACCTCACCGCGCGTGTTTACGCCAATTGCGGCGGCGCACGACGCAGAATTCTTTCTCAATTATGATTTCAAGCCTAACCCGCTCGGCCCCGACCCCGACGGAGATGAAGACTGAGACTGCCGGCCCACGATTCGTTGGGAACTGAGAACGCTCACGAATGGTCGTTCGCAGTGAGTCAACTTTAACCCGCCATACTCAGGCAGATCGCCGGATCACGCCACCACGTGGGAAGCGCGAAAGCCTTCCAAGGGCGAGGCCACGCAAGTGCATCGGACTCCGATCCTGCTCCGCTCGGGCCGTCAAAATAAACCCCGAAAGCCTTTGTGCAGCACTGATTCCAACTTGAAAGGAAGCTTCAAGATGCGAAGGGTCTTGATCGTTTGTCTGTTAATGGGGACGAGCGCGTGGGCGCAGGCGAATCCGCCTTCGTCCACCCCGCCCGCACACAAACGCGCGGCGTCACGAGACGCGGATGATGACGATGAGAAGAAGCCCCTGACCACGGCACCGAACTCTGCGGTCCTTACGATCAAGGGATTGTGCTCTAAGTCGACTCCGAAGCAGGGTGTGCCTTCCCCCAAGGGAACGTGCCAAACTGTGATCACTCGGGCCCAATTTGACAGGTTAATCGATGCGATCGCGGCCGACATGTCGCCACAGTCGAAGCGTCAGCTGGCGACCTCGTATCCCCGGTTGCTGGTGAGGGCCCACGAAGCGGAAGTTCGGGGTTTGGATAAGACTGCCAGGTTTGAGGAGGTCCTGCGCTTCGCCCGGCTACAAGTCCTGTCTCAGGAACTGACTCGCGAGCTGAAGGACGAGTCAGCCAAGGTGCCGGAAAAAGAGATCGTCGAGTATTACCAGAAGAACTCCTCGTATTTCGAACTCGCCAGTGTGGAACGCATCTTTATCCCGCTGCGGAGGCAAATGCCGGCCTCCGATAACGGCAGCAAGGACAAATCCGACGCCGATCTCACCCAGGCGAACCTGCAGCAGACCGAAGATGCAATGCGCAACAAAGCCCAGGACCTGCGTGCTCGCGCCGTCGCCGGAGAGGGCTTTGCCCAGCTGCAGAATGAAGCGTACGAGGCGGCTGGAAACGAAAATCATCCCCTGGCCGCCACCACGCTGAAGGTGCGGCGCACGAGCCTGCCGCCCGCGCACCTTTCCGTGTTCGACTTGAAACCCGCAGAAATCACATCGCTGATCAGCGATGCCAGCGGATATTACATTTACAAGCTGGACACTAAAGCACTGGAGCCGTTGTCCGCGGCCAGGGCTGGAATCGTCAAGATCCTCGCGCGCCAGCGCCTGCAAGACATGACAGATAAGATCGATCAGTCGGCTACCACGGACGTCAACGAGTCTTATTTTGGCTCGACTCAGCAAAAGTCCGGGGAAGACGACGACTAACCCGTTCCCGTCGCCCGGCGAGTTATTTTCTCTCGCTGCTTGCGAGCGCAGGTTTTCCTCGCTGCAACCACTGCCACGCGGTTGCGACAATGACGCGGAGATCGCGTGTGGCTTTCCACTGCAGAAGCTCTTGGGCGTACGCGGAATTTGCCACCAAGGCGGGGGGATCCCCCGGCCGACGCGGCACGATGCGTCTTGGAACCGTGTTGCCGGTGATCTCCTCGACCATCTTCACGACTTCCATGACAGAATGGCCGTGCCCTGTACCCAGATTCGCGGCTATGCAGTCTCCTCCATTCGACAAGTGTTGCAACGCTTTCACGTGGGCTGCGGCGAGATCGTTGACGTGGATGTAATCGCGAATGCAGGTGCCGTCCGCGGTGGGGTAATCGTCGCCGAAGATCTGGAGTTCTCCCCCGGACCCGGCAGCAGCCATCAAGGCTAAGGGGATGAGGTGGGTTTCCGGATCGTGGCACTCCCCCGTCTCTCCGCTTTCATCGGCTCCCGCCGCGTTGAAATAGCGCAGGCTCGCGTAGCGCAGTCCGTAAGCCTCGCTGTAGGCTTCCAATGCGCGCTCGAAAATCATTTTGGTGACCCCGTAAGGATTCACCGGCAGGCGTGGATTCTGCTCTACGATCGGAACCGCGGCTGGAATCCCGTACACAGCGCAGGTTGAAGAGAAGACAAGGCGCTTCACGCCCGCATCCACGCAGGCATTCAGCAGCGCCAGAGCCCCCTCTACGTTGTTGCGAAAATACTTGCGCGGATTCTGAACGGACTCGCCTACATAGCAATGAGCGGCAAAGTGCATCACCGCGTCCACGCGACGCAGGGCCGGCATCAGCTTCTCGGAATCGTGAATGTCGCCCTTGATGAGTTCAAATCCGCGAGCCAGAAACTCATATCCGGTAGAAAGATTGTCGTAGATCAATACCTCATAGCCATGACGGCGAAGGACGCGCGCCGCATGGCTTCCGATATACCCCGCACCTCCAGTAACCAGTACAGCCACCCGACCTCCTCATGAGTACGGCATCTGAAGCGCTGGCCAGCGTGCTAGACGGTTCCAGCAGGCGGTTCCGGCATCGCCGCCGCCGCCCCACGAATATATCACTCATCAAACAGCGGCCCGAGAAACTAGTCCAGTGCCGGAACCGGGGCCGCAGGGAAGCCCGGAGCAAGGTCCGAAGCGTCATTATTTCTACCAGAACCTGAAAATATCCAAGGCAGACTTTGCTCCATTTCCATTATTTCTGTCCCCTCCTCGCCACGGCCTGGACTCTGGGTTGCCGGATTCGAACTCTTGAAACAGCCTGAAGCTATAGACGGGATCCCGCCAATTGTAGAGACTTATGACGGGGCAACTAGAGACTTTTTTCTTTCTTGGGCCGATTGACAGCCCTGTAGCGACAAAGTATTGTTACCATCAGGTTACAAAGCAAGAACGCTCCCCTTTTTCTGCCCTCCGCAGCCCTTTAACGACCAAGGATCAACCGTGAAAAGTCGAGGACGCTGAGCGGATGGCTCAATACTAGGTGGAACAGTCTGGATGGGTGGGACCTCTATCCCGCGCGGGCGAGGCTGCGGTCGAGGGCAGGGAATCAACTTAAAGGAGTCTTTCACGATGGGGAAACTGATACTGGTGCGCCACGGCAAAACCGTTTTGAATGCGCTGGACGACACGGAGAGGTTGCGCGGCTGGATGGACATCCCGCTGGATGAACAAGGCTTGCGCGAAGCGCAGGAGACCGCCCAGCGTGTGGCGCAGCATGCCGTGCAGCAGATTTATTGCTCCGATCTGTACCGGGCGAAACAGACTGCGGAAGCCGTGGTGCGAGCGACCCAGGCACCCATCATTTATACCTCGGACTTGCGTCCGTGGAATCTCGGCACATTGACCGGACAGCGCGTGGCGGACATTCTGCCCACGCTCCTGCAGCTCGAAGTAGATCTTGATATGCCCGCTCCTGGGGGAGAGTCGTTTCTCGCGTTCTATACGCGGTACTCGAATAAATTGATGGAGCTGCTGGAGCTCGCGGCAAACTCTGCGACCTGTATCGTAGCGGTGACTCACCACCGCAACCTGTTGGCCGCTCCAACTATTCTCGCAGACGGCGACAAAACCAAGATTCCGGTTCGCGGCGGGGCCAGGACCGGAGATCTGCTGTGGGTGGAACGGACCGACAACAAGTGGACTACGCGGATCGATGCAGTTCCGGCTCCAGGCAGCACGCAAAAGGAAGTGGCGTACAACTCCCTGGCGCAGCCGGTGGTTCCGCCCCTCGGCAAACCTTCTTCTGCGCCGGAGAACTAGATCATTGCTTAAGGTATTCTTGCAGGTGCATTCGCATCTTGAACACAATACGGCCGGTTGAGGCACACTCATGAGTTCGCAACCTGTCGATCTCCCCAAGAAGCCTGAATCGCGCCTGACTCCTGGCCCGCTGTTCCTGGTCAGCCTGTGGCGTTCCGGTTCATCCGTGCTTTATGCGCTGCTGAACAAGCATCCTCAGGTTGCGCTCATGTACGAGGCTGACCTGATGCTGTTGCGGCCGGTGTTCCTCAAGCCGAAATCGCTTTGCGATTGGGCGGAACGGTGGGAGTTCTGGAACGAGAGTTTTAAGCGCCACGGCATGAATCTCTCCGACGCTCCTTCCGCAATCGCCGATTTTCCCGCGGCCTTTGCCGCGGTCCATAGGCTCCACGCGCAGCGCAAAGGCGCCACGATCTGGGGCGATAAGTCTCCCAACTATTACGATTGCCTCAATGAGATGGCGGACGCTTTCCCGGAAGCGCGCTTTATCATCGTGTGGCGCGATCCGAAAGGCACGGCAAACGCGATCGTCCGTGCGGCGTCGTCCGGCAGTTCTTATTTCAGCCGCCGAGGAGCAGCCTTGTGCGGTTTGCTGGGTAACGAAAAGTTCAAGCAGGAGTGCGATCGTTTACTGGCCCGCGGCCTACCCGTTTGTCAGGTCAGCTACGAGGATCTAACCAACGATCCTGCATCGGTGATGCGGCAAGTTTGCGAATTCCTCCAGATCCCCTATGACGACTCCCTGGCGAGCTTGCAAGGCGCGGACCGCTCCGCCATCTTTGAGGAGAAACATCACGCCAACATCAAGGGAGACAAGATCGTCAAGGCAAGTCGGCCGGAATTGCTGGATTCAACCTTCCGCGGGAAGGTCAGCCGGTACGTCGGTGATTGGCGTCAGCGTTATGGCCCCGCCTGGCCGCCTTACCCCCGCCCCGAACAGGAAGCCGGTGATTCATCCAGCCCGCTGGAGAACCTCGTGGACCTGTCGCGCTACCGCCTCTTCCGCACGCGCGATAAGTTGATCCAGGTGGCATTTGCTTTTATTCCTATTTCATGGCTCCATCGCTACCGCGAGTCCAAGAGGCAGCGCCGCGAAGCCGTCAAGGCTGCTCAGCCAAGTCCAGTAGATGCAGGCAGTTAACCAGGGCATCGGCAAGAGAAGTGGGCCGAGAAGAAAGTCCCATGGCAGGGCCGAAAGTCCCATTGACACATCAATGAACTGGCCGCGATAATAATTTGGTAAGACGATGCGGAACCCCGCTCCCCTGGCCTTGTGGTTCCGCGCTGCGAGCGGTATTTCGCGGTTCGCGTGGATGTACTCACTGTCGTAATTTCTGCGCGGTCATACTGGCAAGTTCATCCCCTGACTTGCAGACGAGTGTCTCAGAGGCGTACCGGGCAACCCTGGGTTGATCCGTTGTGTTGATCTAAAGAAACCGGGGGATAGTTCAAGAATGGCGTTCCAACTCCTGAAGAGACTTACATTTTTTCTTCTTTTGCTGACGGCTGCAGCCGTTCTGCGCCCCGTAGCGCTCAGCGCCCAAGCTGTTGCCGGCGCGACTTTTTATCCCATCGGGCTAACGTTTTTCGATCAACAAATCGGCACCACCAGCCCGACCCAGATCGTCATGCTGCTCAACAGCGGGACAGCGCCCTTGACCTTGACTAAACGGACGGTGACCGGTAACTTCACGGCCTCCGCCGGGTGCACCACCATCGCACCTGGAAGTTCTTGCCGCATTGTGATCGCTTTCGCGCCGACAGCCCTCGGCCTTCGGACTGGAACCTTGAGTTTTACCGACAACGCGCCAAACAGTCCACAAGTCATCAACCTGAGCGGCAATGGAATTAGCTCGGGAGCCACTCTAGTTCCTTCCAGCCTTGCCTTCAATCCGCAGGTGGTGAACACAAAAAGCGGCATAGCCTCGGCCAACCTCATCAACAATTCCACCGCCACAATCACGATCTCCAGTATCGTGGCCAGCAGCGGCTATGCAGTAACCAGCAATTGTGGCGCTTCGCTGACGCCGGGCGGGTTAGGTTGCCTGATCAATGTGACATTTGCTCCTACCTCCACGGGCAGCCAGCCGGGCACAGTAACCATCACCGACAGCGCCGCTGGCAGCCCGCATACGTTGAATTTGACGGGCATGGGCGCATCCCCTGAGATTACGGTATTTCCCAATAACTTCGTCTTCGCGGCTCAGACGGTAGGCACCACCAGCGCCGCCAAGAAGGCGACCGTGACCAATACGGGGAGCAGTCCCGTCGACCTGGTTAATATCACGGCCAGTGGCGATTTCGGGCAAACCAACACCTGTGGAGCTTCGCTGGCGCCTCAAGCCCAGTGCGTAGTCAGCATCACGTTCACGCCCTCGGCTTCCGGAGCACGCGGCGGCCGGTTGAACTTGTTGGACACCGACCCAACCAACCTGCAAACCGCCTTTTTGTCCGGCACCGGAACCGTTCCGGCCAGTACGGTCACCATCAGTCCGATCACCGCGGCCGTGACACCCACGGAGAACCAACAGTTTCAGGCTTCGATCAGCGGGACGGTAAGCACAGCGATCAATTGGGCCGTGGACGGCATTAGCGGCGGCAACGCGTCAGTTGGCACCATTTCGACCAGTGGACTGTACACGCCACCCAGCACTTCTGGTTCTCACTCGGTGACGGCCACGAGCACCGCGAATCCCACGCAAAGCGCGGCGGTTCTGCTCGTGGTAACCGATTATTCCGGGGTTTTCACTTACCACAACGATAATGCGCGAACCGGCCAAAATCTGAATGAGACGGTTCTGACCACCGGCAATGTCAACAGCAGCCAGTTCGGCAGACTCTTCTCCCTCCCAGTCGATGGAAAAATCTACGCTCAGCCGCTGTATGTCGCGAGCGTGGATATTCCCGGCCAGGGATTTCATAATGTCGTGTATGTAGCCACAGAGAACGATAGTGTCTATGCCTACGACGCCGATGGACTTGTCTCGACTCCGCTTTGGCAGAAGAGTTACATCCCTACGGGATACACTGCAGTCCAGAGTAGCTCCATCTCTTGTTTCGGCATTGCACCAACGGTCGGGATCACAGGCACCCCGGTCATTAACCCCGCATCGAACACCATGTACTTCGTCGCGAGGGTCCAGGTTGGCACGCCCCCGACCTTCTTTCAGTATTTGCATGCTGTGAGCATCACGACTGGCGCTGACAACCCCGGAAGCCCCGTGCTGATCACTCCCAGCGTGCCCGGTACCGGGGTGGAGGAGAATCTCGGCACCGTCACCCTCGATCCGAAATTGTCGAACCAGCGCGCCGGATTGGTGCTCTCGAACGGTGTGGTCTACATCGCCTGGGGTTCCACTTGTGACGCTCCTCCTTACCATGGCTGGGTAGCGGGCTACAACGCCGAGACGCTGGATCTTGCGGGAGTGTTCAACACAACTCCGAACGGACAGGAAGCTGGGGTATGGCAGGGCGGGGCAGCTCCCGCGGTAGATGCCAACGGGAATATCTTCTTCAGCACTGGCAATGGCACCTTCGATGCTAGTTTTGAGGGTACCGGGCTTGCTTCTGCTTTTGTGGAACTGTCCACTACCGGGGGATTGACGCTTGCCCAGTACTTCTCCCCATACAACGCCGACGTTCTCGACGCCGAGAACAAGGATTTGAGTTCCGCGGGAGTTCTGCTGCTTCCGGACCAGACGACGGGACCGCCCCATCTTTTGTTGGGTGGCGGTAAGCCCGGCACAATCTATCTGGTCAACCGCGACAACATGGGAGGGTTCGATCCCAACGGCGACGTGCAGGTGGTGCAGGAACTGGTGCACGGAGTCGGACTGCCAGGACCAACGAGTGCAACGACTGGAATCTGGGGTATGCCCGCGTACTACCAGAATCAGGTTTATTACGCCGGCGTGGCCGATAGTGCAAGAGCCTTTTCTTTGATAAACGGGCTTCTATCGCCCACGGCGATCACGGTGAGCTCGGCCACGTTTACTTATCCAGGAGCCACTCCGTCCATCTCGGCGAATGGCAACAGCAACGGCATTGTCTGGCTGCTTTCTCAGGACTTGGTGACCAACGGGACCTACACGCTGCTTGCCCTGGATGCCGCCAACCTGTCCAAACAGCTTTACACCAGCGCTAAGTCTCCCGCTGGCGGATCCGTGCAATTTGCCGTGCCGACAGTCGCCAACGGGAAGGTATTTGTAGGCACGGGAACAAACCCAACAACGGGAGCCTACCAGTTGGATGTTTTCGGGCTTCTACCTGCGCTATCGGTACCCAAACATTAAGGCGTGTGCCGAACAGGTACACGCGCAGCGAGCGGCATCGATACGTTTGAGAGTTTTTGAGAGGATGATATGAATCTCCGAGCTGTGCTGTGTTCTCTATTCCTGCTCATCGGGTTGTCAGGTGCTCAAGCCAACCTCCAAACGTTCGAGGGAATTGACGCTTCGACTGCCGGTGCCAACGTGCGCTGCTGCGTGATTGACATGAACGGGGCGGTGGGGACCAAGCAATATCTGGAATGGGTAGACAGCGCCTATCAAGGCTATAACAAGACAGCCCCCTTTGCAGCGGTTACGCCCGTGATAGCCGGCGATACTCCGTGGTTGCAAGACGGACCCAACTGCCAGGGCTATGCCGGCAATGGCGTGATTCTTTTCGACCATCTGGCGTCGCGATGGATTGTTGCGGTTCGCCAGGGCGTCCCCGGCACGTACTATTACTGCATCGCTATTTCCAATACCGATGATCTTACGTCTCCCACCTTCCAGTGGTACAGCTATGTGCAACCTCTAAACGCCATCATCGGCGCAAATCCGAGTGGGACCACATACTTCCCTGACTACCCAAAGATCGGCACTTGGCCGAATGGGTACTACGTGAGTTTCGATGTGGAAGATCCGGATAACAGCTTTCAGAATGTAGGCGTGCTCGTGTGCGCCTTCGACCGGAGCAATATGCTGAAGGGGAACGCGATGAGAACCCCGCAATGCTTCAATTATCCGAGCGTCTATAGCGGTGAGTTTCTGGGACACAGCGTTTTACCCGCGGATGTAGAAGGGACCGTGGCGCCGGCTGCAACTACGCCAGAGACCTTGGTCAGCATCGAGAACCCGAGCACCGGGACCACATCGAGCACGGTGAACTTCTGGCAATTTAACGTCAATTGGACGGCTCCAACCCTCACCACGTTTACCGGTCCGACCGCCGTGAAAGTTCCCAACTACACGCCCGCATGCTATACAGTTTCCGATCCTTACGACACCGGCTGTGTACCCGAGCCTACGTCAATTTCGACCGGCGTCTACCTCGACTCCCTCGGCGACCGCCTCATGCATCGGCTTGCCTACCACCGTTTCCCCACAGCCCCTTACAACACATTCGTGGTGAGCCAAACCATCCAGGTTGCGGCAGGCTCCCTTGCCCAAACAGGCGTACGCTGGTACGAGTTTGAGCCTCCAGGAAAGTTGCTCAGGAGCGGAACGGTCACTGCCCCAGGCGGGGATTATCGCTTCCTGCCCAGTGCGGCGCAGGACCAGAAGGGAAACCTCGCGCTTGGCTTCAGCGTCTCTGGAACCGGGCTTAGCCCCTCCATCCACGCCGCTTACTTGAATCTGCGTGGTGGCTCCCTTGTTCCAACCGAGTTCGACATTCTTACCGGCACAGCCGATGATGAATACAATTACCGTTGGGGCGGTTACAGCAGCATGACGGTCGATCCCGTGGACGATTGCACCTTTTGGTACGTAAATGAGTACTTCACCGTGCCCCAAATCAAGAGTCTCACCTGGCAGACCCGAATCGCCAATTTCCATGTCCCGGGCTGCTAGCGATTGAAGAGAAACCCAGAGAACCACCTGACTCTGGCCGTGCTGTAACAGCTTAGGCCAGCGCCTCCGAAATGCCCGGATCCAAACCAGGATCCGGGCTTTTTTTTCGGTTGAGAACGAGAAACGGGGGGCCAAGCCCAAGCCCAAGCCCAAGCCAACGACTGCGGTTGCCCGGCGGGGTTACACGTGGCTCGATGAGAGAGCGCAACTATGTGACGCCATCGGTGTTTGAACGTGTGAGATTCGCAGGCCGAAGTATGCCTCGGCAAGCCAATTGCACCCGCCGATGTAGACTAAAGGCTGGCAACGTTTGAGGTCATTGGAACATGCCTCGTAGATCGAAGCCCTCCCCCAGGGACTTTTTCGCACGGCACTGGGTGGTCGCCGGCGCGTTGCTTCTGGCCGCTCTTGTCCTTCCTGCCGCCGGCCAGTCAGACCTGGTTCCCAACTTTCCGAACGTTCCGTACTGCTCTCCTTCGTCAGGTCCTTGCGTAGTTGCCCAGGAACTCGACATCTATAATCCGACCAATGGCAGTCCAGGTCCCTGGCCCCTTCTCATCCACATTCACGGGGGCGCCTGGTCCACCGGCGACAAAGCTCTGCCGACGGGGGCCAGCATTGAAACCGATCTCATGGCTGCCGGTTGGGCAGTGGCTTCGATCAATTATCGATTGGCGCCGGCCTACCAATTCCCCGCGATGATTATAGACAGCAACTGTGCGGTGACGTTCTTGCGGGCGAACGCTGCGAAATACAACTTTGATGCTACGCGTTTCCTGTTGAAGGGAGAATCCTCGGGCGCTCATCTGGCGATGCTCGTTGCCGTAGCGTCTGCCAACGCAGCGTGGAACGTCAACGACTGGCCCGGAGCATCAACTGCCGTCAACGGGGTCTGGGACGGATACGGACCCACCGACCTCTCGCAGCCGGACATGATCGCTACCTTGGGTGGGCTATTGCAGGAAGTGTTCGGTACTACCGATCCCACCACCCTTCTAGCCGACAGTCCCGTGAACTACCTCAGCGCTCAGTCGCCGCCCTTTATGATTGTTCAGGGAGAACTCGACGCTACCATCCCGGTCAGCCAGGCCATCGAACTTGACCAGGACCTGCTTAACCTGGACGTACCCGTCGACCTCGTTCTAGTGGCCGGCGCTGGGCACGAACTGGCGCAAGTGAATGCCTCCGAGCCCATCGTTCCCAGTCTCAATCAAATTTACTCGGCCAGCGATACCTTCCTGGAGGCCGTCCCTCCCGGTTCTACGCCCAGTTTCTCTCTCGGTCCGCCCTCTTCGACGCAAGCAGTCTCGCCGGGACAGACAGTGACCTATCCGGTTACAGTCACGGCAGCCGGAGGGTTCGCGCAGAGCGCGCAAACCGTAATGCTGACTTGCAGCGGAGCGCCGACAGGGTCCACATGTACGGTGCCTGGCTCGGTCACCCTTGACGGTACTACCCCTGGCTCGGTTTCCGTGACGGTCACCACAACAGGGAGTTTGACGAGCCTGGCGCGTCCCGCGGGCTTCGGACCATCCAGAAGGAGCCTGGCGATGTGGTTGGCGCTCGGTGGCCTGCCTGGGATCGTGATAGTCGGTATTTCGGCGGTTGGGTCGGGAACCCGCCGTCGCCGAGTCCTCCATGGTTTGGCCCTGCTCAGCCTGCTCGGCGCTGGAATCGCGTTGTCGGCCTGCGGAGGAGCATCGGCCAGCAACCCCAACGCTAGCCTCGGTTCTGGTGTAACGCCAGCGGATGGTTACAATTTGACGGTCGTTGGCACCTATACCTCAGGTTCGACCGCGCTGATCAGTACGGCGCAACTCACGTTGACGGTGCAGTAGGTTCCTGGCGCCGCCGTCGCGCTGAAGAAGAAGGTCTTGCGACGCGCGCCGCCACAGCATCTACGCGGCGGATCTGTCAGTGGGATTCAGCTTCAAACTCAACTGAGCAAGGGTCACTTCTGCACCTGCTGGCTCTTTCGCCGTGCTGCGGAGGGGACAGATCAATTCCAGCACAGGAGTAGTCATAAAGGTCGTAACCAGCGCCATGATCACCATCATCGAAAACAGGGCCGGGGAGATTACTTTTACGTCGAGACCGATGTTGAGAATCACCAGTTCCATGAGGCCCCGTGTGTTCATCAACGTGCCCAGCCCGGCGGATTCTCTCAACCCCATTCCTGCCAGCCAGGAAGCCAGCATGGAGCCGCCGAGTTTGCCCGCGGTCGCCACCAGAATGATCAGCCCGCAGTAAACCCACATCCCTGGGCCTTTCAGCAGGGCTATGTTGGTTCGCAACCCGGTGAAGGCAAAAAACAACGGCAGCAGCATCGTCACCGTGATGGTCTCAAAGCGATCAAGAACATACCGAACGAAGTGATGCTCCTTGGGCATGATGGCGCCCATAAGAAACGCGCCGAACAGCAAGTGGATCCCTAGCGCCTCGGTGCAGAGAGCAGATGCGAGAACCAGCAACAGCATGAATGCCATCAGGCTTTCGCTCAGGGAACCACTTCGGCTGTAAACGGCTTCGAACCGACGCAGCAGCCTGCGGACGCCGTAAATCATGATCACCGCGAACACGATGATTCCGCTCAGCGTCATCCAGATTGGGGTTGAGCTTTTGGCGGCGCGAATCAGGGTGACGATATAGGCCAAAATGCACCATCCCGTGACGTCGTCCACGGCGGCGCAGGCGATGGCAAGGGTGCCGAGCCTGCTGCCCAAGGCATTCCGTTCGGTGAGGATGCGAGCCAGAACCGGGAACGCCGTGATGCTCATCGCCGCTCCCATAAACAGCGCGAAGTGGGTAAACGCCACGCTGTCATCGGACAATCGGGGGTATAGATACAAGGCGAGAAATGACGCCAACACAAAGGGGGCCGTGATACTCACGTGGCTGGTGAGGACGGCAGCATGACCCTGGCTCTTCAGTTCCTTGGGATTGATACCCAGGCCCACGAGGAACATGAAGATCACGACTCCCACCTGGCTCAGGGCGCTCAAATATCCGAGGCTGGACGCGGGAAACAGGTAGGCGGAAAGGTGCGGAGCTACCCACCCCAACAGGGAGGGTCCCAGCAAGATGCCGGCAAACATTTCACCTACGACGCGTGGCTGGTGGAGCAGGCGGAAGAGGCCGCCCACCGCGCGGCAAACTGCTAGAATCACCGCGATCTGCAGAACGAGAGTGAACAGGTTCGGCATCAGTGCGCATCGCTCCTGGCGGAACGAGTTTGTCGCACCGCCTGGTACTGCACACTCGCGCAGGAGGCACAGCCGTTGGCAGAGATCGTGCCCTGCATCGACCGAGGGTCTGCCTTGGGATCGATTGTGGCGCGCAGCGTCAGGAGGTTGTCACTTGCGCAACCGGGGGCGTTCGCGGACGTCTCAGGTAACGGAACCGTGGCGTTGAGAGTCGTGCCCTCGATCACGCCCGAGCCGGCAGCTGGCGCCCCATTGTTGAGGCTCACCACCAGCCCTTTGCCGGATTGGGAAATGGTCACCAGCGAGTCTTGAAGGGAGGCTAGGGGTTGGCCGCACCCTCCGGCGGGCAGGTTCGCGCTGTCCGTCCTGAATCTCCAGACCCCATCCACCGAGATCGGCGCGCGTAATCCCCGACCAGACCTCAGGACACCGGCCAGCCCGAGCAAGGGCAATCCCACGAGGAGGACGTAAATCACTAGAAATTTTTTGTTGGCAGAAGAAATAGGTCCCATGGGTCTTGTATGCTTCGCTTGGGCTTCAATATGGGGGAACTGCAGGCTTTAGCTATTAAATATGAGCCTTCAGACCGTTTCTGTCTAGAGTCTTTTGGCTCCAAACTGACCCTACTGCAGGTAGTTAGCCGGCGCGAATTGCAAGGCGCCAGTTGGACAAGCAAGCCCAGGGTCTAGCCCGGACTGAAGTGTGGTTGAGCCGCATCCACGATGCTGTGTCCAATAGCCAGTGACGCCGTGGCGGCAGGGGAGGGCACATTGAGTACGTGCAACATCCGCGCCGAGAGCACAAACTGGAAATCGTCTACCAGCGTGCCGTCGCGGTTGACAGCTTGCGCGCGAACCCCCGAAATCCCCTGAACCAGGTCCTCCTCACGAACCTCGGGCACCAGACGTTGCAGGTCGCGTACGAATACGGCCTTGGAAAGCGAGCGGTGAAATTCGTCAAGGCCGCTACGCCAGTGCCGGGCGGCCATGCGCCAGAATCCGGGAAAGGTCAGCGATGACGCTACATCCGGGAAAGAAAAGTCACTGCGCCGGTATCCCTCGCGTCGCAATGCCAGAACTGCGTTGGGCCCGGCATCCACGGTTCCGCTCACGCGGCGCGTGAAGTGCACACCAAGAAAAGGAAATCGTGGATCGGGGACGGGATAGATAAGAGCCCGTACCAGCGACGAACGCTCGGGGATGAGATCGTAGTACTCGCCGCGAAAGGGAACAATCAGAACATCCGGCCGATTGCCGGCCATACGGCTGATGCGATCGCTGAACAGTCCCGCGCAGTTGATGAGATAGGTTGTGGAGAATGCCGGGCCGCTGGTTTCTACCACGACTTCATTGGTCAAAAGCCGCAGGCCTGTGACGGGGGAGGACGGCAGGATCGTTCCACCCTGTGCCCGAATCAGCTCGGCGTACTTTTCGCAAACGGCCGCGTAATCCGTGATGCCAGTGGAAGGGACGACCAGCGCCCGCAGTCCGCTGGCGTGTGGTTCGATGTCGTGTAACTCATGGCTGCTGATGAGGCGCAGTCCGGCGAGGCCATTCGCTTCGCCGCGACGCCGCACTTCTTCCAGACGCGGGAACTCCTCCTCCTGAGCAGCCACGATGACTTTGCCGCACACCTCGTAGGGGATGCCGTGCTCGCGGCAGAATTCAACCATCGCGCGCGCGCCCTCGACGCACAACTTCGCTTTCAGCGATCCCGGTTTGTAGTAGACCCCGGAGTGAATGACTCCGCTGTTCCGGCCGCTCTGATGCCGTCCCACGCGGTCTTCTTTCTCCAGCAATAACAGGCGAAGACGGGGGAAGCGCTTCGTGATCTCAAGCGCGACGGCGAGGCCGACAATGCCTCCGCCGACGATGATGACGCCGTAGTGCGAATCGGTCATGAGCGATGATCATACTGCGACGTTCTGTTCGTACCGCACGCGCTCGCTACGGGCTCACGATTAGGGTTGCGGAAGGTGATTGCTGAATCAGTGTGCCCGCACTGCCGGTCACAATGATGGCATAGGTGCCGGGTTGTGTGCCTTGCCCCTGGCCGGCGCTGCCACCGCCGCCATTGCTTCCTCCTCCGCCGCAAGAGGGAAGCAAGAGCGCCAGCAGAAACAACCCCAGCAGAGAAGCGGGAATCGTGAGCTTCGCACTCTTTCTCAGGTGCCCTCTGCCGCGCCCTCTGATTCCTAGCAGCGCAAGCCCAGGCAACGCCATCCACAAGGCGTAAAAGGCCACGCGTTCGTGCCCGTGCGGGGAGACGCTTGCCGAAGTGGATGTGGTGGAGATTGTCATCACAACCGCACCAGAACTGCTGCCGGGAGTCACCGGGCCGGCGGGGCTAAAACTGCACAGCGAGAGCGTGGGCGCTCCGGAACAGGACAAACTCACTGCGTTGGTGAAGGACACACCGACCGGCAGTACGCTGAAATTGTAGCTGGCTGTTTCTCCCGGGGTGATGGTTTGAGTGGCTGGCGTGAGCGAGCCGATGATGAAACTCTGACTTATCGTGAGAGCGATCGTCCATGTGTGGCTGGGCGCGCCAGTGACGTCTTGCGTATTGATGTTGATGTTGTACGTACCAGGCGCGGCATTATTAAGAAGGTTCATGGAGACGGTCAACGGAATGGCAGGCCCGCTCTTGACGGTGATAGGGTTCGCCGGGGTGAGAGTGCATTGCGTGCCCGACAATGCCGCAGCGTCACAGGTGGCGTTGACCTGACCGCTGTAGGAGTATGACGAAGTGAAGGTAAGATTCGCCGTGACCTGGCCGCCGGGAACCGCGGAAAGCGCAGGCGGACCCACAATCACGTAATCGCCGGCGGAGAAAGGAACTGCCAGAGAGTTGGTAAGCGAACCAGACGTGCCCACGACGGCGATCTGATAAGTCCCGGCGGTGAAACTGGTCCCGTTGATGGTGAGGGTGGCCGTGGCCGGGAACGAGCTGACCGACGTGGGACTGACGCCGCAGCTGCCGGCTCCGAATGTCGTCGCACAACTCAAGCTGACGGTGCTGTTGAAGCCATCCTGCGGAGCGATTGTAATCTGGCTACTCGTGCCAGTGCTGCCCACCTTGACGTTGGGGAAGGCACTGGGTTCGCTGAGGATGAAGTCCGGGTTTAGGACGACATTCATTGTGAAAGACGTGGTCACGGGCACGGGCGCGCTGGAGGTTGTGGCTTGCAGCGTGACCGTGTAAGTGCCTGGGGCCGTTCCCGCAGGAACGGTAACAGTTGCAGTCACGCTCGCGGGTGAAGCGGAGGTTGGGTTGACTACTGCGCCGGGAGTAAAGGCGCAGGTCGCGCCGGAGATGCTGGGACTGAAGCTGCAGCTGAGCGTGACGCTTTGATCGAATGAACCTTGAACCTCGACTTGAAAGCTAACCGGCGGGGAAGTCGCGCCGCGAGGCTCGGTCACCACGGAGGGCGAAGGTGTGGTCAAGACGATGGTTACGACCTGCAAGGTCGCAGCGGCGAGGTGCGTAGTGTTGTTCGGATCGGAGCCTGCGCCTAGCACGTTGAAGTTGTAGTCGGCGATGGTGCTGGTACCAGCAGTCACTGAGAACGTTGCGCCAGCCGAGGTGGGAGTGAGGCTCACGACGCTCGGAGTGCATGGGTTGGGGGGAGGTGTAGAGCCTTGCGTGCAGCTCAACTCGACCGAGTTGTCGTATCCGTTTACCGCGGTTAGTGTGCCGTTAAAGATAGCCGGGTATCCTTCAAAGACAATTAGCGGAGTATTCGAGATCGTGATGACGAAGTCCGGCACAGGAGGCAGGACGAATTGCCAGACTCCGCGGCCGTAGGTGGAAGCGCGCAGCAATTTCTGGCCTCCGGAGCTGAACAGCGCGAGGGCCGTCACGGGCACGTTGGGAAGAAACCCGGTGGACCCGCCCAGCGGGTTGGGAATCGGGCCTACCTCGGTCCAGCCGGCACCGGACGTTGCGCTTTGAAAGACGCCGACATCGGTGCCCACGTAGACGATGTGCGCAACTGGGTCAACGACCACGGCGTTTACGGGAGAGTCGGGAAGCGGAGCGACGCCGCCGAAGCCAGTCCAATCCGTCCATGAACTCCCAGCGTTCGTGGTCTGCCAAACATGCCCAGGCCCGCCGGTGAATCCCATCACGGTGACGTAGGCGGTGTTGCCAGTCGTGTCCGAGGAGTCGATCGCGACTCCTGAAATGGGGAACTGGTTGGGATTGATACTGCTGCCACCGGGGCCGTTCATGGTGACGTTGACGAAGGTGGAGACGGTGCCTGAAACCGCAGTAGCGTTCGTGGTGACCCACACATTGCCACCTATCGGCGCAGTCAGATTGTTTGGCCCGGGGCCGTCGGTACCGGCGTAGATGACTTGGGAAGCGTTCGCTACAATAGGGCCGCCGGCAGCCAGGGTACCGACCGTATTGATCTCGGTGCCGGCGCAGGTGCCGGTGCCGAGTGAGTCGAAGTTCAGGCTTAACAGCGTGAATGCGCCGCCAGTTCGCGGCCCGCTCCACACTCTACAGGTTCCTACCAGCAACGCCGTGGTTGACTGCGGGTCGAGGATGAAAGGGAAGTAGAACGCACCGTCATCGCCACCGACGTCACCGCTGCTGATGACCACATTGAAAAGGCTATCGGTGCAGTTCACTCCGGAAGGGCATTCCTGAATATTCAGGGTGCCGAATCCCGTATCCGGGTTCGAGGCAAACCAGTTTCCGGTGTTGGGGTCGATGGCATCGTAGCCGCCGTCGCCGCTCAGCACATTCCCCCAGCTAGTGCTGGTGGTGGCCGTTGGGGTTGCGGGAGAACCGTTACCCTGCGTACCTCCCAAGAGCGTATTCGGGTCGGTAATATCCTGGGAGAAGGCGACGAACTGGGTCATGGAGCCCAGATTCTGATTCAGGTCGTCAAATTGATTCGTGCCGGAACAGGAACCAGTGGTGAGCCCGGTGAATCCGTTGAGCGCGCGATAGATGCCGCCATCGTTGGCGAAATACATCAGGTCCGCGCCTGATGACGGAATCGTATACGCCAGTGCGTGTTGGCCGGGATGCACGTGCGCCAGCGCCCCAAGCGGGATGCAGCCGTAGGCGTGCGTGAGATTCATGAAGGCGGTCGCGGAGCAGGTTGGATTGATGGAACTGATGGAACATTTGTAAAGGTTGACGGCCCCGGCATAAAGGTCAGTCGGGTTGCCGGTGCACGTCTGGGTGCCATTGATGCAATTCGGAACGGCTAGCAGGTCAAGATTGTAGGATCCGTCCTCCACGCCGCACCCGAAGAGGTCGCCGCAATTGGTGATACCGCTGTCGCTGATTTGCGTCCACGATGCGCCGCCGGTGAGGGTTTGCCAGATTCCCTGATCCACGGGGTTGCCGCTGCTGTCCTGGGAAACGAACCACACATACATTTCATTGCGTCCCGGCATCGCGGTAATCTCCCCGCGGTAAATCGGGCAGGCTTGATTGTTCGACGTAGAGAGCGGCGGGCAGGCCGCTGTGCTGAGCACTCCGCTTCCGGGCTGGCTGGTGAGGCGAGTCCAATTAATTCCGTCCGGAGAGGAGTAGAAACCGTGGTAGCGGACAGCCGTAAGGAAGATGCCGGCACCTACGTTGAAGACCACCGAGGTCGCTGAGGTCGCGTCGGTGGATTGACTCCCAGGATCGAGCAACGCATTGTACGTCCACGACTGACCGGCATCGAGCGAGGTGTAGAGGCCACGCGGGGTGCTGGCCATAGCAGTGTCTTCAATCACTTCGGAAGTTGTAGCCATGGCGGCGACCACCGTGCTGGGTTGTAGCGTACTGAAAGCGATGCGGGTGGCGCCCAGACCGCTGAATGAAAGAGTGCCGCTGTTTGCGGTTGAGATCAATGTCCAGGTGTTGCCGCCGTTGGAGGAAAGCAGAAAGCCCAGACCGAAGTAGGAGTCGGCTGAATTGTCAGCCTCACCTGTGCCTACCACGATCACGCTATTTGCAGGATCCGAGTTTCCCGGCTGGATCGCAATGGCGCCGATCGACAGCGTAGCCTGATCATCGGTGACTGCCGTCCAAGTCACGTTGTCAGCAATGCTCGTGGCCGCGTTTGTCGAATTCCACACCCCGCCTTGGGCTCCGCCGATGTACACCGTGTTGCCGGTGGGATCCGCAGGATCGATCGCTACCGCGGTGGCCCGGCCTGAAACCTGGTTGTAGTTCTGAAATCCGTCACCAGTAGCGTCGGAGGCTAGCGGCACCGGACCCAGGGGCGTCCATCCCCCGGACGACAGTTGCGGTTGCGAACTCGAGACGGCGGTGCGAGGCATTCGAGCGGCGCGGGCCTGCATCTTGGCTTGATAAGCACGGTGGCGCAGGTCGGCGGATGATTTCCCCGGAACGATACGTCCGTGCAGGAACCATGCGGCGCGTTGTTTGACGTGATCGGTGTCTGGATCGGAGATGGATGTTTCAGGTGCATCCTTCTTGGCGCTCTGGGCTGAGGTGATTGAGAGTGAGGAGAATAACAAGAGTGCGAGCAGGGAAGCGCGAACTACGCGGCCGAACCTGGGAAGGGTCATAGATCAACTATCTGGAGTATCGGAGCGCCAAAGCGCACCGTCAAAACAAAAAGCGCATCCAGAGTACGCGGCAGACCATTTCGGGAAGTAGAAGGGACGGGCAAGGAGCGGCGAAATCCGCAACGGACTGCCACGGACTCTGCTCGACGGCGCAGATCGTGTCGTGCCTGTACAATCTTCAACGGATTCCCCTATTGATTCCGAATGTGTTGGGGTGCCTTCCAATGACGAAGCGTAGCGTTGCATTACTAGGGTTGATTGCCCTGCTGGCGCTGGTTTCTCAGGTGTCGATCCCGAGAACTGAAGCTGCGGACCGAGAGATCACCGTGGCTGCGGCGGCGGACCTGAGCGCCGCGCTGCAGGAAGTTGCCACGAACTACGAAAAGCGCACGGGCATCACAATTAAGCTCTCGTTTGGCGCGTCCGGAGCATTGACCCAGCAGATTCAGAATGGCGCGCCGTTTGACGTTTTCTTTTCAGCAGACATGGAGTATCCCAGGCAGTTGATTGCGGGCGGCCAGGCCGAAAGCGCAACGCTCTATCGCTATGCTGTGGGGCGGTTGGTGCTGTGGGTTCCGGCGGATTCGCCGCTCGATGTCGAGCACAAGGGGATCGATGTGTTGCTTGATCCCGCGGTGAAGAAGATTTCAATGGCGAATCCGCAGCATGCGCCCTACGGACGCGCCGCCGAGGCTGCATTGAAGCATTATGGTTTGTATGAAAAGGTCGGCGATCGCCTGGTGCTGGGAGAAAATGTTTCGCAGGCGGCGCAGTTTGTCGAGTCCGGCAATGCGCAGGCGGGGTTCGTGGCCTTGGCTCATGCCCTGGCGCCCGCGATGCAGGGGAAAGGGAAATACTGGATGGTCCCGGCCGAGGCCTATCCGCCGCTGGATCAGGGTGTGGTGTTGATTTCGCACTCGCCCCACCGGCAGGACGCCTCGGCATTCCTGGAATATGTCAAGACTGCGGAAGTTTCTGCCGTGCTGCGGCGTTACGGCTTCAGCTTGCCCGACCAGAAATAGGGAATTGGCGAGAAAATGTCCATTGATTGGCAGGCATTCCGTCTAACGGTAGAACTGGCAGTGGTGGTGTCGGCGATCCTCTTGGTGGTTGGCCTGCCTTTGGCCTCGTGGATCGCCTTTTCCCGCTGGCGCTGGAAATTCCTGTTGGAAGCGATGGTCGCACTGCCGATTGTGCTGCCGCCGACGGTGCTCGGATTTTATGTGCTCGTCGCTCTCGGCTCCCAGAGCCCCCTGGGGCGGTGGTGGCAGTCTTTGACGGGACACACTTTGGCCTTCACGTTTCCCGGACTGGTGATCGGCTCGATCCTTTACAGCCTGCCCTTCGCGGTGCAGCCCTTCGCGGCTTCGTTCTCATCGGTCGATCGCAAGCTGCTGGCAGCCTCGGCGACGCTGGGAGCTTCCCCCTTACGCACCTTCTTCCGCGTGGTGGTTCCACTCTCCGTGCCGGGCCTGGTCACGGGCATGGCCCTGGCGTTTGCTCACACCATGGGCGAGTTTGGAGTGGTGCTGATGATTGGAGGCAACATTCCCGGCGTGACGCGCACGGTCTCGATCGATATTTACGATCAGGTGCAGGCTTCCAACTATGCCGCGGCCAATGCCATGGCGGTGCTGCTGCTGGTGTTCTGCTTCGCTGTGCTCGTGGTGGTCTACGGGCTGAATCGCAGAACGCTCAGGCAGGGATCATGGATGATGGGTCCGGTGAAATAAGCGAGACTCAATGCCCACGCGTGTGGAACCAAAACCCGCAAACCCAACGCTGGACGCCCACATTCGCAAGACCTTTCCTTCCGCGGAGCACGGGTTTTCTCTTGAAGTGGGTTTCATTGCCGCTCCGGGATTCACCATACTGTTCGGTCCATCGGGCTCGGGGAAAAGCACACTGCTCGACTGCGTGGCCGGGCTGGTCACTCCGGACGCAGGCCGAATTGCGGTGGGTGAGCGCGTCTTATTCGGCGCGGATACTCATGACGCGACCCCTCCCGCGCACGTTCCCGTTGCCAAGCGCGGCGTGGGCTACGTTTTGCAGGATCTCGCGCTGTTCCCGCATCTGACGGTCGAGCAGAATATTGAATATGGCCTAGGCCATCTGCCGCGCGCCGCTCGCAGGCAGCGGGCGGCTGAGATGTTGCAGGAGTTCCGCATCGACCACTTGCGCCAGCAGCGCCCGCGCGAAATCTCGGGCGGAGAACGCCAGCGCGTGGCACTGGCGCGAGCGCTGGTCACCGATCCCAGTGTGCTCCTGCTCGACGAGCCTCTTGCCGCTCTGGATGCTGCGACCAAGGCGAAGATATTAGACGATCTGCGGCGCTGGAACCGGGTGCACGGCATCCCAATCTTGTATGTCACGCACAGCCGCGAAGAGGTATTCGCCCTGGGCGAACGTGTGCTGGTGATGGACCAGGGGCACATCATCGCGCAGGGCACGCCGCATGAGGTGTTGAGGGCTCCGCTCCAGGAAACCGTGGCGCAACTGGCGGGCTTTGAAAATATCTTCAATGTTACGGTTGAATCGGTGCACGAAGATCGCGGCACCATGATGTGCCGCCTGGCGGGAAGGGAAGCCGGAAGCAACGTTGTTCTCGAAACGCCTCTGATTCGCGCCGCAGCCGGGTCGCCCCTGCGCGTGGGAATTCGTGCGGGCGACATTCTGTTGGCCATCATAAAGCCGGTAGGACTGAGTGCGCGCAACGTGATTGCCGGGCAGTTGGTCTCCCTGGAGAGGCTCGACATGACTATCTCTGCGCGCGTGGATTGCGGCGTCGAGGTGGAAGTCTACCTTACCCTGGCGGCGCGCGACGCATTGCAACTCGCCGTGGGCTGCGAAGTGTGGCTGGTGATCAAGACTCACTCTTGTCATTTAATGCGGGAGGAAGACAGTTCTCAGTTCCCAGTCCTCAGTTCTCAGTAAAACCACATCTGCAATGTTTATCTTGCCGAGCGTTGACAACCTCGAGCCCCATGAGCTTCGCTTTTCTGAGCACTGAGAGCTGCATTCCGCACCTCGCTTCGCTCCATCTCAATCACTGCGATCCATTGTCCCTGGCGCTGCTCTGAAAATACGATGCGGCCTCCGAGAAGCTGGGCCACGGCAGCGGGCGGCAGGTCGCGATGAAAGCCGAAGAAACGTGACTTCAGTTCTGTCCAAGTTCTCCAGTGATCCCACGGCGCGGGTCCCGGCTCGTATTTCGTCGAGAAGATCAGTGCGACCTCATAGTTCGACCGCAACTCAGCCGCGGAAAGCACTTCATCCAGGGAAAAGTTCTCGATGCGCACTATGCGCATCGGCCGCGTAATGTAACCGAGCCAGGGGAGGGTGACCTCGTCTGAGGCAGGCCACGCCGTCAGCACGCGCGCCATGGGGTAACGAGCCTCCAGGAAGCGCTCTCCATCTTCATGCATGACGACGTAGTCACGGTAGGCGAGATTGTCCTCGGGCGAGAATCCGTAGTGCGGATTCCAGAACCAGGCCGCGCCGAAGGCCAGCGCAACACAAGTTACGGCCGCCGGCCAAAAACTCAGCCTCCGCCAAAGCGTGGAGACTGAAAGAATGATGACCAGAGGAACGGTTGGGACCATATAGCGAGCCAGCACCGCTCCACCGACCAACGCCATGGCGACTACGTATGTGAGCACGACGACGTAGAAAACCATTTGTAGGGGAATGCTGATCCGCGAACGCTCGGAACCGGAGTCCCGTTGCGGCGGCAACACCCACATCGCAAGCAAAGTGAGCAGCGTCAGAACCCACAGGTGCAGATAGCCGATTGCCTGCCAAAGCCGCATGGCCAGCACCACAAGAAACCGGGTTGGGCTCAGCGTTGCCGCCACGTTATAACGGAAGAATTCCGGATTGCCGAAGACGTATCCGGTGCGCGCGTAGTGATAGGCATACCAAAGAGCCAGAGGCAATGCCGGGATCAGCAGCGAAGTGATGCGCGTGGAAGGATTGTTCGATTCTGCTCCGTTCCCGTCGAACCACAGCTTTAGCATCGACCTCTTGCGTGCAATCAGGCCGATGATCTCCCACCCGGCAAGCGCAATGGGAGCGAGAATCGCGGTCTCCTTGGCCAAGGCCGCCAGGACGAACCAGAGCACTGTTGCGACCGCTTGACCTTCCACATAGGCCGAAAGGGCCCAGAAAGTAAGCCCTGCGGCGGCCAAGTCCACCTGCGCGAGAGAGCTTTGCGCAAAGAAGACGGGATATAACGCGGTGCAGAGTGTGGATGCGATCGCAACCTTTGTGTTGGCAACCCGTTCAGCCAGGCGAAACACACCCAGAAGCGAGAAGGCCGCAAGCACCAGCATCGCCGTCCGTGTCACCAGCGGAGCATAGCCCACAACTTTCCACCAGAGGGCCAGCCAAGCCATCACCAGGGGCGGATGCGCGTTTGAAACCGTGGAATGGGGAATCAGGCTTCCTGTGAGCAGGATGTCCCGCGCTGCTGGAACGTAGTAGCCGGCTTCGTCCCAAAAGTACGGCAACTGCAAGAGAGGCACATGCAGCAGAAAGATGAATACAAAGATGACCGCGAACACCAGCGCGGGATACGTGCCTGACCATAGCACCGGAGCACTCTGGTCAGACCAGTGATCTCTCAGAATGTTCCTCCTGGCCATGAGTGGGGTGAGCATTCGTACATCGCTAGACGGCACCCAGCTGCCTGGCAGCTCCGGAAGCCAACTTCAGCTCCACCCCTCGGCGGCGAATCCAAACCGGGACCGCTCCTAGTGCACCGGCCCCGCCGGAGTATGGCGCGGGTCCAGCTTGATTTCGCCGAAGGCACTCTCATAGCCGGCGACATTCTGCTGCAGAAGCCCGAGCAGCGCCTTGGCCTGTTGCGGGCTGAGGTAGATGCCCTGAAAGTTGCGAATCTCGACTTGAGTTTCGGTCTGCTGTTGCAGCGTTCCGAACACCATGAAGAAGTCCCAGACATTCACGCGCATCTGCACGCTGTTGGCGTAGGCCTCGCGGTAGTCGGGAGCACTGTTCAGCTTGACGTTGGGTTGTACAGGAAGACTCATAGAAAGGCAGTGTAATGACTTTGGGGGCGCAAAGGGAAGGCAGGCTGGTGGAAATCGCCGTTACTAGGCGGAAACGTCCCCGGGAGAGCGAAGGCTAAAGCCTCGACCGACAAAAAATGTCATTCCGCAGACAGGTTTCTGCTCTGCGCTCTGCCGCGAAAGTTCATGGACGTTCGCTACTTTGCTGAAACCAAAGGGCTTGTAGGATGACTCTACAGGTATCGTCTGGCGGTTAAAGTGCGACACTTGAAGCGGTTCCTAAATTGAATCTTGTGAGTGCTCTATGACCCATAAGCCTGAAGACCGGGCCGTTGAAGAAATCATTCTCCCTGAGAATCTGCTCCCGTTGGAGTCTGTACTGGGCGAGGGCGTCACGCCGCTGGACGTCAGCATGACACTGGCGAAAGTGTTTAAGGTGCAGTACGCCGAAGTCGCACTACTGCGGCTGGAAGGCGGCCTGCTCAAGTTCATTTTTCCAGAGCACCTGCGGACCACCGGCGCGATTCCGATTTCCAGCAAGGCGGTGGCTGCTCATACGGCGTTGAGCAAGAAAGCCGAGATCTTTAACAATTTCGCCCGGGTAAAACATGCCAGCATCTTCGAGACGATCAAGCCAGTTGGAGCCGAGGCTGACCAGCCGGCGCCGCCCGCACCCATTCAGAAGCTGATGTCGGTGCCGATTCTGGATGAACATTCGACCGTGCTGGGAGTCATCCAGATCTCACGGAAAGGGCTGGATCCGCGCTTCACCCAGGACTTCAGCCGCGAAGACCTGCACGATCTGGAACTTGCAGCCGGAGTGCTGGCTGCTTCGCCCGTGATGCGGATGAACTGAAACCAAGCGTTACAACTTTCCGTGGTCGCCAGCCTTGACAGGTGGGCGGCCACTTCGCATTTTAGAGCGTCGCCGCGCGATGGCGGCTTCAGTCCTTGAGCCCGGCCACCTTTCCCCGCAAGACTGTGATGGAAGCCTTCGGCAGAGTGAATACCGTTTGCGACCCTGCCGCCACGGTGGTTTCTACCGGCGGATGATCCGGGTCCGCATGACTGTTCGGGCCGTCGTTGATCCAGACATACTGCTCGCTCCCGAAAGTCACGAAAGTAACCGGCCCGGAGAACGCCGCACTCTGCTTGCTCTTGGAATCCTCAAATTCTACACGCACGGTGTGCGGGCTGGTCTCGTCGCGGTTGACCAGCATCAGCGACCAGTTTCCGTCGGGGCGATGCACTGCATACGACGTAACCAGGACGTTACCCTCGGAGTCCTTGATGTCGTTGCCGTTGGGATTGCTGCTCTTGAGATCGCTGCTTTTGAGGTCGCTGCTCTTGAGTTCAATGGAAGAAGAGAACATGTAATGCAGGCCCGAGCGGTGCTGTACCCACTCCAGATTGATCATGTGGGCGGCGAAGTAAGGCGAGGTGTAGCCCTTGATGTCGTACTCTTCGTCAGAAACAAAATTCGACCATGACGACCAGCCCAGGCAACTGTTCTGAATGCCCTGCGGCTGAATCGGCGAGTGATAGAAAGCAGAGCCTCCACCCTCGAAGAAAGAACCAACATTGTCGGCCAGCCACAGCGCCGCAAAAATCGTGGTCATCGGCCCGGTGAGCTCGGCGGCAAGATGGTTCTCGGTGACCATGAGCGGCACTTCTTTGGGGACGCCGTCGTCCCTCCAAACCTGCAGGATGTGTTTCATCAACTGCGGTTCGGTGTACAAAGTTTTCCACGTAATGGTGCATGCCTCGAACGGATAGTGCTCGAACGACACGAACGCCAGGTCTGAGATTCGGCCGTGCGCCTTCAGGTAGTCCACGAAGCGGCCCATCCATGACGTGCGGCCCCGCGCATCGGGCCAGACTCGAATGTCCTCATTCACTCCTTCGAAGATCGGGCCGCCGAGCTTGAGTGCGGGGTCAACCTTGTGAATGGCCGCGGCCCATTGCAGGTACAGAGCTGCGTAGTCCTCCGGCATGGCGTGCTTGCCGTCGGGCTCCTCGCCCATTTCGACGTATCCGATGCGGTATCCGCGCTTCTCAAGGTAAGCAATTTGCGCGGCCGCGTCGTCCGGCGTGCCGTAAAGCAGGGTAACCGGAATCATCGCTGGAAGATTGTTGGTGAGTCCGCTGGTGAAGAAGAGGTCGAAGCCGCTGTGCTGGTAGCCTCCGGTTGCATTCACGTCCGCGGCCGAGTGCCACGGATCAATCGAAGAGGAGCAATACGTGGTTGGTCGATCGCCCATATTCTTCTGGACTTCGGCAAAAGCGCCGCTGGAATCAACGCTGCCAAGGCGGATTGCCTGGATCGCGTATCCCACGCAGTTGCGGACGTCCTCCGCTCCATGCAGATCGCAGGTGTTCGAGGATTCGGTCATCAATATCCGCACGTACTGTGTGGTGATGGGCTCGTCGGCAAGCTTCAAAGTGACTGTTCCGCCTTGCGCATTTTTCATCGCGCCTGCGGAGAAAGTCTTCCACTCGCCATTAGGGCCCTCATCAAAATCAAGCGCGCGCTTTCCAACCCAATACTCCACCTGATACGTCGTCGCATACGGGCTGGCCCAGGCGATGCGGATTGCGTTCACGGGCTTTTCAGCCTGCAGATCCACGACTACCCATTGCGGGTGCTGGGCGTCGGCTTCCCCCGTGAACTTGCTTGTGAGATACGGATTGCTCTTCCAATAACTGAGGTTGGGGCCTTGCAGCGGGCGGTCGCCGCTGGTCGAAAAACCGCGGTGCGGCAACGCGTAGGAAAGAATGTAGCGGATCGGTTCCTTAAGCTCGGTGCTGCCGGTAAAATAGCCGCTCTTGTGTGCCGGGTCGCTCCACGTTCCGTTTTCCGTCCAATGCCAGGCTGCCATGCGCAGCTCGGAATTGTTGCGATAAGTAATTGGTCCCCAGCCCGCCGACAGGGACTCCTGGATAATGTGTGGGGTATAAACCTTGTCGATCCCGTCATGGGATAAAACGTCAATGGAGCTGCCCAGAGCGCTGTCGGGATCGAAAGAGTTAATGGCGTGGCCGGGCGTGGCATCGACGTGCACGATTGCCGCCTGCGATTCTGCGGCGGCGGCCTTCGATTGGGCATCCACAGGCGCGCTGCGAACCACAATAGAAAGAATAGCGATCACGGCCAAGCCGCGAAACTTGTTCATTTCGTCCTCCTGGATGTATATATGTGCGCGGACTCTAACACTGTTTTTGGTTGCATGGAAGAGCCAATCCATCGAACACGAAGGAGAGCGGATATGAAAGTTACAATGCAGACGAGATTTGCCCGGTTGTTCCTGTGGGCGGTCGCAGTCGCGCTGACCATAGGCCTTGGCGGGCAACGAGGTTATGGCCAGGAACGGAAAGCCATCAATCTATCCCCCTCCAGGGGACTTCCTTTCAGCGACGGCATCGTGGCCGGCAATACTCTGTACGTCGCAGGTCAGGAGGGTACGGACGATTCCAGCAAGCTGGTCGCGGGGGGCATTGGCCCGGAGACGACTGTTGCGCTCGAAAACATTCAGAAGGTTCTCAAGGCCGCGGGCTTCGAACTGAAGGACGTCGTCAGCGTAACGGTCTATCTCGCCGACATTCACGAGTTCCCGGACATGAACAAGGTCTACAAGGGCGTGATGCCTGATCCGAAGCCAGCGCGTGCGACTATCCAGGCGGCAGCCCTCGTCAATAATGCCCGCATTGAAATCTCGGCCATCGCGGTGAAAGAGAAGTAGGTGATGGCTCTGCGCCTTGAAGCGAATCGTTCATTGGGAATCACCGGCCAGCACGATCCCTACTACCGAGAAGCCTTCACAGGGCTTTTCCCAAATGGCGATCAGAGGAAGAAACGGATGATCCCTGAGAATTTGGCGTTGTAGAATATCAGAGTGCGGGGATGGCGGAATTGGCAGACGCACTAGCCTTAGGAGCTAGCGCCGAAAGGCATGCAGGTTCAAGTCCTGTTCCCCGCACCAGACTACCGGGCATTTTGAATGCTGGGCGAGGGAAACCGGGCGAGAGAAGACTGGGAGAGAAGAAAAAGACAGCTGGATATTTCTCTATTTCACACGCTCAGTAGAGTCTGCAGCTATTGATGAGGTCCGTTGCCACCTGTTGGGCTCCCTGCCGTGAACACCGCTCCGCTCAAGCAGGAATGGCAAGACCCGGCGAGCCTCAGTCAGCGCCCGGCAGCGGTAGGTTCACCTCGCGAAACGGCAACGGGACTACTGGACCGCGTTCAGTCCCTGATAGATGAACATGCCGGCGAGCACCAGCAACAGCACCCCGGAGCCCGCGCCGAAAACCCAGACCGGGACCGTGAGCCGGTTCACCTTCACCAGCAGTTCAGTTTGCTCCTGCTGCATGTGCGCGCTTGCATCGTCCAGATACAACTGCTCGTCCTCGTGCATGGTGAGCGTGCTGCGGTAAATGAGGAGGATGATCAGACCGACGGTGAAAACGCCCCACACAATCGCGAGCCCAAGCATTAAAGGAGTCCACGTCCACGTCATAGGCCACCTCGACAGATTCACGCCTGTTGGGCAGTCCCCGGATTCCCAGGACGCAGGCATCAGCCCAGCATCCAGAACATTGGGGAAGGCCCTAACGCAAACATTATAGACCCTTTGGCAAGTCTCGCTGTGGGAATCGTCGCCCACCCGCTGGCATCCAATCGCTTAGGGCCAGGTAACGTACGGTGGCCAGCATGTTGATTACTCCGGCCACCGGCTTGCCACCCTCTGCTATAATTTAGGTACTTCAGCGTCAAGGAGATGCCAATGGCTACGACCACCGTCCCCAATGTGAACACCACCATTCCGGAAGTGAAGAAGGCCCCGCCGGTTTCGCTCACGGCCAGCGCCATTTCCAAGGTGAGAGAGATCATGGGACAGCAGAGCCCCGTGCCCGCCGGGCTGCGCATTGGCGTAGTCGGTGGCGGCTGCTCCGGTTTCTCCTATTCCATGCAGTTTGAAAACGCAGCGGGAATGATGGACAAGACCTTCGACATGGACGGAGTGAAGGTGTTCGTCGATGCCACTTCTGTGATGTATCTGAATGGCTGTATCGTGGATTACGTCGAGACCCTGGAAGGCGCGGGCTTCAAGTTCGAGAATCCCAACGTGAAGAGCACCTGCGGCTGCGGATCCTCGTTCAGCGTATAAGCTTCCGGCCGCTTGACGGAAGGTTCTGACGCGAAAGCTTTGTGAAAGAAAACGGCCTCATCTCCAGATGAGGCCGTTGTTTTTCGAGGGACGGAGTCAGCAGTGAGTGGCCAGGTAAACCGCCGCGATTGTGAGCTATGGTTTCGCTAGCCACTGGCCACTGACTACTAGCCACTGCTACTGCGGATTGGCTGGCGTCTGCACCGGCGGCGCAGACCCGCCGGGACTCGAATTGTTGCCGAAACCGGAGTTCGAATTGTTGCCAAAGCCCGAGTTCGAATTGTTGCCAAAGCCGGAACTTGAATTGTTGCCGAAGCCAGAAGAAAACGGCGAGGACGAATTGCCGTTGGTGCTTCCCGATTGGCCATTCAGATTGGGCTGGGTTCCGAATCCCTGCAGTGCCGGTTGATTGGGCGTGGTGATCAGGCCGCCGCGGTCGTTGATGGGATCGTACAGGAACTGCCACTCGTTGTACTTCCTCTTGTGATTGAACTCTCGAATCGTGGTTTTCTTGCTGAGGCTGGCCACGCCCACGATCGGCCCGCTGGCGAAGGGTTGCTGGCCGCCGAAGCTGGAGCTTCCCTGCCCGGTGCCGCCCGGCTGAGAAGAAGTCTCGGAAGACGACTGCGAGGAATCCGATCCTGAACCAGGAGTCGTCCCCGGCTGACCGGAGCCGGTTTGCGCATTGGAGTTTGCTCCAAACCCACTGTTCGAGTTTCCCCCCAGTCCGGACGACTGCGAGAACACGCCTGAACTGTTAACTCCGGAATTGCCAAATCCTGAACCGCTCGAACCGCCAAATGCTGAATTGCCAAATCCTGAACCGCCCGGTCCTGAACCGTTCATTCCGTTAGGCGATCCGACCGCGTTTGCGCCCGGAATGGTTCCACCACCGATACTGAGGCCGCCGGCCAGCTTTACATCCGGATCGCCGAAGTGCAACAGTCTGAAGTCCTGCCGGGTGACCGGGTCTTTGTAATGCTTGCGCAGATAGCGCAAGTTGTTGGTGCTGTCGAGATCCTCCAACTTCGTGGGGTAGCGCCCGAATTTCTTGTAGTAGGCGCGGATGGCGCGTGTGTATTGCACGCCCCGGTGGATCATTTCCTGTTCCTGGTCCCGCTGGATCTGAAATTTGATTGGGGTAATCACTGCGACGGCGAATATGGCCATCAGCGCGATCACCAGAAGCATCGTGAGCAAGACATAGCCCTTTTCCTGGGGACGAGAGCAGGCCGCAGCTTGTGCAGCGAACCCTGATTCGCACCTCCGGGTTGCGAATTTCTTCACGACGGTTTCTCCTGCGTCAGCGGTATGCTCTGCGGCGGACCGCTGCCCACCACGTCCTGCATTTCCACCGAGGTGGGAGAAATTCGCACAACCTTGTAGCGGCGGTCGACGATCTCGCCCTCGCCCGCAATGAAAACATCATCGCCCTTGGAAAGGAAAATCTTCTTGGGCTCTCCGGGCCGGCTCGCGAAGCCGAAAAACTTCAGGGGAATCGGCGGCGGCGGCGCCACAGGCTGCGGCTGGTAAATAACCGGATCGCTTTTGCTGCCCCCCGCCGCGGTTCCGTTACGCAGCGGCGTGGGAATCACCGGATCCGCCTGCGATACGAAGATATTTCTTCCCGATCCTTCATACTTGACCTGTTCGGTCGCTGCCAGTTGCTGCAGATGCAGGGTGGGATCGAGATTCTGCGCAGGACGCTCCTTTTTCCCTAACCCGGACCCCGAACCATGGCGCGGCGGACGGGCGCCATTCAGCGACGTCTGCGGGTCGGTTGCCATTGTGGTCGGCGTTGTGGTCGAGGCTATGGTCGAGGAAGAAGGCATGAACTCGTAGGCGATGATCAGCACGGCCACCATGCCCAGCACGGCTGCCACGATCATCTGCTTCCGGTTCTCGACTCCCAGCTTCACGACGCGCCCGCCTTCAGATAGGTTTCAAGCTTCATTTGCAGCCGAATCGGACCCTTCGGCTCTCCGCCCAGCGTGATGCTGCTGATGATGAAAAACATGTCATCACGTTCCAGCGCATTGATAAACTTCGCCAGCGAGACGTAATTGCCCGAGAGTTCCGCTTCCATTTCGACCGGATCCAGCCCCTCGATCACTTCATCCTTCACTTTCACCGGGTACTTGGCCTGCTCGATCGTGATCCCATTGGCTACGGCCAGCTTGCCGAATTCGGTGACAATCTGCGAGTCCTGGGCGGGAAAACGTTTCTTGTAGAAGTCCGTGATCTGCCGGTTCGCGGTGTGCACTTTGTCAGGCAGATTTGTCAGCGGCTCAACCTGGCGCGTTTTCGTCTGCAGTTCACCCCACAACTGGTTAAGTTCCAGGTGCCGCGAATCGGTCGAGCCGATCAGCGGCGAAAACAGCACTGCCACCGCCACGACATCCACGCCCAACAGCACCGCCAGGGCCGTTTTGATGTTTCTCCGGGTGCGCCGCAAGTCGGGCATCAGGGCTGGCTCCCCTTGGAAGTCTGTGGCTTCGGCGTTGCCGCCGATGTCTTCACGGCAGTCGCCGGCGCCGTCTCGGGAACGTACACCCCGTTGATGTCGAATTGCACGGTGTCTCCACTGCCCTGAGGCGCCGCGTGCTCCGTCTCGATGTAGGTCTGCGTGAAGCGTCGCGACTCTTCCATGCGGCGCGCCAACTCGAGGGCCCGGTCGCGGGAATCGCCCGCCACCACCATCTTCAGCATGAGCTGGTTGTCCTCATCCATTTCGGGATGAATCGACACCAGGTGGACCCGCGCGGGCATCACTTTTTCCAGATCTTCCAGCACCAGCGTCCAGGAGAGCGACTTGCGCTCGATTAATTCGTTGAGAAATTGGGACTGGTCCCGCGTGGCGCGATTCTCCGGCTGATTGAGAAACGCTTCGGCCCGCTGGCGGACTCGGTCGCGCTGCGCGATCTCGGCGCGCAGTTCGGCGATCGTGGCGTGGTCGCGCCGCGCCGCGACACGGCCCGTGATGGTCAGGGTCAGCAGGGTCAACGTCAGGACCGCTGCCGCCCCCAGAGCCGTGCCCCAACGCCGCCAGAACTGCCGCGCGTCTTCATAGGGCTGGCTCGCGAGATTGATATCCAGGCGCATAAGTTAATTCAGTGGTCAGTGATCAGTGGTTGGTGTTCAGTAGATCTTTCTGATCACTGAACACTGGTCACCGATCACTGACCTCTGTAGTTACGAAATCAAAGCCCCCACCACTCCAGCCATTCTCCACCGCGGCACGGAACTTCCGGCATTGGCTCCCAACTGCGACGAACTCACCAGTTCCCGCACCTCCGCGCCGGTTTGCGCACGCAGCGCGGGAGCCGCATCGCTGGTCCCGGACAATCCCGCAACAAATATCTTTTCGATGTTCATCTGATATGTGTCCTGGAAGAACACTACCGAGGGGTAGACTTCCTCGGCCAACTGCTCTCCCGTGATCGTGACCCCACGGGTATTCTCGAGCGTGCGGAAGAGCTGAAGCTGTTCGCCATTGAGGATCGCGATACTCGTGGTGCGGTCATCCACCTTCACCACCAGAGTGGGAAGCTCTCCCTCCGCGGCCCCCAGCGCTGCCAGCATAGAAGGCAACACCACTCCGGGGCTGAAACCGGCGTCGCGGAAGGCAGCCTCGTAATCCTCCACCACGCTGGCCAGAGCCACCGCGGCCACCACGCGAACCCCATCTTTCGATTTCTGCGCGTGGTAGGAAACTCTGGCCTTGTCGACGTCAAATGGCAGAGACTTTTTCAGACGAAACCGCACCACACTGGTGGCTTCCTCGGAGTTGGCCGGCAGGGTGTCGAATTCCAGCAGCACCACGCGCACCGCCGCGTCCGGCACCACCGCAATCACATCGCGGGACCGCCCCGCCACGCTTCCCAACGCCGCTTGCACGGCCGCGCTCACCGCCTCGCGCTGGCGCAGGTTGCCCTCCACCAGGTCCGGAACTACGCTGCCAGCCGCCAGTTCCTGGACGGCGCAGGCTTCCAGGCTGCGGCCATCTTCGGCCAGTCGCCCCACCAGCACGCGGTCGGCGGCGATCTCGCACGCCAGCCGTGGTTTTGCCGTGTTGGATCCAGAACTCATTGCAGCAGTCAACGCTTTCTACGTCAGTGGCCAGTGATTAGTGATTAGTGGCCAGTAACTTCGGAACTGTACGAACTGGCCACTGAAGCACTGATTACCAGCCGCTTCTGTCTTTCCATAATTCAAACGCCATATCGCGCCAAACGCAATATCTGAAAGGGCACTTCGGGCAGCGGTCAGTGCCCCGTAATTGAAACCAGAAAATTGGCCACTGACCACTGATCACTGGACACTTCTTCTACCGCATGGCCTCGATGAAAGTGACCTTGTTGATCTCTTTCAGTGTCGTCAAGCCGAACCGGACCTTATCCAACGCCGACTCACGCAGAAATCGCATCCCTTCATCCCGGGCGGCACGGCGAATTTCCGACGTCGGCTTCTTGGCCAGAATCATCTCCCGGATGCGGTCGCTCAAATCCAGCAATTCGTGAATCGCGGTTCGGCCCCGGAACCCGGTGCCCGCGCACTCGATGCATCCCGGCCCTTCATACAATGCCACTTTCGACCACTCCGCCGGAGCCAATCCGCTCGCCTCCAGCACGTCCGGCGCATAATTTACCTGGGTCCGGCAGGATTCGCAGATCAAACGCACCAGCCGCTGCGCCAGAATGCAATTCAATGCCGAAACGAAGTTATAAGGCTCGACGCCCATGTTCAGGAAGCGGCCGATTACGTCAACCACGTTGTTGGCGTGGACCGTGGTGAAAACCAGGTGGCCGGTGAGAGCGGATTGAATCGCGATCTGTGCCGTCTCCGTGTCGCGGATTTCACCGACCATGATTTTGTCCGGATCATGGCGCAGGATCGAGCGCAACCCTCGGGCAAACGTCAATCCTTTTTTCTCGTTGACCGGAATCTGCGTGATGCCGCGCAGTTGGTACTCGACCGGGTCTTCAATCGTAATGATCTTGTCTTCGTCGGTCTTGATCTCGTTCACCGCGGCGTACAGCGTCGTAGTCTTGCCGCTGCCCGTCGGTCCCGTGACCAGCACCATGCCGTAAGGCTCTTTGATGTAGCGGCGGAACTTGCGCAGGTCGTCCTCGGCGAAGCCCACCACGTCGAGCGTGAGCGACTTAAACTTCTCGCTCATCGATTCTTTATCGAGCACGCGCAGCACGGCGTCTTCGCCGTGAATCGACGGCATGATCGAAACCCGGAAGTCGATGGCCCGCCCGTTATACTTCACCCGGAAGCGCCCGTCCTGCGGCACCCGGCGCTCGGAAATATCCAGCTCGCTCATCACCTTGATGCGCGAAATCACTGTGGAGTGATGTTCTTTGCCGATGGGCGGCATGGCCTGCGTCAGCACCCCGTCGATGCGGAACTTGATCACCACCGAGTCGTCCCGCGTCTCGATATGAATGTCCGAAGCCCGCCGCTGCAGCGCGGTGAAGATCGTGGTATCGACCAGCCGGATAATGGGGCTGGTGTCCCCCGTGGCCGTCAGCTTGTCGATGGTCAGCGTTTCTTCCGCGCCCGTGGCTTCGTCTTCCCGGATGATCTGGAAGCCTTCGCTGGCCTCCTCCAGAACCCGCTGCGACTGCTCCGTCTTCTTGAGAATGTCGCTGATCTGTTTCAGCGTTGCCACCTTGGTGACGATCCGCTTCTGCAGCAGCAGGCTGATCTCATCGATCATCATCAGCTGGCTGGGATCTGCGATCGCGATCGCCAGCTTGCCGTCCGCCGTCTCTTCCAGCGGCACGAAGTTGTAGCGGAACATCAGCTCCGGAGAGAACTTCTTGAACAGCTCATGGTGAAGCTGGAAGTCGGTGAGGTCCACGAACTCGCAGCGATAGCGCCGCGCCACGTCCTGGGCGCGCTCCAGGTCGGTGATGGGATTCCCCGTCGTCACCACCTGCCCGCCGTTCTCGCCGTTTACGAAAAGTGATTTCTTTTCTGCCATCGCCATTCTCAAATCCCGCGTTCCGTCCCGCTCAGTGGACCCCCAGAGTGAAGATCGGCAGGTAGAGCGAGATCATCACTCCGCCCACAAAAATCGCCATCACGATCAGAATCAGCGGCTCAATCAACGCCATCGAAGCGCTCAATGCCGTCTGCACGTCCTCTTCATAAAATTCCGCCACGGAATTCAGCATCGCCGGCAAAGCGCCCGTAGACTCGCCCACTTCCAGCATTTCCACCGCCAGCTCGGGGAAGATGTGCTGTTCCTCCAGACTGCTGGCCAGTCCTTGCCCTTCGCGTACTCTCACGCTCGCCCGCATCACGCCCTTCAGGATGCGGCGGCTGCTCATCGAAGTGCCCGCCGTTTCCATCGAAGGCACCAGCGGCAGGCCCCCCTGCAGCAGCGTGGAAAGCATCCGGGAAAAAGTTGCCACCTGGTGCTTCAGCCGGATGCCGCCCAGCAACGGCAGACTCAGGATCACCCGGTCAATCTGGTCGGCGCCCCGATCCGTCTTCCGCCATTGCCAAAACAGAAACCCAGCCAGGGCCAGCCCGATCGCGATGAACGGAAAGTATTTCTGCGCGTAAACCCCCACCGCCAGCATGAACAAGGTAATCGCCGGCAGTTTCGCATCCAGGCTGTTGAACAGATCGGCGAATCTGGGCACCACATAGGTGAACAGAAACATCACCATGATCGTTACCACGCTGACCAGCAGCGTCGGATAGATCAGCGATACGAACAGTTTCTTGCGAAAGGTCATCGCCAGGCGCTGAAAGTTGATGTAGCGGGTCAGCACTTCATCGATGTTTCCGCTCTTCTCCCCCGCCATCAGCGTGGTGGTATAGATCTTCGGCACCATGGCATGCGCGGCGAAGGCATCCGACAGCAACTCTCCGCCTTTTACCCGCTCTCGCACGTTTTCCAGCACCTGCCGCAGATGAGTATCCCTTTGCCGTTTGATCAGCAGATCGAGCGAGTTCAGAATGGGCAGACCAGCCTTGATCAGGGTCAGGAACTGCTGGTTAAACACCAGAAACGAACTCTGCTTCAACTTGCGCCCGCGGCCCAGCGAAAAGCCGCCAGACAGCAGCCCCTGCGGCTTTACCCAGTGAACCAGGTAGCCCTGCGAGGCAAAGCGGTCGCGCACCTCAGCCACTGAATAACCCTGCTCCACCTGCTGGTGTGTGTGTCCCCGTTCGTCCGCGATTTTTACGACAAATTCCGCCATTTCTACGTCTTCTTTGCTTCCTGCCCGCTCAACAACCTTCCCGCCTCAGTCTAACATTCCAGCTTCTGGTCCCGACCTCCAGATCGCCCGCCCGGCCCTTGTTTCCAGTATCGCAAGTAACCCCAACCCAATCGGTTGCGGAAGGCTACAGCTTCCAGCCACGCCACCGACGACCCCTGAAGCAACCCCTGGGCTTCAGCCCCTCAGGGACCCCTGCATGTCAGACCACCCTCTTGGTGTAACTTTCTGTGGATCAGCGTGATACGGCTGCCGATCGCAGCTAAAATCTCACGGTCCCAACTCGCTCTCCACCGTCTCCGTCCCCGGCGGTGGAGTGAACCGGAAACGTCCATCCGGGATCGCCTCGTTCTCCTTCAGATCACTGAACCGGTATTCGGTCACCGATCCATCCACTTCGTTGATCACGATGCGAACAATCCTGTGCTCTGGAGTCACCTCCAGCAGAATCTCGCTCACGCGATCCGCCAAGGCCTGCGGCACCCCTCGCAGCACGAAATCCCCGGCAGCCGACGGCGCAATATCAGGAGCCAACGAGAGCCCCTGTAACTCCTTTTCCAGCTTGCTCTTACCCAGCAAAAACGCAAGTGGAGAGCGAACATCGTCCAGCTTCCGAGCTTCCGTTTTGCGAGCCTGCCGGTCGCCTGAGACGTAAAACCACGCATCCTTCCCATCGCTCACAAACAGCTTCTCCCTGGGAGAACGGTATTCCCACCGCATCTTGCCAGGTTTTTTCAGTCCGCCCTTTGCCAGCCAAACCGTCCCCGACTCCGTCCGCTCCATCCCCGCTCCGCGATAAACCTCGGTAAACTCCGCCTGCAAACTGCGCAGATGGTTGTAGTGCTCATCCACCGCCGCTGCGATCGAGTGAACGTCGTTGGCAACTGCGGCTGAGGCGATTACTACCAGCAATAGTGCGCCCGCAAACTTGATCATCGCCTAGATTCTACGCCCAGATTCTACTCTTGTTCCACACATATTGATGTGTGATAATCTACACATGGCCACCAACTTAGCCCTGGATGACAGTTTGATCGAGGAGGCTCGCCGCGCCGGCGGTCACAAAACCAAGAAGGAAGCAGTCACTGCCGCGCTCGCCGAATACGTGAGACGCCGCAAGCAGCTTCGCATTCTGAAGGCGTTCGGCTCAGTCGATTTCGATCCCAATTACGACTACAAAGCCGAGCGCCGCCGAAAGCGCTCCTGAATATGCTGGTTTTGGTCGACACTCCCATCTGGTCTACGGCCCTGCGGCGGACGAGCGCGAACCTGAACCCGCGCGAGCAGCGCCTTACCACCGCTTTGCAAGAGCTCATCCGCGAAGGCCGCGCACAACTCTTGGGTCCGGTCCGCCAGGAGTTGCTCTCTGGGGTCCGCCAGGAAACCACTTTCAGGAAACTGCGCGACCAGTTGCGTGCCTTCGACGAACCCCGCATCGAGGTTTCCGACTACGAGGAAGCCGCGCACTTCAATAATCAATGCCGGTCACGTGGTATCACCGGATCAGCGACCGATTTCCTGATCTGCGCCGCTGCCTCTCGCCGCGACTGGCAAATTTTCACCACCGACGGTGACTTCACCCGTTACGCCACCGTTGTTCCATTGAAGCTTTATCAACCGGACCGAGACGCGTTCCCCGACTGACAAATTCCACAGCTGCCTGGCATGCGCTCGACAGAATATTTGCAAGCTGATTTCCACAGGCGGGTTTACTGAAAGCTGAGACTGAGAGCCGAGAGCCACAGCCGAAACCCGCCCGGACTTCAAGCCAACTGCTTGGCAATCGCACAATACAAATCAATCGCTTCAGCCAGTTGCTGCTTCTCGATGAATTCGCCTTCGGTATGCGCAACGTGGATCGATCCCGGACCAATCAGCAGCGGCTCACCCCAGTTCGTGAGCCTCGGAATATCGGTCGTGAACGCGGCGATCATCGTAGGCAAACCTTCAACGGTTCGTAAGCGCAGAAAGGGAAGCTCCAGCGGGAAAGTGACACGCACCTGATCGCCCGCGGTTTCGAGAATGTCTCGGCGCAGATCTTGCGATGGACCAATCAGACGATAAAGCAAATCCGCATGAGCATAATCAGATATCACATTGGGCGCGCGTCCCCCTTCGATCAATCCGATGTTCAGTGTGCACGGACCGATCTCAGCGTCAGTTGGCAATGGCATCGCGCGCAAGCGCACGAGAGCCTCAAGCAGCTTGTCAATGGCGGATTCTCCCAGCTCAGGATAAGCCGAATGCGCCATGCGTCCGGAAGCGGTAACCTCAACCCGCAGTGTTCCTTTCGAGGCCAGCGCAATGCGGTTCTCGGTGGGTTCGCCGTTGACCAGATACTTGCAGCCCTGCGCTTGTGGACTTGTCAGCTTCTCGTTCGCGGCATATTCGTTGGCAACCTGAGCGCCCAGGCTGTCGCGCTCTTCTCCCACCACGAACAGCAGTCCAACATAGAGTCCCTGCGAGCGCAATCGTTCCGCGGCGGCGATCTGCGCGGCCATAATGCCCTTGGCATCGCACGAACCGCGGCCATAGATGCGCGTAGCATCTTCGGAAGACCGAATGAATGGCGGAACGGTATCGATGTGCGTGGAGAAGACCACCACCGGACGCGGCTGCTGCGGCGATGTGGCGTAAACATTGGCGCGGTCGCCTTCCACCGCCATCTTCTTCGTCTTATACCCCATCCGGCAAAGTTCACGGTAGAGAAACTCACCAACTGCAGCCTCGTTGCCGGTGATGGATTCGATGTCAACCAACTGGCGCGTGAGCGCGAATGCGTCCATGAGAAGTAAGGATAAACTACACCCCCGTGCAACAGCGGCAAGTGGTGTCAATCATGTAATCTGATTGCTGTGCTGGCCCAGAATTCAACTATCAAGTCGCTCTTCCTTGAAGGCCCAGCGGGCCGCCTGGAAGCCCTGCTCAATGCAGGTGCCGAGGACGCGACGCACGCGGCGGTGGTTTGCCATCCCCATCCGCTGTTTGGCGGGACGCTGCATAACAAGGTTGTGTTCCATACCATGAAGGCATTGAACAGTTTTGGTTTTCCCGTGTTGCGCTTCAACTTTCGCGGCGCCGGGCTCAGCCAGGGCGAACACGATCACGGCATCGGGGAAGTCGAGGATGTTCGCGCCGCTCTCGACTGGCTGGACGCGGAGTTTCATTTGCCGCTGGTGTTTGCCGGCTTCTCGTTTGGCGCAGCCGTGGGCCTGCGGGCCGCGTGTTCGGATGCTCGGGTGAAGGCGTTGATCGGGGTCGGTATCCCGGCGATTCCGGTGGCCGCTGACACCGAAGCACCGCGCACTTATACCTTTGATTTTCTGCGCGATTGCACGAAACCGAAATTGTTGGTCAGCGGAGCGCGCGATCAATTTGGTCCGCGGGAGAAGCTGGAGACCATTGTCGCGTCTCTTCCAGAGCCGAAGAAGCTGGTTTTGATTGAAGGCGCAGATCATTTCTTCGAAGGAAGGTTGCGCGAACTGCGAGAGACGATAGAAGGTTGGGTGCGGCAAGAACTCGTGCGAGAGCCGTCTTCACTATCCTCGCCATGATGATTCCGACCATGTCTGATGCCGACCGCGAATCGCAGTTCCGCCGGATGCGCGACGCCGCACGCGAGATCTTCCGCTACGCTCTGGCCGAGGCGTCCATTGCCCGCGCATTCGCGCGGCACGTGCATTGTGAGCGCGGGGTGTTGCGGGTCTGCGAAGATCTTTACCATCTGCACGCATATTCGCGCGTACTGGTGATCTCCATCGGCAAGGCCGGGCACACGATGGTCGAGGCTCTGTCGCAGCATGTAGGTGAGTCTTCGCTCGAAGGCATTGTAGCCAGCTCAGTCGAACCTTCGGCGCAGGTTCGCGGCTTCCGCTACTTTCACGGAGGACATCCTACCCCCAATGCCGAATCCATCCATGCGGCGAACGCTATTCGCAAGGCGCTGGACGCGCAAACCGCGGCATCGCTGGTGATCTTCCTACTCAGTGGCGGAGGTTCGTCGATGGTCGAGAAGCCCATCGACGATGAGATTTCCCTTGATGATCTGATCGCGACTTATCGCGTTCTGGTACATTCGGGTGCGCCCATCGCCGAGATCAACGCCATCCGCAAGCATCTTTCGGCAGTGAAGGGCGGACGGCTGGCGCAGGCAGCATTTCCAGCCCAACAGGTTTCGCTGCTGATCTCCGATGTCCCCGACAACACTCCCGATGCTCTGGCGTCCGGCCCGACAATGCCCGATTCCACCAGCGTGGAGGATTGTTACCGCATCGCGGAGAAGCACGCCTTGCTGCCGCAGCTTCCAAACTCCACGCGTGAGTTGCTTGAGCGCCACGCCCTCGATGAGACGCCGAAGTCCGACGACCAGGCGTTCTACCGCTCGCGCTGGTGGACGATTCTCTCCAACCAGACAGCAGTGGAGCAGGCAAAAGCAGCGGCCGAGCGCGCCGGGTTCACCGTGCATGTGGATAACACTTGTGATGACTGGGATTACGAGCGCGCGGCCGAGTATTTGTTGAAACGGCTGCGCGAGCTAAGAAGAGAACCTGAGCGTGTGTGCCTGATTTCCGGTGGGGAAGTGACGGTCAAGGTCACGAACGGAGGCGTCGGCGGACGCAACCAGCAATTTGCGCTGGCGTGTGCCGCGAAGATTGCAGGAGAAAACGTCACCGTACTGAGCGCCGGAACCGACGGCGTGGACGGAAACAGTGTAGCGGCTGGCGCGGTCGTGGATGGAATCACGCTGGAGCGGGCTCGGTCGAAGGGGCTAAATATTGCCGCGGCGATCGAGAAGTTTGATGCGTATCCATTGTTGAGCGCGCTCGGCGATGCGGTCGAGACTGGGCCCACGGGCAACAACCTGCGCGACCTGCGGATTCTGTTGACATACTAGAAGGGGCCGCGAGCCTCCGATCGGACAGCCGAGGGCGGCCGTCCTCACATGGGCCGGAAGGAGCCGAAAGCATCTCATTGCAGCTTCGCGAATTCCGCTTTGGCTTGCTTCAGGATAGGGACATCAGCATCAGCGTCTTTCCAGAGGGTGAGGAAATCTTTGTAGGCGGCGAGCGCCCGGACGCGGGCGGCGTCGGCGTCGGCTCCCTGCGCGGTTCTCGCCTGCAAGGCGTTGGCACGAGCCAGTCCTAGACGCGCCAGCGCTCCAGTCCAACAATTCCAGACGATGCCGCTGTGGTCGAGAATCTTCTGAAATTCGGCGGCGGCAGCACTGCCTTGTCCGTCCGCCAGGTATGCCTCCCCGCGTATGTACACTGGATAGAGGCAGGAAAGATTGTTAAGGAACAAGATTTGCCCCAACTCGATGCCGGAGCCAGCTTGCAGAGCAGTCAGGGCAGCGGCCGGGTTCTTTCCGTCCAAGGCCAATCGCGCCTGAATCGCGGGCAGCCACAGCAACTGCATCTGGGTGTCGAGCGGGAATCGTTTCCCCAGGTCCTGGGCCATAGACTCGGCTCGCGCAGTATCGCCAGCCATGGCAAAGGCAAGGGCTGTTTCGCTTTCGACGCCTTGACTCGTCGGAGCCAGCTTCAAAGCCTTCGCCGCTGACTGCCGTGCTTCTGTGGAATCGCCGTAGCCTGCTTGTTGCAGCGCAGCATTCGCTTGCCATACCGCTCCATCTTCCTTGCTGTCTGCCCGTATGGCCGAGTCTACGGCCCGCTTCGTGAGTTCCCGGGCCTTGCCCACATGACCGCCATAGGCCGCGGTGTCGGAGGCGAGCGCAAGCCCCCAGTTCTCGTAGTCAGGCTTGCTGGCAAACCACTGTTGCTGCTCCGCCATGGCCGCAGAGTCCTGCCCGAGGGAGGCCAGCGTGTAGAGAGCATTGTGGAACATCGGATTATCTCGTTTTCCTGCCCGCGCCTCCTTGACGATCTGCCGCGTTTCGTCGAAACGTTGCATAGCAAGGTCATAGTTGGCGAGATTGCCGTACCACTCGACATGATCCGGGGCAAGGCGCACGGATTGCCTGGTAATCTCCGCGGCTTTTTCATACTGCCCTTGTGCGGCATATACCAGGCCCAAAGTGCTGTACCCTCCGATCTCCCGCGGGTAGCTCTCAAACTTCTCCTCAAAAGTCTGGGCTGCCTTATCCAACTCCCCGGTTACGCTCTGGTAGTAGGAGGCGGTGATCGTCAACTTTTCGCGCTCGCTGGCGTGTTCCCGCAACTGGAATGCCTTGGTGAAGTACTCGCTGGCCCGCCCCATCTGACCGAGACTAGAGTAGTCCGCGCCCAGTGCCCAGTAGCCAATGGCAAAACTCGGATCAAGCTCGACGGCGCGCTGGTAGTACGGCAGAGCGGCTGCGAAGCCTTTCTCGCCGTAAGTCTTTCTCCCAAGACTGTATGCTTTCAGGGCATCGAGTGAGGAGGTGGTGGCCTCGGCCAGGGGGACATCAAACTTCTGCACTGTGGCCAGCGATTCGCCAAGTTCGCCACGTAGCTTCGACGCCGCCTCGCCCAGCGTGTCCAGCACCTTCTCCTTGGAGGTCGCGGTCATCTGTTCCTCGGCCAGTGTGTCTCCGCTCTGACAATTTACCGCCTTCAATCCCAGGACATACTGGCTGCCGAGACTGCCAATTGATCCGGCGAGGTATGCCGTGCTGCCCGACCGCTGGCAAAGCTCGCGGGCTACATGGGGCGTAAGCTTGGTGCCTGCCGGACGGGTCATCTGTTGCAAGGTTCTTGCAACTTCGCTGTCAGATAGCACATTCAGGAAAGGTGATTGCCGCAGGGAAACGTTGAGCGCCGTCTTCAACGCATCGTCGAACACCGCATCGCCTGTGCCGTTGTCAAAATCGGCGAGGACGATGGTGTCTTTGTCGGTCAGACGCTTGCCTTGCTGATGCGACCGGTGGTAAAGCCCGTAGGCGAGGAGAGCAAGGGACACGATTGCGGCCGCGAAGTAGGTGCCGAGGTGTGGCCGGCCTGGACGGGCAAGAGTGCCCGTCCCCCGACGATAGGAGGCATCGGGAGAAGCTGGTGACGCGGGGGAGTCTGTGTCCCGCTTCAAGCGTTGCAAGTCGGCCCGCATGTCCGCCGCACTCTGGTAGCGCAGGTCACGATCTTTCTCGAGCGCCTTCTCGATGATTGCTTCGACCGGCGACGGGAGTTGCGAATTGAGTTGCAACGCGGGCCGAGGCTGCTTGTGCAGAATCGCGCCGAAGATCTCTCCTGAGCTTGAGCCTGCGAACGGCAGCATCCCGGTCGCCATCTCGTACAGCACCGCTCCGAAGGAGAACAAATCGCTGCGCGCATCCACTTCTTTCGCACGCACCTGCTCCGGCGACATATAGGCAACCGTTCCGAGCATGGTGCCGGGGCTGGTGAGGTTCTGTTCGTCGACCGAGTCCGACGCAGTTTTCGCCGCTGCGGCCTGGCTGGATGAACCTGCGGTGGGCGCGATCTTGGCCAGCCCGAAATCCAGAATCTTGGCATGGCCCCGCTGGGTGACGAAGATGTTCGCCGGTTTGATGTCGCGGTGCACGATGCCGGCGGCGTGAGCCGCATCGAGGGCATCGGCGATTTCGATGGCGACCGGGAGAAGAACTTCCGTTTCCAGCGGACGCCCCGCGATGCGATGCTTCAAAGTCGCGCCATCCAGAAACTCCATGGCGATGAAGGCTTCGCCATGCTGGTCGTCAATTTCGTAGATGGTGCAGATGTTTGGATGATTCAGAGCCGAGGCAGCCCTGGCCTCGCGCTGAAAGCGGCTGAGGGCTTGGGGGTCTTTTGCTACCTGATCAGGCAGGAACTTGAGGGCAACAAATCGGCCGAGCTTTACGTCCTCGGCTTTATAGACAACACCCATCCCGCCGCCACCGAGCTTTTCGATAACGTGGTAGTGCGAGATGGACTGTCCGATCAATAAAAACGCCCGCCCCGTCCGCGATCATAGTAGGAGGCCAGTTGCACCCCGTCAACACGTCAGGCGGCTTCGCCCTTCACCTGCACTCCCGCCCACTTTTCCAGCAGAGTGAGGGTTGCGGCATAGTCGAGGTCGCGGTGGCCTTCTTCAGTAGCCAATTCATAGATCTCTTCCACGGTTTCAAGAGCGGGCAGCTTCACGCGTGCTTCTTTTGCGGCTTCGAGCGTGAGCAGGATGTCTTTGTGCATAAGACGCAGGGGGAAATTGGGGGTGAAGTCGCGCTGCAGGACGAAGGGCGCTTTGTATTCCACGACGCCGGAGCGGACCATGGTGGCCTCGATCAGCGACACCAGTTGCCGCGAGTCCACGCCGAGCTTGGTGGCGAGGGTAAGGGCCTCGGCAAAACCCTCGAAAATGAGCGCAATCTGCAGGTTCATCGCCAGCTTGGTAGCCTGGCCCTTGCCGGTTTCGCCCATGCGGAAAATCTTTTTACCCATAGCCGCGAACAGGGGGTTGAGGCGGTCGATGGTTGTTTCATCTCCCCCGACCATGAAGATAAGAGTCCCATTGCCGGCGCCGATCTTCGATCCAGTCATGGGGGCGTCGACGTAGGCAACGCCCCGGGCACCAACGCGCTCGGCAAACTTTACGGTGGCGGAGGGAGAAATAGTGCTGGAATCGGCGATGATCATGCCTTCGGCCAGCGACTGCTCGACTCCCTCGGAGCCAAACAAAATCTTCTCGACCGCGGCCGTGTCGGAGACACACAGCCAAACGACTTCGGCGCCCTGCGCGGCCGCAGCCGGAGTGGGAGCCATACCCGCGCCTTCCACAAGTTTTCCAGGCGTACGGTTCCAGACCGTGACTTCATGGCCGGCCTTGACCAGATTCGTGGCCATGGCGTGCCCCATGATTCCCAAACCTAAGAAAGCAACTCGCATTGATAGACTTCTCCTCGTGAGGAAAGGACTTTCGGATTAGATATGAGCGACCGGATCGAGGTCAAGCAAGGTAGGTTGGAGTAGCGCTTCATGCTCGTCCATCCAGTTTTGGCTGTGCCAGTCCCGCAGCTTCGTCGGAAGTGAGTGCCGGAGGAACCGCCGGAATTACGTATCTTCACGTAACGGACTGAACTAAAATAGAGCCAGCGGCTTGCACCCTTCATCAAACAGGTAAAGCGGTTCAGGATTGGCATTCTGGGATGATTAAAGGAACGCTGCGTAATCCGGCCCTCCGCAAGCGCGCTTCGCAGTTCGGGCGGCTGGTGCGGCACTCCGCCGTAACTCCGCTTTGCGGAGAAACACACAAGCCGCATCTTGCCTCGAACGGCGAGCTCGGGGTTACCTTCATCGGGCATTCCAGTTTCTTCGTGCAGATGGGCGGGCAGAGCGTAATGATCGATCCCAACTTCGCGCGCTGGCTCTTTGTACTGAAGCGGCTGCGGCGTCCCGGGATTAAGGTGCGCGATTTGCCGGCCATCGACCTGGTGCTGGTAACGCACGCTCACTTTGATCATCTGCACCGGCCGTCGTTACGCGCCCTGGTGCAAAACAATTTGCGCACGCGCGGAACTGCTCCCGCCATTATTATTCCCAGCCATGTGACAGACCTGGTCTCAGATCTGGGTTTCTCCGAGATCATCGAGCTGGACTGGTGGAAGAGTTCGCGCCACGGCAGCCTGTCGGCGACGCACGTACCTTCGCGGCATTGGGGAGCGCGGATTCTGAAGGATTCGCACCGCGGCTACGGCGGCTACGTTCTGCGGGCAGGGAAGCACTCGGTTTATCATGCCGGCGACACGGCCTACTTCGCGGGCTTTCGTGAGATCGGGCGACGCCTGTCGCCGGAATTGGCTCTGCTTCCGATTGGGGCCTACAATCCGCCATCGTTCCGCAACGTGCACGCCAGTCCCGCCGATGCGACTCGCGCCTTCCTTGACCTGAACGCGCGCTGGATGGTGCCGATGCACTATGGAACCTTCCGGCTATCGCACGAGCCCGTGGATGAACCGCTGCAACTGCTGGAGCAGGAAGCGCGAGCGGCTGGTATCGAGGACCGCGTGGTAGTGCTGGAAGAAGGCGTCACCAGGTTCTTCTGAGTTGGGTGGAATGAGTTGGGTAGAACCGGGATTGTCGCTGAGTGTGAGACCCCCGCTGTAATACTGGTAGTGGGCTACGTAGCCCACTACCGTAATACTCCTTTGACAAACGATTCCGGCGTTTTGGTGTAAGCTCTTTCGCGCGGGAGTTCCCCACCAGGAGGCTAAGATGACCGTTCAAGCAATTCCCCAGGGCTACCACACCCTCACCCCATACATGACCGTGCGCGACGCGGCTCGCGCCATCGAGTTCTACAAGCAGGCCTTTGGCGCAGTTGAGAAAGGCGTCATGAAAGGACCTGACGGCAAGATCATGCATGCCGAGCTGCGCATCGGCGATTCTCTCTTTATGCTCGCCGACGAATTCCCTCAATACGGATCCATGTCCCCACTGTCCACTGGCGGTTCGGGGATGGGGCTGCACATCTATGTCGAGGATGTAGACTCGGCGTTTGATCGGGCGGTAAAAGCGGGAGCAAAGGTAGACATGCCCGTCAGTGATATGTTCTGGGGCGACCGCTACGGCAAGCTGGCGGATCCTTTCGGCCACAAGTGGTCGATTGCAACCCACAAGCGCGACCTGTCGATGGAAGAAATCGCGGAAGGGATGAAGCAGATGCCGAAGAGCGCCTGAAGGGTTTCGACCAGTGCCGACGCGGAGTTCTGCTGTGTTCGTTGAGGGTGCGGTCGCGGACCGCGCCCTTTCGTTTCCCCAGTAGTAGTACCTCCGTAACGCACTGAATACCGCTATTACACAAGTATTACAGTGCTTTGCCCCGGTCCCTTGATAGGTTAGGTAAGGCAGTAGCGAATTCAAGATCAGCCAACGGGGACCTACTTTGGAAATGCAACTGGAAAGCCTGGAAAAGCGACAAGCTGCAAAAGGTGAAATCAACTGGGTGACGGCGACCTTCATGGGGCTGTTTCACGTGGGAGCCGTGGCGGCGCTTTTCTTCTTCACATGGAAGGCGTTGTTCGTCGCCATGTTTCTGTGGTGGGTTTCGGGCAGCCTGGGTATCGGCATGTGCTATCACCGCCTGCTCACGCACCGCGGCTACAAAACGCCGAAGTGGGTGGAACATTTCTTGACCGTCTGCGCCACGCTTGCACTTGAAGGCGGGCCAATTTTCTGGGTAGCCACGCACCGCATTCATCATCAATTCTCCGACCAGGATGGCGATCCGCATTCGCCCATCGAAGGCAAATGGTGGTCGCACATGGGCTGGATTCTTATGGGCAAGTCGATGCACCATGACACCACCACGCTGGCCCGCTACGTTCCGGACCTCGCCAAGGACAAATTTCATGTCTGGATCACCAAATATCACTATGTTCCCATCATTGCGCTGGGGGGCATATTGCTGGCTATTGGCGGGCTTCCATTTCTGATGTGGGGCATCTTTGTGCGGACCGTAGTTGGACTGCACGCTACCTGGCTGGTGAATTCGGCGACGCACTCCTGGGGCACGCGACGCTTTGCCACGCGCGATCTTTCCACCAACAGCTGGTGGGTAGCTGTGCTGACTTTCGGGGAAGGCTGGCACAACAATCATCACGCGCATCCAACTGCGGCACAGCACGGCTTCACCTGGTATGAGGTTGACATGAACTGGTACGGCATCTGGGCGCTGAAGACGTTGGGCCTGGCCTGGGACGTCAAGCGGGTAAGGCTGGCTGATCTGGAGAACGGGCTGGTCGCTGCGCCGAATGGACGATTAGTTGCGGGCTCTCTCGCGGAGGGCGCGGCCGCAGGCGACTAAGCCGCAAGGCGACTGGATTCCGCGTTTTTGGATAAGAACCCGCCTTTGTAGCGGGTTTTTTCTTTGCGGCGGACAATCGAGCGGAGGCACTTCACATGAAGACACTCATCACATTCCTTGTCTGTGGATTGGCAATTGCCGGATCAGCACAACAATCCGTGAGGACGTTTACCAGCCCAGAGGGTCTCTTCCGTCTTCAATACTCGGACATGCTTGTTAACTGCGTGCCCCAGCAAACTCCAACTAGTCCCACAAAGTCGAGCGCTTCGGAAGGAAACCGACCAGAGGGTTCGTCTATTCCAGATTCTTGTATCAGTCAGGGCGCGATTTGCGATGGTCCTGGAAGCGAAGGCAGCACCTTGGCCTGCTTTGCTTATCCGAGGGCAAGATTCAAAAACAAACCCCACTTTGTCGCTGCATCATTCTACGTCTCAGAAATACAGTCGGCGAAAACTCAGAAGGAATGCCTAAATGGGTCGCCGGATTGGTTTGTGATCGATTCGACAGCGGGAACGACTACGATCAATCACGTTAGCTTCAAGACTTTCGAAATCGGCGATAACTGGGCAGGCAGCGGCCAGTCGGGACCGGCATATCGAACTTTTCACGGTGGAAAGTGTTACGAGTTGGGTGTCCAAACTGTTCTTTCACGGGCAGAGTATGATCCGGGAACTGTCGAGGAGTTCACCAAGCAGGACTTGTCCGAAGTTGAGGGCCGCTTGAGACAAGCCCTCACTTCCTTTGTGTTCCTCAAGTAGGGTCCAGGCTATGAATCCTCTTCAGGATTCGAGTAACCGCCGGCGGAACGCGCTAAAATCACCCTGACGCCATGCGCATCACGAGCCGCCGCGGAACTGTCGTTTTCTTTCTCTGCCTGGGCATTGGCCTGGTGGCACTGGCGGTCGCCCTGAATGTTGGTTGGGTCATCCTCAACTGGCGCGAGGGAGTGCTGCTGTTTTTCGGCGTGATCTTTTTCGCCTTGATCATCGCGGGCATGATCGTGAACACCAGCTTCCTGGTGCGTGAGATTCGCCGCAGCGAGCAGCACGACAGCTTCATCAACGCCGTTACCCACGAACTGAAAACGCCGGTGGCCTCCATCCGCCTGCATCTGGAAACCTTGCAGCGCCGTGACCTGCCGGAAGGGCAAAAGCAGGAGTTTTACCGGCTCATGCTCAGCGACACCGATCGCCTGACTGAAACAGTGGAACAAGTGCTGCGCGCCGGGCGCGCCGGGGACCGGAAGGCGGGGCGGGAGAAGTCCGCAGTCGACTTCCGCCAAGTGGTGCGCGAATGTATGGATGCTGCCCGCACCCGCCATCATCTGCCGCTGGAAGCTCTTCGCTACGAGGAGGCGGCGGGCAATGGCGCCGGGTTGCACGTGCTGGGCAGCGATGAGGATCTCCGCACTGCGGTTTTCAACGTCCTCGACAACGCCATCAAATATTCAGGCGAGCACGTGGATGTGCGCGTGCGTCTGAATATGCCCGACGAAGAGCATATCGTGCTCAGCGTGCAGGACCACGGGGTCGGCATTCCTCCCGACGATCTGAAAAGCATCTTCAAGCGCTTTTACCGGGTCAGCCACCGCTCGCTGGCGCACGTGAAAGGAACCGGGCTGGGCTTGTTCATTGTGAAGTCGATTGCGAAAAAGCACGGCGGCAGAGTGTTCGCGGAAAGTCCGGGCGAAGGCCAGGGCACCACCATTACGATGGAACTGCCGAGGTCGATGGCATGAGCCGGGTTCTCGTGGTCGAAGATGAAGCCCATCTGGCGCAGGGGTTGCGCTTCAATCTGGAGGCGGAAGGCTACTCCGCCGAGGTTGTGGGCGATGGAGAAACGGCCACGGATCGCCTGCTCGACAAAAAAGAACTCTTCGATGCCATCGTGCTCGACATCATGCTGCCAGGAAAGGATGGTTTCAGCGTGGTTTCAGAATTGCGCGCGGCGCGAAATTATGTACCCGTGCTGATGCTGACTGCGCGCGGCCGGCCGGAAGATGTGCTGAAGGGCTTTGCCGCAGGAGCGGACGATTATCTACCCAAGCCTTTCGATCTGTCGATCCTGTTGGCGCGCCTGCAGGGATTGCTGCGGCGCACGCAATGGATGCGAGCCGGGCAGGCGGCGGGGAATGCGGACTCCGCGCCTGACTCTGCTTCCTCCGCATCGGATCAGCGCAACGTCAGTGACTTCGGGACTTTTTCCTTCAGCGGCAAGACCATCGATTTCGGTACCCTCGAACTGCGCACCGCGGGCAACGTCATTCGCCTCACGCTGATGGAATCGGAACTGTTACGTCACCTGGTACGCAACGACGGGCGTGTCGTTTCCCGCAAGCAGATTCTCGAAGAAGTCTGGGGCCTGCACGAAGACACCGACACCCGTGCGATCGACAACTTCGTGGTGCGGTTGCGGCGGTACATCGAGGACGATCCAGCCCAGCCCCAGCACTTGCTCACGGTTCGCGGCATCGGCTACAGGTTCCTGGCGAATCCGGAAAAGAAGTGATCAGTGGCCAGTGCTCAGCGGGCGGCGAAGTTTGGCTGCTCCCTGGTACTGGCCACTGCTGTGTTACTGCTTGTCGTAAACCGAGGTGCCCTCGACCTTCATGCCCATCGAATCCATGCCGCTCGCCGTGAGCGTGCGGCTTTTGCCGTCAGCAGCGACAACGATTCGGCCGGTCATGGTAACCTTGCCGGCCTTCTTGACCGTCAAGTCCAAAGTGCGGTCGTCGATCTGCTTGATCGCCCGCGCGTCCGAAGTCGGATCACCGGCGACCGGATAGTCTTTGCCGTCGAACTTGCCCGTCCACTCAGTATGCGTCGGCTTTCCCTTGCCGTCGACGCCGTCCACGGTTGCTTTGATGCTGTCGCCGGCAGCCTCGTACTTTACCGTAAGATTCTTGGGGAATCCGGCAGGTATCTTCGATTTGGCTTCGTTGAGTTTCCAGGTTCCCAGGCTTGGATTTTGAGCGGAGCACATCGCCAAGCCTATAAACAGCATTACGAGGGTCAATACTGTAGTTCTTGCTTTCATGTTGCCTCCAGGGTGAGAAACGGTTGGCTCGCGAGCGATCACTGCATTCTAGGTTCTGCGCGCCGGTTGGAGCAACTCCCTGGGTGAGCCTGGGTCTTAAGTAGTGAATGCCGCTAGGCCCGGCACAACTCAGCTACCAGTGTCTCCCGACGGTCCTGGGCCAAACTGTCGATACGGTTAAGAATCGCGCGGTACACCGAGAGAGAAATCCCGGCCAACACCAGCAAGATCAGGGTCGCGATCCAGAAATTGCCGTAATGCCGCGCCAGCCAGAAGACTAAGACTCCCACTCCCAGGACGAAGATTTGCACTCCCAGGCTGGTCAGCACAGTCATCTGGGAGGCGCGCTGACGACCGAAGGAGGAAAAGTCCAGCTTTTTCGGAGAGTAAATGGAGAGCAGGTTGCCCACGGAAAAGTTCACCGGCGCGGCGAATAGCAGACCGGCCAGTGTGGCGATGGTGACGTCGAATGTGGGCCAGCCGTACAGGAAGCTCACCCCGATCCACGTCACAACTATCTCCAAAGCCAGGATGCCAGCATGAGTGAGGTTTTTGGCCAGGACAATCTCACGAAAACTTACCGGGGAGGCGTAGAAGAACTGGATACCGCCGGCGTCGCCGCCAAAGTTGTTGTACGCCAGATTGGTCAGCACCAGCAGCGTGTATCCTGCGGCCGCGGGAAATGCCATGTCGGGCATGTGTGCCAGGAAAGTTCCATGGCGCCGGGCAGGGTTCATCGCGCCAAAACGGAAGATCACCAGCACAAACACAGGCATGATCAGCGTGAGCAGCATGGGGCCGCTGCGGAGAAGATAACGGATTTCTTTTTCGAAGACCGCCGCGACCGGCGCCGCAAATCCGGGCAGATTCCAGCCCAAGTGAAGGGAACGGCCGTTCGGGAGCGCGGACGCGGCGGCGACTTCGCTCAAGTTCTCACCGCGATACTGCGCCAGCAGGCGGAGGTGCAGGCAGTAGCCGATGACCAGCACAAAGGCGCCGAGCAGCGCCAGCGACCCGAAGGCGGTCATGAATCGCGAATTCACGCCTTGCGCGATCGCATCGGCGGCAAGCCCTGGCGGGAGAATGCCCTGCACAGGAACAAGAATTTCCACGTATCGTTGCACATCCGGCCGGGGCCGCTTCTCGAAATGTGCCACAAGCGGCGCGATCAACTGAAAGCTCAACATCACCAGAACAAACAGAATGCCCATCAGTTCCCGAGTGCGGCGCTGCGCCAGCCAACGCTCCACCCAGGCAAAGACCATCTGCATGAACAGAAGATTGAACGCGGCGAATGCCAGCAGTACCAGCAGTGCCCAAGGCAGCAACGCCGGTCTCGCAAACCCCACACCCACCAGAATCCCGAGCGACCACATGCTGCCGAGGGCGGTTACAGGATCGAACGCGCCATACGCCAACCGCACCAGGAAATACGAACGGTAGCTGAGAGGAAAGCGCAGCAGGTCGGAGGAATCTGGATTGTTGGTGAAGGCAGTCGCCATGATGGGGAAGACTTGCCAGAAGATGGACACGAACCAGAAGAGCACCGCAAGCGTCTCCGGCTTGCCTGACGAGATCATCAAAGATGCCGCGAAACCCATGACGACGGCGCCACCGAGTCCGCCGACGGCGAAAGCGAACGACACGAGGATTCGCGAGACTAACTCCAGTTGACCCCGTGAACTGCGCAGCGCATTCACGAAGAGCCGCCATCGCAGCCACGCAATGGCGACCATCTGGGCCCGCTCTTGCCCGGCGGACTCACTCATGCGTTTTCATCCCAGCCATGAAAGCTCCTGATCCGTGGGGCGCGATCCGCCCACCGTGCGCAGAAAAATCTGTTCCAACGTCATCTTTTCGCCGGAGGCTGTTCCGCCATCGCCCGATCCCGCAGGCGTCTGCGCGGCAACGCCAGCGCGCAGTTCCTCCAGCGATCCCTGGGCCACCAGCCGTCCCTGATGAATGATGGCGACGTGGCTGCACAGCCGTTCTACGATCTCGAGCACATGCGAAGTTAGAAAGATCGTAGCTCCGCGCGCGATCATGCCCTGCAGCATTGCCTTTAGCGTTCCGGCGGCGATGGCATCCACGCCTTCGAACGGTTCGTCGAGGAACAGCACCTTCGGTCCGTGAATTACGGCTGCCGCCATGGCCAACTTCTTCTGCATGCCATGAGAATAGTCGGTAACCAGCTTCTTCGGCTGATCGGCCAGTTGCATGAAGTCGAGAAGTTCGGCGGAGCGTTTAGCCGCAGTTTGGCGATCGAGTCCGTACATCCGTCCGGCGAAGTTCAGGAACTCCGATCCGGCCAGCCGTCCAAACAGCGCCATGCCTTCGGGGACAACGCCAATTTGCCGCTTCACTTCGACAGGATTCTTCTCCAGATCGAGGCCGAGAATTTCGATACGCCCCGAAGTAGGCGCCAGCAGCCCAGTGAGCATCTTGATGGTCGTCGATTTCCCAGCGCCGTTGGGGCCGAGGAAGCCGAAGAATTGTCCGGGCGCCACGCGCAGGTCGACATTGTCGACGGCGAGCAAGTCTCCGAAGCGGCGGGTCAAGCCTTGGGTGGAGATGGTGGGTGCGGCATCCATGAAACTTCTGAATCTAGCACACCTTGGCGATTCCTAGTGTGAAGTGACAGAGAACAAAAACGCCCCAGTCGTGCGGCTGGGGCGTTTGCGGCAGAACGGGCAGCGGCTTTAAAACAGATTCCACAGGAACTGGTTATAGACATCGTGGTGATACTGCACCTCGGGCGCCTTCACAAAAGTTCCGAGCAGGCGCGGGCAGCGGTCTGCCCCGGCTTGCTTCAAATCCGCATAGCGGCCTTTCACGTCCTGGCCCAGAAGCTTCGTCGTCCACTCTGCTTTGCGGAAGTCCGCGAGCGCGTCGTAGATGTTGTCGGGCAAATAGCGTTCGGCCTGACGCAGGTTCTTGATCTTCGAGGTTTCGCCATCAATACCTGATTTAAAGATCGAGAGCATGACCAGATACGGATTGGCGTCGGGAGCGACCGACCGCACTTCCACGCGCATGCTTTTTTCGTTACCGATAGGAATTCGAATCATCGATCCGCGGTCCACGGCCGACGCTTTGATCTGGTTCGGTGCCTCGAAATGCGGGTCCAGACGACGGTATGCATTCACGCTCGGATTCAGCAGCAGGCAAATGTCGTTGCCATGCGTGAGAATGCGATCGAGAAATGCCCATCCCATCTTGCTGAGCTTCTCTTCTCCCTTGGCGTCCCAGAACAGGTTCTTGCCGTTCTCGCTGATGGAGACGTTGGTGTGCATGCCGCTGCCGTTGACCCCCACTACCGGCTTGGGCAGAAACGACGCCGTGAACCCCATGTTGGTCGCCACCTGCCGGCAGATCAGCTTGTAGAGCTGAATCTGGTCGGCGGCTGCCACTACTTCGCCGTAGCCGTAGTTGATTTCAAACTGCGAAGGAGCAACTTCGGGATGGTCTTTCTCATTCTGGAAGCCCATCGAGCGTTGCACTTCCGCGGTTGTATCGATGAACGTGCGCAGTGGATCGCCCGGCAGCGAGTGATAATAACCGCCGGTGTTGACATACTCGAACTTGCCCGTTTCGTGGTAGCGGCGCTCGGCATCGGAACCCTTGAACAGGAACCCTTCAATCTCATTGGCCGCGTTCAGCGTGTAACCTTTTTTCTTGTGCAATTCGTCGGCATAGCCCTTCAGCACGCCGCGAATGTCGGCTGAGTACGAGGTGCCGCCTTTGTCGATGACTTCCCCAAACACCAATACTTTGCCGGAGCCGAACACATCCGCCGGCGCCCAGTAGAACGCTGCCCAATCAATGCCCAGGCGCAAATCGCTCTCCCGCTGCGCTGTAAAGCCGCGAATCGAAGAACCGTCGAAGGTGAGATTGTCCCAGCTCTTGATCAGGAACTTCTTGTCGTAATCCAGCATGTGCAGCCGACCTTCGAGGTCGCTGAAGAGCACGGTCACAGCCTTGATCCGCTTCTCGTCGGTCAAATACTTCAGCCGCTTCTCCTGGATCTTGCCGATTGGGACGCGGTTCCTGCGCTGCTCCTTCGCCTCCAGATTCAGGTCTTCCAGTTCGTCGTAGGTGAGTGCCAGGAAATTACGCAGTTCGTTGGGCATGGATATCCTTCAGTCTCCTATTCGTTCCCAGTAAGAGTGATGTCGGCAAGCAAAGCCACAGACACAGACAGTTGAAATGGCTGGGTTTCAACCAAGAAGAATAACGCGAGCGCGCAGGCTCCGACAATCGAAAAAGCTGATGACCGGCATAAAAGAGATTTATGCGCGGGGATTCCGGGAACAGCAAGTTCTGCCGGCCAAGTCGAGGCCAGAGGTAAAACCCGAAAGAATTCGGCGGCGAGTTCCGGTTCGAGCAATAAAAGCGATTATGGCGCAGAGCCGCTACTGCAGGCCCAGGCCCTGACCAGGCATCAGCCGGATAATCACGCCTAATGCAATGAGCACCGCGACAAAATAGGCCGTCGTAGCGCGGCTGGGATGGGCCGGAATGTCTCCGGCAAAGAATGCTCGATATCCCGCCCCCAGCGCCACCAGGAAAAACATATTTTGCTTCAGCACCAACCCCAGGGCGACGCCTGCGATGAGCAGCACCATGCGCTCGGTCTTGCTCAAAGCCAAAGCAGCCTGCCCGCCATCGAGCACCCACACCGGAATCAGATTCAGCAGATTCAGCGTCGCACCCACACGGGCCAGCGTGGCCCAGAACGGGTTACCCGTCTGCCACCACACCACGGCACAGGCAAGCGATGCCAGAAATCCCGCCAACGGTCCGGCCAGGCTGATCGCCGCACGCGTCTCGATCGGCACGCCCAACGCCCGCCAGCGTACATAGGCTCCCAGGCCCGGCAGAAACACTGGCATATCCGCCGGCAAGCCTCGCCGCTTGATGTCAAGGAAGTGGCCCATCTCGTGAATCAGAATCAGCACCGCCAGACCGATCCCGAACTTCATGCCGGTCGCGGCCCAATAGATCGCAACGAAAGCGGCAAAGCTTAGCAAAGACGTTAACTTGAACGGCGTTGTGCGGGGAACTCCGCTCTTGGCGGCCAGTCCTGTGATCGGACTTACCGGCTCCAGCCTTCGGTTCCACTTGTCATCGCCCGGTGCAGGCAGTCGTGCCGCTTCGAGTCCTTCCGTGTGTTGCTTGATCCAGCCTGCTTGCTTCGACGTCGGCGGGAGTAACTGGAGCGCCGTAAGCCATCTCTCCCGCGCCTGTCGCAAGTCGCCATCGGCCTCCAGAGTCTTCGCCTCCGCTGCCAGTCGCTCCAGTTCCTCAGAGTGTACGAGCGAGTGGCACTGGTCGCACACCACCGCTCCCGGCGCAAGCTCGTGCGAGCAGCGCTGGCAGTTGCGAATCACTCCTGGACTGGTGGTCGACACGGATAAGTAGAAGTCTCTCAAGCCTATTTCAAGGGGAAGCTGGTGGAGAATCCGCGAAAGGTCCATGGATTCCAAACGGCCGGCCGGCGGTTATCTTCCATGCGATTCTCATTCCAAAGAAGAGGATCAACAGGCCCATCGCTCCCCAGAAGAAATTACCCGAAAGCTGAACGAACGGAGACGCCAGCCCAAGCAGCGCCACCCGTCCCAGCCACGTCCCCAGATTCACCTGGGGTCTCTCAGCTCTGGGCGCGGGTTGCGGCTCTGAGGGCCGCCGTCCCGATTCCCCTTCCAACTGCCGCTGCTCCTCTTCAAGTTTCTGCTGTTGTGCCTGCCTTTGCTGCTGTCGTTCGCCGGCGAAATGAATCCAGATGGGAATCTCGGCCATCGAGACCGCCGCATACGTCAGTAAAACCGCGGCAATCTGATAGCGTCTGCCACCTGCTCCGTTGGATCCCTTCATCATGGCCGTGCCCACGATCCACCCCACCCCAATCGACATATAGCTGATGACCCAGCCCTGCAGCAGGATGGCGATCACGGCGTACCCAATCAGCCCCGCGACCGCCGCGCCTATGCCGTACACCAGAGCGCGCCCATACGCGGCATGCTTGTCCACCCCCACTTCACTGTGCATCTTTTCCGCACAGCGGGGGCACGCAATCGCTCCATTCACGCGGTAGTAAGTCCCGCCGATTGGTTGCTGGCAGAACTGGCAACCATTGCTTCCCGGCTTCGTCGCATACTCCGCCGTGCCGAATTGCGGCGTGGGACTGTTGAAACTGTCGCTCATCGCCCGGAACAATAGCACAGGGTCTGGAGCCAAGGAAGAGAGAATTCGAAGAAGGAATTCAGCGGCAATCAGCGCTGCGCATCGCGAGCAGTTCGGTGGAGGAACCGCCTACTGCCGGTGCGCCGAGGCTCCCGCAGCAATCTCGCGCAAGGCGCTCACAAATCCTGCGGCGGCCTTCGGGTCGGCCAGCGCTTCCAGGTGTACCGTCGCCGAGAACTGCGGCGACTCCGGACGGAAGCTCACCTGCAGAAGATCCTGGTGACGCGCCGACATCAGCGCGTTCAATTCCGCCGTAGGATCCTGCTTCCAGTGCGTCCGCGTGGTCAAGATGATCGGTCCGGGCTGGTAGATATCCCACTCCCGCTCGTCGCGCTTGCGGGATGTAGTTCTCCGGTTATGGTCGCTCCACTGGTACCGCACCACTTCCAGATGGAAGCTCGGTGAACCGCCCAGATCGGCCTCGAAGGTCAGAGTCTCTTTCTGCTGGTGCCAGCAGCTCAGCAACCAGTGTACCGGGAGCGCCCGGGGCCGGAACTTCACGGTTACGCGGGCATTTTCGAACCAGCGCGAGGGGAAATGCAGCCGCGCCTGCAGACGCGAACTTCCCACCCAATGCGACTCTACGATGCGTCCTTTGCCGGCGCAAGCTGTCTGCACCCAGCGCAAGGCCGCCGCTCCTTTTTTTCGATTGTAGGTGGAAAACACGAGGTACCACAGTCCCAGGACGGCGACCGAACTGGCCACGTCAATCAGCAGAAGGCGTCCCACACGCTTCCTCTGATGCTCATGGTACGTCCGCGGTTGCGGCGAAGCAAGGGGACAATGGCCCCAATTTGTCCCTCCGGCCGGCTCCTGGCTGGATTAACTGTGGAAAACCGGAAACCGGCTGTCCGCGGCGTCGTCTTCAAAACAATGCCCTCCCGGTCCCCGTCCCAAGCCACCCACTCCCCGCTTACAATGGCCCCGTGCCCTTCACCATTCGGGACTTCCAGCCCGCCGACTTCGATACGCTCTGGCGCATTGACCAGGATTGTTTTCCTTCCGGCATTTCCTATTCGCGGTCGGAGCTTAAGGTCTACATGCGCCGCCGCGGATCGTTCACCCTGGTAGCCGCTGAAGCCACGCAGTCAGCAGCGGTTGTTCCCGATTCGGGAAAGGGCCGCAGACACTCCTCGCCAATCCCCTTGCCCAACGCCGTAGTCGCAGGTTTCATCGTGGCCGAAGCCGACCGTGGCTCCGGCCACATCATTACCATTGACGTGATCGCCGCCGCCCGGCGCTCCGGCGTGGGATCGCTGCTGCTGCACGCTGCCGAAGACCGTTTGCGCACTGTCAGATGCCGCGTGGTTGAGCTGGAAACTGCCGTGGACAACGTCTCCGCTCTATCGTTCTACAAACGCCATGGTTACGACGTAGTCCGAACTTTCCCTCGCTATTACTCAAACGGGGTCGATGCGCTGGTGCTGAGCAAGGAACTGGGCTAGATTAAAGGTTGCTGTCGCCGAACAGAGGCAGCCCCGAAAGCCCCTCGCACGCTGAAGACACCTGGCAGCAAGTTAGGAGGATCTCTCCAATGGCCGCCGCAACCCACCGCAGGAGCGTAACGATCAGTGCCCAACGTTTAACGTTGAAGTGTGCACTTCTGGCCCTTAGCTGCTTTGGATTAGCCATCCCGGCCCACGCAGTGGACCCGATTGGAAGAGCTTCCGCGACCACCACCCCATGCCCGCCGGGGGGAGCCACCAATGGACAATGCTACCGGGCTACCGTCACGAAATGTCCCGGCGCAGAGAGCTTCTATGCCGGTGTAAAACTCAACCGGGCATCAGGATCGCCCATCGGAGCGGTGCTCCTTACCACCGGCGGAGGCGGCAACCATTGGTACGATAACGATCCAAGCTTCAAGATCGCCGCGAATTGTGCCGGGAACTGTGGTCTGCAAGCTATACAGGATCTGAACGCGGCGGGCTACATCACGATCCAGACTAACTTCTCCGACCAGGACAATCCGACTGCGCAATTTGCCGGCTGGCTCACCGGTTCGACCACGGTTTCAAACGGCCCCAGGGAATTGGCCTGCCGTTACGCGACCGTGGCGCACTGGGCATGGACTTCCCTACTGCGGGGTGACGCCGCCATCCCGGTCTGCGCCACGGGCAACAGCGGAGGTTCCGCTGCCCTTGCATACGCGCTCTCGCACTATGGGCTCGGTTCGACCTCCGGTCCGGGACCGGTTTTCACCATGGCCGAGATCACTTCGGGGCCACCTTTCTCGCGGCTCGATCATGGCTGCCTCGGAAAGCGCTCACCTGAGCCCATCGTCACCTGCCCGAGCGGCATGGCGATTTCCGAGAACCTCTCGCTTCAAGATGCTGAGAACTATGTGGACCCCGCCTACGACGGTGACTACGACTGTACCTCGCCTACAAGTTGTCATCCCGATTCGACCGATATTTGTGGAAACAGCATCCTCGCCGGTGGCCCCGCGGACCCAAGACTGCTGCATGACAGCATCCTTTCCGACACCGATCCTCCCGTGTTGAGCTTCACCACGAACGTCAACGTTGTGTTTGGCGCCCAGGATTTGACTGCGGCAGTGCCGCTCGGTCTGGAGTGGTTCAATGCGATCACCTCCCAGAAGTCGCAGGCCTGCGTAGCCAGGGCGCACCACAGTCTCCCGGGTTACACGGAAGGAGAGCAGCAGACCGTTGCCGACCTGAAGAGCCTATGCAAGTAGCAGATGTTTCTCGAGAAACCGTTGAAAAGCATTTGCGCTCCCCCTCCTTCTCCAGCTACCTTGCCTTGTAATGAAAGCTCTCGCGATCAAAGTTGCCATCCAGGGCGAACTCGGTTCCTTCAGCCATGAAGCCGCCGAGCGCATGCTGTCGCGCTGCCGGGTTGTCCCCTGCGCCCGCTCCGCTGAGGTATTCGAGCGTCTCGAAAGCGGATCCGTCGCCGCCGCCGTAATCCCCATCGAGAACTCGCTGGCGGGCACGGTCGCTGAGCATGCCGACCTGCTGGTCGCGCGTGACGTCTTTATTCAAGGCGAATTCCTGCTGCGCATTGTGCATAACGTGATCGCCGCTCCCGGTGTCAAGCTGGGTGCGCTGCGCAAGGTACTCTCGCATCCCGTGGCACTCGACCAGTGCCGCGACTTTTTTCGCCACCACCCCCGCATCGAGCCGGTCCCGTTCTACGACACCGCCGGCAGCGTGAAGCACGTTGTCGCTCATCGCCTGCCCGACGCCGCCGGCATCGCCGGCCGCCACGCCGCTCGTGAGTACTCCGGTAAAATCCTTCAGGCCGGCATCGAAGACGATAAACGCAACTTCACGCGCTTCTTCCTGATTCGCAAGTCGACAGGGAAAGCGGGGATCGCCGCGTCACAGCGGGGAAGCGCTGCCTCCGCACTCCGCTACCAGCGCCTCATTCCGCGCGGTGCCAACAAGACCTCCATTGCTTTCAAAGTAAAGAATGTGCCGGGAGCGCTGTTCAAGTCGCTTAGCGTCTTCGCCCTGCGCGACATCAGTCTCAGCAAGATCGAGTCACGTCCCATGCGCGGACGCCCCTGGGAGTACGTCTTCTACGTCGACTTCCTTCGCGGCGACGACGAACCCGCCCGCAACGCCCTCCGCCACCTGCGCGAAGTAGCAGAGTTCGTCAAAGTCCTGGGGATTTACCAAGCGGCATAAA